>OVXK01000018.1_pt1 | contig 218254 bp, 210 predicted proteins | sample 1732021 | NCBI WGS metagenome assembly OVXK01 (sample SAMEA4413051, study PRJEB24355) | metagenome | biome: human; feature: gut; material: faeces | place: United Kingdom | collected 2010 | reverse complement strand
TTAGATCCACGCAAAAATGGAACACCATTAACCGAATCACTCATCTCATTAGCTGTGGGATAATCATTGCCATAATTACCATCTGTGAAAAAAGTATTAGTATCTCCTAACTTACGCTGTTCCCAAGTATTACAAATAATGGAAAGGAAGCTATTTTATGAATAAAATTAAATCTATAAAATTTGAAAATATTAAAAGGTTCGGCAGTGGTGCGAATGCATTTGATTTTAAATTTGATAATTGTGATGCGAACTGTGTGAATATTATTGTTGCACCTAATGGATCAGGAAAAAGCAGTTTAGCAACTGCTTTTAAAAGTATATCTAATGGTCGATTGAAATTAGCTGCTATTGATTTATATGATGATAAGTCTAATCCTAGTGTAACTATAAATTTAGCTGGAGATTATGAAGGTATATATATTTCCGACCACGATAAATCAGAAATCAGTAAAATTATGGATGTATTTGTAATTAATAGTCCTCTGAATGCTAGAAAGATTAATAGATATTTTGCTGGGAATATGGCTACGTCGGCTGAGTTAAGTATTGATGGAATTCAACTTTATAAAGAAATTCCACCTGAGTATGAATTTGAGTATAAATACAGTAAAGAGTGTAGCAGATATGGTTTGAAGAGAACACAGTTTACTAATTTATGCAAATTATTTTTAGATTTTAAATTATTAGAGCTACTTTTAAAATGTAAAAGTGATATACAGAAATGTTATACGCAAAAACGAATTCAAAAATTTTTTCTCTATTTATTTATTCTATTAAAGTAGCTGATAGAGTAAGTAGAAACTTCAGGGATTCAAAAAAACGAATACTAGAAAATAGATATTTTAACAATATTAAAAATATAATTGCCCTGATATATCCAGATAATGAACCTGATGCTGATAAATTAATATTAAATACTATACAAGTAATTAACTTTGTAGGACGTAGTTTGGTTGAAAACCCGCATCTATTAAAACAAACTAGAGATTATCAAAAATTTAAATTCTATGTTAAACGTATCAATGAACATTTGAGTTTGTTCAATACAACTAGGAGAGAATTAAAGGCAAAGAAAAGGAATGGTTCTTTACTTATAGATTTTGCTAATCCTAGAGTTATATCTAATGGTGAACGTGATATACTGAGTTTTATTGGAAATTTAGTTAAGTTTGAAATTACTTTTACTAAAGATATTGGAATCCTTATAATAGATGAAGTGTTTGATTATTTGGATGGTAATAATTTAATAGCAGTTCAGTATTATCTTAGTGAATTTATAAAACAATGTAAGAATAGTGGTAAGATTTTATTTCCTATAATATTAACGCATTTAGATCCATCTATATTTAATACTTATTTTTTGAGTAAGCAAAAGATTCATTATTATGCGCCCTATATAAATGAGCTTCATAGTAATGTTGAGATTATAGAGTTGATTAAAATGCGCTCATCACTTGCTCCTGGACCTAAACGTGATAATATAGAAAAATTTTGTTTGCACTACTGTGATACATCTATTAATTTAGCTCAATTAGATGTAGAGCTTGAGCACATTGATACAACTAATGATTTATATTTAGCATTGTTTGATGAAGTAAGAGAGAAATACTTAAATAAATCTTCATTAACTTTTGATCCAATAAAAGTTGCTTTAGCATTAAGGATTAAAATTGAAAAAAATATATATAATCTACTGGATGAAAGTAAACGAAGCGAGTTTATCAATACACATAGAACTATTAATAAAATAGAGTTTGCTGAAAAGCAGGATATTGAATTATCTGATGCATACTATATTTTGAGGCCTTTATATAATGAAGTATTACATTTATCTAAAGAGGATAGGTCAAATAAGAATAAATTAACTTCATGTTATTTATATTTATCCAATATGGTAATACGTAATATGATAAATTTAATTTTTGATGAGCCTTAATGTTTGTGTTATAAAAAAGTTGTGTGAATATCAAAATGAATGTAAAAATTAAGTATTTTCTACTGTTGAATTTATGTCAACAAAATTTATTACCTTAATCTCTATATTTGTCTTAGCTTTCACAATAAATATTAACGCAGTAGATGTCTAAGTCCCAGCTGGTAATCGACATTTGACTGGTGCTGATTCAAGTATTTCTGCGAATGCATATGAAACCAATAGTAAAGCTAGTCAGAAATAAGAACCTACAGTGGTAATGGACCATAATAGTAAAATAATTTTAAATTTACCATACTTGATTGTAGTTTTTATGTAGAATTCAAATTGTATGATGATAAAAATCATAGTTGATTAGGGCCTATAGCAACTGAAAATGGATTATTATTTTTTTAGTGGATAGAATATCAAGATTTTAAAAATCTGAACGAATACATTAATAAATCTAACTGGCTTAATGGCAAAGTTCCGGAATCTTTGAAAATAAAAGAGAGGCATTAAGTATTTTGCTGATAATTAAACAGGGAAAGGAATCATATGATTCCTTTCCCTGTTTAGATATGATATAATTTATATCAAAGTGAGGCATAAATGGTTTCGACGCCAGACTTCGCTTCTAATGATTATAATTGAAGAAACGGTCTGACTCTCAATGTCGGGCCTTTTTTCATGCCACGATTAGAGCTAGAGGTCAATCACTTTGCAGCCATAATAATGGTCGCCACAAGTATACCAAATGAAATCATTAAAGATAGCACTTTGTATGTACTCATATTGATCACCGCCAATCTCTAGAAGATTAGCAAAGGCTAGACCCATTTAGAGGCCTCAAGTTCAATATAGCGATGTCAACTGTAAAAGTAAATAGATTAGAGGTTCCTAATAGTCACCTAGGTGACTATTAGGAGCCTTTTTTAGTTGAAATATTATTTTTGAGTAAGAGAATTTTTGAAGAGTGGTTCATTAAATATTCATGTATGGTCTAAGATATGTTAAACTATTTATGATGTACATGGATATTAATTTTGATAATTGCTTAGTACTATAAATTCCTGGAGGGCATTATGGGATATTTTGATACTTTGACTGCAGAAGAGCAAGTTTCGTATTTAATAAAACCTATTTTAAAGGTACTTAATCAAGCAAGTACTCCATTAAAGACGTCAGAGATTCATGCCGGAATAATTCAGTCAGATACTAAGATTGCTGAATTTGCTAATACTGAATATACATCTAAAAGAACAGGAAATACGTATAAAAAATTTACAATCAAGTTTGGGCTAGCACTTAAAGAATTAATAGTTCTAGATATTGTGGAGCGTCAAACTGAGGATAAAACTTTTGTTTTGACATCTAAAGGTCGCTCTTTAAACTTAGAGTTATTAGATGTTCAGAAAGAAATTAGAGAAAAAGCACAATTTTATTGGAGAGAACATAGAAATAAATCTCAAAAACAACAAAGTAAGGAAGACGATATGAATAAAGAAGAATCTAGACGTATATGCCGAGCAATCTCAAATTCTGAGGTATCTGACTTTTCTTGGTATAAAATGAAGGTTGGAGATATTGTTACATACAAATATGAATCAGTAGATGATACTCATATTGGTGAATTTGGATTAGGTTATAATGTGAATGGTGGAGAAACAGAAGAACAACCTTCTAGTGCAGTCTCCTGTATCTTTCAAGTTGTAGACTATACTGATGTACTAGATGTTTCGGAGAATGATACTTCTAAAAAAGGAAATGCATCTAAACAAAGTATTAGATTAAGAAAAGTAGCTGTATTACGTTGTGTACATGTGTTTAATGAACCTATTTCTAAAGCTTGTCTAGATGATTGGCTAGATGGCAGTGAACAAATAAATGTTCGAAGCAGATTTATGTGTATAACTGATGAAAAAGCCAATAAAATAATAGAAAAAATAAAGGAACTAGCACCTCACTTATCTACCGATATAGATAATAAAAACATTATATTACCAGACTATAATAAACAAAAACATACAATACAAGTTATGTATTATGGTGCACCAGGTACTGGTAAAAGTTATAGTATAGCCTCATTAATAAAGAAGAGTTATCCAGGATATACAGAGTATGATGATAACCCTTATGTTTTTCGTACTACTATTTACCGTGATTATTCTTACTATGATTTTGTAGGTAATATTATGCCTGTAACAAAACAAGGTAAAGTTAGCTATGAATTTGTTCCAGGGATATTTACAACTGCATTATGTACAGCGTTGAGAACTCAAGACAGAAAAATAGATGTTTATCTCATTTTAGAGGAAATGTCTCGCGGTGATATTGCTAGTATTTTTGGCGATATATTCCAGCTATTGGATAGGGATGATACTGGTAAAAGCATGTATGGCATTAACAATAAGTCCATTTATGAATACCTTGTATTAAATGGCGTAATAAAAGCAGGCCACAAAATTATTATTCCATCAAATTTACATATTATAGGGACCGTTAATACAAGTGACCAAAATGTTAATGTTATTGATACTGCTTTTAAACGAAGATTTGATTTCAAATATATTGGTGTAGATCCTATTCATGTCGATGGCAAAGATGATGAATACGTTAATAATTTTGATATTCAATTTACAGATACTGATACATATGAATGGGTAAAACTATATCAAGCTATTAATCATATCATTATAAATGATTTAGGATTAGCTGAAGATAAGCAATTAGGGCCTTTCTTCTTAAAGGATAAAGGCGATGATGATGCAAATCGCGAACAAGGCGATGATGATGCAAATCGCAAACAAGTTGCTGATAAGCTATTACATTATTTATGGCAAGATGTTGAACGTGTTTCTTATACTGGTGCTAGTCTTTTTGATGATAGTATTAAATCCTTTAGTCAGTTATACTCAACATTTAAGAATAAAAAGAATATTTTAAGTGAATCTGTAAAACAAGCATATGGAAACTTATAAAATGAACAATGATGTATTAGATTATCATTTTGAAATTATTAATGATGGTAACGAATTGACAGAATCATTTTGTCGAAAGTGGGATATATACTCATACTGTGATCGATATAATGAGAAGTTAAAATGTTCTTTCGTTGGTATGGTAGTAAAAAAAGATAATATTCTGCTATCTTTTCCTAAGCATTATCAGGTTGACAAAGTAACTTTGAGAGATGAGAAATCAAAAGTATTGCAAGATATGAAGGATATATTGCATATTATAAGGCGAGATAGAGAGCTATATGGTGTTGAACCAGGACAATTAACTGATACTATACCAGTAGATGCTTATCAGTATATCCTTACATATTATTTAGAGTTTGGTTTATATCATCGTCAACTAAGAGATACAGTTAAAGGTTATAAAGGTCATATTAATTGGTATCAGACAATAAATTCAATTCGCCCCTTATTAAGTGATGGAAATTTTATATATTCTCCATTTGTAGTTAGTTGTGAATATGATGAGTCAATTTTTATTACGGAATGTATGGATTACGTATTATTTGATTTCTATAACACCTTTCAAACTTTATTAGATGATATTCATCCGTATAAGCGTCTATTTTATAATCCTATATTTGATGAGTATGATTTTTGTATTGCTAAATTGCAAACATTATGTGGTCGGCTTTTTAAGGATTATGAACGATTATTATTGAAATCGTTGATTAGATACTTTCAATGGAAAAGTAATCGAAGTAAGTCATCTAAATTCTTAACCTTGTATTTTGAATTGGTTTGGGAACGTATGATACATATGTATTTATCTAAACATACACGAATTTTGGAGCATGATTATGAAATTACAAAGGAAGAACAATCTCGTAAGCTAAATATAATAAAACCAGATAGTATGGATATAGAGCAACGAGAAACAGGTGAGAAAAGTCGATTCTCTATTCAATTTGATCATTTCTTTAAAACCTGCACAAGTAAAAAACAACCATTAATATTATTATTTGATTCTAAGTACTTTATCAATGATGTAAGTTCTTTTAATTATAAGCAAGCATTTTACTATTATTATTTACGAGGTAAATATAAAAATGCCATTATTAAAAGTGCTTTAGTTATACCAACATCTGGTAAAAGGAAAACCGTTGTGCATGTTGATAGACAGCATATTGATGGTCTATATATTCGTGAAGAATATATAAATCTTAAAGATGTAATTGAGTGCTATAAAAAATCGATATCTTGATTTTAATTATAAAATGTAGATAAGCATAAAACCTCCTAATAGTTATAAAATAGCAATTAGGAGGATTTTTTATGGGACGTTTAATACACATATAAAAAGGTATACTGATTATAGAGAAGGAGGAATATTCATATGAAAAATATTGATAGAATTCAGACGAATATTTTAAAAATGATTAATCGGTATGTAGGTAAGAAGTACATTTATATTTTACCCCTTGTATATCATGATCATGAGGACCATAGGAATGGTAATTTTTGGGAAAATAAAGTGGCTGATGTATTAACGTCTTGTAATATTCCTTGTTTTGTAACATATGCGAATTATCAAAGTACACCAGAGGTGCCTAAGGGAGAGCGAAAATATGAAAAGTCACCTACGTTTATATTTTTCTGTGAAGCTTGGCAAAGTGAAGAGTTAAATTGTGTTATTCGCATTCTTTCTGCAAGGGTTGAACAACAACATTATATTACTATTGATTTAGAAAAAAGCGTAAGAATTGTTGAGTTATTTAAAAATCGTGGTGTTGTGGAGCCTTGTGAAGTAAAAGAACTTGGTAAATGGTCTATGAAAAGGTATTATAGTTATCTTAAACAGACACATATGATTAAATATCAATTGGTAGATTATGATATTAATCCTAGATATATTCCTGATAACTTTATAAAGTTAGATCATCATGAACTATTAAATTGTATAGATGAGTCTATTAAAGAGTTTCTTAGTTTAGATCTTCTTGATAAAAATTTATCTCTAGAAAACTATCTATCTAAAGCGGGATTAGTTAATTATAAAGTTATCTATGAATCAAAAATGCCAGAAGACAATCGGTTATTGGAAGCATATAGAGTTATAGATATAAAGGAAATACCTAAAGAGTTAAGATTACAATATGCTATTAAATTAGTAGAAAAATATCCATTAGATGCATGTTTGTTTGAGGTTGAGGATAATTCGTATATTTCTATTATATGTAAAAATGATGGATTCTATTATCTTCAGTTTAATTATGAGTTTACTGGAGAGAAATATCATGAGGTACATGGATGTAAGCAAAAGAATTTAATTGAGTATTATCTACATTCAACCTTTTATTTACAGCCTACAATGAAATATTCTATAAAGTACAGAAGTGATTATCTAAGTATAATTGAATGTAATAATGTTGTTTATTGATGGCAATATTTATAATAATTACTGCATAAATGACTATCTAATAATGTATAAAAATGATGATATAAAAATATAAATCCGATTACATATTTGAAAGGGGCAAATATGAAACAAGATGCACTACAAAATAGAATAGATAATGCATTGGAATTAGATGATTTATTAAGTTTACCACGTGGATTTCATATAGCAGAAAATGTCTTTGGTCAAGAGATGTATATATGGAGAGAAACCGTTGGTGAAGGCTATAGTTTAATGTTTAGAACACACAATAAAAATGAACTTTATATAGAGGATTTTAATGAAGATGGCCAATTAATTAATTGCAGATATGAAGAAGTTGAATTAGATTAACGCTATATGTTACTTTCATGCCACGAATAGCAAAGACTGGACACATTTAACGGCCTCGAGTTCAATACTGTCCTGTTAATAATAAAAGTAAATAGATTAGAGGTTCCTAATAGTCACCTAGGTGACTATTAGGAACCTCTTTTGTTATCATTTTATTACTACATAAGTACATTACAATATACAAAATATAGTTAGTGTGTATTGAGGAAATCTTATGTTTAGAAAATCTTTGTTATTCGGTGGTCTGATTGCTATACTGTGTTTGAGTGGTTGCAGCAATGCTAATGAGTTGCCTGGGTATAATGCAAAAGTTAAGCATTCTAGTGCTGATTTTTATAAGAATGATTTGATGGATAGTATTCTTAATGAAAAAATATATAATGCTACTAGTGCTGCGGAGGTTAGTGATGCGGCTAGATTGCTATATCGTGTTGATGAGATGAATGCTGAACAGCGTAGAAATTTAAACTATTCTATGTGGCGTGCCCAATATAATGCTGTAACCGAAGTACATGTGCATACTGATAAGGGCGGGCTTTCCTATACACTGCCGTTTCCAGCTTTCAAAGGTGGCACACAATCTGTCCCTATTCCGGATGTGAAAGATACTAATACACTTGTGTATACATTTAACCATCCTTTTATTTATACTAGTTTATTTGTGGATAATCATCCGTATGAGCAAAGTGCTCAGTATTTGGGCAAACCCTATAATGAATTAAAGCAAGGCTATGTGCGTTCTGCATTGCAGGAAAAATGGTCACATATGAATCAAGATCAGTTTGATATATCCAGTATTGATGGTAGTACTTTCAAAGGGGAAAGGGTTATTAATGGCCGTTGGAGCACCATGAAAACTAAAGGCGATCCTACCTTTGTGGCAAATGATATTTCTTTTGCCTTAAATAATGAGCCTGATACGCAATATGTACTTACCTTGATGGTTAGAGAAGATGGCGAGCGCGGTATTGGTAAACGAGGCATCGAAGATATTATCGCTAATTACATTGTGCCTAATATTACTTCATTAGAACGGTTAAATAAGGATAGTCATTTTGAAAGCTTTAATAACTATAATTATCGGGTATTAAATGATGCCGTTGAGGAAGCATCCGGTAATGAGCATATTAAAATATATAAGGATCCTACAGGTATTTCGCAGATGATAGAAGTATATCCTGTTGAGCATAAGGGGGAAATCTGGGCTAATCTTGTTGACATTGTCACAATCTCTGAAGCACAGTTAAAAGCTAGAAAGAATATGCGTAGTGGTAGCCATACGTATATATGGAATGATGGTGTTCCTGGCGTGCTGGTAACATTTGAATATGAAGATGGTATTAGTGAGTGGCGATTTAGCACGCAAGATGCACATAATCTTTATATACATACAATCTATTATAAATACGATGCGAATCGAAAGTATTTGCCAGCACTAGCAGGAATCGCCTCTGATGCGAAGATTTCAAACTTGGGTGATACATATAAGGGCGAAGTAGATTTCTTATGATATAATTGATTTCAAAGTGAGGTATAAATGGTTTGGACGCCAGACTTCGCTTCTGATTTTTAATATTGAAGAAACGGTCTGACTTCACAGTCGGGCCTTTTTTCATGTTTACATGTAGATGTCAGCTGTGAAGGTCCCTCTTGCCATACATTTGTAAGACTATAGCAATTATTGTATTTAATACAAATAAACCTGCAAAGCACACTAAAGCCATGGAATAGCCATATCCGGCTTCGTGAAAGTACGATACAATCATGGGACCAGCGATGCCGGCTAAGCCCCAAGCTGTTAGGATACGGCCGTGAATGGTAGAGAGTTGGCGTATACCATAAAGGTCTGCAAGATATGCTGGCATACAAGAGAAGCCTCCACCGTAACAGGTGATAATGAGGAGTATTAAAATCTGGAATGTTAATGCACTATTGGTTTGGGATAGTAAATAGAAGGCAATGATTTCCATGATAAAGAATAATATATAAGTTTGTGCTCGTCCAAGGAAATCAGAGATAGTGGACCATACAATGCGACCACCACCATTGAAAATGCCAATAACACCGACTAGAGAGGCCGCAGCTGCTGGTGTCATGCCAATGGTTTCTTGTGCCATTGGGGATGCTAGAGATAGGAGCCCAATACCGCAGGTAATATTAACAAAGAAGACCCACCATAGAGCACTGAATTGCCATGTTTTCATAGCATCATTAGCTAGCATACCGTGATTATGTACGTACATGGTAGATTTATCTTGATTAGAGCGTGTCGGTTCTTTTGGAGTAGGTGCTTTCAAATAAAGGGAAGAAGCACTCATAACTATAAGATAGGTGATACCAAGGATAATGAAATTATTTACTAAGCCCACCAAAATAACATGGCGAGGAGACCGCTTTTTTTAGGACCAATCTTCTCTGCAAAGGATCCAAGAAAACCTGCAGATAGACCAAGCATTAGAATGGCTAGTGAAAATGTCCATGTCGTTTGTGATAAGGTAAATCCCGTATCTACCATGATAGGGCGCGTGAGCACGCTCCATGCATACACGCTACCGATGGATATGTGCAGTCCAATAGCTGCTAGTGCAATAAGCCAACGATTTCTCATAAAAAAACTCCTTTCATATACGTGAGATTATCAAAAATTGATAAAGAAGCATTTGCTATGAGATGGTAATAAAAAAAGACCATCTGAACAAAAGCTTGCCCAGACGGTCGGCTATCACACGATGTGTGCTACTGTGCATGTAGTCAATTCTACGTATCCGTCAGCCCAGTAGGAAGATGAAATAAATATACCAATTGACAATATATTTTGTCGGTGATATAAGTCACTATGTTACTAAACTATTACAGAATGCTTTAATTTACATGAATTTGTTATAGGGTTATATTACTTATAAGTGTGTTTTTTGATTCGTGGTGGTTTTATATGTTTTACAATTACGATAGATATAGCAATTGTAAAAGCTATCAAAAAGGATTCTTTTGCGAAGCTAATGGCAATAGTTTCTTGTCCCATTAGCATATAATAAATGGATCGATAAAAGCTGAGCCCTGGTAGTAAAGGGAATAAGCTAGTCATTAGGAAAACTATAGCAGGGCATTTCCGTTTAACAGCCAATATTCTTGATGCTATGGCGATGATAAAACCACTGATAAATATGGAGAGCATAACATTAGACTGTAGTGAAGATAATGTTAAGAACAAGAACCATGAGATGAATCCTAATATTGTACAATCGATAAAATGTTGTTTAGCTACACGGAATAAGATTGCAAATGCTGTAGTACCAATACCAGCCATTATACTACGCATAAACATAGAGGTTAAGGAATTAGTATCTAAATTAGAGGTATAAAGAGGAATCATTTGTGTGTTGAAGAGTAGTGATTGTACTACTGCGACCCCTACAGCCATTGAAATACAGGTAAGTAACGCGCCCATCATAAGGGTTATTCCTGTATTATAGTTATTCTGGCTATACTCTCTAATAGCATTGACGAAAGGAACTCCGGGAACAATGTCAATCATGGCTCCTAGTAATATAACTGATAGGTTGGAGCCTAATTCAAAGTGGATAAAGAGATTACCCAATAAGGCTATTAGAATACTACCTAAAATGGTAATCAATACATCAGAGCTAAGTATGCGTTTAATCGTACACATATAGACGCCTAATATTAAGCCTATAATACCTGCAATTATAGAGTCTGTTATAGAACTACCAATTGCATAGCTAAAGCCCGAAGCTCCTAACGTATAAGCTACTAATCTCCAAAAAAAAGAATAGTCTGACATGGTATCAATTTGATTAAGTTCACTTTCAATCTCCTCAATAGTAATATTTTTTTGTGTGATACGTCGGGAGAGAGCATTAACAGATTCAATTTTGCTGAGGTTAATATCGACTTCAGGAACGTTACAAATACGAGTAATTTCAGTTCCATCAGCTTTCTTAGCAGTTGCAAAAATACCTCTATTGGATACGTAGGCTTCTAAATCTTTAAAATTCATAGCTCGTGCTATGTAGTTCATAGTATCCTCTGTACGACTGATTTCGGCGCCACTGCTAAGTAGTATTTTTCCAGCTTTTAGTATAATTTCTAATTCCACACCTGTCATTATTTCCTCGTTGTTCATTTTACTTCATTGTTATTTATATTGGACTTTTTGATAGGTCTATCTTTAGAAGATTCAGTTGATTTTGATTCTTCCTGTTGTTCTTGTAGAATATTGATATTTTGATGTATAACTTCTTCGTCTATTGAGAGATGCTCTTCTACATAGTCTTTTAGCTCTTGAACTGTTTCCGTATTTGAAAGTATTTCTTTTGCTTCATTATGAATATCTTCTTTAAGAGATTTTGTATCTGCTTGACTAATATCACCTAATGTATGGAATAGTTCGCGTTCTTTTTCTGAAAGATTTTTGTGAGGACTATGTTTTTTTAATGATAAATGGAGCATCTTTCTTCGGAAGAGTTTTTCCATAATGATATCTTTACGATCACGGAGCCAGCCATAAATAAGAATAATTAGGAGTAATAGTCCCATATAACCGAGAATTGGGTAGAGGATACTAATCAAATCTTTAAAACCAAAGAAACTACATATATATCCTATGATTACTACAGAAATAATAACAATTCTCATTCTTTTTGTGCTGCCGTTGGCAAAACGTCTAGCAATAGAATAAAAAAGAGAGAATGCTGTATTAAAAATAAGTGAAAAGACTGTGATTGCATATATATATGCTAGCCAAGGATGAATTTGATTGGCAATAGCAAGAATCGGTAAATCTGCATCTTTTACTGTATCTAGATTTGCAAAAATAGAGATAGCAGCTATAAAAACAACTAATCCGACTAATAGGCCACCACGAGTGCCACCTTTTTCTGCAATACCAATACGAACAACAGAACCACCTAAAATAAAGGCCATAGAAACAGCTGTCATAGCACATAGAGAATAATAATTAATGACAGAAAACCATACATTGCTTGTGGCTGGTTTGATTGTGTGGGCTATAGCCTCTAATGTAGTCCAATCATGACTTTTACCAATAAAAGAGTAGCCTGTAATGATGAATATCATAACAATCATGATAGGAGTAAAAACACCTAGAACACTGGTTATTTTGTCAAAGTTCATAAATGATACGGTTATGATTAAAAGTGAGCAAATTAATCCACCAAGCCAAAAAGGGAATCCAAATTGTTGTTCTAAGTTTGAGCCTGCGCCAGCAATCATAACAAATCCCATAATAAAGCTACCAGAGATTAGTACAAAATCAAGTATTCTTGTAATAATAGGATGGGAAATCTGTGTAAAAACTTCTTCATGATTGTCTGCACGATAGTAGCTCCCCAAAGAAAGCATGATTTTACCAAATGCGGCATTTAATAGACCTAGTAATAGAACACCAATAAGACCTATTTGGCCAAAACTTATAAAATATTGTAGAAGATCTTGTCCACTCGAGAGTCCTGCACCTACAATAACACCTATGTAGGCAAATGCAATTTTCCATGATTGTTGCATTATATAATTCTCCTTTCAAATACATAACTTAATAATCTAATATTATATCATACTAATGATTCAATTGATGGAAATCTTACTGCCAATTTCTATATAGTTAGCTAAGAATGGACCCATTTATAGGTCTTAAGTTCAATATAGCGATGTCAAACGTAGAAATTTAAACTATTCTATATCTAGAGCCCAATATAATGCTGTAACAGAGATACATATGCATACTCCAGAAGGTGGGCTGTCTTATACATTGCCATTTACAGCTTTCAAAAGAGCGAATATTATAAATGGTCGTTGGAGTACTATGAAAACAAAGGAAAAACCAAGTTTTGTGGCCAATGATATTTCTTTTGCTTTGCCGAATGAGCCTAATACACAATATGTAATTACGTTATTAGTTAGAGAAGATGGTGAACGAGGGATTATTGCATAGTATTATTTCAGATGCTAAGATTGCAAACTTAGGAGATACCTATAAGGGTGAAGTAGATTTGCTATGATACAATAATAGTAATATGAAATGTACTAAGTCCCAATGAAGTTGATGCGGTTCGTCATAAACTAGATTATCAAGAGGACTATGAGCAGGATTATCCTTTTAAGTAATGTGTATATTTGTTTCGTGTGTTGAGGTGTGAATCCTATGGCTACGTGGTCTGGAATACGGCATAAGTTAGAAACAGAATATCTTGCTATCAGCTTGCGAGGATATATTCAATATTTTGTTACCACTTATAGTAAATCGCCTGATCATGAGGGGCGGGCTGCTATACGATATAATGGTAAGGAAATTATAAAAGGCAATTATTGGAATCAATATGTGAAGGCCCATCTGTTTCCTAAAGATGATACCTATGAACAGAGAATGCATGAAGGTTTTCCGTTTATAGACAATACAGCACTAGAATTAGGCGTATTTGATCAGCGGTGCTTTTATCAGGCTTTTGATGAATTTGAGAATCAAAACATAGATAAGAGCTTGGTTAGTGATAATCTAATTGTACGTATCTTTGCAGTTTTAGATAGACGTGTGGGAAAACGTAGACTCATTGCAATGAGAAATCTCATGGAGGAGCAAGCTCCTGTATTTCAAGAGTTTTATGCTATTCGTGTGCACCATGAAGGTTTATAAATGAAAGCACGGAAGGAAATTGTTCAATTCCCTTCCGTGCTTAGATATGATATAATTTATATCAAAGTGAGGCATAAATGGTTTGGTCGCCAGACTTCGCTTCTAGAATTTAATGTTGAAGAAACGGTTTAACTTCACAGTCGGGCCTTTTTTCATGCGTTAACTCACCGCCAATCCTCGAGTTGATTAGCAAAGATTGGACCCATTTAGGGACCTCACTTTAATAATATATCGATGTCAGTTGTAAAAGTAAATAGATTAGAGGTTCCTAATAGTCACCTAGGTGACCAATAGGAACCTTTTTTGCTTGACTTTCATAAATTCACTCAACTTAATATGTTACAATACGATTAAAACTAGTATTGTATGGAGAGATGTATATGCTAAAGCGATTATTATTAAGTTCTATTATATTGAGTTCTATTGTTTTATCTGCTCAAGCTATCGATATAAATATTCCTGGTGCAGACCCAAGTGTTGCTTTAAATGCTTATGAAAATTATGTCTTTTCAGATGAATATATAAAATTAGATAAGACTAAGATGGTGAGTGAGTCATATGAAGCTAGTAAAAATAAACCGGATATGGTGGAGTATAAAAAATCAAAAGTCCACTATGGTATTAAAGCAAGATTCAGTACAGGGGGCAGATTTTACTTATCCTAGATTAAGAGATTCCTATTGGGAACAAGTTAGCTTTAAAGAAAAACAGTCGAAAGATATATACTGGAGTAATATGATTAGATTTGTTTATGAAAAGGAACTTGATGTTCAATATCGTTTAGGTTTTATTATTGAACCTAAGGCGGATAATCATCCATCTTCAGATATAGCAAATTAATTATTAGTTAACTATGTATTACCATCTATAACTCCATTAGCCGATATGAATACATATTCTAAACAGATAATATCGAATGATACTAATGTATTTTCGTATAGGGTATTAAAAGATAGCTTAGTGAGTGATGAAATATTAGAAGGACATCAAATTAAAGTCTATAATTATAATGATACGATTTTACAGCATGTAGATTATGTTAGCAGACCTACAAGTAATAGTGAGGATCCGTATGGTTATGTTGATGATATACTTTCTTTGGGGCAAGACAGTACAGAGAATTCTAATACTATCAAATTATATCATTACAACTTAGTTTGGAATGATGGTATTCCTGGAATTTTTCTTGAACAAGAATTTTTTGATGGTAGTGGTCTAATGCAATTCATCACACAAAATGATAAAATTAGATTTATTAATGTTATTGAATATGAAAAATTAGATCAAGGTATAACAAAAGCACAGTTACGTAATATGTTAATCGATGTAAATGTATTACAACCACATAGTAAAAACTCTGATGCTATTGACGTATTTAACTTGATTGTAAATAAATAATAGATATTAATAGGGAAAGAAATCACATGAGATTTCTTTCCCTCATTAAATATGATATAATTTATATCAAAGTGAGGCATAAATGGTTTCGACGCCAGACTTCGCTTCTAGTGTTTTAAATTGAAGAAACGGTCTGACTTCTCTGTCGGGCCTTTTTTCATGCCACGATTAGAAAGCTAGCTTTTACCTAGAGGTCAATCACTTTGCAGCCATGATAATGGTCGCTACAAGTATGCCAAAGGAAATCATTAATGATAGCACTTTGTATGTACTCATATTGATCACCGCCAATCTCTAGAAGATTAGCAAAGACTGGACCCATTTAGAGGCCTCAAGTTCAATATAACGATGTCAAGTGTAAAAGTAAATAGATTAGAGGTTCCTAATAGTCACCTAGGTGACCAATAGGAACCTTTTTTACTTGACTTTTAAATTTATATAACCCAATATGTTACAATTAATAATATAGTAGTCATATTGTAGGAGATGCCTATGTTGTACTTAGTTATTGCCGTCATCGTCATTGCATTTATTGCAAAATCTAGATCATCGAATAATCAAACAGATAGTGATGCGGATATAGAGAAACAGAATCGCATATTAGATGAAGTTAATCGTACATACGGAAATATTGAATCGTATGAACCACAATTAGAACCTTCAGATATAGAAGGGATATATTTTAATGAGTTTCGTGAATATGTTGATGCTGAAGGTCGTGTGTTGACTCCAGCAGAGATTGATGAAATCCGGTATAAAGATGATTATAGAGAGGATATTGAACAGGATTATCCGTATCATCGATAATCGTGGAGGGCGTAGAGATGAAACGAATTATATATGCTATCAGCCTTGGGGTATTGCTAGCGACACCAGTGCTTTCACAAGCAATTGATACAACACCAATGATACGTGTTACGAATGAGCATAATGGTCAATATGATGAATCGTTAGATACTTTTACAGAAACAAATTTCTTCGGACCATATCAATTCCGCGTATTAAAGGATGCTATTGAAACAAAAGGCGAAACAAAAGATATTGATGGTAGGGTGTTTAGAACCTCTGATGGGGTATTTATGCATGTTAAGGCAAGATCTATTGATGGTAATAGTATGTCCTTAGATAATGAGATTAAAAATCTTGTTAAAGAGAGAACGATTCCTGAACCTACTGTTAAGATGGTATTGCCCATTAAGGATAGTGTAATAGAGGTTAATAATGATGGTGTGCGCAGTTTACTAGCTGAATTTATGTATGGCTGGCCATTAAAGAATAGGACGGACATGGTATTAGTTACTGATTATGAAGAAACTAGATACTATTATAAATTGCAGTTCTATAGAGATAGATTGCCAAATGGTGTACGCATTGAGCAACTGCGACAAATGATTATGGATGCGCAATTTAGCTATAAATAAATTAAAGGTACATATGTAATGAAAAAGGTCTATATATTACAACTCAGTAATATATAGACCTTTAATTGTATTATCTAGTTTTCAATCAATTATAAGATGCTTTTACCCATAGGGAATATAGTTTTGCCAAATACCTTGTTTACAAGTACGGCACCAGAACCGTAGAAGCCCAAGAGGGAGATGAATAATTCGGACCATGCTGCAAGGGCGAAGAAGCCTGTTTTGCCACCTAAGAATAGGTCTGTTGCAAGACCGAAAAATAGGAAGCAGATTAATAGCATAATAGCGAATACAACCTTGTTGGTTTTCAAAGATGCGATGGTGCCAAAGATAGAGAAGATTAAGAAGCCCACAAAGGCGAATGCTAATTGTGTTACATCGAAACCTTTTTGGATTTCAGGACCGAAGGAGCCCATTTGGATTAACCAAACGCCAGCCATGGCAGACCAGAATAAACCGTATGCACCGAATACAACAGATCCGAAAGGATTATTTTTCTTGAAATCAAAATAACTCGCTATCAATTGTGCTAAAGAGCCTAATAAAACAGCCCAAGGGACAATAACAGATGTTGTTCCTCATTTCTCAATCAACTAACTACAACTATAGGTGCCATGAAAGCACTGCCTCATAAATGTAACATACATCACACTTTTGAATCAATACTATAGGTAATAGTAACAATGCTTAAAATGCATAATTAAATAAGTGAGTATTTACAAGGATAGTTATAAATCGTAGCCGATTTTATTAGTTTAATTCCTCTAAAAATTGGGTATTGCATATGGATTTAACATAATTCTTGACCATTGGAGAAATGTATGCGCACAGTAGATTTTGGTTCAGTTACGAAACTCGGGGGTCTTCTTTTGTGATATACTACATATAAAGTATGTAGGAGGTTATATGGTTTTTCTTACTTCATTACAAAGTATCATGCCTATCGTCTTGCTCATATCTCTTGGATATTTCTTAAAAGGGCGGGGCATGTTTAATGATACATTTAGCTCAAATCTATCGAGGCTCATCATGTCCGTCATTTTGCCGGTCGGCGTATTTATGTCCGTGCTTCACAATGTGCAAACATCGGATTTGTGGGACTTGCGGTATGGATTACTCGTCGTGATGATGACCTATGTAGTGTCATACATCATTGCGTTTATTATGATGAAAATTGTACATGTCCCACGGGGACGGCGCGGTATTTTTATCAATATGGTAGTTAACGATAATTGTTTATTTATTGGACTACCTGTACAGATTGCATTGTTTGGGCCTGATGCATTACCGTTTTTCTTGCTGTATTATATTGGTAATACCATATCTGTATGGATGTTTGGTGTATTCCTTATTGAGGCTGATCCCTTGCCTACGAATGGTGCTAGCCATGGTGAAAGCTTCCGCACCTTGGTACGCAAGTTTTCTTGGAAAAAATTATTGCCACCGCCATTATTGGGCTTTTTCTTGGCATTAGTATTCCTATATGCTCAAATTCCATTGCCGACGGTATTACATAATACGTTAAACTATATAGGGAATATGGTAACACCATTATCCTTGCTATATATTGGTATCGTATTACATGATGCGGGCCTTAAAAGCATGCGATTAAATAAAGACTCCATCGGTGGCATCATTGGCCGTTTTGCTGTAGCCCCATTTATTATGTTCTGCGTTATCTATGCTACCAAATACCTCATGGGCATTACATTGGATCCCGTTGCGGTCGTTACATTCATCGTTCAATCTGCAGGACCGGTTATCGCCGTATTGCCAATCGTAGCGAATGAAGCAGGTTCTGATTTGCCATTTGCCACAGGACTCGTAACCATTAGCTCCGTATTATTCGTATTCGTTATACCCGTTATTATGGAAATATTAACACTGTTTGGGATGTAAAGCTTAATTATTACCACATTATAAGAAGATTTTATTTTTATAATGTGGTATTTTTATTTGAATTTTAAACGTATGTTAGTTTGATGTATAATGGAATAAATAAGGAGTAACAGTTGACCTATAATATTTAAAGAAGCTATTATTAAATTAATAGGGATATATTATTAATTTAGAAAAGAGGTGATTTCATGGCGTTTGTTCCAAAGATAACAGTATCCGAATTTGTAGAGCGTGAAATTAGTATTCGTTATAAACGTTTACCTATAGTTAATTTTGTTAATTTAATAAAATCAGGTGTAGAATTAGGAAAATTTGAGAGATATGTGATTGAATTCTTTAGAGAGGTAAAACCAGAAAATAGACGTAAATTTATGGTAGAACAAAATATTACACCATTCGAAATGGAACAATTATATAACAAAGTAAAGCATATCCCGGCTGTTAGTACTGTAGAAGGATCGATTTATGGAGAGTGAACGGCATGTATTTAATCAGAATATATTTGTGGATGATGATATAGAAATTGTAACTAAGAAGGTTTTCTTTAGAGGTGCATCTTTACATCCTCGGGATTTATACGATTTGGCTACTGTTTATTTAGGATCAAGGAGAAGTGAATTAGTTAAGGCTCTAATTAATATCCCAGAACAGTTACAAGAGTTTCATGATGCTTTACAACGGGTGGGACCAGGATTTTCTTTTTCTGAAGATTATGGTTTAGATTTAGTATTAGATATACCATTAGGGCTTAAGGGCCGAGAGGTGGATATTTGTATAGATTTATGTAATGAGGTTCGTAAATCTTTAGTTTAATTAGATATAATATCATTAATTTTCTAAGAAAACGACTAGTACCATATACATATGTATATGGTACTAGTCGTTTTCTTATGCATTAAGCGCTTCGATAATCGTTACGATATCTTCTGCCTTTCGAGCAATGTGTTTGACGCCTAAATCTTTATGTAATTGTTCGTCTCTAAAGCCCCATGTAACGCCGATGCATAGTAGGCCAGAGTTTTTGGCTGTCGCTACATCTACTTCAGAGTCGCCGATGTAGATGGATTCGTCTTGGGTCGAACCTAATTCTTTTAATGCTTGTAATACCATGTCTGGTGCTGGTTTACGTTGTAATCCAGGGCGTTCGCCGATAGCTACTGGTAAACGATCACCAAAGTATTCCTTATTTAATGGAGTAACACCTTCTTGGATTTTATTAGAAACAATGGCGAGTTTATATCCTTTAGCACGTAATGTGTCTAATACATCAAGCATGCCAGGATATGGGGCTGTGTAATCTTGTAGATGTTCTCCGTAGTATGCTTTAAATTCGTCGAGATAGGTGTTGAATTCAGCCTCCGAAATGGAATCTGGCAGTGATTGACGCATCAAATGTGCAACGCCGTTGCCAAGGGCTGCTTTCACCTCAGGAACCGACCGTTCTGGCAAATCATGAGCGCGCAATACATAATTCACCGCATTGCGTAAATCTGTTAACGTATCTAGCAATGTGCCGTCACAATCGAATACGATAGTTGTATATTTCATGGGAACCTCCAAAATCTATATAATCTTATTCCATTATATGACATGGACCGAGAATTTTAAATTAGTCTATGATACAATTAGTATACTAGTTGAAAATATTTGGAGGATTAGTATGACTGAAATACAATCTTTATTATTGATGAAAGCCACGTTAGAATCCGCAAATCTTCATGGTGTTGAAGCCATGCTCGACGATGATTGCGAATATGTTTCTACGGGACGAGGCATTATTGCTCGTAATAAATGTGAAAGCTTAGAATTTTTAACGGCCATGGTTGATTCCATCCAATCTGACCATGTACCTGTTATCTGTCGTGTTATACATATTACAGAGGTATACGAAGAAGGCGCTTTATTTCATGAGGGCCGTCACGGTTTGACCGTTGCCTATGAAGAGGGCGACCAATACGCGTATATATTGTTTGTTGATATCAATGAGGATGGCCGTATTGACCGCATCGTTTCTAGCCAAGAAAATTATGAGTTTGAATACGATGATCTTCGTTTATCCTTAGATGAAACACCATATCGTTTCCCAATTGTGCCGCACACTGTGAAAGACTGGATTGCAGCCCTAAGCATATGGCTTGAAACAGATAACTTTGATATCGATGATTTCTACCAATTCATCGATGAAGATACGAAGGTAGTGTTCCAAAAAGGTGATGCAGAATCTATTACACTAGAAAATGGCCTCGATGTAGAGGACTACTTTGATCAACTCATGAATCAACACTTTGATGCCGTGCCACACATCATTCGTGATGAAGATGATAATCTTATTTTAGTATATGGTCCTATGAGCCTTATCGTGAGCCTTAACGAACAAGGTGGATTAGCCGTAATCAGCATATACATTGATACGCGAGACGAAGAAGAATCCATTGATGAATACGGTTATATTGAGGAAAATTTAACAGAACCTGTAGAAGAGGAACCTTTTACAGACTATTAATCTGAAAGATATAGAACAGACCTGTTCTATATCTTTTAGTGGTCTTATATAGGTCGTGTTCAGAAAAAGAACAGGCCTGTACTAATTTTACAGAGGCTGTATATAGGTGTGTTCGGAAATAGAACAGGCGTGTACTAATTTTATAGAGGCTGTATATAGGTGTGCTCGGAAATAGAACAGGCCTGTACTAATTTTATAGAAGGTGTATATAGGTGCGTTTAGAAATAGAACAGGCCTGTACTATTTTTACAGAGGCTGTATATAGGTGTGTTCAGAAAAAGAACAGGCCTGTACTAATTTTTCGGGAACCTAATATAGGTATGTTTAGAAATAGAACAGGCCTGTTCTAATTTTAAAGAGGCAGGAGCTCGCTCCTGCCTCTTTTGTATACAAAAATGTAATTAGATATCTTCTTTTTCTTTGATTATACCAGCTTTTTTCTTGCGCCAGTACCAAATGTAGAGCGGAAGAATGACGATACAGCCACCTAGACCCCAAAGTAATTGGTTTGTTTGGGCTTGGCCTAGCATCCAAAGGGATGTAGCAATGGCGATGATTGGAACGGTGTAACCACCTGGGATTGTGTAAGACCGTTCTTTATTTGCCCATTTACGACGGAATATGATGACTGCTAAACATGTTGGTAAGTATTGTGTAAAACGGGATACCGCACTAATAGCAGCAAGAGTTGTAAATGAACCGGACCAGGCGAGTAGTACGCTGGCAATAGCAGTGACAATCGCTGCTACATATGGCGCATTGTAACGATTGCGTTTTGCTAAGGCACTTGGAAGCATGCCATCTTCGGCCATGGATGTTGCAATACGAGGTGCGTAATAGGCTTCGGCAAAGTTAATGCCGCCCATAGAAATCAATGTACCTGCTAATACAATATACATGCCAATTGGGCCTAGGATTACGTTGAAAGCATCTTGTACCGGTGCTTTTGTGTTAGCAAGGTCAGATCCTAGAACACCAATAGATACGGCAAGTATGGCCATATATAGGACTGATACGAGTAGCATACACATGATAATGGCACGCGGTAAATTCTTTTTAGGATTCTTCATATCCTCTGCGGCAATAGCGATAACCTCAAATCCTGTATAGGCAAAGAAGAGAAGAACGGCTGCTTGTGCAAAGGATCCTTCTACATAGGTATCGTGTGGGAATACAGGTGTAAAGTTAGCGCCATTAATAAAGAATATACCGATAGCGATAAATAGGGTGAGAGGGACTAACTTAGAGATTGTAATTAAGTTATTAACAAATTTAGATACGTTAACACCAAATATGTTTACGATTGTTAAGCCTACGATTAATATGAAGGAAATGACATCCTTTGCTAAATCGCCACTTAAGGCAGGGACTGCAGCGCCTAGCGCCGTGGCAAAGCCAACGGCCATGGCGGCCCAAGCGATAACGGTTACAATCCATTTAAGGACGCCTACCTCAAATCCCCAAAAGTCACCTAATGCATGTTTGGCATATAGATAGGGACCACCATTACGTGTGAAAAGGCTAGCCGCTTCGGCAAAGCATAAGGCAATACATCCTGCAATGACCGCATCAAATAAAAGGACACCTAAACTGGCTGATCCAATAATGGCATAGGCCTTATTCGGTAATAGGAAAATCCCTGTGCCAACGATACCATTGATTCCAAGGAGTACAATACTCCAAAATCCAAATTTACTTTTCTTATCCATTAGTTGACCTCCTTAGTAGCATCTACGAAGGCTTTAAATAATGTTTTTGCATGTACATCTTTCACATGCATCATTTCTGGATGGAATTGAGTTGCTACGAACCATGGACGACTTGTATCCTCTAATGCCTCTACTGTACCGTCCTTGGCGCGGCCTGTAACAACTAAGCTTTCACCAATATTCCGGCACGTTTGATGATGATGGGAATTTGTAATCCATGTGGTTGTGCCGATGATTTTCGCTAATTTAGAATTAGGTTCAATTTCTACCGTATGCGTAGGTAATGCAGGCGTTTGATTTTGGCTGTGCTTAATCGTGCAATTTTCATCATATGGCAAATCTTGGTACAAGGAACCACCACGATAAACATTCACGATTTGGCAACCGCGGCAGATGGCGAATACAGGAATATTTCGTGCTTCTGCTGCTGCAAGCAACGCGAAATCAAATTGATCGCGCTCAGGGAATACATCGCCGATGCCTCGTAATGGTTCTTCGCCATAATTGAGCGGATACACATCATGACCACCTGTAAGGAGTAGGCCATCAACAATATTGATAGTTTCCTTTGCTTGCTCTAAATTTTCCGTGAAAGGAATAATAATAGGAATGCCGCCGGCTTCTTCGATGGAGCGGACATAATCCTGATTCACGTAAGAACGGATTAAATCGACATAAGCGCCACTGTTATCGCGTAGCGTATTGCCGGAAATTCCGATTAATGGTTTTTTCATACTATCACCTCAATGTGTAAAATACTGTACATTAAGTACAATATAATTATAATTCATTTTCCTAAAATATACTATAGCATATTACGCAAGTAGGAATTGTGTTTGTGTAAATATGTTGTGTATTGGATGATTCTAAAATAAATTTATGAAAAATTGATAAAAAATTAATAATTAGGTATAATGAATCTTAGCGTGTAGAGTATGAATTGAGGAGAAAATATATGAACTGGAAACGTGTAATAGCATTAGGTTTACTTGGATTAACATTTGGCATGGGGCAGTCCTATGCGATAGATGTAAATATTCCTGGCGCTGATGCATCCATACCTGCTGATGAATATCAAAATTATCGAAAGAATACCTCACAATCTAGACAAATGGATCAAAGAATTGTAGAAAAGGTTACAAGAGATAATACATCGATTCCTAATTATGATATGTCGAAAACACCAATGGATATATATCATACAAGAGAATTAAATCATGGTGTTAGATACTCTAGTACTGTGTTTATATTAAAAGAAAACGGAGCGAATATAAAATTTACTATACCTCAACCAAGCATTGTAGCTCAGGCTAAGGGAAGTATGGGTAAGCATAAGGAATTAATCAGTGCAGGTGGAGTAATGACCTATAATGGGGAGTGGTATTATGAGTTAAGACCACAGCCTAAGGGTGATAACTGGGAAGATACGAATATACCATATAGTAAGTTAAATTCTGATGCTATGAAAGAAGTATTTTATAAAAGATATAATCCCATAGCAGGTAATAAAAAAATTAGTGAAAAGGTGTTAGGTGCTAATACTTTTACATATCCAACCGTTGAAAAGGCTACATGGGATTCAATCGTATATAAGAATGATTTGGTAGAAGGAACAATCAATTTTACTATGCCAAAACAGCCGACGGTTTCTTATCATATTGGATATATGCTTCCAAAAGGAGTCGTTAAAAAGATAAGTTCTAAAGGTGATGATGCACTAGTTAAAGCCACTATGAATGGTTTGGCGAACATCGTATTGCCATCGGTAAAACCTGCTAGTGATATATTAGAATATACCTCTGAAGTACATAGAGGACCTTTTACGTTCAGAATTCTAAAAAATAGTAAATCCTTAGGTACAAAAGTCACTAAAAATGGTTTCCAAGTCGAGTATTTTAGGTCTGGTAAAATTAAAGAGTCTATTTCCGTAAGACCTCTTTTTAAACGAGATGATCCAAAGAAACAGAATATGATGAATCATTCTTTAATTGGATTTGTAGGTGCAGATCAATTAAATGAAGGTAAGCCTATTCAATTTGCTACCGTATGGAATGATGCTTTACCAGGTGCTTATTATGAAGTTAAGGGTGAAAAGACTACTTTGTTTATAATGACTGTATTTGATGATACGCATCTTTATACTCACTATATGGTCAAACCTCATGATGTACATGTAAGCAATTTTAAATTACGTGATATCGTTCAATATGTAGATTATAAGCATAATAAAGAGGATTATGGTAGATTTAAACTTGGTTTAGGAGTACCAAAGTACTTAATTGAACGAAACATATCAGAAGAATTGAACAAGAAAAAATAAATTATTATGTATTGTGATTCTATATGATTGATTATATTAAGCGATGTATATATATCGCTTAGTAAAAAGAGGACCGGCTCAAACGAGTCGGTCCTCTTGCTATTCGTATATGTAATTATCTAAAAAATCTACCAATGAGTGGCATGCTAGCACCATCGTTTTTATTAAGCCCTTTTAAAAGAACCATAATGATGACGTAGAGCAACAAGCCTTCGATACCTGTGAGTATGAAATTAGCCCACATTGGTAAAAGATCTATTAAGTAGTGGTAGCTCAAGAAGATGAGTATACCCATGACACCGGCGCTGACCACGTTTTTCCATAGAAGGGAAATATCGAGGAAGTAGCCTGTGTATTTTTTTATGTAAATCAAATTGAGTAAGGCTGCAAAGCCAATATCAGCAACGGTTGCCCAGGCAGCACCACCGATGCCGAGCCAAGGGATGGCAGTCAATGTCCAGTTAAGGATAACCTTGATGATAAGGGAAATACCCATGTTAATAACTGGAATGCGTGGCTTATTAAGGCCTTGTAAAATCCCTGTTGTAACTTGGTGTACACCGAGGAAGAAGATAGAGAACGCTGTGATTTGTGTTGCCAGTTCTGCCTTAGGTGCGTTGTAAATCAACGTAACAGTTGGTGCTGCAAGTACATATAATAGTACCGTAAATGGTACGGTTGCCATAAATGTTAAGCGCATAGAACCAGCAGTACGTTCGTAAATACCTTCATGATCTCGCTTAGCAAAAGCATGAGAGATGGCTGGTACGATGCTCGTAGCAAGGGCCGCTGTAATAATGGTAGCCAAGTTGATGAGCGGCACTGCCATACCTGTAAGATAGCCGAACAGTTCTGTTACTTCATTCATCGGGAAATTAGCGTCTAATAGGCGACGTGGTACGATGAGCAAATCAAGATTTGCTGTTAATGGTAACATAATGCTGGCTAAGGAAATCGGAATGGACAACGATAACAGTCGCGATAAAATTTCCTTGGCTGATTCGCGTGGACCATCGTAGCTTTCACCAGTACTACTAGTCTTAGGCAATTTGTAGTAATAGTACAAGAGCACGAGGAAGGCACCAAAGGCTCCGACACCAGCACCTAGGCTGGCACCGCCAGCTGCAGCAGGTAAGCCATATGGCAATAAGATGGCCGCTGCACCGAGCATGACGATAACGCGCAATAGTTGTTCTACGATTTGGCTGACCGCCGTTGGGGTCATCATTTCATAACCTTGGATGTAGCCGCGGAAACAGGAAATCCACGTTACAAAGAATACTGCCGGAGCAAGTGCGATGATTGAGTAGTAGGCACGGCTTTCAGCAATGAGACCGCTAGAGATAAGCCAATCTGCGCCAAAGTACATGGCCAAGCTGGCGATAAAGCCCGTAATGGTCAGCATTGTGAAAGAAATATTAAATACTCGTTTAGCACCACCAAAGTCGTGTAATGCTAATCGTTCTGCCGTCAAAATAGAGATGGCAATCGGCACACCTGCGCTCGAAATTTGTAATAGTAACAAATAGATAGGAAAGGCCATCTGGTAGATCCCGATGCCTTCCCCGCCCAAGATACGGGAGAGAAGAATCCAGTTGATACTACCGATGGCTTTCACTACGAAACCGGCAATGGTTAAGATTAAGGTTCCTTTTACAAATCCACTAGCCATAGATTATAGTTTGTGAGAAGAACCTAATACATCTTTAATTTTGTGAGCTACCATGCCTTTAATAGCGTCACGAGCAGGTCCTAAATATTTGCGAGGGTCAAATTCGGATGGATTTTGTGCCAAGTATTCGCGTACAGATGCAGTCATAGCAAGGCGAAGGTCTGTATCGATGTTGATTTTGCAAACCGCCATTTGCGCTGCTTTGCGAAGCATTTCTTCAGGTACGCCTTGTGCGCCAGGGATATTGCCACCAAATTCGTTACATTTTGCTACGAATTCAGGCAATACGGAGGAAGCACCATGCAATACGATAGGGAAGTTAGGCAATAATTTACCAACCTTTTCCAAACGTTCAAAGTCGAGGTATGGTGTGCCTTTGAATTTGTAAGCACCATGGCTTGTACCGATAGCGATAGCCAAGGAATCAACGCCTGTTAATGCTACGAATTCAGCAGCTTGTTCTGGGTCTGTGAAGCGAGCGTCTGCATCGGATACGTTAACGTCATCTTCGACGCCAGCCAAACGACCAAGTTCTGCTTCTACTACAACACCGTGCGCATGAGCGTATTCAACAACTTGTTTTGTAATTTTTACGTTTTCGTCGAAATCGTGGTGAGAAGCGTCAATCATAACAGATGTAAAACCGCCGTCTACGCAATCTTTACAGATTTCAAAAGAATCACCGTGGTCAAGGTGAAGAGCGATTGGTAAATTGCTATCTTCCAATGCTGCTTCCACAAGTTTTACAAGGTAAATGTGTTTTGCGTATTTGCGAGCACCTGCAGATACTTGCAAAATAAGAGGGGATTGTTCCTCTTTTGCTGCATCGACGATACCTTGTACGATTTCCATATTGTTAACGTTAAAAGCACCTACTGCGTAGCCGCCTTCATAAGCTTTTTTGAACATTTCCGTAGTCGTTACTAATGGCATGTTGTCCTCCTTGGCTTTATAGCCGATTGTATGTATTTTGAAAGTATTGTCATCAACTTATGATGATACATATCTATTCATTGTTAGTATATCAAGAAACGATATAAAGCACCACAATTTTATAAGGTTTTCTAGATGAATCTGTTAGAGATATAGTAAATCTTTCATATCCGTTGGCAGAGGTGCTCGTAGTTCTACGTATTCTTGTGTCATAGGATGGGTGAAAGCTAGGTACCCAGCGTGTAATGCTTGCCGACGGATATAATCTAAATGACCGCCATATAAATCATCACCAGCTAAAGGAAAACCTAAATGGGATAGGTGAACGCGAATTTGATGTGTCCGGCCCGTATGCAATACACATTGCACATGAGTGAGAACCTGTTGCGTGCTCATATTTATATCCATTTGTATTGGCTGGGAAACTATGTGGTGTGTCAATACCGTCATATCTGTACGAGCCGGTTTGCCGATTAATGTGCAACACCGTTCGATGATGCTACCCGGTTTACGTCCGATGGGATAATTAATGGTTGCCGATTGGCTTGGCATAGTGCCTTCAACGATGGCGTCATAAACCTTTTTAAATTTTGTGCGTTGCTTATCAAAGGCGTGTTGTACTACCGATGTTTTTGCGATGATGACGATGCCCGATGTATCCTTATCGAGGCGATGGACGGGGTGAAAGTCATGAGCTTGTTCGGTTTCGTCATAATAATAGAGAACGCCATTTGCCAATGTTCCATCTCGCATCGTTGACGTAGGGTGCATAAGAACACCGGCGGCTTTATTTACAGCGAGGATGTGTTCGTCTTCGTATACGATTTCCAGATTCATTGGAGTGTGTGAAAATTCTTGTTCAGGTGCTAATTTCATAAGTAGATGATCTCCGCCATGAACAAGGGTATCCCATGTAGCCGATTGTCCGTTAATGGTGATGATACCATCATTTTTTAGACGCCGGCGCATGCGTTGTGAAATATGCTGTTGTTTTATGATATGATTCATTGATTGCGTGTGTATATTAGCATCTACAATCAAGTCGATTATGGTTGCTGTTTTCATAGGTCCTATTATAGCAAAAAAATAATGGATGAAGAATTTTTCATAATTTATTGTATATATAAAGGGCTATATAGTATAATTTATATTAATAATTATTTATATATTTTTTATATGTATAGACCTTTGAGTAATAAGAGGAGAGATTTATGAAACTCAACAAGAAATCTTTATTAGTCGCATGTGTGTTGGCGGCTATGTCTACAAGTGCTTTCGCAGCATCTACTACAACATCCACTAGTAGTACAACTGTGACGAATACAGATACACCAACATCAACAAGTACGCGTGTAACACGTGAGCAATATAGCACATCCGCATCTTCTACTACGTGGAAATCGGAGGAAAGTCGTAGAATTACATCGACAAGTACTAGCGTAGGTGTAATGACACCTCAAAAACTAGAAGAACGTAGTGCCATGGCAGGATACATTGCTGCCGATGTATCTGATGTATTAAACCCATACCGTGATGCACCTAAATCTTTGAAGTCTGGCAAAGGGATGACCTTCAAAAATGATGAAGTTCTTGAACATGGTGTGCTAGCATCTATGAAACAAGGCGGTAAATGGGGGATTATTCGTCCAGATGGAACCGTAGCAATCGAACCTAAATATAAAGAAATTCGCGATGTTGACTATAAGACTGGCAATGTATTAGCTCAAGTAGATAAGAAAACAGAAACTTGGGTAACACCTAAAGGTGTGGAAATTTCCGAAGAAGAAGCTTTAAAAGACCGTATTAAACAAGAAGTTACACAAGAGTATGCAAGTGGTGGCTTTGTAGAATTTAAACAAAAAGGAAAATACGGTTTTAAAACAGCAGATGATAAGGTTGTAATTGAACCGCAATTCCGTCAAGTGTTAACTGGTTTTAGTGAAGATCGTGCATTTGTTAAAAATGCAAAAGGTAAAATTGTAGCTATTGATGGTACTGGTAAAGAGTTATTCGTTGCACCTTCTAAAGAGATATATGGCTATCGTAATGGCCTTGCTGAATATCGTCGTTCCGTAAGTGGTTTTAACCTAGGTGGTCTAGTAGGTGGCTTTATCGTTGGTGGCATTGTAGGTGGTGCTCTCTTGGGCGGTCATCATTATCATGTAGGTGGCTTTGTATATGATGGTGCAAAACGTGGTTATATTGACCGTAATGGCAATATTGTGATTGACAGTAAAAAAGATAAAGTATGGCCTATGACATCTTATGGAACTGTAATCAAAGACTCTGGTAAATTATGCTTTGTTAATCGTAAAGGTGAAATCGTTATTCAACCTGGTGATTACGATGCTGGTGAAATGGATAAGTTTAACGGTTTGTTGGCATTAAAAGATAATAGCAGTGATAAATGGGGTGTCTTTGATGTTTCAACTGGTAAACAAGTGGTATCCTTCAAATATGATTCTATTTCCTTTGCTGGTACAGATCGTTTAGTAGTAGTGAAAGACCATGTTAAAAATCTTATCAATATGTCTACAGGGAAATCATTATATTCTGCTCAAACAGAAGCGACTATTGAGCCATTTAACAGTGATACTGTAACATGGGTTCATACAGGTAAAGACGCATATACTATTATCGATAATGATGGTCATGTATTATTTAGAGATACTAATAATATTATAGAAGATGTGAAGTCTTTTAATCATGGCTTTAGCTCTGTTAAGTCCAAAGGAAAATGGGGCGTTATGAATGCTAAAGGTGAATGGGTTGTACAACCTACTTATGAGGCTGTAAATATCCTATAACCTGAACTTTTGCTTAATAAGCGGATTACTTATTCTACAGCTTGTAGGATAGAGGACCGTTTATATTGATTACATATAAAAAATAAATCAACGAGTAAATAGCAATGTATGAATGTATCGTACATTGCTATTTTTATATAATGAATAGTTATAATCTAAATTCTGAAATTCCTAGTAAATATTGATAATTTACGATATAATTATATAGATGTATTCCATTCAATGAATACGTGGATGATGATGAAAATAATGCGTGAACCCCATGCCCAACGGGTTCAGGTGTAGGAGGTATAAAATGGCTAAAGATTGTTCCTTTGACGTTGTATCCGAAGTGGATATGCAAGAGGTAGATAATGCGGTAAACCAAGCGAAGAAAGAGATTGGTACGCGTTATGATTTCCGCGGTTCTAAAGCTGAAATTAGCCTTGACGGTGATACCATTAAAATCATCGGTGATGACGAATATAAATTGAACGCTATTATCGATGTATTAAAAGGCAAAATGGTTAAACGTAATGTAGCGGTTAAGAACCTTGATTTTGGTAAGGTTGAGCCTGCTGCTGGTGCCACTGTACGCCAAGTGATTACTATTAAAAAAGGCATTACAAAAGAAAATGCTAAAGAAGTAGTAAAGGCAATCAAAAATATGAAACTTAAGGTACAAGCGTCTATCCAAGAGGATCAAGTGCGCGTATCTGGCAAGGATAAGGATGATTTGCAAGCGGTTATCCAAATGTTAAAACAATTGGATGTACCGGTTGAATTGCAATTCGTTAACTTCCGTTCCTAATTATATAAGCATAAGAGATAGGGTTAGATTGATTCCAGTGAATCGCTAACCCTATCGGTGTAGGAGGTGCTATGAGAGTAGAGGACATGAAGGGTGGTTATACGACCGGTTCATGTGCTACGGCAGGGATGAAAGCAGGTCTATTGGCCCTCTTAGATCATGATATTGTGGACAAGGTTGTCATTGAGAATCCGCAAGGTCAATTCATTGAGGTACCTATTAAATCTGTGGAAATTATATCCGAAACAGAGGCAAAGGCGACTGTGATGAAGGATGGCGGTGACGATCCAGATGTGACCCATGGCAATGATGTGGAAACGATGGTGACCCTTGATGATACAGGCAAGCTACGTTTTCGAGCTGGCTTTGGTGTCGGTACGGTTACAAAACCCGGTCTTGCCATGCCCCCTGGACAACCGGCCATTAATCCGGGCCCTAGAGCGATGATGAAACTCGTATTTGAAGAGTTTTGTACGCAAGGTCAAGGTGTGACGGTAACAGTAAGCGTTCCTAATGGTAAGGTGTTGGCTAAGAAGACGTTGAACCATACGCTGGGTATCGAAGGTGGTATTTCCATTATCGGTACAACGGGTATCGTTAAGCCGATGAGTGAAGAAGGGTTTAAGAATTCTCTTGTGCCTCAGTTAAAGGTAATGAAAGCCAATGGCTGCGAAACAGCGGTTCTCGTACCGGGGCGTATCGGTCAAGATTTAGCGGAACAAGTGCTCGGTATCCATAAGAACCAAATGGCTGAAACCAGCAACTTTATCGGATTTATGCTTGAACAAGCTGTTCATATTGGCTTTAAACGAATCTTGATCATCGGTCATATCGGTAAGCTCATTAAGCTTGCTAGCGGAAGTTTCCATACCCATAATCGCATGAGCGATGGTCGCATGGAAAGTATTGTGGCCTATGCAGCTCTTGAAGGAGCATCCCAAGCGGTGTGTGAAGAGTTATTTAATTGCCAAACTACAGAATCTACCTTCCCTATCTTAGAGCGAGAAGGCCTAACTGGTGTATATCAACGTGTAGTAGACCGCGCATCTATGCGCAGTGAACGATATATTGCCAATGAGGCTGAAGTAGGTATTATTATTACCACATTAAAGGGTGAGATTTTGGCTATGGATAAGCATGCAAAAGAAATAGGAGAGCTAGAACATTGGCACATACCTTGTATATCGTAGGCATTGGCCCGGGCAATCCTGATTATGTGGTGCCTAAAGGCCTTAATTTAATTAAACATGCTACCGTTTTGGTAGGTAGTGAACGCTCCTTGGAGGATTTTAAGGAATCCGGACAGATTACGTATCCTGTAACGGGGAAACTAAGTTGGTTATCCGAACAAATCGAGCGTGAACTTCACGACCATGATGTTGTGGTTATGGTCAGTGGTGATACGGGCTACTATAGCTTGTTACCGTATTTGAAAAAGAAATTTCCTACCATACGCATTGAAGTGGTGCCAGGCATTAGTTCTATGACATTTGCCTTTGCACGCCTTAACGAAGTGTGGCATGATGCGGATTTAATGAGCTTTCACGGACGCCAACCAGCGCCTGAAAGACTCGTATATGAAGCGGGGAAAAAGATGGGATTCTTAACGGATCCTGAATATAATCCAGCGCATATTGCGCGTATTTTAATAGATGCAGGATGGCCAAAAGAAACGAGAGCAGCAGCCTTAGAGCGCTTGAGTTACGATGATGAAAAAATCGTAGATTCTACATTAGAGGTATTAACTGAGCTCGAAGGCTTTGGACATTCTGTTATGGTGGTACTAGGATGAGACATTTTTTCGGAATTCCTGATGAGGAATTTATACGCGGTGACGTGCCGATGACGAAATGCGAGATTCGCAAAGCCGTTATGAATGAGGCGCGCATCGAAGAAGATAGCATCGTTCTTGATGTGGGGGCAGGTACGGGTTCGATTTCTATCGAAGCTGCCTTAGCGGCACCTAAAGGTCATGTATATGCTATTGAACGTTTTGATAAAGGCATTGAGTTGATTCATGAAAATATGAAGAAATTCAATGTAAATAATATGACTGTTATAAAATCCAAAGCTCCGGAGGGTATGGAAGATTTACCTGAGCTTGATGCGGTTATTATCGGCGGCAGTGCTGGCGGTATGACGGGCATTATGGATGAAGCACAACGGTTGTTAAAGGTAGGCGGTCGCCTTGTTGTAACGGCGGTAACGATGGAAACGGGCTATACCATTTTAAAAGAGTTGAAAGGTCGTCCTTTCACATACGAAGGGTACCAAATGTCCATTAGCCGCTATCGTAAGGCTGGTCCATATCATTTGTTGGACCCATTGAGTCCAATTTTTATTGTATCTGCAACGCGTATCGCAGAAGGAGAGTAATATGGTTGACGTACATATTGTAGGCGCAGGCCCTGGGGATCCAGAGCTTATTACGCGAAAAGGCTATCGTTTAGTGCAAGAGGCCGACGTTGTCATCTATGCCGGTTCCTTGGTAAACCCTGCTATTTTAGAGGCTTGTAAACCAGGTTGTGAAATTCATAACAGTGCCACTATGAATCTTGATGAGGTATTGGCTGTTATGAAAGCTGCCGTAGCAGAAGGCAAAAAGGTTGTCCGTTTGCACACTGGCGACCCTGCTATTTACGGTGCTATTCAAGAGCAAATGGATGCCTTGGCTGGCATGGGTATTACCTATGAAGTGGTGCCTGGCGTAAGTTCGTTCCTCGCTACAGCAGCGGCGTTGAAACAAGAGTATACATTGCCAAATGTATCTCAAACTGTAATTATTACGCGCATGGAAGGCCGTACACCAATGCCTCCAAAGGAAAAATTGCGCATGTTGGCGGCTCATGAAGCGACCATGTGTATCTTCCTTAGCGTTCAAATGCTAGATAAGGTAGTAGCTGAACTCATCGAAGGCGGTTATGATAAAACAACACCTGTAGCTATCGTAGTGAAAGCGTCTTGGCCAGACCAACGCATCATCCGCGGTACATTGGAAACCATTGCGGATATCGTGGCTGAAGAAGGCGTATTACGCCAAGCTATGATCGTTGTTAGTCATGTACTAGACAGCGAATACGAATTATCTAAGCTTTACGATAAGGGCTTTGCTCACATGTATCGTAGTGCCAAGGACTAGTGTGATGAAAGAACTAGAATCTGATGCGCCTATGATAGAGGCAAAGAAGAATAGAACTGCTATTCTTTCTGTGTCTGAACGCGGTGCAAGGCTGGGGCAACGCATCAAATCTTTGGTGGCCCTTCATGCGGATTGTTATGAAAAGGAGAACCGTCCCTCTGGTGGTGAGGCTATCTATTTTGATTCTCTCAAGCATCATATAGGACAGATTTTCAAAGATTACGATCAAGTGTTATGCATTATGGCACTGGGCATCGTAGTGCGCATGATTGCACCGTATATTGAACATAAATCCAAGGATCCTGCCATCGTTGTAATGGATGAGGCCGGTCATCATGTTATCAGTTTGTTATCTGGTCACCTTGGGGGCGCCAACGAATGGACGCAGTCCATTTCGCTAGCCATCGATGCGGACCCAGTTATTACAACGGCGACGGATGTTAATGGATTGCCAGCGCCTGACGTGTTGGCACGCCACGAGCATCTGTTGGTCGACGATTTTCACACATTAGTAGATGTTAATTCTGCTGTTGTGGCTGGTGAAAGCGTCAACTACTACATCGATGAAACCCTAGTCGATGCTAATCGGTTACGCGATGCTGCTGCATTACATATCGGTACGCATGGCACGGTTCAGGTGGTAGATGTATTTACATTGCTTGAGACTGATGGTGTTCGTCGCGTAGTGATAACAGATAAGGTGATTTGTGAGTATCCAGAGCAACTCATCTTACGTCCTCGTACGTATACGATGGGCATCGGTTGTCGCCGAGATACGCCAAAGGAGCTCATACTGGATGCCATTACACAATCTCTGCAGGCGCATAAGCTTTCACCAAAAAGCATCGTCACAGCTGCATCGGTTATTGTGAAACAAGATGAAGTGGGCCTATTAGAGGCCGTAAACGAATTAGGGTGGTCTATCCATTTCTACACACAAGAAGAGATAGCACCCGTTATAGAAGAACAGGATTTAAAAGAATCCACATTTGTAAAAGGAACAATAGGAGTAGGAAACGTATGCGAGACAACAGCATTACTAGCGGCCAAGAGCCAAACATTAATACAGCACAAAACGGTGTATCCCAAAACAACGGTAGCCATTGCACAGGTAACATCAAAGTAATCGGCATTGGACCTGGGGACGCTGAATTTATGACACCACAAGCACGGGAAGCGATTTTAGCGGCAGATCGTGTAGTCGGTTATTTAACATATCTTGATTTGATTAAAGACCTTATCGCAGGTAAACAAACGGTAGGTACAGCGATGATGCAAGAAGTGGATCGTTGTCAACAAGCCGTTGATTTGGCTGTAGAAGGTCACCAAGTAGTAGTTGTATCCTCTGGTGACTCCGGCGTGTACGGCATGGCAGGTCTTGTATTGGAATTGGCTAATAAAGTATCAGCAGACAAACGCCCTTCCGTGGATATCGTTCCAGGTCTTAGTGCTGTCAACGTAGCAGCATCTGTATTGGGTGCACCTTTAATGCATGACTTTGCCGTTATTTCCCTTAGCGATTTGATGACACCTTGGGATCTAATTAAAAAACGTGCTGACCTCTGTGCACAAGGGGATATGGTTATTTCCTTATATAACCCACGCAGTAAAAAACGCGTAACTCATTTAGATGAAGTACGTGAAATCGTTCTAAAATACCGCGACCCTAAAACACCTGTAGGCATCGTGCAAAAAGCAGGTCGTCCAGGTCAACATATGGTGATTTCTGACCTTGAAAACTTCACAAAAGAAGAAGTAGATATGCAAACACTTGTTATCATTGGTAACAGCCAAACCTATGTTGAAAATGGTCGCATGATTACACCTCGAGGCTATAAATTATGATTTGGGTCATTGCTGGTACCTTGGATGGTCGAACCTTAGCGGTTGATATCCAAGAACGAACCGGTGAAGAGGTTCTCGTGACTGTTGTGAGTCAATATGGGGCGGAATTGGCAGCTCATGAAGGCATTACGGTTCATACGGGACGCCTCGATCAAGAGGCTATGCAACAGTTGATTAAGGAGCATAATGTGCGCCTACTCATCGATGCAAGCCATCCGTATGCGGCTATTGTGACCGCAACGGCTCAAGATGCAGCTAAGGCGGTGGGCATTCCTTTTGTTCGGTTTGAACGAAAAGAGGTACCATTGCCAGACTATGATAAGTTGCATATCGTAGTGGATGAAACAGAAGCAGCTAATTTAGCCGGCAAATTGGCAAAGGAAAATAACAATCATGTATATTTGACTACTGGTAGTAAGACGATGCACATCTTTGCTAAATCTGAAGCGTTACAGGACTGTGAAGTGTGGACACGTATTTTGCCAACTGCTGAGGTGTTGCAAATGATGGAAGACCTCAATGTGAGTCCTAAACGTATCGTTGCCGTACAAGGTCCATTTTCTTACGATATGAATCGTATTATGTTCTACGATACAAAGGCGAGCGTTGTGGTTATGAAAAACTCTGGCCTCGTAGGTGGTGCTGATACGAAATTACAGGCTGCCATCGACCTTGGCATCCACGTTATTGTTATCGATCGTCCACGGGTGAAACTAGAATGCCCTGTGGTATCATCGAATGATGAATTTTTCAAATTATGGGAGGAAACTAATGGATTACGTTAAAAATCCTAAAGCCATTGAAGATAAAAGTATGGAAATCATTTACGATTATGTAAAGGATTTAGGTTTAACTGATGATGAAGTACGCGTTGTATCTCGTACAGTTCACGCATCTGGTGACGTTGAATATGCTCAACTCGTAAAAATGAGCCCTGACGCTGTTCAAAAAGGTATTGAAGCATTAGACAATGGTGCAGATATTTACACTGACGTAGAAATGGTTCGCACAGGTATTTCTAAACCGGCTCTTAAACTTCGTGGTAATGAAGTACATTGCTTAATCAAAGATGAAAATGTAGCTAAAATGGCTAAAGAATTGGGCGTAACACGTTCTATCGCTGCTATGCGCACATTTGGCAAACAATTAGAAGGCCAAATCGTTGCTATCGGTAATGCACCAACTGCATTGTACGAAGTATTGCGCCTTGCTCTTGAAGAAGGTATTAAACCAGCTCTTATCATCGGTATTCCTGTAGGCTTTGTTGGCGCTGCGGAATCTAAAGATTATTTGATGGAAGTATCCCCAGTTCCTTATATCACTGTAAAAGGTAACAAGGGCGGTAGCCCAATTGCAGCATCCGTATGTAATGCATTGCTTTACACAGATGTAAAACGCAACGATATGCTCTTCGTAGAAGGCAAAGAATCTAAATAATAAGTAACCCGAATCGTTGCATACTGCTGGCGATTCGGGTTTTACTGTATCTATTATGAGGTTTATATGTATAATACGGGTGCTGATAGTACCATGTATTGGTGAAAGGAGAGGTTACTGTGGACTCTCTGAATGAACGAAAACTATTTCGTATATCAGTTATTATTATCTTGGTTATTGCTGTTATAGCTAGCATGATTATCTCACTGATTTGGGGCTCAACACCGGTGTCACTATCGGAGATTTGGCACACATTGTGGGCTACTGAGCTAACAGATACAGCATCACAAATCATTTGGAATATTAGGTTGCCTCGTAATATTGTTGCCGCATTGGTAGGTGCTTGTTTAGCCGTATCGGGTGCCATTTTACAGGCGGTTATGAAGAACCCTTTGGCAGATCCTCAAATCGTTGGTGTTTCCTCCGGTGCTGGACTTGCCGGTGTTATTATATTTATTCTTTTCCCTGGCTATGATCATATTGTGCCTCTCGTCGCCTTTATAGGTGCTATGGCTGCGGCGTTGATGGTATATGCTCTTGCTTGGAAGAATGGTGTACGCCCAAGCCGTATCATCTTGGCTGGTGTTGCGGTGGCTGCTTTTTTAGGCTCTGGTATTTCTGCACTACTTGTATTCTATGGAGATCGTGTGCAAGGAGCCTTACTTTGGATGGTAGGGGGCTTGGCTGCACGCAGTTGGCCACAAGTAGAGGTTTTGTTCCCATACGCGTTAGTCGGTCTTATTTTTGCCTGTTTAGGTGCCAAACGTCTTACTATTTTAAGTTTAGGTGATGAAACAGCAAAGGGGCTAGGCCTTAAGGTAGAACAAACGCGGTTTATTATGACTGCTGTTGCGGCTCTATTAGCAGCAGGTGCCGTTAGTATTGCGGGCTTAATCGGTTTCGTAGGCCTCGTTATACCGCATATGTTACGACTTATCATCGGTAATGATTATGCGTATTTACTTCCCGGCTCTGCATTATTAGGGGCACTCGTCCTCGTTGTTAGTGATACGGTAGGGCGTGTTATGTGGAGTCCAATTGAGGTACCTGTTGGCATTATCATGGCATTCTTTGGGGCGCCATTCTTCTTATATCTATTGAGGAGGGATAACTAATGAATACGGCTATTGATGTAAACCAGTTATCCGTCACTCTCGGAAATCGTCATATTTTACATGATATTAATGTATCTGTCCCTGTTGGTAAAATAACGACTTTAATCGGACCTAATGGTTGTGGTAAAAGTACACTCTTACGGTCTATGATTGGATATATTCATAGTCCACGTGAATGTGTGACTATTTTAGGTAAACCATTACAGTCGTATTCACAAAATGAATTGGCACGTCAAATGGCGTTTCTGCCACAGGTGCCTAATATGCCAAAGGATATGACCGTAGAAGAATTGGTATATTGTGGACGCTATCCATACCAAATGTGGTGGAAGAATACGGCCAAAGAGGACCGAGAAATCGTTGACTATGCATTAGGAATTACAAAAACGAATCATTTACGGAATCAATTAATTCCATCTTTATCTGGTGGTGAACGGCAACGGGTATGGATTGCTATGGCCTTAGCACAACAACCCAAATTATTAGTGTTAGACGAACCAACAACATACTTAGATATTAACCATCAACTAGAAATCATGGAATTGTTAAAACGATTAAACGATGAACAAGGGTTAACCGTATTGATGGTACTCCATGAATTGACGCAAGCCGTACAATATTCTCATTATATGGCTATTATAAAAGATGGTCATTTAGTGACAGCTGGAGACACGAAAGAAATCGTATCGGATGAACTATTTAGAGATGTATTCTCTGTAGATGTACAAATCGATACCTTTGATGATAAACAATATGTACGCGTAAAAGGTTTAGTTGAGTAGATAGCTAGACTAATAGTGAAAGAGGGCATTCCCGAAATGGGGAATGCCCTCTTTAGTATGTTAGGATATGTTAAAATGTAACATCAATGCCATATGCTTCTTTCACTAAACGAGCCATAGCCTCAGGTGTTTGTAGACCTGGGTTAAGTAGGAATAGTTTAGATGGTAAGTAGATGACACGGTTGTTTTGTACAGCCTTAAGATTAGCCCATGCAGGATTATCTGTCATAGCTTTCTTCATGGCCTTTGTAATTTCTTCTTCTTTACCCATGGTAACGACGAAGATAATGTCAGGGTTATCAGCAGTTAATGTTTCAAGAGAATACGGTACCGTTTTATCTTTGGTTGTACCATCTAGGTGAGATGTTACAACATTTGTCATACCTAATTCTTTGACCATAGATGCAGTTACCGCTTCGTCGGTTTCGGCTGTCACACCTTTACCGGTAGCACGCAATACGGCAATACGTGCAGGTTGTTGGTTTTTAATGGCATCCTTAACCTTTTGAATATTACTTTCATAGGTGGCAATAACGGATTTAGCCTTATCTTGATGGTTTGTTAACTCTCCAAGGAATGTTAGCATTGGCACATTATCCTTGATACCATCGTAATTGAAAAGTACGGCTGTAATATTGTTAGATTGTAATTGGGATTCATATTTTTTATGTTGGTTTTCCAAACCCAATACCACATCTGGTTTTAAACCTAACAATTGTTCCATATTGATGTTAGCCGTTTGACCCAATGCAGGTAATGCTTCTAAATCTGGCGCTAATTTATCTGTTGTACTAGCTCGAGAGATAGCCTTGCCATCTACTGCGTATAGCATGGACAATACAGAATTTGAAAGAACGGCGATGCGTTGCGGATCCTTTGGTACAGTGTAGGTTTCACCATTAAAGGTAAGTTCCTTCGTAGTAGCAGAAGAGCTGGATGTGGACTTACCACACCCAGCTATTGCTAGTACAACCATGACCAAAGCAAGACTACAGAGTAGTAGTTTTTTCATGATGTACTCCTATGTATGTTATATAACGATACTAGTTAAATTGTAGATTGATTATTTATGTAATGCGTCCCAAGATTCGTTAGCACGTTCAACGAATAATTTACGGATGTTAGGATTTTCACCTAAGCCATGGATGTAAGTGTCAACTTTGAAGCCTTCTTTTTCAAGGATGGATTTATGGGAATCCGGTTCATTACCAGCCATGTCATTGTTAGCATGGTCGCCTGCAACCATCATGAATGGCATCAATGTAACATGTTTAATACCATGTAATTTCAATTGAGGGATAACTTGTTCAAGATTTGGAGTACCTTCTACAGTGTAAATAAATACATTTTTCATACCAAGAGTATGGATACGGTCTTGAATTACAGAATAGTAAGCATTGGAAGGATCTGGAGTACCATGAGCCATGATAAGAAGACCGTCTTCTTTGCCTAATTTAGGGAATTGAGATTGAACAGCTTTTAATGTTTCAATAACTTGGTCAGTTTGGTTTTCTTGACCCATCCAGTACATAAGAGATGTACCAAGTGTCATTTTTTTGAAATTATCTTTGTACAAATTATATACTGCTGCATCGTAGTTGTATTCCATACCAGGAATTACATCAAGGGATGCTAATGCAACGCGAGTGTAACCGTCTTTTTTAAGTTCAGCCAATGCTTCTTCAGGAGTTGGGTAAGTAATACCTTCTTTTTGTTGGATACGATCACGAATAATATGGCTTGTGAAAGCTGTAATTACTTTTGTGTTTGGATGAGCTGCTTTAATAGCATCTACAGTTGCATCAATTGTTTTAGCACGAGTATCTTTGAAAGTTGTACCAAAGCTCATAACAACCATAGCATCTTTGTTTGGCAAGTTTTGTAAAGCTTCAGTATTGTGTGTACGAACACCGATTGCAGAAGCTTCTTTTAATGCTGGAGTAGGGTCTTTTACTTCAGGATTTAATTGGTATGCAGCGTGACCAAGCACAGGAGCACCAAATGTCAATGCGAAAGCCGCTAATGCAGCAGAAACTGTTAATGCACGTTTTTTTACACTAAACATAAGTGAATCACCTCATTAAACAACATCATCTGACTATGCAGACATAACTATATTATCTATAATCAATCGTAGCAACCTAGAGTATATATGTCAATAAACCCCATACCTGTACACGTATAAATAATACGACCGTTTTTTATAAAAAATCATAATAAATGAGGAATAATCTTATGTTTTATAAAAATATTCTTATTGGTTATGATGGTATAATTATAAGTAATTCGATATTTATGATAGGATTTATCATTTTGTTTTGTTAAAATGATTAATTGTATAAGATGTTAATTATACTTATAGCGACATATAGATTTGTGGTTGCTATAAACTCTTAACAAATATTATATATTTTATAATAGATTGGCATTTACTTGAGATTAATTAAGTGTTTATAGAAAGTGTCTTATATAGAATGAGTAAGCATATAAACATAGATAATGAAATAAGATTGTTTAAAGATAATATAGAATCTTTGCGAATAACCAATATTTTTAAAAATAGACGCATAAACATAATAACTGCGTTAATTTACTATACAACCATAATTTATATATATTTACTTACGTTGAGTGTAGCTTTTTTTATTAATCCAATGCCGTATGAGTATTTTTTTTATGGAGTAGAGATGACTACCAATATATTATTTTTAATAGTATTGGGGTATCGATGTCAGGATTATGGTATTCATAGATATGTAGGTATTATATTTGTTATTATGGTTAGTTCCTTAATTACGTTCTGGCAGGGCGGAACCTTTTTTGTTAGTCCCGATAATTTTATAATATCTATAACTAAATCAGGAGTAAGTTCAATGCTTAATCTAAATAAATCATACTTCTTTATAGTTATGAATAGAATTATATTATTATTTTTATTAATTCCTGGAAATAAGATAAATCGTTATGGAGAACAACCAAAGTCTGGATTTTGGGACGGAACATATTTAGTTGTTGATCCTTTGAACGTATCGATTATTAAAAGTAAACTTCGTAAGTTGTGGCTCGATTTAATTCGAAGAACCGATGAAATTAAGGATATAAATAAAAAGACGTCTACAACGGATGACTTGGAATTTATGGATGTCTTACATAATGTATTCATAAAGGATGTATTCAATTTTACTGGTCGTTCTTCTAGAGATGAATTGCTGCTTTTCACAGTTTTGTTTTCTATTCTATCTATGGTATCGAGTTATTTTCTACCATTTATTCCTAAAATTATGGGACAAAATAGTATAGTGATAGTAAATGAATTGATAGTTGCTATTTTGTGTATTCCTTTTTTTAGTTTACTTGTTCGAAGACTTCATGATAGTGGTAATAGTGGTCTTTGGATTTTCTTTCTTATAGTGCCTGTTGTGAACATATATGTTTTTTATCTAATTTTTGTAAAACCATCGGTTTAAAAGAGGTAAGTCCATGCAAGGAATACATAATAAAATAGCTTTTTTGTTGATTAAATAATTTTATGTAAGAGAGAATATGAATGGAACAAGGACAAATAATAATCATCTTCATAATTTTTAATTACCTCATGATTAAATATCGAAATAGTAATAACATAAAACTTGTGGCCTCAGTAGGGAATTATTTGCTCTTAAGTATTGCATTGTCTGCGTATTTTGGTATTAGTGATATTATTACACCTATTAATTCCGTATTGGTTAGTATACTGGCAATCTTAGGAATATATAATTTATACCGCAAAAATAAGCGTGGCCTTTTATCTCCAATAGAAAAAAGAATGCTCTATGTAATTTATTCTTTTATAATATTGATCTTAACATCAGTGGTCATCGTTGTTTTGTTTTTATTATTTGGAGATTATTTGATTTGAGTGATAATATTTCTCATTGACTTTCATAGATTAATCTTGTATTATTAGTACATAGTAGTTGATAATAATTTTCATTTATGAAAATTATTTCATATATATGGGTATATGGAGGTCACATATGAAAGGTATAATTATTGCATCCTTTGGATCAATTTATAAAGAAGCAGTGGAAACATCCATTGGCACTATAGAGTCTAAAGTTCGTTCCTTATACAGAGATGTAGAGGTACGACGTGTATTTTTGTCTGATGCATTAGTGGAAAAGTGGAATGAAAAATATGATGATACGATTGCTTCTTTCACCGACGTCATGCAAGAATTTAGCCGCAAGGGAATTGATGAGGTATATATTCAGCCGATTACTCTCGTAGCGGATCAATGCTATCAACAAATGCGTAAGCAAGCACTTAAGTTCTTACATAGCAGTGAATATAATTTCTCTCAAGTTAATATCGGTAAACCCTTATTAACATCGTTAGGTGTTAAAAATTACGCTGATGATTATGAAGCTACATTAGATGGCATCATGCGTCATATTAATACTAAGTCTCTTAATAAATCCGTTTTATTGATGGCAAATGGTCAAAATCAATTGGAATTTTCTACATTACAATTGAAAGCTATGTATGGTTCTGCTCCTAATGTAGCTGTATTTACCACAAATGGTTTCCCTACATTTAAGCAGGCCTTAACATTGGTAGATAGAATGGGTCATAAAGATGTACTCGTTGTACCATTGGCTTTGATTGGTTCTACTCATTTAATGGATTATCTTGGCGGTGATCGTTCCGATTCTATTTATGCACTTTTGACAGAACAAGGGTACAACGTAGATATTTGGAATGAAGGCCTAGGTGAAAACCCATATATACAAGATTTATTCTTGAAACATTTAGGTCAAGCGATTCGTATGTCTGACAGAAAACGTAGCTCTCAACGCGAATCATATCAAACTGTTATTCGACCTTCCCGTATAGAAGCACAAGGAATGATTTCCTAATTACTTCTGGTAAGGTTGTATATAAACTCTCTCATAAATACACACTATCTTCAAAAAGCATCCACCTTTAGGGGCGGATGCTTTTTGCTATGCATCTATAAGGGTATGAAAGTTAATTATAATAGTACCTTTATACGGGGTATGGTATCCAACTATAGTAATGCGTGTGGTATGATGAATAGTGAATTATATTTGATAAGGAGACCGTTATGAAACAAGCTATATTAGTAGTGGCCTTTGGCTCAACAGTTGATTCCGCTCGTGAACATCAAATTGATGCCGTTGTAAACCGTATTAAAGAGAAATATACAGATTATGAAGTGCGCTTAGCCTTTTCATCGCGTATTATCGTAAAACGTTTGCGAGACCGTGGTATTGAAATTCCTACAGAGCAGGGCGCATTAGATGCTCTCATTGGTGAAGGATATACAGATATTTATGTACAACCATTGCACTTCACTGGTGGTGAAGAGTTTGATAAGTTGAAACATAATATTTTAAATCATGAACGGGCACAAGAACTTAATACATTGCGTGTGGGCAGACCATTGGTATATTATATGGGACAAGAAGAGCACCCAAATGATTATCAAATTTTAATCGATACATTTGTTACATCCATATCCGTCAGCAATGAAGATGGTTTATTATTAATTGGTCATGGTGGTTTAGGCTCTGGTAATTCTGCATATGGTTATTTGCAATACCAATTGATTCGCAGCGGCCTTAATCATATTCGTGTAGCCACCTTGGAAAATGCTCCTTATGTAGCGGATATAGCTGTGCCTTGGGAATGGCTTGATGGTAAGAAACCTAATAAGATTTATGTGCACCCATTGCTCCTCGTACTTGGCGATCATGCGCTTAATGATTTATTTGGCGATGAAGAGGATAGTGTAGTCAATGTATTGAAAGAGGCTGGTTATGAAGTAGAAGAAATGCATCATGCCCTCGGTGAATATACAGAAATTCAAGATATCTATTGCCAACATATTCAAGATTGTATCGATGATATATATGGTAAGCGCAGCAGTCATAGACCGGCGATTCCGAATGTGAAATAAGAGTAGACTTTCACAAACATTTTGAATATATTTAATAAATTAGGTATAATAGTAATGTTAATCATATTGAAATATAGAATAGGAGAATCATCATGAAAGGTAAATTATATGGCATAGGTGTTGGTCCTGGGGACTCTGAATTAATGACTGTGAAAGCTGCGCGTATTGTAGGCGAAGCAGACGTTATCATTACACCTAAAACAGAAAAGAAAGATGGTTCTGTAGCCCTTAATATTGCAAAACCATACATTCAAGAACATACTGAAATCGTTCCAGTTGTATTCCCAATGGTGCTCGATGATGCTACACAACAAGAGGGTTGGGAAGAGGCTAAGCGCGTTATCGTATCTTATTTAGAACAAGGTAAAAATGTTGTTTTCTTAACACTTGGCGATCCAATGTTCTATAGTACATATATGTACGTATATCGTTTGATTGAAAATACAGGCTTTGAAATTGAAACAATTCCTGGTATCACTGCCTTCTGTGCCATTGGTTCCCATCTTGGCTATCCAATCGTAGAAAAAGAAGAGGTTTTGGCTATCGTTCCAGCCACTGCACCTAAGGAAAAAATTGATGCTGTTATGGCTGTTGCCGATGATGCAGTTATCATGAAGGTGTATAAAAATTTTGATGAAGTGCAAGAAGTATTGTTGAAACACAATATGGCTGACGACGCGGTTATGATTTCTCGCGTTGGCTTGCCTGATGAACAAGTTTTCGTAGGTCTTGATAATATGCCTAAGGACAAGAAATTAAACTATTTGTCCACAATTTTGGCAAAACGTAAAGATCGTTAATTGACTATACTCTGATGTCTGAATGCTTTTAGTGAAAGCCGTATAGATAGTATTAATAAGAGGTAATACATATGAATACTGTACCCATTCCACGTGTTGTTATAGCTGGTACCAATTCCGGTGTCGGCAAAACGACTATTGTTGCGGGCCTTCTCGCAGCGTATCGAGCAAGTGGCCATAGGGTGCAATCCTTTAAAGTGGGCCCGGATTATATCGATCCGGGCTTTCATAAAATTGCATCGGGCCGTGAAAGTTATAATTTAGATTCTTGGTTAGTTCCACCGGATACATTGCCAACATTTTTTGCATCTATGGCGGGCGATGCAGATTTGGCCATTATTGAAGGTGTTATGGGACTCTATGATGGTGGCCGAGAGGGTGTGAGCAGTACGGCTCAAATTGCTAAGCAATTAGGTGCTCCTGTTGTGCTCGTTATCGATTGTAAGGCCATGGGTGAAAGCGCGGCAGCCATTGCCATGGGCTTTAGAGAGTATGATAAGGATGTGGATTTTAAAGGCGTCATTTTAAATCGTTTAGGCTCCGATAATCATGAACGTATGGTTCGCGAAGGTATGGAAAAAATTGGCGTTCCTGTTATTGGTGCTATACGCCGTGATGATCGCATGCATTCTCCTGAACGTCATCTTGGTTTGACACCGGTTACAGAAGTTGATCCTACAGAGGCTATTGCAACGATTCAGCATGCCGTGGAATCTATGGTAGATTTAGAGGCACTCTATAAGGTAGCGGCCAGTGCAGCACCTATGCCGGCACCGATTGATATAACCAAGGGGGTTACCAAACGAACAAAAATTGGCGTTGCTTATGATGAAGCCTTTTCGTTCTACTATCCAGCCAGCTTATCTGCTCTTGAAGCACAAGGTGCTGAACTAGTTTATTTTAGCCCTTTAAAAGATAGCGCTATTCCTGATGTAGATGGTCTCGTATTTGGCGGTGGTTTCCCTGAAATGTTCTTGCAGGCTTTATCCGAAAATACGGCCATGAAGGAATCAATCCGTAAAGCTAATCAATGTAGTATGCCTATCTATGCTGAATGTGGTGGCCTTATGTACCTTTGTGAACATATTCACGATTTTGATGGTAATGTGTTTGATACAGTTGGTGTTGTGCCTGCCAATTGTGTAATGCAACAAAAACTGCAAAAGGTAGGATATGTAACGGCAACGGCTAAACGCAATACATTACTTGGCAATACAGGAACAGCTTTGCATGGTCATGAATTCCATTTCTCCACCATGGAACCAACCATTGAAGATTTCCCTTGGGCCTTTCATTTAGAAGGGGGCCGCAAACCGCAGTCCTATGATGGCGGGTATGCTACCGATAATGTGTTGGCATCCTATCTACATCTTAACTTTGCTAGTTCTCTTGAAGGAGCTAAGCATTTTGTAGACATGTGCGAAGCCTTTGGTCATACTAAATAAATCTATTATATTAGTATTAAATCTTCATATTAACAATAGATGCAGCCCTACATAGTGTGACATAAATAATAGGAGTATAGAAATGAGCGAACGTGGTTTAATTCTCGTAAATACAGGTAATGGTAAAGGAAAAACAACAGCCGCTTTAGGTGTTGTTTTACGTGCTGTAGGACAAGGCTTGAAAGTTTTGATTCTACAATTCATCAAAAGCGGTCATGGATACGGTGAACTAGAAGGCCTGAAAAAACTGGGGGATGCGGTTACCATTAAATCCATGGGCAAAGGATTTATCTACTACAACCGAGATAAAGTTACTGTAGAAGAACTAGAAAAACACAAAGCAGCAGCTCAAGAAGCGTGGAAAACACTAGTAGAAGAAGTCAACTCTGACAAATGGGATCTCATCGTTATGGACGAAATCAACAATGCCATTAACTATGAACTCATCGACGTTAACTCCGTTGTAGATATGCTTAAACAAAAACCAGAGCGACTACATGTTATCCTAACAGGCCGCTATGCAAAACCTGAAATCATCGACATCGCTGATACAGTGACCGAAATGAACGTAGTAAAACACGCTTACGAAAAAGGCATAAAAGCAGCAAAAGGAATCGAGTTTTAAGAGAAAGAGTGTGCTAGGCTTGGCCGACGCACACTCTTTTTTTGTGATACTAGAAAGTTTTATATGATGTAGCAATAGTAGGCCTCCGGAGGCGACTTTGGCCCTGTCCCTACGGGACAGACCTGGCCGGTGTTTCCCTCTCACCATGGAGTTTTCCGAAAATTTTTTAGAGTGCTGTAAAGGGATGGCTGCTGTGGCGACTTTTGGCCCTTCCGATAGGAAGACCCGGCCGATGGAGCCACAGCAGCCATCCCTTTACAAATAAATAGAAAATTTTCGAAAAAGTCCTTGCCTAAACTATATCGAAAATGTATAATATAGTCATAAGCACAAGGTGCTAATATTCTTAGACATTAAGTATGTATATAACTATAACCAGGAGGTTAACTATGGCTGTACATGATTACATTAAATCTGGCGATTTCGCTACTGAAAAACACGTTCCTGTTATCGAAGCTGCTGATAAAGTAAAAGCAGGTGAAGCATTCGACGTAAAATTATCCGTTGGTAAAGACATTGCTCATCCAAACACTGTAGAACATCACATTGAATGGATTAAATTGTACTTCGTAGCTGAAGGTACTCAATTGCCTTACGAAGTTGGCGAATTATCCTTCAACGTACATGGTGACGGTGCAACAGCAAACGAAGGTCCTGTACATGCAGTTTCCGCAGGTACATTGGCAGTATCCTTGAATAAATCTGGTAAATTGATTGCTGTATCTTACTGCAACATCCATGGTTTGTGGGAATCTGAAAAAGCTATCGTAGTTGAATAATAGATTGTATTCAACGGTAAAAGGCCAGCCTTAGGGCTGGCCTTTTTTGTATGGAGCGTATGACAAGTTACGAACATTAACTATTGATTATAAATACAATGTATGTCCGCTATAAAAAGAATTTTGTTCTTTTATGGTGGAAAAATACCTGTATATCCCTTTACAGTGCGGTTTGTTTTGTGGTAAAGTATATGCATGTTATTTTTTAGTACAATGATAAATGAGGGATAATAGTGGCATTAATCGTCAAAAAGTTTGGTGGCAGTTCTGTTGCAACACCTGAAAAAATATTTAATATCGTTGATCGTGTCCTTCATGAAAAGAAAGAGGACGATCGCATTGTAATAGTTGTATCCGCTATGGGGGATACAACAGATGACTTGGTATCTTTGGCAAAACAAGTAACATCTAAACCATATGGTCGTGAAATGGACCGCTTGTTGTCTACTGGCGAACAAGTAACGATTGCATTGATGGCTATGGCGTTTAATGAACGCGGTCAAAAGGCTGTTTCTTTAACTGGTGATCAAGCAGGTATTACAAGTAGTGATAACTTTAATAAGGGTCGTATTTTAGGTGTAGATCCTAATCGTGTATTCGAAGCATTGGATGCAGGCAATATCGTTGTTGTTGCTGGTTTCCAAGGTATTACCGAATACGGTGACATGGTAACATTAGGCCGTGGTGGTTCTGATACAACAGCGGTTGCTTTAGCAGGCGCTATGAAAGCTGATGTATGTGAAATCTTTACAGATGTAGAAGGTGTATACTCTACTGACCCTCGCGTAGCAAAGGAAGCTTTTAAACTAGAAGAAGTTACGTATGGCGAAATGCTTGAAATGGCACGTTTAGGTGCAGGCGTAATGCAACCGCGTGCTGTTGAAATGGGTTTCCGTTATGGTGTACCAATTCATGTTCGTTCTACATTCAGTAATAATACAGGCACAATTATTCGGGAGGATTATACCGTGGAATCTAATAAACACGTAATTACAGGCGTAGCCGATGATACAAATACAGCAAAAGTAGCTCTTGTGGGCGTTGAAAATAAACCTGGTATTGCAGCAAAAGTATTCAAAGCATTAGCAGAAAAAAATGTTGATGTGGATATGATTGTTCAATCTATTCGTTCTGTAGGTGAACCTAAAACTGACCTTATCTTTACAATTGCTCTTGATGATGTGGTATTGGCACGTGAAGTATTGAAAGAATTACAACAAACTGTTGATATCGAAGCTGTTAATATTGATGAAAATATGGCAAAAGTATCTATCATTGGCGCTGGTATGTTGGGTCAACCTGGTGTAGCTGCTCAAATGTTTGATATCCTTAGTAAAGAAGGCATCAATATTGAAATCATCAGTACTTCTGAAATCAGTATTTCTTGCTTGGTTGCACAAAACCGCGTAAAAGATGCAGTTCGTGTTATTCATAATGGTCTTTTGTTAAACGAACGAGGCTAACATACATGATGGATAGTCTACGTACATTTATGGATGAAATGCTTGATGATCAAGGGCGTAAGGAAGGTTTTATTAGCGATTTATTAGCAAATTTAAAAACACAACCTATTCCCACATTAGAGCAAGCACAGACAGGCTATACAACAGTGAGCAATTTACATGGTATATTTTATAATTATGATGCGTCAGAGGTGACCATATCTTATAAGGTAGTACCAGATATGTATGCTCCCTATACATTGAGTTTTCGCCAATTTGAGGTTGTTCTCGAAGGGCTTTTGACAAGTCGACGCAATCAAAAGTGGCAAATCAAACAAGATAAATAATAAAATCAGGACACTCCTATAAGGGTGTCCTAATTTATTTTGTTATTATATGCAACATTCATATCTCATAAATAAGAATAAGTTATAGATAATCTTTGTAATTTGATAATAATTCTTGAAAATTCGTGTAAATCTTCGTAATGTGGTATAATAGATAGTCAATAATAGATTAAGATTTTACATATATATATACATTATAAACAAATTAGAAAGAAGGGTATCTATGGAACTGAATAAAATATATTCTGGTTTTCGCCTTGATCGCATAGAACGTATTGATGAAATCAATGGTACAGCCTATGAAATGAAACATGAAAAATCTGGTGCTAGTCTTATTTATATTGACTCACCAGACACTAATAAAGTATTTAATATTGCCTTTAGAACGACTCCTCAAGATAGCACAGGCGTCGCTCATATCATGGAGCACTCCGTGCTTTGTGGTTCTCGTAAATTTCCATTAAAAGAACCATTTGTAGAACTTGTAAAAGGTTCTTTGAATACATTCTTAAATGCTATGACCTATCCGGATAAAACGATGTATCCTGTAGCAAGCAAGAATGACAAGGATTTCCACAATTTAATGGATGTATACCTCGATGCTGTTTTCTATCCACGGGCAGCAAAGGATCCAGAAATTATGATGCAAGAAGGTTGGCATTATGAGCTTGATTCTGTTGATGATGAGTTAACGTATAAGGGCGTTGTATTCAACGAGATGAAAGGGGTTTACTCCTCTCCAGATTCCGTACTAGAACGCGAATTGATGCATTCCTTGTTCCCTAATACAACATATGGCGTGGACTCCGGTGGTAATCCAGATAATATTACGGACTTGACTTACGAAAAATTCAAGAAATTCTACGATGTGTACTATCACCCATCCAACAGCTATATTTTCCTATATGGCACAATGGATATCGAAGAACAATTGCGCTTTATCAACGATGAATATTTGAGCCATTTCGATGCTATTGAAATCGATACTGAGGTGACTGAGCAGGCTCAGTTTAAGGAAGGTAAAGTGATTACATATCCTTATAGTGTAGGCTCTGATGAAAGTACGGATAATCGTACGTTACATGCATTCTCCTATGTATTGCCCGATGTAACACCGGAACAAAGCCTTGCTTTTGAGGTGTTAACACATGCTTTATTAACATCTCCTGCAGCACCTTTAAAACAAGCATTGGTAAAAGCCGGCATTGGCTCTGATGTATCTGGCTATTACCTAGATAGCATCCGTCAACCAATTTGGGTTGTTCAAGCTAGCGGTTCTAATATGGATAAACAAGGCCAATTACAAGAGATTGTTGAATCCACATTACAACAATTATGTAAGGATGGTATTGATAAGGAACTATTAGAAGCTTCTCTTAATAGCATTGAGTTTACCCTTCGTGAAAGTGACTTTGGTGGTCGTCCAATCGGTTTAGCTTATGTTATCCGCATGATGGACAATTGGTTATACGGTAAGGATCCAATTGAGTTGTTACATTATGAAGAAGCATTAGTTAATATTCGCAAAGGCCTTCAAGGTTCTTACTTTGAGGATTTGATTCGTCATTCTATATTAGATAATCATCATAAGTCTCTCGTATCCTTGTATCCTGAACAAGGATTGCAAGATAAAAAGGATGCAGATGTTAAGGAACAATTAGCAGCTATCAAAGCTTCTATGTCACAAGATGAGCTAGAAGGTATCGTTGAACAAACAAAACGCCTTAAACTTCGTCAAGAGACACCAGATAGTGAAGAAGCGCTAGCTACTATTCCACTTTTAGAATTATCTGATTTGAGTCCAGAAGTGGAAGATGTGGAACGTCGTGAAAGTACGATTGGTCATACAAAACTTCATTTTGTTCCTACTTTCACAAAGGGCATCAATTATGTGGCTTACTATTTTAAGCTAGATTGCCTCACTGAGGACGAATTATTCTATGCAGATATCTTAAGTGATATCATCGGCCGCGTAGATACATCCAAACGTTCTTATGAAGATTTGGCAAAATTAATCAATCTAAATCTTGGTGGTTTGAGTGCTGATATTACAGGCATTAGTAAAGCAGGACAACGAGATGAATTCGTACCGCTCATGGTTGTACGTAGTAAGGTATTGCATGCTAAATTACCTGAATTGTGTAATATCGTAAATGAAGTTATTCACGATGCTCAATACACCGATGTAACGCGTTTAACAGAACTTGTACAAGAAGGCAAAGCTATTTGGGATAATGAGGCGTTCCGTAGAGGAAACACCATCGTTAGTCAACGCGTAATGGCTAAGGTATCAAAGGTTGGTAAATTCCGCGATGACGGTAACTTAGGGTATTATCAAAAAATCAGCGAATTAGCTACTAATCCTGCAGCATTACCATTATTGCCAGAAAAATTAGCTGATGTAGCTCGCAAAATTTTCCGTTCTAACAATGTAGAAATCATGTTCGTAGGTGAAGAACAAGAATTAGTACCATTTACAGAGTTGATGGAATCATTGCTCAGTACTTGGAATGCAGAGGCATTGCCAAATAATGTATTATCCATAGACCATACAACGAGCAATGAAGGTATTGTCACAGCTGGTAAGGTTCAATATGTGGCACAAGGTGGTAATTTCATCGATCATGGATTTACTCATGTTGGTGCTATGAGCGTATTAGAAACAATCTTGCGTTATGAATACTTATGGATTCGCATTCGTGTACAAGGTGGAGCCTATGGCGCATTTGCTAACTTCTACGACGATGGTAATATGATTTTCTGTAGCTATCGAGATCCAAATCTTGTGGAAACACTTAATGTATATAAAGAGTTACCTGAATACTTACGTCAATTTACATTAACAGATCGAGAAATGCGTAAATATATTATCGGCACTATGAGTGGTCTTGATTTACCGATGACACCTGCATTGCGTGGCCCTCGTGCCATGGGGCTATACTTTAGTGGTGCCAATATCAAAGATAAGGTAGCATTTAGAAAACAAGTTATCAGCTGTAAACCAGAAGATATCGTAGCTCTTGCAGATGTGGTAGAGCCTGTGTTAAAGGATAATCATATTTGCTCCATGGGTAACGAACAAAAAATCAAAGATGCCGGTGTCTTTGATAGCATTGTATCCCTTGGATAATGTATAGTTTGTAAACGGAGTACATCCTCACCATGTGTTAATATAATAATGTATTAATATATAGTATATTATTAGAGTGATAAGGAGATACTATTTATGAAAGGACGATTCGCACCTAGCCCAACGGGATATATCCACCTAGGGAATGTGTGGATCGCCCTTTTGTCGTATATATCGACCCGTAACCAACATGGTACCTATGTGGTACGCATGGAAGATATCGATATGCAGCGCTCTAAGCGTTCTTATGGCGAAGCCTTGCTAGATGATTTAGAATGGCTTGGCTTTGAATGGGATGAGGGTCCTCGTGTGGGTGGACCGGAACTATCGTATTGGCAAAGTGAACGGTTGCCAATGTATGATGAGGTCTTACAACAATTAGAGAATACAGGTCTAATCTATCCATGTTTTTGTAATCGTACTCGCTTGCAATCCATTGCTTCTGCACCTCATCGAGGTGAAGTCGTTCATCATTATGATGGACATTGTCGTAGTTTAGATAGTGCCACAGTGAAATTGAAGAGATTAGAAAAAAATCCATCAATGCGTATTAAGGTGACTGATTCAACTATGGATTTCAACGATATATACCAAGGGCTGCAGCATTTTGTATTGCGCCAAGGTGTTGATGATTTTGTATTGCGCCGTGGGGATGGCATGTATGCCTATAATTTAGCAGTCGTACTAGATGATATAGCAATGGGGATTACTGAAATCATTCGGGGGCACGATTTACTGGAAACTACGGCTCAACAAATGTATTTGTACCGCACGTTACATGCTGAGCCTCCTTGCTATGGCCATGCACCGCTGCTCATAGATAACGATGGACATAGGCTTTCAAAACGGCAGAAAAGTATAACTGTAAAAGAATTGAGAGATATGGGGTGGACTGCAGAACGTATTTTGGGAGAATTAGCTGTATTGGCGGGATTGATACCTCAATGTGATGCACCGAGTATTTCCCTAGCATCATTATTAACATATACAGCGCGAACCGAAGAGTTAGGCTGTGAACATATTGTTTTAAAAAAATCGATATAATATATTGACAGTTTTCGATATTGATATATAATAGTATATAAGAGGTGGTAAGAATGACTATTAAAGATGCGTTAGCTGAAAAAGTTTGGGCTGTAATAGGTGCCACTCATAAAACCGATAAGTTTGGGTATAAGATTTATAAGTGCTTAAAAGAGCATGGATATGAAGTCTATCCGGTTAATCCAAATGTAACGAGTATCGATGGCGATACTTGTTATCCAAGTCTATCTTCGTTGCCAGTTGTTCCTAGCGTTGTTGATTTTGTTGTACCAGAAGCAGCTGGGCTTGCAGCAATTGATGAATGTAAACAATTGGGCATTAAGATGATTTGGTTACAACCAGGTGCGGATAAACCAGCAGTTTTAGCTAAGGCTAAAGAGGTAGGTTTGGATTACATTCAAGATTGTGTATTAGTTCAATTGCCTTAGGAGGAAATAATGAGCGAATTAAAAGAGTTAAAAACAGCAGAATATCAAGATCTTCTTAATCAAGGTGGCGTAACAGTTATTGATTTCTGGGCACCATGGTGCGGTTACTGTGTACGTATGATGCCAGTTATTGAAGAAATCGCTGGTGAACTAGAAGGTAAAGCAAACTTTGTAAAAGTAAATGCTGATGAAGAACCAAGCTTGGCACGTGATTTACAAGTAGAAGTATTACCTACATTTGTAATTTTGAAAGATGGCGAAGTAGTAGATCGTAAAATTGGTTTCTTACCAAAAGGTGATTTGCAAGGTGCTATCGAATCTAAATTCTAATTAGATTAATAAACGGTAAAATATATAAGGCCTATTAATGTATACATATACATTGATAGGCCTTTTTTATCTGTGTAAATAAAAATACAAGTAAAAATATTAATTAAATATAAAATGAAGAGGAAAATTTCTATATCGGAAAAATTTGATAAACAAGGCTTTTTCAAGATTGTTGCCATATAAAACGATGAGTAAAATATGAAGCATAAGTTTAACTTATTAAAAAAACGCTTTAATTTTAAAATATCTTGTGCTAGTATTTAATTAGATATTGTGAATATTTAGTGAAGTATATTCCAGTATTTTCATTTATTTCATCTGTGCGGGGTGAGAGCCGCATAAGTTGGGAGGGAACTTAATATGAATAAGGTATTCAAAGTAGTATGGAGTGCGACTAAGAATGCATATGTAGTAACATCTGAGTTAGCTAAGTCGCATCAAAAAACAGCAACTACAATTGTAGCTGCAATTTTGTTAAGTGCCAGTTTGGGTGGAGGCATTGCTTCTGCATCCACACCTGCAGATTGGTATAGAACTGATCTTATTGGTAGTCAAAAATGGTTAACACCTGGCCAAGGTAGTCAAGCAGTTGAACAACAACCAATTGATTTACATCAACAAGATCAACAAGATCAACAACAATGGCAACAAAGCCAACAAAATCAACAACAAGGTCAACAATGGCAACAACAAGACCAACAACAATGGGGCCAACAATCTCAAAAACAAGGCTCTGGTAAGGTTATTGTTGATTTAACTAATATTAAAAATCAAGTTAACCAAAATACTTACAATATTAGCGTATTGAAAGGTAATGTTAACTGCCTTAATAGTAAATTCTATTGTTTAGCTGATAAGGTATCTAAAAATACATTAGCGATTAATAATCTTAATGTAAAAGTTGATACACTTAATAACAGTGTGAAAAACATTGAAAACAAAGTTACAAATAATGTAACTAAAAATGTTATCAACAAGGTTACTAACAATGTTATTAATCAAGTAAACAATACTGTAAACGCAAAAATTGATGTTAAAATTGAAGAAAATAATAAGAATATTATTAATCAAGTAAATAACAACATCAAAAAAGAAATTCAAAATAATAACACTACTATCATCAATCAAGTAAATCAAAATATTGATCAAACGATTAATAATAAGATTGAAAATAACAATACAACGATTATTAATCAAGTAAATCAAAATATTGATGCTAAGATTGAAAATAACAATACAACAATCATTAATAAAGTAGACCAAAATATTGATGCTAAGATTGAAAAGAATAATACGTCTATCATCAATACAGTAAACAAAACTATTAATGAAAGTATTCAAAACAACAATACTGTTATTAATAACAACATTAAAAACGAAATCAATGCTAACAATGTAGAAATCAACAAGACTATTAAGAATGAAATTAATGCTAATAACACTGTTATTAACAATAATATCAAAAATAGCATTGAAGCGAATAATGTTGAAATTAACAAAACAATTGTTAATAAGATTGACGAAAATAATGTAAAAATCAATCAAAATATTGCTAATGTTAAAAACGAATTACAAGCGAATATTAACAAGGTAGATGTTAAGGTAGATGCTAATAGTAAAGCTATCAATAACTTGACTGTTAACGTTAACAATAACAGCAAGTCTATTGCTGACTTGTCTAAACAAGTTAACGAAAACACTAAAAATATCACTTTCAACAATACTATTGCGATAGAAAACCGTAAACTTATCGGCGATAACAAAAAAGACATCAATGATAATAAAAAAGCTATCGAAGAGTTGAAAGGTAAAGTTGGTACTACTATCAACAACATCAACACAACAATTGATAATAAGATTAATGAAAACAACACTAAGATTATTAATCAAATCAATAAAGATGTAGACATTAAAATTGATAATAGTAAAACAAATATTATCAATACAGTAAATACTAATATTGATAATAAAATCAACGCTAATAACACAGTTATTAACGCTAACATTGATAATAGCATTAAACAAAATAATGTCGAAATCAATAAGACAATCAAAAATGAAATTAATGCTAACAACACAACTATTATCAATAAAGTGAATGCTGATGTTGATGCTAAGATTAATAATGTTAACACTACAATTAACAATGTAAACACTAAGGTTGATGGCAATACAACTAAAATTGTAGATAATAGCAAACGCATTGCTGCTAATGAAGTAAATATTGCGAATAATACTACAAACATTAATAAAAATGCGACAGCTATTACAAACTTAACTAATACAGTTAATAGTAATAACAACCGTATTAACAACGTACTTGAAGCTATGAGCAACCATGAAGGTCGTTTACAAGCTGTAGAAAATGATGTTAAGAATATCAAGACTGATTTGAGCAATACTACAAATCAAGTCAATATCAATACAAAGGATATTGCTGATTTGAAGGGTAAAGTTGGTCAAAATATTGGCAACGTTCAAGTAGATATTAACAATATTAAAAATGATATTACAAACATCAATAAAAAGATTGATCAAAATGACATTGCTATCAATACAAAAGTAGATAATAAAGTTAATGAAATCAATACTAAGATTGATAATAAGGTTACAGAAATCAATACTAAGATTGACAATAAAGTAATTGCTATTGATCAAAAAATTGATAACAAAGTAACTGAAATCAATGCAAATATTGATAATAATGTAAATATTATTAACAAGAAAATCGATAACAATGTAAATGTTATCAATACAAAAATTGATAATAATAGTATTACTATCAACAAAAAAGTTGATAATAAAGTAAACGAAATCAATACTAAGATTGATAACAAGGTTAACGAAATTAATGCTAAGATTGATAAGAATGATGTAACTATCAATACAAAGGTAGATAATAAAGTTAATGAAATCAATACTAAGATTGATAACAAAGTAACTGAAATCAACACAAAGATTGATAATAATGTTATCGACTTGAGTAAGAAAATCGATGCTAATATCGTTGATGTTAACAAGAAAATTGATGCTAATACAACAGCAATCAATAATGTTAATGTCCGTGTAGATGGTGTTAAAGGTGATGTAGCTGGTCTTACTAAACGCGTAGATCGTCATGACGAACGTTTAGACTACTTGCAAGGCAATATTGAAGATAACTCCACACGTATTAGTGCTAATGAAGATGATATCAAGAAATTAAAAGGTCAAATTGGCACTACAATCACTAATGTGGAAAATACAATCAATGCTAAGATTGAAGCTAACAATACAGTGATTAGAAATGATATCAATACTGCAATCACTAACAACAATACTACAATTCTTAATAAAGTTGATAAAAATATCGATGTTAAAATCAATGAAAATAACACAACAATCCTTAATAAGGTTGACAAAAACATCGATGTAAAAATCAACGAAAATAACAAACAAATCAACAATACAATCAATACTAAGATTGGGGAAATAAATGTTAAGATTGATGGTGTTAAAGGTGATTTAAATGGTCTTAAAGGCGACTTGGATGGTCTCAAAGGTCGTGTAGATCGTCATGATCAACGTTTAGATTACTTAGAAGGCAATATTGTAGATCACTCTACCCGCATTAGTGCTGTTGAAGATAATGTAAAGGTTAATACTACTAACATTGCAAGCAATACTAAGAATATCAATATCAATGCTAAAGCTATCGATGAATTGAAAGGTCAAGTAGGTCAATCCTCTACTGTTATCAACGATATTAAAAACCAAATCACTAATATCAATGGTAAGGTAGAAAATAACACTACTAACATCACAAATAATACTAAGAACATCGCTGTTAATGCACAAGCTATCGTAGATAATAGCAAACGCATCAATGAAACAAATGTTAAGGTAGAAAATAACACTACTAACATTGCGAACAATACTAAGAACATCGCTGTTAATGCACAAGCTATCGTAGATAATAGCAAACGCATCAATGAAACAAATGTTAAGGTAGAAAATAACACTACTAACATTGCGAACAATTCTAAGAACATCGCTGTTAATGCACAAGCTATCGTAGATAATAGTAAACGTATCAACGAAACAAACGTTAAAGTAGATGCTAATGCAGCGGCTATCGTAGATAATAGTAAACGTATCAATGAAACAAATGTTAAAGTAGATGCTAATACAACAGCTATTAATAATGTGAATGTAAAAGTTGATGGTATTAAAGGCGATTTAGATGGCTTAACTAAACGGGTAGATCAAAATACAAAAGATATTAATGTAGCTGGCACAATTGCTCTTGAAAACCGTAAGTTTATCGGCGACAACAAGGTTGCTATTGAAAATAATACTAAGAATATCAATATCAACGCTAAAGCTATTGATGAATTGAAAGGCAAAGTAGGTCAATCCTCTACAGTTATCAACGATATTAAAACTCAAATCACTAATATCAATGGTAAGGTAGAAAATAATACTACTAACATCACAAACAATACTAAGAACATCGCCGTTAATGCACAAGCTATTGTAGAGAATAGCAAACGCATCAATGAAACAAATATTAAGGTAGAAAATAATACTACTAACATTGCAAACAATACTAAGAACATCGCAGTTAATGCACAAGCTATCGTAGATAATAGCAAACGTATTGATGCAACAAATGTAAAAGTTGATGCAAATGCAACTAATATTGCAAAGAATACAACAGCTATTAACAATGTAAATGTTAAAGTTGATGGTGTTAAAGGTGATGTAGCAGGTCTTACTAAACGTGTAGACCGTCATGATCAACGTTTGGATTACTTACAAGATAACATCGCAGATCATTCTACACGTATCAGTGTTGTAGAAGATGGTGTGAAATCCAATACTAAAGCTATTGATGAATTAAAAGGCCATATTGGTACTCAAATCACAAATATCGAAAACACTATTACTAACAAAATTAATGAAAATAATGTAGTTATTAATAAGTCTATCGATAATAAGATTACAGAAAATAACACTACAATTCTTAATAAGGTTGATAAAAACATTGATGTAAAAATCAATGAAAACAACAAACAAATTAACAACACAATTAATACGAAGATTGGTGATGTAAATGTTAAGATTGATGGCGTTAAAGGTGATGTATCTGGCCTTAAAGAACGCGTAGACCGTCATGATCAACGTCTTGATTACATTGATGGCAACATTATTCATCATTCTGAACGTATCTCTGCTAATGAAGATGCTATCAAGAAATTGAATGGTAAAATTGGTACAACAATCACAAATGTAGAAAATACAATCAATACTAAGATTGAAGCAAATAATACAGTGATTAGAAACGATATCAAGACCGCAATTTCTAATAACAACACAACTATTATTAACAAAGTTGATAAAAATATCGATGCGAAGATTGTTGAAAACAATACGAAGATTGATAGTAAGATCAACAATGTAAATGTAAAAGTTGATGCGAATGCAAAAGCTATTGAAAATAATAGCAAATCTATTACAGCTATTCAAAATAATGTAGCTAATATTAATAGTAAAGTTGATGTGAATACAGCAGATATTAAAGCAATTCGCACTGATGTAACTAATAATACAACAGCTATTGCTAGTGTAACTAAACAAGTAGCAGGTAACACAGCAAACATCGCAGATGTTTCTGCTAAGGTAAATGCTAACTCCACTCGTATCGATGCAAATGTAGCAGCTATTGGTAACTTGAATGGTAAAGTTGATTCTAATGCGAAAGCTATTGAATCCTTGAAAGGTCAAGTAGGTAAAGGCAACACTACAATCGTTAATGTTGAAAAGAAAGTTGAAAATATTACAAACAACATTAAAGCTCAAAATAGTGTAATCAATGCTAATACTGTAAATATTCAAAACAACACTTCTAACATTAACAATATTAAAGCTAATGTAGTAAACGTTGAAAAGAATGTTAACAATATCAAAGCTGATGTAACTATCGTGAAGAATGATATTACTAACATCAATGCGAAGGTTGATGCGAAGATTAATATTGTGAACAACAATGTTGAAAACATCAAGAATGATGTGAAGACTATCAATAATCAAGTTACAAATATTAAGAATGATGTGACTAGCATCAAATCTGATGTAACTAGCATTAAATCTGATGTAACAACTGTGAATGCTAAGGTTGAAAACAATATTAAGATTATCAACGGCATCCAAACAGATGTATCTGGCTTGAAAGATCAAGTTGGCAAAAATACACAAGCAATTAAAGACTTGCAAAATGTAAGTGCTGATGTATCTAAGGTGAAAGAACAAGTTAATGCGAATACAATCAAAGCTAACGCTAACGAAGAACGCATTAAAAATGTTCAAAGCCAAGTAGAAGTTAATACTGATAGAATTAAACACAATACTGAAAATATCAATATTAACAAAGCTGCTATCAAACAAAATGCTGAAGCAATTCAAAATACTAATGTAACAGTTCAAAAAGTAATCAACAAGGTTGATGAACATACTACAGCAATTAATAGTGTATCTGCTCAAGTTAACAAAAATACTAACAATATTGCGACTATCAATGCATCCGTTAGTGAAAATACAAACAATATTACAAAAGTAAATAATCAAGTAACAGCAAATACTACTAACATTGCTAAAGTATCTAATCAAGTTACTACGAATATCAATAATATCAATGTAAATGCTAAGAATATTAGCGTGAATACAGAAAATATTAAAAACATTGATAGCCGTGTAACAACTAATGCAAATGCTATTGTTGGTATTACTGAATCTGTGAAAGCTAATGCTTCTAATATTAACGCTGTTAATAACCGTGTAACAGAAGTATCTAGCCAAGTTAATACAAATACACAAAGTATTGCTACTGTAACAAATCAAGTTAATGACAATACTAAATTAACTAAGGCAGTAGGTGCGATTGCATTGGAAAACAATGAACGTATCAATGTAATGGGCTTACAAGTTAACAAGAATACTGCAGATATTAGTACATTAGCTGAAGCTGCAAATTACAGCTTGCGTGCAAGTGCCTTAACAATGCAAGATCATGAAACTATTGAACAACATACAGCACAAATTCAAGATAACTCTCGTCGCATTAGCAGTGTAGAACGTGAAGTTAAAACAGTAGGTGCATCTGCAGCCGCATTGGCAGCATTGAAACCTATTGAATACCATGAAGGCCAAAAAGCTCAAATCATGGCAGCTGTTGGTACATACAAAGGTAAAACAGCAACTGCATTAGGTGTTGCTCATTATGCAAATCCTGATTTGTTATTCCACGCTGGTGCTGCTTATGATGGTGATAATGGTGTAATGGCAAATGCTGGTGTAACTATCGGTATTGGCTCCGCTCCTACAGCACCTTCCAAACCAGCATCTCCTGCAACTGTAAAAGTTCTAGAAGATAAGGTTGCTAGCTTAGAAGCACAAAATAAAGAAATTAAAGAAGTGCTTGAAAAAGTATTAGCTGCTAATCCTCAAGTAGCTAAAAAGACAACTAAATAAGATACCTCCCAAAAGGTAGGCACTGAATACCTGTCTATCTAAGGTATGTATAACCGCGTAGTACACTCGTGCTACGCGGTTTTCTTTTGATTTGAAGATGAAGGAAAATTCATAATTTCACCAATTTTTATGTTTTATTTATTGTAACGAGTGGGGGATTGTGGTAAAATTTACCATATAGTGGTGAATGAGGATTGTAAGGCGGTGATGTTAGATGTTCATGGGTGAATATAATCACACTATAGATGCAAAAGGACGGTTGATTATACCTGCCAAAATACGTGAACAACTAGGTGATCACTGTGTACTTTCAAAAGGCCTCGATAACTGCATCGCTATATATACTGCCGAAAGTTGGGAGCAACTTTCAAAAACATTACAATCATTACCATCTAATAAAGCAAATGCGCGTGCTATCAAACGGTTTTACTTTGGTAGTGCCGCAGAACTTGAATTTGATAAACAAGGCCGAATCTTAGTGCCAAGCGCCCTTCGTGAGCATGCTGAGCTACAAAAGGATGCGGTTATTATTGGTACTGGTGATAAGGTTGAAATTTGGAGCCGCGAACGCTTTGATGCATATGATGCGGAAGTGGCTGACAGTGTAGAGTCCTTGGCTGAAGGATTAGAAGGCATTGTGTTGTAGGAGGCTATCGTGGAATTTAATCATGTCAGTGTGCTGTTGAATGAAACGGTGGATTCTGTTGTTACCAATCCTGATGGTATCTATGTTGACTGTACCTTAGGTGGCGCTGGTCACGCTCATGCCGTAGGTGAACGATTGAGTTCACAAGGCATGATTATCGGTTTAGATCAAGATGAAGATGCCTTAGCGGTAGCGAGACAACGCTTGTCTGATTTAACTTGTCAGGTTATGACGATACCTACAAATTTTTCAGATTTAAAACATGCTTTAGAAGAGCAAGGTATTTATGAAGTTGATGGATTTATATTCGATTTAGGAGTTTCTAGTTATCAGCTGGATACACCGAAACGCGGTTTTTCGTATATGAATGATGGACCTCTTGATATGCGTATGGATAAAGAGGCACCTATTACTGCGGAAATCGTCGTGAATGAATATGAATCTGATAAATTATTACAGATTATCCGTGATTACGGTGAAGAACGCTGGGCTAAACGTATTGTTGAATTTATCGTGGCAGCCCGTAATGAAAAGAGAATTACCACTACTGGCGAACTGGTGTCAATTATAAAAAAAGCTATACCAGCAAAAGCAAGACAGGATGGTCCACATCCTGCAAAACGTACATTTCAAGCGATACGCATTGAAGTGAATCGAGAACTTGCTATTTTGCATGATAGTTTTGTAGATGCTGTGAGTATGTTGAAGCCAAAGGGGAGAATTGGTGTTATTACATTCCATTCCTTAGAGGATCGCATCACAAAACAAACATTTAAAGAGCTAAGTACAGCTTGTATTTGTCCGCCAGAATTACCAGTATGTGTATGTCATCATAAGGCTGTTCTTAAGGCTAAAAATAAGGCCATTGAGCCTAGTGCAGGGGAAGTAGAAATGAATCCTCGTTCTAGAAGTGCAAAACTTAGAGTAGGGATTAAATTGTAGTATTGGAAGGGGTTATTTTAATGTTAGCGAGAAAGGCTGTTGTGGGCCACGTTAAACGTGATGTGTTGCTAGGTGTACAAGCGAGAAAAGCGAGAGCTAGTGTTGTTTTTGATATTAGTCCATTGATGAGACAAATCATTCAAGGTATAGCAATCCTTGTTGGTTTTTTGATGATCATGATGGCTATGAACGCATATACTACAAAATTAGGTTATGAAGTAGTTAAAACACAACAAACTGTAGTACAATTAGCAAAGGATAATGATACCCTTGATGTAGAGGTGGCATCCTTAAAATCTCCAGTACGCATTCAAAAAATTGCGGAAGAACAATTAGGGATGGTTTTGCCTGATTCCTTTGTGTATAGCACTAAAAGTACGACTTCAGAACGCAATGTACAAACGAAACAGCAAATTATAGATTAGCAGGCAAAAGCAGCTCTTATGGGCTGCTTTAATTTGCGTATATAGAGGAGAATGTAGTATGAAAACCTTAAAAGATATTATAAGTACGTTAGATGTACAACAAGTACAAGGTGATCAAAATGTATCTATTCAAGATATAACAGCTGATTCTAGAGCAGTAAAACCAAATAGCTTGTTCATCGCTCTTGATGGGGCTACAGTTGATGGTCACAATTACATCGATAAAGCGGTTGCTGCTGGTGCTGTTGCCGTTATCGTATCAAAACCGGTTACTGTACCTGATGATGTGTGTGTTATCACTGTTTCTGATACACGTCAAGCTATGATGGCGTGTGTTCCATACTTCTTTGATTACCCAGCTAATCGCATGCGTATGGTCGGTGTTACAGGCACAAATGGTAAGACGACTACGACCCATATGATTCGTCATATCCTTAAGGCTCAAGGTCACAAGGTGGGGGTTATTGGTACTGTCCATATTATGATTGGTGATACGAGTTATCCAATTCATAATACGACACCAGATGTTGTTGATTTACAGCATATTTTGTATCAAATGGTTCAAGAAAATGTGGAATATTGTGTAATGGAAGTATCTTCTCATGCATTGGCACTCGGCCGTGTTAGCGGTGTTGAATTTGATACGGCCGTATTTACGAATTTGACGCAAGATCACTTGGATTTCCATAAAACATTTGAAAATTACTTGGCCGCTAAATGTAAATTGTTTGAACAAGTTAGTGCAGCTAATCAAGAAAAAGATAATAAAGGTGCTGTTATTAATATCGATGATTCCTATGGTCATCGCGTTATGGAAAAAACTACGGCACCAACGACTACGTATAGTACATTAGGCAAGGGCACATTGAATGCATCAGATGTTCATATGTCTACTAAGAATAGCCAGTATACTGTGAATTATAAGGGTGAAAGCTACCCTGTATCGATGAATACAACAGGACTATTTAATGTGTATAATACATTGGCTGCTATTGGAGCTTGTTTACAAGAAGGCATCTCTATGGAAGCCATTGATACGGCGTTAAAAACCTTTAGCTCCGTTCCTGGACGTTTTGAATTAATCGAAGAAGGGCAAGATTTTGCTGTTGTTGTCGATTATGCTCATACACCGGATGGGTTGCAAAATATTTTAGAAACTGCAAAGGCAATTAAAGAAAATCGTATCATCATCGTATTTGGCTGCGGTGGCGACCGCGATGCTACAAAACGTCCAATTATGGGCCGTATTGCAGCAGAGTACGGTGATAAGATTTATGTAACATCCGATAATCCGCGTACCGAAGATCCTGTACAAATTGTCAAGGATGTTGAAGTGGGTGTAAAAGAAGCACTTCGCGATGGTACTTCTTATGAGGTAATTGTCGATCGTAGAGAAGCAATTAATCATGCAATTCATGATGCAAAAGCAGGTGATATCGTTATTATCGCCGGTAAGGGTCATGAAAATTATCAAATATTAAAAAATGAAACAATTCATTTTGATGACCGAGAAGAGGCTCGAAAAGCTCTTAAGGAGATCTAATATGGCAGAATTTACATTACAAGAAATAATTGATGCTACTAGTGGCACATGTAAGGGCGATGTAAGTTTACAATTTAAAGATATATCTACAGATACGCGTACGATTGAGGCGGGATATGTATTTGTAGCCTTGCGAGGCGATACATTTGATGGTCATGATTTTATTAATACGGCCATTGAAAAAGGGGCAACAGCAGCAATCGTTGAAAAGGGACGCAGTGTAGACGGTATTATTTGTGTTGAAGTGGAAAACACGCTAAAGGCATACCAAGACTTGGCGAACTTTCACAGACGACGCTTTCAAATTCCTGTAGTAGCCATTACTGGCTCATCAGGTAAGACGACGACAAAAGAAATGGTAGCCGCGGTTCTTAGTACTGAGTTTAATGTATTAAAAACAGAAAAGAATTTTAATAATGAAATTGGTTTACCAAAAACATTGTTGCAACTTTCACCAGAACACGAAGCCTGTGTTGTAGAAATGGGGATGCGTGGATTAGGTCAAATTGAAGAATTAGCCCTTATTGCAGAACCGACAATTGGCATCATTACAAATGTAGGAACTAGTCATATTGAATTGTTGGGGTCTCAAGAAGCCATTGCTGAGGCAAAGGGTGAATTGATTAGATGTTTAGGCCCCGATAGTGTGGCCATTCTAAATGAAGATGATCATTTCGTAAAGGCCATGAGTTCCATTGCAAAAGGAAAAACTGTTACTTACGGTATTCATAGCAATGCTACGGTAATTGGCAGTCATTTACGCTATAAAAAGGATGGCATTAAGTTTACCTGCAAATGTTATGACGAAGTATTTGACGTATTTTTGCCTATGATTGGTGAGCATAATGTGTATGATGCGTTAGCTGCTATTGCTGCAGGTCGTGTGTTAGGCGTTAAATCTAGTAAGATTAAAAAAGGTCTTAGTGATTTTACAGGCACACCTATGCGTCAAGAAATTGTGGCATTTGAAGACATTGTTATTCTCAATGATGCGTATAATGCCAATCCTTCTTCTATGAGTGAGTCCATCAAAGCATTGGGTCAATTAGAAGGTAAACGTAAAATTGCTATGCTCGGCGATATGCTTGAACTAGGTGATTTTACGGAGGAAGGCCATCGACAAGTTGGCAGATTATTGGCCGAAGAAGGATATAGCGTTGTATTTACCTTTGGTGAGGCGGCAAATTTCATTGCTAAAGAAGCGAAATTAGCAGGTTTAGAGGTACATCGTTGTAATAGTCATCTCGAAATGGCAAATGCCTACAATGATATTCGTGAAAAAGGCGATGTTATTTTGGTAAAAGGTTCCAGAGGTCTTCGAATGGAACGTGTTGTAGAGGAATTAAAAGAACGTGAATAGAGGTTATAACGGCTAGATTCTTCTAGCCGTATTGGCCGTTATTAGAGAATAGGGGAGTAATATGATTTACCACATTCTATTAGCATTTGTAGTGACATTTTTAATTACATTAGTATTGGGCAAAATTGGTATTCCTATGCTTAAATCATTGCATGCTCAACAAAGTATACGTGAGGAAGGTCCTGAAAGCCATCAAGCTAAGGCTGGCACACCGACTATGGGTGGTGCATTTATGATGGTAGCTCTTACAATCGGTGTGGCTATTTTTGCACCATGGAATGTGGCTACAGGTATGTTGTTATTCCTTACACTTGGTCATTGTTTACTCGGATTCTTTGATGACTTTGTAAAAGCTGTTAAAAAACGTAATCTTGGCTTAACTGCAAAACAAAAATTATTAGGTCAATTTATTTTAGCGGCTATATTCTGTTACTTTATTACTGAAATTATGGTCATTCCTACAACATTATGGATTCCTGTTGTAGATGCACATATCCAATTGGGCTTTGCCTATTATATTTTAGCTTTCTTGATCATTGTAGGCGCTACTAATGCGGTTAATCTTACAGATGGTCTCGATGGTTTAGCATCCGGTACATCCGCTGTAGCAGCGATTGCGTTTTCTGTAATCGGTTTGATGATATACTCCACTGAAAGTTCTGTAGCTGCTGAAAGCGTAGCCTTTTTTGGGTCCATTGTAACAGCCGTATGTCTAGGCTTTTTGGTATTTAATATTAATCCAGCTAAGATATTTATGGGCGATACAGGCTCCTTGGCTCTTGGCGGCGCCTTTGCAGGCATGGCTATTTTAACTAAAACAGAATTATTACTCGTAGTGATTGGCGGTATTTTCGTAATGGAAGCCTTGTCTGTTATCATTCAAGTCATTTCCTTTAAAACACGAGGCGTGCGCGTATTTAAGATGAGTCCAATTCATCATCATTTTGAGTTATCCGGTTGGTCTGAACAAACTGTAGTTAATCGTTTCTGGTTCGGTGGTGCTGTTCTAGCCATTTTAGGGGTTATACTTGCAACTGTAACAATTTGATATCAGAAACGTATCTTTGCAAATTGATAGTTAAGTACGTGAAAATACTTAACTTGAACGGCGTTTAATGGTATTCTTATAAGATGAGATAAAAATTTTTCGTGCTTAGTGATTTAGGTGATACAAATGGATTATGGAGAGAAAAATATTCTTGTTCTTGGTGCTGGTTCCAGTGGAATTGGTGCCGCATGGGTATTGGCACAGTTACATGCAAATGTAGTTTTAAATGATTATAAACCAGTAGAGTTTGAACCATCTACGCGTAAACGACTGGAAGACGCTGGTGTAACTATCATTACGGGGCGACAAGATAATAATTTACTTGATGGTGTAGATCGTATCATCATTTCTCCGGGCATTGCCTTATCCATTCCAATCGTACAAGAGGCTTTGCATCGTAAGATTGATGTAGTAAGCGAAGTAGAGCTTGCTTATGATGTTTGCAAATCTCCTATTTTAGGTGTTACTGGCACAAATGGTAAAACCACTACAACAACTCTGTTAACGCAAGTTATGGAATCTACTGGACTTCCTGTTAAAGTGGGCGGAAATATTGGTGACTCCCTAAGTGAAGCCGCGTATCATATGCCAGAAGGTGGCTATCTAGTAGCTGAACTCTCTAGTTATCAATTAGAAACGATTAAATCCTTTTGCCCATTAGGCGCTATTGTATTAAATGTAACGCCTGATCATTTAGCACGTCATAAGACGATGGAAAACTATGCAGCTGCGAAGGCTCGTATTTTTATGAATCAAAATCCTGAGAATTTTGTTGTCCTCAATGATGATGATCCTATTGTTCGGGCTATGAAAAAAGGTGCACATAGTAAGGTTCTCAGCATTAGCCAACATCATAAGGTTGATAGCGGTGCGTATTTTGAAGGGAATACATGCTATGCCGTTTTAGATGGTAAAGCTACTCCGGTTATTGATACAGAACATATCCACATTAAGGGATCTCACAATATCGAAAATATATTGGCTGTAATTGCCTTAACATATGCTTTAGGTGTAAAGGTAGAGCATATTAAACATACCATTGAACAGTTTCATGGTGTAGAACACAGATTGGAACGGGTTACAACATTCCATGATGTTACATTTTATAATGATTCTAAGGCTACTAATACAGACTCTGTAGTAAAAGCTTTAGATGCCTTTGATAAACCAGTCATTTTATTGGCTGGTGGTCATGATAAGATGACGCCTTTAGAAGACTTTATGAATATTGTGAAAGCACATACTAAAGAGGTCATTTTTATGGGGGAAGCAGCAGATCGATTTGAATCCGTTGCTGTAAAAATGGGTGTTCAACATATTCATCGTGCACAGTCTATGAAAGAGGCTGTTGCATTGGGTTATCAATTAGCAAAAGCTGGAGATATTGTATTGCTTTCACCAGCATGTTCCAGCTTTGATTGGTATAGTTGCTTTGAAGAGCGAGGCGAAGATTTTAAAAACTGTGTTAGAGAATTAGAGGAAAGGGGCTAAGGGCGTGAAACGAATCATCATTTCTGGCGGTGGTACGGGTGGTCATATTTACCCGGCTATTACGATATATAAGGAAATCATGAAACAGCAACCTGATGCTAAGGTCCTCTATGTAGGAACAGAACATGGTTTAGAAGCTGATTTGGTACCGAAGGAGAACATTGATTTTGTTACATTACCTGTACAAGGTCTGCAACGGAAACTTTCATTAGGTACGTTGGTAACAATGGGGAAAACGGCATTTTCTCTTATAAAGGCCAATTTAATTATTTCAGACTTTAAACCAGATATTGTTATTGGCACAGGTGGTTATGTATGTGGTCCTATTTTAATGGCTGCAGCATTACGCAATATTCCTACATTAATTCAAGAGCAAAATGTTATTGCTGGTATTACGAATAAAATCTTGAGCCGTTTTGTTGATATAGTCGCCGTTGGTTATAATGAAGCAGCCAAATCGTTTGGTAAGGCGAAACGTGTCGTATATACGGGCAATCCAGTGCGCCCTGATGTACTTGTAGATTCTCGTGCAGAAGGCCGCCAATTTTTTGGACTGTCTGATGATATTTTTACAGTCCTCATCGCTGGTGGTTCTCGTGGGGCACGTACGATTAATACGGCTATGATAGATGTACATAAACATTTTCAAGGTAAACCGGGCATTAAGTTGGTACACATTACAGGGAATGGGGAATATAACACTGTATTAGAGCAACTAGGTATTGACGATGGTACTGGTTTGGGAGAATCATCGTTGATTTTGCCATATTTACATGATATGCCAAAGGCGCTAGCCGCTACGGATTTGGCTGTATTTAGATCTGGTGCTATCGGACTGGCTGAATTGGCAGTACGTGGTATTCCATCTATATTGGTGCCATATCCTTATGCTGCAGAAGATCATCAAACGTATAATGCGCGCATTTTCGTACAAGAAGGGGCTGCGCATATGATTGTAGATAAGGTTTTGACGAGCCATGATTTAATTGGTGAAATCGAAATGTTTATGGCAAATCGTGAATTATTGGCTCAAATGGGGGCCAGTGCGTTGCGTTTAGGAAAACCGAATGCAGCTCATGATATTGCTGAATTAGCGTTATCTATTGCGAAATAGTTAAGGAGAGTAATTATGTTAGAAGGTATCCATAAGATTCATCTCATCGGTATAGGTGGATCTGGTATGCGCGCTATTGCGAATATTTTAATTCAAAAAGGATATGAAGTATCTGGTTCTGATGTTAAAGAATCTGATGTAATTGAACGTTTTAGACAAATGGGGGCTACCGTTCATATCGGTCATAATGCTGATTATGTACAAGGTGTAGATGCTGTAGTTCGTTCCACAGCTATTCGTGAAGATAATCCGGAAATCGTAGCAGCAAAGGAACAAGGTATCACTATTTTACATCGTTCTGACATTGTAAAAGCCGTATTGGATGTTACGAATGGTATTGCCGTAGCCGGTGCTCATGGTAAAACATCGACTACATCAATGATTGGTCAAATTCTCGTAGAAGGACAAATGGAACCAACTGTTATTATCGGTGGCGAAGTTGATTACCTCAAGGGGAGTAGTTGTTTAGGTAAGGGTGAATACTCTGTTGTTGAAGCCGATGAAAGTGATGGTTCATTCTTAAAATTAAGACCTAAGACGATTGTTATTACGAACATCGAAGATGATCATATGGATCATTATAAGACGATGGAAAATCTATTGAATGCATTCTGTCAATTCGTTGGAACATTACCTGTTGATGGTAAAGCAGTTGTTTGCGGCGACAATGATAACATTCGTTATGTTATGAGTAAAGTGGAACGTCAATTTATCACATATGGTTTAGAAGAGTCTAATGATTATGTAGCAAAAAATATCCACTATGAAGATAGTTCTTTAGTTTACGATGTAGTTCGTAAAGGTGAAACATTGAGCAGAGTGTCCTTACGTGTGCCAGGTAATCATAATGTGCTAAATTCTTTAGCATCTTTTATTGTGGCCCACGAATGTTGTCACGTTCCGGTTCCATCCATTGTGAAAGCATTAGGTAAATTTATCGGCGCTAAACGTCGTTTTGAAACAAAGGGCCACGTAGCTGGTGTATGGGTAGTCGATGATTATGCTCATCATCCAACAGAAATCAAAGCAACTTTAAAAGCCGCTAAGGAATTAGAAAAACACCGTGTTATCTGTGTGTTCCAACCTCATCGCTATTCTCGTACATCCTTATTGAAAGACGAGTTTGCTACGGCTTTCACCAGTGCAGACGAAATTTATATGACAGATATATACAGCTCTGGAGAAGATCCAATTAGCGGCATTGATGGTCATACAATTCCGAATATTATTAGTGAAGTAACGCATCAACATGTAAATTATGTGGAAGATGTAAATGATTTGCCAGCAGTCCTTGCTAAGGTGGTACGACCAAATGATTTGGTTATTACTATGGGGGCAGGTTCGATTAATCAATATGGTCCAAAGTTATTAGCGTTATTGGAAGAAGGTTTACAATGAAAGATAAACATATCATCGTATTAATGGGTGGTCCATCTGCTGAGGCTGAAGTATCTCGTAGAACTGGCGCAGCCATCGCAGAGGCTCTGATTAGCAAGGGGTATCACGTTTCCACATTAGAACTAAATCCTCGTACTGTATTACAAGACATTGAAAACCTTAAGGGCGATGTTGTATTTAATGCGATTCACGGACGTTATGGTGAAGATGGTGCCTTGCAAGGTGCATTAGAGATGGCTGAAATTCCATATACTGGATCCGGTATTATGGCACATTCTGTAGGAATGAATAAAAAAGTAAGTAAAGATGTATTTAAAGGTGCTCACATTCCTACGGCTGAATCTATTTCCTACAATGGTAATTTACAGTCTAAAGAAGATATCATTAAAGATATTGAATCTAAATTCTCTTTGCCGGTTGTATTGAAACCAGCAACACAAGGTTCAAGTATTGGCGTTACCATTGTAAAAGAAGAAGATCAATTGGCTAAAGCTGTTACAGAGGCGCTTACATATGACCCAATTCTTGTGGTGGAACAATATTTAAATGGTCGTGAATTTACCGTTTCTGTATTAGACGGTAAGGCATTGGCTATTATCGAAATTAGACCTCATTCTGGTGAATATGATTATGCTAGTAAATATACAGCAGGTGCTACTGATTATTTAGTACCGGCTCCAATCAGTGCAGATATGACAAAAGAGATGCAAGCTATTGGTGAACTTGTATATTGTGAAGTACAAGCGAGTGGGGCTATTCGCGTTGATGTCATGACTGATGATAAAGATAATATGTATGTATTGGAATACAATACTATTCCAGGTATGACGGCTACTTCTTTGGTGCCAAAGGCCGCTAAAGAGGTGGGCATAGATTTTCCTGAATTATGTGAAAAAATCTTATTAACAGCAGGTTATGGGAAGTTTTAAATGCTGTAGTATGTAAGGAGAGTAGTTATGGATGATTTTAAGCAACATCCACCCAACTCAAATCAGATAGATACGGAGCATCATAGACCCGACTTTCTTCATCCTGAGACTGAGCCAATCCACAAGGATGATGGAGATTCAATACATAACAGTGAGCGTGAATTAGCTCGTAAACGTAAACAAGAGAAAGCGGAGGTTAGAAAGAAATTTCTAAAAATAGGTGGTGTTGTAGCCATAGTGTTGTTAGGCTTATTTAATCTACCTATTCCGCTTGGTTCTATTAAAGTTATTGGATCTGATAAGGTTACTGTACAGGATGTAGAGGTTGCTGGTGATATTGGGGAACCAGTCAATGTACTTCGTATCAATAGAGAAAACTTGCGACACCGATTATCAAAGGATCTTCGTATTGAAGATGCTCAAATTGGTTACGAATTGCCGTTAACAATGGTGGTTCGTGTAGTCGAGCGTAAGGCTATTGCTGTGATATCAGCTCAATTTGGGTATTTAACCTTGGATAAGAATGGGCAAGTGATTGCATCTGATAGTGTCATTGAAGACACGACGGTGCCTATGATTTCTGGTGTTAAGGGTGGTAATATACTGCTAGGTGATATGGTTACCGATAAGCCGATTGTACAGGCTCTTGATTATCTGCGTGCTTTAGATGATGATACATTTAAGCAAATTGCAGAAATTAATATTGGTGATCCTAATAATATGATGGCGTATACCGTATCAGGTATACAGATTCGACTAGGCGATGGCGAAGATTTGAAAAGCAAAGCTGATTTAACAGCGTCTATGCTAAAAGATTTACCTAAGAGTCAAGGTAATGTTCAATATATAGATGTTAATCCGTCATCTCCTTTCATTAAAACCGATAAGGTAACGGTGCAACCAAAATCTAATAAATCTAAGTCAGACACTAGCCAATCTGAGAAAAAAGATACATCAAAACAAAGTGCTAATGTATCAAAATCAAAACAAGATTAATTATAAGCACAAAAAGGGTGGATGATGTTGTGAAACACGAACGATGGGCTATTGGTCTTGTCAGCTTTGTATTGGGATTTATGGTGATTACTCAGTACAAGATGACACAAGATAATATTCAAGAGAATATACGGCTACAACGAACTGGTGATTTGGTGGCTCAGTTAAAAGATGCAGAACATGAAAAGGATGCTTTACTAAAGCAAATTGAGCAATTAAAAGCCAGTGGTTCTGGTTCCAGTGCAGATGAAACATTACTTCGCAAAGCCGCATTGACTAATGTCAAAGGACCTGGTGTAACCGTTCTGATAGAAGATAGTACTAAACCAATTCAAGGGGGCGAAAATCCTAACCTATATGTAATTCATGATGAAGATATTTTACGTATCGTCAATGAATTACGAGCTGGTGGTGCTGAAGCATTGGCAATCAATGATCAACGTTTGATTGGTACATCTGAAATCCGTTGTTCAGGTCCTACGATTACCGTGAATGGTAAGGTGTATGGCGCTCCATTTACAGTTAAGGCCATAGGGGATCCTAAAACATTGAATTCAGCCCTCACTATGCGTGGAGGTATTGTAGACTCTTTAAAACATTGGGGCATTAAGGTGACCATAAAAGAGGAGCCATCCATTGCCATTCCGGCATTTACCGGTTCTTATAGAGAAGAGCATTTACAATCAAATGAGTTAGGAGGTAAAGAATGAATATTTATATCTTTGCTATCATTGGACTCATAGTAGGTGTTGTTGTAGGATGGTTTACACCATTACATATTCCAGCAAGCTATGCTAATTATACTTCTGTAGCTGTGCTAGCTGCATTAGATGCGGTATTTGGTGGCAGTCGTGCCGCATTAGAGAGACTATTTGATTTAAGTAATTTTATCAGTGGATTCTTCTCCAATGTAATACTTGCTGTTGTATTAGTATATATTGGCGACTTAATTGGGATTAATTTATACTACGTTGCCTTGATTGGTTTTGGGTTACGGGTTTTTATTAATTTAGCTGCTATTCGAAAGAACATTATGACTAAACGTTTCTAATTATCAAGATTCGATTATAGTTGTAGTGGAAAGTTTTTAAATTTTAGTGTAAAATAAATGTAATTGTTATAATTAACTCAGTATATAAATAGATGTATTCGTATTTATATTGACAGAAATAGATAACGATAAGAGGAGGAAGTTCGATGTCTGATTTTGCAAATATTAAAGTTATCGGTGTCGGTGGTGGCGGTAATAACGCTGTTAACCGCATGGTTGAAAGTGAACTAAATGGGGTTCAATTCTTATCCGTTAACACTGAAAGCCAAGTACTTGAATTGTCCAAGGCTGATGTAACTATTCAAATCGGTGAAAAAGTTACTAAAGGTCTTGGTGCTGGTGCTAACCCACAAATCGGTGAAGCAGCTGCTCAAGAAAGTCGCGAAGATATCATCAAAGCTCTTGAAGGTGCTGATATGGTATTCGTAACTGCTGGTATGGGTGGTGGTACAGGTACTGGTGCTGCTCCTGTAGTTGCTGAATGCGCTAAAGAAGTAGGTGCATTGACTGTAGGCGTTGTAACAAAACCTTTTGCATTTGAAGGTAAACGTCGTCGTGCTGCAGCAGAAAAAGGCATTGAATTCTTGACTCAAAAAGTTGATACAATTATCGTTATTCCTAATGACAAATTGTTACAAGTTGTAGATAAAAAATGCTCCTTGTCTGATGCATTTGGTAAAGCTGATGATGTTCTTCGCCAAGGTATCAAAGGCATTTCCGATTTGATCCAAATTCCTGGTTTAATCAACCTTGACTTTGCAGACGTTAAGACTATCATGACTGAACAAGGCGAAGCTTTGATGGGTATTGGTTTAGCTACTGGTGAAAACCGCGCTGCAGACGCTGCTAAGATGGCTATCAACAGCCCATTGTTGGAAACTTCCATCGATGGTGCTAAAGGCATCTTGCTTAATATTTCCGGTAGTGCAAACTTGAGCTTGTTCGAAATTAACGAAGCAGCTGAAATTATTTCTGATGCAGCAGATCCTGATGCAAATATCATCTTCGGTTCTGTTATTGATGAAAGCTTAGGCGATAGCGTTCAAGTTACAGTTGTTGCAACTGGTTTTAACTCCAGTACTAAGAATGTTCCAGAATTCGGTAAAACAACAACTGCTGCACGTCCAGCAACAAACACATCTGCTCCTACAAGCAGCATCCCTGATATCCCTGTATTCATGAAACGCTAATATTTAATATATATACTTATACAATATTAGAATAAAAGTAACTTATTAAGACACATATCTATGTGTGTATAGGAGGTACAAATGAAAAAATTAGTATTATTATCTTTAGCTGCAACAGTGATTACTGGCAGTGCATTCGCTGCATCCGTGCCTGTAACTAAAATCAGTGATAATTCCACAAAAATTCAAGCTGATTATGCGTTCAATCAACGCGTATCTAATAGCGGTGGCACTAACAATGATGGCTTTGGTGTATCTTTAGAACATGATTTAAGCAATAAATCTGCTCTTCAATACTCTTATAACAAAGTAAATGCTAAAAATGGCGATATTAAAGATCACCAATTGGCTTATGTTTACAAAGTACATCCAAATGTAAATATTTACGGTGCTGGTACAGCTATCCGTACACATGACACTGAGTTAGGTGTTCAAGCTGGTGTAATTGGTCACGTGCCTTTGACTGACAAAGTTAACGGCTTTGCTAAAGCTGGTTGGGGCAACGATATTAAACAATCCTATCAAGTAGGTGCTCAATATGAAGTTAAACCTAACATTGATTTGAATGTTTATTATGGTTATGACAAATATAGCGTAAACGATAATGACAAGACTTCCAAAGGCTTACATGCTGGTGTAGGTTATACATTCTAATCGTCATATATGCAATTGAAACCACTCATCGTTGATGGGTGGTTTTTTGTATTCACTCATGTATACAATATTTTTCATGAATACTCATTGTATAAATGCTTAACTTTAGGTATGATATTGATGTAATAGTTCTTTTTAGTTAGGATGGTGTATGCGATGACAAGTGTAGCAGCGAAACACGCAAGAGGAAAAAAATTAAAAGATGTAATCTTTGTAACTGCAGGACAGGCGGCGGAAGATACAAAATTAAATGGTCGTGAAAATGTAGTAAATGGTACTTTGGGTGCTATTTATGATGAAGAAGGTAATTTAGTATTCTTAAAAACTGTAAAAGAAGAATATTTAAATTTATCTGACACCGAACATATTGGATATGCCCCTATTGCAGGGATTCCACAATATTTGGAATGTGCTGAAAAAGAATGCTTTGGTGATTCTCGTCCTGACGGCTTTATTCGTAGCATCGCAACCACTGGTGGTACAGGCGGTATTCATCATTTGGTACATAACTATACTGAACCTGGTGATGAAGTATTAACTGCAGATTGGTACTGGGGTGCATATCGTATTATTTGTAGTGATAATGGACGTACACTTGTTACATACTCTTTATTTGATGAACATAATAACTTTAATCATGATGCATTCCAACATCGTGTTAAGGAATTAGCTGCTAAACAAACAAATGTTGTTATCTTATTTAATACACCAGGTAATAATCCTACAGGATATTCTGTAGAGGATAAGGACTGGGATTCTATTCTTAGTTTCTTGAAAGAATTAGTTGCTATTGGTCGCAATAACGTCATCATTGGTATCGATGTGGCTTATTTGGATTATTCTGGTGAAAAAGAAGAAGTCCGCGCATTCTTTAAAAAGATGGGGCACTTACCAAAGGAAATCCTAGTTTGTGTATGTTATAGCTTATCTAAGGGCTTTACAATGTATGGTCAACGTGTTGGCGCTATGATTGGTATTTCTTCTGATGAAGAAATCGCCGATGAATTCTTAGAAGTGAATAAATCGACTAGTCGTGCAACCTGGTCTAATATTTGTCGTCCAGCAATGCGCGCTATGGCGAATATCGTTTCTGACCCTGATAAATTTAAGGCTTATGAGGACGAACGTAATTGTTATTATCAATTGATTCGCGATCGTGCAGATATCTTTAAACAAGAGGCAGCACAAGTGGGCTTACCTATGTTGCCATATCGAGGTGGTTTCTTTATTACTATACCAACTGATTCTGGTACCGCTATTTGTGAAGAACTAAAAAAAGAACATATTTATTGCATTGCCTTAGGCAATGGTATTCGTATCGCTGCATGTGGTATTCCTAAATTCCAAATGAAGGGATTAGCTGGAAAAATCTATGATGCAATGAAACGATTAGGCAAATTAGGCTTATAGGACAAAAAGTGTGTGTGAAAACCCTTATGACACTAGTAAATATCTAGTGTTATAAGGGTTTAATCTTTTTCTGGAGAAGTTTGAGGGTGGACAAAAAGTGTGGGTGAAAACATCAATCAACCCTTGTAATTACTGACTAAAATGAGGTTATATCTTCCTATATATAAACAAATATGGAGGAAGAGTTTATGCGACAAATAAAATGTTCTGATTGTAATGAAACATGTATTAAACACGGTGTTTTAAAATCTGGTTCTCAGCGTTGGTTTTGCAAACATTGTAAGGTAGCATTTACCGTTAAAATTAATAATTTAAGTAAAGAGTTAAGCCTATTCTTGAATTGGTTATTCAGCACCGATATTCAAGCTGATATGCCTGGTAAAGGTCGTACATTCAGGCGTAAAACCGCTAAATTTTGGTCCATATGGCCATTGCCACCAAAAGTGGAAGAAGTACATGATGTGGTATATCTTGATGGAATTTACTTAGCTAGGAATTTATGTGTTTTGATTTGTTGCAATGATACTCATGTTCTAGGATGGTATGTCTGTCGTTATGAGCATGCTAGAGCTTGGCAGTGTTTAATGGAACGGATTGCCGAACCTAAAGTCGTTGTGTCTGATGGTGCTAATGGTTTGCCTAAAGCATTACGTAAAGTTTGGCCTCATAGCAGTCACCAAAGATGCCTGTTTCACATTTTTTGTCAGGTTAGACGATATACGACAAGTAGACCTAAAACGTTAGCTGGGAAAGACCTTTATAGTCTTGCCAAAGCTTTATTTAATGTGAAAACAATGGATCAAGCCTTTATATGGATTAATGAGCTTTCAGCGTGGCGAATGACATATTCTGATTTTTTACGAGAAATGACGATTGATGAATTCGGAAATAAACGCTCTACACATGAGCGTTTGCTTAAAGCTGAATCATCATTATGGCGCCTAATTAGGCAACAAACTTTATTTACATTTTTGGAATGCATTGATATTAAAGTACCTACAACAAATAATCGTATTGAAGGTGGAGTAAATGCTCAACTAAGAAGTATGTTACGGGCTCATAGGGGCCTTTCACTTGAAAGAAGACTAAAAGCGGTCTATTGGTGGTGCTATATGCACTCACCAAGACCGCTTTCTATTTCAGATATATTAAATTGTATGCCTACAGATGAATCGATTGCTGCTATCTACAAACGGTTATCTGATTATTGCCAAATAGATCGTTCAATCCCTCAATGGGGTGATGCTCCTGTTTGGAATGAGCTACATATGTCTACAGATTTTCCAACTTATTGGGATTAGTCACACACACTTTTTGTCCTATAACCCGCAAATTATAAAGAAATGAATTTAAAAAGGCACTTCAATTTGAAGTGCCTTTTAGTGTTAGTGAATGTCCTTACGTTCTTTAATTTCTTTATCTGCCTCTAACGCTAAGTTTTCAAGCGCTTTTTTAGGTGCTGTTCGTTCACCTGTTTTAGGATCAACAAATTCAACGCGATCTAAGGTATCTGTGATTTGTCCTTTAATAAAGCCTAAATAGATGTTATATAGCTCTTTCTTTTCGGCTAATTCTTCAGGTGTTAGTTCTTGACCTGATTTTTTCTTAGCTGCTAGTTCATTTATACGTTTTAATGTATCGTTAATATTGGTCATAATTGCCTCCTGTATTCTATATTAGAATAACATAATTTATTATAACATAGAACTTAATGAATACGTATGGTAAGATATAAATTGTACGAGTTCGTACTTTCACAGGTGAGAAAGGAGTTTATCGTGCGTGTTACGAAAGCAATTAAGGCAGAACAATTAGCATTATTAGAAGAGCATTATTTTGATGCTAAACCTGCTCTTAAATACACAAATGAATTTGAATTATTAGTCGCTGTTGTGTTATCTGCACAGTGCACAGATGAGAGGGTTAACATTGTTACAAAACGATTGTTCCCTGCATTAAATCATCCGGCTAAGATGCTAGAGGTTGGTGTTACAAAACTAGAAGCTCTTATCAAGGATTGTGGTTTGTATAAATCAAAGGCGAAGAATTTGATTGCCACTTGTCATATATTGGTAGAACAATATCATGGAGAAGTGCCACGTGAATTTGATCAGCTCGTTGAATTACCCGGTGTAGGTCGAAAAACGGCAAACGTTGTGGTATCCGTATTATTCGGAACACCAGCTATTGCGGTGGATACACATGTATTCCGTGTAGCAAACCGATTGAAATTAGGTATTGCAAAGACGCCAGAAGAAATGGAACAAAAATTGCAAAAGGCTATACCAAAAGAGAAGTGGTCTGCAGCTCATCATTGGCTGATTTATCATGGACGACGTGTTTGTAAAGCTCGTAAGCCTCTATGTGAAACTTGTTTTTTACATCATCTTTGTCCGTCAGCAGGAAAGGTTTAATATGAAAAAGAATAATGAAGAACTAATTGCCCTTTGTGCTCAATATGGCATAGAAGGTATTGATATCGTCAACGAATTAATGCGTTTTAAAGTATTAGATCAATTGCTTTCTAGCAATGCGAATTCTCGTGAATGGGGTGTTACACCAGAGGACTTATATGGATTAGCTGAGAAATCTACGGTGGAATCCTTTGGACCTATTCCATATGATGTAAATACCTTTCGTGCATTGTACGGCCCTTCATTTACGGTAGAACTCTTTGATTTTATTAGTGATACTGGAATTCTAGATGGTCTTGATGTAGGAACTATATGGGAAACGCCTGTTCGTGAAAGTATAGAAAGTCATAGTAAAACTGGAGAGCTCGTCTTATATGCGTATGTAGAAGAATACGCTGGCATGATAGAAGAAATTTTACAATCTTATGAGGATAAAAAGGTTGTCCTCTATACAGCATCTCCCGTATGTTATAGCATTATCTCTCGATTGTATCCAATGGCTCAGATTATTAATCAATGGCCTCATCGTAGCTATTTTGACCATATCTTTACAGGTACGGTTGGTATGTTCCAATCCTCTGAAGATATTGTAGAAGAGGTAGCTAATGGTTTGCATAATTTAGTTCCAGAAGGGACGGCTCAATTGTTCTTACCAGCAACGATGGCACAAAATCAATTGGGATTGAATAATATGGCATTACAATTCTTTTTGAACCAAAAACGTGTAGAATCTATTCGTGAATGGACTCCCCTTGGGGCTTATGAAATCATTTATGGTAAATATGATGTTAAAAAGATGCGTGTAGGCCTTCGTGAACGAGTTGGTGATGACTGGAAAGCTATTAATTATATTCCATTGCCTCATGGCGTCTTTGCTCAATTACCGGTATTTACTGTATTAAACTACGGTTTGTCTTTACGTTCTATTTTATTGCCTGGCGGTCAAACTGATGTAGCTTTAGGTCAGGATGGCATTTATTGTATAGATAGTCGTGTTTCAGAACTAGGACGTGCGGCACTTCGTGAAAATGGAGCGTATTACTTAGCTTTTACCCGCTATAGTGACCATGTAGAGGTGTCTATGGGTACAGAAGCACCTAGTACGGGTGTATATTGGATGTTCCCTGATGTAGAATTGGCATATATGTGGTATACATATTTCTCTAGCACAATTGGGCAAACCTTAATGCAAGAGATTTCTATGCTCGTTCAAACAGAAGAATCCTTCGGCTATATGCTTAGCAGCGTACGTCGCCGTGTACTCGATGTAAATGATGAATCGCTACTAGTTAATGCGGCCAAAAATATTGATGAAGCGTATAAAGAGACTATCAAATCTGCACGAGCATCATGGCAAGAAAATATGAATTCTTTGGGTGCTGACGTAATGCCTCCGACGACATCCATCGATATTGAAGACTACAGTGACTATAAAAAATAATTGTCAATATAGGTAATTTGGTTTACAATATATCGTATCGATTTAGAACTACATAATTTGACACATAGTGTACACTGTAATTAGGTGAGGAGGGAGGTAACAATGGCTGTTATTAATTTCGAAATTTTCAAAGTTATCGGCACATTATCAGAAGATAAAGATGGCTGGAAAAAACAACTTACATGCACAAGCTGGGGGAAATATAATCCTAAATTTGATCTTCGTGCTTGGGATAGCGAATATACAAGTATGAAAAAAGGGATTACTCTTTCCTTGGAAGAATTGATTGCATTACGCGATCTTTTGAATGAAAGTGATTTAGAAACTATCTTAGCGGAAGCAATTGAAGAAAAACAGGCTTCTAAAGAGTAGTTTCTTGATTTGTACGCATTATCGTGCTATAATCTATAAGAATAATATTGATTGCTGGAAAGAGGTGTATAGAATGAAACAAGGTATTCATCCAGACTATAAAGAAGCTACAGTTACTTGCGGTTGTGGTAACACATTCAAAACTGGCTCTGTAAAAGAAGACCTTCGTGTAGACGTTTGCTCCAAATGCCATCCGTTCTTCACTGGTCAACAACGTGCGGCTCAAGCTCGTGGTCGTATCGAACAATTTAACAAACGTTACGGTAAATAATAGTTTATGTAGCGAAACAACTATTGGCAGGGCTTTGGGCTCTGCCTCTATTTGTTTATGAAAGGAAATCCTTTGGCAAAAGAACGTATTAAGAAGTTCGTTGGTGGACAAGCTGTCATTGAAGGCGTCATGATGCGTGGCCCAGGATATACGGCGACAGCTGTACGTGAGCCTTCCGGTTCTATCGTGGTGCAAAAGGAAGCCACCACGTCCATTCAAGAGCGATATCCTATATTAAAGAAACCTTTTTTACGAGGCTGTATAGCCTTATATGAATCTCTTGTTATCGGTATGAAGGCCTTGTCCTTCTCTGCGAAAGCGGCTGGTGATGAAGAGGAAGAAATGTCGAATAGTGAAATTGCCATTACCATGGTATTTTCCACACTATTTGCAATCGCTTTATTTGTGGCCCTTCCTACATTTGTAGTTAAATTTATTCCTGGTATTCAAGATAATCACTTTATTTTGAACCTGGTTGAAGGTGCTATTCGATTGGCTTTGTTTTTGCTCTATATATGGGGTATTGGTCAAACTAAGGATATACAACGTGTATTCCAATACCATGGAGCAGAGCATAAAACCATTCATGCTTATGAAAATGATCTACCTTTGACCGTAGAAAATGTGCGTGCTCAATCTCGTTTACATCCGAGATGCGGGACTAATTTTCTACTCATTGTAATGGTAGTTAGTATATTTGTATTTGCCTTTTTAGGTTGGCCTAATTTGCTAGAGCGCATTGTGTCACGTGTTTTACTGATGCCCGTTGTAGCAGGTATTGCCTATGAATGTATTCGTTTTGCAGGACGTAGTGAAAGCTCCTTTGTAAAATCTTTCGTTAAACCGGGCTTGGCGTTGCAATATATGACAACCCGTGAACCAGAAGCAGATCAAATCGAAGTGGCTATTCGTGCTCTAGAAGAGGTGCGTCCTCCAGAAGAAGATGCTTATGAAGATGAAACATATTAAGATTGAGGTTATATATGTTAGTAGATAAATTACAAGTTATTGAAGATAAATTTATGGATCTAGAGCAACGCATCAGTGACCCTGAAGTCATTGCGCGTCAAGATGAATGGCGTAAACTAACACGTCAACATGCCCAATTATCTGAAACTGTAGAAGCTTTTAGAGAATATAAAAAGGTGTTAGCTGGTATTGATGAAGCCATGGAAGTCATTGAGGACAAAACGATGGATGAAGAATTCCGTGAAATGGCTCAAGAAGAATTGAAAGAATTAAAACCTCAAAAAGAGGAATTAGAAGAAAAATTACAAATTCTTTTATTACCAAAAGACCCTAACGATGATAAAAATATTATCATCGAAATTCGCGGTGGCGCTGGTGGCGATGAAGCGGCATTGTTTGCAGGCGACTTATTCCGTATGTATACAAAATATGCTGAAAGCCAAGGGTGGCGTTGTGAAATTATCGATGCTAATGAACCTGAACTAGGCGGTTTTAAAGAGGTTGTATTCTCTGTAGATGGTGAGAATGTATATTCCAAGATGAAATTTGAATCTGGTGTACATCGTGTACAACGGGTTCCAGCTACAGAAACACAAGGCCGTGTACATACATCTACGGTTACTGTGGCAGTACTTCCTGAAATGGAAGATGTTGATATTGAAATCAATGATAAGGATTTGAAAATCGATACATATCGTGCCAGTGGTGCCGGTGGTCAGCATATTAATAAAACAGAATCTGCTGTCCGTATTACCCACTTACCAACAGGTATTGTCGTAGCTTGTCAGGATCAACGTTCTCAGCTACAAAACAGAGAAAAAGCGATGCGCGTATTGCGTGCAAAATTGCAAGATAAAGCCGAACAAGAGGCTACAGCTAGCATGGCCGCAGACCGCAAGAGCCAAGTTGGTACCGGTGATCGTAGTGAACGTATTCGTACCTATAACTATCCACAAGGTCGTGTAACAGATCATCGTATCAATTTAACATTGTATAAATTGGATGCCATTTTAAATGGTGATCTCGATGAAATTATTCAAGCCTTAAATGCCGCTGATCAAGCAGCTAAAATGCAGGAGGCTAATACAAATGTATAAGGAGATTTGGACGATTGGTCGTATTCTCCAGTGGACAGAGCAGTACTTTCAAAGCAAGGGGATGGATACACCTCGTCTTGATGGGGAAGTACTGCTTTCTCACGTTTTAGGGAAGAATCGTATATATCTATATACGAATTATGATCAACCATTAGAGCAAGAAGAACTGGATCGATTTAGGCCGCTTGTCATTGAACGGGCTAAAGGATATTCTGTAGCATCTTTAACAGGAACAAAAGATTTTATGGGATTGACATTTGCTGTAAATGATAAGGTCCTCATTCCTCGTCCTGATACAGAAACATTAGTAGAATATGTATTAAGTACGTATCATCAACAAGACGCTATTCGTATTCTTGATATGTGTACGGGACCTGGTACTATTTTACTAAGCCTCTTACATTATTTGCCTACAGCAACGGGGATGGGCCTTGATATTTCTCGTGATGCACTTGAAATAGCCACAAAGAATCAAGAAGCATTTAAGCTAGAGAATCGTAGCGAATTTCACGAATCGGATATGTTTTCTTATTTAGAAGATCATAATGAGTTGTTTGATGTGATTGTATCTAATCCGCCGTATATTCGATTAGAGGATAAGAAAATCCTGTCTCCTGATGTACTTAATGAGCCTCATATTGCATTATTTGGTGGTGAAGATGGACTTGATTTCTATCGTCAGTTAGCTATGTATTGCGTAAAATATCTTAAACCTCATGGACTTGTAGCTTTTGAAGTAGGATATGATCAAGCTAAGGCTGTGAAATCTTTACTGGAGGCTGTTGGCTCCTATGTAGATATATCTTTTGCAGCAGATTTAGCGGGCATTAATCGAGTTGTAACGGCTCGCGTGAAGGGGTGAGAATGTGGAGACTAAAATCATTACCGAACTTACAAGAGATAATCTTCAATTAGTTGCACATGCGTTGCGTCATGGTGATGTTGTAGCAATTCCTACGGAAACCGTATATGGCCTTGGTGCTAATGGCCTCGATGCAGATGCAATGGATAAAATCTATGCTGCTAAAGGTCGTCCTTCAGATAATCCATTGATATTACATGTACCCAATGCGGAAAGCATTAAACCGCTTGTGAAAGAAATACCTGAAACAGCAAAGGCCTTGATTGAGGCTTTTTGGCCGGGTCCTTTAACAATTACATTGCCTAAATCCGATCTCGTGCCTGACCGTGCAACTGGTGGGTTAGCTCGCGTGGCATTACGATGTCCAGATCATGCTGTATGCCGTAACATATTAGAATTGGCCGGTGTGCCCATTGCGGCGCCTAGTGCTAATATTTCGGGCCGTCCAAGCCCGACTACGGCACAATCCGTTTATGATGATATGAATGGACGTATTCCTTATATTGTGGATGCTGGAATCTGTACGATTGGTGTGGAATCAACGGTTGTAGAGGTGAGAGATGATGGAGTGACCATCTTACGGCCCGGTGGAATTACAAAAGAAATGTTAGAACAAGTTGTAGATAATGTGTCTTATGATCCGTTTTTATCGTCTCAAAATGAAGCGCCAAAGGCTCCGGGTATGAAGTATAAGCATTATGCTCCCGATGCACCTATGCGTGCATTTATAGGTAATCCCAAGGATGTGGCAGAAGCTTTCAATAATGTAATTCATGAACAGGGCACTAAGCGTGGTGCATTCTTGGTTAGTCAAGAAACATATGATTTGTTAAAAGATAGTGTACACGGTGAATTTCATGTATATGGACATAGTGGTGATGCGGTTGCATTAGCTCACGATTTTTATAAGACATTACATCATTTTAATGAATGTGATGTAGACTATATTTTAGCAGAAGGTGTTGAGAATACAGGCCTCGGCGTAGCGGTTATGAATCGCATGGAAAAGGCGTGTGCTGGTCATATTATCTATTTATAAGCAATTAGGTAATATTTATTATGTCCATTCATAATAGAAAAATGTCTTTACATATTGGATGTATTTGCTATAATGTATAAATAGCCACAGAAATTGTGGCGGTAAGGATGTCATTATGAATATTTTGTATGTATGTACTGGTAATACCTGTCGTAGCCCAATGGCAGAAGGTATTACGCGGACCTTGGCAATAGAGCTTGGTCTAGATGTGAATGTAGTTTCTGCTGGATTATTTGCTGCTTATGGTGCCAAGCCTACAGAAGAAGCTGTGATTGCGATTCAATCTATCGCCGATATTTCTGGCCATGAATCAAGACCTCTTACAATGGAGCTTGTCAATTCAGCGGATTTGATTATTGGTATGACACAAGATCATAAATCTGTGTTACTTCGTCAATTTCCTTTTGAAGTAGCTAAAATTCAAACCCTTGCTGAATGGGGGCATGGTGCAGGAGATGTGGTAGATCCTTTCGGTTCAAATCAAGACGTGTATAATCAATGTGCTGAGCAAATTTATAATTTGGTGAAAGCTGGATTAGTAGCATCAAAAGAATAGGAGATAGAGCTATGAAAATTGCTATTGGTTGTGATCATGGTGGATTACATTTAAAACAAGAAATTAAGGAATTATTGTCTACATTAGGCCATGAAGTGGAAGATTTTGGTACACATAGTACAGAATCTTGTGATTATCCGGATATTGCTGAACCAGTGGCACATGCCGTTGTAGATGGTGCAGCAGATCGAGGCATCTTAATCTGTGGTACAGGCATTGGGATTGGTATTGCAGCCAACAAAATTGCAGGTGTACGTGCAGCGCTTTGTCACGATACATTTTCCGCACATGCAAGTCGCGAACATAATAATGCCAATATTCTTACGATGGGGGAACGCGTTATTGGACCGGGCCTTGCAAAGGATATTGTTACAATTTGGCTTAATACAGAATTTGAAGGCGGACGTCACGCGCGTCGCGTAGAAAAAATTTCTGCTCTTGAAAAATAATACATCTTTATTCAATTAGTTATCACATTATATTTATATATGTTTCAAGGAGGATTCCCATGAGTTTCTTAGCAAAACAAGACCCTAATGTTAAAGCAGTTATCGATCAAGAATTAATGCGTCAACGCGATAAATTAGAAATGATCGCTTCTGAAAATATCGTATCCCAAGCCGTTATGGAAGCTCAAGGTAGTGTATTGACTAACAAATACGCTGAAGGCTACCCTGGCAAACGTTATTATGGTGGTTGCGAACATGTGGACGTAGTAGAAACATTGGCTATTGAACGCGCTAAACGTTTATTTGGTGCAGAACATGCAAATGTACAACCACATTCTGGGTCTCAAGCTAACTTTGCTGTATATTTTGCTATGTTAAAACCTGGTGACACTATTGTTGGTATGAACTTGTCCCATGGTGGTCACTTAACACATGGTTCTCCTGTAAACGTATCTGGCACATATTTCAATGTTGTTCCTTACGGTGTTAATGCAGAAACTCAACAAATCGACTATGATGAATTCCGCAAAATCGTATTAGAAGCAAAACCTAAATTGATCATTGCTGGTGGCAGTGCTTACAGCCGTCAAATCGACTTCAAGAAAATGGCTGATGTAGCTCATGAAGTAGGCGCGATTTTCATGGTAGATATGGCTCACTTTGCTGGCCTTGTAGCTGCTGGTTTACATCCAAATCCAGTAGAATATGCAGATATCGTTACAACTACAACACATAAAACATTGCGTGGCCCTCGTGGCGGTATGATTTTGTGCAAAGAAGAATATGCAAAAGCTATTGATAAAGCTGTATTCCCTGGTATCCAAGGTGGTCCTTTGATGCATGTTATCGCTGCAAAAGCTGTTGCATTAGGTGAAGCATTACAACCAGAATTTAAAGTATACGCTGAACAAGTTATTAAAAATGCAAAAGTATTGGCTGCTGAATTGATAGCTAAAGGTTTGACTATCGTTTCTGGTGGTACAGATACACATGTTATGCTTGTAGATGTGCGCAATACAGGTTTGACTGGTAAAGAAGCAGAACATCTTCTTGATGAAATCGGTATCACAGCTAATAAAAATACAATTCCATTCGATCCAGCTAGTCCATTTGTAACTAGTGGTGTTCGTTTAGGTACACCTGCATTGACTACACGTGGTCTTAAAGAAGACGATATGAAAGAAATTGCAGATATTATTGCTACAGTACTTCAAAACCCAGAAGATACAGCAAAACATCAAGATGCTGCAAAACGCGTAGCTGCATTATGTGAAAAACATCCTTTATATCCTAACTTATAATTTATAGGTATCGGTATAGTAAGAACCCAAAAGGGTGAGTAAGATTTTTTCTTGCTCACCCTTTTTATGTTGTAGTGGTCATATTTATATGGCAGGATTTGTAAATATGTGATAGAGTATGTATGAATAGTAAAAGGCCGAAATAATGATTTCGGATTCGGATTGTTTTTATAGGGGGCATAATCATGAACGTTAATGTTATGACACATCCATTGATTCATCATAAGGTTACATTGATGCGTGATGTACAAACAGGTTCAAAAGATTTCCGTGAATTATTAGATGAAATTACATTGTTGATGGGCTATGAAATTACACGCAATTTGCCATTAGAAGATGTAGAAGTGCAAACACCATTGACTAAGATGACAGGTAAACGCATTGCCGGCAAAAAATTAGGCATTATTCCGATTCTTCGTGCTGGTCTTGGCATGGTAAATGGCATGCTTAGCTTGATTCCAACAGCTAAGGTTGGTCATGTCGGTTTATATCGTGATCCAGAAACATTAAAACCAGTAGAATATTATTGCAAATTACCTAGTGATGTAGGCGAACGCGATTTCATCGTTACCGACCCAATGTTAGCTACTGGTGGTAGTGCATCTGCAGCGATTACGTTATTGAAAGAGAAAGGTGCAAAGAGTATTAAATTGATGTGCCTTGTAGCAGCTCCTGAAGGTGTAGAAGTTGTTAATAAGGAACATCCTGATGTACCTATTTATGTAGCCGCTCTTGATGAAACATTGAATGAACATGGCTATATCTTGCCTGGTTTAGGTGATGCAGGGGACCGTATTTTCGGTACAAAATAATCACGACATATATCTATAAATACGATGTAAAAGACGCCCGAAAGGGCGTTTTTTACTTGAATAAAGTTGTAATAAGGTATAAAATAATCATGTAGAAGTATTTTTTTATTCTAGGTGGGACTAATTTTGTTTGTCCGGGACGAATATCGTTATCCTTATCAAAGGGTAAAGGAGGAACCCTATGAATGAGTTGTTAATGGTATGCGAGCGTATAGCACCGGAATTAATGACCGTCTTAAAGGATCGCTACAAGTTATTAAGTCATCTAGCCTATGAAGAACCTCTCGGCCGTAGGAGTTTAGCACTAGCTACGGATATATCAGAACGTGCAGTACGATCTCATGTTGAGGCATTACGTGGTAACGGATTAGTTGAAATCTCTAAACCTGGTATCTATCTAAGTGCTGAAGGACGAGAACTAGTTCCCAAATTAAGGAGTATTCTTTATGAATATGAGCGTGTTGGCGAATTAGAGCAACGGTTGAAAGCGGCATTACATATTGATGATGTTATTATCACACCAAGTGAAGGATCATTAATGTTAAAACGCTTAGGTTTTACTGCTGCGAAAGTGGTTCAACGTATGGTAACCGATGAGTCTGTTATAGCCGTTAGTGGCGGTAGTACCATGGCGGCAATGGCTGATGAAATGCCTAGTAGTGTGTTGCATCCCGTGGTTGTACCAGCCCGTGGTGGTGTTGGTGAAGTCGTCGAATATCAAGCGAATGTAATCGCCTCTGTTTTAGCAGAACGTTGGCATGGCTCGTATAAGATGCTTCATTTACCAGATGGGCTATCTAAAGATTCCCTAGATATGCTTGTAACATTAGAACCACAAATCAAGGAGATTAGCGAATTAATCCATAGAACTGATATATTAGTTTTTGGTATTGGTCAAGCACTCCATATGGCCGATGTACGACATATACCGGAGGATGTGCGCCGTCAACTCGTTGATGGCGATGCCGTAGGTGAAGCATTAGGTCAGTATTGCTCTATGGATGGTTCTATCGTCTATGCGACGAATAACATAGGGCTTTCATTAAGGGATATAGTGAATATACCGCATGTCGTAGCTGTAGCAGGTGGCTTTGATAAAGCTGGTGCTATTATTAGCGTTATGAGGTCTTGTAAAAAGGGAATCCTCATAATAGATGACCAAGCAGCAGAAGGTATGCGCCAATTACTAAATATTCCTGCGTTATAATTTAGTTTATTATTTTTAGTATTATATAGTTCTTTTGAGGAGGACAAAACAATGGCAGTTAAAGTTGGTATTAATGGTTTCGGTCGTATTGGTAAATGTGTAGTACGTGCGGCAATTAATAATCCAGATGTTGAAGTAGTAGCTATTAATGCGACTGGTGATAATGAGGGTACTGCATTATTGTTAAAATACGATTCCGTACATGGCACAATCCCTAATGAAGTAACATTTGACGATGAAAATATTTATGTAGATGGCAAAAAAATCCGCGTATTCCATGACCGTGATGCTTCTAAATTGCCTTGGTCTGAAGAAGGCGTAGAAATCGTTATGGAATGTACTGGTAAATACCGCGATGCAGAAGAAGCAAAGGTTCATTTGAATCAACCTACTGTTAAGAAAGTATTGATTTCTGCACCTGGTAAAAATGAAGACTTAACAATGGTTATGGGCGTTAACCAAGATATGTACGATCCTGCAAAACATCACATTATCTCTAATGCATCTTGTACAACTAACTGCTTGGCTCCATTTGCTAAAGTATTATGTGATGAATTTGGTATCAAACGTGGTATGATGACTACAATTCATTCTTATACAAATGACCAAAAAATTCTTGATGCACGTCATAAAGACCCACGCCGTGCTCGTGCAGCAGCTATGTCTATCATTCCTACAACAACTGGTGCAGCAAAGGCTGTTGCTAAAGTATTGCCTCAATTAAAAGGTAAATTAGATGGTTTTGCATTGCGCGTTCCTACACCAGATGTATCCGCTACAGATCTTGTTTGCGAACTTGAAAAACCTGCTACAAAAGAAGAAATCAACGAAGCATTCCGCAAAGCAGCAGCTGGTGAATTAAAAGGTATTCTTGGTGTATCCGATGTGCCATTGGTATCCTGTGACTTTAGTTCTGATCCTCGTAGTTCCATTGTTGATGCTGATTTGACAATGGTTATGGATGGTAACATGGTGAAAGTTGTTTCTTGGTACGATAACGAATGGGGCTATTCTGAACGCCTTATCGATATGGCAGCTTTCGTAGCTAGTAAAGGTCTATAATGGGAGGAAATTCTAGGATGAAATTAACCATTTTAGATATGAATGTAGATAATAAACGCGTTTTTGTACGCGTGGATTTCAATGTGCCTATGAAGGATGGTGTCATCACTGATGACACTCGCATTCGTGGTGCACTAGATACAATCAAATATTTAATCGACCACAATGCTAAGGTCATTCTTGCATCTCACTTTGGTCGTCCAAAGGGTGAACGTAAACCGGATATGACATTGGCTCCTTGTGCTAAACGTTTATCTGAGCTTATCAACAAACCAGTTGCATTTGTCGATGATTGCGTTGGTCCTAAGGTTGAGGCAGCTGTTGAAGCATTACAACCTGGCGATGTATTGATGCTTGAAAACTTGCGTTACCACAATGAAGAAACTAAAAACGATCCTGAGTTTGCTAAACAATTAGCCTCTCTTGCTGATGTAGCTATCAATGATGCATTTGGTGTATCCCATCGTAATGCAGCATCTGTAGTTGGCATTGCTGATTACATTCCTATGGGTGCAGGTTTCTTACTTAAAAAAGAAATTGATGCACTAAGTGCAGCTGTAGTACATCCAAAAACACCTATGGCTGCCATTATCGGTGGTGCTAAGGTAACAGATAAGATTTCTGTTATTTCCAATCTATTACCTAAGGTAGATGTTATGATTATCGGCGGCGGTATGGCGAATGCTTTCATTAAGGCTCAAGGCTGTAACATCGGTAGTTCCTTATATGAAGATGGTCAAGATGCTATCGCTACAGATTTAGTTATGGAAGCACGCGTTGCAGGTGCTAGATTATTGACACCTATCGATGCTGTAGTGGCAGATGCTTTCAGTAATGATGCAAACACAAAAATCGTGGATGTCGATAACATCGAAGATGGCTGGATGATTTTGGATATCGGTCCTAAAACACGTGACCTATATACAGAAGCATTAGCTAATATGAAAACTATTATTTGGAATGGCCCAATGGGCGTATTTGAAATGGATAATTTTGCAGCTGGTACGAATGCAGTAGCTAAAGCCGTTGCAGAATCTGATGCTATGACTATCGTTGGTGGTGGTGATTCTGTAGCTGCTATTGAAAAAAGCGGCTTAGCAGATAAAATTAGCCATATTTCGACTGGTGGCGGTGCATCCCTTGAATTATTGGAAGGTAAGGTTTTGCCAGGTATTGCTGCTTTAACAGAGGCCTAATATGAGAAAACAAATTATTGCAGGAAACTGGAAGATGAACGGAACCATTGCATCTGGTTCTATCTTGATTGAAGCATTTACTAGTTTTCTAGGTGATAAAAACTTGGACTGTGAAGTAGTAGTTTGTCCACCCTTTACTGCGCTTGAGAGAGCTGTGTCCTTAACACGAGATACACAGGTTGGCGTAGGGGCTCAAAATATGGATTATCATGATGCTGGTGCATTTACTGGCGAAGTTTCTCCGTTGATGTTAACGGAACTCGGTGTGTCCTATGTCATTATTGGCCATTCCGAACGCCGTGAGTACTATGGTGAAACAGATGCTATGGTTAATGAAAAGATTAAGAGTGCATTTCATCATAATTTGCAACCTATTGTCTGTGTTGGTGAAAGCCTTGCTCAGAGAGAGGCAAATGAAACGATTTCTTTCATTCACGGACAATTACAATGTGCATTACAAGATATTCCAGCGGATCAAGTGGAACAATTGATTATCGCTTATGAACCAATTTGGGCTATTGGTACGGGCAAGACTGCGACTGCTAATCAAGCAGAGGAAGTATGTAAATCCATACGTGATTATATAGCTGAACTATATACCTCTGCTGTAGCTGAATCAGTTCGAATTCAATATGGTGGTAGTGTAAAGGCTAATAATGCGCGTGAAATTTTAAGTGAGCCTAATATTGATGGAGCCCTCGTTGGAGGCGCTTCGTTAATCGTGGATGAATTTAATGAAATCATCATGGCGGCTCAAGATGTAAGTAAATAACATACTAGAGGTATAAATATGGCAAAATTACAGGCACCCGTAATGCTAGTCATCCTAGATGGCTTTGGTATGGGGGACCAAACAGATACGACGAATGCCGTAGTACAAGCAAAACCAAGTTATTTTAATTATTTGTGGGATACGTATCCTCATACAACATTACAAGCTTCAGGTCTTGCAGTCGGTTTGCCAGAAGGGCAAATGGGTAATTCAGAAGTTGGACATCTCAACCTTGGTTCCGGCCGTATTGTATATCAAGACTTAACGCGTATTACGAAGGATGTAGAGAGTGGCGAGTTTTTTCAAAAGCCTGTAATACAAGAGTTATACAAGCATGCTAAGCATGGTAAATTACAAATTATTGGCCTTGTATCTGATGGCAATGTACATTGTTCTTTAGAGCATATTAAGGCCGTAATTGCTGGTGCTAAACATGAAGGCATTAAAGAGGTATATGTGCATGCGCTTCTCGATGGACGCGATGTGCCACCACAATCAGCATTAACCTATCTTAAGGACTTAGAATCCTTTATGTCCGATATAAACTGTGGGAAAATTGCTACTGTAAGTGGCCGTTACTATGGGATGGATCGCGATAACCGGTGGGACCGTGAGGAATTAGCCTATAATGCTATTGTCAATGGTGTTGGTAATAAGGCTAATTCTGCGTGTGACGCCGTTACACAATCCTATAATGATGGTGTTAATGATGAATTTGTAGTGCCTACAGTTATCGAGCCAGAAGGTATGATTTCTAATGGAGATGCCGTAATCTTCTGTAACTTTAGACCTGATAGAGCTCGTGAATTGACGAAGGCTTTAATATTACCTGACTTTGAAGGTTTTAAACGAGAACCTATATCTATCTTTATGGCGACAATGACCAAATATGAAGATGGATTGCCTGTTCATATTGTCTATGAAAAGGATACGTTACATCATACATTAGGTGAGGTCCTTGCTGATGGAGGCTATCGTCAATTACGTATTGCTGAAACAGAGAAGTACGCACATGTAACATATTTCTTTAATGGCGGTAATGAGGTTCCCTTTGAAGGTGAAGACCGTATTCTTGTGCCTTCTCCAGCAGTGGCAACCTACGATTTACAACCTGAAATGAGTGCTCCTGAGGTGACAGCTAAGGTAGTTGATGCCATTCATAGTGGTCAATACGATATGATTATCCTAAATTACGCAAATCCAGATATGGTAGGGCATACAGGAGATTTTAAAGCTGCAGTGAAAGCAATTCAAACTGTGGATGCAGGATTAGAACGTATTGCAAAGGCTATATTAGAGGTTGGAGGACAGCTTTTAGTTACCGCCGATCATGGTAATGCAGAGCAAATGGTCAATCATGAGACGGGAAAACCTCATACAGCCCATACAACGAATGTTGTGCCATTGATTTTAGTGGGAGCTCAGGATATACATAAACAACTTAAATCAGGTAAATTATGTGATATTGCACCGACAATGTTAGCGTTGGCTCATATTGATAAGCCAAGTAATATGACCGGTGAAAGTTTGTTATTAGATTAATTTAGTATATAAATAAGAGGTAGTATTATGGCAGTAATTGAACAAGTCGTAGCTCGTGAAATTTTGGATTCTCGTGGTAATCCTACAGTAGAAGTAGAAGTATGTTTAGAAGATGGTACAATTGCAACAGCTGCAGTTCCTTCTGGTGCATCTACGGGGATGTTTGAAGCAGTAGAACTTCGCGATGGCGATAAAAAACGCTATGGTGGCAAAGGTGTTTTACAAGCTGTAGACAATGTAAATGCTAAAATTGGCCCAGCTATTATCGGCTATGATGCGACTGAACAAGTGGCGATTGATAATTTAATGCTTAAACTTGATGGCACAGATAACAAAGCTAACTTGGGTGCCAATGCAATTTTAGGTGTATCTATGGCTGTGGCACGTGCTGCTGCTGAATCTTTAGATTTGCCTTTGTTCTTATATCTAGGTGGTTTTAATGCTAAAGAACTTCCTGTTCCAATGATGAACATTCTAAATGGTGGTGCTCATGCTGATAATAATGTAGACCTTCAAGAGTTTATGATTATGCCAGTAGGGGCCAAAACATTTAGCGATGCATTGCGTAGCTGTGCAGAAGTATATCATACATTGAAATCCGTGCTTCACGATAAAGGTCTCAGCACTGCTGTAGGCGATGAAGGTGGTTTTGCACCAAACTTGGCATCTAATGAAGAAGCATTAGAAGTAATCTGCGAAGCTATTAAACGTGCAGGTTATGAACTTGGTACAGATTTCAAATTAGCTCTCGATGTGGCTTCCAGTGAAATCTATAAAGATGGTAAATATCATCTAGAAGGCGAAGGCAAAGTATTGAGCGCTAGCGAAATGGTTGACTTCTATGAATACTTAGTCGATAAATATCCTATCGTATCTATCGAAGATGGCCTTGCAGAAGAAGATTGGGATGGTTGGAAAGTATTAACTGAACGCCTTGGTAAGCGCGTTCAACTTGTAGGTGATGATTTATTCGTTACTAATACAAAACGCCTCGAAAAGGGTATCGACCTTGGCGTAGCTAATTCCATTCTTGTAAAAGTAAATCAAATTGGCACATTAACAGAAGCCTTTGATGCTATGGAAACTGCAAAACGCGCTGGTTACACATGCGTAGTATCTCACCGTTCCGGTGAAACAGAAGATACATTTATTGCAGATATTGCAGTAGCTGTTAATGCGGGTCAAATTAAAACAGGTGCGCCTGCTCGTTCTGAACGTGTTGCTAAATATAATCAATTGCTTCGCATTGAAGAAATGTTATACGAAACAGCACAATATAAAGGTGATGCAGTATTCTATAATTTGAAAAAATAGAACAATACATTCTGTTTTAGAATAACATACTAGATAAGAGACTCTTTTGAGTAGTGAAAACTCAAGAGAGTCTCTTTTTTTGTTGTTTTTTTGCGTACCTGTACACGCATTGTGGATTATTTAGAAATAAAGAGGAGTTTTTCTTGTTGTACAGAATTACATAGTGCAATGAGCAAAGGTGATGTATAAACACACCGCAAGGTATGAAGGAGGGGGTGACATTGTATGTAGATGTTGCATTGGATTCAATCATTACGTATGCCATTACGATTAGTGCTAGTGATATACATTTTGATCCTATTCCGGATGGTGTACAAGTGCGATTGAGAATTGATGGATTATTAACGGATTATATGTTTATCGATGCTACTGATGCGGATATGATTGTGAACCGCATCAAGGTATTCAGTGGCATGGATATTAGCGAAAAGAGATTGCCTCAAGATGGGCGATGGGAATGGACAGCTAAATCGTATGCTGTCACCATGCGTGTATCTAGTTTGCCTAGTCTATATGGTGAGGCCATTGTGTGTCGTCTAATGGGAAATGAAGGAGTGCATAAAAATTTATTAGAACTTGGTATGTCAGTCAATTTACAGGAGAAGATTACCGCATTACTAAAACGACCCTATGGTCTCATTACCATTTGTGGACCTACGGGAAGTGGTAAAACGGCTACCTTATATGCCATGTTACGTATGTTGAATTTAAAAGAAACAAAACTTATATGTTTAGAGGATCCTGTAGAAGCGGCCATTGATGGAGCCATTCAAATAGGGATTAATGAAAAGATTGGATTTACCTTTTCGAAAGGGTTACGCACTGTATTACGGCAAGATCCTGACTCTATTATGATTGGTGAAATACGAGACCATGAGACGGCACAGCTAGCTGTAAAAGCCGCTTTAACCGGACATCGTGTAATTACCACGGTTCATACGAATACCGCACTAGGTGTTATTGGACGCCTTATTGATATGGGAGTTGAACCATATTTATTACATGCTACGTTAATTGGCTCACTATCTCAGCGCCTCGTAAGACGTATTAATAGCACTACAAATTCTTATCAAGGACGATTAGGTTTGTTTGAATATGTAGAGATACCATCTAGTGATATTGATTGGAATCATGTTGATACATATCTATATGTTTCATTGCAAGATTCGGCGCAGACTGCTATTAATTCGGGCATTACAACAGTAGAGGAGGTACATCGTGCAGGCATCTTATTGTGATTGTGTAGTGACAACCGACTCGATGATAACAATAGAAGATGTAATTTCCTTATCGTTAGAGCATAGTGCTACTGATATACATTTAGAGGTGGGAACACCGATTTATATTCGAGCTGCTAATGGGTTGGAATCTATTTCAAGCATTTGCAGTGTGGATATGATTAAAGATGTATTACAACGATGTGGCGTCACACATGATGAATGGCACTCTGTAGATAATGCTTTCACCAGCAATGGCATTCGAATTCGGGCTCATATTTATAGGGCTAATCATAGAATTTGTGGAACATTGAGATTACTCTGTCATGCTAATTTATCGCTTGATACATCTAAAGATAGTGATGTATTAAAACAAATTTGTGAATATCATGATGGGTTAGTCCTTGTTACAGGCCCTACAGGTAGTGGCAAATCATATACCTTAGCTTGTTGCATAGAATATATAAATAAAACTATGAATAAACACATAATAACGTTAGAAGATCCTGTGGAATATGAGTTCATACCATTGCAGTCAATTATTCATCAGCGCCAACTCGGAATTGATGTGGATTCGATGGCGCATGGGATACGTGATGCCTTACGAGAGGATCCAGATGTCATTATGGTAGGAGAGTTGAGAGACCGAGATACGTTAGAGGCCGCATTACATGCTGCGGAAACAGGTCATCTTGTGCTTGCAACCATGCATACACAACGAGCAGTTATGGCCGTGCAACGCATGATATCTTTATTTCCTGGTGAACAACAAGATGAAGTGCGCAGTCAAGTATCACAAGTATTGCGTGCGGTTATATGTCAACGTTTGTTACGATGGGAAACCTCGTTTATAACAATACGGGATATTCTGTTAAATACGAATGCAGTGGCAAATCTAATTAGAAATCGAAAGGAACCTCAAATTGTTTCAATCCAAGAAACGCAGGCCCCCATGAAGACATTAGAAATGGCAGTGCGTGATGTAAAAACGCAATATGGATCAGTTCACCAATTACATGCTTTATTGGAACAACAATTATCATAGAGGAATTACATGAATGCTTATGAATATACAGCGATAACAACAGACAAGAAAAGAATACAAGGCCTATTATGGGCCGATTCTGAGGATGAGGTTAGCACTAAACTCAAGTTAGAAGGATATGTCATTTGTAGTATAGCTAGATCCTCTAGCAAATCGGTACGTTGGAATCATAAACAAGTGAGTACCACAGCATATCAACTGGGATTACTGCTCCAATCAGGTATTTCCCTTAGGCGTTCGCTAGAACTTTTAATGGATGGCTCAAAAACGATGTTATATCGCTCTTTATACGAGGGTATACAACGAGGCCAACCCTTATCAGAGGCTCTTCGAGAAAAGGGCTTTCCTCCTATAGCATTGGCATTACTTGAAAGTGGTGAAATGTCAGGGAATGTTGGGGAAGCTTTGCAGTATATAGCTTCTTATTATGAACGAGAACGAAAATACCAACAAAAGATAGTAAGTGCTATTTCATATCCTTTATTCTTACTGGTGCTTATGAATGTATTTTTCTTGGTTACTATATTATTTATTATTCCATCGTTTACCCGCGTATTTGCTACTATGCATATAGAATTACCATGGATGACAAAAGGTTTATTTGTATTAGGAACTTCCCTTCGAGAACATCCATTACTGTATGTTAGTGGGCATGTGGTTTTTATTGGAATACTCATATATGCTTTTAAACAATCTGCAATTCGATATAGATTTGATAGATGGTTATGGCAGTTGGCTCAACATAATACATTTTTAACATCTCTATATTACACGAATATTTTACATATTTGGTCATTATTGCTAGATTCGGGAATTTCAATTATCAATACTATAGACATTACAAAGCATATATGGCGAAATTCGTATGGTGAATCCTGTAGTAATCAAGTTTATGACATGCTTTGTAAAGGACATTCTTTTTGTGAAAGTTTAAAATCATCGTCTGTAGGGAACCCATTTATATGGCAAATGGTCGCTGTTGGAGAAGAAAGTGGTGAATTGGTAGCCATGTTGAATCATTGTAGTCACTATTATGAATCGTTGTTAACACAATATATAGCAAGAATGGAGCGCCTTATGGAACCTATACTCCTCACCATTATGGGCGTTGGCATTGCAATCCTCGTTATATCCGTCATGTATCCATTATTTACATCAATATCATCTCTAGGTGGTCAATGAAAGGAGACTTTTTAAAATGCTTATGTATTGTAGAGAACTATTAATCCGATTAGAACGATTGTTTTTTAGATATATTAGTTTGCGTCGCATGCAACGAACTAAACAAGATGGATTTACACTGGTAGAACTTATGGTGGTAGTAGCTGTTATTGCTATTTTGGCAGCTATTGCAATGCCTCAATTTATGTCCGCTGCCGATAAGGCAAAGAATGCTAAACAAGTGGCAGATATGCAAATCATACGTAATGCGACACAACTCTACATGATTGATAAAAGTTTAGATACGCCACCAACAGTAGAAAAATTATATCAAGAAGGTTACTTAACGGAGCATGTTAAAACTACAAAAGGTAAAGAATACGTTATTACCTATGAACAAGTTGCTGGTAATGCCGGTAAGTCTGTAGTCGTTACGGCCCCTGAAACATAAAGGATTTTGCAATGAAAGGGAGAAAGGAATATATCTGTTTAGTTATATGGATATTGTCCATTGTAATTCCATTAATGTATAGGCATTACACACTATTTGAAATTATATGTTATAGCTTCTTTTCACTATTTCTCGTAATAGGTGCTACCATTGATAAGCTATATTTCATATTACCCGATGAGGGTGCTATCGCTCTTACGATTATAGGTATCCTTTATAGCATCGTTGAACAGCATGCAGTTTTCGACACCTGTGTACATGTTTTGATCGTTGCTAGTATCAGTATTGCATTACGCATATTGAGTCGAGGTGGTCTTGGTTGGGGCGATATTAAATGGATGAGTGCTATATCCATATGGCTAACAAATATACAAATTATAGTTATGATTTACGTTTCTTGTTTTGCTAGTGTCCTCTATCTCGCCAGTTTATATAGTATTCGTAATACAGGTAGACGGTATATTCCTTTTGGCCCTTTCTTGTGCATTGGTGCATGGAGTGCTTTGCATTTTGCTAATGTATGGGAGGCGATATATTGGTCGGTGATAAAACACATTATTGTAATGGCTCTATATTAGTAGAGTGGCTTGTGGCGATTACCATTCTACTATCCTTGATTGGTATAGGCCTAAGTAGTATCGTTACCATACCATCACGTCATGAGTTGAATAGAAGTACTGAAGAAGTTGTATTAGCTATTAAGAAGACTCAACTATGGGCTATGCTAGGACACCGGGATGATCGGATGGCACAGGGGGAGTTTATTTTAAAGAAACATTCTTATTCAATTCAAGAAGGGCTTATGCAGCATCATGTAGAGATAGAATTACCAGAACATATAGAAAGTGCTCATACTATGAAGCGCGTTTATTTTTCTGCTTATGGATTGCCTTATGATGGGACAGAATTTATTTTACAAGACTTACAAACCGGTGCGACAAATCGCATATGGATCTCTGTACAAACAGGGCGTATTCGGTGGGAATCATTGTGATTATGACATGTGTACAAATAAGAACGTATCCAAACTACAAACATAGATTACGAACAGAACAATCTGGATTTTTATATGGTGATGCACTTATGGCAGTAACTTTAGTATTACTCATATTGCCAATCATACTTTATGTCTTGAGTAGTACCTTATCGATAGTAAAGACTACGTATACTCATGACTATATATTGCAGGATTCATTATCTTATATAGAAGCAGGGAAAGCGGTATATGATTCTGGTGGTGTACCAACAACAGGAACTATCTCATCATCGAATGGACATAATTTATCCAATATAACATTTAAACAAAGTGTTACAGAAGAAGTGGTAAATGGTGTATCTATACTACGATTTAGCGTACAAGCCATTGATAATGGAGTTACTATTTATGAAATATCTACGTTTCTTGGACCGAGTCATCGTTGAAAACCATAGGACAAAATCATTCAATGGATTTATATTACCATCTCTACTTATTAGTGTTTTGATTAGTTCTTTCGTGATTCTCGTAATCATGACAATATGTATGACGTGTTATATATGGACCGAGCGAATTGATGATAGCCTGGCCATGTTAGAGGATGGCCGTTATACAAGACGGGCTATCGTATCTCATATTATTTGGAATCATTCTATGGTATCCATCAATGATCAGGGAAATCTGTTATCTATCAATGATACAAGCCGTACCGCGTTTACCGTTACTAGAAGGGCCCTATATAGAAAATTAAGTGATGGTAGCTTACAACCCTTGAGTGGAAGCCGCATCATAGGTACTGATGATAAGCGTAAACTGGATGCTACCAAACCGTTTTCTATGAATCCTAATAGATTGGTTACTTTTAAATGGTCTATAAATAACCGGTTTAATAGTCAAACAGAGTATGCAAAAGGGTATGGAGGCATAGCACAGTATGAGGTGGCAACGGCGGTATCAACACATTCAGATTGGTTTAAAAAAACGAAGCATTTCTGACTATTCTTCTGGCATGGTCAGCTATGTAGCCATATATATTATGCTCATTTTATTAGTACTTATTTTAGGAATGAATAGGCTTGCGACCCTGTCACTAAGTAATACAACGGATGAAATGAGACTTATTGCATCTCATTATGCAGCAGAGCGTGGTGCACGATGGTTCGTTACGTATTGCAATAACGGTGGTCGATGGGACTATAGCGAGGCTATTGATGTGGAAAAAAATGATACTATCCATATATATATTAAGGCGGATCCAAAGGTTACTAATCCAAAACATGTGATGAGCTGTGCTGTATTAGATGGTGTATCAAGTCGTGTTCATATATATGTGAAAGAAAAAGAAAATCATACATTAGAGGTTATTAGTGTAAAACCATATTAAGGAGGACATCACTATGAAAGAGAAAAAACAGATACATACAGGGCTTTGTATTACGGATGATAGAATTGTTGCCACTACAGCACATATTGAAAATAAAACTATGATTATTACTGATGCAATGGAGATGAAACGGTCTAGCACAATTGATGAAGATATAGCTGAATTTATTAATACATATGATTTAGAAGAGGGTGAATATAGTATTGTCGCTTGTATACCTACGGAAATGACGATGGCTAGTTTTGATCCTCATGATTTTGATGTAAAGGAATTTATAAAGTGGAATATAGAAGATACATTTAATTTTGGCGAACATGAATTTGAACTTGATGCTTGTCGTAGAGAGTATCCACGACATAATTATTATTTGTTTTTAGCCGCCGTAGACCGGCATGAACTTGAATTACTACGCCAAGGTATACGCGATACATGTGCACCTGTCGATACTATTGATTGTTGGCCATTACCAGTTACGTATGGATTGATGCATAGAACAGGAACGGTTACAGGTATCGTAGAACCAGCTGGTATGCATTTATGGGCTTGGTGGAAGGATACTTGTGTGAAAGAATGTATTGTAAAGATCAATGGTGCAGATATTAGTTCCGCATTGATTGAAATGGAAGAAATGTTGCAGCGATTTGGCGTAGAAGAAATTCAAGGTATACATTTTTATAATACTGATGATTTAAATGAAGAGCAGCGTATCGATATAAGCGCATTACAAGAGGTATACGGAAATACTGAATATATACCTATGATGTTTCTTGGACGAGGTCGCACGCGTTGCACATTAGGTGAATTGGATTGGGATATGGCGATTGGAATGGCTACGCGGGGGTTACGGTGGATTGGACAAGGATGGTAATGAAAGATTAATAAATTTTATGCCCCGTTCATTACGATGGTATATTTGGCTATGTAAATATAAGTTGTATATATACGCTACTGCAGGAGTGATTATATTACTCAGTGCTTTTTGTCTTGGTATGGGGGTCTATTCTTATAAAACTTATACTGAACAGGTAGCGAAGTACGAACAAATACAGATGGATGAACAATCCAAGCAAATACGGGATCAATATCATGCTATGGAGGATACCATGTCGCGGTTATTACAACATGGCGCACAATTAGACAATCAATATTGTCTTGTTACATTATTGGATGGAGCTATGTCAACAAGAGGAACCATTACGTTACGACATATAGAATTTTCTGATGGAGGATTTACTGTTGATGGTGATGCAACAAATGATGAAGCTTATCATTCGTATGTTCAATATATTCAAGCTCATATGAAACAGGTGATTTGTGATGGGAAACAACAAGTGGAAAAAGCAGATGGACCTTGTTCATTCCATTTGGATGGACATACAAAACAGCATGACACCAAACCTAAGGAGGATATTCCTAGCGTGTAGTATAAGCATTATGATTGCTTTTTCTTCATTATGGATATATAGATACTATACAGAGCAATGCGAAGCGGTGGTAGAGAACATTGAATATTACCAATTGGAAACAACAGTAAAAGAGCAATTTTTATCTTCTCATACATATGAGTTGATTTCATCCTTATTGCTACATGAATATTGGGTAGATGATATATATCAAAGTATAAATAGAGAACCTTTAATTATAACGAGTAGTTCTCATCATGATGATGTATTAGATCTTACTCTGGTTGGAACCAGTCAGTCCTTTTTATCTTGGTATAATATGGTGCAACAGAAGATAAAGTATTGTCATATACAGATTATGTCTATTGATACAAAAGGAAATAGTATATTTTTTACATGCAAGGTTACGCTATTAGTGATGTAAAGAAAATGAACATACAATAATGAGTAATAATTCTCATTATTGTATGTTCATTTTTGTTTTTATGCCAATTTTATAGTAAAATAAATTTTAACGTAAGAATAAGGGGCAATAGTAACATGATAGTAAAACGAAATATTATTCTCATTGGGTCCATGGGAAGTGGAAAAAGCCATTTTGGACGTAATCTGGCAGATTTAAAAGGATGGCAATTCGTGGATACCGATCGAGTATTGGAAGGTCGTTTTGGGTTGCCCATTGCAGAAATTTATAAAAAGATTGGCGAAAAAGCATTTCGTCGTGCTGAATTAGAGGTTCTAAAAAAAGTTTCCCTATATCACGAGGCGGTTATTAGTGTAGGTGGAAATTTTCCTATAGAGCATAGAACGCTTAGATCGCTTAAGAAATTTTCTTTTATTATAGGTATACGAGCGGCACAATACCGAATTGTAAGCCGCGTCAATCGTCGTGTGGGCAAACGACCAACGATGGATTATACCAATGTTTCTGCCTTTGTTCATAATATGATTCAGGCATGGAAGCCAGTATATAAACAGTGTGATTATGTATTGGATACGACTAATGGACGTACCTATGATTTTATGAAAGCAATTGAGCGTCAATTGGATACTATAGGTGTTCAATTTAAGGCGCGAAGACAACCCAAAACAACTGAAATTGTGTCTAAAGACATACAAGCTGAACCAAAGCAGCAGAAGGGAAATAGACATGAAAAAAATAGCATTACTAACAAGCGGCGGAGACGCACCAGGAATGAACGCAGCCATTCGCGCCACCACAAGAAAAGCAATCCATGAGGGCTTTAGCGTATATGGTATAGAACGAGGATTTGAGGGCATTATTAATAGTGAAATAAGACCCTTACACGCTCGTGATGTGGGCGGTATTATTACCACTGGCGGTACAATTCTTAGAACGGCTCGCTATCCAGAGTTTAAAAATTTAGATGTGCAGCAACGAGCCTATCGAATATTACAAGATTTTGGTATCGATCATTTAATCGTTATTGGCGGTGATGGATCACAAGCTGGTGCAGAGGCTCTGATGCGGCTCGGTCAATCTACGATAACCATTCCTTGTACCATAGATAACGATATGAATGGTACTCAATATACGATTGGTTTTGACACCGCACTTAATACTGTAGTTGATGCGGTAGGACGTATTCGTGATACATCAAACTCTCATGAACGAGTGGCTATAATCGAAGTTATGGGGCGTCATGCGGGACACATTGCATTACAAGCTGGGTTGGCGAGTGGTGCAGAGCTTGTATTGGTACCTGAATACCCAATGCCATTAGATGAGGTATGTGAACATATTAATAAGACTCATCAGTTAGGTAAAGAATATAGTATTATACTCGTTGCTGAAGGGGCCTACTCTAGTGGTGAGGTTAAAGAGTATATTAAACAACATACATACTTTGATCCGAGTTTAACAGTTCTTGGCTATTTACAACGAGGCGGTGCACCATCCGCATTAGATGCCATTTTAGCTGCTCGTATGAGTGAGTTGGCAGTGGATTGCTTAGTACGTGGAGAGCATAATTGTATTACTGGGTATGTTGATGGTCAGATTCGAGCTATACCATATGAAATCGCTAAAACAATGAAGTTTGGCATTGATAAAAGTCAGTATGAATTAATCTCTATATTGAGTCATTAATGTGGAATTGTAAAATTATATTGTATAAACGATAATTTTTTAGTACAATGTAATGCATGAAAATGGAATGACTCATTTATTAAGGAGTATATATGAAAGAATTATTTCAGAAGCACCGTAAACGTATTATTGGTGGTGTTATTGCTATCTGTTTATTAGGTGGTGGTGGCTATTATTATGTTCATACAAATGATAGTGCACAGACCCAGCAGAAATATACAACCGGTAGGGTTGAAAAGGGCGATGTAAAGACTAGTATTAGTGCTACGGGTACCATTAATCCTGTTAATTATGTGGACGTATCTACTAATGTAGCGGGTAAACTTGAAAAGGTATTGGTCAAGGAAAATGATCATGTTACGCAAGGTCAAATTATCGCCTATATTGATACACGACAATTACAAGCTCAGGTCGATAATGCAAAGGCTGCTCTTGATAAAGCACGCTTAGATATGAATCGTTATAAAGCGCTAATCGATCAAAATGCCGTAGCAGCGCAAACTTATGATGATGCTGTGACCGCATATGAACAAGCTCAATCTACATATGATAGAGTATCTGCTGACTTAAGTGATGCTACTATTACTGCACCTATGTCGGGTACCGTAGTAGGGACACCTCTTAAGGCAGGACAAACGATTAGTACCGGTATTTCGACACAGATGATTATTGCGACCATTGCGGATTTGTCTGATTTAGAAATTTATTTGACAGTTGATGAAACTGATATTGGCAATGTAAAAAATGGATCTAAGGTAGAATTTACTGTTGACTCTAAACCAGGTCAAACTTTCACAGGCTATGTATCTGAAATTGCAAAAGGTACTAAAGGGAATATGGGTGTTACAAGTAATAGCGTAGTGTATTATACTGTGAAAGTATCGATTCCAGCTGATATTTCCTCGAATTTCTTGCCATCTATGACTGCACGTGCCACAATCTTTGGCGATGATATTAAGAATACCCTTGTTGTACCATTAACAGCTGTACGTACTGATAAACAAGGTGAGTATGTATATGTCATCAAAGATGGTCAACCTGTTAGAACTGCTGTATCTACAGGTGTAACGGGTGATACAAATGTTCAAATCTTAAGCGGCGTTTCCGAAGGTGATGAAATTATTGTTAGTGGTGATGTAACGAGCCCTAAGAATAACTCTCATGGACCATTTTAAGCGTAGGTGAACTATGAATCAGTCAGTTATTGATATTCAAGGTATTACAAAGACCTATGTAAATGGTAAGTTAACGGTTCCCGTTCTACATGGTATAGATTTACAGGTACAAAAAGGTGATTTCGTGTCTATCATGGGGCCTTCTGGTTCTGGTAAGTCTACCTTTATGAACATTTTAGGTTGCTTAGATAGACCTACATCGGGATCCTATCGCTTGAATGGTAATGAAGTAGCTAATCTCAGTGATGATGAGTTAGCGTACGTACGTAACAAAGAAATTGGCTTTGTGTTTCAAAGCTTCAATCTATTAACGAAATTAACGGCTATTGAAAATGTGGCCTTGCCCATGGTGTATGCAGGCATCGATAAAAAAACACGTACTGCTCGTGCAGAGGCGTTGCTTACATCTGTAGGCTTGGGTGACCGTATGGATCATTTACCGGCAGAACTATCTGGTGGTCAACGTCAACGTGTGGCGATTGCCCGTGCATTGGCCAATGACCCTGCTATCATCATGGCCGATGAACCGACAGGAAATTTGGATTCTAAATCGACTATAGATGTTATGAATATCTTTAGAGGCCTCTATGACGAAGGGCGTACCATAATTCTTGTTACCCATGAACCTGAAATTGCAACCTATGCAAGTCGAAACGTTGTATTGCGTGATGGCTTAATTGTGGAGGATAAGAAAAATGTAAATATGACTCCTGTTCAGGAGGTGACACATGTATAAAGAAAGTTTCTTAATGGCCTGGGCATCGTTGATTGCCAATAAAATGAGATCTATTTTAACGATGCTAGGTATTATTATTGGTGTAGCTGCTGTTATTGCCCTTGTGTCAATCGGTAATGGTGTTAAACAAGATATTCAGAATTCCATTTCTAGTTTAGGTTCCAATCTATTGATGGTTATGCCTGGTGCTCCACGTACACCGGGTGTGCGTCCATCACAGGGGTCTATGAAATCTTTGAAGGTTTCTGATTATCAAGCTATTAGCAAATTAGATGGCGTCAAGGCAGCAAGTCCATATACAGCTAATTCTTATGTAACTATATACCAAAGTAAAAACTGGACTACTACTGTTAGTGGTGTAAGTAGTAACTTTCAAGATGTAAATAATTGGACCATGGCTGAAGGTCGATTTATATCTAGCAAGAATGTAGAAAATCGTGAACGCGTAGCTGTTGTGGGACAAACCGTAGTTAAGAACTTATTTGCTGGTGAGGACCCAGTGGGTAAGGAAATTCGTGTTAAAAATATTCCGTTCCGCGTTATCGGTGTTCTTAACAGTAAAGGGAATGGTACTATGGGGAATGACCAAGATGATACTATCTTTATCCCTTACACGACGGCTATGGAGCGGGTAGAAGGTGTCGATTACTTGCGTATGGTCTACGTTGTTGCTAATGATGATAACGGTATTGACCGTTTGCAATCGGATATAGAAAATCTATTGCGTGTACGTCATGGCATTAAGGATACAAACCTTGATGATTTCAACATTCAGAATATGAAATCGATTATGGAAACAATGGAGCAAACTACAGGAACCTTGACCTTGTTCTTAGGTGCTGTGGCGGCCATTTCTCTTGTTGTAGGTGGCATTGGGATTATGAATATCATGCTCGTTTCCGTTACCGAACGGACTCGTGAAATTGGTATTCGTAAGGCCTTAGGTGCTACATACTTTGTCATTGTTACACAATTCTTAATCGAAGCTGTTGTAATCAGTCTCATGGGGGGGCTCATAGGCATTGCTCTCGGTATAGGTGCGTCAAAACTGATAGGATTGGCATCTGGTATGAGTACGGTTATTTCGGTACCGACTATCGTGTTATCCTTCGCATTCTCCATGGCCATCGGTTTGGTATTCGGTATTTATCCGGCTCGAAAAGCGGCTAAATTGAATCCAATTGATGCGCTACACTATGAATAGTATGGGTAGGTGCGGATATTTTAGGGCGTAATATTTCCATAAATTAATAGATGTATTCGCATATAGTGCGTTGCATGATACAATTAAGTATGATGTAACGCACTATTTTTAATTTAGTGAGGAAATTATGGCAACAACATTATTGGAATATTTTAATGAATTACGTACGCAGAATCCTTTTTCCTGGGTGAAAGATTCTGAGGTGACAACTGTAGAACCGGGTCATGCAGAAATGACGTTACAAACAAATGAAACAGAGTACTGCAATTTTAGAGGGCATTTGCATGGGGCTGTTTGTATCGGCTTTGCTGATAGTGTGATGGGTTCTGCATGCTTTACCTTAGGAAAATCGGTAAATACCATCGATATTAGTGGTAATTATGTGAAAGCTGTTAAGGGTGGAACTATGTTGCGTGGTGTAGCAAATGTAGAACATAATGGACGAACTACTATGGTGGCTACGGCACGTATTTACAATGAACTAGGTGAACTTGTTCATCTTGCAAGAGGAACCTTTTTTGTATTAGAAGAGCGTCCTTTGCCTGATTTACCTTGGCGATTCATTGAAGAAGACGACCCAAATTTGATATAATGAGGGATGAACTTTGAAATTTAGGAGGACGGTTGTATGGAACAAGAATTACAACGCATAAAAGAGGTAGCGTTAACAGCTATCAAAGCTGCCACTGATCAACAAGCGTTGCAAGATGTACGCGTAAAATATTTAGGCAAAAAAGGTGAAGTAACAGCTTTATTAAAAGGCTTGGGTAAACTATCCCCAGAGGAACGCCCTAAGATGGGTGCTTTTGTGAATGCTGTACGAGAAGCATTAGAAGCAGAACTCGATAAAATCAAGTCCTCTATGGAAACAGCAGCTATGAACGCTCGTTTAGAAGAGGAAAAAATCGATATCACTCTACCTGGTAGAGCTCCCAAAACAGGTCATATTCATCCTTTGACTACTGTTAATGAAATGATTGAAGATTTCTTTATGAAAATGGGCTACACCGTAGAAGAAGGTCCTGAAGTGGAACAAGACTATTACAATTTCGAATGTCTTAATCTACCAAAAGACCATCCTGCACGCGATATGCAAGACTCTTTCTATATTACAGAAAATTTCTTGCTTAGAACTCATACATCTCCTGTACAAGCACGTACCATGCAACGTCATGAGCCGAACAGCCCGATTCGCATGATTGCGCCTGGTAAGGTATATCGCTGGGACTATGATGCTACGCATTCTCCAGTATTCCATCAAGTAGAAGGCTTGATTATTGATGAACACATTACGTTCGCTGATTTGAAAGGAACCATTGAAACATTCCTACGCCATATGTTTGGTGATGAAACAAAGGTACGTTTCCGTACAAGCTTCTTCCCATTCACAGAACCATCTGCAGAGGTAGATATCTCCTGTGTAATGTGTGGTGGTGAAGGCTGTCGTGTATGCTCTCATACAGGGTGGCTTGAAATCTTAGGTTGTGGTATGGTACATCCTCGTGTACTTGAGCTTAATGGCTATGATCCTAATAAGGTGAAAGGTTTTGCCTTTGGTATGGGCGTAGAACGTATTGCTATGTTGTTATATGGTATTGGCGATTTACGTCTATTCTTTGAAGATGATATCCGTTTCTTGGAACAATTTTAGGAGGTAGAAATGAAAGCAAGCTTACAATGGATGAATGAATACGTACCTCTTGATCTAAATCGTCCTGCCCAAGAATTAGCGGATGAATTAACACAAGCAGGTATTCCTGTAGAAGAAGTACTTTCTATGGATCCAGGTTTGAAAAAAATCTATACTGGTAAAATCGTAGAAATTACAAAACACCCAGATGCAGATAAATTACAAGTATGCCAAGTACAATGCTTATCTGAAGATGGGGAAGAAATTACTAAGCAAATCGTTACCGCTGCTACGAATGTGGCTGTTGGTCAAATCGTACCAGTTGCGTATCATAAATCTCGTTTGGCAGATGGTACAGAAATCAAAAAAGGTAAATTACGTGGTATTGTATCAGAAGGCATGTTCTGCTCCGTTGCTGAATTCGGTATTTCCTCTGATTTGGTAAGACCAGAAGAAGCACAAGGCATCTATATTTTCCCTGAAGGTACACCAATTGGTTTAGATATTAAAGAAGCTCTTATGCTTGATGATACTGTATATGAATTTGAATTAACAGCTAATCGTGCAGACTGCTTCTCTATGGTAGGTTTGTCCCGTGAATTCGGTATCATGACAAATCAAAAGGCTTTATTCCCAGTTATTATGGTGAATGAAAATGGTGAGTCTATCGAAGGTAAAGCATCTGTAGCTATCGAAGCACATGATCTTTGCACGCGATTTACATCCCGTCTTGTTACGAATGTTACCATTGAACCATCTCCATTGTGGATGCAAAATCGTTTGCGTAACAGCGGCATTCGCCCTATTAACAATGTAGTGGACGTAACAAACTACGTTATGCTTGAATTAGGTCAACCAATGCATGCTTATGATTATGATTGTGTAGCGGACCATACCCTTATTGCACGTCGTGCAAAAGCTGGTGAAACACTTACTACGCTAGACGGTAATGAACGTGAACTCAATGAGTCCATGCTTATCATTGCAGATACAAAGGGCCCTATCGGCGTAGCTGGCGTTATGGGTGGTCTTACTAGTGAAGTAACAGATAAGACTACGAATGTCTTGTTCGAAGCTGCTGTATTTAATGGACCATCTATTCGTCGTACATCCAAAGCATTAGGTATGCGTTCCGAAGCATCTGGTCGTTTTGAACGCGGTGTAAACCATAAATATACAGCATATGCTATCGACCGTGCTGCACAATTGTTACAACAAATTTGTCCTTTCTGTAAGGTAAGTGTTGGTGTTATTGATGTATATCCAGAACCAGTAGAACAACGCACTGTAACTTTCACAGCAGAACAAATCAATGATTATCTTGGCACATCTATTGAAAAAGATAGAATGGTAGATATTTTAACGAAGCTTGAATTCGGTATTACTGAATCCGGTGATACCATCAAAGCACTCGTTCCAACATGGCGCGATGATGTGACTGTTATGCCTGATATTGCGGAAGAAGTTGCGCGTATCGTAAGCTATGATAATATTGAACCAACAATTCCTGTGGCTGTATTATCTTCTGGCGGTATGACACCTAAGAAAGCGTTAACAAAAGAAGTAACGCATTACTTAGCACATGCAGGTCTTAGCCAAATCATTACATTTAGTTTCATGCACAAAGATGGCCTTACGAATATGATGTTACCAGAAGGTGATAATCGTTATACGGCAATTCCAATCTTAAATCCTATTTCCGAAGAGTTCCCATATATGAGAACTACGTTGGTGCCAGCTGTTATTGAAGCTGCTAAACGCAATATTGCTCAACAAAACAAAGATTTGTGGTTATTTGAAACCGCTAATGTGTATGAACCAAAGACATTGCCATTAACAGAAGTACCGCATGAACGCCCTATGGCATGTGGTATTATGATGGGTAAGGTTACAGAAGCCGCATGGAACCAAGCGCAACGCGACACTGATTTCTATGATGTAAAAGGCGTAGTTGACGGTTTACTAGCTAAATTAGGATTGACTCAATATGATATTCAACCATCTAGTGAAAGTTATTACCATCCAGGCGTTAGTGCTCATTACACTGTAAATGGTGTAACAGTTGCAAACTATGGTGAATTACATCCACAAGTGGTTAAAAACTTCGATTTGTCTGGTAAAGTGTATATGTTTGAAATCGATTTGGAAGCTGTATTATCCATTACAGTACCGTCATTTAGATATCAATCATTCAGTAAATTCCCAGGTACAAGTCGTGACTTGGCTATTGTAGCACCAGTATCTGTTACAAGTGGTGACATTGTAGCCCTTATTAAGGAATATGGCGGAGAATACTTAGAATCCGTATCAATCTTCGATGTTTACGAAGGGGAACATATTGAAGCAGGTTATCGTAGCTTAGCTTATAACTTACAATTTAGATCGATGGAAGGCACATTAAATGATGAAGACATTGATGGTGCAATTCAAGCGATTATTGATGCATTAGCAACTAAAAATTGTAAATTACGATAAATCATCGTGAAAGGGTTTACCTTATGGTAAACCCTTTTATGTCTATCTATCCCCTGTTGTATAATAGAAGGTATAGGTAATGAGTCAGAAAGGATTTATTATGGAATTATTAGCACCAGCGGGTACGATGGAAAATTTTATGGCCGCCTTAGAATCGGGGGCAGATGCTATATATTTAGGGGGCAAGGTCTTTAACGCACGGGCTCATGCAGCCAATTTTGGTATTGATGAATTGCGTGAGGCTGTACGGTTAGCACATATTTTAGAGGTGTCTGTGTATGTAACCGTTAATATTTTGATTGGCGATACGGAACTGAAGGACCTTAAACAGTATATTAAGGATTTAGATTCCATTGGTGTAGATGCCATCATCGTGCAGGACTTAGCTGTTGCAGAAATTGCAAAACGTGTTGCACCAAACATCCATCTTCATGGGAGTACACAAATGACGGCTGCTACACTTGATGCGGTTCGTTTTTATGAAAGCCTAGGCTTTACACGTGTTGTTTTGGCTCGTGAATTAAGTCTTAAGGAAATTCAACATATATGCAAACATTGTAAGGCAGAAATTGAAGTATTTGTACATGGTGCATTATGTGTATGCTACTCAGGTCAATGTTTGATGAGTTCTTTCATCGGTGGACGCAGTGGCAACCGAGGTGCTTGTGCACAACCTTGTCGCTTACCTTATGAATTATTGGATTCTAAGGGTGAAAGTGTGTTACCTAAACATGAAGCTTATTTGCTAAGTCCAAAGGACCTCAATTATAGTGAGCATATGAACGAACTCGTAGCGGCTGGTGTTACATCTTTTAAGGTAGAAGGTCGTATGAAAAAGGTATCCTATGTTCGTCAAGTGATAGGTACTTATAGAGAGATATTGGATGAGGCATCAATTCACGAAAATCAACGTAAGGCCCTAGCCTCTGGATTTAATCGTGGATTTTCCACAGCCTATTTAGAAGATACGGTAGGTCGACAAATGATGACCGTAGTGGCGCCAAATCACCAGGGTAAGCCAATCGGCGAATCGTATACGAAAAAAGGGGAAGTTTACTTATCCTTAACAGAACCTATTGAACAAGGTTCATTAGTTAAAATATTACAATCTAATGGCAGTGTTACCTATTATACGGTAGATGACGAATGGACATGTGTATCCGATACGCTGTATAAAGGGCGACCCGCAGAGGGCTTAGCAGTAGGTCAATTATATTTAGCATCTACACCAAAGAATACAAAGTCACGAGGCTTACAAGAGTTTACCCGTAAATATGATATGTCTGTATATCTCAGTGTTAGTTCTAATGGTGAAACAAATTATACTGAATTAACTGCCATCCTAGACTCTGGTCTTAGTGTGATTGTTACAAATGAGTATGTGCCAGCTATTGCTAATAAAGTGCCCACATCGTTAGAGAAGGTAACAGAACAGTTAGGTCGGTTGGGTAATACATTATTTAGGCTTTATTATGTAGATATTCCTGATGGCCCTTATATGTGGCCTGCTAGCGTTCTTAATGCACTACGTCGTGATGCCGTAACTGCTTTAGAAACAGCGTTAATTACACATCATGTAGAATCATGGCAAGCATTGCAAGTAACAGGCGATGTAGATTATGATTTCAAGGCGCAACACGAGTTATCCTATGATACTTGTCCTATGATTTCAGCTCGTGTCGATGAAATAGAAGGTGTGAAAGCAGCAATTGCTGGTGGAGCACAGAAAATCGTTTTTGGTGGTGATAGACTGAGTCGTACACCATATGCGTTATCTATATATGATGAGGTAGCCCGTTTATGTGCTCAATCTGATGTGATTTGCACCTTTGCTACACCACGAGTTGTGAAAGATGATGAAGTAGAAGCATATAAACATACATTAGAGGCAATCGTACAGGCTCATCCAGATAGTATTTCCATTCACGTGCCACAAGCCTTATTATGGCTCCGTGAATTAGGATATACAGGTGCCATTGAGGCTGATACAGGCCTTAATATTTTCAATACACCTACATTGCATTTCTGGGAACAGTTACATATAAGTTGCGTAAATCCATCGCAAGAGTTGACCTTAAAACAAATTACGGAACTAGCTAAACATAGTCACGTTCCTATTGAGACGATGATACATGGCTATACGGAAATGATGATTTCCGAATATTGTGCTATTGCAAGTTTTGTTGGCACAGGTAGTAAAGTAAATTGTCCTATGCCATGTGTTAAGGAATCGTATTCGTTAAAGGATAGAAAAGGTGAAATATTCCCAATTCGTACGGATCCATACTGTCGTATGCACATCATGAATAGTCATGAAATGGATATGCGAGCCTATGTACCTATGTTGTTACAAAAAGGTATTTCCATATTACGCATAGATGGTCGTCATATGAAACCAAGTTATGTGAAAGATATTGTATCCCAATATGTTGGCATAGCAACGGGTACGATGGAGGCACCACCTAAGAAAATAGATTCCCAAGGCGAATCTATTACACGGGGACATTATTTTAGAGGTATTTTATAGAACGAGGTAGTACATTGTTTAATGAAGATGTATTAGATTTTATAAAAATTAAAGAAGAGTTGGCTAGTCATTGTAGCTCTATTATTGCTAAAGAAATGGCTTTAGCATTGGAACCTATGACGAATCGAGAAAAGATTCAAGAGGCTTTAGATGAAACAGCAGAAGCACTGCGCTCTTGGCAAACAGAAATCGAGCAACCTTTAGGGGGGACTCGAGATATACGTGAATCTTGTAAAAAGAGTCGTAAGGATTTCGTGCTTTCACGAGAAGCCATATGGGATGTCTATATAACCATAGGTGCCTATAAACGTATGGCGAAGTTCTTTAGAGTGAAGTATATGGAATACCCATTATTGTCTTTATGGATGCAAGACATGCCGAATATGGACCGTGTAGAACATCGATTAAAACGGGTGTTTGATGATAAAGGGGAATTGCTCGATACGGCATCTCCTAAATTGGCGAGCCTACGGAATACGATTAGTAAGACGCGGGATCGTATCAAACACGATATTCAAGCCATATTGCATGACAAGGATAATCAGAAATATTTCCAAGAAGCGATTATTACGCAACGCAACAATCGTTATGTAATTCCTGTTAAGCAAGAATATCGCCAATATTTTGATGGTTTAATTCACGATCGATCTGCAACAGGGCAAACATTATATATTGAACCGATGCGACTTGTACAGCTAAACAATGATTTGCAAGAAGCTTTAATTGGTGAGGAGCAAGAGGTATTACGCATTTATAAGGAACTTTCAGCCCTTATCAAACAACATAGTAATGATCTGATGGATGCCTGTGAAAAGGTATCTCATATTGAATTTGTCTATGGTAAAGCAAAACTCGCTATAGCTCAAAAGGCAGTACAAGCCACATTGAGCGAAGGGCGTGACGTCAATTTGATGCGTGCTCGCCATCCGTTGATTCCTGCCAATACAGTTGTACCTACAGATATTCGTTTGGGTACGGACTATCGAATTTTATTGATTACTGGCTCCAACACGGGTGGTAAAACGGTGTCATTAAAAACACTTGGCTTATTATCCCTTATGAACCAAAGCGGTTTATTTATTCCTGCTGATCACGGTTCTATATTGCCGATTTTTCACAATATTTTTGCAGATATTGGGGATGAACAAAGCATTGAAGCTAGCTTGTCTACATTCTCTGCACACATGACACAAGTGATTTCTATTATTAAACATTGTGGTCCTAATGATCTTGTGCTACTCGATGAACTCGGCTCCGGCACAGATCCGGAGGAAGGTAGTGCTTTAGCTGTATCCATACTTGAGTTCTTCCGACAAAAGGGAACTCTCATGATGGTTAGTACTCACTATAATGAGTTAAAGAACTATGCGTACCATACGGCAGGTATCGAGAATGGTCACGTTGAATTTGATGAGCGTACATTAAAGCCTACCTATCGATTACATATTGGCGTAGCTGGTAGTAGTCATGCATTGAGCATTGCAGCGCGTTTAGGGCTACCAAAGGATATTGTCAATCGCGCTCGTGATTATAAGTCTAAATTTGGCAGTAGTGAAATGGAAAATGTTCTAACCGATTTGAATGAACAATTACGTAAATCATCGGAACGTGAACGGGCACTCAAAAAAGAATTAGATGAAACACGTCGCATGCGCGGTCAATTAGAAAGAGAAAAGAAACAGTTTAATGAAAAACGCAAACAGATGTTAGCGAAGGCTCAAGCTGATGCGGAATCGATGAAACGTAGTCTCCGCGTAGAAGGGGAAGCCATCATTAAACAGTTAAAGGCTCAATTCTCTGAGACAAATAAGGATAAGCGCCTATCCGCCATCAATGCAGCTCGTAAAGGAATCTCTAATGTTCACGTGCCAGAGGCACCGGTGAACGATGATCGTAAGACATTATCTATTGATGCAGTTGCTATTGGTCAAGTCGTATATGTCACATCTTTACGCTCGTTAGGGACGGTTTTATCCATTAAGGGCAATCGTGTTACTGTAGATATCAATGGTTTATCTGCTACTGTGAAAGTAAATGAATTGCAATCTACTACGAGAGAAGAATCCAATAAGATTCAACGAGATAATCTTAAGGCCCAACCTAAAACACGTAAGAAAGCAGGTGGCTCTGCCGTACAACGTCAAAAAGAAGTGCGTACAGAGATTAATATTCTCGGTCAAACCGTAGATGAAGCTGTTGTTTCTGTAGGTCGATTTATTGATCAAGCCCTATTAGGCGGCATCAACCAAGTTCGTATCATTCATGGTAAAGGGACTGGTGCATTGCGCGAAGGCGTACATCAGTATTTACGAACCTTGCCACAAGTAGCACATTTTGAAACTGCTGGCTATGATGAAGGTGGCGCAGGTGCTACAAATGTAGTGTTAAAATAATATACAATCCTTACGATAGTGCTAGATAAGAAGCAGACAACTATGAGTCTGCTTCTTTTTTTGTAATAGAAAAGAGGCAAAACCATGTGGTTTTGCCTCTTAGTATGTTGCTTCGCTAGTGGTTAGCGATCTTTTTTCTTCTCTTTTTTAGACTTTGATTGACTTGGTTTGGAATCTGTAGATTCTACTTTAGATGATGAGTCATCATCTTTTGAGATTGCATCATTCTTATCCTTACCATCCTTTTTATCTTTGTCATCTTTTTTGTCTTTGTCGTCCTTTTTCGGAGCTTCTTTTACTGGATTATAATGGCCCTCGCTGATAGCCGCTTGAGCACTAGCAGGTACATTAAAGTCAGAAGCAGGGGTATTAGCTAATGCGGCCGACATAAATTGTCTCCACATTACTGCTGGCGTTGAACCACCGGTAATACCTAATGTTTCAGATCCGTAGTCATCGCCTATCCAAACCGCAGCAACTAAATCAGGTGTATATCCAACGAACCAAGCATCTTTTTCATCATCTGTTGTGCCTGTTTTACCAGCTGCAGGTCTACCGATAGCAGCATTGCCACCAGTACCGCCAGTGATAACAGACTCTAACATATCTGTGATGATAGCCGCATCTTTTTCTTCAACGACGCGTTTTTCTTGGATGGAATTTTCTTCCACCACTTGTCCGTTGCGATCCACAATTTTTATGATTGCTGTAGGTTGAACCTTGACGCCACCATTAGCCAGTACGCCATAGGCTTCTGCCATTTCTAATGGTGAAACACCATGAGTTAAACCACCGAGTGCTGTTGATAAGTTGTTATCTTCATCAGTTAAGGTAGTAATACCCATCTTTTTAGCTAAGTCGATAATCTTAGACATGCCCACTTCATCAGCAATTTTTACAGCTGGTACGTTACGAGAATGTTGTAATGCATAACGGTAAGTAATATTGCCTTCATAGTTTCGTTCATAGTTTTGAGGACGCCATCCATTAAAATCAACAGGGCTGTCATCAACAATGGAACCTGGAGTTTTACCAGATTGTATAGCAGCTAAGTAAACAAATGGTTTCATAGCAGAGCCTGGTTGACGTTCCGCTTGTGATGCACGGTTAAAGGCATCATCTCCACGACCACCGACCATGGCAACAATATAACCGTTATGTGGATTCATTGCTACAATAGCACCTTGTGGTTGGTGTAGACCATTTTGGTCAGTATACATAGTTGGTAGATTTTGCATTGCTGCAACTGCAGCATTTTGAGCATCCATATCGAGAGTGGTATAAATTTTAAGACCATCTTTATAGATTGCATCATCACCATATTTTTCAGAAATTTGAGCAATTACATAATTGATAAAATAAGATGCATTGTTGTTTTCGTGAGTTTGCTCTTGCTTAGCAACTAAACCTAAATCTGCTTCGCGAGCTGCATCGGCTTTATCTTGTGTGAGATAACCATACTTGACCATTTGGCCCAATACAACAGCCTGGCGTTTTTTACCGGCTTCTAAATTGTTGAATGGGGAGTAGTAGTTTGGACTTTGAGGTAACCCAGCAAGCATAGCACATTGAGCTAATGTTAAATCGCGTACATCTTTACCAAAGTAAACATGAGCTGCTGATTGAACACCATAAGCACCTTGACCAAAATAAATTTGGTTCATATACATTTCAAGAATTTCTTGTTTGGTATAGTGCTGTTCGATTTTAAGTGCTAATAAAGCTTCGGAAATCTTACGTTTAAGAGTTCTGTCTTGGGAAAGAAATGCATTACGAGCCAATTGTTGTGTAATTGTAGAACCACCTTCGGATACACCACTATGTACAACATTAACCCAAATAGCACGTAAAATACCGATAGGGTCGATACCGTGATGGCTATAAAAACGGGAGTCTTCAGTAGCTACAAAAGCATCTTGTAATTCTTTTGGTACTTCATTAATTGGGACTGGCAAACGATTTTCTGTGGAGTGAACCGTAGTAATTAAATTGCCATGTACGTCATAGATCTGAGACGATGCAGATGGTCGTACGTTAGATACATCTGGAAGATTTGACATGGTAGCGCTTATAAAACCACAACCGCCACCGGCTACAATAAGAACAAGTAATAATACAATCATCCAAATCGTCTTTTTAGTTGATGCCTTTGGATTGCTCGGGTTAGGAGCTGGTTTACGACGAGCTCTTATATTTGAGTTATTACCCATAGAGTCACCTCTTTTTTAAAGTAAATATAACGTAAAATATATTACGCAGTTATAAATAGTATACCATAAAAGACATAAAACAAACACTATATATAATTGTGAAAGCCTATTTATAATGGTATACTATAAAGAACAGATTTTATGTAGGAGGATTTCCATGATTACAGCACAAGAACAAGTGCGCCAAATTACACATGGCGTATCTGGAATAATTAATGAAGAAGACTTAGTTAAAAAAATAGAACGTTCCATTAAAGAGAATAAACCATTGATCGTAAAATTGGGCCTCGATCCTACGGCTCCTGACATTCATTTAGGTCATACCGTACCACTTCGTAAGCTTCGCTTGTTCCAAGAATTTGGCCATCAAGTGGTTATTGTAATCGGCGGTTTTACGGCTCGTATTGGTGACCCTACTGGTAAAAGCGTAACACGCCCACCACTTACTAAGGAAGAAGTATTAAAAAATGCGGAAACCTATAAGACACAAATCTTTAAGGTATTAGACCCTGAAAAAACAATTGTACGTGATAATAGTGAATGGCTTGAATCCATGAACTTCGCTGATGTACTTCGCTTGGCAAGTTCTTATACAGTAGCACGTATGATGGAGCGCGATGACTTTGATAAACGTTACAAAGAAGGTCGTCCTATTGGTGTACATGAATTTATGTATCCATTGATGCAAGGTCAAGACTCTGTAGCATTGCATGCAGATGTTGAATTTGGTGGTACAGATCAAACTTTCAACTTACTTATGGGGCGTCACTTGCAAGAATTGGCAGGACAAGAACCTCAAGTAGTTATTACTATGCCATTGCTCGAAGGCCTTGACGGCGTTCAAAAGATGAGTAAATCCTTGGGTAACTACATCGGTATCGATGAAGCACCTAAAGATATGTATGGTAAAGCCATGTCTATTCCTGATGAATTGATGATGCGTTATTTCATGCTTGTTACGGATATGTCTATTGAAAATCAAGACGACATGGAAGAACGTTTAGAAAATGGCACATTGCACCCACGTGATGCAAAAATGCAATTGGCAAAAACTATCGTTCGTTTATATCATGGTGAACAAGCAGCGCAAGAAGCGGAAGATGAATTTAAACGCGTATTCCAACAACATGCATTGCCAACAGATATTCCTGAATATGCTATTGATAAACCTAGCGAAGCTATTTTCGTACCACAATTTTGTACGGATGCGGGTTTGACTGCTTCTAATGGTGAAGCACGCCGATCTATTAAAGCTGGTGCATTCAAAGTCAATGGCGAAAAATATGGCGAAGAAAATCTAGTTCTTGAAGACGGTATGATTGTTCAAGTAGGTAAGCGTAAATTTATCAAAATTAAATTTAACTAATATAAAACTGAGATGAGGTTTGAACTGCACCCCAAAAATTGGACACAATTTTTGGAGGTGCAGTTTTTTATGTCAAAATACTCAAAAGAAGTTAAAGAAAAAGCAATTGGCCTTTTTGAAAAAATTAAGTCCCTTTAGAATTGCTAAGGGGCTTGAAACTCCCAAAAGTACTGTAAAAAACCGGCTATACAAATTTAAACTTAGTCATAACTTGACTCATAAAATTGGTAAACGAATATTTTCAGCAGATTTTAAACGTAAAATTCTTGAAACGAGGTGGAAAGATAAGTTATCCTTTAAATGAAAAAAAAGAAGTACAAAAAATAGATTCGTTAGTAGACAGTGATAGTCCTAAAGATCAAGCCATTCAGATGGTGAAGTCGATAATGTCTATTAAGAGTAGGTAATATAAATGTTAATAAACAATTTACTAGATACAATTTTAATCAAGCTTATTGAAATGCCTGATTATATTTTCAACTCTTTGATTATTTTATTTTTTTGTCTAGTTGGAATATTATTTCCTTGGCTTAATGATGTTGTTTATGGAACATATAAAAGATCTTATAAGGTTGAAAGGTTTACTTTTCTTATTATTTTAATCATCACATTATTTTATATTTTATATGAGTGTTAATATGACAAAATATTTAAAGCTTTTGTTAGGAATATTGATATTTTCTTTGTTGATTTATTCTGTTATTTACAAGATTGATAAAGATAATAAACATGAAACTGCTGAAGCAGTTTTAAATAGAATAGTTGTTGTTTCTAACAGTGAAGATATTAGAATGTCTTATGGTCAGTATAGCAGTGGGGAGTGGATTCAATATCTAGATATGAAGATAAGCCCAGATTACAAAACTGTTATGCCTCAAACCTTAGAAACCATTACCAATATTTTTCCTAATAGTAAAGTAGAAAAAATTGAGACTTCAGAGGCTACATTACTATATCGTATTACTTTAGAGGATGGTATTTTATTTGTTAATGGTAGTGATATGACGCCTGATAATTTAAGATTTATTGTTCATGTTTCAAACTAAAAAAGAGGGTTATAGGACAAAAAAGATGATTGTCTAGTATTAGGCAATCATCTTTTATTTTTAGTTGGGTTTTATTTGTATAATAATGCCTATAAAAATTGACATAATTTTGATTAAGGTATACTATTTATATGTAAAAGGTTTAATGTGTTGCACTAATTACAAACAGGAGGTTCTCACATGAATCGCGAAACAGCTTATGTATTATGGTTTGATGAATTAAAACGTGAAGACGTAAATTTAGTAGGTGGTAAATCCTCATCCTTAGGTGAATTAACTTCCTCTACAAATGTACCTGTACCTTATGGTTTTGCAACAACCGCATATGGGTATCGTGAATTTATGAAAGAAACTGGTCTTGAAGATCGTATTCGTCAAGAGTTAGATGATTTAGATGATGTAGAAAACTCTGCATTGCTTCGCGAAGTTTGTACAAAAATTCGCCGCATGATTTGCCAAGAAGAAATGCCTGCTGCATTGGCTGAAGCTATTCGCAAATCCTATGAAGAACTAGGTGAAAAGGTAGGCGAAAAAGATCCTTTCGTAGCTGTTCGTTCCAGTGCAACTGCAGAAGACTTACCAGATGCTAGCTTTGCTGGTCAACAAGATACATACTTAAATGTTCGTGGTGCCGATACAATTATTGAAAAAGTAAAAGAATGTTATGCATCTACATTTACTGATCGTGCAACATATTACCGTGTAAAACAAGGCTTTGACCATATGACAGTAGCATTGAGTGCAGCTGTTCAAATGATGGTATTCTCCAAAGCTGCTGGTGTTATGTTTACAGTTGACCTTGTAACAGGTAATGACAATAATATCTTAATCGAAGGTTCTTGGGGCCTTGGTGAATATGTAGTACAAGGTACAGTTACACCAGATAACTTCCGTGTAGATAAACAAAAAATGGTTATCACTGATCGTATGATTAATGATAAAAATATTCGCCTTGTACGTAAAGCTGATGGCGATTGCATAGAAGAAATCGTACCTGCTGATGAAGCTAATAAACAAGTTATTTCCGATGAACAAGTATTGGAATTAGCTGAATACGCTAAAGCTATTGAAAAACATTATGGTTGCTACATGGATATGGAATGGGGCGTAGATGAAAGAAATGGTAAAATCTGGATTCTTCAAGCTCGTCCAGAAACAGTATGGTCCAGAAAAGATAAATCTGAACAAACTGCAGATACAAGCGTAGCAACTACTACAGATCGTGAAATCGTAGTTAAAGGTTTACCAGCATCCCCAGGTAAAGCTGCTGGTAAGGCACATGTTATCATTAATCCTGAAGATATTGATGAGTTCAAAGAAGGCGAAATCCTTGTTACAGCTATGACAGCACCTGACTGGGTTCCAGCTATGAAAAAAGCCAAAGCTATCGTTACAGATGCTGGCGGTATGACTTGCCATGCGTCCATCGTTAGCCGTGAACTTGGTATTCCTTGTATCGTTGGTACTAAGAGCCGTAGCCATGAAGCTACAACTTCTATTAAAGAAGGCCAAATGATTACGGTTGATGCAACTAATGGTATTGTTTACGATGGCGTGTTGGAAGATGTTGTTAAACCAGCTGCGCCACAAGAACAAGCTGTTGTAGCGAGTGAATATATCCCTGTAACGGGTACTAAGATTTACATGAACTTAGGCGATCCAGACTTGGCTGAAAAATACGGTGTATTGCCTTGTGATGGTATCGGTTTGATGCGTGAAGAGTTCATTTGGACTACTTTCATTCATGAACATCCATTACACCTTATTGAAACAGGTCGCAGTGATGTAGCTGTTAATACATTGGCTGAAGGTATGCGTAAAGTGTGTCAAGCGCTAGCACCTCGTCAAGTAGTAGTTCGTTTAAGCGATTTTAAATCTAGTGAATACCGCGATCTTAAAGGTGGCGATAAATTTGAACCACATGAATCCAGTGCATTACTTGGCTGGCGTGGTGCTTCCCGTTACTATGATCCTAAATACACACCTGCTTTCAAATTAGAATTAGAAGCAATCAAAAAGGTGCGTAATGAATTTGGTTTCAAAAACTTACAAGTTATGATTCCATTCTGCCGTACTGTTGAAGAAGCTGAACTTGTAACTAACTTGATGGCTCAAGAAGGACTTGTACGCGGTAAAGATTTCAAAATCTGGCTCATGGCTGAAATTCCAGCAAATATTATTCTAGCTGACCAATTCAACAAATACGTAGATGGTTACTCCATTGGTTCTAACGATTTGACAATGCTTGTTCTAGGTTGTGACCGCGATAATGAAACAGTCCAACACATTTATGATGAACGTAATTTAGCCGTTCGTAGAGCTATTCGTCATCTTATCGAAGTGGCTCATAAAGATGGTAAAACTGTATCCATCTGTGGCCAAGCACCAAGTGTTTACCCTGAACTTTGTGAATTCTTAGTTAAGAGTGGTATTGATTCCATTTCTGTTAATCCAGATGCGGTTAAAAATACTAAGAAAATGGTGGCTCAAATCGAGCAACGCATGATGATGGATGCACTTACAGGTCGTGGTCGCCAAGATGTAGAAGACCTTGAATGGTAATAAAGATATACTTTATTTGATGATGTAAAGAGGAGGCGAGAGCGCCTCCTCTTTTTCTAAAATGATACATAGGATATAATATTTATATGTGAAAGGAGGGACGGGTGTGAAACTTTCAAAACGACAAGAAGCAATAGCCCATATTGTACGTGAAAAAGGACCTGTTACGGGAAGTGCTATAGCGGAACATTTGGATGTGACACGATCTGCATTGCGTTCGGATTTAGCCGTGCTCACTATGATTGGCGTTCTCGAAGCAAGACCTAATGTAGGATATTACTATGTTGGCTTGTCGCCAAAGGACCAAACTGCTGAAATTTTAAGGTCTTATAGTGTACATGATGTGCTTTCACAAGCCGTTATCGTATCGCCAGAGACCAATCTATATGATACAATCGTGACTATTTTTACAGAGGACGTGGGTACGATTTTGGTTTGCGAAGGTTCCTATTTACAAGGTGTTGTATCACGCAAGGATTTATTGCGTGCCTCCATAGGTCAAACCGATGCACATACAATGCCTATCTCAATGATTATGACACCCGTTAGCAAAGTTATCACCGTAGAACCATCAGATTCGTTGGCTGTGGCGGCGCAAAAAATGATTGACTATGAAGTCGATTGTTTACCTGTTATAGTTAGAGAAGACGATGAATCACAAGACAGTCCTAAGAAACGATTAAAGGTGGTAGGACGTGTATCTAAAACAACTGTGACTAAGGCGTTTTTAGAATGTAGTACACAAGAGGTATAAAGAATGGCAGAAAAAATTATTTATGCGATATCTGACTCCTTAGGCGAAACTGCAGAGGCTGTTGCGAGAGCAACAGCAAGTCAGTACGATAAGGAACAAATTGAAATTGTTCGCATCCCATATATTGAAGATAAGGCTCAAATTGATGAAATTATAGAAGATGCCAAAAATGGTAATCACGTAATTTGCCATACAATTGTGTCGTTAGAATTGCGGAACTATTTACACGAAAAAGCGGCAGAGAATAATATTCCTGCTGTTGATATTATGGGCCCTGTATTGGATGCTGTAGGTACAGTGGCATCTACCAAGCCACGTATGACAGCTGGTATGGTTCATAAGCTAGACCAAGAATATTTCAAAAAGGTAGAAGCTATTGAGTTTGCAGTTAAATACGATGATGGTAAAAACCCATCAGGCTTCGAAAAGGCTGATGTTGTGATTATCGGTGTATCTCGTACAAGTAAAACGCCGTTATCCATGTTTTTAGCGTATAAAAAAATTAAAGCGGCTAACTTACCACTAGTTCCTGAGGTGCCATTGCCAGAGGAATTATTTAAGATTCCGCCTAAGAAAATTGTAGGGTTGATTATTGACCCATATAAATTGAATAATATCCGCAGTGAACGTTTGCGTGCTATAGGCTTAGAAGATGAGGCTAATTATGCCTCTATTGAGCGCATTAATTCTGAATTAGAATATGCAAAAGCTATTATGCGTCGTCTACATTGCCAAGTGCTTGATGTTTCTAACAAATCCATTGAAGAAACAGCATCTCTTGTTATGCAATTAGTAGATAAAAACCGTATGACTGCCGGGAAATAAATAGGGGAGGCGCAAGCCTCCCTATTATTAAATATTATATTGTTAACATGTTTGATAAAGAGGTACTATGAATATTAGAGAACGTATAGAAGAACGAGAAGATATGATCTTATCTCCCTATGCGGCGAGAAGCAGTATGGCATTGCGCGATATTGATGAAGAACCAGATCCACTACGTACCGCATTTCAACGGGATCGGGATAGAATTATACACAGTAAGTGTTTTCGTCGCTTAAAACACAAGACACAAGTATATATTGCACCTGGTGACCATTATAGAACAAGAATGACGCATACCCTTGAAGTAGGACAAATCGGTCGTACTGTTGCGCGTGCTCTTAGACTTAATGAAGATTTAGTGGAAGCCATTGCGATGGGACATGATGTGGGGCACACCCCATTTGGTCATGTCGGAGAATATGCATTACGCGATATGGTGGGCCATTTTAACCATAATGAACAAAGTTTGCGCATGGTCGAAGTATTAGAGAAACATGGTAACAGACAAGGCCTTAATCTTACAAAAGAAGTACGGGATGGCATTTTAGGCCATACGGGACCAACCATACCATCTACATTAGAAGGGCAGATTATACGAATTGTAGATCGTATTGCGTACTTGTGTCACGATTATGATGATGCACAACGGGCTGGTATGCTAGAAGCTAACGATTTACCAGAAGAAGTGCGATTTTATTTTGGCGATACTCCGTCTAGTATGATTACGGCCATGGTGAAAGATATGGTTGAACAATCGTTAGATAAGCCAGCGATTCAGATGTCTGCTGATATTGAAAGCACGATGAATGTATTTAGACAGTTTATGTTTAAAAATGTATATCTAGCACCTGCATTAATTCCTGATCGTAAGAAGGCAGCTCATGTAGTAAAAAATTTATTTACATACTTTATGGAGCATCCAGGTGATATAGAAACCTATGTAGAACGAAATGGTGTGTATTCCACTGTTGATATTGTCGATTATGTGGCAGGATTAACAGATCAATATGCTATAAAATTATTTAAAGATTACTTTATTCCAAATATTACGCTGTAATAGGGCGACAAAAAGACCGTTACCATTGGGTAACGGTCTTTTTGTTTAAGAGTACATGTACTATTTATTTTACGCGCGTGTAATTTTATTAGAACGAAGGCAGCGTGTGCATACATTTACTTTTTTTGTAGCACCGTCTACAACCGCCCGTACTCTTTGAATGTTCGGTTTCCAAGTTTTTCTTGTGCGAATGTGAGAGTGACTCACGTTCATACCGCTAGATGTGGATTTGCCACATACTTCGCAAAGGTTTGCCATAGTTTCCACCTCCAAGCTTAATCTATAACATAACAAAAGTATATTATCATAAAGACAAGGTTTAAGCAAGTGTTTTTACTACATGCATTGATATTTTATGAAATATACTACAATATTTGGTATACTATAGCTAATATTGTAGTCGAAATCTATGAGATATGGCAAGAGAAATATAAAAATGGATATATTTTCACTATATTCATTAAGTATGTTATATGTGAGGCATTATAATGAACGAAGCACTGACCTCTATTAAGGGAATTGGACCAGGTAGAGAAAAACAACTTCATAAATTAGGCATTGATACTGTATCCAATTTATTGGCTTATTTTCCACGCTCCTATGAAGATAGACGTAAAATTTATTCCATAAAAGAATTGGAAACTGGTATTACTGCGGGGGTTGTAGGTACTGTCGTATCCATTACGGAAAAACGGCCACGGCCTCGCTTATCTATTTTAGAAGTTATCATCACAGATGGAACTGGTCCAATGAAGATTGTATTATTCAATCAAGGATATAAAAAGAACTTTTACAAAAAAGGTCAACGCCTCTATGCGTACGGTAAGGCCGAATTTCAATATGGTTCTATGCAGATGAATTCTCCGCAAATAGAAAATCTCGGGCCAGATGCTATGCCAGATACGGGCATTGTTCCTATTTATCCCTTGGTGGATGGCGTTTCTCAATATGTGGTGCGCGCATCGATTCGAAATTGGTTCGAAGCGCATCATGCAATGGATGAAATTTTACCGCCTGAAATCATGAATTATCATGCGAGTATGAAGCGATATGATGCATTTAAAGAAATGCATTTTCCTTCAAGTAGTGAAAGTCATGAAAAAGCACGGTATCAATTAGCCTATGAAGAATTATTTATCATGCAATCTGGCTTGGCTCTACTTAGAAATAAAGAGCAATGTCACGTAGGGCCTAAGATGGAACCAGATGGGGTACTAATGGCACAATGCAGATCGAATTTACCCTTTAAATTAACTGGTGATCAGGAGCGTGCTGTAACTGAAATTTCACAAGACATGCAAGATGAACGGCCGATGCAACGATTATTACAAGGTGATGTGGGCTCTGGCAAAACTGTTGTAGCTACATTGAGCCTTGTAAAAGCCGTAGAAAATGGATACCAAGCTGTTATCATGGCACCTACAGAAATCTTAGCGACTCAACATTATGAAGGGATAACTGAATTTTGTAAAACTTTGCCTATTAATATTGCATTGCTTACAGGATCCACACCTAAAAAAGAAAAGGATAGAATCTATGAGGCGTTAGCAAATGGAACCATTCAATTGATTATCGGTACCCATGCGCTTATTCAAGATAAGGTTCAATTTAAGAACCTGGGATTGGTTATTATCGATGAACAACATCGATTTGGTGTTAATCAGCGTGCCGCCTTACAACATAAAGGGGTGTATCCTCATGTTTTAATTATGACGGCTACACCGATTCCAAGAACAATGACGCTATCTGTATATGGTGATTTAGCGGTATCCCTCATTAAGGAAATGCCTCCAGGACGTAAACCGGTCAAGACATATGTTGTAGATAGCTCATATAAAGAACGATTGCGAGTGTTCTTTGGTAAGGAAATGGCGGCAGGTCATCAAGTATATGTGGTTTGCCCTCTAGTAGAGGAGTCTGAAAAACTAGATTTGCAAGCAGCAGAAGAACTCTTTTTGGAATTGAAAGACTATTTTTATAAAAGTTTTGAAGTGGGCCTTGTTCACGGGCGTATGAATCCAAAAGAAAAGGACGAGGTGATGCAAGCTTTTCATAATGGACGCATTCAATTGCTCGTGTCTACAACCGTCATAGAGGTTGGCGTTAATGTTCCTAATGCGACGATTATGTGCATAGAAGGGGCTGAGCGTTTTGGATTATCCCAATTACACCAATTACGAGGTCGCGTTGGACGTGGTGATATTCAGGCGTATTGCATATTAGTTAGCGATTCCAAGGGGGATGTCAGTCAAGAACGATTGCGGTTGATGGAATCCACGCAAGATGGATTTGAATTAGCCGAACAAGATTTATTACTGCGTGGATCTGGCCAATTGTTTGGACTTGCACAATCAGGGTTACCTGATTTACGGGTCGCTAATATCATAAAAGATATAGATATACTAGTGGCAGCGCGTAATGATGTGCTGTTATATATTCGAGAATTTGGCATCAATCAACTAGAAATTCAAATGAAAGAAGAATTATCAAAAAGATTTGGTGAAAAATTTCTTAGAATATTGTATAATTAAGAGGTAGGGCTAATAATTCTATAAGGTGCGATAATACTAGGTTTTATCTAGGTTTTCCCCTTGTATATAACGGCCTATTCTCGTATAATATAAAAAACAATATTTTTGTATCTATGGAGGTGCCATATGCCATTAATTCATGTTGAACTCGTTGAAGGTCGTACAAAAGAACAAAAGAAACAATTAGGTGAAGCTATCACCAAGGCTACTGTAGACATCGTAAAGGTTCCTGCAGAAGCAGTTAAGGTTATTTTTGTTGATATGAAAAAAGATGATTTTATGGAAGGCGGCATTTTGCGGTCTGAACGCTAATGAAAGCTACGATTATCCGTTCTAGCCCACTGGGCTAGAATGGGTCGTAGTTTTGTTTTTTATTATACGAGAAAGGAAAAACATATGAGAGACGATAAATTCGGTATGCGTGGATTGACTTTTGATGATGTATTGTTAGTGCCGGCAGCATCTGATGTATTACCATATCAAGTAGATTTAAAGACACAATTAACACGTGATATTTCACTAAATATCCCAATGATTAGTTCTGGTATGGATACTGTTACTGAGTCCCGTATGGCCATTGCCATGGCTCGTGAAGGCGGTATGGGTGTTATTCATAAAAATATGTCCATCGAGGAACAAGCTCATGAAGTTGATACAGTTAAACGTTCTGAGCATGGTGTTATCGTTGATCCGATTTTCCTAAGCCCTCAGAACCTTCTCTCTGATGCAGAAGAATTGATGCGTAAATATAAAATTTCTGGTGTACCTATTACAGAACATGGTAAACTAGTAGGGATCATTACAAATCGCGATATGCGTTTTGAAACTGATTTATCCCGTCAAATTGGCGAATGTATGACAAGTGAAGGTTTAGTTACAGCTCCTGAAGGTACTTCCTTGGAAATGGCTAAATCCATTTTGAGCAAACATCGTATTGAAAAATTACCATTAGTTGATAAAGATAGTAATTTAAAGGGTTTAATCACTATTAAAGATATTGAAAAAGCTACAAAATATCCTAATTCTGCAAAGGATGCTAGCGGCCGTCTATTAGTTGGTGCTGCTGTTGGTGTTTCTAAAGATATGTATGATCGTCTAGATGCTCTCGTAGCAGCTAAAGCCGATGTTATCATCGTCGATACTGCTCATGGTCATTCTGCAGGTGTATTGCGTACATTAAAAGAAATTAAACAAGCATATCCACATATTCCAGTTATTGCTGGTAATGTGGCAACGGCAGCTGGTACAGAGGCTCTTATTGAAGCTGGTGCAGATGCTGTTAAAATTGGTATTGGACCTGGCTCTATTTGTACAACACGTGTCATTGCTGGTATTGGTGTACCTCAAATCACTGCTGTCTATGAGTCCGCTCAAGTAGCAAGACGTTATGGTATTCCAATCATCGCTGATGGTGGTATTAAATATTCTGGCGACATTGCGAAAGCGATTGCAGCTGGTGCCAATGTTGTTATGATGGGTAATATTCTTGCTGGTACTGATGAAAGCCCAGGAGAAACTGTTATTTACCAAGGCCGTTCCTATAAAGTATACCGTGGTATGGGTAGCTTAGGGGCTATGAAGCTTGGTAGTAAAGATCGTTATTTCCAATCAGAAGCTAAAAAATTAGTTCCTGAAGGTATCGAAGGTCGTGTACCTTATAAAGGTATGTTGGCAGATACTATTTTCCAAATGGTTGGTGGTTTACGTGCAAGTATGGGATACTGTGGTTGCCATAATATTAAAGAAATGATTGAAAACACTCAATTTATTCAAATTACGGCAGCAGGCTTGAAAGAAAGTCATCCACATGATGTAAGTATCACCGTAGAAGCACCGAACTATAGTGGTTTATAATGGAGTATTATTTTGAGTAAACGTATTTCGGTATTATCCGTCCCTATTGATTGCATCACTATGGACGAAGCAGTTTCAAAAATTATAGAGATGACGAAGCAATCAGGGCTACATCTTGTAGCAACTGCCAATGCTGAAATGGTTATGCTAGCCAATCAGGATCCCGTGTTACACGGGATCTTGAATTCCGCTAGTCTAGTTGTTCCTGATGGAGCTGGTATATTATGGGCAGCGGAACGCATGGGTGAAAGAGTGCCTGAACGCGTTACTGGTGTTGATATTACCAAAGAATTGTTTAAACAAGCTGTAAGCAATCAAATCCCTATATATTGTTTAGGTGCTGCGCCTGGTGTAGCACAACAAGCAGTTTCTAATTTACAAGCAATGTATGGTACTATTAATATGGCTGGCATCCATGATGGGTTCTTTGATGAAGCAGAGGAACAACGTATTATTAACGATATTAAAACTTCGGGTGCTAAGCTCGTATTTGTTGCATTAGGTGTGCCAAAACAGGAACAATGGATTTCAGAAAAACTATCCTCTTTACAAGGCGTTGTAGCCATTGGTATAGGAGGGTCTTTTGATGTATTGGCTGGAAATATTCCACGCGCACCTCATTGGATGCAACGTAATCGTTTAGAATGGTTATATAGATTATATCTGGAACCTAAACGTATAGGCCGAATGTTGGCTATACCAAAGTTTATGTGGACTGTTATTAAGAATAAATAGGGGAGTTTAGTTGTGCCTACAGGACCAATAATAAAAGAAGGATTTCCTTTAATCGGAGTGATGCTCTTCATTACGATTATAGCGGTGTATTTTGGATATTATAGTATCGCAATCATTACATTTATTTTGGCATTATTTTTTGTGAACTTTTTTAGAAATCCAAAACGCAACATTCCTACTGACCCAGATGCTATTTTATCTCCAGCTGATGGCAAGGTAATGGAAATTGAAGATGTATATGAAGATTTGTATTTACATCGAGAATGTAAAAAGGTAACAATCTTTTTATCTGTTTTTGATGTGCATGCCAATCGAGCTCCTATTGAAGGCAAAATTACATATCGTCATTATACGATGGGGAGTTTTTTACCTGCTTTCAAAGAAGATGTGGGGTTTGAAAATGAACGTCATACAATTTGTATAGAAAACGATAAAACAGAAGTACTCGTCACACAAATTGCAGGTTTATTAGCTCGTCGTATCGTTTCTTGGACAGATCTTGATAGTGTATTAAAACGTGGCCAGTTATATGGTATGATTAAGTTTGGTTCATGTACTGAAATTTACATGGATAAAAATGTAGAGATTTGCATTGAAAAAGGTCAGCATATTACTGGTGGAGATACGATTATCGGGAGGCTTCGTCATGAATAAATCAGTTATTCCAAATTTATTTACTAGTTCTAATTTAGCATTTGGTGTTATCGGTATTACATTGTCTGCTACGGGCAATACCTTTGGGGCGGCTATTTGTGTGATACTATCACTGATTGCAGATGGTTTAGATGGGCGTGTGGCACGTGCATTAGGCGTAGCAGGTCCTATGGGGCGTGAATTAGATTCCTTATCCGATGTAGTCGGATTTGGCGTTGCCCCTGCTTATATGCTGTATGTTAATGATTTGCAAGGACTAGGCTGGCTCGGTTATATTCCGTTATTAGCTTTTGCTGTTTTAGGCGCTTTTCGTTTAGCTCGTTTTAATATTAAAACTGATGAAGTTCACGGCTATTTTGAAGGTCTTCCTATTCCAGCAGCAGGTTGTTTAGCGGCTACCTATATTTTATGTGGTGTGCAAGTCCCACAGCTAGTTTTGTTTGTGTCCATGATTCTTGTTGGTATCTTAATGGTTAGTGAAGTAAAATATCCTGACTTTAAAGGTCACAGTGCAGTTCGCATTAGCAAAATTGCTATCGCATTGGTTGCTCTCATCATCATTGCTGCATTGGTATATGATTGGCATACATGGGCTGTTATGATTTTTACTGGTTATGTGTTGTTTGGTCTGTTTAATACGGCGTTGAATATAGTGCGCAAATAGACTGTGGAGGTTTGTCTTATGGATTACCTACTGGATCTGATATTGATCCCTATGCAGGTAATAATCGTAATTTATACGGTTTATTATTTCGTACTTGCCGTTATAGGTATGTGGCGGTCTCGAGTTCATAAAAACTATACGCCCAAAAATTCATTCGCCATTGTTGTGTGTGCTCATAATGAAGAGGCTGTAGTAGGAGAGCTCGTAAAAAACTTAAAAGGTTTAGATTACCCAGACGATTTGTATGATATTTTTGTTGTAGCAGATAATTGTACTGATAAAACGGCTGAAGTGGCCAGTGCCGCAGGAGCTAATGTACACGAACGTTTCAACAAAGAAGAGGTTGGTAAAGGGTATGCCATGGGGTGGATGTTTGACCGCGTGGATAAAATGGATAGGAAATATGATGCATTTCTCATCTTTGATGCTGACAACTTGGTACACCCTCAATTTATGTTAGAGATGAATGATCACCTCGAAAAAGGTGAATCTGTTATTCAAGGGTATCTTAACTCTAAAAACCCAACAGATTCATGGGTTGCGGGCACTTTTTCAATCATGTTCTGGATGGTTAACCATATGTGGCATTTAGCCAAATATCGTATTGGTTTATCAACGGCACTTGGCGGTACGGGTATGTGTATTCGTACATCTATTATTAAAGAATACGGATGGGATTGTACAAGTTTAACGGAGGACATGGAGTTCTCTATGAAGTTATTAACACATGGCATTAAGACGACATGGGCTCATGATGCTATCGTGTATGATGAAAAAGTAACAACTATGATGGCTTCTTGTAAACAACGTTTGCGTTGGGCACAAGGTCAATTTGATTGTGCAGATCGTTATATTCCTAAACTATTTGCAGCGGGAATTAAGCAAGGTAATATTGTTATTTTAGATGGTATTTTGCAAGTGAGTCAGCCATATTTCTTATTGTTGACGACTGTATATTTGGTATTTTCTTATATCAATGCATATGTACCAATTTACACCAATATTTTGTACCAAATTATGCCTATGTCCGTATGGCAAATTATTGGTATTGGACAATATCTATTCCCATTAATTGTATTGTTGAAAATTAAGGTACCACCTAAAATTTGGTTTTACTACTTGTTATATCCAATTTTTGTATATTCATGGGTTCCAGTAAATATTTTAGGATGGTTCCGTCGTCATAATAAGGAATGGTCTCATACGGTGCATACAAGAGCTGTTGGCTTGGAGGATGTTAAATTAACTCGTATGGGAGATATGAATAAGAATAAAAAATAGAATCTATAGGAGTGACTATGCATATCTTAATGTGTAACGATGATGGCATTTTAGCTGATGGTTTACGCCAATTAGCGACGTATTTAAGTCAATATTATCGTGTTACCGTTGTAGCACCAGCTACTGAACAAAGTGCTAAATCCCATGCATTGACGACTGAGATTCCTTTAAAATTAGATGCGTACAATGGCGAGGATGAAAATCCTCGCCTTTATGCACTTACAGGAACTCCATCTGATTGTATGAAATTTGGCCTCAGTTATTTATTAGCCGATGACATGCCTGATCTTGTTATTTCAGGTATTAATCATGGCTTTAATTTAGGTTCTGATGTATTGTATTCAGGAACCGTATCTGCAGCCATGGAAAGTGCTTTTTATGGAATCCCTGGCCTTGCTTTATCTGTAGAGCGATATTCGATTGAGCGTGGTCATGAAATGCATCCGTTTATTCATGAATTAATTGAGAAAATTTATGTAAATGGTAATTTTGAAGGCTTATTAAATGTTAATTTCCCATTGCGCGGCATTTGTGATTGGGATCATTTTAAATTGGTGAGCCAAGGACTTCAAACCTATAGTAATATAATTGATGCTAGAATTAATTCACGAGGTCAAGATTATTATTGGTTGGCTGGAGACTTGGATTGTGGAAAGGAAGACGTACCAACAGATGTTGAATACGCTCGAAAAGGTTATATTACAGGTGTTACTTTGACCTGGAAACAGCAAGATGATGTGGCGATGCATACACTCACAAATATTTTAGAAAAAATATAAAAAATTTGTTGACAGACCTTTGTTATTCCTATATAATTACAAATGTTCCGAGACGCCGGAGTGGCGGAATGGCAGACGCACTTGACTCAAAATCAAGCGGGTAACACCGTGTGGGTTCAAGTCCCACCTCCGGCACCAACTACAAGCGGAAACGCTTGAACAGGTGATAAGAGTAATCTTATCACCTGTTTTTTGTTTATACGATTCAAGTAAAATGATAGAGGTCTCTATGGACATACAACATATCATGGATTATTTACCAATAACATATGCACTGCAGCAACAAGATGTTAGCAAGACAATGGTTGATTTAAAACTATTAAAAGAGATACCTATTGATAGTTCCGTCAATCAATGTCAAGGATTCTGCTATAACTCAAAAAAAGATGTATTTGTACTAGCTTGTATTAATTCTGAAAATACGCGACAAATTATATATGAGCTAGATCCAATGACATTTGATATTGTTGGAACCTATAAGTTTCGTGATGCTAACGTATTAGCACATATGAATACGCTTACCTATAATCCAGACACTAATTTGTTATACACTACGAATGCTATGATTGATGGCCATCGCATTACTACATTAGATGCAGATACAATGAGTATTGGCAATACTATTACGATTCCTGAACGGGTATTTAATTTAGCCTATGATAAAAAAACGAATCAGTTTATGTCGATTGTCCCTATAGATGCAACAATGAGACGTATTAATTACTATACATCACAGTTTCAACTCGTTCAGTCTAAAGATATAGATGCTAATTATGATGATTATAATAACAATGGTGCCTTTGCTAATGATGGTAAAACTATATTTGCAACGTTATCCACTGTTATTACTGTAGATAAAACAGGAAACGTTACTAAGATTGCTTCTTTTCCAAAAAATCTTGAAATTGAAGATATGGATATGCGTCATAACATAATGTACGCTGCTGTAAATATGAATCATAAAGTTTTTATTTATACTATGCTTAACTATTAATAGACTGTACTTTCATCAATGATTAATCTAACAAAATTGTGTATAATAAAAAGACAGATAATCGACATATAAGAGGTTATGATATGAGATTAGGCACAGATATAATAGAAATTGAGCGAATTAAAAAAGCCATAGACCGTTCAGAGCGCTTTCGACAGCGCGTATATACGGAACGTGAAATTGCTTATTGTGAAAGTAAACTCACAGGGAGCTATCAATCCTATGCAGGTATTTACGCAGCAAAAGAGGCTTTTTTGAAAGCATTGGGGACTGGATTGCGTTACGGCTCATGGCATGATATTGAGGTGTGCCATGATGAATTCGGGGCTCCATCTCTAAGCATAACGGGGGCTTTCAAAAAAATTATGCAAGAACGAATGTATAAAGAATCTATAGTTTCTATTAGTCACTGTCGGTCGTACGCTATGAGTACGGTCATCATAAAGAGGTAATTTATGTACAGTTTAACGAGAGAAGCATCACAACATATTGATGCCTATGTACCGCGTCATCTACACGTGCCTTTGGAGTTGCTCATGGAAAATGCAGGTCGAGGTATAGCCGATGCGTTGGTAGATGTAGAAGGAGAACGTTTTCACGAGGATCCTTTTACAGGTATGGTTCTATTTGTGTGTGGTGTTGGTAACAATGGAGCCGATGGACTGGTAGCGGCTCGTCATTTAATAGAACAAAGAATTCCCGTTACCATTGCATTAGTAGGCAATGTATCACATGGTAGTGAGCTATTTAATAAACAACTGACCATGGTGCGCGCCATGGGAATTGATATTGTTTCTTTTGAAAGTTTTAGTGATTGGTCCCGTGTTCATGTTGTCGTAGAAGGTTTAATGGGAACAGGTTTTCAAGGTGAATTACGAGAATCTATAATATCTGTGCTACATGACATCGATGTGGAACGCAACCAATATGGATTTTCTCTATGGGCTATCGATGTGCCCGCTGGTGTTGATGCCACTACGGGGCAGGCTTCGGATTATACATTATCCTATGATGCGACAGTGACCTTTGGATCTATTAAAGAGGGGCTATTGTTATATCCAGGCAAATCCTTGGCAGGCACAGTAATCATCGCACCGTTAGGGGTACCTTGGGAATTAGCATTAGAATCAGAGGCGCCGTTTAACACATCTCATTATGTTTTATATGACCGTTTAGCTTCATTGGAACTTAGTGATCGAATGCCGCAGGCCCATAAGGGTGTTAACGGTAATGCTTTAATTGTGGGCGGTTCTGAATCAATGGTAGGAGCACCTATCATAAGCGCAGAGGCGGCCGTACACGGTGGGGCCGGTAAGGTTTCATTAGCCGTTCTTAATAGTGTGCGATCTATCGTACAGTCTAAATGCATACCAGAAATCATGGTATTGCCATTAGAAAATATAGGTTCCACCAATTTACAATCGTATGATGTCGTTGCCGTTGGCCCTGGATTAGGACGCACAGATGACGCCAAAGTATTGGTAAATTCTTTGTTAGAACGACAATCGGGACATATGGTTATCGATGCTGATGGATTATATGCTCTTGGCACCATAGGACATGTTTATGCACATGGGGATAAGACTATTACTTATGAAGGCAATATGCAGTTTAAAAATTGCATTATGACACCTCATTTAGGCGAGTTTAGCCGTCTTATTGATACATCTATTAATTTTATAGAGAAGCATTATGTAGAGTTAGCGATTCAATTTGCTGTAGCTCATAATGTAGTGCTCGTTTTAAAAGGAATTCCTAGTTTAGTTGCCTTTCCTACCGGTGAAGTATATATCAATATGATAGGCAATCCTGGTATGGGAACAGGAGGAATGGGTGATAGTTTAACGGGGATTATAGCCGCCTTTGTAGCACAAGGTTATTCTTTACAGTCTGCGGCCTTATTAGGTGTCTATGTACATAGTCGAAGCGCTGATATATTAGCCGAAGAAAAGCCTTGGGGCTATACACCAAGTGATGTAAGCCAATCCGTTGGTTTGGTACTACAAGAGTTATTGAAAGGATAGGTAGATGACGAGATTACAACGAATACTACTATGCTTCATAGCTTTATTAGTGCCACTGTTTGTACTAGCAGGTTGTTCGAATTCAGATGTATCCAAAGCGGCTACACAAGCCGTGTCAGCATCATCTAATTATTCTATTGATACAAAGCAAACCAATGCAGAAGGTCATGTTGACATCTATATGCTAGATATCGGCCAAGGGGATGCAATACTTCTTAAAGTTGGTGATGAGTATAGCATGATTGATACGGGAGATATAGAACATCGTGAAAATATTGTAGCCCAACTACATAACCTCGGTGTTACAAAGCTTAAAAATGTCATCATCACACATCCTCATGCAGATCATATGGGTGGTTTTTTAGCTATTGCAAAAGCAATGCCTATAGAACATGTATATGATGATGGTATTTCTGTTGACAATAATATGTATAAAACATATGAAAAATGGATTGAGAAAAAGAATATTCAACGCACTACGTTAAAAAAAGGTGGTACTGTTGATTTTGGTCATGGTGCAGTATTTGTAGTATATGCGCCTTGGGATGATATATTAGTAGATAAAAAAGGGCAACCGGATTTAAATAATAATTCTATTGTTGGTAAATTTATATTTGGTAAATTTTCTATGCTCTTTACAGGTGATGCAGAATTACAAGAAGAACAACGGCTTATAAAAGAGCAAAATAGTAAGCTCTTTGCTCGTATTTTGAAGGTGGGGCATCACGGATCACGAACAAGTAGTTCTGAAGATTTCCTAAAATCCGTCAAACCAGAGAGTGCATTAATCTCTTGTGGGTTATATAATAAATATGGTCATCCTCATGATGTGACATTACGTCATTTGAATGAACACAATATCGCCATTTATCGTACAGATACGATGGGACGTATTCACATTAGTACGGATGGGAATGAATGGCAAATTTCTACAGAACGATGATAGATATGTATAATCCGTATACTTATCTTCATGTTTGTATGAAATAATCTATCTATAATCTAATATTAGTTTATGGATAGATTGGAACGATGAGACGAAACATTAGTATCATCGGCTCATCTCTATGGTTTGGACAAAAAGTATGTCAGTTAGATTGGAGTGAATGTATTGCGTAAACTATTTTTAATTTGCTTTGCTTTTCTCATGGCTGTACCACTGATGTTAAGTCAAGCAAAGGCTGCTAATTTACAGGATGCTCGTTGGGTAACGAGAACTGATGCACCTGTTCCATATGTACGTATGGTTATGGATTTATCTACTCCTGTAAACGCGGCAGCATCCATCAGTAAAGATGGAAAAACGACAACGGTTACTTTGAAGAATACGAAGCTAAAAACGACGAAGAATACTATTTATATGGATTCTTCCATTGCTAGCGTAGCTCAACTTTCACAAGTAGGCAAAGATGTGGCAGTTACGATTAAAACTCCATCCGCATTGGATACTAATGATGTGAAGGTTTTCTCTTTGAAGAAGGATACAGTCAATCAAAAGCCGTATCGAATTGTTGTAGATGTACAGAAAAAAGGCGTGGCTCCAAAACCTATCAATTATGGTAAGAAACCATCCCCAGCTACAGCGCCAGCAAGTAGCAAAGGGTCCGGTATATACTCTGTATCAGGAGGATTATCCGGTAAGGTGATTACTATTGATCCAGGTCATGGTGGTAGCGACCCAGGTGCTATCGGCCCTACAGGGTTCCAAGAAAAAAGTGCAACATTACCGATTGCTAAATATTTGAAATCAGCTTTAGAAGCTCGCGGTGCTAAGGTATTCCTGACTCGTACTACAGATGCCGATGTATATGGTCCTAATGCGAGTGGTGTTGATGAGTTGGGTGCTCGCGTTAATATAGCAAACTCCCATAATTCAGATGCCTTTGTAAGTGTTCATATTAACTCTTTCAACAACCCAAGTGTAGGTGGCATTGCTACATACTACTATTCTAAAACTGGTAATGACGCTCGCTTAGCACAAAAAGTACAAAATCAAATTGCTAATGTACCAGGCTTCAATGGTGACAGAGGTATTCAAGAAGGTAATTTGTATGTATTAAGACATACAAATATGCCGGCTATTCTCGTAGAATTAGGCTTTATTTCTAACCCTAATGAAGAACGTGCATTGAAGAGCGACCAAACAAAACAAGACTTTGCTAATCGCATTGCTGCTGGTATTGCTAGTTACTTTGGAGGCTAAGGATGAATATTCGAAATCAAATAACAGTGATTGCTTGTATCGGCATCCTAGCTTTTACAGCGGGCTGTAATTCCAATCAAATGCAAAACACAGGTTCTACAAACGTAAGCCAAGAGGTCAAGGTCAATAAAGATGCTGAAACTGCTAAGACTTCTAGTGAATCCGTTAAAATGGTATTCTTTGTTCCTACTGAAGATGGTTCCGGTGTTAAACAACAATCCGTGGATATCGCAGCAGATAAGGTGACGCCGAAGGCGGCATTGCTTGCCATGTTAAAAGCTGATCGCCAACAAAAGTATCCTATCTTTGATAAAGCGATAGAAATCAACTCTGTAACAGTTAAAGATGGAGTTGCTTCTGTAGAGGTGAATAAAGCTTTTGTTGATGGTAAAGGTGGCGACTTAACTGTTAAGTTGCAAATGGCTGCTATTGTTAATACATTGACCTCTTTTGATAATATCAATGGAGTGCTCTTTGTATGTGATGGCAAAAAGGTTCCTATTGTAGGCGCATTCGATACGAAGAGTCCTGTTAAACGGATGGAACAACTCATAAAAAAATAATGTACGAATCGACCTCATCAGTATGATGAGGTCGATTTTTTTTGCATTCCTATATATGTTACAATACATATAGTGTATAAGATAAAAAAGGTGATATTGTGGAACTTAAAACTCTTGGTGAATTTAATTTCATACATAGTATTGAATCGGATACAATATATGACGATAAGACAGTAGTGCAAGGTATTGGCGATGATTGTGCCATTTATAAAGCTAGTGAAGGGTATGATCAGCTCATAAGTACGGATACCATGGTGGAAGGTGTTCATTTTAGCTTTCATTATATGGCGCCCTATGATGTAGGATATCGTTTGATGACGGCTAATTTGAGTGATATTGCAGCTATGGGAGGTATACCACGTCAGGTTGTATTATCTGTATCTGCACCAGGTCATATTGATACGCGAATTTTAGATGAAATTTATAGAGGGATTAAGGATCAGTGCCAACGATATCATGTAAATCTTATTGGCGGTGACACGGTCAGTATAGATGGCCCCATGGTGTGGACCATTACTATCATAGGCGAGGTACCTAAAGGTAAAGCGATACTACGAAGTGGTGCTCGACCTGGGGATGTGGTGGGCGTTACTAATTATATTGGTTATGCTGCCACAGGGTTAGGATCCTTATCATATAACCTTGATGGCTATCCTATGACGCGCATCGGTCATCAACGACCAGAACCTCAAATTGAATTAGGCCAATCGTTACGCGAACTTGGTATTCACAGTATGAATGATATTAGCGATGGCCTTAGTAGTGAGTTGAATGAAATTGCAAAAGCATCACATGTTTCAATCGTCATTGATGAAGCACTTATCCCATTGCATGAAGAAACATATAAACTAGCTGCTGTATTACATACTAATCCTGTTGATTATGCCTTGTTGGGCGGTGAAGATTTTCAGCTTGTATTTACGGCGCCTAAGGAACTTTCACAGGCATTAGAACAGTTGGGATCTATCACATTAATAGGTGAGGTCATAGAAGGAAAACCGATGGTACAATCGGTGACTAAGGATAAAGAGATACGCTTATTAGAAGCGAAAGGATATAATCATTTTCATGAGTAAAAATAAAGTTACATTAGAAACATATTCTGTAGAGGATACGCAATGTTTTGGTGAACGCCTAGGGCAGTGGGTCAAAGAGTCTGCTAGTCCACTATGCATGGCATTAATCGGTAATTTAGGGACTGGTAAGACTCATATGTCTCAGGGCATAGCAAAGGGTCTTGGCGTGTCGGAGGATATTACAAGTCCTACATTTTCTCTTATGAATACCTATATGACATTGGCTGGTGAAATATACCATTTTGATTTATATCGCATGGATGATGTAAGTGAATTAGAAAATATTGGATTTTATGAATTTACAGAGGATCAAGTTGCCATTGTAGAGTGGGCGGATAAGTTTGAAGATGAATTGCCCGATGAAACGTTATGGATACATATTGATTCGATTGATACTCACTCTAGACGGATTACATTAGAGAGCGATGTACTTGACGCTGAAACATTGAATACTTTAGGAGGTATGTATGTGGTTGGGAATTGAAACGAGTTCTGTCGTTTCTAGTGTTGCTGTGATGAATGAAAGTCAGTTACTTGGTGAAATTACTATACAAGCAGGATTGACTCATTCTGAGCAGTTGGTACCACATATTCAATCATTGCTAGAGATGACGAGGGTAGAAAAATCTGATTTAAAAGGAATCGTTGTTGCTAGTGGTCCCGGTTCCTTTACGGGTTTGCGCATAGGAATGGGAACGGCAAAGGCGATGGCTTATGCATTACATATACCTTTATATGGGGTTATGACTATGGATGGATTAGCGCGTAATATTTCATACACTACTGATACGATTTGCACGGTAATTGATGCGCAAAAGAAACATGTCTATGCGGCTCTGTATACATATGATGGAGAGCATTTACAGGTTAAAGAAGAGCCATTTGTAGTAGAAGCTGTTTCATTAGTAGAACGATTACGAAACCAACATAAACGCGTCGTATTTGTGGGCGATGGTATTAAGCGGATTGCTCCACTAGTAGAAGATGATGAGTTATTAATCATTGGTGATCCTATCTATCGCATACCTAAGGCTAGCTCTTTATTATTAAGCGCCCGCCCTATGATTGAACGAGGTGAAAGTGCTAATCCTATGGATATGGTACCGTACTATATTAGACGGTCTGAAGCAGAAGTATTGTGGGAAGAAAAGCATAAAGATAATCCTGCTATATTAAAGGAAAATCCTACAGTCACTGTAATCGAAGCGGCAGGTGAAAAATAGACATGACAGTCCGTAGAGCAACGATTGAGGATGCAAAGGAAATTTTTGCTATTGAAATGGAATGCTTTTCTGTTCCTTGGAGTTTAGATTCCATAGAAACAGAATTACTGAATGAAGATAAGAAACTCTATTATGTCATAGAAGATACCAATGGTGTTGTAGGTTATGCAGGGGCATGGCTCGTATATGATGAAGGGCAAATTACGAATATTGCGATACGTCCATCTGCAAGACGCCAGGGCTTTGGTGCTAAACTTACGAGTGCATTGATAGAGGAATGTTTTAAACGAGGCATGCATGAAATCTTTTTAGAAGTTCGTATATCTAATTTGTCTGCTTTATCTTTATACCGACAATTGGGGTTTACTGTAAAAGGTATGCGAAAAAATTATTACTCAGAGCCTAAAGAAGATGCGTATATCATGTCTCTTATTAAAGAGGAAGGAAAATGAGTGTATATACATTAGCATTAGAAAGTAGCTGTGATGAAACATCGGCAGCTGTACTTAAGGATGGCCGTACAGTACTTTCTAATGTCATATCGAGTCAGGTGCCAATTCACCGAAAATTTGGTGGTGTAGTGCCAGAAATTGCATCCCGTCATCATATAGAACAAGTTATTCCTGTAATTGATAAGGCTTTAGCGGATGCTCATGTCACATTGGATGACATTGATCATATAGGGGTTACCTATGGTCCTGGATTAGTAGGGGCCCTATTAGTTGGTGTAGCGGCTGCGAAAGGATTATCCTTTGCTACGGGTATTCCTTTAGTACCTGTTCATCATATGGAAGGTCATATTTTTGCTAATTTCTTAGCTAATCCTACATTAGAACCACCATTTTTAAGCCTTGTTGTATCAGGTGGTCATACTATGCTAGTTCATGTGAAAGGCTATGAAGAATTCAAGATTTTAGGACAAACACGGGATGATGCGGCAGGAGAAGCCTTTGACAAAATTGCCCGCGTTATGGGGTTTCCATATCCAGGAGGACCTCATATTGATGCATTAGCAACAGAGGGCAATCCAGATGCTATTGAGTTTCCGAAGGCCCTTAGTGAGTCGGGAAATTTTGAATTTAGCTTTAGTGGCTTAAAATCAGCTGTTCTAAATTATTTAAATAGTAAATCACAAAAGGGTGAAGACATACATAAGGCTGATGTGGCGGCGTCCTTTCAAAAGGCTATCGTAGATGTCCTCGTAGAAAAAACTAAGGATGCAGCTCATACACTAGGGGAAACTAAAATAACCATTGCTGGTGGTGTATCTGCTAACCAAGGATTACAAGTAGCATTAGAGAATATGTGTAATGAAGAAGGGTTTACGTACTATAAACCAGGTAAAATTTTAGCTACTGATAATGCGGCTATGATTGGATGCCGTGCTTACTATATGGCACAAGCCGGAAAGTTCTGTGATTTACATTTAAATGCTAAGCCTAGTGTGCCAATTGGTACCGTTGCATGGGTAGAAGGTAACTAGTATGACTGTACATATATATGATGAACTTGTTAAGGAAACAAATCTATCTAGTTTGCAAGCAGCCTTACTAGTTCATATTAGTCATATGATTCGCTTTGGCCAATCGGTGAGTAAACATAAGATTGTTTTGTTTACAGAGATTGCGAATGATGACATGATGTGTATATATGAGTCTAATGACTCATTAGTTACATCTCGCATACCTAGTTCTGATATGTGGAAAAAACTAATCACCACCGGTGAAAGCTTTCAACAATCCACACAAAATGGATTTGAATATCTATTTCCTATTGTCGATAATGGCGGTAAGACTATAGGAGGCATTTCCTTCTCGTATATAGCACCTGCCAATGGTGTGGAAGGGAAACGAGGATTTATCGTAGCCGATACGATGCACCGATTGATGTTGACGGCCACAGATGAACAAATTAAAGAATATGAGCCTATATCGTATTTGGATGGGCTCATCATTTTTGACCAAAATGGGACTATCTTGTACGGCAATGATACGGCGTTACACTTGGCGGATATTGTCGGTGTTGATCGGCGGTTGGTGGGCACATCTATTTTTGGTAGTTCTTTAAAAATATCTGCTATTCATCGTGTCATAAATGAACGAAATGATTTTGTATCCGAAGAAATCTATCATAATATGGTACTAAGACAGCATTTGATTCCTATTCCGATGGGACGCAATGAATGTCGTTGCTTTTTAATACTTCACGATTGTACCCGTGAAAGTAAACAGCAACAAGAACTACTAGTTAAAAATTCCATTATTAAAGAGATACATCACCGTGTTAAAAATAACTTACAAACAGTAGCAGGCTTACTACGGATGGAAGCGCGGCGCTCTGATTTACCAGAGGTAAAATCGGCATTACAAGAGGGTATTTCCCGTATTGAAAGTATGGCCCTTGTCCATGATTTAGTATCTCACTATGATGAAGACTATATTTCTATACGATCTATATATGATGAATTGTGCCGATTATTACGCCAGAGCATGGTAAATCGTAATCAACATGTAGAATTTCGCTATCATGGAGACGATTGTATTATTTCATCTCATCAAGCCAGTTATATTTCTCTTGTATTCAATGAACTGATTTCTAATAGTATTGTGCATGGGTTGGATGGGAATGATGGTGTAATTTCATTATCTGTATCCAGTATGAATGATACTATTGCTCTAGTATTTACAGATTCAGGTAAAGGTTTGCCTCGTGATTTTGATATGGCTAAAAGTAAGCGATTAGGCATGCAAATTATTAATAATTTGGTGACTCACGAGCTACAAGGTCATATGACGATTGAAAATGGTGATGTTGGGGTTATTGTTACAATTCATATTCATAAGGAGCAATAAATGCGTATTTTAATCGTTGATGATGAATCTTTAATCCGCATGGATTTGCGAGATATTCTAGAATCTGAACAACATGAAGTGGTTGGGGAAGCATCGAATGGTGTTGAAGCTATTACGATGTGTAAAGAGCTAAAACCTGATGCGGTGTTAATGGATGTGAAAATGCCTGAGCTAGATGGTATAGAAGCAGCTCGTCAAATTGGATTTAACCACTTGGCACCTGTTGTACTTCTAACTAGTTATAGTCAACAGGATTTAGTGACAAAAGCTCGTGAATCTGGTGTATATGGATATTTAATAAAACCTGTCAGAGAAGAGCAGCTGATTCCAACATTAGAAATGGCATGTGGTCGATTTTTAGATGATTTAGAATCACGTCAACAAATGGCTGATTTAGAGAAAACTCTAGAAGAACGAAAAATAATACAAAAAGCTACAGGCATTCTTATGGATTTATATAAAATTCCGGAGGATGAAGCATATAATCGAATTCGGCAATTAAGTATGAAGAAACGAGAGTCTATTGTCAATATATGTAAGCTAATCATTCAACAAGCATCGTCTAATTAATAAAAACTATAGGGCGATACATATAACCTTCTATATAAGATATAAAAGCTTATATAGAAGGTTATTTTATATGAATTAGTACTTGTAAAAACTAAAAAGTCAAAAAATCAAAATTAATACTTGCAATTATTTTGACATAGGTTATAATAATACATGTAATTAGCACTCGATAAGTTAGAGTGCTAATGAATTATGAATAATACATAGTAAATAAGGAGTGACATCATATGTTAAAACCATTAGCTGACCGCGTTCTTATCCGTTTAGAAGCAAAAGAAGAAAAAACTAAAAGTGGTATTTTCCTTCCTGATACAGCAAAAGAAAAACCTCAAGAAGGTGTTGTTGTAGCAGTAGGTGCTGGTAAAGTATATGACAATGGTCAACGTGTAGCTCCAGAAGTTAAAGTTGGCGATACTGTTATGTTTGCAAAATACGCTGGTAGCGAATTAGAAATCGATGGCGCTACTCACTTGATTATTAGCGAACGCGATATCTTAGCAGTATTATAATAGCTTTCAAGGCTATACATGTTAATGATACATTCTATATTGCCTTAGGGCATATATTTCTTTACATTGGATAGTGTTACTATCTAGGAGGTAATACATATGGCAAAAGAAATCTTGTTTAATGAAGAAGCTCGTCGCGCATTAGGTCGTGGTGTTGATCAATTGGCAAATGCTGTAAAAGTTACATTAGGACCAAAAGGCCGTAATGTTGTATTGGATAAAAAATTCGGTTCCCCAACAATCACAAATGATGGTGTAACTATTGCTCGTGATATCGAACTTCCAGATCCATTTGAAAACATGGGCGCTCAATTGGTAAAAGAAGTTGCTACTAAAACTAACGACGTAGCAGGTGATGGTACTACTACTGCAACAGTATTGGCACAAGCTATGATCCAAGAAGGTATGCGCAACGTCGCAGCTGGTGCTAACCCAATGATCTTGAAAAAAGGTATTGAAACAGCAGTTAAAACTTTGGTTGAAGAAATTAAAAAACGTTCCATTAAAGTTTCTGGTAAATCTGAAATCGCTCAAGTTGCAAGTGTATCTGCTGCTGACGAAGAAATTGGTGGCTTAATTGCTGAAGCTATGGAAAAAGTAGGTAACGATGGCGTTATCACTGTAGAAGAATCTAAAGGCTTGCAAACTGCATTAAACGTAGTAGAAGGTATGCAATTTGACCGTGGTTATATTTCCCCTTACATGGTAACTGACCCTGATCGTATGGAAGCTGTTATGGATAACCCATACATCTTGATTACTGACCGTAAAATCAGTGCTATCGCTGATATGTTGCCAACACTTGAGAAAGTGGTAAAAGTAGGTAAAGAACTTCTTATCATCGCTGAAGATGTAGAAGGCGAAGCATTGGCTACATTGGTAGTAAACCGCTTGCGTGGTACTTTCAAAGCAGTAGCTGTTAAAGCTCCTGGCTTCGGTGACCGTCGTAAAGCTATGCTTGAAGATATCGCTATTTTGACTGGTGGTACTGTAATTACTGAAGATATGGGCCGTAAACTTGATTCTGTAGAACTTACTGATCTTGGTACAGCTCGTCAAGTTCGCATCACTAAAGATGAAACTACAATCATCGATGGTGTAGGCGATAAAGACGTAATTGCTAAACGCGTTAGCCAAATCCGTGCACAAGTAGAAGAAACAACTTCTGAATTCGACCGTGAAAAATTACAAGAACGTCTTGCAAAATTATCTGGTGGTGTTGCAGTTATCGAAGTAGGTGCTGCTACAGAAGTTGAAATGAAAGATAAAAAACTTCGTATTGAAGACGCATTGAACGCAACTCGTGCTGCTGTTGAAGAAGGTATCGTAGCTGGTGGTGGTACTACATTCATCGATATCATCCCTGCATTGAACACATTGGAAGCTACTGGTGATGTTCAAACTGGTATTAACCTTGTTAAACGTGCAGTAGAAGAACCTCTTCGTCAAATTGCTTACAATGCTGGTCTTGAAGGCTCCGTTGTAGTAGAAAAAGTTAAAAATACAGAAGCTGGTGTTGGTTTCAACGCATTGACTGAAGAATATATTGACATGGTTAAAGCTGGTATCGTGGATCCTGCAAAAGTAACACGTTCTGCTCTTCAAAATGCTGCATCCATCGCTTCTCTTGTATTGACTACTGAAACAATCGTAGCTGATAAAGTAGAAGAAAATGCTGCTGCTCCTGCAATGCCTCCAATGGGTGGCATGGGCGGTATGATGTAATCAACTGCTTTTAGCGATACATAGATAATATATTAAAATCCTAATGAATGTAGATTGCTACATTCATTAGGATTTTTTATTCTTAGAATGAATCTTGATAAATTGATTTCATAAACAATTTATGATATAATTCTATAGAATTTCATATAAGAGTCTTGGTTTGACAGACACTAGTATATAGCATATAATTTTTATATCTAAAAATATCTATATAATAAAGAGGTGTTACTATGTTGAACTTTTTATTTAAAAGTAAACCTGATTATATTAATTTTGGGCTTTTATTCTATCGCCTTGCATTAGGTATTTCCATGTTCTATCATGGATACTTAAAATATGTAAGTGGTGAACAAGGTCTTTATAAGGTAGGGGCCATGTTGTCCGCCTTAGGTGTACCAAGTGGCTTTGAGGTTATATTAGGTACCATCGCATCTTATGCAGAAATGGTCGGCGGTATTCTTCTTATTATAGGCCTATTTACACGTATTGGCACGCTTCTAGTTGTAGGTACCTTGGCGGTAGCGACCATATTGAATCTTAACGGCAATTTCTTTAGTTGGGATTATCCATCGCAAATGGGCTTTGGTGCTATCATGCTGTTCTTTGCTGGTGCAGGCCGCTATAGTTTAGATAAGGCATTATTTAAATAATCAGTTGATTAGAAGACTCATCATAGATGAGTCTTTTACTATGTAGAGAGGTTATTATGAATCAAAAAACAGTTCCATTTACATCTGAACAATTAGAAGCAATTATTGCTAACTATCCGACTCCGTTTCATATTTATGACGAAGAAGGCATCGTTAATAATATGAAGAGATTTATCTCCGCGTTCTCTTGGAATAAGGGATTTAAACAATATTTTGCTGTGAAAGCTACTCCAAATCCATATATTATGCGTGTGTTGCAAAAACTAGGGGTAGGCGCTGATTGTTCTTCCTTAGCTGAATTACTTCTATGCGAAAAGGTGGGCATTACAGGCCATGACATTATGTTCACATCCAATGACACACCTTATGTAGAGTATAAAAAGGCTTTGGATATGGGGGCTATCATCAATTTAGATGATATTACTCATATTGAATACTTAGAAAAACATCACGGATCTCTACCAGATACATTCTGCGTACGTTATAATCCAGGTCCTTTGAAAGAAGGGGGCAATACGATTATTGGCCTTCCAGAGGAAGCAAAATATGGTATGACTCGTGAGCAAGTATTTGAGGCATATAAGCAATTACAAGCAAAGGGTGTAAAACATTTTGGTTTACATACTATGGTTGTATCCAATGAACTTGATATTGATGGATTGGTAGGTACAGCTGAAATCTGCTTTAACCTAGCTGTAGAAATTAAAGAAAAATTAGGCATCGATGTTGAATTTATCGATCTTGGTGGTGGTGTAGGCGTAGCATATAAACCAGAACAAACGCCTGTTGACTTTGAAAAATTGGGCGAACGTGTTCATGAAGCTTATGATCGAATCATTAAAGGCCATGGTCTTAAGGATATTGCTTTGGCCTACGAATGCGGTCGTATGGTAACTGGTCCATTTGGATATCTTGTTTCCACAGCTATTCACAAAAAGGACATCTATCGTCATTACATCGGTTTAGATTCTTGCATGGCGAATTTAATGCGTCCAGCATTGTATGGTTCTTACCATCATATTACAGTAATGGGTAAAGAAAATGCTCCTAAAGATCATGTGTATGATGTAACTGGTTCCTTGTGTGAAAATAATGATAAATTTGCTATTCAACGAGAATTGCCAAAAATTGATATTGGTGACCGTATCATCATTCATGATGCAGGTGCACATGGTCATTCGATGGGCTTTAACTACAATGGTAAATTACGTTCTGCTGAATTGTTGTTGCACAAAGATGGTTCTGTTACACAAATTCGTCGCGCTGAAACATACGATGATTTGTTTGGTACATTAGACTTCTCTAATTTATAATATTGAGAATTAAATAGAGTTGAGAATTACTATTAATAAACTATAAGATATACGGATATATAGGGATTTTTTCTAATTCCTGTATATTTTAGTAGGAATATCTTGCTATCATTTAGATAAGAATGTATAATGAGTATAGATTGTTATGCACATACTTGCTAAAGTGGCGAGAGAATACGGCGGTATCACCCTTGTGCGTACCGCCGTTTTTCTATGTGACTATAAAGTTTTAATCATATAATCAGATTATCTGATACGAAGGAGTGAAATATTTTGGCTGAATTACTTCAGATTAAAGATTTGGAAGTGTCTGTAGAAGAGAAGAAAATTCTTAAAGGCATTAATTTAACAATAAATAAAGGTGAGATTCACGTAGTAATGGGTACGAATGGTGCTGGTAAATCCACATTGGCAAATGCTATTATGGGTAACCCATTGTATACAGTTGATAAAGGTTCTATCGTATTTGATGGCAAGGATATTACAGAAGATGCTGTAAATGATCGTGCAAAAGCCGGCATCTTTATGTCATTCCAAAGCCCAATTTCCGTTCCTGGTATTACTGTAGAAAACTTCATCCGTACTGCAAAATCTACAATTACAGGTGAAAATGTACGCGCGTTGGCTTTCAAAAAAGAATTGAAAGAAAAAATGGATGAATTGTCCTTTGACACATCCTATGCACAACGTTATGTAAACGAAGGTTTCTCCGGCGGGGAACGCAAGAAAAATGAAATTCTTCAAATGTCTATTTTAAATCCTAAATTGGCTATTCTTGATGAAACTGACTCTGGTCTTGACGTTGATGCTGTTCGCATTGTATCCGAAGGTGTTAATCGTTTCCACAATGAAGATAATGCAGTATTAATCATCACTCACCACAATCAAATTTTACAAAAATTAAAACCTGATTTTGTACATGTTTTGATCAACGGTAAAATCGTTAAAACTGGTGATGCTTCATTGGTTCGTGAAATTGAAGAAAAAGGTTACGACGCATACAAAGCATTAGCATAGGAGGCAACATGGAAGAAAGAAAGAAAACCCAAGTTGCGGATATGGACCGTGGTGTCTATGATATAAAGAATAATTTTGAGTATTCCTATATTGCTGATGCTGGGTTAACAGAAGATATTATCCGTGAAATTTGGTCTAATAAAAATGAACCGGAATGGATGCTTGACTTCCGTTTGAAATCCTTAGAGATTTACAATCGTATGGAAATTCCTAATTGGATTCCTGATATTTCTGGCTTAGATATGGAACATATTTACACATATGTAAAGCCTAAAGTAGATATGAAGGGCGATTGGAATGAAGTACCTGACGATATTAAGAGCACATTTGATCGCCTCGGTATTCCAGAAGCAGAAAAAACATCTCTTGCAGGTGTAGGTGCTCAATATGACTCCGAAGTCGTATATCACAGCATTCAAGAAGATCTTGTAAAACAAGGCGTAATTTATACTGATATCGAAACAGCACTTCATGAACATGAAGAAATCGTAAAAAAATACTGGATGACATTGATTCCTCCTACAGATCATAAATGGGCAGCTCTTCATGGTGCCGTTTGGTCTGGCGGTTCCTTTGTATATGTTCCTGCAGGCGTGCAAGTGGATATTCCATTGCAATCCTATTTCCGTTTGAATGCACCAGGTGCTGGTCAGTTCGAACATACGATGATCATCGTAGAAGAAGGTGCTAAGGTACACTTTATCGAAGGTTGTTCTGCTCCTAAATACGATGTATCCAATCTTCATGCAGGCGCAGTAGAATTGTTCGTTAAGGATAACGCTACGTTGCGTTATTCCACAATTGAAAACTGGTCTAAGAATATGTACAACCTCAATACCAAACGTTGTGTTGTAGGTAAAGGCGGTACTATTGAATGGGTATCTGGTTCCTTTGGTTCTCACGTATCCTGTTTGTACCCAATGAGTATTCTTAATGGTGAAGGTGCTCATGCTGAGTTTACAGGCGTAACATTTGCCGGTGAAGGTCAATTCCTTGATACTGGTTGTAAGGTGGTTCACAATGCACCATATACAACAAGTAATGTAAACTCTAAATCTATCTCCAAATCCGGTGGCGCTGCTATTTATCGTGGCCTGTTGAAAATTGGTCCTAATGCAGAACATGCAAAAGCAACTGTATCCTGTGAATCCTTGATGTTGGATGAAATTTCTCAATCCGATACAATTCCAGCTATTATTGTAGAAAATGATAATGTCGATTTAGGTCATGAAGCTAAGATTGGCCGTATTTCTGATGAAGCTATTTTCTACCTTATGACGCGTGGTATTAGTGAAGAAGAAGCTCGTGCAATGCTTGTTCGTGGTTTCGTAGAACCAATTTCTAAAGAATTGCCATTGGAATATGCTGTTGAAATGAATAATCTAATCAATCTTGAATTAGAAGGTTCTATCGGTTAAGGAGGTACTATGAGCGAATTACTATTTAATGAACTTCCTAGACCTACCTTTAGATGGTTGCGTGTTAACCATACTCCAGCAAGTCTTTGGGGAGAATCAGACAAAACTGCAGCTGTATTGGTAAAAGGTAATGATGCCATTATAAGCCCATTGCCAGCTGGTACAGCTTTGATGAATACAAACTATAAAGGTGCTAATGGTGAGGCTGTAGCTAAGCTTGTAAGCGAAGCTGAAGGCTATCGTATCCATGTGCCTGCTAAGGCAAAAGAAGTGGTAGGTATTCGCATTGATGCGAGTGCACGTATTGCCAGTCGTTTCCAATTTATCGTTGAAGAAGGCGCTGACGTAGAAGTACAATTCTTCTTGGATGGTGGTACAAAAGAGGCGACTAATATTCAATATCTTAATGAATACGATGTAAAATCTAATGCCAAGATTGTCGTTAAAAAAGTAAATCTTTTAGACGAAACTGTACAGCATATCGAACATCGCTATACAAAACTAGAGGATAATGCCGATGTGGAATACATCAATGTAGAAATTGGTGGCAAAGAAACCTTCCTAAACTATGAACATGATTTACAAGGTGAATCTAGTAAAATCGTTCATGACATTGCTTATTTAGGCAATAAGGAACAAAAATTTGATATTGCTATGCTCATGACACATGGTGGTAAAAAATCTTTTAGTGATATTCATACATTAGGTGCCTTAAGCGATACATCTAAAAAATCCTTCCGTGGTACATTGGATTTCCTTCGCGGTGCCGTTGCCTCTGAAGGTGCTGAAGAAGATACATGTTTATTGTTAGATCCTACTGTTAAATCTATTTCTCTACCATTGTTATTGTGTAAAGAAGATAATGTAGTAGGTAATCATGCAGCTAGTGCAGGACAAATTGATCAAAATAAATTGTTCTACCTCATGAGCCGTGGTTTTAGTGAAGTAGAAGCTAAACATATTATTGTAGAATCAATGATTCGACCAATCATCGATCGCATTGGTGATGACGTGATTGAAGAAGCTGCATTAACTGCAGTACGTAATAAGATTTAAGAGGATTGACTATGAGACCTATTACAGAAGCATATAAGGATTTTCCTATTTTACATAAAGAGCATAATGGTCATCGCCTTATCTATTTAGATAGTGGTGCAACGGCGCAAATTCCTCAAATGGTAATGGATCGCCTTATAGACCATATGCTTCATCACAATGGTAATCCACATCGCGGTTCTCATATCCTCGCTATTGAAGCGTCGGAAGCGTATGAAAATGCACGTGACCGCGTTGTTGAGTTTATCAATGCCCGTGAGCGCGAAGAGGTTGTCTTTACCCGTAATAGTACGGAATCGATGAACCTAATCGCTCATAGCTATGGCGCTAATTTTGTTACAAAAGGTGATAAGATTGTCATTACTGTTGCAGAACATCATGCCAATCTTGTTACATGGCAATATGTTGCTGAAAAAACAGGTGCTACATTAGAGTATATGTACTTAGATGAATCGGGCCATTTGAAAGATGGTGAAATCAATAAGATTGATGAAAGTACTAAAATTGTGGCATTTGCCCATGTGAGCAATGTTCTTGGTATGGAATTCCCTGTGAAAGAATTGACTGAAAAAGCCCATTCTGTAGGGGCTATTGTGGTTCTTGACGGAGCTCAGTCTACACCTCATATGAAGGTAGATGTACAAGCCTTGGATTGTGATTTCTTCGTATTCTCTGGCCATAAAATGTGCGCTTCTCAAGGTATTGGTGTGCTATATGGGAAACGAGAATTACTTGAAAAAATGCCACCATTTTTACTCGGTGGTGATATGATTGAATATGTAAAAGAACAATCTACTACATTCAATGAATTACCATATAAATTCGAAGCTGGTACACCAAATGCTCATGGTGCTGTAACATTACATGCCGCTATTGATTATCTCGAATCTTTCGGCATGGATGCTATTGAGGCACATGAAGAAGAATTGGTATCCTATGTATTGCCTAAGATGCTTGGAATTCCTCATGTTCACGTATTGGGATCTCAAAACCCTCGTGAAAAACATGGCGTTATCGCTTTTACAATAGATGATGTACATCCTCATGATGTAGCGACTATCCTTGATTCTAAAGGTATCTGTGTACGCTCTGGACATCATTGTGCACAACCTTTGGGCGCATTCTTTCACGTAGCTGCATCTACACGTCTCAGCATGTATTTATACACGCGTAAAGAAGATTTAGATGCATTCTTAGAAGTATTAAAAACTGTCCGTTCGGTAATGGGCTTTAAAGATTAGGAGACATTCACATGGAAATGGATCAATTGTATACGGAACTTATTTTGGAACATAATCAAGATAAGCGTAATAAACGTGAGTTAAGTGAGTTTACTGCTTCCGAACATGGCCACAATCCAAGTTGTGGTGATGATTTGACGCTACAAATTGATGTACAAGATGGCATTATTAAAGATGCAGCTTACACAGGCTCTGGTTGTGCTATCAGCCAAGCTTCAGCATCCATGATGATTGATATTATCAAGGGTAAATCTGTAGAAGAAGCATTGCGTTTGGTAGAATTATTCTTGGGTATGATTAAAAAAGAGGTTACCGACGAATCTAAACTTGAAGATTTGGAAGATGCTATGGCCTTACAAAATATTTCTAATATGCCTGCTCGTGTAAAATGTGCTGTATTAGCATGGCATACATTAAAAGAGGCTTTAAAGAAATAATTATGAATAAGACCATTATTTTTGACTTGGATGGAACCTTAACAGATTCAGAAGAAGGAATTTTGAAGAGTGTCACATATGCACTTGAATCCTTTGGATATGAAATTCCACCTCATGAAACATTGTTATTATTCTTAGGCCCTCCACTTGTAGACTCATTTCAAGAACACTGTGGCATGGCATTAGAAGAAGCAGAAAAAGTATATAAAAAGTTTGGTGAACGCTATGGTACCATTGGTAAATTCGAAAATCAATTGTATCCTAACATCATCGACCTATTGGACAAGGTTAAAAATGAACATTATACTGTGGCTTTGGCTACGGCTAAGCCAGAAGTTTATGCACGCGAGATTTTAGATCATTTTTCTATTACACAATACTTTGATGTCATTGTAGGAGCCAATTACAAAGAAGGCTTGGTTCATAAGAAAGAGATTCTACAAAAGGCTATCGAATTGTGTGGTAATCCATTAACTGATGATACGGGACGTCGTCTCGTATACATGGTAGGGGATAGAAAATACGATGTTGAGTCAGGCAATGAATTAGGTTGTATATCTATAGGTGTTACCTATGGATATGGTACCGAAACAGAGTTAAACGATGCAAATGCAGAATATCTTTGCGATGATGTAGATGATATTGTTATGACCTTGGACTTAGAGGAAATGCTTGTTCGTAGATAAGACTATTAACGTTCATATTAAAAGGCTAGAGATTTGTCTCTAGCCTTTTTGACGCAGTAAAAAGACCTTGTTCGTACTGAGCAAGGTCTTTTAGATTTTTCTTATGTTATTTTTTTAGGCCACTTTTTTTAGCTAATGATTTGATAACCTTAGCGCTTTGTTTTTTGAGTTTGCCCCCAGTTTGTTTTAATTGGATACGTGTACGGAATACGCGACCAAGTGTTGTAATTTTGGTTTTGCGACGCGGTTTCATATCGCGTTCGTTACCAAAATCGCCACGTTGGACAGTGGTTGCTTTTACCTTTTCAGATCCAAATGATTGACGTAAGGATTTCATAAATTGTGTAAGTGGTAGAGTACGATTGAAGGCGAATAAATCAACTGCTACATAACCCAATTCCGGATACGCATGTAATGTGAAGTGAAATTGTTTTGCAATAGCAAGAACGACAATTTCATCATCCATAACTTGATAGTTAATTTCGTCTAATTCAATATCTGCTAACTCAAATGCAGCAGCTACACTTTCTTGTACGGCTGCAGCGGAAGAGAGGGATTCTTCATTGCAAGAGTATAAATCTAGTAATAATTGATGACCTAATGCATCTGCCATTGTAGCACCTTCTTTCGTACATACGTTATTATATCTTTAATATTATACATTGAATTCTTATATTAGTCTATTCGTAGAAACATTTACGTACATACATTGATTTGGTGGCGTAATTCATGTAATAAATTTACGTATTTTGGTAATAGTCAAATAATAATTTATAAAAATTTGACTTTATATTTGACAATAGTCAAATAGTCAAATATAATAAAGCTATATTAAAAGAACAAAAAGACAAATTAAGAGATAAATTTATAAAGAGGTGTTATTATGAGCGTTATAGCTGATAAAATAGAAAAATTTATACTTAATAAATTAACAGAAGAACAAGAAAGATTGATTTTAAAGAGAAATGAGTTGGCCGATGAATTAGATTGTGCACCATCTCAGATTAGCTATGTATTGAGTACGCGTTTTTCTAATGAACGAGGATTTGATGTTGAATCTAGACGTGGATTAGGTGGATATATTAGAATTCGTAAGTTGCAACCAGAATCTTCTAATATGGTACCAGCAGTGACAACCTATCATATCTATGAAGGTCCAAATCGCGTGGAACGGTTAATCGATTTACGCGATGTTGATCAATCTTTATTTCAATTGTTACAAGATAATAAAATTACAAAGCGCGAGGCTCAAATGATGCATAATTCATTTGCCAGCATCATTGAACATGTAGATTATGAATCTAGAAATGATGCTATTCGCAATCTTTATGCATCCATGATAGAGACATTGCGGAAGGAGTGATGTCATATGAAATGCGATCATTGCCATACAAACGAAGCAACAGTGCATATGACAAATATCGTTAATAATCAAAAAACAGAACAACATTTATGTTCGTCCTGTGCTAATAAATTACAAAAAGATGGTAAGTTATCTCCCTTTAGTTCTTTCGTAAATGATATTTGGGACAATGACTTTTTCTCCAATGATTTTTTCAAAAATATGGTGTACCCAGACCATATGTTGCAATCACAGCAGATGAAACGCTGTCCAAATTGTGGAAATACATTTGAAGATTTTAATCGATTTGGGAAATTTGGATGTCCTAGTTGTTATGAAACTTTTAAAAATCAGATTGCATCATTGGTTCAACGCATTCAAGGGTCCATTGAATATGAAGGACGCGTACCAAACCAAGGGCATAATGTGTTTAAAGCACAATATGAAATTAAGCAATTACGACGTCAATTAGAAACAGCCATCGGTGATGAAAACTTTGAAGAAGCAGCTCAAATTAGAGATAAAATCAAAGCTTTAGAATCGAAGGTCGATAGTAAAGAAAATTGAGGAGGATAGTATGTTTGATAATATATTAGATGCAGCCCTTAGTAAATGGCTCCAACATACGCCATCCGATTCAGATCATATCGTTATTTCTAGTCGTATACGATTAGCTCGGAATTTCAGAGACACATTATTTACCAATAAAAATGATGGAGCCGCTCTACATCATGTTGATTCTATTGCACGTGGTTTGGTTACTACGTTAAAAGATTCCGACAATCAAGATTATTACTGTATTAGTCTTGATAAATTATCCGATACAGAGCGTGCTATTCTTGTGGAAAAACATTTAATTAGTCCTGTTATGGCTGAAAAAATGCCATATCGTAGCTTACTTGTATCCGATGACGCATCGGTAGCAATTATGGTTAATGAAGAGGACCATTTGCGCATACAAACTATGGAGGCGGGCCTGAATTTAATAGATGCTTTTCACCATGCAGAACGCATTGATGATGCTATTGATGAGAAGCAACCATTTGCATTTAATGAATCTTTTGGCTATTTAACTGCATGCCCAACGAATGTGGGTACCGGTTTACGCGCCTCTGTTATGCTTCATCTTCCTGCATTAGCAATGACTGGACGCATTAATCGTCTTGTTCGGAGTATTGTTCAGCTTGGCTATTCTGTGCGCGGTTTATATGGCGAAGGTTCTGACTCATTAGGTCATATGTATCAGGTGTCTAATCAACGTACGATGGGCATCAGCGAAGTCGATACCATTGAGCAATTGACGAAAATTGTAGAAGGTATCATAGCAGAAGAGCGAAAATGTCGCCAAACATTGGTGCACAATGATAAAGATGGTCTTGAAGATCATTTGTGGCGGTCCTATGGTATATTGCGATATGCAAGGTCTATAAGTGGTCAGGAGTCCCTAGAAAAATTAAGCGATGTTCAATTAGGTGTAGATTTAAATATCTTACCAGCATGGTCGAACGATAGTTTTAATGAGTTGGTGGCTATTACAAGACCTAATTTTTTACTTAAATATATGGGAAAAGATGAGATAAGTCCTCAAGAATGCGATAATTATAGAGCAACAGTTATTAGAGAAAAACTTTCACAAAAATAATAAGTGATTTTCCTGTTTTCTATGATATTTAAGAATACTATTCATGGAGATATTCGAGAAATTCCATTTTATATAGATTGATAAAATGTACCTTCATCTCATGAATGAAGTTTATATAAAGAGCGCAAACTGATGTTTGCGAACGAGGTAATACATATGATGCAACGATTTACAGATGATGCACAACGAGTGTTATCCTTCGCCCAAGAAGCGGCCTTAGAACTAGGGCATGACTATGTGGGAACGGAGCATGTACTCATCGGGCTCATAAAGGTTAAAAATGGTGTTGCCGCAAAGGCTCTTAATGAGCTTGGTCTCAGTGCAGAGACTATTATTGAAGATGTTGAAGAGCATATAGGACGAGGTAATAAGAAGGCTAGTTCCGTCTATATGACTCCCCGTGTAAAACATGTGCTGGAGTTAGCTGTTGAAGTGGCTAATCATATGAACCACAATTATGTGGGGACAGAACATATTCTATTAGGTCTGTTGAGCGATGGTGGTGGCGTAGCAGTAGGTATATTGCGCAATCATAATATTCGTGCAAATGATATTGTGGATACGATTCGAACAATTCTCGGCTCTTCTGACAGCGCTAGTCATAGTGGGGAAGATAAAAAAGACAATAGTTCATTAGGTGAACTTGCTGATTTTAGTACAGATTTAAATGAATCGGCTAAGCAAGGTAAAATTGACCCCGTTATTGGTCGAGATAAAGAGATTGCGAGGGTCATTCAAATTTTGAGCCGCCGCACTAAAAATAATCCGGTGCTTATCGGTGAACCAGGTGTAGGTAAAACGGCTATTGCAGAAGGGTTGGCTCAGCGCATTGTAAACGGTAATGTGCCAGAAATTCTGCGTAATAAGCGAATTATTTCATTGAGCATCAGTTCCATGCTAGCCGGTGCAAAATATCGTGGTGAATTTGAAGAACGATTAAAAAAAGCAATCGATGAAGTTCAAAAACATGACGATATGATTATATTCATCGATGAAATTCATACATTAGTTGGCACTGGTGCTACTGAAGGCGCTATGGATGCTGCGAATATTTTAAAACCTGCATTGGCTCGTGGTGAGTTTCAAGTGATTGGCGCTACAACCTTGGATGAATATAAAAAACATATAGAAAAAGATGCTGCTTTAGAACGCAGATTTCAACCTGTTCTTGTTGGTGAGCCATCCGAGGAAGACGCACTTGAAATTTTAAAAGGGCTTCGTGATCGGTATGAGGCCTTCCATAAGGCAAAGATTACCGACGAAGCATTGGAAGCCGCGGTTTCACTATCCAATCGTTATATTACGGATCGGTTCTTGCCAGATAAGGCTATTGATGTTGTCGATGAGGCAGCATCTAAGGTGCGGATGAAAGTGTTTTCTGCCGCACCCGATGTGAAAGCATTGGAAACACAATTAGCAGATGTAAAAAAGGAAAAAGAAGCTGCTGTAACAGCTCAAGAATTTGAGAAGGCGGCTGAGATGCGCGATGAAGAAAAGCGCATTGAAAAGGAAATCAACGATAAGAAAAAAGCGGCTAAGGAAAATAGCGATGCTAAGTTAGTTGTGACTGACGAAGATATCGCCTCTGTTGTAGCACAATGGACGGGGATTCCTGTTTCTAAAATCGCACAGGAAGAATCTGAATCATTATTACATCTAGAGGAAGAGCTTCATAAACGTGTCATTGGTCAAGATGAGGCTGTTGTGGCCGTTTCTAAGGCTGTTCGCCGCGCTAGAGCTGGTTTAAAAGATCCTAAACGTCCTATTGGGTCATTCTTATTCTTAGGACCTACTGGCGTTGGGAAAACTGAATTGGCTCGTGCCCTTGCTGTTGCCTTATTTGGTGATGAGACGGCGATGATTCGCTTAGATATGTCCGAATATATGGAAAAGCATACTGTATCGCGTTTAGTAGGTGCGCCTCCAGGCTATGTTGGCTATGAAGAAGGGGGCCAATTAACTGATGCAGTTCGCCGAAAACCATATAGCGTAATTCTACTTGACGAAGTAGAAAAGGCTCATGCAGATTTCTTTAATATCTTATTGCAGGTTCTTGATGATGGTCGATTAACAGATAGTCAAGGTCGCACTGTTGATTTTAGAAATACTGTTATCATCATGACGAGTAATCTAGGTGCTAAAGCTCTGCGCAAGGATTCACCTGAACTAGGATTTTTAGCAGCTAAAAAGGCTGATAGCAACACTGAAGATACTAATGGGGTTAATTTTAAGGAAGCAAAAAAATCTGTTATGGATTCGGTAAAACGCCATTTCCGTCCTGAATTTTTGAATCGTATCGATGAAATGATTGTATTCCATGCTTTAACGTCAAACGATTTAAAACAAATTGTTACAATTTTAATGGATACTGTAGTAAAACGTCTTGGTGATATGGGATTATCACTAGAAATTTCACCAGCTGCTATGGATTTGCTTGTGAAAGAAGGATCTGATTTCTCTATGGGCGCACGTCCATTGAAACGAGCTATTCAACGGTTAATTGAAGATCCTATATCAGATCTTATTTTACAAGGTAATGCTCCTGAAGGAGCTATCATCAAGGCCGATGTAGAAGATGAACACATTGTGGTAAAAGCTTCTAATTAACTGGGAATAGATATTATTTTCATACAGTCTTTTATGTAAAATTTAATGTCAAAATGGTATACTATTAGTGATAATAGTTGACCGTAGTATAAATTATGCACAAAAGGTCATGAGTGAATTATTATTCATGACCTTTTACTTTTCATGGGGGTTGTATGGCAAAGGTAAAAACAGTTTTCTTTTGTAATAATTGTGGTGCTGAATCTGCCAAGTGGATGGGAAAGTGTCCTCAATGCGGTGAATGGAATACACTGGTTGAAGAAGTGGTGAAAGATACTAAACATAGTCGTACACCATCTGTGCGTGGGGTGGGCACCAATACGACTAAACCAGTGGCATTGCCAGATATTGAAATGTCCGCTGTGTCTAGAATTCCTACGACCTATAAGGAAATAGATAGAGTGCTTGGTGGCGGTATTGTGCCCGGTGCGTTAATGTTATTAGGTGGCGATCCTGGTATTGGTAAATCAACACTACTTTTACAAGTTTCTCAAAAGGTGGCCGATACAGTTGGTACTGTTTTATATGCATCTGGCGAAGAATCACAATTACAATTAAAATTGCGAGCGGAACGATTACATATTAATAGCGAACGATTACATGTTATAGCCGATACAGATTTAGACCATATTCTTGAGGTCGCATTAGATCAAAAACCATCATTACTGGTCATCGACTCCATACAAACAATGTTTACTGCAGATATCGAAGCCGCACCTGGTAGTGTTAGTCAAGTCCGTGAGTGTACATCGCGTTTATTACGGTTTTGTAAAGAACAGAATATTCCGACCATTATCATTGGTCATGTAACAAAGGAAGGCAATATTGCAGGCCCTCGTATGCTTGAACATATGGTGGATGTAGTACTCTATTTTGAAGGGGAACGTTCCTATCAGTTCCGTATATTACGAGCTATCAAAAATCGTTTTGGTTCCACATCGGAAACCGGTATTTTTACCATGATTGAAGATGGTTTAGCAGAGCTGGCTAATCCGTCGGCGTCCTTGTTAGCTGAACGAGCAGATGATGAAAGTGGTAGTGCGGTCATGATTTATCTAGAAGGGGTTCGTCCCATTCTGGTAGAGGTTCAAAGTTTGGTAGCTACAACAGCCTTTGGAATGCCAAGGCGTACGGCTATTGGCTATGATTTGAATCGTCTAATTGTGCTACTAGCAGTATTGGAAAAACGCTGCGGCTTTACGTTGGGCAATAAGGATGTCTACGTCAATGTAATCGGTGGGTTAAAGGTTAATGAACCGGCTTGTGATTTATCGATGGCCGTTGCCATTGTATCCAATTTAAAAAATCGCGTAGTGCCTCATGACATGGTGATTCTTGGAGAGGTTGGATTGACCGGTAATGTTCGTAGTATCCCACGCATAGAACAACGGATTAATGAAGCTAAGAAATTGGGCTTTACAAAGTTTATTATCCCAGAAGGAAACTATAAGCAAATTAAGCACGATGATAAGTCTATTCAAATCCGTGGTGTTACGTCAATTGCACAAGCGATGCAACTCGCATTTTCATAATACATGTTATAGTTCATAGAAGGCTAATTCATTGAGTATAAACTCTATGGTATTCGAAGGAGGTGATGCCATGATTTATGGCATTTTACGGTATGTGATTGCTATCCTTATCGGCACGGCCGCATACGTAGGTATGGACAATTTAGCCCCTATTATTGATCCTTATTTAGTATCTCAATTTGCAAGCTTTGGAGATATGTCGCTCACTGTAGCACGTATTTCAGTTATTGTGCTTGGTACAATAATTGGTATTTTAATAGGCTATTTTATTTCGTCCTTTATTTTAAAACAAGGTTTAGTCATTGCTAGACGATTGGAACGGGTATTAACACATATTCCTAACCAAGAATTGATTGCAGGCACCATCGGTTTATTATTTGGTCTTATTATTGCTAATTTAATTGGTGCAGCATTCAATCAGGTTCCTATCATTGGACCGTATATTTCAATCATCTTAAGTGCCATTTTTGGCTATAGCGGTGTACGTTTGATGGCCCGTAAGGGACCTGAAATGTATCTTAACTATTTAAAGCAATGGAAACGCAGTGAAGCGGGGACTAAAAAAAGTAGAGGCTTCAACATGTTTGGATCTCACAAGTCCAGTGACTTAAATTCAACTGCAAAGTTATTAGATACTTCTGTTATTATTGATGGGCGTATTAAGGAGCTGTGCGCTACTGGGTTTATTGATGGCCCATTGGTAGTTCCTGTCTTTGTTTTAAATGAGTTACAAATTATTTCCGACTCCGCAGATGCGATGAAACGAAATCGTGGCCGTCGTGGGTTAGATATTTTAAAAGAAATGCAGGATGCAAAACTTGTATCTATTGAAATTGTAGAAGATGACTATGATGATCTACACGAAGTTGATTCTAAATTGATGCGATTAGCTTTAGAGAAACAATGGAAGCTTATGACCAATGATTTTAATCTTAATAAGGTGGCTCGTGTACAAGGCATTAAGGTTTTAAATTTAAACGAATTAGCCAATGTATTAAAACCGGCCCTTATTGCAGGCGAATGGATTCGCGTACAAGTAATGAAGGAAGGTAAAGAGGTTCAACAAGGCGTTGCTTACTTAGACGATGGTACAATGATTGTCGTAGAAGATGGTCGTCCGTATGTAGGTCAAGAGGTTGAGGTTATGGTTACATCCATTTTACAAACCAGTGCAGGTCGTATGATTTTTGCGCGTGTAGATGGAGGTAAGCATGAGTGAGGTTAGCTGTATTGTATTAGCTGCTGGCGCAGGTCGCCGGATGGGTCATGATGAGAACAAAATTTTCATTAAACTTGGCAATAAATCGATTATTCAATGGACGTTAAGTAATATTGAACAAGTTAAAGCAGTGAGTGAAGTCATTCTCGTTGTTGCTGATGGCGAAGCAGCCTATATGAAGCAGCATATTGCGTCATTAGGGCTTTCAAAATCAATTAAAATTATCACAGGTGGCAAAGAGCGACAAGATTCTGTGTATGCAGGTTTACAAGCGGTTAGCGATGATATGGATATTGTCCTCGTTCACGATGGAGCTAGACCTTTAGCAAAGCCAGAGTTATTTAAAAGTGTTATTGAAGGCGCCAAGACTCATGGTGCTGTGACTATAGGTGTACCATCTACAGATACGATTAAGCGTGTTGATATCGATGGACAGGTTTTAGAAACATTGAATCGTAATGAGTTGATGAATATTCAAACGCCACAAGGTTTTCTAAAAGATATATTCAAAGAAGCTCAAGAAACGGCTAAGCGTGATGCTTATTTGGGTACGGACGACGTGTCCTTAGTTGAATATATCGGTAAAGATGTGTACATTTTAGATGGCGATTATGAGAACATCAAGGTTACCACACCAAACGATATAGCGGTGGCTAAACGGTATTTAGGAATCAAGGAGCAGCGTATGCGCGTAGGTTTTGGATATGATATTCATCGATTGAAGGAAGGAAGACCTTGTATTTTGGGCGGTGTTCATATCGAATCGCCTGTTGGCCCCGATGGTCATTCCGATGCAGATGTATTGATTCATGCGCTGATGGATGCCTTACTTGGTGCTGCTGGTTTAAAGGATATCGGCTACTATTTTCCACCAGAAGATGATGCATATAAAGGGATTTCTAGCATGATTTTATTAAAACATGTGAATTCCTTGTTGAAAGAAAGAGGCTTAGAAGCCTATAATATAGATATTATGGTTATTTCTGAAACACCAAAATTAAAGCCACACATCGATACGATGAAGGCTAATTTACAATCTATTTTAGAAATTCCATTAGATCGCATTAGTATTAAGGCTACTACCAATGAAATGCTTGGTGCCATCGGGCGCCGTGAAGGTATTGCAGCACAGGCAGTAGTTTCCGTATATGAAGGAGAGGTTTAATTATGAAGGTACGTTTTGCGCCAAGTCCAACAGGTCCATTTCATATTGGCGGTGCTCGATCCGCTTTGTTCAATTGGCTATTAGCACGTAAGGAAAAAGGTACGTTTGTACTTCGCATTGAGGATACAGATTTATCTCGTTCTACTCGTGAAAGTGAAGAAAATATTAAAGCATCTTTGCAATGGCTCGGTATGAATTGGGATGAAGGCATCGACGTAGGTGGTGAAAATGGTCCTTATCGTCAAACAGAACGTCTTGATTTGTATAATGAAGTAACACAACGCTTACTTGATGAAGATAAAGCTTATGAATGCTTCTGTACAGCTGAAGAGCTTGATGAAGTACGTCAGGCGCAAATGGAACGCGGTGAAACCCCTAAATATAATGGTCATTGTTGCCATCTTACAGAAGAAGAAAAAGAAAAATATCGTGCAGAAGGTAGAAAACCAACTATCCGTCTTCGCGTACCTTTGAATAAAACCTATGCATTCGATGATATGGTTCGTGGTCATGTATCCTTTGAGTCCAATGGTGTAGGTGACTTTGTAATCGTAAAATCCGATGGTATCCCTGTATATAACTTTGCCGTTGTAATGGATGACCACATGATGAAAATCACTCACGTTATTCGTGCGGAAGAACATTTATCCAACACACCTCGTCAAATGGCTATCTACGAAGCACTTGGTTGGGAAATTCCTACATTTGGTCATATCTCCTTGATTCTTGGCAAAGATTATAAGAAGATGTCCAAACGTCATGGTGCCACATCTGTTGATCAATACAAACAATTGGGTTACTTGCCAGAAGCATTAGTAAACTTCTTGGCACTTCTCGGTTGGGCTCCAGAAGGTGAAGAAGAATTCTTTACACAAGATGAATTGATTCAAGCCTTCTCTATGGATCGCGTTGCTAAGAACCCAGCTGTATTTGATATCGATAAATTAAACCATATCAATTTCCATTACATGAAAAACTTGAGCGATGAAGAGTTGTTCCATCTCTGCTTGCCACATTTGAAAGAGGTAGGCTTAGCTCCAGATAGCTTGAACCAAGCTGACATTGATTGGCTAACATTACTTTGCTCTACATTCCGCGATCATATTAGCTTTGGTGCTCAAATTAAAGATCATGTAGGCATGTTCATGGGGGAAACAGTATTCCTCGAAGAAGGTCATGAAGAAGAGTTAAAGGCAGTGCTTAACGAAGAATCTGCTCCAACTGTATTGAATGCTTTCAAAGAAAAATTGGCAGACATGGATGATGTTACTCCAGAAGCTGTTAAAAAAGCTATCAAGGCTGTTATGAAAGAAACATCTTTGAAAGGTAAATTTGTGTTCATGCCATTGCGCGTTGCCTTGACTGGTCAAATGCATGGTCCTGATTTAAACAATATTGTTACATTGCTTGGTAAAGAAAAATGCTTGCATCATTTAGACAATGTAGGTGCTTTAACTAAATAATAGAACTATTGAAAGGCTCTCATACCGATGGTGTGAGGGCCTTTGTTGTATATAATGTACAGATTTGCTATAATTATCGGCGTATTTTATTTTGATTTTTATGAAAGTGAGTGTTTTGATGAGTTTAATTCGATCTATTAACCATCTCTTCAATAGCTATCTATCTTGGATAGTTTTATTGATGGCCGTATTAGCTTATATGCTACCGACATTTTTTGCATGGATGACGCCGTATGTGGCATATATGTTACAATTTGTTATGTTTGCCATGGGCTTAACATTAACTGCTCAAGTATTCCTTGATGTATTTAAACAACCAATGAATGTTATCCTCGTATCTGTTATTCAATTTTTATGGATGCCTTTAGCAGGCTTTTTAGTAGCTCTCATCTTTAACTTCCCACCAGAAATTGGTATTGGGTTTATCTTGCTAGGTGCATGCCCTGGTGGTACTGCTTCTAATGTAATGACATTCCTCGCAAATGGTAATGTACCATTGTCCGTATCTGCTACAACCGTATCTACATTGTTGGCCCCAATTTTAACACCATTATTCGTAGTATTGTACGCAGGTGCAACATCGTCTATTGAAATTCAATTTATGCCGATGTTTATATCCATCGTTAAAATCGTATTGGTTCCAATCATTTTAGGTATCGTATTGAATTACTTTATTGGATCTAAAATTGAACCAGTTAAATCTGTATGTCCTACTATAGCGGCCATTGCAGTATTACTTATCTTGGCTGCCGTAACAGCGGTTAACCAAAAACAAATTGCTGAAACAGGTCTCATCATCTTTGTGGCTTGTTTAGTACAAAACTTAAGTGGCTATGTTGTTACATTCTTTATTTGTAAGGTTCTTAATATTGATGTATCATCTCGTCGTGCTATGCAAATTGAAGTGGCTATGCAAAACTCTGCATTGTCCGTGTCATTAGCGATGAAACATTTTACACCGCAAGCAGCTGTGGCCGGTGCAGTATTCTCTATCATCCATAATTTTACAGGCTCTATTTTTGCCGGTATTTGTCGTAAACATGACGATAAAGAAAAATTAGAACAAGCTTAGTATACAATAGAGTAGGTACATCATTTTAAAAGCTTTAACTGATAATACATTTCAATAAAAGATGTAGTTAAACCTCCATTTTCGCAATCCATAATATGTTTAATTCCCTTAATAAAGGGATATATTCAATGGTACAGAAGATGGAGGTTTTTCTTGTAATTATTGACATTATATAGCATTATTGGTAAAATTATTTTATATCTTAATATAGGTATATATTAAAAGCTAAGATTGAAAGAAGTACTCTACAACTAACTTTTTAGCGAGAACCGATGGTGGGAGGGTTTAAGGATAGGTAGACGAAATGCATTCATGAGCTGACATCCCGATTATAGGTAGGTTTGTCCGGTGACGCGCCGTTATGCGATGAGTGGGTACCATATTGGTGCCTAACAGAGTGGAACCGCGGACCATCGTCTCTGTATGAGATGAGGGTTCTTTTTTATTTTTCGAATATGGAGGCATCAGTATCGATGAGAGAAATTACAGTTTATAATACAATGACGCGCCAAAAAGAGGTATTTACTCCTGTAACACCAGGTGAAGCAAAGATGTATGTTTGTGGTGTAACACCATATAATCATCCTCATATTGGTAATGCTCGTCCTTTTGTAACGTGGGATGTAATTCGTCGCTACATGAAACATGTAGGATATAAAGTAACGTATGTACAAAACTTCACTGATGTAGACGACAAGATTATTAATACATCTAATGGTGAAGGCGTGGCATGGGACGTAATTGCTAATCGTTATATCGATAGCTATTTTGAAGTAATGGATGCACTCGGCGTAGAACGTGCCGATGTATACCCACGCGTATCTACTCATATCCCTGATATCCTTAAGATGATTGAGACTCTTATCGATAAGGGTTATGCTTATGAGTTAGATGGCGATGTGTATTTTAGCGTAGAAAAATTTGATCATTATGGTGAATTGTCTGGTCGTACATTAGATGATATGGAAGCAGGCGCTCGTATTGAAGTAGACGGTCGTAAAAAGAACCCTATGGACTTTGCACTTTGGAAAGCTGCTAAACCAGGTGAACCATTCTGGGAAAGTCCTTGGGGCAATGGTCGTCCAGGTTGGCATATTGAATGTTCCGCTATGAGCCAAAAATATTTAGGCGAAGAATTCGATTTTCATGGTGGTGGTAGTGATTTGATTTTCCCTCATCATGAAAATGAAATTGCTCAATCTGAAGGCTGTTCTGGTCATCATCCATCTGTAAAATACTGGTTACATAATGGATTCATTACGATTAATTCTGAAAAAATGTCCAAATCCTTGAATAATTTCTTCTTGGTGAAAGATATTTTAGAACAATATAGTCCAGATGCTTTACGTTACTTCTTACTAAGCACACATTATCGTAGCCCATTGGATTTCTCCGATGAACGCTTAGAAGAAGCAAATAAATCTTTGGAACGATTAGGTACTGCTATCGAAAATCTTTTATATCTTGAAAAATGTGAAGCTGGCCCTTGTGACGATGCTCAACGTTTATTAGAAAAAGCTAAAGAATATGAAGAAGAATTCGAAGCCGCTATGAGCGATGATTTTAATACTGCATTAGCTACATCTAGTATGTTTGGTCTTGCTAAGGAAATTAATATTTACTATCAAGTTGTAACAGGTAGAGAAGGCGTTGTTTGCCAAGATGCTATCGCAGAGGTAAAACGTATCTTTAAATTTATGACAGAGGTCATTGGCGTATTAGAAAAAGCTTGGGAAGGTAATACTGGTGCTGATGCCGCCGAATACGAACAATTGATGGATGTTATTCTCTCTGTTCGTCAAGCATGCCGTGAACAAAAGCAATGGGCTCTTGCGGATTGCATTCGCGACCGATTAGCTGAAATTGGCATTACTATTGAAGATTCTCCTGCAGGAGCACGGTGGAAAAAACGTGAAATTTAAGCAATTTCAATTTCTGAAACAAGAAGCTATTAAAAAATTAATACTCTTAGATACGGAGGACCATTCTTTTGTATCTAAACCAGCATCTGAAGTATTAGCTTCAGATGCTGTTATGTTGGCCTATATTGGTGATGCTGTGTATTCTATGTACATTAGACAACGCGTTGTAGAAATGAGTATTTCAAAGGTTCAGGTTCTACATACATTGGTAACTGAATTTATTTGTGCAAAATCTCAGTCAAAAGTATTGGATCAATTAGAATCAATATTTACAGAGGATGAACAAACAATTGCTAGACGAGCCCGAAATAGTAATGTCAATGTACCTAAGAGTAGTTCTGTACGGGAATATCGAAATAGTACCGCCTTTGAAGCAGTCCTTGGTTTCTTATATGAAACAGGTCAGCAGGACCGACTTAATGAATTGATGAAAGAGGCCTATTCTATTACATTAAGAGGACTTTCACATGGATAATTATATTGTAGGCAGAAATGCCGTAAAGGAAGCATTAAAAGCAGGCCGTTCTATACAACGCATTTTAGTGAGTGACGATAAAATTAAAACGGGTTTATCTGATATCGTGGGTCTAGCGAAATCCAAGGGGATAGAGGTTCGTCCCACACCTGTTAAACAGATGAATCGATATGAAACGGATGTACCTCATCAAGGTGTTATTGCATTTGTTAATGCTGTAGAATTCAAAGACCTTGGAGAAGTACTGCAAGAGTCGAATCATGAGAATCCATTGCTTATCTTAACGGATGGTGTAGAGGATCCTCATAATATGGGGGCTATTATCCGGACCGCTGAATGTGTGGGAGCTACTGCGGTTTTAATTCCCAAACGTCATAATGCACCAATTAACGCAACGGTTGCCAAAACATCTGCTGGGGCAGTGGAACAAATTCCCCTTGTTCAAGTTGGCAATGTTACACAAACGATTAAACAGCTTCAAAAGCAAGGATTTTGGGTTCTTGGTGCTCATATGGAAGGTGACCGTACCTTGTATGAAGCCGATTTAACGATACCTACCGTCCTTGTTATTGGAAATGAAGGTAAGGGGATTAGCCGTGTTGTAAAAGAAGCTTGTGATTTCCTAGTTACTATCCCTATGTATGGTAATTTAAATTCTTTAAATGCATCTGTAGCAGCTGCTATTCTCATGTATGAAGCAGTTCGACAACGGACTATGAAGGTAAAATAGAGGTGCTACATGTTAAAGGATATTTTAATCGTCGATGGGTATAATGTCATCTTCGCATGGCAAAGTTTAAAAAAACTGGCTAATGAATCCTTGGAACACGCTCGAATGGAATTACGTAATCAGCTTTTAAACTATGGTAAATTTAAAGGCTATGAGGTTATACTCGTGTTTGATGGTAAATATACTAAGTCGATAGCGAGTATCGAAGAAATCACTAAAGGGTTTATAGAAGTATATACCGATGATGGTGAAACGGCAGATTCTTTTATTGAACGAGAAGTATTCTTGCGCCAAGGTAAGTATACTAATGTATACGTCGTTACTTCTGACGGGGCTGAACAAAATCAAATATTAGGCTCTGGTGGACTTCGGATTCCAGCAAGAGAATTGCAAAATGATATGCGTCTTGCCAAGCAAGAGGAACGCTTGCAATATACACATAAACATCATCGTGACCAAATGGTACTCAGGAGAAATGAGGTATATGACCACTTAGATCCCGATGTGGCTAAAAAATTAGAAGCTATACGGAGAGGTACAAAGTAAGCACAACAGATAGACCTGCTGTAGTAGTATGAAGTACATTCTATTTCATAAATCTTGCAGAACATATATAATTCAAGTATAATAACATATATTGGTATTTCTACAATATGTGATTGTATGGAGGACCTATGAACAATTTTCATATGCAACAGTCCGATTACAATTTCAAAGAAATGACTGATGAGCAAGTTGTGGTCATAGCTCAACAAGAGCAAAATGAGTTTGCAATCGACTATATAGTCAATAAATATAAAAATTTTGTGCGCGCTAAGGCGCGTACCTATTTTCTTGTAGGTGCCGATCGAGATGATATCATTCAAGAAGGCATGATTGGCTTGTATAAGGCTACTCGTGATTTTAGACATGATAAATTAGCCTCTTTTCGGGCCTTTGCAGAACTATGTATTACACGGCAAATTATTACGGCCATAAAATCTGCGACGCGTCAAAAGCACGCACCACTCAATTCTTATATTTCTTTAAATAAACCTGTGTATACAGAAGAGTCTGAACGGACCTTGTTAGAAATGCTGTCATCAGCACGAAGTACAAATCCAGAAGACCTCATTATTAGCCAAGAAGAGCTAGATGATATAGAAAAAAACATAGGACATATTTTAAGTGATTTAGAGTGGCAAGTGTTAGAAGGCTATTTAGATGGTAAATCATATCAGGAGATGGCAAAAGGTACTGATCGTAGCATCAAGTCGATTGATAATGCTTTACAAAGGGTTAAACGTAAATTAGAGAAGTTTTTGGAACATCGTGTATTAGATGCTCCTACACAGGAAGGATGACTATTGTGACAAATTTTTTGATGGTTTTAGAAATCATTGTGTCCATTTTATTGATTGTTGTTGTAATTGCTCAAACTAGTAAGAGTTCTGGTATGGGCGGCGCCGTTTCTGGTGCGGCAGATTCTACATTCGGCGGTAAAGAACGCGGCTTAGATGGGTTCTTATCTCGCTGTACAATCATTTTAGGTATTATCTTTGCTGTATTGAGCTTAGTTCTAGGGGCAATGATTAACCAATTCTAATTTGAAAGCCTGCCTAGCAGGCTTTTCTTTTTTTCGCATATATAAATATTATGCAAAGGAGGTGTTTATATGAAAGAAAAAGTGTTAGCGTTTTATAAATCTATTTATCCCCATATATATCATATCGATGATGCTGCTATGGATTGTCATATTAAGGGCGGCCGTGAATTGGATGCCTTTATGGATGCTGCTAGAGAACTATTAAAAGAGGGGCGTTTGAGCTTTATACGAAAAGATGTATATGCCTATAATAATGATACAGAATTTATTGAAGGAATTTACAAGGGATATAGAAAATCCTTTGGATTTGTTATTACTGCTCCTGATGAAGAGGATGTGTATATAGCAGAACAAAATAAGGGCACTGCTATGCATAATGATAAGGTTCGGGTACGTATTATCACATCTCGTGATTCACGCCATAAACGAGAAGGTGTTGTCACTGAAGTCATAGAACGAGCTAATGAAACTGTTGTAGGTACCTATGACAGACAGCATTCCTTTGGATTTGTCATCCCTGATGATGAACGATTGGGAACAGATATTTACGTTGACTTACATAATACCTTAGATGCTCGTAGTGGCGCTAAGGTGCTTGTAAAAATTATCAAATGGCCAGAAGGCGATAAGAAACCAGAAGGTGTCATTACAGAAGTATTGGGCTATAAAGGTGACGTAGGCCTTGATATTAACTGTATTATGGCTAATTATGACTTGCCATTTTCTTTTCCAGAAGATGTTGTGAAAGCGAGTCAACATATTAATACGACCATTACAGATAATCCTAAACGTTGGGATTTACGCGACGTGCCAATGGTTACCATCGATGGTGAAGATGCAAAGGACCTTGATGATGCTGTGAGTGGTCGTAAACTCGATAATGGTAACTATGAACTAGGTGTACATATTGCCGATGTAAGCCACTATGTAGTGTCGCAAAAGGCTATCGATAGAGAGGCCTATAAACGCGGTACATCTGTCTATCTAGTAGACAGAGTTATCCCTATGTTACCAGAGGTACTATCCAATGGTATCTGTAGCTTAAACGCTGGCGAAGATCGGTATGCCATGACCTGTATGATGGAAATTGATACAAATGGTAAGGTTGTTAATTATCGGATTCAACCATCTATCATCCATGTGAATCGCCGTTGCAGTTATAAAGAGATTTATAAAGCATTAACCGAAGATATTATTCCTGATGACTTGGCACCTCTTATGCCCATGATTCACAATTTATCCGACATCGCAAAAACTTTAAATGATATGCGCCGTCGTCGTGGTGCACTGGATTTTGATTTCCCTGAATATAAGGTGCTTTTAGATACAGAAGGCACACCATTGCGCATCGTACGTCGCGACCGGACATTAGCAGAACGTCTTATTGAAGAGTGTATGCTTATTGCAAACGAAACGGTAGCTACTCATCTCAAGAATACAAACCGTACGAGTGTATATCGTATCCATGAAACACCAAGCGAAGAAAAGATGAGTATGTATCAAAAGGTACTCAATTATTTAGGTCAAGATATTCGATTACATCTTGATGAATTGGAGCCACGCGTGTTCCAACATATTTTAGATGCTGTTAAGGGCACGGATATTGAACAAGTGGCTCAAATCATGACATTGCGTTCCATGCAACAAGCTAAATATAGCATCGATAATGCAGGTCATTTTGGGTTGGCGTCGAAATGCTACACACACTTTACATCGCCTATTAGACGATATCCAGATCTCATGGTACATCGCTTATTAAAAGCTGATATGGGATGGCCTGATGGATATGCAAACCGCGATACTAAAACAGAATTTTTAGAACGTGCTGCTGTCCATTCTTCAGAACGTGAACAAGTGGCTGTAGCTGCTGAGCGCGACACAGTCGATTTAAAGAAAACCCAATATATGGTTCCATTTATTGGCGAAGTCTTTGAGGGTAAAATATCTAGCATCACATCCTTTGGTATGTTTGTAGAGTTAGATAATGGTATCGATGGTCTTGTTCATATGAATATGATGACTGATGATTACTATTTTTACGATGAAGAACATTTCCTATTAGTTGGCAAGCGCACGGGTCAAATCTATCATTTAGGTGATACGGTAACGGTGACATTGGTGAAAGCTGATGTAGAAAAACGTCAAATCGATTTCGTGCTTGGCGAAGTGGATAATCTTATGAGAATTCAAGAAATGATGAAGAATTCCGAAGGTTATGTAGGGGTAAGAGAAAAGAAACCGTTTGGGCGTTCTGGTATCTCTAAACAATCTAAACGAAAAGGCAAGGGACATAGCAAGTCTTCTAAACGAAGAGAACGATATTCTGGCTTATCTAGTGTTACAAAGCATAAAAAGGGACGCAAAGACCATAAAGGGTCTAAGAAAAAAGTAAAGAAACGTAAACGATAATAAAAATATTAATACCTATTGTGAGGTGACTATGGCAAAGAAAGATGCACCATCATTAATTGCAGATAACCGCAAGGCACATCATGATTTTAATATTCATGAAACCTATGAAGCGGGCATTGCATTGACGGGAACAGAGATTAAATCGATTCGCCAAGGTAAATTAAATCTTAAGGATAGCTTTATCCGTATTGATAAGGGCGAAATGCTTCTCTACGGTGTTCATATCAGTCCTTATGAACAGGGCAATCGCTTTAATCATGAGCCTGAGCGAACACGTAAACTATTGATGCATAAATCGGAAATAAAAAAATTATTCCAACAAGTGAAAGAAAAGGGATTCTCCTTGATTCCGTTGAACTTTCATTTTAGCCGTGGCTATGTGAAGGTAACGGTTGGTCTTGTAACAGGCAAAAAATTGTACGATAAACGCCAAGATATGGCAGAACGGGATGCAAAGCGTGACATTGCTAAGCGTTTAAAGGAACAACAAAAATACTGATATATAATAGGAGGATGTTTAGTGGAAGTTAATCAATACTTTTATAGTTTGGCAAAAATATCAGCTCAAAAAGCAGCTGAAAACGGAGTGCATGTAGATCCTAAATTTATATATACTCAATGGTACATTGAAACAGGTGGGTTTACATCACAACTACAAGCAACCCATCATAATCTAGGTGGTGTTACAGCATCAGATGGCAGTTGGAGACATTTTACGGATTTTATTGATTTTGCCAACTATTTTGGTAATTACTTGACATACTATAGAGAAGATGGCATGACAAATGCTACATCTCTGTATTCGTATATCAATGCCTTGTACAATGGCGGATACTTTACAGCAGATTTTAATTCTTATTATGGCTCTGTATTACAAGTGTTTAATACAATCAATTTCTAAACTTTATAATGATAAGTTTTAATATATACGTTTATATTTTAGTTATATATTAGTATTTAAATAGAAATGGATGCATTCCTATACTGTATAGGAATGCATCCATTTTTGTCGTTGGAATATTCTATGTAGTTTGTTTATAGATATCCAATTGAAATATGAATTATAAATGAAATATTAATGATTATAAAATTATAAAAATATGAATATAATGTGAATTTATAAGTTAAAATAACAGTTATTTTATAGATTTCAAACATATCAATATGCTATACTTATAAAAAATATCTTACTATATAGATTTAACTATTAGTGGGTAGTGTATATTTATAGTCATAGGTTTATATGTTTTGGGGAATTTAAATATCTTTATCTGAGATTAATATATAAATTATAGTAAATCTATGATATATCGATTAGCTTGAGGGGTAAAAGTTATGAATCGAGATATGGGAGTTCTAAATCAAAATAAGAATAATTTTATTGGTATTATGAAAAATACAAAGAAAGTAAAGGATACAATTCAAGGCATAGATGGTTTGAAGGGGATAGCTATTATAGGTGTAACCCTATTCCATATGTTTCCTAATTCCATAACAGGTGGATTTTTAGGTGTATCCTTATTTTTTTTGCTATCAGGATATTTATTAGCATTTACGACTGCCGATCAGTATAAAAAAGGAACATATAGTGTAAAAACTTATGCAGAGCGTAGAGTTAGACGTATTCTTTTGCCATTAATTATTATGATTATGGTTGTTTTGGGAACATTATATGCACTAGTGCCTGAAACATTAGCGGGTATACGGGCTGAAGTTATTTCTATTCTATTAGGGTATAACAATTGGTGGCAAATATCTCAAAATGCTGACTACTTTACACGTCTAGCTAATACATCGCCATTTACGCATATGTGGTTTATGGGGATTGAATTGCAATATATTGTAGCTTGGCCAATTATATTTTGGTTATATCGTAATTTAAGTCGTTTGTTATCAACTCGTATTGCACTTCTCGTTTTAACGATTATTGCACTTGGATTGGGCTCAATTATGCCTATTATGTATCAACCCGGTGTGGATGTATCTCGTGTTTATTTTGGCACAGATACGCGTGTATGGGCTTTATTATTGGGTGCTGTTTTAGGGTTAAGATACGTGGATGTTAAAGCATCAACACATATTTCTAAGTTTAAAAAGACTTTTGGCTCTATATTTTTAGTTACTAGTACTCTTGCACTAATTGTGGCATATGTAAAATTAAATGGACAAGATCCTTTAACATATATTATTTGGATGCCTGTATTTACCATTTTATTTGCACTAATGGTGTTATTTGTAGAGAAAAAATATCTGACAATTGGCAAATTTTTTGATATGCCTTTGTTGAAATGGTTAGGTCATCATAGTTATGGATTATTTTTATGGCAATATCCAGTAATTTATATTTTCCAAAAATTGGAGCTTTTGAATTTCTTTGGAAATGAAATTGGGTACTATACGGCGATGACTGCTGTTATTTTCTTATTAACAATATGGATTGATACTGTTACTAAATGGTTTAATTCATTAATTTCTTGGTCTGAATTTTTCAAAGCGATTCAATCTTACTATGTAAAAGTTGTGACACCAGTAGCATCTTTAGTTATTCTAGCTGGTGGTATTGCTTTTTGTATGGCTCCAGCAGACAAACAACGTGATATGAATGATTTACAAGCACGTCTAGAAGCGAATGCACTTTCACAAGCTAGTGCAAATGAAAAAAATAAAGAAGTGAATTTAGCTGATGTAAAAGATCCTCAAGAAATGGTTAATATTGTAGCTGTTGGTGATTCTGTTATGCTTGGAGCTGCACCTGCACTCCGAAATGATTTTGCAGGAATCTATATTGATGCTAAGGTTTCTCGATATGTTGGGGCTGGTTTAGATATTTTTAAAGGTATCAATAAAGAAGGTCGATTAGGTGATGTTGTTATTGTTGGCCTTGGTACTAATGGTCCAATTACAGGATATTATGAAGAAGAAACTAAAGCATTGGTTGAGTATTTAGGGGATAGAAAAATCTATTGGATTAACAACTATGCACCAGGCATCAGTTGGATAGATGAGAATAATGCGTATTTAGAAAAATTAGCTAAAGATCATCCTAATATTGTTATTATTGATTGGGCTAGCTTAGCTGCTAAACATAGAGACTGGCTTGGTGATGATGGTATTCATCCAAATGATTTGGGGGTTAAAGAATACTCTAAGTTCGTTCATGATCAAATTAAAGCGGATATGCTATCTAAATCATCGAAAGATCGTAATGGCCGAACCATTCCAAAACGTGTTAGTGCAAGTGCTGACATATAATTAGGGGGTTGCAAAGTGGAAGTTAATCAATATTTTTATAGCTTAGCAAAAATATCTGCACAAAAAGCCGCTGAACATGGCGTCCATGTAGATCCTAAATTTATCTATACGCAATGGTATATAGAAACTGAAGGATTTACATCTCAACTGCAAGCTAGTCATCATAATTTAGGCGGCGTTATGGCCTCTGATGGTAGTTGGAGACATTTTACTGATTTTATTGATTTTGCCAATTATTTTGGAAATTATTTGACTTACTACAGAGAAGATGGCATGACAAATGCTAGTTCTTTATATAACTATGTTGCTGCATTACATCATGGGGGATATTTTACGGCAGATTTTAATACGTATTATAGTGCTGTTTTGCAGGTGTTTAATACGATAAATTTTTAGGGAGATTTATCGGGAGAGTATCAGTTAGAGAATATGATTTTTAACTTACAAGGTGTTAAACCATTTCTTGGTTTGTGTTTTGGTATGGTTATATGTCTTGGTATATCTGGTTGTAATAAATCTGATTCAGTACCAGTTGCATCTAATTTAGATAATAATATTAGTATACAAAATAATATAGATAATACGACTAATACTACATTGCCTACCAATAAAAAAAATAATAGTTGGGGTGACCTACATTTGAATCCATCGGAAAGTGCTTATATATATATGAAAGGTGAAAGTAATACGATTCAATCACATCGTGTAAGAGCAGCTAGTATGATTAAAGTATATATTTTAAGCTATCTTTTTGAAAAAATTGATAAAGGTGAAATTTCATTACAGGATGTGTATGTATTAAAACCATCTGATAAGGTTGGCGGATCTGGTGTCTTGAATGGGTATGAAAGTGGATCAGTACTTTCTATTGATACGATTGCTAGATTAATGATAACTGAAAGTGATAATACTGCTACTAATATTTTGATTGATAAATTGGGATTGGAAAATATCAATTTGTATATATCAACCCAAGGCTATAAAGATACACAACTAAATCGGAAAATGATGGATTTAAATGCAATAGATAAAGGAATTGACAATTATACATCTGCACAAGATCTAGGAAACTGGTTTTTAAAGTTAGCTGCAGGGAAAATGGCTTCGGATTTGTCAAACAAACAAATGATTGACTATTTAGTGGGACAAACTGATACGGAATGTATTTCAGCAGCTTTGCCGAATCGTATCATCGCTCATAAAACTGGTGAATTAGCAGGAGTATATCATGATGGTGGCATAATTTATAATGCCAATCATAATGATTATTACATATTAGTATTGCTTTCAGATGGATATGATTCTAGAACTGGCACAATAGAATCGTTTAGGTCTATAGCAAGGCAAGTGGATAATAAAGTTAATTGGAAGTAGGGGGAGTTTATTATGAGACAGTGTACTAGGTGTGGTGCTGAATGGAAAGAAGGCGCTAAATTTTGTGTAAAATGTGGTGCTGCAGAGGAGAGAAATTTATGTCCTAGCTGTGGAGCAGCTGTTCCTAATGATTCACGCTTTTGTACAAAGTGTGGCTATGAAATGAATATTCCTACAATGCAACATTTCAAGAATAACATAACTGGTAGCAGTAAAATTGTTAAATATGCTATAGGGGCTGTTGTGTTATTAGCTATTATAATTGGCATTGCTATTGCAGTACATTCTAGTTCAGGGTCTACGGGTCCAAATGGAACAGTAATTAGCGTAAAAGCTAAAGATATGGCTGATGACTATATTAGGGATCAAGCTTCAGCTGAAACAAAATACAAAGATCATAAAATAGCTATTAATGGTAAGGTTGTAGATAAATTCCAATTTAAAAATAGTAATAATTACGGTATTGTAATTTATCAAATCGATGCAGCGGGAAAAAAATATAGTGTCATGGTTGATGTAGATCCCAAATTGGTTAAAAGTTTAAATGGTTTAAATATTGGGGATTTTATAACTGTTGAAGGTAAATCATATGGTATTGTTAAGCAAGATAATCCTACGGATATTACCATTCAAATTAATGCAGAAAAGATTAATGAATAGGGAGAAAAGAAATGAGTAAATTTTGTAGATTTTGTGGTAATTCAATGGATGATGATGCAGTGTTTTGTGCTTCGTGTGGAAAAAATCAAGCAGTGGAGGAGTCTAATACTTCAATCTCAGATAATATGGCAAATCGCAATTTAAGTTATGTTCCTAATTCAGTACCAGCTCAAAATAAAAATAAAAACATTATTTTGGCTGCTATTGCTGTTGCTGCAGTTCTTATAGTTGGTGGTGGAACTTACTTTGGGTATAGTTACTACTTACAACAAAATCAGGCAGAACAAGCAAAAATTGCAGCAGCGGAAGCTAGTCAAAAAGCTAAAGAGGCTCAAGATAAGGCTGAAGCTGATAAGAAGCAAAAAGAAGAAGATGCAAAAAAAGAATTAAACAAAACACAAGTTAAGAATGCAATAGATACTCTTATGAATGGTGAAGCATTATTAAAATCTTTGGCAGATGATATCAATGCTGGACATGTAAAAGGGTATAGTACAAGTCATTGGAGTCGTGAACGTACTCTAAGTGAAATTAATAATGAATCTACAAAATTTCAGGATTTAGAACCTGCTGTTAAACAACGCATTATTGAATTACAAAACATTCAAATTCAGCGTGTTAATGCAATGTATGACGGTGCTGCAGGTAATACCTATCGCTTTGATGAGGGTGGGAAAAAATATGATGAATTTTATGATAAATTAGCTACCTTGAAGAAAGATTTTGGTATTAACTAATATGTATAGGATTGTGTATTATGAGAAAAATAATTTTAAGTGCCTTAGTAGGTACATTTTTACTTTCAAGTTTCACAACAGTTGTCGATGCTAGCTGGTTATCTAAGGCATGGGGGCGCTTAGAAAACTCCTTAGATACAGTAAGTACCGATGCACCACCATCTGTTGATAGAAAAAATTATGATATAGGGCATTTATTACCGAAAGAAGATCTTACAATAGCTGGTGTGCCTTTGGGGGCAACTTTCCCAGAAATAAAGGCTAGCCTTGGCAATCCCCAATATGAAACTAATGAAAGTTTACAGTATGGTGGTATTAAATATCATCGCGATATATATCTTTATCGTGACTATCGTGTAGATAGGATTATAGTAACCAATCGAGACGCAACTACTGCAAGAGGAATTGCAGTGGGTGATACATTGAAACAGGTTATTGCAGCGTATGGACAACCAGATTTTATCTATGAAGATTATTATTTTTATGGATACCAGAAAGCTGGTTCTGATTATATTAATGGAATTTATTTTACTCATGATGGAAAACGTGTAACACGTATTTCTATTACAAGTTAGTAATTTTTATATTTGTAATGTAATTTATGCGTACTTAGAGAATGGATGAGTAGATGAATAAAGCTTTAAAATTTTTAAATGTGTTGAGTTTAACAACTATATTCAGTATTGGTCTTGGATTTATTAGTAATGTTAAGGCTGCAGATTATTATATTGATACTTATAGTGATAATGTTTCTGTATGGGTTGTAGATACAGAGAAAACAGGTCGTGATAGCGATAAATACATAGCAGATGTAAAATTTGTATATCCAAAAGGAAACTATGATGAAGAAACGCTTGTATTCCAACGTAAACCAGATGGTCATTGGTACTATGGATATGGAAATGACTCGGATATGACGTTAGTACAAAATGATGATGCTTCAAATGATATCCTTTATTATGTGTTGAATCATTAACCATATTACATGTGTTAGGAGGAGTTATTATGAAATACTTTAAATATATATTATTAGCTGTATGTGCAGTGAGCTTTATATTTGTTAATTTTAATGTATCTGCGTCATCAGCAATAGATCGAAGAACCTCTATGATACAATCTGTCAGTGGCAAATTATCTGGTGATTGGTATGATGCAAATGGTAATTTGGTTTATAGCATTCATCATGGTTATGTTAATGGTGCTAAAATTATCGATTGCTATGATTATGTGGGAGGGAATCCTGGAGGTGCTGTTATTACGATATTAGAAGCTAACGGACCAAGAAGTATTAGATTAGACTGGTTAAGACATGACAATGATAATCCTAAGATGGTTGAGATGTTTGGTACTCCATATTTGAAGATTTATGATTTAAGAAATCCTAATAGACTATTAAATACTTATTATTATCAACCATATAGCTCTGATTTTTCTCATAAATAAATCCAATTAAGAATTATTAGGTGGTGAGTAGTATGATATCAAAATTTTTAATTATAACGACTTTATTTGGAGTAGTTATTTTATCGCCATTTTCGAATTCAGTAATGGCATATAATTATAATACGTCTAGCTATGATCATGCTTATCGTGGTGCATATTTTAATCCGAATTCTATGGTAACTCAATGTATTAGTGTTGAATATTTACCTAGATATAGTATTACAAATTATACTTATTTATATGGTGATGGAACAAAATGCCTTGTCCAAGTTGATAAAGCTGGGGTTGTCCACAATATTTTAGTTACAAAACCATAGGTGATAATAATGAATCTTATAAAAGTGATTAAAGTTTTGTTATTTATGACATTTTTTTTAGGTGTATCAATACCAGCAATGGCTAGGACTATATCCCATCCTAATCATTATGATCATGCTACTATTGGAGAGCACTTTGATCCATATAGTATGGTTACAAAAATGACTGGATCAAGATATGATCGAATGGAAAAAAAATCTATTTGGAGTTATGAATACGCTGATGGCACAATTTGCCGTGTCGTAACTGCTGGATACATAGTTCAAGATATTTACCTTATTAAACCATAGTTTTATCATAGGGCTGTAACAGAATGCGGTTTTAACGCATTCTAGTTGTGGCCCTATTTTGTATAATTGTTGTCAACCTTATAAAAAAATATAAGTTGATAAAAATCACATATTTTCTTATAATGTAAACAAAGTGTGATTTATATAGTTGACAATGTAAGTGCATGAAGAGGTGAATACTATGAGTCAAATTCGTCAAATCACAGAAATCGGTATTTTAACTGCTATGATTACAATCTTGGGAGCTATCAAGATTCCTAATCTTGTGCCGGGCATTGAGTTCCAGTTATCGGCACCATTAGCGGTGGCAATTTGTGCGGCTTTTGGGTTTAAAAAGTATATCATCAGTGGTTGTTTATCCAGCCTTATTGGGTTGGCATTGGGGACTCAAAATTTTCTAAGTGTTGCTATTGCTATGCAATTTAGATTAGTTGTGGGTTTCTTATTGTGGATTTGCAAAAATCATATGCTTGGTGTAATCCTAAGCGGTCCTATTGCTTCGACGGTAGCTCGATTAACTCTATCCGTCTATGTTGGTAAAGGAGCTCTAGCTATGGTTATGCTCGCAGTACCAGGTATGATTTTTACTGCTGTTGTAGCGCCAATTATGACTGCTGTATTTAAAAAGGTTATATCCGCTGCTACGCATAGTGTACCTCGAAAGGTCGTGCGATGATGGGGTTATACAGTATTCGCATGCGTGGTGCAGAAGGGGGACCTCATGAAGAAGGGGGCCGCCATATTTCTGGAGCTGAACGCATTGTAGAGGAAAGTGATTTAGAATCTGTAGCGGCCTCTTTAATTCATCGTGCATTGCATCATAGTAAAGGCAAGTCAGATTTTATAAATATTCGTATAGATGCGGTTCATGATGAAGATATTGCTTACGTTGATTGTATCGCTATTGATGAACATCAGACTGAGTCTGTAAAAGAATCGCATGAATTAGCAAAAGAGTTATTACAGTCAGTAGTGTCGCATAAGGCCGTAGAAAATGCTTTCACAGAACTAGGCCAACTACCAGGTAATATGCGTGGTGCCATTCTGATGGATGCCAATACAGGTGTGCGATTGGATCAAGATACTATGCGCGGTGTTCGCGTAAGTCATATGGATGCGTGTGGCAACGAAACAAGATCTATGAATGTGCATATGCGTGAAGCACTAGTACTAGCCACAAAGGTGCAGTCATGTCCTGGTATTGTAGGTGAACTTTGTTGGTCCGACGATCCAGATTATACAGTTGGGTATGTAGCATGTAATGGCATATATCATCGCATTCCGAATATGAAAGAAATGGGAAATCCTATCGGGGGCCGTGTATTTTTTGTAGATACAAATAGGCCTATTCGTGAAATTGTTGATTATTTAGAGAATACAACAGTATTGGTACGGTGGTAGCATGGATTATTATCAAGACTTTCAAAAAAAACTAGAGGCTAAGGAGCAAGAACAAAATAAAAGAACGATTAAGACCTACGAGCCCTTAGATGCAGTACGTGTAAAACGCAATGATAGCGAGTATATCATGATGGCATCTAATAATTATTTGGGGCTTACCCATGAACCTCGTGTACAACAAGCGGCTATGCAAGCAATTCAACGATATGGCACCGGCTCTGGTGGTGCTAGACTTACATCAGGATCGTTTCCATTGTTTAAGGAATTAGAAATCGCTATAGCCAATTTTAAAGAAACGGAACAGTCACTTGTGTTTAATACAGGTTATATGGCTAATGTTGGTACGATTACGGCCTTAATGAACAAGCATAGCGTCATCATTAGCGATGAATTAAACCATGCTAGTATCATCGATGGGTGTCGCCTCAGTGGAGCTCATATTGAGCGGTATAAACATAAAGATGTAGAACATGCTGAATACATTCTTAAGAATTATAAATCTGCGTATAAAATGATCATTACTGATGGTGTATTTAGTATGGATGGAGATATTGCACCATTAGATAAGCTGTATGAGTTAAGTAAGGAATATAATGCTCTTCTTATGGTAGATGATGCGCATGCGACCGGTGTCATCGGAAATGGGCGAGGTACGGCTCATCATTTTGGTCTTACCGATGTAGATGTACAGCTTGGTACCTTGAGCAAGGCCTTGGGTTCTGTTGGCGGCTACGTGGCGGGGCGTAAGGAATTGATAGAATACCTGATTAACTATAGTCGTAGCTTTATATTTTCTACAGCTTTGTCCCCGGCGGATATCGGTGCGGCTTTAGAGGCCCTACGAATTGTACGTGATGAACCATCTGTGGTCGATACGTTACGTGATAATACTGTGTATATGGCACATAAATTACAGGCTATGGGCATTGATTGTGATGATGAAACCCCGATATTCCCGATTGTAGTAGGCGAGAATGATCGAGCCTTAACATTGGCCCGTGAGTTAGAAGAACGAGGGATTATTATTACTGCTATTCGACCTCCTACGATTCCTGTTGGTGAAAGTCGCCTACGCATGACGGTGACTGCTGCTCATAGCAAACAACAACTTGATTATGTCGCAAAAACGCTACATGAATTACTAGTTGACATGAATATACATTAGGGGTATGATAGATAAACCAACAAACCCATGGGGATGTAAAGGTTTCGACAGGGGCGAGTGTGGTATAGATAGCGAGTCGGCGTTCCATTGGGCCGTTAAACGGTGGGAAAACATTTAAACGCAGAAGAAAATTTTGCATTAGCTGCATAAGCTACGTCCCTCATACTTGTGCCTACCAAGTGTGAATGGACGTCAAACCGTAGGCTGGCTTAATTTAGTCGTTCATATGAATTAGGCGAGACAATATGAACTGGAGTACTGTAGTTTGTCTGTGAGCGATAGGTACTTGAGACTTAAATCATAGACTGTGCTCGGAGAGGTCTATATGGCAACGCTTTTGGACAGGAGTTCGACTCTCCTCATCTCCACCATGAGATGATTCATACCGAAGATTTAGTATCTTATGATGATACTAAGTCTTCGGTATTTTTTGCTTTGTACACAAATTGTTATAAAAGTCAACAATATATGGTGTGAAATTGTACGCAATTGAATGTTTAAAAATATAGATAATATCTAGCTTTATTAGAGGTTTATAGGATATAGAAATCTTGACTATCTAATCGGAATAAAGTACAATATATTGAGATATTTATGAATTTGGATCTTATAAATTTGGTGTTATGAAAAGGAGTACATGTAATGAAGTCTCGATATTCACGCATGTTAGCAGTATTAGCAGTATCTGCTTTACTGGTGGCAGGCTGTGGTAGCCAACAACAGCAATCAGCTGATGTGGCGGTAAACTCGTATAAAATCGTATCGCAAAACGCACAAGTTGATCAAACCTATACGGGTACGGTTAAGGCAGAAAATTCTGTGGCTGTACATGCTCGTGTTACTGGTTATGTGGTGGAAAAATTTGTTAAAGGTGGGGACCAAGTAGTAGCAGGTCAACCTTTATATCGAATCGATTCTCGCCAATATGAATCCAATGTAGCAACAGCGGAAGCTAATGTGGCAAGAGCAAATGCAGATTATAAAAATGCAGAAACTGATTTAGATCGTTATGAAACATTGGCAAGTCAAGATGCGATTGCACGCCAACGCGTAGATACACAACGTTCTGCCACGGAACAAGCTAAAGCAGCTGTAGAAGCACAACAAGCTGCATTGAAGATTGCTCAAGATAACTTAGGTGATACTATCATTTATGCACCATATTCAGGCACATTGAGCATGGACGCTGTCGATATAGGTACATTTGTTAATGCAGGATCCACAACATTGGTAACCATCGATTCTGTAGATCCTATTTTCGTTGAATTCAGTATGACTGAACAAGAGTATCTTGAATTTATGGCTACTCGTTCTGGTGATGAAAACAGCGGCCTTAATTTGAAATTACGCTTAGCTGATGGCAAGGAATATAATCAAGTAGGTTCTGTTGTTCAAGCGGCAAGAACATTAGACCCTTCCACAGGCAAGCTCATTTTGAAAGCTTCATTCTCTAACCCTGACCATTTATTGTTACCTAATATGTTTGCTACCGTTATTTCTCCTGGTGAAAAATTAACGGATGCCATTTTGGTACCTACAAAAGCTATTTTACAAATTATGGATAAAAACTTTGTATATGTCATCGGTCAAGATGGAACAGTATCTCAAAAGGCTGTTGAACTCGGTGGCACTACAGGGGCTTTCACAATCGTTAAATCTGGTCTTGTAAATGGTGATGAAATCGTTGTAGATGGTTTAACTAAGGTTAAAAATGGTGCAAAGGTACAAGCCACTGAATTGTCTAAAACACAAATTGAAACAGCTAAACAATAGGAGGTAAGACGTGTCGAAATTCTTTATTAATCGACCTATCTTTGCCATTGTTATTGCCATCATGATTACATTAATCGGTTTGCTTTCAATGGTTAATCTTCCGGTAGCTCGATATCCACAAATTTCACCACCAAGTGTACGTGTTAGTACCATGTATACAGGTGCTACGCCTCAAGTACTGAATGATACTGTAGCCAGTGTAATTGAGTCTCAAATTGTAGGCGTTCAAGATTTAGACTATATGACATCTGATAGTGCTAGTACTGGTACATATTCTTTGTCATTACAGTTTAATCAAGGTAGTGATCCCGATATGGATACGGTTAATACCCAAAACCGTGTGCAAGCGGCGCTAGCTCAACTGCCTTCAGAGGTCCAACAAGTTGGTGTAACAACGACAAAATCCTCTGGCGATATGGCGTACATTTTCTCCTTGAATTCTCCAAATGGTACCTTTGATAGTACATTCCTTAAAAACTATGGTACAAACTATTTGATGGATGCCATTAAGGGCGTAAAAGGTGTTGGTTCCGTTCAAGAATTCGGTTCTGACTATGCAATGCGCATTTGGTTAGATCCTAGCAAGATGCAAAAATTAGGCATTACCATGTCTGATGTAACATCTGCTATTAAAAGCCAAAACGTACAAGCTGCAGCTGGTACAGTTGGTAAAAATCCTACCAATGGAGAACAAGCATTCCAGTATCCAATTAAAATTGATGGCCGTCTAGTGACAGAGCAACAATTTGGTAATATTGTTATCAAGAACTCTAATGGTACTGTATTACATTTAAAGGATATTGCTCGTATTGATGTGGGCGCAAAAGGGTACGATTTTGTCGCTAAGTCTTCATATCGCGATCCAAATGCTCCATCTGGTGAGATTTTATTTGTTGAACATCGTCCGTCTGCTGGTTTTGCCATTTCTTTACAAAATGATGCAAATGCTTTAGAGACGATTTCAAATGTTCAAAAAATATTGCAAGAACAGTCTAAGTCTTTCCCACAAGATTTGGAATATCACGAAGTCGTAGATAATACGAAATTCGTACGTGCCTCTATTAATGAAGTAGAGCATACATTCTTTGAAGCTTTATTGCTCGTACTCATCGTAGTGTATGTATTCTTGCAATCTTGGCGTTCTACATTGATTCCGATGATTGCAGTACCTGTATCATTACTAGGAACATTTGGCGCGTTTGTATTATTAGATTTCTCCATCAATACATTAACACTGTTTGCTATGGTATTGGCTATCGGCCTTGTCGTCGATGATGCTATCGTAGTGGTAGAGGCTGTTGAATATGAGTTAAAATATAATGGTTTATCTCCAAAAGAAGCTGCCATTGCGGCTATGAAAAATGTACAAGGCCCAGTAGTTGGTATTGCCTTTGTATTAGCCGCCGTGTTCATACCTGTTGCATTTATGGGCGGTATGACCGGTATTTTATATAAGCAATTCGCCTTAACAATTGCCGTTTCTGTGGCGATTTCCGCAGTTGTTGCGTTAATTTTGACACCATCGTTGTGTGCATTGATGTTAAAACCACATGTACAAAATGAACGTGAAGACTTTGTTCATCGTCAACTCAATAAATTTAATCGTGGCCTTGAACGTTTTAGTGATTGGTATGGTAAGGTGTTAGCTCGGTTGAGCCATCGTCTGAGCTTAACCGTTATTACATTACTCGTCTTTGCTGCTGGTACAGGTATCGTATTCCATTTCTTACCTACAAGTTTCGTACCTGCAGAAGATAGTGGATATTTCCTTATTGCTGTAAATGAACCACCAGGAGCAACGTCTGCTCGTACCGTGGAAACTCTTGATAAAATCAAAGATTTCTTAGAGCAAACACCGGGCATTAAAGATAATGTAGAACAAGTATTTACTGTTTCTGGGTTTGACCTTTTAGGTGGCTCTCAAAAATCTAGTGCTGGTGTTTCCTTTGCGGTATTAAAAGATTGGGATCAACGTAAATCATCTAATCAATCTGTTAATGCTATGGTGGGTGCAGTATTTGGCTTTGGTGCGAAGAATGTACCTGAAGCCAGTGTAGTAGCTTTGAATCCTCCATCCATTCCAGGTCTTGGTAACACTGGTGGCTTTACAATGTATATCATTAATAAAGCTGGTGATAGTGCTGAGGTAATGGCTGAACGGGCTCAGGCATTTATGGCAGAAGCTAGAACTAATCCGGCTATTCAAACAGTGTATACCACATTTAATACATCATCCCCATCCTTACAATTTGAAATCAATCGTGATAAGGCTGCTCAAGATGGTGTTCAGCTCACTGATATCTTCACCACATTGCAAGGTTTCTATGGTAGTATTCAAGTTAATGATTATACATCGTATGGTAAGAACTATAAGGTTGTTGTTCAAGCAGAGGATCAATTCCGTCAAAATGCTGACAACTTGAATATGCTCGCAGTTCGTAATAGTAAGGGACAAATGGTTTCTATTGCTAACTACATTACGAAAGAAAAGACGGCAACCCCTTCATCTATCACTCGTTTCGATAATGCTATGGCCGTTAAAATTGGTGGCTCTGCGGCTCAAGGATATGCTTCTGGTGATGCAATTCAAGCATTGAAGGATGCAGCTGCCAAAACATTGCCAGCTGGTTATACCTATGATTGGGGCGATCAATCCCGCGAAGAATTGAAGGCTGGATCACAAACCATGTTGATTCTAGGTCTTGGCTTGACATTTGTATTCTTGATTCTTGCTGCATTGTATGAATCCTGGAAAGTTCCATTTGCTGTATTATTCTCCGTACCATCTGGTATGATTGGTGCTGCATTAGTACCATTCTTGTTGAATTTTACAGGTCGATTCCAATTAGCAAATGACATCTATATGCAAATTGGTTTGTTAACATTGGTAGGTTTAGCTGCTAAGAATGCTATTCTGATTATCGAGTATGCGAAGATTCGTGTTGACGAACGCGGTATGGATATCGTCGATGCGGCTATCGAAGCGGCTAAGATTCGTTTGCGTCCAATCTTGATGACGTCCTTTGCATTCATCCTAGGCGTATTGCCATTGGCAATTTCTACTGGTGCCGGTTCTGGTGCTCGTACATCGATGGGTATCACAGTCGTAGCAGGTATGACAACAGCTACATTCTTTGGTATCTTTATCATTCCAATGCTTTTCATTATCGTCGAAAAGATTGGTCCTGGATTCTTTACAAAACGTAAAAAGGATCACTAATTCCAAATTTCATAACACAAATAAAACACGCTTATAACATAGCTTATAGGCGTGTTTTTTGGCTCTCTGTCAAATGTTGGGGTGTTCACCCTACGAGCCTTCTTTGGCACCAATCATAGTTATGGTTGGTGCCATTCTTTTTGCTCAAAAGTAGAATACGTACTCTAAATCTACCAAAGTGGCGAAGTCCATAGCTTATTCGTTTTAATACCTTAATCTTGTTGTTAGTTCCTTCTGTGTATCCATTAGAATATGGAAGTAAGAATGCATTAGTTAATTGAGTCATCCATGCAGGAAATGATGTAAAGAAGTTATTAAATTCTTTCAAACCTGATGCTTTCACTAATTCTAACCAATGGGTTAAATGTGCAGCTATTCCTTGTTTACCATAGGTTGAAAAGATTTTTCTAAAAGATAGTTTTAAAGCATATGCTTTCCGTATATCTTCAGAAATTCGAAGTATTTCACAGAGCTTAATGTGTTCAGCTTCCGTTAAATGATCTGGATGTTTCATTAGCACACGTCGATTCTGTTTTAACATACGTGAATATGCAGCCAGTTTATGTTGCTCACGCTTTCTAACTCGCTCTACCGCCCAATCCACAAGTCGACACACATGGTACCTATCACAGATAATGTGTGCATGTGGAAATAGCGCCTCCATGATGCGTTTAAACTGTATGGACATATCCATTACAATAAACTTAACTTGTACGCGATCTTTATGTTTAAATGATGCAAAATAGCGGATTAATGCTTGCGTATCACGTTTTGGTAAAATGTCTAATATTTCATGTGTATCTGGATTGGTTAAATTGACTTGGTATTGATAACCTTCTGCATTTCCTTTGAATTCATCAATACCAATAACATTAGGTAGTGTTTTAAGCTTAGGTATAGTGATCATAGAGCAATAGCGTAATACTGTAGTAATAGATGTATCACACTCTTTAGCAATAGCAGTATAGGTTACACTTTCAGTAAGTTTATTAAATAGCATTTTAATATTGGTTATACTTAGTTGCATATGTTTTCGTACAAATGGATTGTTCTCGGCAAAAGAGTGCTTACAATGAGGGCAAATATATCGACGTTGTCTGTATTTTCCAATTAATGGTCCTCGTTGTACTTTTCCAAATTTTACCGTACGTATGCGGTAATCTTTAATACGCTCTGTAGTTTCTCCGCATTTTGGGCAAATATGTGGTGTTACCGGTAATTCTATGTCAAAAATAAATGTTCCGTCCAATTCGTAGCTGTTTGTAATAAACTCTTGTTTTACATTATGTAAAAATTCAGTATAATCAGTAGTAGGCATATAAGCTCACATCCTTTCTTTAGGACTTTGACACTTTTATTGTAAAGTATGTGAGTCTTGTATGCTTATTTTTTTGCAAAAAAATAATGTTGGAAGTGACACCGTAGTGGTGTCACCCCAACATTTATTATAGAACCTGTTTTTTTGACTATTTTATGGTATAATATGCTAGTTAAAACGATTTAATTATCGCATGGGCGATATTGTGAAATATTTATATAAAAGAGGTATAAACATGAGTGAAGTAAAAACATTTGTGGCTGGTCATAAAAGCCCTGATACTGATTCTATTTGTTCTGCTATTTCTTATGCTAATTTGTTAACACAAATGGGTACACCTGCAACGCCTGTATGTGCTGGTGATGCGAATAAGGAAACTAAATACGCATTGGAACATTTCGGTTTCGAACACCCACAAATCGTTACAAACTGGGAAGAGTTCGCTCCTAATGGTGGCGATTTATATTTAACTGACCACAATGAATCCAAGCAAATCATCGATGGTTACAAATCTATGAATATGTGTGGTGTTATCGATCATCACCGTATTGGTGATTTCGAAACTGACGGCCCTGTATTCATTCGCATGGAACCAGTAGGTTGTACAAATACAATTTTGACTAAACTTTATATTGAAAATAATCAAGAAATTCCTAAGAATATTGCCGGTTTGATGTTGTCTGCTATTATTTCTGATACTGTATTGTTCCGCTCTCCAACATGTACAGAAACAGATAAGGAAATGGCTCATAAACTAGCTGCTATCGCTGGTGTAGATATCGATTCCTATGGTTTAGATATGTTGAAAGCTGGCGCAGATATTTCTGATTTAACAAACGATGAAATCGTACGTACAGATATGAAGGAATTCTCCGAAGCAGGTCAAACGATTTCTATCGGTCAAATTTCCGTTATGGATACAACTGATGTGTTGGCTAAGCAAGCTGAATTAGTAGCAGCTCTAGAAGCTCTTCGTACAACTAACGGCTATGCTGCATCCTATATTATGGTTACCAATATTCTTGATGAAAGTACAACATTGATCTATAGCGGCGATGTAGAATCCGTTGTAGTTAACGCATTTGGTAAAGACGTAAAAGATAATGCTGTATTCTTACCAAATACAATGTCCCGTAAGAAACAAATTGTACCTCCAATTTTAGGAGCTATGAAATAATAAAGGATATCGACATATCATGGTAATAAAAACGTTGCTCTTGCAACGTTTTTATTATATGTGATGGTCATTAATAATTACTCATTTTATGTTATAGATAAGGAGATACCATGCAATCATTGTTAGATGGCTTGAATCGGGAGCAACAACAAGCCGTACAACATACCGAAGGCCCACTATTGATTTTAGCAGGTGCAGGATCAGGGAAAACAAAGGTATTAACTGTACGTATAGCATATTTGCTAGCTCAAGGTGTAAATCCTTATGAAATCTTAGCCATCACTTTTACCAATAAAGCGGCTAAGGAGATGAAAAGCCGTGTAGAAGGGCTTGTAGGCGATGTAGCTAACCGAATTTGGCTAAGTACATTCCACAGCTTTTGTGCTAAATTTTTACGCTTTGAATTAGATAATTTTTTAGGTTACAACAGTAATTTTACAATTTATGATACATCCGACTCTCAAGTCGTTATAAAAGCAGCGTTGAAGGCCCTTAATTTGGATGATAAATATTATCCTGTAGGTGCTATGATTAGTGCTATTTCTGATGCAAAAAATAAATTGATGTTCGCTTCAGATTATAGAAAACAAGCGCGTGACTTTTACCAACAAAAGGTTGCTGATGTATATGAGTACTACGAACGAGAGTTACGTAAAAACAACGCATTAGATTTCGATGATTTATTGCTCGTAGCGGTAAAATTATTACAATCTAACGCTGCCGTACTAGATAAATACAGCAAACGGTTTAAATATGTTATGATCGACGAATATCAAGATACGAACCATGCTCAATATTTATTGGCGTATTTGCTATCATCTCATTGGAAAAATATTGCCGTCGTAGGTGATGCTGATCAAAGTATTTACGCATGGCGTGGTGCAGATATTCAAAATATCCTCGATTTTGAAAAGGATTATCCAAATTGTACATCCATTAAATTAGAGCAAAACTATCGTTCTACCAAAATTATCTTGGATGCAGCCAATGCAGTTATCGACCATAATGAAGGACGTCCAGAAAAGAACCTTTGGACCGATAAGGTAGAAGGGGCTAAAATTCAACACTTTACGGCTCAATCGGAACATGAAGAGGCCGCTTTCATAGGCGATACAATTGTAAAAAAACATGATATTCACGGCGTACCGTATGGTGATATGGCTATCTTATATCGTACCAATGCACAATCCCGTGTGCTAGAAGAAGCATTGATTAAACGTGCTTTACCGTACACTATGGTAGGTGGTACTAAGTTCTATGATAGAAAAGAAATTAAGGATGTGCTCGCCTATTTACGCGTATTATATAATCCGTTCGATGATTTAAGTTTATTGCGTATTATTAATGTACCAAAGCGCAGTATAGGTGCTACTACGGTTTCTAAGTTACAAGATTATGCGCGTGAAAATGGTACTTCCTTATTTATGACCTTAACACAATTGCATTTGGTCGATACCATTAAGGGTAAAACGAAAGAGAAACTTGAAGAATTTGGCATTTTAATTTTTACCCTTGTTGCAGAAATGGATGATAAATCCGTTCTTGATATTTTAGAAGCTATTCTTGATCGAACTGGCTACTTGGCTCAACTCGAGGAAAGTACGGATCCACAAGACCAAGCGCGTGCCGAAAATATCGGTGAATTATTATCTGTGGCAAAGGATTTCCAAGATACGAATCCAACAGGTACTGTTGAAGACTTCTTGGAACAAGTAGCATTAGTAAACGATGTCGATTCCTTTGAACAAGAAGAATCTAAGGTTACCTTGATGACATTACATGCTGCTAAGGGTCTTGAATTCCCTATCGTATTCCTCGGTGGCTTGGAAGAGGGCTTATTCCCACATAGTCGTACCTTGATGAATCCAGAGGAAATCGAAGAAGAACGACGCCTTGCGTATGTAGGGATTACGCGTGCTGAAAAGGAATTATACATTTCTAATGCTACAACTCGCACCGTATTTGGTCGTACTAGTAGCTATTTACCATCTCGTTTCATCGATGAAATTCCGGCGGAACTCGTCGATGGTTTACGTGCGAAACGAAGAATTCCTGATGATATTAAACCAACAGTACCACGACATATGTCCGTAGCAAGTCGCTCTGTAACAAAGCCGATTATTCGCAATGAAGTGATCGCTGATTGGAAGGTTGGGGATACTGCTATTCACAGTAAATGGGGGAATGGTAAGGTCGTCAATGTTTCTGGTGAAGGGGCTGGCATGAAGTTGACCATCGAATTTCCTACACAAGGCGTTCGTGTCGTTATGGCCAAGTTTGCACCGGTAAAAAAAGGTTAGAACAATCACTGTATGATATAGAGGATAATTATGAATCCTAAAGATAGAATAGAACAATTACAAAAAGAATTGACTCATGCGCAGTATCTATATTATGTAAAAGACGCGCCAACCATGAGCGATTTTGAATATGATCAAAAATATCGTGAACTCGTTGATTTAGAAACCGCACATCCTGAATATATTGTGCCATCATCTCCAACACAACGAGTTGGCATCAAGGCGGATGGTCCTTTTGAAAAAGTAGTCCATGGTAGACCTATGCTCAGCTTATCCAATGTGTTTAGTGCGGATGAAGTGCGTGCTTTTAACCAACGGGTAACGAAGGAATTGGGACATCAAACAAAGTCTTATGTGGTGGAGTTGAAAATTGACGGCTTAGCTGTTAATTTGCACTATGAAAATGGTATCTTTGTCCGTGCCGTCACACGTGGTGATGGTAAGGTAGGGGAAGATGTAACAGCCAATGTGCGTACTATCAAATCCATTCCTTTATACCTAGAAAATGCGCCAGAATTTATCGAAATTCGCGGTGAAGCGTACATGCCACATAGCGAATTTAAGCGTATCAATGAGGAACGCGATGAAGAAGGGTTACCGACCTTTGTCAATCCTCGCAATGCAGCGGCAGGTTCCTTGCGTCAACAAGACCCTGCTATCACGGCAAGTCGTAATCTTGCGTTCTTTGCCTATGCCATCGGTTCTGAAAGCGGCGCTAATATTCATAAGCAAGAGGAATTGTTACATACATTGGAGAATTTCCATTTTTCTGTAAATCCTCATTATCGCGTTTGTAAGACGGTAGACGAAGTAATTAAGGCTATTAATTATTGGGGCGAAAAACGTCATGAACTGCCATACGATACAGATGGTATGGTTATAAAGGTCAATGATTTTAATGATCAAGAGATGTTAGGCTCAACCGCAAAGGACCCTAAGTGGGCTACGGCTTATAAATATCCTCCAGAAGAGGTAGAAACAGTTGTCAAAGATATAACCATTAATGTAGGACGTACTGGTGTATTGACGCCAACTGGAGAATTAGAACCTGTGTTTGTATCTGGCACTAATGTGAGCCGTGTTACATTACATAATCAAGATTTCATCACTGAAAAAGATATTCGTATTGGTGACCATGTACTTATTCACAAGGCGGCTGAAATCATTCCAGAAGTCATTCGTGTATTGCCTGAAAAACGTACGGGCAGTGAGGTTCCTTTCACAATTCCCAATCGTTGTCCTGTTTGTGAAAGTCCAGCAGTACGTCGCGAAGGTGAAGCGGCCATTCGCTGTACCAATAAACATTGTCCTGCTATAGAAAAGGAACAAATCATTCACTTTGCATCTCGTGATGCGATGAATATTGATGGACTTGGCCCAAGTATTGTGGAAAATTTAATCAATGAAAAATTGATTACCAATGTAGTTGATTTATATCATTTGACTACGGAATCCATCATGGGTATGGACCGTATGGGTAAAAAATCGGCAGATAATCTTGTGAAAGCTATTGCAGATTCTAAATCTCGTGGGTTAGACCGCGTATTATTTGGCCTTGGCATTCGCCTTATCGGTTCTAAAGCGGCCGGTACAATTGCTAATGTTGTGAAGTCTATGGATAGATTTTTAACGATTAGTAAAGACGAATTAGTAGCGGTAGAAGAAATCGGTCCTACCATGGCAGATAGCATTATCGAATATCGAGAGGACCCTCAACATATTAAAATCATCAATGGCTTAATCGAAGCCGGTTTAAAAATGGACGTAGATGTGCAAGAAGCCGCAGGTAATGAAATGGAAGGGGAAATCGTTGTTCTTACTGGTAAACTCGAGGTCATGGGACGTAGCGAAGCTGGTAAACTATTAGAAAAACACGGCGCTAAGGTGACCGGGTCCGTATCTAAGAAAACAACACTTGTTATTGCTGGTGAAGATAGTGGCAGTAAATTGACAAAGGCGAATGAACTTGGTATTCGCGTTATCAATGAAGAAGAATTTATAGAATTACTTAAAGATTTAGGTGAAAACTAATCCTTTATTTTGAAAATATATGTCATATGCTTTATAATTAAAAGATATGAAAGGATGTGGACCGATGAAAATCAGCCAAGAGGAAATTAAAAAAATCGCTTTACTGTCCCGATTAGAAGTAAAAGAAGATAAAATGGCTAGCGTTGAGAAGGAATTATCCGATATCTTAACGTATGTAGCAGAATTAAATGAATTAGAATTAGATGATGTAGAAGTAATGGCTCATGCTGTTCCTTTGCATAATGTATTTAGAGAAGATGAGACTAAACCTTCTTTAGATCACGACTTAGCATTGTCTAATGCACCTGAAGAAGAAGACGGGTACTTCAAGGTGCCTCGCGTTGTACAAGAATAGGAGGTTTCACTGTGGCAACAATTCATGAATTACACACTAAATTAGTGAACAAAGAAATCAGTGCTGTAGAATTAACAAATGCAGTGATTAGTCACAAAGCAAAAGTGGAACCAGAGGTACATGCGTATTTATCTGATTCTCACGAATTAGCATTAGCATCTGCCAAAGCTGTAGATGAAGCAATTGCTAAAGGTGAAGCTATTTCCCCATTAGCAGGTATTCCTGGCGCTATTAAGGATAATATTTGTATTAAAGATCAACCTGCTACATGTGCATCTAAAATGTTGGAACATTTCATTCCTCCATATAATGCATCCGTTATTGAACGATTACATGCTAATCACTTGGTTAGCTTAGGTAAACTTAACATGGATGAATTCGCTATGGGCGGTTCCACAGAAAATTCCGCATTAGCTAAAACAGCTAATCCATGGAATTTGGAATGCGTACCAGGCGGTTCTTCCGGTGGTAGTGCAGCTGCAGTATCCAGTGGCTCTGCTATTTGGGCATTGGGCTCCGATACAGGTGGTTCTATCCGCCAACCAGCATCCTTCTGTGGTGTGGTAGGTATGAAGCCTACCTATGGTAATGTATCACGTTATGGTTTGATTGCCTTTGCATCCTCCTTGGATCAAATTGGACCTGTTACACGCGATGTAACTGATGCTGCATTGGTATTAAATGCCATTGCTGGCCATGACCCTAAGGATTCCACATCAATTCCTGGCGAACGTGTAGATTATACAAAAGCGCTTGTGAACGATGTTAAGAATTTAAAAATTGGTGTACCAAAAGAATTCTTTGGCGATGGTCTTAATGCAGAAGTACGCAAGGCTATTGATGAAGCAATTGAAACATATAAAAAATTAGGTGCTGAAATCGTTGAGGTTTCCTTGCCTAGCACAAAATATGCTTTGTCTGCGTACTATATTATCGCATTGGCAGAAGCAAGTTCCAACTTGGCTCGTTATGATGGTGTAAGCTATGGTTTGCGTGTGCCTGCAGATAATTTGGTAGAAATGTCTACTAAAACTCGTACAGAAGGCTTTGGACCAGAAGTACAACGTCGTATCTTGCTCGGTACCTATGTATTGAGCGCAGGTTATTACGATGCGTACTATTTGAAAGCTCTTAAAGTACGTCGCGTTATCAAAAATGAATTTGATGCAGCCTTCTCCAAGGTTGATTTGTTATTGGCTCCAACAGCCCCTAACACAGCGTATAAGTTTGGTGAAAAAATCAATGACCCATTAGCAATGTACTTAGAAGATATTTGTACAGTTCCAGCTAACTTAGCAGGTATTCCTGGTATTAGCATTCCAGCGGGCATGAGTAGCGATAACTTGCCAATCGGCTTACAATTATTGGGTCCTGCAATGGGCGAAGAAACATTGTTACGTGCCGCTTTCACATTCGAACAAGCACGTCCAGATTGTCAATTAGTAGCACCAACTGGGGAGGTTTCTCTATGAGTAGTAAATACGAAACAGTCGTTGGTTTAGAGGTTCATACAGAGCTTAAGACTAAGTCTAAAATCTTCTGTGGTTGTACCACTGAATTCGGCGGTGATCAAAATACACATGTATGCCCAGTATGTCTTGGCTTACCTGGTGCTATGCCTGTGTTGAATAAACAAGTAGTAGAATTTGCCATCAAAGTAGGTTTAGCGTTGAATTGTGAAATTCTTAAATTCAACAAATTTGACCGTAAAAACTACTACTATCCTGATTTGCCTAAAAACTATCAAACATCTCAATATGACTTGCCAATCTGCTTGAATGGTCATTTAGATATTGAAGTAAATGGTGAAACTAAACGAATCGGTATCACACGTATTCACATGGAAGAAGACGCTGGTAAATTGGTTCATAGCGGTAATACGATTTCCGATTCCAACTCTTCTAATGTCGACTATAACCGTACAGGCGTACCTCTTCTTGAAATCGTATCTGAACCAGATATTCGATCCGGTGCAGAAGCGAGAGCATACGTTGAAAAATTGCGTTCCATTTTGCAATATTTAGAAGTATCTGACGGTCGTATGGAAGAAGGTTCCTTGCGTGGTGACTGTAACGTATCCGTACGCCTTCGTGGCTCCAAAGAATTTGGTACACGTACAGAAACTAAAAATGTTAACTCCTTAACAGCTATTCAAAAGGTTGTTGAATACGAAGCATTGCGTCAAGCTAAGCTTATCGAAGCAGGCGGCAAAGTAGACCAAGAAACACGTACGTGGGACGATGCACAAGGCATCACTCTTGGCATGCGTAAGAAGGACGAAGAAAACGATTACCGTTACTTCCCAGAACCAGATTTGGTACCAATCGTAATTACGGATGAAAAAATCGAAAAAGTACGTCAATCTTTGCCTGAATTACAAGACGCTAAAATTGCGCGCTTTGTATCCGAATATGGCTTGTCTCGTGAAGATGCAACCATCCTTACCATGGCTCGTAAGACGGCTGATTATTTAGATGCAGCTGTGAAAGCTGGCGCAGATCCTAAGACTGTAGCTAACTGGATGCTTGGTGACTTGTCTAAGATGATCAATGAAAGCGGTTTAACATTTGGTGAATCTAAGGTAAGCCCTGAAAACTTGGCTGGTATGATTGCTCTTATTGAAAAAGGCACCATTTCTGGTAAAATTGCGAAAAAAGTTATCGTATCCATGTGGGAATCCGGCAAGGATGCTGATGCTATCGTAAAAGAAGAAGGTCTTGTTCAAATTACAGATACTGGCGCTATTGAAGAAATTGTAAAACAAGTTATCGCTAATAACCCACAACCAGTGGCTGACTTTAAGGGCGGTAATGGCAAAGCTATCGGTTTCTTGGTAGGTCAAGTTATGAAAGAATCCAAAGGCCGTGCTAACCCTGGTATGGTTAACCAATTATTACAAAAATTCTTAAACGACTAAGACTGTCTTGACTTAGTTCATCTTAATATTGTATAAACGAATTGTCCTCTATGGTATATTTACCATAGGGGATATTTTGTTTCCATGACTATTATGGTATAATAAATTGTATAAAATTGATTAATAGTTTTGTGATAAGGAATATATCATGAATAACCAAAATACAATGAATGAAAATAAAGAACAAGAAACTAAGACACGTGTCCTAAGCGATACAGAGCGTCGCGATTTTGATGGCGTTACCATTGATGAAGAAGGGGATACTGTACAAGTTGAATTTACACCTACGCAAAAAGAAGAAGACCGAAGTGGGTATGAGCAATTTCAAGACTATGGCCCTCGTGTGAAGGTATATCATTTTGGCGGTTCTAGTTGGATAAGCCGTATCATTATGATTATTGTATTAGTTGCAATCTTAGCAGCTATCGTATTCTTTGGCGGCATCATCTTGTCCATCGTTGGCGTGGTCATCCTAGTAGGGGCTATTATCTCCTTTATCTTAGGCTTGTTTTAATGGTATAATATATCTATTACGACAAGACGGTGGCAAGTCCATTCGATGATGCTAAAGGGGTACTATGAACGTAGTTCTATCAACATTAAACTCAAAATTTATACATTCTTCACTAGCCTTGAGATATCTCAAGGCTTATGGTGAAGCCCATGGACAGGCATACGATATAGTGGAATATACTATTAATATGCCTGTTTTGCATATTCTTAGCGATATTACAGAGCATGATATCGATATATTAGGCTTTGCTTGTTATATCTGGAATATCGAAATGACACTACATGTGGTGGACATGGTGAAAGCCGTACTGCCCGATATTAAAATCGTATTGGGCGGACCAGAGGTTTCTTTCACAGCCGATGAATTATTAGAACGATGTCCGAATATCGATTATATTGTACAAGGTGAGGGCGAGGAAGCATTCCATGCTCTTATAACAGCCTTACAGCTTGGTAATGATGGGTTAGATCCTGTGATTCCTGGCGTGAGAGGACGTAGGGATGGTAATATTTTAGGCTCTGCAGAGGCCGTAGAGGTTCGTGATTTATCGACTATACCATTCCCATATACAGAAGACGATATGGAGGATTTAGAGCATAAGATTATTTATTATGAATCCTCTCGTGGTTGTCCTTTTTCCTGTCAATACTGCTTATCTGGCAATAAGAATACGGTGCGATTCTTTCCACAAGAGCGGACATTAAAAGAACTCCAATGGTTTATTGATCATGGTGTGAAGCAAGTAAAATTCGTAGACCGCACCTTTAACTGTGCGCCTCATCATCATAGACCACTTATGGAGTTCATGAGAGATAGCGATACAGATATGAACTTCCACTTAGAAATGGAACCGGAACTTATGACGGAGTGGGAAACCAATATTCTCTGTGAAACGCCGCCTGGACGTATTCAAATCGAGGTAGGCGTACAAAGTACACATAAGAAAACATTAGATGCTATCAATCGCTATAATGATTGGCCATACATCCAAAAATCTATACGTCCTATCATTCAAGCAGGACGTACGCATGTTCACATGGATCTTATCGTAGGATTGCCTCATGAGGATTTTAATCGATTTGGACAATCTTTTAACGATTTATTTAGCTTACAACCTCATGCGTTGCAAATAGGATTCTTAAAATTACTAAAAGGATCTGGTGTACGACGGATGAGTGAATATAAGTATGTAGCAGATCCGTTGGCTCCATATGAGGTTCTAAGTACGCATGTATTACCTTATGATGATGTACGTTTCTTGAAATATTTTGAAGATGTCTTTGAGCGCTTTTATAATAGCGAACGATTTAGAACAACCTTTGGCTATATTGGACAACAATTGATTCACGGTGAAACTGATGCATTTACTTATTTCTGTGATATGACATCTGCATGGCTTAAGGAAGGTAATCATAAGGTTAATCTTAAGGATATAGACCAAATTGAATTCTTATATCGTTTCTTCCTTGATAAAGGTGATACGATAGCTGCAGAATTATTGCAATACGATACATTGGTAAGTTATCGCGGTAAGGTTCGCAGCGAAGCAGTAGGATTGCCGAAACAAACGAAGGAATTGCTACAAGTAGGCGAAGCATTTTGGCGTAATGAAGAGATAGCTTCTACATTTATTCCGAATTATACATTTAAAGAATGGCGCAAGATTCGCCAACAATATGTGGAAATGACCATGAGCCGTGAAACAGCCGCTTATTTAGGAATTCAACATATACCGGAAGGGGCTTTCACAGTAATTATAGATGTGAATAAAGAGGTGGCCCCATTTATTCGCCCTGAAAACATACAATGATATAGAGGAGTGTTATGTCAGATACAACGAGACCGAAACGGTACCGGATGGTGTCAAAATTTTATAAAGAAACATATGGTGAAAAGGTATATAAATTACCTGTTGCATTGCCGTTAACCTGTCCTAATCGTGATGGATCAGCCGGTGTTGGGGGATGTACATTCTGTGGTGAAATCGGTGCTGGTTATGAAAATAGACCGGCATGGATGACGGTGCGCATGCAGTTAGAAGAAAATATTGCTCATATCGGACCTAAATATAAGGCTAAAAAATTTATTCCTTATTATCAAAACTTTAGTAATACCTATTTACCACTTGAGGATTTCAAATCCTATATGGAACAAGGCTGTATTGATGAGGCGGTGGGGATTGCTATCGCTACGAGACCGGATTGTATTTCCAATGAATATTTAGATGTTTTGCAGGATATACAACAGCGATTTCATAAGGATATCTACATCGAATTAGGATTGCAAACCGTTAATTATCATACACTTGATAAAATCAATCGGGGCCATGATTTAGCGCAGTTTATCGATGCGGTTCTACGCATTAAGCGTTATGGATTTAATGTGACCACACATATGATTGTAAATTTGCCATGGGATACGATGGAGGATACCATTGAAGGGGCTAAAATTTTATCATCCCTTGGCGTTGACCAAGTAAAGTTACATGCTCTATATATTGTGAAACATACATTGATGGCCAAATGGTATGAAGAAGGTCAAATCACCTTGATTAGCGCCGAGGAGTATGCGGAGCGCGTCGTTCAGTTTTTACGCCATCTCCATCCAGATATCGTGTTACAACGATTAGTGGGTCGTGCCCCAGAGGATAATACATTATTTACCAATTGGTCTATGGGCTGGTGGCGTGTACAGGATTTAATCGACGATATGATGGATGAACTAGATGCACATCAAGGCGATTTATGTGATTATTTAAATGGTAAAGCAGTACGTAAATTTATAGATGGGGGACAAGCATGAGCGAACGGGTATTTACCTTTCCTACCTATGACTTAGCACAATCTATACTAGGTCAACACAATAGATATTTACAAATGATGAATGAAGTCATTCCTGCGGATATTGTATCCCGTGGTGATACAGTTGTCATAAAAGGGGACGAGCTTCAAGTAGAGGCGTTGTATCGGACATTGGAGGAACTGGTATTCCTCTATAAAGAAGGCAGTACAATTACAGAATCTCAAGTTCGCATTGCGGCTAAGATGGTGATGAATGGCAAAGGGGATGCCCTTCACTCTATGTTTGAGGATACTTTGTCCGTAACGATGCGCGGTAAAAGCATTACGCCAAAGACGGAAGGTCAAAAGCAATATGTAGACAGTATTCGCAAGAATACTATCACCTTTGGCATTGGACCTGCCGGTACGGGTAAAACGTTCTTAGCTGTTGCATTAGCCGCATTTTACTTGAAGAACCGCAATGTAGATAAGATTATTTTGACGCGACCTGCCGTAGAGGCTGGTGAACGACTAGGGTTCTTACCTGGCGAATTACAAGATAAGGTGGATCCATATTTGCGTCCGCTTTATGATGCGTTGCACGAAATGTTTGGTATTGAACAAGTACAACGCTTTATGGAACGGGGCACAATCGAGGTAGCACCATTAGCGTACATGCGCGGTCGTACATTAGAAAATGCATTCGTCATCTTGGATGAAGCACAGAATACGACGGCAGAGCAAATGAAGATGTTCTTAACCCGTTTAGGTAATAACTCTAAAATGGTCGTCAATGGTGATAAAACACAAATTGACTTGCCTCCGCGTGTGACATCTGGTCTTTATGAAGCAGAAAAGGTATTAAAACGCGTGTCTGGTATTCATATGGTGTATTTTACAGATCAAGATGTGGTGCGTCATGATTTGGTAGGTCGCATCGTTAAAGCCTATGATGCATACCATCAAAAGCTTTCAAAGGAAGAATAAGAATTATGCATATACAAATTAGTTATGATGATGGTATAGCCAAAGATACTAAGATTGAAGAGGTTATACAAAAGGTTTGCGATGAAGTGAGCCGCGTGTATGGACTTGAAGATGATGAGTTAAGCATTCTACTATGCGACAATAAGAAAATTCATGAACTAAATAAGGAATATCGCGGTATTGATAGACCAACAGATGTATTGTCCTTTGCCCTTAATGAAGGGGACGATTACGAAGGCAGTGAAGAGGAACATCACCTATTGGGGGATATGATACTCTCCTTGGAACGAGCTCATGAACAAGCTGTCGAGTACGGGCATAGTTTTGAACGGGAATTAGCCTATTTAACAACACATAGTTGTTTGCATATTTTAGGCTATGACCATATGACCGATGAAGATAAAAAAGAAATGCGCACAGAAGAAGAATTTGTGCTTTCTAATTTAGGGTATGTACGAGAGGATCAACCATATAATGAATAAAGCAGAACATTTTAAATCCGGCTTCGTAGCCGTTGTAGGGCGACCAAATGTAGGCAAGTCTACCATGATTAATGCTTTGATAGGCGACAAGATTGCCATTGTATCCGATAAGGCACAGACAACGCGTAACCGCATTATTTGTGTTTACACCGATGAAGAAAAACAAATCGTTTTCATGGATACACCTGGCGTACATAAGCCAAAACATAAATTAGGTGAATTCATGGTCGATGCAGCCATTGAATCTTTGAAGGAAACAGAGGCTGTTCTATTTGTTGTGGCAGGTAATGAAAAACGAGGTCCAGGAGATAATTTTATCATTGAACAATTAAAACGCGTGAAAGTACCGGTATTCCTCGTAGTCAATAAGATTGATACACTGCAAAAAGAACAAGTGTTAGAAGCCATTGTATCCTATCAAGATGCGTATCCATTTGCTGGTGTCATTCCTATTTCGGCAAAAAATAAAGAAAATTTATCTGAACTTCTTACTGTGCTAGGTGAGCATTTGCCAGAAGGTCCTCAATACTTCCCAGAAGATATGATTACGGATCAACCAGAACGATTGATTATTTCCGATATCGTTCGCGAAAAGATTTTGTTGTCTACCCGTGATGAAATTCCTCATGCTATCGCTGTCGATGTGGATGAAATGAAGACCCGCGATGATGGAACCACATATATTCGTGCTACCATCTATTGTGAACGCGATTCTCAAAAGGGCATTATCATTGGTAATAAGGGTGCGTTACTACGTAAGATTGGCGCAGAAGCGCGCATGGATATTCAAAAGTTGTTGGCTACAAAAGTGTATCTTGATTTATGGGTTAAGGTTAAAAAAGATTGGCGCAATAAATCGGGTATGCTTTCAGAATTGGGATATAAAAAATAGATTATTTAGATTGATTATAGTTAGAAAGGATTGTTATGGACAGTATAGATGCCCTGTTACCGATTGGGTTCGGCATAGTATGTATTTTCTTAATTAACTTTTTGGTGGTAGCAAAATTTTCCTTTGCACGGTTGCGCAAGGAACACGTAGAGGATATGGAAATCCTACATGAAAAGGATCGTCAATTCTTGTTAAAGCTATACCAAAATCCTGAGTATTTTCTTAATACTACACAATTTCTAATACTCTTTTTCATTCTCACCTTGGCGGGAACTGGTACATATATCTTTAATAGCTTTGTAGCTGGTATTATGGATATTTTCAATATCCATGGAACCTGGGTTCATCATATTTTGGATTTTCTCTTGCTTATTATCATTAGCCTTATTGTCCTCATCTTTGGTGAAATTGTACCGAAAGCATTGGGATTATCATTCCCTACAAAGTATGTCAATATGCATAGCCGCATCGTCGTTGGTGTTGGTCGTATTGTATATCCTTTTGTATGGTTAGCTAGTAAAATATCTAACTGTATCCTTAAATTTTACCAAACAAAATATCTAACTGAACTAGACCTTGTATATACGGAAGAGGAACTACGCATGATGATTTCTCGAAGTCATGAAGAAGGTCAGTTGAATCAGGTAGAATCTGAGTTGATAGACAATGTTTTCAACTTTGTGGAACGTATGGCAAAAGAGGTTATGGTACCTCGCCAAGATGTGGATTGTATTTTCGTTGAAGATGGTTATGATGAAGCCATGAAGGTCATTCGTTCTACATCGCATACGAGATACCCATTGTGTGTGGAAGATAAGGATCATATTGTAGGCCTTGTACACATTAAGGATTTGATGGAACGTCAAAAGCAGGCTAGAAAAGATTTGCGCAATATCAAACGAGATATTTTGACAGTTCCTGAGGTTATGAAATTATCTACCTTATTGCAATACATGCGAACACGTCGTATTTACCAAGCCGTTGTTGTCGATGAATACGGCGGTATGGTTGGCCTTGTGGGGTTAGAGGATATCATCGAAGAATTGGTAGGGGATATTCAAGACGAACATGAACCTCATTTGCCGGCTACGATGAGTTATTCTGATGGCTCCTTTGAGTTTGACGGCAAGGTTCTTGTCGATGAAGTATCTGAAATGATGAATATTCACATTGAAGACTCCGATTCCGATACGATTGGTGGCTATATCTTCGGTCTATTAGGCCGCACTCCAATTGTGGGGGATACTGTTGATGCTTATGGTTATACATTTGAAGTAATTAAGATGCAAGGTTATCGTATTTCACGTTTGCGTGTAACACCTTTACCTGAGTCTGAAACTGTTACGGACGATGAACATGAACAAGATTAGTGGCGCTTTCAATACGCCGGCCATCGTAGTGAGTCGGAAAAAATATAAGCTCTATTCGGTGTTCACCTTTATCACGCCGTCCTTAGGTATCATTAGGGCTTCGTTTCCGCATAAACGGTTGCAAACATTGCGTAATGCATCCTATTTACGTCCTTTCAGCGCTATGTATATTACAGTTGTGCAGGACGGGGAATTTGTGAAAGTCACACAAATCGATGGTTCCTATGTGGTGGAATCCTTAGATACGAATCTAGATAATATTGCGTATGCAGCCGTAGCCAGTGAACTAATACAAGAACTTTTTGCATTGTATTATGTTGATCGTAATGTATTTAATGTTGTGGTCAACTATTCAAAATCGATACGTCAACGAAATGTACGTTTAGGTACCATCATATTGGGATGGCAAATGCTATCGTTAGCCGGTGTGATGCCACAATATGAAGCATTTACTACTGGAGATGGAATCGATTTATTTTGGGATGAATTGCGCATACATACGCATATGAATCCATCCCTTCCATTACGTAATGCCATGCCAAATGTATTGGCCTATCAATGGGGCGATGCAGCACCTATTGAACTTTCTGGAACTGTATGGAAGGAACTAGAACGATTACTATTTTCTTATTGTGAACAGGAAATAGGTAAACAATTACAAAGTGTAAAATTTCTGATGAGTTTATAAAACATACTAATAAATTATTAGGTATCGATTCATAAGACTCCTTATCAAAAATTTTTATAAATTTTGAACCACTTATCTCGAATAGGTTAGATAAACCTATTTAAGATAAGTGGTTTTCTTATATAGAAAAAATATAATGTATTACCTGAATATATATCTCATTTATGAGTTAGAAAATACAAATTAAAAGTTTTATACTAAATACATTAGTGATTGTTCTATATAGGTTAGAGTGTTACTAGAGCCCTGTTAGTGGAGGCTCTATTTTATTTTTTTATTTTAAAACTATAGATTATAGAAAATGTTAAAGGATTGTATGGAATGGAATTATTTGAGTATATAAAGACATTAGGTAATGTAGGTGTGGCTCTATCTGGTGGTGTAGATTCATCCTATTTAGCATATGCCGTTAAACAATCAGGTATTCCATGCAAAGCATATACTGTAAAGTCTCAGTTTGTGCCACAATTTGAATTAGACGATGCCAAGAAAATAGCAGAGTTTATCGGTATTCCCTTAGAAATCATTGATATCGATGTACTCGAACATGATGATGTAACGAGTAACCCAAGTGATCGATGCTATTACTGTAAACATCATGTATTCACAACGATAAGTGAACAGGCTAAACGCGATGGATTTTCCATATTATGCGATGGAACCAATGCCAGTGATGAGGTAGATGATCGCCCTGGTATGAAAGCAATAGCTGAGCTATCTGTTAAGTCGCCACTAAGAGACTATGGCTTAACAAAATCTATGATTCGCCAGTTGGCCAAACAGGCTAATTTATTTACCTGGGATAAACCATCCTACGCCTGTTTAGCCACGAGATTTCAAGCGGGACAGCACATAACAGGTCATGATTTAGAACATATTGAAAAAGCGGAAGAGTATTTATTTTTCTTAGGTTTATCAGATTTTAGAGTTCGTCTGATAGGACATACTGCTAAAATTCAAGTCCCAGAGAATCAAATAGCTATTGTTATTAAGAATAGGATTGAGATTCTCATATTTTTTAAATCTATGTTTGATGATGTTGTATTAGATTTAGAGGTGCGTTCATGAGCGATGATATTAGATCACTTTTAGAACAAGTAAAAAATGGACAGGTAGATGTGGATGCAGCCTTATTAAAGCTAAAGATGAAACCCATAGAGGATTTAGGGTATGCAAATGTAGATTTACATCGTCAATTACGGCAAGGTGTACCAGAGGTTATTTATGGTGCTGGTAAAACTAGTGAACAAATCGTGGGTATTATCTCCTCCATGCAGTCTAACGGGCAAGGTCATATATTGATTACACGATTATCATCTGATGTGGCTGCAGAGGTTCAAAAGCAGCATTCCTTGACATATATCAAGGATGCTCATATCGGCTACGTTGGTGATATGCCTACGAAGAAAACAGAGTCAAGTATAGCTATTGTTACCGGCGGTACGAGTGATTATAAAGTGGCTGAAGAATGTGCAATTACAGCTGAATTTTATGGTAATAGGGTCAATCGAATTTATGACGTAGGTGTGGCGGGTATTCATCGTTTGTTACAACATTTAGATACTATTATGTCTGCTAAGGTTATCGTTGTCATTGCCGGCATGGAAGGGGCTTTAGCAAGTGTTGTTGGTGGCCTTGTGGATGTACCTGTTATCGCCGTACCAACTAGTGTTGGTTATGGAACGGCATTTGGTGGTGTTACGGCGTTATTATCGATGCTCAATTCCTGCGCTAGCGGTGTTACGGTTGTCAACATAGACAATGGATTTGGTGCTGCTTATACGGCGAATATGATTAATCATATAGGTGAAAGTAAATGAAACGATTATTTTTAGATTGTCAAATGGGCATTGCAGGAGACATGCTGACCGCGACATTACTCGGTTTAGTAGATAACCCTGAAATATGGATAGAACGGCTTAATCAAATAGGGATACCTAATGTTACCTATACACTTATTCCGAAAGAAGATAAGGGCTTACAAGGTTATCGGGTAGAGGTTACCATTAATGGTATAGAAGAGTCTGAACATGGTGAGACAGATATGCATGAAGAACATTCAGATTACCATATACATAGTGAATATCATGTACATGGTCGAGGCTTACAAGGTGTAACGGATATAATTAATAGCTTATCTATTTCCGATACGTGTAAACAGAATGCTATAAACGTATATAATCTGGTAGCTCAAGCGGAGGCCAAAGTTCATAAATCTACAGTGACACAAATTCATTTCCACGAGCTGGGCATGCTCGATGCTATTGCAGATATTGTGGCCGTTTGTGTACTCTTAGAGGCATTGAAGTTTGATGAGATTATCATCTCTCCTATACATGTAGGAACTGGCACGGTTCACTGTGCTCACGGAGAACTGCCTGTGCCAGCACCAGCAACGATGGAATTGTTATCTGGTATTCCAATGTACGCAGATTATCAAATTAAAGGGGAGTTATGCACACCTACAGGCGCAGCGTTAGCCAAGTATTTTGGCACAGCCTTTAGCCATATGCCAGTTATGACACCAACAAAGGTATCTTATGGATTTGGCACGAAACAATTTGAACGACCGAATTGCATTCGCGCTTTTGTTGAAATAAACAATGATTTAGAAGACACAATCATTGAAATGTCTTGTAATCTCGACGATATGACGCCAGAAGAAATCGGCTATGCAGTAGAACAGTTATTACTTTCACCAGCACTAGACGTGTTTACCACACCGATTATGATGAAAAAACAACGACCTGGTACGATGTTAACTGTTCTTTGTAAAGTAGACGATATCGATAATCTACGTGATTTAATATTCAAGCATACTACGAGCCTTGGTATTCGATACCATCGCTGTAATCGATATATTTTGAACCGGTCTACAGGAGACATAGATTGGGAAGGCAATAGAATTGTTTTCAAAACAAGCAGTGGATTTGGTGTAAAGCGACATAAATATGAACATGATTCACTGGCTGCCATTGCTAAGCAAAATGATATGAGTTTGTTAGACCTTAAACGACAATTGCGTAAGAAGGAGGATTGATTTGTCGTAGCGGGTTATTTATAGTTTGTTAGTGTTAAGTTAAGGAGTGATTCCCATGAAAACATTTAATGTACCCTATGCAAAAGGATTTGTAGATATCAATATTCCTAATCAAAATATCGTAGGTGTATTAGAATCTAAAGCCCATTCCTATAAGGCTGAGCTTTCACAAGAGGCATTGGTAGAACATGCGCTAGATAATCCTATCGGTAGCCAACGCTTGGAAGAATTGGTTAAGGGTAAATCCAACATGGTCATCATCACAAGTGACCATACGCGTCCAGTGCCTAGCAAAATTACGATGCCAATTCTACTTCGTCGTATTCGTGAAGCCAATCCATCCATCGATATTACTATTTTACTAGCAACTGGTTTCCATCGACCTACTACGCATGAAGAAATGGTAGATAAATTTGGTCCTGAAATCGTAGCCAATGAAAATATTGTAAACCATATCTCTGGTGATGCTAGCCAAATGACTAAAATAGGCGTATTGCCATCCGGTGGGGATTGCATCATTAATAAACTAGCTGTAGAAACGGAGCTATTAATTTCTGAAGGCTTTATTGAACCACATTTCTTTGCTGGTTTCTCAGGCGGTAGAAAAAGCGTATTGCCAGGCATTGCTTCCGAAGTGACTGTAATGGCAAATCACTGTGCTGAATTTATCAACAGCCCATATGCTCGTACAGGTATTATCGAGAACAATCCAATTCATAAGGATATGGTATACGCTGGACGTACTGCGAAACTAGCATTTATTTTAAATGTTGTCATCGATGCTGAAAAACATATTATCAATGCTTTTGCTGGTGATATGGAAGAGGCTCATGAAACTGGCTGTGCTTTTGTATCTGAACTAGCTAGTGTGAAAGCTGTACCAGCAGACATCGTTATCACTACAAATGGTGGGTATCCATTAGACCAAAACGTGTATCAAGCTGTAAAAGGTATGACCGCTGCCGAAGCATCTTGTAAAAAAGATGGCGTTATCATCATGATTGCCGCTTGTAATGATGGTCATGGTGGGGAATCTCTATATGAAAACCTTAAAAATGCCACAACACCTCGTGAATTACTAGACCGTATTGCTAAGGTCCCTCGTAATGAAACCATTCCAGACCAATGGGAAATGCAAATCTTAGCTCGTATTCTAGATCAATTTACAGTTATCGTTGTAACAGACCAATGCGACCCTAAGATGCTTACCGACATGCATTTGCAACATGCTAGCACCTTTGATGAAGCATTGAACAAGGCTTTGGAATTAAAAGGTAAAGATGCAAGCATTACAGTTATTCCTGATGGTGTATCTGTTGTGGTGAAAGCGTAATTAAATAAATATTATACTGAAAGGTGTACTGCTTAGAGGTAGTACACCTTTTTTGCTAAATCTTCTATTGACTTTTGAAAAAAAACATAATAAAATATAAAATATGAGTTTATATTTTGTTTAGAGAGGAAATATATGATTAAGCGAGCGGTACTATTGTATCTAGGGCTGGCATGTGTGATACCTTTACAGGGACATGGTGCTAATCCTATAGACAAACAAGAACAACTAGATAGAGCAAGAGCTAGTCAAGAAGCGAGAGAGGCACGATTAGGAGAAGAACGGATACAATGGCAACATATATCATCTAATACAGACGGTAAGACACCAAGACCTGCATCAGGACCTATGAGTGTTTCGCCGTCTTTTTATATTACGCAGATACGGTTAGCTGAAGAAGGCGGACACTCAAATTCTTCGATAGATAATTCTGCGCCATATAGTACGAGACTGATTAAGGGTCCCTTATATTATCAATCAAAAGGTCAGGATATATTACTTGATGTTCCTCAGACATTCTCGTTTCTGAGAAAAGAAATAAAACCATATATTAATCGTAAGTTTGTAGTGACCCCAAAAAGTTAGACTTTTATTTCCGAGTAACCTAAACTGGTTGCTCGGAATTTTTTATGCTGCAGTAGTAGCTAAACGATAGTCAACTGGACTAAGCCAGTTCAATTTTTCCTTAAT
>OVXK01000017.1_pt1 | contig 222252 bp, 203 predicted proteins | sample 1732021 | NCBI WGS metagenome assembly OVXK01 (sample SAMEA4413051, study PRJEB24355) | metagenome | biome: human; feature: gut; material: faeces | place: United Kingdom | collected 2010 | reverse complement strand
AGAACACAAGGTTGATAGGTCGGGGGTGTAAGCATGGTAACATGTTCAGCTGACCGATACTAATAGATCGAGGGCTTGACCAAATATAGTATTAATTATGTGCAATTTTGAAAGAACAAAATCTTTCTAATAATCTGGTGATGATGTTCTTTAGGGTAACACCCGTTCCCATTCCGAACACGACGGTTAAGCCTTTAGAAGCCGATGGTACTGCACGGGAGACTGTGTGGGAGAGTAGGTGGTCGCCAGGTCAGTATTCCTCGATAGCTCAATGGTGGAGCACTCGGCTGTTAACCGATAGGCTGGAGGTTCGAGTCCTCTTCGAGGAGCCAAATCTAGTGATGATGCGTTTAAGGGTAACACCCGTTCCCATTCCGAACACGACGGTTAAGCCTTTAACGGTCGATGGTACTGCACGGGAGACTGTGTGGGAGAGTAGATGGTCGCTAGGTAAGATAAAGCTTGAATTTTAATTCAAGCTTTTTTATTTTGTAATTTTTATAATATCCACAGAATTTATTGAATTAAAATATAAAATATATTTGTGGATAACTTTTGAGTTGTAATACTTGTCCTATAGCAAATTGAATTATATATTAGAGTTTAGATTATTTTTAATAAGGTTTGTAATATTTAAATTTATCTCTTAAGATTGTGAAGTTAAGTTTATGCGGTTTGAGTTTTAAATTAAGTTTAAAATCATAATTACATTAAAAATAAGATAAGAATATAAGAGAATATATTTATTAATAGAATCTTATATTTTTAAATAAAAATTTAAATAAAAAAAGATTTGTCTTTTAGAATTTATATTCTTTCTATATATAATTTGAGTTAATTTTCAAATATTAATTTAACAGCTTTAATAGTTTTTTTCTTTTTATTATCTTTAATACTTTTTAGGACTATAGTAGTATTTACATTATTATAAATAGTATAAGTTTCTGTTGATAAATTTTTTCTTGTTTTACTTGTGGATAAATTTTAAGAAATTATCTAATAAAAAGTTTAAAATTAAGGAACACTTTTTATTCTTAAGAATACAATATAGTGTGGTTAAAATATTAAATTATAGTTATAAATTTAATTAATAAAAAGTAATGTATAAAAAAATAAGGTATAGAAAAATAAGTTATAAGAATAAATCATAAAAATAGATTATGAAAATAAATTGTAGAAAAGTAATTCAAAATTAAAATATAGTAATTTACTAATTAATTCAATATGAGTGAAGTCTTTATCACATAAAAATAATATTTTTAAGTTAAATTAATGTTATTTTTAGAAAAGGAGCTTTTTAGTGGCTTTATAATGTATTTTTTGTTATATATTAATCTAATAAATATATTTTTATAAAAAAATCATAAAATTTTTAAAAAATGTATTGACATATTAGCTATATATCTATATAATTAATACTTGTGAAGAGCAAATGTTCTTTGGTGGTAAGGCTCGATAGCTCAGTCGGTAGAGCAGAGGACTGAAAATCCTCGTGTCGCTGGTTCGATTCCTGCTCGAGCCACCAGTGTGGCGCTATAGCCAAGTGGTAAGGCAGAGGTCTGCAAAACCTTTATTCCCCGGTTCAAATCCGGGTGGCGCCTCCATAAAAAACCTCAGTAACTTTACTGAGGTTTTTGCTTTGCAGAAATTTACATATACACACTAAATTTTATTCCAAACACTAAGAATTAAGTGGATTTATATTTTATAAATCCACTTTTTTCATTAAACATTAAAATGTACATATTAACATGTCCCTTTTAATGTTTATTTAACATAAATAAAAGTAAATGTTATGCAGTAGCTGGAACTCTCTCTTTTATTCTTCTTAAATCTTATTATAAATAAAAGTACATTTTATGTGGTAGCTAATAAATTCTTATAGCCTTAGTGCAATCTACATGTTTTATCGATGGTTATGATATTAGTTTATCCTTAGCTAGAATATTGACTTCACTATTAACCATAAGAAACATTTAATATTTTATTATTAGTTTATCTTTAGCTGCGTCGAAAAGAATTGATGATCCTATTGGTAAGGTTATATTAGGATAGTCATGACCAAAAGGAATATTATATATAATTGGTTTTTTATATGGTAATAGTATAGAAAGTATAGTATTAATTGTTTTTGGATTATATGGGGTGAAATGGCCTATTAAAAAAGCTCTACAAGAATCTAGTTTACCTGAAAGTTTTAATTGCATTAAGTATCTATCTATAGCATAATTCTCTTCATTTACATCTTCAATCATGAGAATTTTATTTCTAGTATTTATTTCATAAGGAGTTCCTAAGGTGCTGCATATCATAGTTAGGTTTCCACCGCAAAGAATCCCTCTAAATAGTTCCTTATTTTCCACTTTAAAATCCTTTGTAGATATGTTAATTAAATTGCTTTCATCAGTAAGCAGTGATAGAAAGCTATTTTTAGTTATTTCATCTGAACTAATTTTAGAATTTATCATAGGTCCATGAAATGTTATTAAGCCTGTCTTTTGAGATAAGTAATTTAAAAGAACTGTTAAATCGCTATAACCACATAAAATTTTAGGATTTTTTTTAATTACTCCTATATCTAAATAGGGTAACATTCTTATACATCCATACCCACCTCTATAAGCTACTATTGCTTTAACTTCTTTATCCTTAAACATTTCCATTAAATCTTTAGCTCTTTCTTCATCAGAAGCAGCTAGGTAATCATTTTTTTTTCTTAAATATTTTCCTTCTTTAATTTTAAAGCCGAGATTTTTAAATGAGGATATATTATAGTTTATTACATCAGCACTATCTCCACTGGCAGGGGAAACAATACCTATAGTATCACCAATTTTTAATTTTTGAAATTTCACCATAAAACCTCCTAAAAAAATAGAGAGCATAAATTGCTCTCAATAATCTTTTAGTTAATTATATGCAAAAATCTTTTTATGGTTACAGATAAATTTAAAACATATCTTTTTTATATAATATAAATGCTATTACACCACAAAGTATTACAGATAAAGTCATTATTATATGGAATCCATATGGATGGTGTAATAGTGGCAAGTAGTCAAAGTTCATTCCGTATATACCAGAGATAACTGTAAGGGTAGACATAAGGATTGTAACTGAAGCTAAGACTTTCATCACTATGTTTAGGTTATTAGAAATAACAGAAGCAAAGAAGTCCATGGTACTACCTAGAATGTTACTATAAATATCAGTCATCTCAATAGCCTGTTTATTTTCTATTATTACATCTTCTAAAACATCTTTATCTTCTTCATATCTTTGAATAACATCAAGTTTTAACATCTTTTCTAATGTAATTTCATTAGATTTTAAGGATGTTGAGAAATATACTAAGGATTTACTTAATGAGTGCAATTGTACTAACTCTCTGTTTTTCATTGATTTATGAAGACGCTTTTCTATCATAATACTTTTTTTATCTATTTGTCTTAAGTATAAAAGATAATATGTAGAAACTCTGTTTAGAATTTGTAAAATAAATCTTGATTTTTTAAATGAGTAAAAATTACGAACTTTGTTTGAAGAGAAGTCGGTTAATACCTTGCTATTTTTTAAGCATACAGTAATTAATTCATTTTTTGTATGAATTATTGCTAATGGATAAGTATCATATGTTAAGGAGTTATCCTCCATTTCTGTAAAAGGAATATCGACTATTATTAATATAAAATCTCCTTCAATTTCTATACGAGAAGTTTCTTCATCATCTAAAGGTGCTCTTAAAAATTCTAAAGGAACTCCTGTTTTTTTAGAAATAAGAAGTAATTCTTCCTGAGAAGGTGCTATTATATTAACCCAACAACCTGGTTCAAGGGAAGCAATTTTCTTTAAAGTCCCATCATTTTCACTTAAAGATTTATATATCTGAATCATTTTCTCCCTCCCAAAGCATTAAGTTATATTTTGTTTCAATTATCATTAAACAAGTTATTTAAAATAAAATCAAGATAATTTTTATAATTAGCTTAGATATAACAAAGAAAGTAATAGAAATAAAGAGGTACAAGCAATATAATTACTATAAACTTTAAATATGAGCAATTAAGATTAAAATCAATAAAATTTTACACTTATCTAGGTAGATTTAATTTTTGAAAATTAGTATAATGTGATTTGTTTATAATATTAAAAGTCGGGGGATTTTTAAATGGGCACTATGCATAAGGAAGTTGTCAAAAAAAGAAGGGATGTAGCTATTGTAATTAGTATAGTTTGCATGAGCTTAGCTATAAGCCTATCTAATTTTTTTGGCAATATTAAATTTGAGTCTTTTAATGCAGAGACAATAACAGATCCAATATTTCTAGTTTTAACATTAGTTATATTCTTTAGAGAGTATAGAAAATGTAAGACAAGTTATAAATATTCCATAGTAGCTAATCAACTAATGATTCATAAGGTGAAAGCTAATAAGCAATCAACTTTAGAAAACATAAAGTTAAATAATATTGTTTATTTAGGTAAAGATTATTCTAAAGAAGCAAAGGATTTTAAAACTTCTTCTTGTAAGAAATATGTGTGTAGTTTATTAGATAGAACAGGTCATTATTGTTGTATATATAAAAATGGTGATGGATATAATAAATTCTATTTTAAGCCAAGTAAAACACTTGTTGATAAATTAGAAAAAAACTTAGCTATTTAAGAAAAGAGAGTCTTTTGACTCTCTTTTTTTAATATAAATTTTCCTTAGACATATTGAAGGTTTCTTTAACCTCTGAAAGAAGAAAATCGCTTTCTATAAGATCTAAGGCTGTTGAAATGAGGGCATAAGAAGCTGAAAGCGCTTGTTCTTGAGCAAAGGATGATATTGTTGCATCTGCAAATTCTTTAGTTCCATAGTCAATATTTACATTATCAACTATGTTTATATAAGGATGAATACAAGGTACCTTGTGACTTACAGTTCCTAATGAAAGACCAGCATCTATATCTCTTGGTTTTCCTATATTTATTATTCCGTTTTCTTTTAAATTATGACTATATAATCTATTTAATACTTGATTAGATAAAAGCTCTTCATTAGGTGGCTCATAAAGCTCAACACAACTTTCTAAGTTCATTGTGTCAGAAATACAAGCAACAAGGTTTTTTATTTTATTTTCTATACATTTTGCAGTTTTGGTACTTTCTGCTCTTATATATAATTTACCTTCTGATTCAACAGGTCTTAGAAGAGGTGTAACGCCTCCTTGAGATAAAATAGTGTGTATGTTAGCTTTTTTACAGAAGCCCTTAGATAAAGCGTTTATTACATTAAAAGTTAGCATAGTACCATCTAAAGATGTAAAACTATCAAAATCTAAGAAACTTAATCCATCATGACCTTTAAAAGTTACTTTTAGAGGTATAATTGCCTTTGAAGTACCACTTTCAGAGGTTACTATATCTGGGTGAGCTGTTAATACCACATCTATATCATCAAAAATACCTTGTCTAACATAAGTAGACTTAGTTCCACCTAAATATTCTCCAGGACATCCTATTAATATTACTGTTCCACCAGACTTTTCAATTACCTTGCTTAATCCTAAGGCACTTGTAATTGATATAGTAGTAAGAAGATTATGACCTGTTATATGTCCTCCCTTAGATTTAATAGCATCATATTCGCATAAAAAGCATATTTTAGGGTATCCATTTCCTTTCTTAGCATAGAAAGCAGTATCTAAATCTAAAAATTTTTCTCTTATATCAAAATCTCTATCTCTTAGGAAATTACATATATATTTGCAAGCGTCATATTCTTTGTAACTATCTTCAGGATTATCATGCAGAAATTTACAAAGATTAAAGAGAGCTTCTTTTTCTGTAGATAAATAAGAAATAACTTCCTGTCTCATTGAAAAAACCTCCTAAATATTTATAGGATTAGTTTGTGCTACAATAGAAAAAATATTAATTTTTATTTATTTAAATATTTTTCCTGCTGAATTATGTATAGAAAAATATTATATGGAAAAAATATAGAAAAATAGAGATTTAAGGAGTGTTATCTATGAATAAGTCAATTTGTATAATTTGTGGCAAAGAGGGTCATGGTATAATGATAAGAGGAAAATTAATATGCACAGAATGTGAGAAAAAAGCTATAAGTTGTGATATTAATAGTGAATTCTATGAGTTTTATAAAAATAGATTAAAAGAAGAAGTTTATAAGAAAAAATTAGGATAACAGAGGAGTGGTTAACTTTGAGAAATATTCCTATAATTAATGGGATATCAATGTACTTAAGAGAAGAAATAGTACCTTTTTCTATGCCAGGTCATAAGAATGGACGAGGCTTTAAGGGATTTGAAGAAATACTTTTACAAGGTGATTTAACTGAAGTTGAAGGATTAGATAATTTGCAGCATCCAGAGGGAATAATTAAAGAAGCTGAGGATAAACTTTCTAAGTTATATAAAAGTAAAAAGAGTTATTTTTTAGTTAATGGAAGTACTTGTGGAAATTTAATAATGATATTTTCTTTGTTTAAAGAAGGAGATAAAGTTTTAGTAGAAAGAAATTGTCACAAAAGTATAATGAATGGAATAATAATGAGAAAATTAAAACCAGTTTTTATAAATAATATATTTCATTCAAAATTAAAAGCACCAGTAGGAATTGATTTAAATCATTTAAAAGAGCAAATAAGTTTAAATAAGGATTTAAAAGGAATAATATTAACCTACCCTAATTATTATGGCGTAGGAGTTAATATAGATGAGACTATAAAAATAGCTAGAGAGGCAAATTTAAAAGTTGGAATAGATTCAGCTCATGGAGCACACTTTGGATTTAACAAGTTATTGCCTGAAAGTGTACAAGAATTAAAGGCTGATATAGTTGTAATGAGTGCTCATAAAACTTTACCAAGTTTAACACAGACTGCTTGGATGCATGTTAACAATGAGGATTTTATTGAAGAAATAGAATTTTATAAAAACATTTTTATGAGTACTAGCCCTTCATATATGTTTATGATGAGTTTAGATTATTCAAGAAATTTTTTAGAAGAACATGGTGAAGAGGCATACAATAACTTGTTTAAGATCATAGAGGATTTTAAAAATAATATTAAGGACTTATCATATTTTAAAATATTAGATAAGGAATTTTTAATTAATGGATTAGAAAAAAATATTAAGATAAATGATATTAAGATAGATAATAGTAGAATAGTACTAAACTTAAGGGAAAATTTAAATGGGAATAAACTATTAGATTATTTAAGAAGTAAAAATATACAATGTGAAATGAGTGATAATAAAAATGTTGTTTTAATACCGTCACCATTTAATACTGAAGAAGATTTTAAAATTTTAAAAGATGCTTTAAAATCTTGTGATATAAATTGTCTTAAATATGAAGAAATAGATTTTTATTTAACAGATTTACCAGAGAAAAAATTAGAGCCTTTTGAAGTTTTGGATTTAGAATATGAAAGAATTAATATAAATGATGCTATAGGTAAAATTGTAGCAGAGAGTATAGTTCCATATCCACCAGGAGTCCCTATGCTAATAATGGGTGAAATAATAGAAGAAAGACATATTAAATTACTTAATGAGTATATGAAAAATAAAGTAGATTTAATAGGGATAAAGGATAAAAAAGTTAAGGTAATAAAGAATAAGTAAATACTTAAAGAATATATTAGTTAGGTTGTATCGAAGTTGTGATTTAAATAAAGAATATAATAAGTATTTTTTATTTATAAGGTTTTGGTACAACCTTTTTAATTTATTAAATAAACGATTAGAAGATTATTTGATATAATAATCCTTGTATTAAAATTATTATATAAGACTTTTTAGGGAGTTTTATAGAATTTATTTAATATATTTTTAGAGAAAAAAACGTGTTTATATAGATTGGAGTAGTTATGGGTAAAATATTTTGCATAATGGGGAAAAGTGGTTCTGGTAAGGATACTATTTTAAAAGAGATAAATAAGGTTGAAGATTTAAATTTAAAAACTATAGTTACATACACAACTAGACCTAAAAGAAATAATGAAACAGATGGAGTGGAATATTTCTTTATAGATAAGGAAAAGCTAGATGATTTTAATAGAGAAGGTAAGATAATAGAATGTAGAGTTTATGATACTGTTCACGGAAAATGGTATTACCTAACTGTAGATGATGGACAAATAAACTTAGAAGAAAATAACTATATAGTTATTGTAACTTTAGAGGCTTATTCTGAGTTTAGAAAATATTTTGGAGATGAGAAATTAGTACCACTTTACATAGACTTAGATGATGGAGTTAGACTTGAAAGAGCATTAAAAAGAGAGAGAGAACAGAAAAGTCCTAATTATAATGAGATGTGCAGAAGATTTTTAGCAGATAATGAAGATTTTAGTGAAGATAAATTACTAAATAACAATATAATTAAAAAATATAATAATTACAATTTAGAAGAATGCATAAGTGAAATATGTGATGTAATAAGAAAAACTTCTAAATAATCTGGGGGAAAATAATATGAAAAATGCATTAAAGTTAACTTTTATTGGATTTCTAATAATATTAGTAGGAATATACTTAGCTGTTTCTGATATAGATACATATGGAGTACATAAAGTTCTTACCATAGTAGGAGTTATTTTAGCTGGTTTTGGCATAAAGAGCATAAAATAATTTAGCTATTAAAAATATTAATTTTAAATAAAAAGTAAATTATATAACTTATGAAATTAAAGCAATAATAAGGTTTGGTTAAGGGTTATAAATAATGATATAATTATTTAAAACATAAATTTGAATTTAGGGTAGAGATGTAAGGAGGACGTGTTATGAAGTTAGTAATATCTATAGTTCAAGATGATGATGCTTTAGATTTAGTTGATGCGTTAAATGAGAAAGGTTATAGTGTAACTAAATTAGCTACAACAGGTGGATTTTTAAAATCAGGAAATACTACACTTTTAGCTGGGGTTCAAAAAGAAAAGGTTGATGATGTTATAAGTATAATAAAAGATATATGCCAAACAAGAAAGGGCGTTGTAAGTTCATCTGCAAGTGTTTCAGAACCAGGTGGAGTGTATATACCATATCCTATGGAAGTGCAGGTTGGAGGAGCTACAATATTTGTTGTTGATGTAGATAAATTTATAAAGATTTAAAATAGAAAGGAAAGTGCATAAATGATAGGTCACAATAAAGTTAGAGATAGATTTAGTAAAAGTGTAAGTAAAAATGCACTTTCCCATGCTCATTTAATTATTGGTGAGGATGGAATAGGAAAAAGTCTTTTAGCAGATGAATTTGCTTATAAGATTTTAGGAATACCATCACAGAGAGAACATGTAGATATTGTTCATTATAAATCTGAAAAGGCCTCTTTTGGTGTTGATTTAGTAAGAAATATTATAGCTGAGGCAAATAAAAAACCTTATGAATGTGATAGAAAGGTTATAATAATTCATAATGGAGAAAAGCTTACAGTTGCAGCACAGAATGCTTTATTAAAGACCATAGAAGAACCTCTTACAGGTATTTTTATAATAATTTTAAGTAGTAATATTGATTCTATATTAGAAACTATAAGATCTAGATGTCAAATACATAGGTTAGCACCTCTTAGTAAAGAGGAAATTAATTTATATATATCTAAAAAGTATAATGGAATAGATGATGAATTAAATAGAACTCTTATATCTTTTAGTGAAGGTATCCCAGGAAGAGTTGATAAATTCATGAATGATGATATTTTTAAGGATATAAGAAATACAGTTATAGAGATGTTAAAAGATATTGGGCATGGGAAAATAGAAGTTCCTATAAAATATTCCGATAAATTTTATAGCATGAAGGGTAACGAAGAGGAAATCTTAGAGACCATAACTATTTTTGCCAGAGACTCAATTATATTTAAGGAAATAGAAAACAACTTGTCCATAATAAATGGAGATAAAATAGATGATATTAGAGAAATAGCTAGTAATTTATCCTATAATAAATTAAATAGGATAATAAAAGTAGTTAATGAGGCCAGAAATAATTTAAAAAGTAATACTAATTTATGGCTAACTTTAGATAGTATGCTGATTAGTATATTGGAGGAATAAAAATGATAGAAGTAATAGGAGTCAGATTTAAAAAAGCTGGTAAAATATATTACTTTGGTCCTAATGGTATAGAGATAAAGAAGGGTCAAAACGTAATTGTTGAAACTGCTAGAGGTATTGAATTTGGAGAATGTGTAATTGGTATAAGAAAAATTAGTGAAGAGGATATCGTTGCACCATTAAAATCTGTATTAAGATTAGCTACAGAGGAAGATATAAATAAGCATAAGGAGAATAAAGCTAAAGAGACAGAGGCTTTTGAAATATGCTTAAAGAAGATAGAAGAACATAATTTAGTAATGAAACTAATAGATGTAGAATATACATTTGATAATAATAAGGTTATATTCTACTTTACTGCAGAGGGTAGAGTTGACTTTAGAGAATTAGTAAAAGATTTAGCAACTATATTTAAGACAAGAATAGAGCTTAGACAAATAGGGGTTAGAGATGAGGCTAAAATGATAGGTGGACTTGGACCATGTGGAAGACCTCTTTGTTGCTCTACATTCTTAGGAGACTTTGCTTCAGTTTCAATAAAAATGGCTAAGGAACAAAGTTTATCACTAAATCCAACTAAGATATCAGGAATATGTGGAAGACTTATGTGTTGTTTAAATTATGAGCAAAGCACATATGAAGAAATAAGAAAAGAACTTCCTAGAGTAGGATCTGTAGTTGAGACTGAACTTGGAAAAGGTGAAGTAGTAGGTAACAACGTATTAAAGGAATTAGTAAGAGTTAAATTACCAAGAAAAAATGAAGAGATTATACAGGATTTTAAAATGTATGATGTAAAATTAATCTCAGGTAGCTATGAAGGTGAAGTAGAGGATACAAACATTAGATTAGAAATTACTGATGAAGCGGATAAAGCATTAATTAAAAATCTAATAAAAGATAATTAAAATTAAATTTTTAATACGGTATAGGGGTATTCTTTAGCATGTTAATTCTAATTTTACTAGAATAGGCTAAATATGCTTAAAAGAGATATTAAATACTTTAAAAATTAGCAAAAATATGATAATATAAATATGGTATTTTTATACCAACATTTTAGGAGGTGTTTTATTATGGCATACAAAATATTAGACACATGTGTAAGCTGTGGAGCATGCGCTGCTGAGTGTCCTGTAGATGCAATATCACAAGGAGATACTCAATTCGTTATAGATGCAGATACTTGTATCGATTGCGGAAACTGCGCTAATGTTTGTCCAGTAGGTGCACCAGTTCAAGAATAATATTATTAAAGATCATCTTCGGATGATCTTTTTTTTGCAGCTTTAAGCTGCTTTTTTTATTTTAAAGTAAATTTTGAATAAATGTAGGAGAGTGTTGGGAAAATATAATATAAAAAATGGTAGGAAGGGTGAGTGATTTGAAACTAAAGGATTTAAGAGTTCTAGAGGGGAGAAATATAAAGGGAGAAGAAAATCTTATATTTATAGACATAGAGGAATCTGAAAGAAAAAGATTATATTGGTTAATAAGTGATTATGAGTTCATATGTAGAAAGATGAATATGGAAGGTACTCTAAAAGAGGCTATATATAATGAGTTTGGAGGATGTGCGTGGTTAACTTACTCTAATAAGGAATTAGCTTTATTTATAATTGAAAGCTTAATAGAGGGAGTAAGTGCAGATAAATTATTAAATGAAGCTGTAGCTAAAAAGCAACGTATTTGGGAGTATAACTTATTAGAAGAGTGTTCTAAGAAAAAAATAGATTTCTTTAAAGAGAATGATGTAATAATAGTAGGATATGGAGTAAATTCTAAGAGAATAAGTAAAGAGGATTATGAAAATAAAAATTATAATTTAGATTTAATAAATAATGGAGTTATTCCTATAGTATCTATAACAGGAACTAATGGAAAAACATCTACTTCAAGATTAATATACAAAGGTTTTGAGAATTTAGGATATTTCTCTGGATTGGCTATGACTGGTGGAATAATTATAAATAATGAATTTGTAAAGAAAGGAGATACTACAGGATTTTATAGTGCTAAAAAGGTTCTTACAAATCCACAGGTTGAAGTTGGGGTTTTAGAGACTGCTAGAGGTGGTATTTTAAGAAAGGGATTAGGATTTAAAAATTCTAAGGTTGCCATAATAACATCCTTAGCAGAGGACCACATAGGGGTAGATGGTATAAAAGATATTAATGATTTATTAGATATAAAACTAATTACAACTAGAGAGGTTTTACCGGAAGGAAAAGTAATAATAAAGGCAGAACCAAAGCTATATGAAGTTCTACAGACAAAAGAAAACTTAGTTTTATTTAATTCTAAAAAGAATGAATATATTGAAAAACACATGAAAAATGGTAAGGAAGCTTGGTTTGTAGAGGATGAAAATGTAATATTTTTCGATGGTAAAGATAAAAATATAATCTCTAATATAAAAGATTTTAAGTTTACTCACAATGGTAATTCAAAAACTAATATAAATAATATTTTGGTATCTATAGCTGCTATATATGAAGTACATAAAAATTTAAAGGAAGTAGTGGATTCCTTAAAAAATATAGAGTGTGATGTCTATAACAATATTGGAAGACAAAACATAATTGAACTTGAAAATTTTAAGATTATATTGGACTATGGTCATAATCCAGAAGCCTTTGAGGAATTATTTTACTTAGCTAATAATATCAAAAGAAATAAGATAATTTCTATAGTTTCATCACCAGGAGATAGGCTTGATGAATACATAACAGAATTAGGAAAAATAGCAGGAAAAAATTCAGATACTATTATAATAAAAGAAACCTTTGATAGAAGGGGAAGAGAGAAACTAGAAATAACTAATTTAATAAAAAGTGGGATAAAGGAAGTTGAAAATAAATCAGTAGAAGTATTATCAATAATAGATGAAGAAGAGGCTATCAAAAAGGCAATATCAATGGCCGAAGAAGGAGATATTATAGTAGATTTTACTCAACATTTAGATGTAGTAATCCCTGTTATAAATAAATACCTATCTAATCATGGAAAAGAGACTATAGAGGTTGATTTAGAAGACTTTCATTAAGAAAAAGACTATATCAAATTCCTAAGTAATGGAGTTTGCATATAGTCTTTTATATCATATCTTCAGAAATTAGTTCTAATATTTTTATTGTAGTATTTTCAGGAAGTGATTCAGAATTTACTGATAAAACCTGATCATGAGTTATTTTAAAACCTTTCATTTCCATTAGAAATTTATCTACAGTATTTAAATAGAAACTTAATTTTGCAGTTTTATAATGCATTGGAATAACGTAACCAGGATTTATATCTAGGATTACCTTTTTTAGATTTTCTACAGAAATAGTTAAATGTTCTCCTACAGGAACAAATAATATATCTATATGGCCTAGTTGCTTTATAACTTTAGAAGAAAGTATATGTCCTAAATCTCCTAAATGACAAAGTGTTATGTCATCACAAAGAATTTTAAATATGAAGTTTTTATCACGTTTTAATCCAAAGCAATCATCATGAAAAGATAAATATGATTTAACTTTGCAAAAGGTATTTTGATAATCAACTAAGTCTGTTAATACTTTTGCTTCATCATTAATGTATTTTGTACAATTATGATCGAAGTGCATATGACTTATAGTAACTAAGTCCACATCACCTTTATAGGGAATATATCCTATATCTATATCAAATGGGTCCATTAATATACGTTTTCCAAGATTAGTTTTTATTAAAAAACAAGAATGACCTAACCAATAAATATTCATTAAAAAGCCTCCTATAAAAATTATTTATATTATTGACACATATAATATAAATAAACATAAAATATAAGAATAATTTATTTGAATTGAATTTATTTAAGGAGATTTAAATAAAAATAATAGATGAATAAGTGTATTACATTGATTAAGTATGTCAAATGTATTAATATATATTGTGTATTAAGGTCAGTAAAGGTCAAATTTTGAGGAGTGATATATATGGCTAAATTGTCAGATTCAATAGAATATTTTCTAAAGGATTTATTAGACCAAACAGAAGATAACAATTTAATAATAAGAAGAAATGAGTTAGCTGATAAGTTTAAGTGTGCACCATCACAGATAAATTATGTTTTAACAACTAGATTTACCTATGAAAAAGGATATTTAATTGAAAGTAGAAGAGGTGGTGGTGGATACATTGTAATAAAAAAAGTAATTCATGAAGTTCATGCTGATAGAAGAGATTTAATTTATGATGAGATAGGTACAGGGATTACATACCATAATGCAGCTGCCATTGTAGATAATTTACTTGAACATAATATCATAGATGAGAAAGCAGCAAATCTTACTAAGGTTGCAATAAATGATAGAACCCTTCAGAGTTCTAAGAATATAAATGAAACAAGGGCAGATATTTTTAAGGCTTTGCTTATGGTATTGCTTAAGTAATTTATGGGAGTTGAAAATTTTGCTTTGTGAGAGTTGTAATAAAAATAATGCAACAATACAATTATTAAAAAGTACTAAGGGGAAAAAAGAAAGCTTAATGCTTTGTGATAAATGTGCAATTGAAATAATGAGCCTTGCACTAGAAGATGAGGAGATAAATTTAGAAGATTTTTTATTAGATTTAAATACTTATATAGAGTGCATTGAAGAGAGGGTTAAGGATAAAGCTTTAGTATGTAAAAATTGTGGAACAAGATTTTCTGATTTTGAAGAGGATAATTTCCTAGGGTGTGAAAAATGCTATGAAGTATTTAAAAATAGAATAATATTTTTATTAAATTTAGAAGAAGCAGAGATAAATCATAGAGGGAAACAACCTAAAACAATAAAAAAGGACTTAAAGAAATTAGAAATCTTAAATTTACAAGAAAAATTAAAAATTAATATACTAAAAGAGGAATATGAAGAAGCTATTATTACTAAGAAAAAAATACATGATTTAAAAGAGAGTATAAGGGAGGATAGTAATAGTGGTTCAATGGATTAGCCCCTTAGATAATAGCATAGTAATTGCATCAAAAGTTAAAATCTTAAGAAACATAAAAGGAATTAAATTCACTAAGCTATTAAATGAAGAGGAATTTAATGATCTTTTAAGTATGGTTTTAGGACGCTTGAAAGAGATTGATATTTTGGATAAATGTTATGTAGTTAAATTAAAAGACGGTGAAGAAAAAATAATAGATTACTACAAAGAAAATTTTGGTTTAATAAAATACTTTGAAAATAAGGATAATCTTATTTTTATAATGAATAAAAATGGAGAATTTAATATATTACTGAATGAAGAAGAGCATATTGGGATAGAATGTACAAATAGTGGATTAAGTTTAAGAGAAGTGTATTCTAAGGTAGATAATTTAGATGACTTAATTGAAGAAAAAATACACTATTCCTTTGATTCTGAATTAGGATACTTAACATCAAATATAAAAAATTTAGGAACAGCTTTAAGAGCAAAGGTATTTATACACTTACCTCTTTTAAGTTCAAATAATTTAATAAGAATAATAAAAAATGCTCTAAAGGAAGAAGGAATTACTCTAAGGAGTATATATAATTCAGGAAATAAAGATGTTGGCAATATTTATGAAGTATCTAATATTAAGACTTTAGGAATGTCAGAAAAAGATATTTTAGATTCTCTTATATCTATTACTAATAAATTAATTTTAAGAGAGAAAAACCAAAGAGATAATCTTTCAAAGGATGAGTATATTGAATTAAAAGATGATATTTTAAGATCTTTAGGAGTTTTGAGAAATACCTATTCAATAGATAGGGATGAAGCTTTAAAATATTTATCTTATGTAAGGTTAGGAGTTGAGCTAGGCATTATAGAAGATCTTAGTTTAAAATCAGTAAATTCTGCTATGATTGAAATTCAACCTGATATGATAAATAACTCATCAATTAAAAAGAGAGATATACAAAGTTTAAAAATAGAAAGAGCCAAAATTATTAGAAATGCTTTAAACACATAATTATAGGGTATTGGGAGGTAAAAGATGCGTCTTGATAATTTTAATGAAAATTCCAAAATAGTAATCAATAAGGGAAAAGAAAGTTCTTTAATGCTAAAACACGGCTACATGGGAACAGAGCATTTATTAATAGGATTAATTAATGAAAATGGACAATGTTCTAAAATTTTGGAAGAAAGCAATGTAACTGAAGAAAAGGTACTTAGTTTTATTAAGCTATATGTTGGAATTGGAGAGGTAAATTATAGTTTGGATGAGGTGCCTTTTACACCTAGATGCAAAAAGATTTTAGATAGAAGTGTTGAAATTGCTAAGGAATATGGTCATAGCATTTCAAGACCAGAGCACATATTATTAGCCTTAATAAAAGAAAGAGAAGGTGTAGCTAATTTAATTCTAACTAAAATAGTAAAAAATGATATAAAAAATATAAGCGATAAGTTAAATAACATACTAGGTAGAATTCCAAGTAAGGAAAGTAAAAGCCTTAAAGAAAAGGAAAAACCAAAAAGAAAAGATACTCCTACATTAAATCTTTATGGTATAAATTTAATAGAAAAGGCAGATAAAAATAAACTTGATCCTGTAATAGGGAGAAAGGATGAAACTCAAAGACTTTTAGAAATACTTTGTAGAAGAATGAAAAACAATCCTTGTTTAATAGGAGAACCTGGAGTAGGAAAAACTGCCGTTGTGGAAGGATTAGCTCAAAGAATTCTATTAGGTGAAGTACCAGATATTATTAAGGATAAAAGAATATTTACCTTAGATGTGACTTCTATGTTAGCTGGGGCAAAATATAGAGGAGAATTTGAGGAAAGACTTAAAAAGGTTTTAAATGAAGTAAAAGATTCAGATGATATAATACTATTTATAGATGAAATGCATAATATTGTTGGGGCTGGTGGAGCAGAAGGTGCTATAGATGCATCAAATATATTAAAACCAGCTTTAGCAAGAGGTGAAATACAATGTATAGGTGCAACAACAACTGATGAATATAGAAAAAATATAGAAAAGGATTCTGCTTTAGAGAGAAGATTCCAACCAGTAGTTGTAAAAGAGCCTAGTAAAGAAGATTCCGTATTAATATTAAAGGGATTAAGAGAAAAGTATGAAGTACATCACAATGTAAAATTAACAGATGAAGCCATAGAGGCAGCTGTTAATTTATCAAGTAGATATATAACAGATAGATTTCTACCAGATAAGGCCATAGATCTAATAGATGAGGCTGCGGCAAAGGTAAGAATAGAAAGTATGATTGTTCCTCCTAGACTTTTTAAGCAGGAAGAATTAATAGCTAACTTAAAAATTGAAAAAGAAGAAGCTATAAAATTACAGGACTTTGAATTAGCTGCAAAGTTAAGAGATGAAGAATCAATGTTACAGGAAGAACTAGAGCGAGATAAAGAACTTTGGAGAGAAGAAAATTACAATAAAATCTACGAAGTTAATAAAGAACATATTGCAAAGGTTGTTTCAAAGTGGACTCAGATACCAGTAGAAAGGCTTACGGAGAAAGAATCAAGTAAACTTCTTAAGCTGGAAGAAAAGCTTAGTAAAAGAGTTATAGGACAATTAGAAGCAATAAGAACCATATCTAAAGCTGTAAGAAGATCAAGGGTAGGTCTTAAAGATCCTAAGAGACCTATTGGATCCTTTGCCTTTTTAGGACCTACTGGAGTAGGAAAAACAGAGCTTTGTAAGGTTTTAGCAGAGGCTATGTTTGGTGATGAGAATAAATTTATTAGGCTTGATATGTCTGAATACATGGAAAAGCATGGTGTATCTAGACTTATTGGAGCTCCCCCAGGATATGTAGGATATGAAGAGGGAGGACAACTTACAGAAAAGGTAAGAAGAAATCCTTACTCAGTAATACTTTTTGATGAAATAGAAAAAGCACATCCAGATATATTTAATGTTCTTCTTCAAATATTAGAAGATGGTGTTCTTACAGATGGAAAAGGTAAAACAGTAGATTTTAAGAATACAATAATCATAATGACTTCAAATATTGGAGCAGATAAATTAGATAAGAAAAATGCAGTTGGATTTAGTGCTAAAGAGGATAAGGAACGAGATTATGATAAGATGAAAGGAATTATGTTAGAAGAGCTAAAACAAAACTTCAAACCAGAATTTGTAAATAGATTAGATGACATAGTTGTATTCCATAGTCTAGAAAAGGATCACCTTTTAAAAATTGTTGATCTTATGATATGTTCCCTAAAAGAAAGATTAAATGATTTACAACTTTCTTTGAATTTTTCTCAAGAGTGTAAAGAATTTTTAGTTAAAAAGGGTACTGAATTAAAATATGGAGCACGTCCACTTAGAAGAGTTATAACTAAATATATTGAAGATAGATTAAGTGAAGAACTTTTAAGTGGAAATATATTAAGAGGATCTAAGGTAGATGTTTTCTTAGAAGACGACGTTGTAAAATTTAAAAAAACTGTTTGATTTTAAGAATAAATAAGGTTATATATGATAAAACATATATGACCTTATTTTTTTATTATTTATTTATATATTGTATTTTAAATTTCAGAATATAATAGAATTTTTTTGTTAGAATAAAAAATAAAACAAAGAAAAAATATAATTAATAATAATTATTATTGAAAAATTGTTTAACAAGGAGTATAATTAATAAAAAATAGGTACCCTAAGGGGGTACATCGAATAATATATCATATAATACAAATAATAAATTTAACCTCAGTAAGGAGTGTTAGTATGGATAAAGAAATAAAAGAATTAGATTTAATAATAATTGGAGCAGGGCCAGCAGGATTAACATCTGCAATATATGCTTCAAGAGCAAAATTAAGTACTTTAGTTTTAGAAGATAATTTAGTTGGAGGTCAAGTAAGATCAACTTATACAGTTGAAAACTATCCTGGATTTACAGAAATAACAGGAAATGATCTTGCTGATAGAATCCAAGCGCAAGCAGAGGCTTGTGGAGCTATAATAGATGAATTTGATTTTATAGAAAATGTTTCATTAAAAGATGATGAAAAAATCATAGAGACTGGAGATTATATATATAAGCCAAAGGCTGTAATAATAGCTACAGGAGCTACACCTAAGAAATTACCAATTCCAAGTGAAAGTAAATATCTAGGTAAGGGTGTGCATTACTGTGCAGTATGTGATGGAGCAGTTTACCAAGATGAGGTTGTTGCCGTTGTAGGTGGCGGAAATGCTGCTTTAGAAGAAGCTTTATATCTATCTAATATAGTTAAGAAAGTAATTGTTATAAGAAGATATGATTATTTCCGTGCAGAAGCTAAGACATTAGAGGCTGCAAGTAATAAGGAAAATATTGAAATAATGTATAACTGGGATTTAGTTGATGTTCTAGGTGGAGAGTTTGTTGAAGCTGCAAGAATAAAAAATACTAAAACTGGAGAAGAAAAAGAAATTGCTATAAATGGAGTCTTTGGATATATAGGAACAGAACCTAAGACATCTATGTTTAGAGAATATATAAATGTTAAAGAAAATGGTTATATTGAAGGCGATGAAAACATGAGAACTAATGTTAAGGGTGTTTATGTAGCGGGAGATGTTAGAGAAAAAATGTTTAGACAAATAACTACTGCCGTTTCAGATGGAACTATAGCAGCCTTACATGCAGAAAAATATATTTCAGAAATAAAGGAGAGATAAGTATGGTAAAAGTATATTCAGTTGAATGGTGTGGACCATGTAATAAATTAAAAAAATATTTAGAAAAATTAGGCGTTCAATACGAAACAATAACAGTTGCAGATGGTAAGGAAGATAGAAATGAAGTTTTAGAAGTTTCAGGACAAAGATCAGTGCCAGTAGCCGTTATAGGAGAAGAAGTTATAGTTGGTTTTGATAAGCAGAAAATTGATGCTGCAATAGAAAAAATAAGATAGTAGAAGGTGATTCTTAATGAATACTAAAGAAAATATTTTTTATAACTTTATGGGTGGTAATTTCTATGAAAATAAATCAGATAAATTAATAGATATAAAATCACCTTTAGATGGTAGTTTAGTTGGAAGGATACAAAGTCTTTCTAAAGAAGATGTAGATAAAATTATTGATAATGCAGAAAAAGCACAAAAATCATGGAATGAAGTTCCTTTAAATGAAAGAGCACATGTGCTTTATAAAACTGCAGATTTATTAGAAGAGCATAAAGAGGAATTAGCAAACATAATGATAAGAGAAGTTGCTAAGGACAAAAAGAGTGCTTTATCAGAAGTTAGCAGAACAGCTGACTATATAAGATTTACAGCTGATGCTGCAAAGAGTATGGATGGAGAAAGTATACCATCAGATAACTTCCCAGGATTTAATAGAAGTAAAATATCTGTGGTAACAAGAGAACCTTTAGGGGTTGTATTAGCAATATCACCTTTTAACTATCCAGTAAATTTATCAGCATCAAAAATAGCACCCGCTATAGTAGCTGGAAACAGTGTTGTTCTTAAACCTGCTACTCAAGGAAGTTTATCAGCTTTATTCTTAGCTAAAATGTTCCATGATGCAGGTCTTCCAGGAGGAGTTTTAAATACTGTTACTGGAAGAGGAAGTGAAATAGGAGACTATTGTGTAACTCATGATAAAATAGACTTCATAAACTTCACTGGAAGTACAGATGTAGGAAGAAGAATTTCAGAAATAACAGTTATGAAGCCTCTTCTTATGGAACTAGGTGGTAAGGATGCTGCTATAGTTTTAGAGGATGCAGATTTAGATTTAACTGTTAATAATATAATTGCTGGTGGATATTCTTACTCAGGACAAAGATGTACTGCAGTAAAGAGAATATTAGTAATGAATTCAGTTGCAGATAAATTAGTAGAGAAATTAAAAGAAAAAATAAGCAAATTAAAAATGGGAAATCCATTAGAAGTAGAAGATGTAACAATAGTTCCACTTATAGATAATAAAGCAGCTGACTTTGTTATGGAACTTATTGATGATGCAAAAGAAAAAGGTGCTACTTTAGTTTGTGGAGGGCATAGAGAAGGTAACTTAATAGAAGCTACTTTATTTGATAATGTTACTACAGACATGAGATTAGCATGGGAAGAGCCTTTTGGCCCAGTTTTACCTATCATAAGAATAAATGATAAGGATGAAGCTATAAAAATAGCTAATGCATCTAAATATGGATTACAATCATCAGTATTTACTAGAGATATAAATGAAGCATTTTATATTGCTAATAAATTAGAAGTTGGTACTGTTCATGTTAACAATAAGACTGAAAGAGGACCAGATCACTTCCCATTCTTAGGAGTAAAATCTTCTGGTATGGGAACTCAAGGTATAAGATATTCAATAGAAGCAATGTCTAGACCTAAGGCAACAGTAATTACAATAAGATAATAGTTTTATAATTATTATTTATTTCAACCTATACCTAAAGAGCTACAAGTAAATTTCTACTTGTAGCTTTTTTATTGCAAAAAAATAAAGAGATGTAAAAACATCTCTCTATTTTATGTTCCTATTCGTTTAAAGCTTTATCTATAGCATTTTTATCGAAACCAACTATAATAGTTCCATTTATATCTAAAACAGGAACACCCATTTGTTTACTCTTTTTAAGCATATCTTCTCTAGCAACCATATCTGTTTGTACGTTTAAATCTTCAAATTCAACATTTTTTGATTTAAGATATTGTTTTGCTTTAACGCACCATGGACAAGAGTTTGTTGAATAAACCTTTACCATATTATCATCTCCTATGCGAATTAATTTTTAATATATCTTTATTTTAAGTATTAAAAGTGTATAAAATATGTGATTTAAATCAATAAAAAATAATTATTTAATTTGATCATCATTTAAATGGTCATTAAATATTAAATTATGCATTGTATCTTCATTGTTGTTAATAAAAGAAGATAAACTAGTTAGGGCAGTATTAGAAGAATGCAATGGATTTTCATAAACAGTAGAGTTATTACTAAATTTATCATTTAAGTTCAATGGAATCCCTCCTAATTTTTATTTATAGTATTTGATAAAATTTCAATAGATATTCATTAGTATTGATAAAAGTGGAAAATATTTAATGATAAATGATAAAATATAACATAGACTAAATATGAAATTATTACAAAAAGAATGTATAGTGGTCTAGACAAGTTAAAACCAGTTGAGTATAATTTAATTAGGAGGAGAAATCATGATAGATAAAAATAGTCCTATACCTGTGTATTACCAATTAAAAGAGATGATAAAAGAAAAGATAGCAGATGGCACTTGGCAAGTAGGACAGTGTATAGCAAGCGAAAGAGAGTTAACAGAGGCTTATGGAGTAAGTCGAATGACTGTCAGACAGGCTTTAGGAGAACTAGTACAAGAAGGTCTTCTTGTTAGAGAAAAAGGAAAAGGAACCTTCGTATGTGAACCTAAAGTAAAGCAAGAAGATATGATGAGTTTCTCAGAAATTATAAAAAAAGCAGGAAGAAGTTTAATAACTAAAGTTATAGATTTTGAAGTTATTAATACCCCTGAAGAATTAGCAGATACTTTTGATGTGGAAAAAATATATAAAATAAATAGATTAAGATTAGTTGATGGAGAAGCTGTTGCTAATGAGGTTGTTTATATTCCTTGTGAATATTGTGGCTTTGTAACTAGAGATGATTTAGAGGGGTCCTTATTTAAGTTATTAGAAGAAAAGGGACATATTATAGAAAGTACAGAATCATCTTTAGCAGCTGTAATAATGGATGATGAGCTAAAAGTTTTATTTAATGTGAATAAACAAGTACCTCTTTTAAAAAGTCATAATACAGCTTTAAATTCAGAAGGCGAAATAATTTACGTTGAAGATGCAATTTATAGGTCAGACAAATATATATTAGAAATTAATATTTCTAAAAGAGAGGGGAAATTGAAATGAGATTAATAGTTACTAAGAATTATGAGGAAATGAGTAAAGTTGCAGCTAAAGAAATGGCTGAAGATATAAAAAGAAATCCTGAAATTGTTTTAGGATTAGCTACTGGTGGAACTCCAGTTGGAATGTATAAAGAGCTTATTAGAATGTACAATGAAGGAGAATTAGATTTCTCAAAAGTTACAAGTATAAATTTAGATGAATATGTTGGGTTAGCAGGAGATCATGATCAAAGTTATAGATACTTTATGAATACAAACTTATTTGACCACATAAACATAGATAAAAACAATACATTCGTACCTAATGGATTAGCAGAAAATGTTGAAGAAGAGTGCATGGCATATGATTCTAGAATTCAAGACATGGGAGGAATTGACCTTCAGTTACTAGGATTAGGTGCAAATGGACATATAGGATTTAATGAGCCAGGAGAAGCTTTAAGTGTAGGAACTCACTTAACTGATCTTAAAGAATCAACTATAGAAGCAAATGCAAGATTCTTTGATTCAATTGATGATGTGCCAAGAAAAGCTATAACTATGGGACTTGGTGGAATAATGAAGGCTAAAAAAATAATGGTTATAGCAAGTGGAGAAGGAAAAGCTGAAGTTGTAAAGGCAATGATGAGTGGAAAAATAACAACTGAAATTCCAGCTACTATGTTACAAATGCATAGAGATGTCATATTAATAGTTGATGAAGATGCAGCTAAATTATTAAAATAGTTATTACTATCTTAGATTAATATATAAGAAGACTGTTTGTAGATAAAAAGCATTATTTAAATGCTTAAATTTACAAACAGTTTTTTATTTTTATTCTAATAATTATTATTAAATCTTTTACATGAATCTTTTTAAGAAAATAGTAATAAATAAGTATGTGATTAGTTATAATGATATGATATGATTATTTAAGGATATATTAGGAAATAATTAGATTTGTACGTAAAATGAAGAAATATGGAGTTGGTAAAGTGGCAAAGGTTAGAAGCATATATGTATGTCAAAATTGTGGATATGAAACACCTAAATGGATGGGAAAATGTCCAGAATGTAATAATTGGAATACTTTAGTTGAAGAGATTAGAGATACTAAGAGTAATCAATCTTCTCCTAAGGTTGAAAGACAAATTGGTGAGCTTAAAAAGATAAAAGAAATTAAATCAGGTGAAAAGGAAAGATATGATACTGGAATTGGTGAATTAAATAGAGTATTAGGTGGAGGACTTGTTAAGGGGTCGCTTACACTTATATCTGGTGACCCTGGAATAGGTAAATCTACACTTCTTTTACAAACAGCCAATAATATTTCAAAAAAATATGGGAAAGTTTTATATGTTTCTGGGGAAGAATCAGAAGAACAAATAAAAATAAGAGGAGACAGATTAAAAGTTGATGCAGAAGAACTTTATATAGTTTCCGAAACTAATCTTGATGTAATAGAAGCATATATAGATAAACTTGAACCAGCTTTCATAATAATAGATTCAATACAAACAATTTATAGAGAAACAGTTTCTTCAGCACCAGGAAGTGTTTCACAGGTTAAGGAATGCTCAAATGCTGTAATGAGAATTGCTAAAGGAAAAAATATTCCTTTATTTATAGTTGCTCACGTTACTAAGCAAGGGGATTTAGCAGGACCAAGAGTATTAGAACACATGGTAGATACAGTATTATCCTTTGAAGGGGAAAGAACTGAAGAATTTAGAATATTAAGAACCATGAAAAATAGATTTGGTACTACGGCTGAAATAGGTGTTTTTGAAATGCGTGGAGAGGGATTAATGCAGGTTTATGATCCATCTAGCATGTTCTTAGAGGACACTAGTTTTAATCAAGAAGGGTCAGTTGTAATTGGAGTCATGGAAGGAACTAGACCTATTCTTGTGGAAATACAATCATTAGCATCTGAAACAAAAGCAGTTATGCCTAGAAGAACCTCTGTAGGAGTAGAAAATTCAAGGTTAAGTTTAATATTAGCTGTATTAGAAAAAAAATTAAGAGTTCCTTTTTATAATACTGATGTTTATGTAAATGTAGTAGGAGGACTTGAAATAGAAGGTACTACAGCAGACTTAGGAATTGCTATTTCACTTGTATCCTCTGTTAAAGGTAAGGCAGCTAGCTTAGAAAAATTAGTTGTTGTAGGCGAGGTTGGGTTAACAGGTGAAATAAGACCAATATCAAATTGTGACAGAATATTAAATGAAGCAGAAAAAATGGGATTTTTAAATGCAGTTGTTCCTTATAGAAGTTTAGAAAAATTAAAGGGAAGTAAATTAAACCTTATAGGAGTAAAAACTGTAAGGGAAGCAATAGGAAAGATATTTTAAGATGGATAGGTGTGAGTAAATGAGAACTGTACATGATGATGAGTTAAAAAAAATATTAAAAATAATGAGTCCAGGTACTTCTTTAAGGGAAGGATTAGATAATATACTTAGAGCCAAAACAGGAGGACTTATAGTATTAGGGGATAATGAAGAAATATTAGATTTAGTAGATGGTGGATTTAATATAAATTCTGAATATAGTCCAGCATATATATATGAGCTTGCTAAGATGGATGGAGCATTAGTACTTACTTCAGATAGAAAAAGAATACTCTACGCAAATGCTCAGCTTATGCCAAATCAATCTATAAGTACTTTTGAAACAGGAACAAGACATAGAACTGCTCAAAGGGTTGCAAAGCAAACAAATAAAATAGCAATAGCTATATCACAAAGAAGAAATATAATTACTGTTTATAAAGGTGACATAAAATATGTTTTAAGGGATAGTGCAGTTATATTAAGTAAAGCAAATCAGGCTATACAAACATTAGAGAAGTATGTAGCTGTACTTGAAAGAGTAACAAATAATCTTAACATACTTGAGTTTCAAGACCTAGCAACTCTTTTTGATGTAACTACAGCTATACAGAGAACTGAAATGGTAATGAGGATAGTTGAAGAGATAGAGGGTTACATTATTGAGCTAGGAAATGAGGGAAGACTTATTTCTATGCAATTAAATGAATTAGTAAGAAGTATAGAACAAGATGGAGTCCTTTTAATAAGAGATTATTGCTATGACAAGATGGAATATAATGATGTCTACAAAGAAATTCAAGAGTTATCGGCTGAAGATTTATTAGATTTAGATATAATAGCAAAAGAATTAGGATATGTAGGAAAATCTTTAATTGACACATTAGTGTCACCAAGAGGGTATAGAATATCAAATAAGGTACCAAGAATACCTTCAAATGTAATAGAAAACTTAGTAGGACATTTTGGAAAGCTTAAATATATTCTTGAAGCTGGTAATGAAGAATTAGATCAAGTAGAAGGAATTGGAGAAGCTAGAGCTAGAGCAATAAAAAATGGATTAAGAAGAATAAGAGAACAAGTTGCTTTAAATAAAAATTTATAAAAAGAAGTGCCATATAAATATGGCACTTAATATTTATCTAAAAGTAAATTTACCTAAAGTATCCATTTTGTTATATTCTTTTAATAAGATATCAAATAGGTTTAGATCCAGTGCATTGCATAGTGAAGTTAAATAGAAGAGATTATTTCCAAGTTCACGTTCTATAACTTCTCTGCAATTTTCGCATAAGTCACCTTTTATATGAGAACTTAAGCGTGGATTAAGTTCTTCTAAGGATAGGTCAGTATCCTCTAGCATATTCTGTTTTTTAGCACAAATCTCTATGCAACCGCAATTTGTAACGGCTTTGCATATAGCTCTGCTAGCTCTTGCTTGAGATTCTTGATATTTACTCAATATATCTAATATGCTTTTGTGTCTAAGTAAAGAATTATTAACGCTATTTTGAAAATCGTCAAAAATTACGTCCTTCATAGTGTTTCACTCCTTATATACTAATCTTTGACCCTATAGTAATTATAGAATTTTTTGGTTATATTTGTCAAATGATTTAGGTTGCAAAACTAAATATATGTTAAAAACTAATTAGCTTGTTAACTTGACTTTAATATAAATCAAATTTAAAAAGATTTATAGGGGGTAATTTATTAATTATAATAATTAAACAATATTTGTAAGTATTAAAGTGCTTCAATATGGTATAATTAAGAAAATATATTATAAATATTTTACAACTATGAATGATAAAAACTAAACATGTCAATAATTATATAGGAGGTGAGTTTGTGATAAAGAAAATTTTCAGAGTAATTTTCACTATTTTAGGGTTGTTGATTGGATTTGTTTTAGCAGACGGAATAAGAAAAAGTGCTATAGGCAATGAATATTTAACAAACATTTTTTTTAAGGTATCATTTTATGTAATTTTAATTGCTGTTTTTGGAATCATTTTATTTATTCTTTCTCCTTTTATTTATAAATCTATAAGAAAACTTATAACATTTATAGAAAAAGGGATATCTAAATTATCTCCAAGTGAAATAATATTTGGAGCGGGGGGAGCTATAGTAGCTCTAGTATTAGCTTTAGTAATAACGTTGCCATTAAGTAGCTTTTTAAGTGGCTTAAATGAAATGTTAGGACCTATTGTGTCAGTTATCATAAACATAATAGCTATGATTATAGGAGCTGATATAGCTGTTAAGAAAAGAGAAGATATTACAGGATACTTTGAGAATTTTAGAAAAAATCAATCTAAAGAAAAGAAAACAAAGAATTCTTCTAATAAGAAGAATGAGGCTACTCCAAAGGTTTTAGATACATCTGTAATAATTGATGGTAGAATCTTTGATTTATGCCAAACTGGTTTTATAGAGGGAGCTTTAGTAATTCCAACTTTTGTTCTTGATGAATTAAGACACATCTCAGATTGTTCAGATTCTTTAAAAAGAACAAGAGGAAGAAGAGGATTAGATATATTAAATAAAATCCAAAAAGAGCTTCCTATAGAAGTAATCATGTGGGAAGGTGATTTCCCAGAAATAGCAGAGGTTGATATTAAACTTCTAAAATTAGCACAAAAATTAAATGGTAAGGTTGTAACAAATGATTATAACTTAAATAAAGTAGCTGAATTTCAGGGTGTTCCAGTATTAAATATAAACGAATTAGCAAATGCAATTAAGCCAGTAGTATTACCAGGAGAAGAGATGACTCTTACTGTTGTAAAGGATGGAAAAGAATCTGGACAAGGGGTTGCTTATCTTGATGATGGTACTATGATTGTTGTAGAAGGTGGTAGAAAGTACATGGGAAAAGAAATAACAGTAGTTGTAACTTCAGTACTTCAAACTGCAGCAGGAAGAATGATATTTGCTAAATATAAATCTTAAGAGGAATTTAATTATGGGAAAAGTAGTTAGCGTAATATTAGCAGGTGGAAAAGGAAAAAGAATGGGTGCTGAAGTTAGTAAGCAATTCATTGAAATAAATGGAAAACCTATAATATATTATACTTTAAAAGCTTTTGAGGAGTGTAAAGGTATTGATGAAATAATTCTTGTTCTACCTAAGGATGAAATAGATTATTTTAAAAGAGAAATAGAACCTAGATTTGATTTTAAAATATCTAAAATTATTGAAGGTGGAAAGGAAAGACAGGATTCAGTTTACAATGCATTAAATTCCATAGGAGATTGTGATATTGTTTTAATACATGATGGAGCAAGAGCTTTTGTAAGCAATAAAATAATAGAAGACGGAATAAAGTATTCTAGAGAGTTTGGAGCAGCAGCTCCAGGTGTTATGCCAAAGGACACTATAAAAGTTAAAAATTTAGAAGGATTCTCTGTAGATACACCAAATAGAGCATCTTTAGTAGCTGTTCAAACTCCACAATGCTTTAAATATAATTTAATAAAAAAAGGTCATAACAAAGTTAAAAATGAAAAGATTCAAGTTACGGATGATACTATGATAGTAGAACTTTTAGGAGAAAAAGTTTATCTTTTTGAAGGTGACTATAAAAACATAAAGGTTACAACACCAGAAGACTTAATATTAGCAGAACATTTTGTTAAGTAAGGATCACAAGATAGAGACAGTATATTGACATGTTATTTTTATAAGGATATAATTTTATAAGATTTAAGAAAATTTAATAGTTGTAAAGACTGTGAAAAAGATTAGTAGAAACGCTTATACAGAGAGAAAATACTAGGCTGAGAGATTTTCAACATGTTTTGAACCTACTTTGGAGTCGTAGCAAAAAACTAACCGGGTTTAATACCGTTAACAATGAATAGAGTACAAATTTAGGTGGTACCGCGAAATACAAGCTCGCCCTAAAGTTTTTTAGGGTAGAGCTTTTTTTATTTTTTAAATGAAATTAATTAAAATATTAAGATTATAAATAGCTTATGAGGAGGTAATATATTATGAAAATGTCAAATATGTTAGTAGGAACTTTAAGAGAAGTTCCAGCTGAAGCAGAAATAGAAAGTCACAAGCTTATGCTTAGAGCAGGTCTTATGAGAAAGATGGCTGCAGGTATTTATAACTATATGCCTTTAGGATTAAAGGTTATAGAAAATGTTAAAAATATAGTAAGAGAAGAAATGAATAATGCAGGTGCTCAAGAATTCTTAGCATCAGCTTTAATACCAGCTGAGTTATGGCAAGAATCAGGAAGATGGGATGCTTATGGAGCAGAAATGTTTAGATTAAAAGATAGACATAACAGAGATTTTTGCTTAGGACCAACTCACGAAGAGGTATTTACTGATATAGTTAGAAATGAAATAAAGTCATATAAACAATTACCATTAAATCTTTATCAAATACAAACTAAGTATAGAGATGAAAGAAGACCAAGATTTGGAGTTATGAGATCAAGAGAATTCATAATGAAAGATGGATATAGCTTTGACAAAGATCAAGAAGGATTAGATTTAGCATATGAAAAAATGAGAAAAGCATATGTTAATATATTTAATAGATGTGGATTAGATGCTAAGGCAGTTGCAGCTGATTCAGGAGCTATAGGTGGATCAGGTTCAGCTGAGTTTATGGTTAAATCAGAAGTGGGAGAAGACGATGTAGTATTCTGTACAGCTTGTGATTATGCAGCTAACATAGAAAAAGCTCCATCAACACCAGAACATGGAGAAAAAGAAGAGTTAATGGAAGTAGAAAAAGTTGAAACTCCAGCTGTTAAATCAATTGAAGATTTAGCAAAATTCTTTGAATGCTCACCAAAGAAAATAGCAAAAACTTTAATATTCCAAGCTGATGATAAAGTTGTTGCTGTTGTATTAAGAGGAGATAGAGAAGCAAACGAAGTTAAGATAGCTAATGCTATTGGAGAAGTTATAGAATTAGAAATGGCAAGTGAAGAGGCTGTTAAAGAAGCTACTGGCGCAGCTGTTGGATTTGCAGGTCCTATGGGAATAAAAGTAGATATGTTATTAGTTGACCAAGAAGTAGCTAATATGTATAACTTCATAATTGGTGCTAATGAAACTGATATGCACTTAAAAAATGTAAACTATGGAAGAGACTTTGAAGGAATAGTTGGTGACTTTAGAAATGTTACTATAGGAGAAAAATGTCCTGAGTGTGGAAAAGAAATAACTATTTCAAGAGGTACTGAGGTTGGACATATATTCAAACTTGGAACTAAGTATTCAGAGTCTATGGGTGCAACATTTATTGATGAAGATGGAAAAGCTAAACCATTTATAATGGGATGCTATGGAATAGGGGTTACAAGAACTGTAGCTTCAATAATAGAGCAACACAATGACGAAAACGGAATAATATGGCCATTAGAAGTAGCTCCATACCATGTATCAGTTATACCAGCTAATGTTAAAAATGAAGAACAAGCAACTAAAGCTGAAGAAATATACAATGAATTAAGAAAAATGGGAGTTGAAGCTCTACTTGATGATAGAAAAGAAAGAGCAGGAGTTAAATTCAAAGATTCTGAATTAATGGGAATTCCAATGAGAATAACTGTTGGAAAGATGATTGGTGAAGGTCAAGTTGAATTTAAACTTAGAAACGGTGGAGAAGTTGAGACTTTATCTATAGAAGAAGTTTATAATAGAGTAAGAGAAGAATTTGAAAGAGCAAATTTATCTTTATAATTTATAAGATTAACGGAATTGTATATAATTAGAATATAATAATAGAGCTCACCTTATTTAATGTAGGGTGAGTTACTAATAATATAAGGTAGGAGGGTCAAGTAGTGATTAAGGTTTATAATACTTTAAACAAGAAAAAAGAAGAATTCATTCCTTTAACTCCAGGAGAAGTTAAAATGTATGTTTGTGGTCCTACTGTGTACAACTTTTTTCACATAGGAAATGGTAGAACATTTATAGTTTTTGATACTATAAGAAGATATTTTGAATACAGAGGATTCAAAGTTGATTTTGTTCAAAACTTTACAGATATAGATGACAAGATGATAAAAAAGGCTAATGAAGAAGGCACTACTGTAAAGAAGATTGGAGATACTTATATAAAAGAGTATTACCAAGATGCAGATGCATTAAATATAGAAAGAGCTACAGTCAATCCAAGAGCTACAGAATTTATTGGAGAGATAATAAAATTTGTTAAGGGATTAGTTGATAAAGGATATGCTTATGAAGTTGATGGAGATGTTTATTTCTCAACTAAGAAGTTTGAGGGATATGGAAAGTTATCAGGACAGAACATAGAAGATCTTCAATCAGGTGCTAGAATAAGTGTTGATGAAAGAAAAAAAGATCCAATGGACTTTGCTATATGGAAAGCTCAAAAACCAGGTGAACCAGCTTGGAATAGTCCTTGGGGAATGGGAAGACCAGGATGGCATATAGAATGCTCATGCATGGCTAAAAAATTATTAGGTGAAACTATAGATATCCATGCTGGTGGATCAGACTTAAAATTCCCTCACCATGAAAATGAAATAGCACAAAGTGAAGCTTTAACAGGTGAACCTTTTGCAAGATATTGGTTACATTCAGCCTTTGTTAATGTAAACAATGAAAAAATGTCAAAATCATTAAATAATTTCTTTACAGCAAGAGAAATATTAGAAAGATATGATGCTGATGTTATAAGATTTTTAATGTTATCAGCTCACTATAGACAACAACTTAACTTTAGTGAAGACTTATTAGAGTCAGCTAAAGCTTCAGTTGAAAGAATATACAATGCTATAGGAAACTTAGAAAACTTAATAGATGAAGTTTCTAGAGAAGAAATGAATGAGGAAGAAAAAGCTTACTTAGAGTCATTAAACAAATATAAAGAAAAATATATTGAAAAAATGGATGACGATTTTAATACAGCAGATGCTATAACGGCTATATTTGATTTAATAAAAGATACTAATACAAATATAACAATTGACTCATCAAAGGAATTAGCTCAAAAAGCTTTAGAGTTAATAAGAGAATTAGGAGCTCCATTAGGAATGTTCCAAAAATCAACTAAAGGAAATCTAGAAGAAGAGATTGAAGCTTTAATAGCTAAGAGACAACAAGCTAGAAAAGATAGAGATTTTGCTTTAGCTGATAAAATAAGAGATGAATTAAAAGATAGAGGAATTGTCTTAGAAGATACACCTCAAGGTGTTAGATGGAAGATGATATAATTTAGATAATAAACTTGCAAAGGAACTTTCTTTTGCAAGTTATTATTTTAAAGAATTTTATTTGATAACTATTAAAATAAAAGTAAATTCAATAATTTAAAAAAATCTAAATTTAATCATATTAAAATCTTTGATTGAATTAGATTTGAATTTGTAGTTTAATAGTTTTAAATAAATAAATTCTATATAATTTTTAAATTAAGCTCAAACAAAAGGAGATAAGATATTGAAGAATTTATTATACAGAGAGTTTTCAGAAAGTGAAGCTAGAATGTTAAACCCACTTCAATTAGCTTTAATAGGAGATGGAGTTTACGAAGTTTTTATAAGAAACTATATATTAAGTGAAAATGCAGGTTTATCAGCTCACAAAATACATGTTAAAGCAATACAATATGTAAAAGCTAAGGCACAAAGTGACATAATAAATGCTTTAGAAGATGAGCTAAAGGAAGATGAACTTTATATTTATAAGAGAGGTAGAAATGCTAAGTCAGCAACAGTGCCTAAAAATGCAAATGTTAGAGATTATAGAAATGCAACAGGATTTGAGGCTTTAGTAGGTTATTTATATCTTACTGGAAAAGAAGAAAGATTAAATGAGTTCTTATTGAAATGTATAGAAGTTCACGTTTAGGAAGGAGAAATATTAATGTTAAAAGTTAAATTATTACAATATACACCAGAACCAGAAAAGACCATAGCAGCAGCGGCTAAATTATGCTATAGTCCTGTAGGGGTTGATGATATATTAGAAAATTTAACTGATGAAGGCGCGGAAAAGTTTTTAAATATGCTTATGTCATATGGTCATATGTCACCAATAGAGCATGTTTCATTTACTTTTGCAGTAGAAGGAGTTTCAAGAAGCTTAACTCATCAGTTAGTTAGACATAGAATAGCATCTTACTCACAGCAATCTCAAAGATATGTTAAGTTAGATCAATTTGAATACATAGTACCACCAGCTATAGAAAATGATGAAGTTGCTAAAAAGCTATTTATTGACCAAATGCAAGGTGCACAAAAAGCATATGATGAAATAGTTGAAAGATTAAAAGATAAATATATTAGTGAAGGAATTGGTGAAAAACCAGCTGAGAAAAAAGCTATAGAGGATGCAAGATATGTTTTCCCTAATGCTTGTGAAACAAAAATTGTATTTACTATGAATGCTAGAAGTTTAATGAACTTCTTTCATCATAGATGTTGTGATAGAGCTCAATGGGAAATAAGAACTATGGCAGAAAAAATGGTTAATGAAGTTAAAAAGGTTGCCCCAATATTATTTAAGAATGCAGGTCCAAGTTGTGTAGCAGGTCCATGTCCTGAAGGAAAAATGTGTTGTGGAAAGCTTAAAGAGATGAGAACATTATATCTTGGAAAATAGGAATTTTTAAGGAGAGAACAAAATGACAAAGTCAGAAAATAAATATAAACAATTAACTCGTAAGCAAAAGTATGCTTTAGAAAGAGAACAAAGAGCAAGAGAAGAAAAATATGCTAGAAATACTAGAACTTTTGCTGAGGAAGAAGTTAAAGTAAGAGAAGATTTAGTAGAAGGAAGAAACGCTGTTATAGAATTATTAAAGTCAGATAAGACTATAGAGCAAATATTTATAGCTAATGGAAAAATGGAAGGTTCAATAAACAAAATTTTAGGATTAGCTAAAGAAAAGAAAATAGTTGTAAAAGAAGTTGATAGAAAGAAACTTGACTTAATGAGCGAAACTAAAGCTCACCAAGGAGTAATAGCACAAATAACTCCTTTTAAATATAGTACTGTTGAAGATATATTAGATTTAGCTAAAAGTAAAAATGAAGATCCATTCATAGTTATTTTAGATGAATTAGAGGATCCTCATAACTTAGGATCAATAGTAAGAACAGCAGAATTATGTGGTGCACATGGTATCATAATTCCAAAGAGAAGAAATGTTGGAGTAACTGGAACTGTTTATAAAGCTTCTGTAGGAGCTATTGAACATATGAAAATTGCAAAAGTTACTAATATAAATAATGCTATTGAAGAATTAAAGGCTAACAATGTATGGATATATGGAGCTGATATAGCTGGAGAAGAATATAGTTATGAAACAAACTTCAAAGGTGCTTGTGGAATAATAATCGGTAGTGAAGGTAGAGGAATGTCAAACTTAACTAAGAAGAAATGTGACAAGTTGGTTAAAATTCCAATGGTTGGAAAAATAAATTCTTTAAATGCCTCAGTTGCAGGTGGTATAATGATGTATGAGGTATTAAAATCAAGAATAATAAAGTAGAAAAAGAGTGATGAGATGAGAGTTATATTTATAGATGGTTATAATGTTATAAATAGTTGGCCTAATCTAAAAAAGTCAAAAAATTATAGCTATGATATAGCAAGAACAGAGCTTACAGAAATGCTTGAAAATTATGCTGCTTTTAACTCTTGTAAAATTTATTTAGTTTTTGATGCTCATAAGGTTGCTGGAAATATTGAAAGTAAAGAGTTATCTGGAAATATAATTACTGTCTTTACAAAAGAAGGCGAAATTGCTGATGCATATATTGAGAGAATGGTAGATGAATTAGGAAGAAAAGTAGAAATTGTTGTTGTAACCTCAGATAGGTTAGAACAACAAACTATTTTCCAAAGAGGGGCCGTGAGAATGTCATCTATTGAATTCTACAATGAAGTGTTAAAAGTTCAGGATAACATTAGAAAAAAGGCAGAAAAAAATAAATTAGAATTAGGTAAAAATTTTTTAGGCGATACTTTAGAAGAAAGTGTATTAGAAAAATTAGAAAAAATGAGAAGAGGGTAATATTGACGAAGTCATATATAAACCTTATAATTTATTTGTAATTTATTGGATATTAGATTTTTATCTGGGGGTGTAGAGAATATGGGGATTACTTATGATTTGGCTAAAATCAATAATTATGAAGAATTTAAAGATTTAACAGATAAAGAAGTAGTTATGCTAGCTAAAAACGGTGATAATATGGCTCAAGAATATGTAATAAGTAAGTATGAGCAGTTTGTAAAAGCTAAATCTAAATCATATTTTCTTATAGGAGCAGATAAAGAAGATATATATCAAGAGGGAATGATTGGATTATATAAAGCAATAAGAGATTTTAATCCAGATAAGTTTGCATCATTTAAAAGTTTTGCAGAGCTTTGTGTTACAAGGCAGATAATAACTGCTATAAAAACTGCAACAAGGCAAAAACATATCCCATTAAATACTTATATTTCTTTAAGCAAACCTATTTACGAAGAAGAATCTGATAGAACGCTTTTAGATACTGTAGTAGGAATAACAATTACAGATCCTGAATCATTGGTCATAGGTAAAGAAGAGGTTGAAAAAATAGAAAGTGCAATTAATAGTGTGCTTTCTGAACTAGAATTAGAGGTGTTAAATTCTTATTTAGATGGTAAATCATATCAAGAAATTGCCTGTGATTTAGATAGAGAAGCTAAATCTATAGATAATGCATTACAACGTGTAAAAAGAAAGCTTGAAAAATGTTTAAACATTAAATAATGCAATTTTTTAAAAGTATTGACAAAGAATTTTATTAGTAGTAAAATTTTTATGGCATAGGTAAATTAAATGAATGTAAGGTGCTCACGTAGCTCAGTCGGCAGAGCGTCGCCTTGGTAAGGCGGAGGTCGTCGGTTCAATCCCGATCGTGAGCTCCAATCCAAAATAAGGAAAATACAACACGCTAGGTAGAGTTTATTTGAATTTTAAAGGAGGAATTTGCAATGTCAAAAGCAAAATTTGAAAGAAGCAAACCACACGTTAACATTGGAACAATCGGTCACGTAGACCACGGTAAAACAACTTTAACAGCAGCTATAACAACAGTTTTAGCACAAGCTGGTGGAGCAGAAGCATTCAAATACGATGAAATAGATAAAGCTCCAGAAGAAAAAGAAAGAGGAATCACAATCAACACAGCACACGTTGAGTACGAAACAGCTAACAGACACTACGCTCACGTTGACTGTCCAGGACATGCTGACTACGTTAAAAACATGATCACTGGAGCAGCTCAAATGGACGGAGCTATATTAGTTTGTTCAGCAGCTGATGGTCCAATGCCTCAAACAAGAGAGCATATCTTATTATCATCAAGAGTTGGAGTTGACCACATCGTAGTATTCTTAAACAAAGCAGATATGGTTGACGACGAAGAATTATTAGAATTAGTTGAAATGGAAGTTAGAGAGTTATTAAGCGAGTACAACTTCCCAGGAGACGACATTCCAGTAATCAAAGGATCAGCTTTAGTAGCATTAGAAAACCCAACTGACGAAGCTGCAACAGCTTGTATCAGAGAGTTAATGGATGCTGTAGATAGCTACATCCCAACACCAGAAAGAGCAACAGATAAGCCATTCTTAATGCCAGTAGAGGACGTATTCACAATCACTGGTAGAGGAACAGTTGCAACAGGAAGAGTTGAAAGAGGAGTTCTACATGTAGGAGACGAAGTAGAAGTAATCGGATTAACTGAAGAAAGAAGAAAAACAGTTGTAACAGGAATCGAAATGTTCAGAAAGTTATTAGATGAAGCACAAGCTGGAGATAACATCGGAGCATTATTAAGAGGTATCCAAAGAACTGACATCGAAAGAGGTCAAGTTTTAGCACAAGTTGGAACAATCAACCCACACAAAAAATTCGTAGGTCAAGTATACGTACTTAAAAAAGAAGAAGGTGGAAGACATACTCCATTCTTCGATGGATACAGACCACAATTCTACTTCAGAACAACAGACGTTACAGGATCAATCAAATTACCAGAAGGAATGGAAATGGTTATGCCTGGAGACCACATCGACATGGAAGTTGAATTAATCACAGAAATCGCTATGGATGAAGGATTAAGATTCGCTATCAGAGAAGGTGGAAGAACTGTAGGTTCAGGAGTTGTTACTTCAATAATCGAGTAGTTTTAAGCAAAATAACATATAGTTTATCATAATAAGGACTGGGTTAAATAACCTAGTCCTTTACATAGCCAACGTTTGTTGACACTTGTGTATATTTATGATAATGTATTTTAGTAATTAACTAGCAGTGTATTGGTAGATAGAACTACTTTTAATATACAACAAAACTGGAGGTGCTGAACGTGAGAGTAAAAGTAACTTTAGCATGTACTGAGTGCAAGCAAAGAAACTACAACACTATGAAAAATAAGAAAAACGATCCTAATAGAATAGAGATGAAAAAATACTGCAAATTCTGTAAGACTCATACTCTTCACAGAGAAACTAAGTAGTGTTTTGGATAGAAAATTCTAATGCATTATTATGGTGTTAAGGATGTGAATTTATGGCTGCAAAGCAAAATGTAAATGAAAAAAGCAGAGGCTTTGGTATAACAAAGTTCTTTAGAGGGGTTAAGGCTGAAATCAAAAGAATAACTTGGCCACCAAAAGAAGAAGCTAAAAAGGCCATTATTGCAGTAATTGTATTTACTGTAATATCTATTGCTTTAATAGGAGTAATGGATTTTGTATTTAAGAACCTCTTTGAGTTAGTGTTTGGACTTAAATAATATAAGGGAGGTTTGGTGATTTATTCACCGGTATGATATGAGTGATAGAGCTAGATGGTACGTAGTACACACATATTCAGGATACGAAAATAAAGTTAAAGCAAATCTTGAGAAGACTATAGAGAACAGAAACTTAGAATCTTTAATCTTAGACATTCAAGTTCCTATGGAAGAGAGTGCAGAAGAAAAAGATGGTAAGATAAAAGTTACTTTAAAGAAAAAATTCCCAGGATATGTTATAGTAAACATGGTTATGACAGATGAATCTTGGTATGTCGTAAGAAATACAAGAGGAGTAACTGGATTTGTAGGTCCAGGGTCAAAACCTGTACCACTTACCGATGAAGAGGTAGAATCTATGGGAGTAATGAAAACTGCTATGGATATCGACTTGGAGGTAGGAGAAACTATAAACATTATTTCAGGAGCTTTAAGTGGTTTTGCTGCTATAATCCAAGAAATAAATGTTGAAAAAGGCAAAATAAAAGCCTTAGTAGATATGTTCGGTAGAGAAACTCTAGCTGAACTAGATTTTAATCAAGTAGAAAAATTAGATTAAAAATCAGACTAACGTCTCGATCAAGTGGGAGGGCGGAAGTCCGATAATTACCACAGTATAGGAGGAATAAACTCATGGCTAAGAAAGTAACAGGAATGATAAAACTTCAACTTCCTGCAGGAAAAGCAACACCAGCACCACCAGTAGGACCAGCTTTAGGTCAACACGGTGTAAACATAATGGGATTCTGTAAAGAATTCAACGCAAAGACTGCTGATAAAGCTGGCTTAATAATACCAGTTGTAATAACTGTATATCAAGACAGATCATTCAGCTTCATATTAAAAACTCCACCAGCTGCAGTTCTTATAAAGAAAGAATTAGGCTTAGAAAGTGGATCAGGTGTTCCAAACAGAACTAAAGTTGGAAACATCACTAAAGAGCAAATAAGAAAAATTGCTGAATTAAAAATGCCAGACTTAAATGCTGCAACAATCGAAACTGCAATGAGCATGATCGAAGGTACTGCTAGAAGTATGGGTGTAGTAGTAGTAGAATAATTTATTCAAATCGGTGGGAGGTAAAAACCGCTAATACCACAAAGGAGGATTATATTAATGGGAAAGAAATATATTGAAAGTTCAAAATTAATAGATAAAAATGCATTATATACTCCAGCAGAAGCTTTAGAGCTTGCTGTTAAAACTGCAAAAGCTAAATTCGATGAAACTATCGAATTACACGTAAGATTAGGTGTAGACCCAAGACATGCTGACCAACAAGTTAGAGGAGCTGTTGTTCTTCCACACGGAACTGGTAAAGATGTTAAAGTTTTAGTTTTCGCTAAAGGTGAGAAAGCTAAAGAAGCTGAAGCTGCAGGAGCAGATTTCGTTGGAGCTGACGAATTAGTACAAAAAATTCAAGGTGAAAACTGGTTTGATTATGATGTAGTTGTTGCTACTCCAGATATGATGGGTGTAGTTGGTAGATTAGGTAGAGTATTAGGACCAAAAGGTTTAATGCCAAACCCAAAATCAGGAACAGTTACATTTGACGTAGCTAACGCTATAAAAGAAATCAAAGCAGGTAAAGTTGAATATAGAGTAGATAAGACTGCTATAGTTCACTGCCCAATAGGAAAGAAATCTTTCGGAACTGAGAAATTAGTTGAAAACTTCAAAGCTTTAATGGACGCTTTAGTAAAAGCTAAACCAGCTGCTGCTAAAGGACAATACTTAAAATCAGTTTCAGTTTCAGCTACTATGGGACCTGGAGCTAAAGTTAACCCAGCTAAAGTTTTAGATTAATTTTAATAAAGTGCTTGACATAAGTTTAAGTGCATGTTAAAATAATTTTTGTTGAAAAAGTGAATGAAAGTTTCCGTAGACAGTAGGTGCTGAAAGGCATAACGTAGAACAACCTACCGAGGGCAATTATAGTGTATATAATAGTCTTCCTATGTCTACGGGAAGACTTTTCTTATTATATAAAGCAGTTAACTAAACTGTGAGGAGGTGGACACGGTGAACAAAAACAGACAATTAAAAGAAGCTAAAGTTGCAGAGATAAAAGAGAAATTAGAAAAAGCTCAATCAGTTGTACTTGCTAGCTACCAAGGTTTAACAGTAGAACAAGATACAAACTTAAGAAAGAGCTTAAGAGAAGCAGGTGTTGAGTACAAAGTTTACAAAAACACACTAGTTACTCTAGCTGCAAAAGAATTAGGTTTTGATGGAATAGTTGAATACTTAGAAGGTCCAGTTTCAATAGCTTTCGGTTACGAAGATGCTACTGCTCCAGCTAGAATCCTTAACGATTTCGCTAAGGAAAACAAAAAGCTTGAGTTAAAAGCTGCTATAGTAGAAGGAACAGTTTACAACAAAGAGCAAACTGAGCAACTTGCTGCTATACCTTCAAGAGAAGTGTTACTTGCAAAACTTCTTGGAAGTATCAAGTCACCACTATCAAACTTTGCATACTTATTAAGTGCAATAGCAGACAAAAAAGAAGAATCTGCTGAATAATTAATAAAAATAAAAATTTAAAAAACAGGAAAGAAAATTTCGGAGGTGCGAATCATGACAAAAGAGCAAATCATAGAAGCTATAAAAGAAATGAGTGTTTTAGAATTAAACGAGTTAGTTAAAGCTTGTGAAGAAGAATTCGGAGTAAGCGCTGCTGCTCCAGTTGCTGTTGTAGGCGGAGCTGCTGCAGGTGCTGCTGCAGAAGAAAAATCAGAGTTTGACGTAGTATTAACTAATGCTGGTGCAAACAAAATAAAAGTAATCAAAGCAGTTAGAGAATTAACTGGTTTAGGATTAAAAGAAGCTAAAGAAATAGTTGATGGAGCTCCTAAAACATTAAAAGAAGCTGTAGCTAAAGAAGAAGCTGAAGACATGAAAGCTAAATTAGCTGAAGTTGGAGCTGAAGTAGAGCTTAAGTAATTAAAGCTTAATTTTAAAATATTAAAAGAGGTACTTAGTAGTGCCTCTTTTTTTTAACTCAAGAGATTGGGCGTAAAAAATAATTTAAAGTAAATTTTTTTAGAATATTGACAACGGGTATTGCCTATGATACCATAAGTAAATGTACTATTGTGTAATAGTATAAAGTTGAATATGAATTTTATGTATACTACATTAAAAAATGGGTATACTAAAAAGATGATATTGTATGTAATCCGAAAGCATAGGTCCTTAGGGAAAGTATGCTTTTGGCTATTTTAGTTTATACAAGGGGTGAAAGTTGATGGTACATCCTGTCCAAGTTGGAAAAAGAACGAGAATGAGCTTTGCAAAAGTCAAAGACGTGGCTGAAATGCCAAACCTAATTGAAATTCAATTAGATTCTTACAAATGGTTTTTAGATGCAGGACTTTATGAAGTTTTTGATGATATTAATCCTATCTCAAACTTTACTGGAAATCTTGTACTTGAGTTTGTAGGGTACACTCTAGATATGGATAACATAAAATATTCAGTTGAAGAGTGTAAAGAAAGAGACACTACTTATGCTGCACCGCTAAAAGTAGCTGTAAGACTTCAAAACAAAGAAACTGGAGAAATAAAAGAACAAGAGGTATTTATGGGAGATTTCCCATTAATGACAGAGCAAGGAACTTTTATAATCAATGGTGCCGAAAGAGTTATTGTTTCTCAGTTAGTAAGATCACCAGGTGTTTACTACAATTATAATGTAGATAAAACTGGTAAAAAACTGTTCTCTGCAACAGTAATACCTAACAGAGGTGCATGGTTAGAGTATGAAACAGATTCAAATGATGTTATCTATGTAAGAATAGATAAAACAAGAAAACTTCCTATAAGTATACTAGGAAGAGCTATGGGCTTTGGAAGCGATCAAGAACTTCTTGAGTATTTTGGTGAAGAAGAAAGATTCAAAGCTACAATAGAAAAAGATAATACTAAGACTAAAGAAGAAGCATTATTAGAAATCTATAAGAGATTAAGACCAGGTGAACCACCTACAGTTGATAGTGCAATTAGTTTAATAGATTCTTTATTCTTCGATGCTAAGAGATACGACTTATCAAGAGTTGGTAGATACAAGTTTAACAAAAAACTTGCAATTGGTTTAAGAATAGCTAACCAAATAGCAGCAGAAGATATAGTAGATAAATTAACTGGTGAAGTTTTAGTTGCAAAAGGTGAAAAAATATCAAGAGCTAATGCTGAAGAAATCCAAAATAGAGGAATAAATTCAGTTGATGTTTTAGTTGAAGACAGAGTAATTAGAATTATTGGTAACCACTTTGTAGATATACATAAGTGTGTGGACTTCGATATATCAGATTTAAATATCAGAGAATTAGTTCACTACCCAACATTAAGAGAGATCTTAGATAACTATTCTGATGAAGAAACTATAAAAGAAGAAATCAAAAAGAATATGACAAGACTTATTCCTAAGCACATCATCAAAGATGATATATTCGCTACAATAAGTTACCAAATTGGCTTAGCTTATAATATTGGATATGTTGATGATATAGACCACTTAGGAAACAGAAGATTAAGAAGTGTTGGTGAGCTTTTACAAAATCAATTTAGAATTGGTTTATCAAGAATGGAAAGAGTAGTTAAAGAGAGAATGACTATTCAAGACCAAGAAGCTATAACACCACAACAATTAATCAATATAAGACCAGTAGCAGCAGCTATAAAAGAGTTCTTTGGAAGCTCACAGTTATCACAGTTCATGGATCAAACAAACCCATTATCTGAGTTAACTCATAAGAGAAGATTATCAGCTCTTGGACCAGGAGGTCTTTCAAGAGAAAGAGCTGGTTTCGAAGTTAGAGACGTTCACCACTCTCATTATGGTAGAATGTGTCCTATCGAGACTCCAGAGGGACCAAACATAGGTCTTATAAACTCATTAGCTACATATGCTAAAGTTAATGAGTATGGCTTTATTGAAACTCCTTATAGAGTTGTAGATAAAGCAGAAGGTAGAGTAACTGGTGAAATAAGATACTTTACTGCAGATGAGGAAGACCAATACCTAGTAGCTCAGGCTAATGAACCATTAGACGAAAATGGATGCTTTATTGATAAGAAAGTAACTGTTAGAGATAAAGGTGAGGTATTAGTAGTTCCAAGTAAGGATGTTGACTTAATGGACGTTTCTCCAAGACAGCTAGTATCTGTTGCAACAGCAATGATACCTTTCTTAGAGAACGACGACGCATCAAGAGCCCTAATGGGATCAAACATGCAACGTCAAGCAGTTCCTTTATTAAAACCATATGCTCCAATAGTTGGTACTGGAATAGAATACAAAGCAGCTGTAGATTCAGGGGTTCTTCCTAAAGCTAAAAATGCTGGTGAAGTAGTTTATGTAAGTGCTAACGAAGTAAGAGTTAAGAGAGAATTAGATGGTGGTGTTGATACTTATAGACTTCTTAAATTCAAGAGAAGTAACCAAGGTACTTGTATAAACCAAAGACCAATAGTGGCTAAAGGTGACTGGGTACTTAAAGGTGAAGTATTAGCAGATGGACCTTCAACTGATTTAGGAGAAATAGCTTTAGGTAAAAACATAAGAATGGGATTCATTACTTGGGAAGGATATAACTACGAGGATGCTATGCTTATCTCAGAAGAGTTAGTTAGAGAAGACGTATTTACATCAATCCATATAGAAGAATATGAATGCGAAGCTAGAGATACTAAATTAGGACCAGAAGAAATAACTAGAGATATTCCAAACGTAAGTGAGGATGCTTTAAAAGATATAGATGAAAGAGGTATAATCAGAATCGGTGCTGAGGTAAGATCAGGAGATATTCTTGTTGGTAAAGTAACACCAAAAGGAGAAACTGAACTTACTGCTGAGGAAAGATTATTAAGAGCTATCTTTGGTGAAAAAGCTAGAGAAGTTAGAGATACTTCTTTAAGAGTTCCACACGGGGAAGCTGGTATAATAGTAGATGTAAAAGTATTTACAAGAGAAAATGGTGATGATTTATCACCAGGAGTTAATGAACTTGTAAGATGTTACATTGCTCAAAAGAGAAAAATATCTGTTGGAGATAAGATGGCTGGTCGTCACGGTAACAAAGGGGTTATCTCAAGAGTATTACCAGAAGAAGATATGCCATTCTTACCAGATGGTAGACCACTTCAAATATGCTTAAACCCACTAGGGGTTCCATCTCGTATGAACATCGGTCAGGTATTAGAGGTTCACTTAGGATGGGCTGCAAGTGCATTAGGATGGCACATTGCTACACCAGTATTTGATGGTGCTACAGAAACTGATATAGAAGATTGCTTAGAAAAAGCAGGATACAATAGAAACGGAAAAACAGTTTTAAGAGATGGTAGAACTGGTGAAGAGTTTGATAACGAAGTAACAGTTGGTATAATGTACATCTTAAAACTTGCTCACTTAGTTGATGATAAGATCCATGCTAGATCAACAGGACCTTACTCATTAGTAACTCAACAGCCACTTGGTGGTAAGGCACAATTCGGAGGACAAAGATTCGGAGAGATGGAGGTTTGGGCATTAGAAGCATACGGTGCTGCTCATACTCTTCAAGAAATACTTACTGTTAAGTCAGATGATGTTGTAGGTAGAGTTAAAACTTACGAAGCTATTGTTAAAGGTGAAAACATTCCTGAACCAGGAGTGCCAGAATCATTTAAGGTTCTTATTAAAGAACTTCAAGCTTTATGCTTAGACGTTAAAGTTTTAAATGATAATAACCAAGAAGTTAAATTCAAAGAATTAGCTGAAGATGATGATGAAATCGAAGTATTAGAAGTTAACATGGAAGGTACTGAAGATTCAACAACAGAAGAAGCTAAAGAGGAAAAAGGGGAAGCATACATCCCAGCAGAAGAAATTGATGAAGAAATAGACTATGAAAACATAGACTTATTAGACTTCACAAGTGATTTAGACATAGAAGATGATTTTAACTAGGATATAAAGTGTTCCCTTGCTCATGAGAGTAAGGGGATACTTAAAAATTCACATTAAACTATGAAGGGAGGACACACCCTTGTTCGAATTAAATAATTTTGATGCTTTACAAATCGGGTTAGCATCTCCAGAACAAATTAGAGAGTGGTCTAGAGGAGAAGTAAAGAAACCTGAAACTATTAACTATAGAACGTTAAAACCTGAGAGAGACGGATTATTCTGTGAAAGAATATTCGGACCTATAAAAGACTGGGAATGTCACTGTGGAAAATACAAAAGAGTTAGATATAAAGGTATTGTATGTGACAGATGTGGTGTTGAAGTAACTAAATCTAAAGTTAGAAGAGAGAGAATGGCTCACATTGAATTAGCTGCGCCAGTATCTCATATATGGTATTTCAAAGGAATACCTTCAAGAATGGGATTAATCCTTGATATGTCACCAAGAGCTTTAGAAAAAGTTCTATATTTTGCATCATATATAGTTATAGATCCAAAAGAAACTTCATTATTAAAGAAACAACTTCTTAATGAGAAAGAATATAGAGAAGCGTGTGACAAATATGGTGAAGAGAGCTTTGTAGCTGGAATGGGTGCAGAAGCTATAAAAACTTTATTATCAGAAATAGACTTAGAAAGAACTGCTGCTGAACTTAAAGAAGAATTAAAGCAAAGCACAGGTCAAAAGAAAGTTAGAATAATAAGAAGATTAGAAGTTGTAGAATCATTCAAATCATCAGGAAATAAACCTGAATGGATGGTAGTAGATGTAATACCAGTTATACCACCTGATTTAAGACCTATGGTTCAATTAGATGGAGGTAGATTTGCTACTTCAGATTTAAATGATTTATACAGAAGAGTTATAAATAGAAATAACAGACTTAAGAAGTTATTAGACCTTGGCGCTCCTGACATAATAGTTAGAAACGAAAAGAGAATGCTTCAAGAGGCTGTAGATGCTTTAATAGATAACGGTAGAAGAGGAAGACCTGTAACTGGTCCTGGAAACAGACCTCTTAAATCATTATCAGATATGCTTAAAGGTAAGCAAGGAAGATTCAGACAAAACCTTCTTGGTAAGAGGGTTGACTATTCAGGAAGATCAGTTATCGTTGTTGGTCCTGAATTAAAAATGTATCAATGTGGTCTTCCAAAAGAAATGGCTTTAGAATTATTCAAGCCTTTCGTAATGAAGAAATTAGTTGAAGACGGAGTTGCTCATAACATAAAGAGTGCTAAGAGAATGGTTGAAAGAGTAATGCCACAAGTATGGGATGTACTTGAAGAAGTTATAGCAGACCATCCAGTATTACTAAACAGAGCACCTACTCTACATAGACTAGGTATTCAAGCATTCCAACCAGTATTAGTTGAAGGTAGAGCTATAAAACTTCATCCACTTGTATGTACAGCATACAACGCTGACTTCGATGGAGACCAAATGGCTGTTCACGTACCTTTATCAGTTGAAGCTCAAGCAGAAGCTAGATTCTTAATGCTTGCAGCAGGTAATATAATGAAACCTTCTGATGGTAGACCAGTTTGTGTACCTACTCAGGATATGGTTCTTGGTTCATATTACTTAACAATGGATAAAGACGGAGCTAAAGGTGAAGGAAAATACTTCGCATCATTTGATGAAGTAATAATGGCTTACCAATTAAAAGAAGTTGATATTCATGCTAAGATTAACGTTAAAGTTACTAAAGAAATAGATGGAGAGCTTAAGTCAGGAATAATCAAAACAACTCCAGGATTTATAATATTCAATGAATGTATACCTCAAGACCTAGGTTTTGTAAATAGAGAAAATCCTGAAGAAATGTTCAATTTAGAAATAGATTTCTTAATAACTAAAAAGTCATTAGGAAAAATAATAGATAAATGTTACTTAAAGCATGGTCCAACTAAGACTTCAATAATGCTTGATAACATAAAAGCAACAGGATATCATTATTCATCAATTGGAGCTGTTACAGTTGCTGCTTCAGATATGATAGTTCCTCAAAAGAAATATGAACTATTAAAAGAAGCTGATGAAACTGTAGATAAGATCGAAAAAATGTATAGAAGAGGTCTTATATCTGAAGATGAAAGATATGAAAGAGTTATAGAAAAATGGACTGAGACTACTGAGGAAGTTGCGGATACATTAATGAATAGTTTGGATAAATTTAACCCAATATTCATGATGGCAGACTCAGGAGCCAGAGGATCTAAGTCACAGATCAAACAGTTAGCTGGTATGAGAGGACTTATGGCGAGTCCATCAGGTAAAATCATCGAGTTACCAATCAGAGCATCATTTAGAGAAGGTCTTGACGTATTAGAGTACTTCATATCTACTCACGGAGCTAGAAAAGGTAACGCCGATACAGCACTTAAGACTGCTGACTCAGGTTACTTAACAAGAAGACTTGTTGACGTAAGCCAAGATGTTATAGTAAGAGAACACGACTGTGGAACTCAAAATGGTATTTACGTTGAAGAAATAAAAGAAGGTTCAGAAGTGGTTGAACAATTAGCTGAAAGATTAACAGGAAGATATACTGCAGAAGATGTTTTCCATCCAGAAACTGGAGAGCTTTTAGCTGCAAAAGATACTTACATGGATCCAATTTTAGCTGAAAAAATAGCTGACACTGGAATTCAAAAAGTAAAAATAAGATCAGTATTTACATGTGATTCTAAGGTCGGAGTATGTACTAAGTGTTATGGTATGAACATGGCAACATCATATAAAATTAATATTGGTGAAGCTGTTGGTATCGTAGCTGCTCAGTCAATCGGAGAACCAGGAACACAGCTTACAATGAGAACATTCCATACAGGTGGAGTTGCTGGAGCAGATATAACTCAAGGTCTTCCAAGGGTTGAAGAGTTATTCGAAGCAAGAAAACCAAAAGGATTAGCAATTGTAAGTGAAGTTGCAGGTACTGTAAGAATAGAAGAAACTAAGAAGAAGAGAACTGTTTATGTTGTTACTGATTCAGGAGAAGAATATAGCTATGACATACCATTTGGATCAAGATTAAAAGTTAAAGATGGTATAGCTATTGGAGCTGGAGATGAAATAACAGAAGGTTCAGTTAACCCACATGATATCATGAGCATTAAGGGTGTTGATGGTGCAAGAGAATACTTACTTTCAGAAGTTCAAAAAGTTTACAGGCTTCAAGGGGTTGATATCAACGATAAGCACTTAGAAGTTGTAGTTAGACAAATGACTAGAAAGATAAAAGTAACAGAGCAAGGTGATACTAATTTATTACCAGGTGTAATGATTGATATGTTCGATTTCAGAGCTGAAAATGAAAGAGTTGAAAGCTTTGGAGGAGAAAAAGCTCAAGGAGATATAGTTCTTCTTGGTATTACTAAAGCAGCTCTTGCTACAGATAGTTTCTTATCAGCAGCATCATTCCAAGAAACAACAAGAGTTCTTACTGATGCAGCAATTAAAGGAAAAATTGATCCTCTTGTTGGATTAAAAGAAAATGTTATAATTGGTAAGTTAATTCCAGCAGGTACAGGTATGATGAAGTATAGATCATTAAAATTAAATACTGAAAACAGTAATCAAGAGACTGAAACAATAATTGAGATTGAAGAATAAGATTAATTTTGTTGACAGTAGTATTCTTAGATGATAAAATACAGTTTGTGTGATTAGCAAAGTACTAAGGGATTAACTTGTCTACATGATTATTTACAATGGAGGTAATCTTATGGTAGACAGACTTTTAGGAAAAAAAGTTATTGGCATAAAACAGTCCACAAAAGCTATGAAAAACGGTGAAGGAAAAATTTTGTATGTTGCAAAAAATGCTAACGATAAAATGGTTACTCCATTGGTAGAATTAGCAGAAAAATGTGGAATTGAAATAAAACATGTTAAAAACATGAAAATTCTAGGGGAAATGTGTGGCATAGATGTAAAATCAGCTGTAGCATTAATCTTAGATTAGAGTGTTAACATCTAAAATTTATATAGATAGTTAAATAATTTATCAGGAGGTGAAAGTATGCCAACTATAAGCCAATTAGTAAGAAAAGGCAGAAAAACAGTAGCATCAAAATCAACTGCACCAGCTCTTAAAGAGTGTCCACAAAAAAGAGGAGTTTGTACTGTAGTTAAAACAACTACTCCTAAGAAACCTAACTCAGCGTTAAGAAAAATCGCCAGAGTAAGATTAACTAATGGATACGAAGTAACAGCTTACATTCCTGGTGTAGGCCACAACTTACAAGAGCATAGTGTTGTTCTTATAAGAGGTGGAAGAGTTAAAGACCTTCCTGGTGTTAGATACCACATAGTAAGAGGAGCTTTAGACTCAGCTGGAGTAGCTAACAGAATGCAAGGAAGATCAAAGTACGGTGCTAAGAAACCAAAGCAAAAGAAATAATTGTTGCTTAAACTTAGTTTAAGTGCTATGTCTTCAAGTTTAGATAAATAACTGTTCGAAGTTTAAATATAGATTATGAAGCAAGCACTTTACGACAATCGATTAAGTTGTGTCGAGTACCGATGAACTTAAACAAAAATTGTTAAGGAGGGAAGAAAAGTGCCAAGAAAAGGACATATTGCAAAAAGAGATGTATTACCAGATCCAGTGTACAATTCAAAAGTTGTTACTAAGTTAATAAATAACGTAATGGAAGATGGTAAAAAAGGAGTAGCACAAAAAATATGCTACGATGCTTTCCAAATAATCAATGAGAAAACTGGCAGAGATGCTATGGAAGTTTTTGAGGAAGCAATGAACAACATAATGCCTTTATTAGAGGTTAAAGCTAGAAGAATAGGTGGTGCTAACTACCAAGTTCCAATAGAAGTAAGACCTGAAAGAAGACAGACTTTAGGATTAAGATGGCTTCTTGCAGCTTCAAGAAAAAGAGGCGAGAAGTACATGAGAGAAAGATTAGCTGGAGAATTAATGGATGCAGCTAACAATACTGGAGCAGCTGTTAAGAAGAGAGAAGATACTCACAAAATGGCTGAAGCTAATAAAGCATTTGCTCATTACAGATATTAATAAAATGAAACTGTTTTGGCTAAAAGCCAAAACAGTTTTGTTGAATTTAAAAACACTATACGTTGAGAGGAGGAGTCACAATGGCTAGACAATATCCGTTAGAAAAATTCCGTAACTTCGGAATAATGGCACATATAGATGCTGGTAAAACAACTACTACTGAGCGTATTCTTTTCTATACAGGAAGAAACCACAAAATAGGGGAAACTCATGATGGAGCTTCAACTATGGACTGGATGGCTCAAGAGCAAGAAAGAGGTATAACAATAACTTCTGCTGCTACAACTTGTTTCTGGAAAGGTTATGAATTAAACATAATCGATACTCCAGGACACGTAGACTTCACAGTTGAGGTTGAAAGATCATTAAGAGTTCTTGATGGAGCTGTTACTGTTCTTGATGCTAAGAGTGGAGTTGAACCACAAACTGAAACTGTTTGGAGACAGGCAGACAAGTACGGCGTTCCAAGAATGATATACGTAAACAAAATGGATGCTACAGGAGCAGACTACTACAACTGTATAAACACAGTTAGAGAAAGATTACAAGCTAATGCTGTTGCAATCCAAATTCCAATAGGTCAAGAAGATCAATTCCAAGGAATGGTTGATTTATTAACTAACCAAGCAATAATCTTCAAAGATGACTTAGGAAAAGACATAGAAGTAGGTGAAGTTCCAGCTGATTTAGCTGATAAAGCAGAAGAGTATAGAGCTGCTATGATCGAAGCTATAGCTGAAACTGATGAAGAGTTAATGATGAAATACTTAGAAGGTGAAGAATTAACTCTTGAAGAATTAAAAGTTGCTTTAAGAAAAGCTACTATAAACAATGAAATAATCCCAGTTATCTGTGGATCATCATACAAAAACAAAGGTGTTCAACAAATGATCGATGGTGTTGTTGATTACTTACCATCACCATTAGATATACCTGCTGTTAAAGGTACTAACTTAGACGGTGAAGAAGAAGTTAGAGAAGCTTCAGATGACGCTCCAATGTCAGCTTTAGCATTCAAAATAGCTACTGACCCATTCGTTGGAAGATTAGCATTCACAAGAGTTTACTCAGGAGTTTTAGAGAGCGGTTCATACGTATTAAACTCAACTAAGGGTAAAAAAGAAAGAATCGGAAGACTTGTTAAGATGCACGCTAACTCAAGAGAGGAAGTTGAATCATTAGAAGCAGCTGAATTAGGAGCTGTAATAGGTCTTAAGAATACAACTACTGGAGATACTTTATGTACGGAAGCAGCTCCAATAATACTTGAAAAGATGGAATTCCCAGAGCCAGTTATATCTATAGCTATCGAGCCAAAGACAAAAGCTGGTCAAGAAAAAATGGGTATAGCTTTATCAAAGCTTGCTGAAGAGGATCCAACTTTCAAAACTTGGACTGATCAAGAAACAGGTCAAACTATCATAGCTGGTATGGGTGAGCTTCACTTAGATATCATCGTTGATAGATTACAAAGAGAATTCAAAGTTGAGTGTAACGTAGGTGCTCCTCAAGTTGCTTACAAAGAAACTATCAAAAAGGCTGTTGAAGCAGAAGCTAAATTTGCTAGACAATCTGGTGGTAGAGGACAATACGGTCACTGTAAGATAGAAATGATACCAACTGAAGGCGAATATGAATTCGAAAATGCTATCGTTGGAGGAGCTATTCCAAGAGAATACATTCCAGCAGTAGATAACGGAATCAGAGAAGCTGCAGAAAGTGGTATAATAGCTGGATACCCAGTTATAAACTTCAAAATAAGATTATTCGACGGATCATACCATGATGTCGATTCATCTGAAATGGCATTCAAAATAGCTGGATCTATGGCATTCAAAAACGCTATGGCTAAAGCTGATGCTGTATTACTTGAGCCTATAATGAAAGTTGAAATCACTGTACCAGAAGAGTACATGGGAGACGTTATAGGAGATGTTAACTCAAGAAGAGGTAGAATGGAAGGAATGGACTCAAGAAATGGTGCACAAATCATAAGAGCATTCATCCCACTATCAGAAATGTTTGGATACGCAACTGCATTAAGATCAAGAACTCAAGGTAGAGGAACTTATGCAATGGAATTCGATCACTATGATGACGTTCCTAAGAGCATCCAAGAAGAAGTTGCAGGTAAAAAAAATAAATAATTAAAGAAGCTTTTAAAGCTTCTTTAATATATAAATGTATATAATATTTTTAAATTAAAGGAGGAATTTGCAATGTCAAAAGCAAAATTTGAAAGAAGCAAACCACACGTTAACATTGGAACAATCGGTCACGTAGACCACGGTAAAACAACTTTAACAGCAGCTATAACAACAGTTTTAGCACAAGCTGGTGGAGCAGAAGCATTCAAATACGATGAAATAGATAAAGCTCCAGAAGAAAAAGAAAGAGGAATCACAATCAACACAGCACACGTTGAGTACGAAACAGCTAACAGACACTACGCTCACGTTGACTGTCCAGGACATGCTGACTACGTTAAAAACATGATCACTGGAGCAGCTCAAATGGACGGAGCTATATTAGTTTGTTCAGCAGCTGATGGTCCAATGCCTCAAACAAGAGAGCATATCTTATTATCATCAAGAGTTGGAGTTGACCACATCGTAGTATTCTTAAACAAAGCAGATATGGTTGACGACGAAGAATTATTAGAATTAGTTGAAATGGAAGTTAGAGAGTTATTAAGCGAGTACAACTTCCCAGGAGACGACATTCCAGTAATCAAAGGATCAGCTTTAGTAGCATTAGAAAACCCAACTGACGAAGCTGCAACAGCTTGTATCAGAGAGTTAATGGATGCTGTAGATAGCTACATCCCAACACCAGAAAGAGCAACAGATAAGCCATTCTTAATGCCAGTAGAGGACGTATTCACAATCACTGGTAGAGGAACAGTTGCAACAGGAAGAGTTGAAAGAGGAGTTCTACATGTAGGAGACGAAGTAGAAGTAATCGGATTAACTGAAGAAAGAAGAAAAACAGTTGTAACAGGAATCGAAATGTTCAGAAAGTTATTAGATGAAGCACAAGCTGGAGATAACATCGGAGCATTATTAAGAGGTATCCAAAGAACTGACATCGAAAGAGGTCAAGTTTTAGCACAAGTTGGAACAATCAACCCACACAAAAAATTCGTAGGTCAAGTATACGTACTTAAAAAAGAAGAAGGTGGAAGACATACTCCATTCTTCGATGGATACAGACCACAATTCTACTTCAGAACAACAGACGTTACAGGATCAATCAAATTACCAGAAGGAATGGAAATGGTTATGCCTGGAGACCACATCGACATGGAAGTTGAATTAATCACAGAAATCGCTATGGATGAAGGATTAAGATTCGCTATCAGAGAAGGTGGAAGAACTGTAGGTTCAGGAGTTGTTACTTCAATAATCGAGTAATTTTAACTTTTTAAATAAATTTTTTATTAGTACCGATGAACAACGGGAATTTATGCTTAGTTAAAACTCACTTATATACTTAGCGCAAAAGTTTATAAGCTGAGAGTTAACTAAGAAAAGTTTCTAATATATAGACGTATATATTAGAAGACTCTTTAAAATCTAAAATTAACGCGCAATAGTTTTTAATTTAAAAGAGTGTTCATTAAATAGGCCTTTAATATAAAAGAGGGGATATATTATCCTCTCTTTTATTTTTTTGTTGATTTTATAGAAAAAATAAATATAATATAATTTAGGAAAAATATTTTTGGTAAGAATAATAATATAAAATTTTTTTAGGAATAAAATTCTTGTTGAAAAATTAAAAAAATAGTATATTATTAATATTAGTGCTTTATTTTTTTGAACGGTTTTGGGGTAAAGATAGTACATAAATGTATATGTTAAAACTTCTAAAAAAATACTTGAAAAAACATAATATACATAGTATAATGAAGAAGTTGTAAAGCGAACAGCGATGAATCAAGAGGTTGCCGGACTTCCGGGTAATTCTTGATGAGCATGTTAGGATCTAGAATCCGACGACAGGGGTTACGTGTGCATGTCTAAAGTGTGAAACACCAGGGACAGTTTACACAATGCTTACTGTTGTGCGTTAGAAGTAAAGCGTACATGAAAAGGAGGGAAACCAAATGTCAAAACAAAAAATAAGAATAAGATTAAAAGCATTTGATCATACAATATTAGATCAATCAGCTGAGAAAATTGTTGAAACTGCTAAGTCTACAGGAGCAAAGGTTGTTGGACCAGTTCCACTACCAACTGAAAAAGACGTTATAACAATCTTAAGAGCTGTACATAAGTACAAAGACTCAAGAGAGCAGTTCGAAGTAAGAACTCATAAGAGATTAATAGACATCGTTAATCCATCACCAAAAACTGTTGATGCATTAATGAGATTAAACTTACCAGCAGGTGTTGATATCGAAATAAAACTTTAATAGTTTATTTAGATTGAATTAAGAGATTGAACTGTTATGATTGCAGAGGCAATCCGCTAATATGTTTAGGAGGTGTAACCACATGAAAAAAGCTATAATAGGTAAAAAAGTTGGAATGACTCAAATATTCGATGAGAATGGTAGAGTAATCCCTGTAACTGTAGTTGAAGCTGGTCCATGTGTTGTAGTTCAAAAGAAAACAGTTGAAACTGATGGATATGACGCAATACAAGTTGGATTCGGTGAATTAAGAGAAAAATTAGTTAACAAACCAAGAAAAGGACATTTCGCTAAAGCAGGTGTTTCTTTAAGAAGAACTTTAAAAGAGTTCAGAATGGAAGATGTTGCTAATTACAATGTTGGAGACGAAATAAAGGTTGACACATTTGAAATTGGAGACAAAGTAGACGTATCAGGAGTTTCTAAAGGTAAGGGATTCCAAGGTACAATCAAAAGATGGAATGCTAGTAGAGGACCAATGTCTCACGGTTCTAAATTCCACAGAGCACCAGGTTCAATGGGAGCTGCTTCAGACCCATCAAGAACTTTCAAGAACAAAAGAATGCCTGGACATATGGGAGCTAAGAACACAACTGTTCTTAACTTAGAAGTTGTTAAGATAATGCCTGAAAAGAACATCATCTTAATCAAGGGTGGAATCCCAGGTCCAAATAAAGGCACAGTAGTTATAAGAAACAGCGTTAAGGCTTAATTTCTGTAGAAAGGAGGAAGCGTAATGCCTAAAGTAGGTTTATTTAATAAAGAAGGACAACAAGTTGGAGATATCCAATTAAATGAGCAAGTATTCGGAGTAGAAGTAAACAAATATGCTTTACACCAAGTAGTAGTAGCTCAATTAGCTAACAAGAGACAAGGTACTCAATCAGCTAAAACAAGATCTGAGGTAAGAGGAGGCGGAATCAAGCCTTGGAGACAAAAAGGAACAGGTAGAGCAAGACAAGGTTCTATCAGAGCGCCTCAATGGATCAAAGGTGGAGTTGTATTTGCACCAAAACCAAGAGATTACAGAATGTCAATACCAAAGAGCATGAGAAAAGTAGCTATGACTTCTGCTTTAACTAGCAAAGTTGCAGATATGGTTGTTTTAGAAGACTTAACTTTCGAAGCTCCAAAAACTAAGGAAGCAGTTAAAATGTTAAATGCTTTCGAAGCTAAGAAGACATTAATAATAACAGCTGAAGTTAATGAAAATGTATATAAATCAGCAAGAAACATAGAAGGTGTAACAGTTATGCCTGTTAACAACATCAATGTTTATGATTTATTAAACTGCAAAACATTAATGATAACTAAAGAAGCTGTAAACAAAATTGAGGAGGTGTACGCATAATGAAGTTAACAAGCCATGATATAATCAGAAAACCAGTTATAACTGAAAAGAGTATGGCAGCTATGGCTGAAAATAAATACACCTTCATAGTTCATATGGCAGCTAACAAAGTACAAATAAAGAGAGCTGTAGAAGAAGTTTTCAACGTAAAAGTTGCTGACGTTAAGACTATGAGATTCGAAGGAAAAACTAAGAGAGTTGGAGTTCACATCGGAAAAAGAGCTGACTTCAAAAAAGCTGTTATAACTTTAGCAGAAGGTAGCAGCATCGAATTCTTCGAAGGAATGCAATAATAAAAAGCAGGTATTGGTTGAAGGCCAGATAAGCTATAAGAAGGAGGGACAATAATGGCACTTAAAAAGTTTAACCCAACTACACCATCAAGAAGACAAATGACTATGCCAACATTTGAAGAAGTTACTACAAATGCACCAGAGAAGTCACTTCTTGTTTCTTTAAAGAAAACTGGTGGTAGAAACGCACAAGGTAAAATAACTGTTAGACACCATGGTGGTGGAGCTAAGAGAAAATATAGAATAATAGATTTCAAAAGAAATAAGGATGGAATCCCAGCAAAAGTTGCTACAGTAGAGTACGATCCAAACAGATCAGCTTACATAGCACTTGTTGTTTATGCTGATGGAGAGAAGAGATACATACTTGCTCCTGTAGGTTTAAAAGTAGGAGATACAGTAGTATCAGGACCAGAGGCTGATATCAAGCCAGGTAACGCTCTTCAATTAAAACACATGCCAGTAGGTACTTTTGTTCATAACATAGAGTTACAAGCTGGAAAAGGTGGCCAAATGGTAAGATCAGCAGGTACTTCAGCTCAGTTAATGGCTAAAGAAGGAAACTATGCTACATTAAGATTACCATCAGGTGAAATGAGATACGTAAGAATCGAATGTAAAGCTACTGTTGGAACAGTATCAAACACAACTCATGAGATCGTAAATATCGGTAAAGCTGGTAGAAAGAGACACATGGGATGGAGACCAACAGTTAGAGGTTCTGTAATGAACCCTTGCGATCACCCTCACGGTGGTGGAGAAGGTAGATCTCCTATCGGTAGACCAAGTCCAGTTACTCCATGGGGTAAACCAGCACTTGGATACAAAACTAGAAAGAACAAAAAATACTCAGATAGATTCATCATTAAGAGAAGAAACGCTAAATAGTTTGGAGAGAATTAAATATTCTCTTCACAGTTTGGCGGCATAATTAAGTTTATGAAGGGAGGAAATTCTAGTGAGTAGATCAATTAAGAAAGGACCTTTCGTGCATGCAGGTCTTTTAAAGAAAATAGAAGAAATGAACCAAAATGGAGATAAGAAAGTTATCAAAACTTGGTCAAGAAGCTCAACTATATTCCCACAAATGATAGGCCATACAATAGCTGTTCATGATGGAAGAAAACATATCCCAGTTTATGTTACAGAAGATATGGTTGGACATAAATTAGGAGAATTCGTTTTAACAAGAACTTTCAAAGGTCATATTAAAAACGAAAAAACATCAAAGAGAAAATAATAGTATCCGGGAAAGGAGGATCTTTAGATGGAAGCTAAAGCTATAGCTAAATATGTAAGAATGTCTCCAACTAAAGTAGGAGTTGTTCTTGATTTAATAAGAGGAAAGAACGTAAACGAAGCTTTCGCAATTTTAAAATATACTCCAAGAGATGCAGCTGAGGTTATAAGCAAAGTTTTAAAATCAGCGGTAGCTAATGCGGAGAACAATCACGAATTAGATGCTAACAGATTATTCGTTGCAGAAGCACATGTAGGTCACGGACCAACATTAAAAAGATTCAGACCAATGGATCATGGTAAAGCATTCAGAATAAACAAGAGAACAAGTAACATAACACTTGTTGTTAAAGAAAGAGCTTAATAAGGTAAGGAGGGAAAAGCATGGGACAAAAAGTACATCCTCACGGACTAAGAGTTGGTGTAATTAAAGATTGGGATGCAAAATGGTATGCTGATAAGAAAAATTTTGCTGATAACTTAATCGAAGACCAACAAATAAGAAAATTCATAAAGAAAGAACTTTTCTCAGCTGGAATCGCTAAGATTGAAATCGAAAGATCAGCTAAAAGAGTTAAGTTAAACATACACACAGCTAAGCCAGGTGTAATCATCGGAAAAGGTGGTTCAGGAATCGAAAGATTAAAAGCTAGCTTAAAAAATATAATAGCTGAGAAAAATGTTTTAATAAACATTGTTGAGGTTAAGAACGCTGAAACTAACGCTCAATTAATGGCTGAAAACATTGCTGCTCAATTAGAAAAGAGAATATCATTCAGAAGAGCTATGAAGCAAACTATCCAAAGAGCAATGAAAGCTGGCACATTAGGTGTTAAAACTGCTTGTTCAGGAAGATTAGGTGGAGCTGAAATAGCAAGAACTGAGCAATACAATGAAGGAACAATCCCACTACAAACAATAAGAGCTGACATCGACTATGGATTTGCTGAAGCTGATACAACTTACGGTAAAATCGGTGTTAAAGTGTGGGTTTACAATGGAGAAGTTCTTCCAACTAAAAAAGTTGAAAAAAAGGAAGAAGCTAACGCATAATAGGATGCACTAAGAAAGGAGGAATATAACATGTTAATGCCTAAAAGAGTTAAACATCGTAAGGTACAACGTGGTAGAATGAAAGGTAAGGCAACTAGAGGAAACTTTCTAGCTTACGGAGATTTCGGAATCCAAGCTACAACTTGTGGATGGATCACTAGTAACCAAATAGAAGCTGCGAGAATAGCTATCAATAGATATATAAGAAGAGGCGGAAAGCTTTGGATAAAAATATTCCCAGACAAACCTGTAACTGAGAAACCAGCTGAAACAAGAATGGGTTCAGGTAAAGGTTCAGTTGAATACTGGGTAGCAGTAGTTAAACCAGGTAGAGTTTTATTCGAGTTATCTGGAGTTGATGAAGAGAAAGCAAGAGAAGCTATGAGACTTGCTTCACACAAACTTCCTGTAAAGACTAAGTTCGTTACAAGAAGAGATTTTGAGGAAATGGGTGGTGAAGAATAATGAAAGCTAGAGAGTTAAAAGAACTAAGAACAAGCAATCCTCAAGATTTAATAAAGAAATTAGGAGACCTTAAAGCTGAGTTATTCAATTTAAGATTCCAATTAGCTACAGGTCAATTAGAAAACCCAATGAGAATCAGAGAAGTAAAAAAATCAATAGCTCAAATCAAAACAATCATAAGAGAAGAAGAGTTAAAGATTGAGCAGTAATCCTGAAAGGAGGTAACCGCTGTGGAAAGAAATTTAAGAAAAAAGAGATTAGGTAGAGTTGTTTCTGATAAAATGGATAAGACTATCGTTGTTGCGGTTGAAACAAAGGTTAGACATCCACTATACGGAAAAACTGTTAACAGAACAACTAAGTTCAAAGCTCATGATGAAAATAATGAGGCTAGATTCGGAGATAGAGTTCTTATAATGGAAACTAGACCATTATCAAAAGATAAGAGATGGAGACTTGTTGAGATAGTAGAGAAAGCAAAATAGTTTTCTAAAGTCTGAAAGGAGGTTAATTTCATGATACAACAACAAACCTTACTAAAGGTTGCTGACAACTCAGGTGCAAAAGAAATAATGTGCATAAGAGTTTTAGGCGGATCTAAAAGAAAATTCGGAAATATCGGAGATGTAATAGTTGCTAGCGTTAAAAGTGCAACACCAGGCGGAGTTGTTAAAAAAGGCGAAGTAGTTAAAGCAGTTATTGTAAGATCAGTAAGAGGACTAAGAAGAGCTGACGGTTCATACATCAAATTTGATGAAAATGCAGCTGTAATAATAAAAGATGATAAGCAACCAAGAGGAACTCGTATCTTTGGACCAGTTGCAAGAGAGCTAAGAGATAATGAGTTCAATAAAATCTTATCATTAGCACCAGAAGTTCTATAATAAACGATTAGGAGGTGGCTAAGATGAAGGTACATGTTAGAAAGAACGACACAGTAGTAGTTATATCAGGTAAAGATAAAGGAAAAACTGGTGAAGTTTTAAGAGTAATTCCTAAGACTGGTAAAGTAGTAGTTAAAGGAGTTAACTTAGTTAAAAAGCATCAAAAACCTAATAGACAAAACATGCAAGGTGGAATAATAGAAATGGAAGCTGCAATAAACAGCTCAAAAGTTATGTTATTCTGTGAAAAATGCAAAAAGGCTACAAGAATAAGCCATAAGTTATTAGAAGACGGTGCAAAAGTAAGAGTATGTAAGAAGTGTGGAGAAACATTCTAAAATTTGAAAGGAGGTACTTTACGTGAATAGACTTCAAGAAAGATATGAAAAAGAAGTAGTTCCAGCTATGATGGAAAAGTTCGGATACAAAAACATAATGCAAGTTCCTAAAATAGAAAAAGTTGTTATAAACATGGGAGTAGGAGAAGCTAAAGATAATCCTAAGGTTCTAGAATCAGCTGTTAGTGATTTACAAATAATCGCTGGACAAAAGCCTGTATTAACAAGAGCTAAAAAGTCAGTTGCTAACTTTAAAATAAGAGAGAACATGGCTTTAGGATGTAAAGTTACTTTAAGAAAGACTAATATGTACGAATTCGTAGATAAATTAGTTTCAATAGCTTTACCAAGAGTAAGAGACTTCAGAGGAGTTTCAGCTAAAGCATTTGATGGAAGAGGAAACTACTCATTAGGAATTAAGGAACAATTAATATTCCCAGAAATCGAGTATGATAAAGTAGATAAAGTAAGAGGAATGGATATAATCTTCGTTACTAGTGCTAACACAGACGAAGAAGCAAGAGAATTATTAAGATTCCTTGGAATGCCATTCGCTCAATAATAAGGAGGGGATACGCATGGCTCGTAAGGCAATGATCGAAAAATGGAAAAAAGAACCTAAATACAAAACTAGAGCGTATACTAGATGTAGATTATGTGGAAGACCACATTCTGTATTAAAGAAATTCGGAATTTGCCGTATCTGCTTCAGAGAATTAGCTTACAAAGGTGAAATTCCTGGATGTAGAAAGGCAAGCTGGTAATATAACTAGTAGAATGAAAGGAGGCACAATATAATGGTTATGACAGATCCTATCGCAGACTTACTAACTCGTGTGAGAAACGCGAACTCAGTAAGACACGAAGTTGTTGAAGTACCTTCTTCAAGTGTTAAGAAGGCTATCGTAAATATATTATTACAAGAAGGTTATCTTAAAGGAGTAGAGGAGTACAACGATGGTGTAGTTCCTATGATGAGATTAACTTTAAAGTACGGAGCAAACAATGAAAGAGTTATAACTGGTTTAAAGAGAATATCAAAACCAGGTTTAAGAGTTTACTGCAAGAAAGATGAAGTTCCTAGAGTATTAAACGGATTAGGTATCGCTTTAATATCAACTTCAAAAGGATTAGTAGTTGACAGAGAAGCTAGAAAATTAGGATTAGGCGGAGAAGTTATCTGCTACGTTTGGTAATTTTTTAGAGTGAGAAAATAACATAGATTTAAATAGATTGAAGCAAAGAGATGATTTAAAAAAATATAAGGACCAAATTCACAGGAGGTGCGCATTATGTCAAGAGTAGGTAAAATGCCTATAGCTATCCCTGCTGGAGTAACTGTTACTGTAACACCAGAGAACGTTGTTACAGTAAAAGGCCCTAAGGGTGAGTTAGTTAAAGCTATGCACAAAGACATTAATATAGCTGTAGAAGATGCTCAAGTAGTTGTTACTAGACCAAGTGACGTTAAAGAACACAGAGCACTTCACGGATTAACTAGAGCTTTACTTAACAACATGGTTGTTGGAGTAAGTCAAGGTTTTTCAAAAACTTTAGAGTTAAACGGAGTTGGATACAGAGCTCAATTACAAGGAAAGAAACTTGTTATGAACTTAGGATATTCACATCCAGTAGAAGTTGAAGCAGTTGATGGAGTAGACTTCAAATTAGACGGAACAACTAAAGTTATCGTTGAAGGTATAGATAAAGAAAAAGTTGGAGCAGTTGCTGCTAACATCAGATCATGGAGAAAACCTGAACCATACAAAGGTAAAGGAATCAAGTACTCTGATGAAGTTATAAGAAGAAAAGAAGGTAAAACTGGTAAATAATAAATACTAATATAGAAAGGAGTGAACCTTATGTTCAAAAAGGCAGACAGAAAAGAAGCAAGAGAAAGACGTCACCTAAGAGTTCGTAAGAAGGTATTCGGAACTCCAGAAAGACCAAGATTATCTGTATATAGAAGTGAAAAGAACATATATGCTCAAATAATAGACGACGTTAATGCTGTTACTTTAGTAGCTGCTTCAAGCTTAGATAAAGCTATCGAAGTTAAAGGAAGCAACAAAGAAGCTGCTAAATTAGTTGGAGAATTAGTTGCTAAAAGAGCTATAGAAAAAGGAATAAATGATGTAGTATTCGACAGAGGTGGATACGTATATCACGGAAGAGTTGAGGCTTTAGCTAGCGGAGCAAGAGAAGCCGGATTAAAATTCTAATCTACAAGGAGGGGAAATACATGAGAATCGATCCTAGCACACTAGACCTTAAAGAAAAGGTTGTTAGTATAAGCAGAGTTACTAAGGTTGTTAAGGGTGGTAGAAACTTCAGATTCAGTGCGTTAGTTGTTGTTGGAGACGAGAACGGACACGTTGGTGTTGGAACTGGTAAATCTATCGAAATCCCTGAAGCAATAAGAAAAGGAATAGAAGATGCTAAGAAAAACTTAGTAGAAGTTTCAATAGTTGGAACTACTGTTCCTCATGAAATACACGGAAAATTCGGTACAGGAGATGTACTTATAATGCCAGCTACTGAAGGTACAGGAGTTATAGCTGGAGGTCCTGCAAGATCAGTTCTTGAATTAGCAGGATTAAAGGATGTTAGAGCTAAATCATTAGGTTCAAACAACCCAAGAAACATGGTAAAAGCAACTATCAACGGATTAGCTAACTTAAGAACAGCTGAAGATATAGCTAAATTAAGAGGAAAATCTGTTGAAGAGATAATAGGTTAGGAGGGATAGCGATGCTAAAGGTAACATTAGTTAAAAGCTTAATTGGTAGAAAGAAAGACCATATCGCTACTGCACATGCCCTTGGACTTAGAAAAATAGGTAAAACAGTAGAGCATGAGGGAACTCCTCAAATAAAAGGTATGATAAACAAAATAAGTTATCTACTAAAAGTTGAAGAAGCATAATTAAATAGAGCGTTAGAGGAGGTGTAATAACATATGAAACTTCATGAATTAAGACCAGCAGCTGGTAGTAAATCAGCTCCAAAAAGAGTTGGTAGAGGTACTGGTTCAGGCTTAGGAAGAAATGCCGGAAAAGGTGAAAAAGGTCAAAATGCTAGATCAGGTGGTGGAGTTAGACCTGGATTCGAAGGTGGTCAAATGCCATTATACAGAAGACTTCCTAAAAGAGGATTCACTAACCCATTTACAAAACATTTTGTAACAATCAATGTTGATAGATTAAACATATTCGATAATGGAACAGAAGTTACTCCAGAATTACTATTAGAAAGAAGAGTAGTAAGTAAACTAATGGACGGAGTTAAGATCTTAGGAAATGGAAACATAGAAAAGAGCTTAACTATCGCAGGTTGCAAGTTATCAAAGCAAGCAGCTGAAAAAATAGTTGCAGCTGGAGGAAAAGTTGAGGTGAAATAATCGTGCTATCAACCCTACGTAATGCCTGGAAGGTTCAAGATTTAAGAAAAAAAATAATTTGGACTGTATTCTTAATAGCAATTTTCAGGATGGGAAGTTATATTCCTGTTCCTGGAATTGATACAGATAGTCTAAAAGCTTTAACACAATCAGGAAGCTTAGTAAGCTTCTATGATTTAATTTCTGGTGGTTCTTTTAGTAGATTTAGTATATTCGCTTTAGGTGTTGTACCATACATCAATGCTTCAATCATTATGCAACTTTTAACAGTTGCAATTCCTAAATTAGAACAATTATCTAAAGAGGGAGATGATGGAAGAAAGAAAATCCAAAAGATAACTAGATATGCTTCAATTGTTATTGGAGCAATCACTGCTTATGGAAGTTATGTGATAATTAACAATGTTGGCGCACTTAAGAGCAATTCTCCAGTTAGTATGTTTTTAATATTACTAACACTAGTAGTTGGATCAACTTTCTTAATGTGGTTAGGAGATCAAATTACAGTTAAAGGAGTAGGAAATGGTACTTCTTTGATAATATTTGCAAATATATTATCAAGCTTACCAATGACTGGTTATCAAATATATAACTTAAGTAAGATAGGTAAAATAAATGTTGTTGAAGTAGCATTATTTATTTTCTTTACATTAGCTTTATTAGCAGGTGTAATTTACTTATCATTAGCTGAAAGAAGAATTACTGTACAATATGCAGGTAAAGCCGTAGGTAATAAAATGATGAAGGGACAATCAACTCATATTCCATTAAGTATTATTGGAACAACTGTTATAGCAATAATCTTTGCTATGTCTGTTATGAGTTTCCCAACAACTATAGCTCAATTCTTCCCAGAAGCTGGATGGTCACAATGGATTACAGGATCTTCTTACAGTCCTTTCAATGCAAAGACTTGGATGTATCCAGTATTATATGCATTACTGACTATATTCTTTACTTGGTTCTATACTCAAATAACATTTAAGCCAGATGAAATGGCTGAGAATATGCATAAATCATCAGGTTTCATTCCTGGAATAAGACCTGGAAAACCAACAGAGATTTATTTAGAGAAAGTATTAAATAGAATTTCAATGTTTGGTGGATGTTTTGCTGCTATTATAGCAGTAGTTCCTATTTTAGTTGCAAACTATACTCCTTTCCAAGGAATACAGTTTGGAGGAACATCACTGTTAATTCTAGTTTCTGTTTCATTAGAAATAATGAGACAATTAGAATCTCAATTAACAATGAGACATTACCAAGGATTCTTAAAATAGAAATACAAGTTATGGAGATGATGCCCGTGAAGATAGTTTTATTAGGTCCTCCTGGAGCAGGAAAAGGAACACAGGCAAAATCAATTAGTAATAGATATTCAATTCCTCATATATCTACAGGAGATATCTTTAGAAAAAATATTTCAGAGAACACTCCTTTAGGTATTGAGGCTAAATCATACATGGATAATGGACAGTTAGTTCCAGATGAAGTAACTATCAACATGGTAAAAGATAGACTTCAACAAGATGATTGTAAGAATGGATATTTATTAGATGGTTTCCCAAGAACAGTTCATCAAGCAGAAGCTTTAGATAACTTTTTAACTGAAAGAGAAGAGTCAATAGACACAGCTCTTTTAATAGAAGTACCTAAAGAATTCATACTTGAAAGAATGACAGGAAGAAGAGTTTGTCCTTCATGTGGAGCAAGTTATCACATAAAGTTTAATCCACCAACTAATGATGGAAAATGTGATCTTTGCGGATCAGATGTTATTCAAAGAAAAGATGACACTGAAGAAACAGTTAAGGAAAGACTTGATGTGTATGAAAATCAAACACAACCATTAATTGATTTTTATAAAAACAAAAAGCAACTTTCAGTAGTAGATGGAACACAAGCAATAAACGAGGTCTTTGAGAGTATCTGTAAAATATTAGGGAGCGACAAGTAATGATAATTCTTAAGAATGAGAATGAAATCGACCTAATGAGGAAAGCAGGAAAGATTCTTGGAGAGACACTTAACCTGCTTAAGGAGAAAGTAAGACCTGGTATTACTACTACGGAATTAGATAGAATAGCTGAAGAGTTTATAACTAAGCATGGAGCTACACCATCCTTCAAAGGATTGTATGGTTTCCCAGCTTCATTATGTATATCTGTTAATAATCAAGTAATTCATGGTTTCCCAGGAAGTTATGAATTAAAGGATGGAGACATTGTTTCTATTGATTGTGGAGTTTGTCTAAATGGATTTCACAGTGATGCTGCTAGAACTTTTGGTGTAGGTAATATATCAGAAGAGGCAGAAAAGCTTATTAGAATTACTGAAGAATCCTTTTTTAAAGGTATAGAAAAGGCATATGTAGACAATAGATTAACGGATATTTCTAATGAAATACAGCAATATGTTGAAGCCAATGGATTTTCTGTTGTTAGAGACTTTGTAGGACATGGAATTGGCCGAAAAGTCCATGAAGATCCTGAAGTTCCTAATTTCGGTAGACCAGGCAGAGGTCCAAAGTTAATGGCAGGAATGGTATTAGCTATTGAACCGATGGTAAACATGGGATCATATAGAGTCAAGACTTTAGATGATGGCTGGACAGTAGTAACAGCAGATGGGAAACTTTCTGCACACTATGAAAACACAGTTGCAATTTTACCTAATGGTCCTGAAATATTAACACTTATAAAATAGTTTTAATATATATTGCTTAGTTATAAATTAACATTTGCCTATAAGGAATTTGTAGTTTATGACTAAGGTAATCTTTGAGGTGGATAAGTTGCAAGAAACTGATTTAATCGGTAGATTAGTTACTTCAAATGCTGGAAGAGATACAGGAAAATCATATATTGTGATTGGATTGGTAGATGATGATCTACTAGTGGCAAATGGAGCAACTAAGACTATTGAAATGCCAAAAAAGAAAAAAATAAAACATGTAGTGCTTACTGAGATATTGGATGATGAGTTAAAATCATGTATAATATCAAAGGATAAGAATGCAAATCTTAAAATAAAAAGATTTTTAAAGCTTAGTAGCACTAACAAGGAGGTTTGATTACCTTATGTCAAAAAGTGATATAATTGAAATGCAAGGTACAGTTTTAGAAGCTTTACCAAATGCAATGTTTGAAGTTGAATTAGAGAGTGGGCATAAAATATTAGCACATATCTCAGGAAAGTTAAGAATGAACTTCATAAGAATTTTACCAGGAGATAAGGTTACTGTGGAACTTTCACCATATGATCTTACAAGAGGTAGAATTACATGGAGAGCAAAATAAGGAGGGTTAGCGATGAAAGTAAGACCATCAGTTAAGCCTATTTGCGAAAAGTGCAAAGTTATAAAAAGAAAAGGAAGAGTAATGGTAATCTGTGAAAATCCTAAGCACAAACAAAAACAAGGCTAATAGGTAAATAAAACATAATAAAAAGGTCAATTGGGAGCGAATTCTTATTGACTTTTATTTAAAAGTAAAATATGATTATATAGGCATTTAAATAATAGCAAATAAATTTTAGGTGCGGCTGTGATGGGTAAAACCATCAACCTAAAATTTTAAATATAAATAAACAATAGAGCAATTGAGTTACTTATTTAATGTAAATCAATTTCGTATTTTAATTACCAGGAGGTGTAACATTAATGGCAAGAATAGCAGGTATCGACCTACCAAGAGAAAAAAGAGTTGAAATAGGTCTAACTTATATATATGGTATAGGATTACCTACATCACAAAAAATTCTTGAAGTAACTGGAGTTAATCCTGATACAAGAGTTAAGGATCTTACTGAGGAAGAAGTAAACTCAATAAGAAACTACATTAAAGATTTAACAGTTGAAGGTGACTTAAGAAGAGAAGTTGCTTTAAACATAAAGAGATTAGTTGAGATTGGTTCATATAGAGGAATCAGACATAGAAAAGGTCTTCCACTTAGAGGACAAAAAACTAAGACTAATGCTAGAACTAGAAAAGGTCCTAAGAAGACAATAGCTAATAAGAAGAAATAGTTAAGGAGGGAAGACAATGGCAGCTCAAAAAGTTAAAAAAACTAGAAGAAGAAAAGAAAGAAAAAATGTTGAGCATGGTGCAGCACACATCCAATCAACATTCAATAACTCAATAGTTACTTTAACTGATGCAAAAGGAAATGCATTAGCATGGGCAAGTGCTGGTGGCCTTGGATTCAAAGGTTCAAGAAAGAGCACACCATTTGCAGCTCAAATGGCAGCTGAAACAGCAGCTAAAGCAGCTATGGAACACGGATTAAAAAGCGTTGAGGTTTACGTAAAAGGACCAGGTGCTGGAAGAGAAGCAGCTATAAGAAGCTTACAAGCAGCTGGATTAGAAGTTACTTTAATAAAAGATGTAACTCCAATCCCACACAATGGATGTAGACCACCAAAAAGAAGAAGAGTTTAGTAACGTCACGGGAGGTGTAATGAATGGCAAGATATACTGGAGCTACATGTAAGTTATGTAGAAGAGAAGGTATGAAATTATTCCTAAAAGGGGATAGATGTTATACAGATAAATGTGCTTTCGTTAGAAGAAGTTATGCACCAGGACAACACGGAGCAAGCAGAAAGAAATTATCTAACTACGGAACACAATTAAGAGAGAAGCAAAAAGCTAAGAGAATATACGGAGTTCTTGAAGGTCAGTTCAGAAACACATATGAAAGAGCTGAAAAAATGAGAGGAATCGCCGGTGAAAACTTACTTAAATTATTAGAAATGAGATTAGATAACGTTGTTTACAGATTAGGATATGGTGCTTCAAGAACAGAAGCTAGACAATTAGTAAACCACGGTCATTTCTTAGTAAATGGTAAAAAAGTTGATATAGCATCATTCAAAGTATCAGTTAACGATGTTATAACAGTTTGTGAAAAGAGCAGAGGATCAGAAAGATTCAAAATGTTTGCTGAAAATCCAAAAGCTTTACCAAAATGGTTAGAAGCTAACGTTGAAAACTTCGAAGGTAAAGTTGTTGCTGAGCCTGCAAGAGAAGATATCGACGTACCAGTTAACGAGACTCTAATCGTCGAGTTATACAGCAAATAATAATTATTGATCTTAAGAGTACTTTTACAATTGGATCAGTTGCCCTCATAAGGTTGCCATTTTAATATTAAGGAGGGTTTTTAAATGTTAGAAATAGAAAAGCCAGTAATTCAATGTGTTGAATCAAACGATAACGGAACATATGGTAAGTTTGAGATAGAACCATTAGAAAGAGGTTATGGAATAACTCTTGGTAATGCATTAAGAAGAATATTACTTTCTTCTTTACCTGGAGTGGCTCCAACTTCAGTTAAAATAGATTCAGTTCTTCATGAGTTTTCAACAATAACAGGTGTTAAAGAAGATGTTACAGAGATAATCTTAAATCTTAAAATGTTAGCACTTACTATGGAAGGTGAAGGACCAAAAACTATTTATATTGATGCTCAAGGACCAGGTGTTGTTACTGGAGCAGATATAAAAACAGATGGTGATGTAGAAGTTGTAAACAAAGATCTACATATCGCTACATTAGACAACGATGGTAAGTTATATATGGAAATCGTAGTTAATAGAGGAAGAGGATATGTTACTCAAAACAAAAATAAAACAGAAGATCTTCCATTATCAGCTATTGCTATAGATTCTATATACACTCCTGTAAAGAGAGTTAATTTCTCTGTTCAAAATACAAGAGTTGGTCAAATTACTGACTATGATAAACTTACATTAGAAATTTGGACTAATGGAACTATAAGAATAGAAGAAGCGATTTCATTATCAGCTAAAATTCTTATAGAGCACTTCAAATTATTCATGACTTTAACTGACAACGCTAATGATGTTGAGATAATGATTGAAAAAGAAGAAGATAAAAAAGAAAAAGCTTTAGAGATGACTATAGAAGAGCTTGACTTATCAGTAAGATCATACAATTGCTTAAAGAGAGCAGGTATAAACACTGTTCAAGAGCTTGCGGGCAAGAGCATGGATGATATGATGAAAGTTAGAAACTTAGGTAAGAAATCTCTAGAAGAAGTAGAAAGAAAGTTAAACGAGTTAGGCTTAAATTTAAGACTAAATGACGAGTAGGTGAGGAGGTAAAGCCATGGCAGGATATCGTAAGTTAGGTCGTCCTACTGATCAAAGAAAAGCTATGCTTAGAAATCTTGTTACAAGCTTCTTAAAGCATGGTAAAATAGAAACTACTGAAACAAGAGCTAAGGAAACTAGAAGCCTTGCAGAAAAAATGATCACTCTTGCAAAAAGAGGAGATTTACACGCAAGAAGACAAGTGTTAGCATTTGTTACAGAAGAAGAAGTTGTTAAAAACTTATTTGACAACATAGCTCCAAAGTACGCTGAAAGAAACGGTGGATACACTAGAATGTACAAAGTTGGTCCTAGAAGAGGAGACGGAGCTGAAGTTGTTATACTTGAATTAGTATAATATATTTCTTTAGAGAGGATTAAGTTTTTACTTAATCCTCTTTTGTCATATAAAATATTTTATATTATTTTTTATCATGAGTATTTTAAATATATATAACAAAGTAATATATAATAAAACAGAATATATTATTTTTACTACTAGTATAAAATTTAAGATTTAACCTATAATAGTTTTGAATTTAAAGGTATATTATGTGTTTAAAGAAATTTTTTAATAAACATATTTTAAGGAAGATAATTTTATATAAAAGGTTAAAATAAGGAAATATCTATTTACAAAATAAAATTATTAATAGTATTATTTTATAAGTAGGTATTTTTTTTATACATAAAAAAATTATTAAACTCAATACATATTGAGAAAAAGAGTTATGTATTTTAACTCTAAAGTAGTTAAAGGTAGCTTTACAGGAGGCTAGTATGGGAGAAAATATGATTAAAAGTGAAGACTTAGTTTTTAAATATGTCAATGCTGAAGAACAAACTGAAAAGGTTGCAATAAATCACGTTTCTATGGAAGTTAAAAAGGGAGAATTTTTAGTTATATTAGGTCATAACGGTTCAGGAAAATCAACTATGGCAAAGCATATGAATGCTTTATTACTTCCTAGTGGTGGAAAGATGTATGTAGATGGATTAGATACTTCTGATATAGAAAATCTTTGGGAAGTTAGAAGAAGAGCTGGAATGGTTTTTCAAAATCCAGATAATCAATTAGTAGCAACAATAGTTGAAGAAGATGTAGCTTTTGGACCAGAGAATTTAGGTGTTGATCCAAAGGAGATAAGAGAAAGAGTAGATGATTCATTAAAAGCAGTAGGTATGTATGAGTATAGAAAACATGCACCACATTTATTATCAGGAGGGCAAAAGCAGAGAATTGCTATTGCAGGTATATTAGCAATGAGACCTAAATGCATAGTATTAGATGAACCTACAGCAATGCTAGATCCTTCAGGTAGAAATGAAGTAATGAAAACTATAAAGGAAGTAAATAAAAAGTTTGGAATTACTATAATACTTATAACTCACTATATGGATGAAGCTGCACAAGCTGATAGAATAATAGTTATGGATAAAGGTGAAAAGGTAATGGAAGGGGTTCCTAGGGAAATTTTTTCTCAAGTAGAAAAAATAAAGTCAATTGGGTTAGATGTTCCTCAAGTTACTGAATTAGCTTATGAGCTTCAAAAAGAGGGAGTAGATATATCAACAGAAATATTAAATATAGATGAGATGGTGAATGCTTTATGTCAATTAAAATAGAAAATTTAAATCACATATATATGCCTAAAACACCTTTTGAAAAAATAGCATTAAATAATATAAACTGTGAAATAGAAGATGGAGAGTTTGTAGCATTAATTGGGCATACTGGATCAGGAAAATCAACATTTATACAGCATTTAAATGGATTATTAAGTCCTACTAGTGGGAATATAATAGTTGATGGTGTTAATATAGCAGATAAAAAAGTTAAATTAAGCGATATTAGAAAAAAGGTAGGATTAGTATTTCAATATCCAGAGTATCAATTATTTGAAGAGACTATTGAAAAAGATATTGAGTATGGTCCAAGAAACTTAGGAATCAGTGAAGAAGAAATAAGTAAAAGAGTTAAAAAGTCCATGGAGATGGTTGGGCTTGACTATGAAACATATAAAGATAAATCTCCTTTTGATCTAAGTGGAGGTCAAAAGAGAAGAGTTGCCATAGCTGGGGTTATAGCTATGGAGCCTAAGGCTCTTATATTAGATGAACCAACAGCTGGGTTAGACCCAAAGGGAAGAGAAGACATACTTGCTCAAATAAGACTTCTTCATAAAGAGTATGGAATGACTATAATAATGGTTAGTCATAGCATGGAAGATGTAGCTAAGATTGCTGATAGAGTAATTGTTATGAATAGTGGAGAAATAGTTTTAGATGGAAAGATTGCAGAGGTATTTAAAGAGGTTGAAACTTTAGAAAAAATAGGATTGGCCGTTCCTCAAGTAACTTATCTAATAAGAGAGTTAAGAAACAAGGGCTTTAATATATCAGAAGAGATATTTACAATTTCTCAAGCTAAGGAAGCTCTTTTAGAAATAATAAGGAATAATAATTAGGAAGGATAAGAAATTATGTTAAAGGACATTACTATAGGTCAATATATTCCTGGGGATTCTTTTGTACATAAATTAGATCCAAGGACTAAGATATTAATATCATTTATTTTTATTGCTTCATTATTTATAGTAGATAAGTTTTGGGGATATATATTCATAATTGCCTTTTTAGGTGCAACAGTATTAATATCTAAATTACAATTTAAATATTTATATAAAGGACTTAAACCTGTATTTTTATTAATAGCTATAACAGCAGCACTTAATATTTTTATGATAAAAGGTACAGAAGATACTCTTATATGGCATTGGAAGTTTTTATATATTTATAAGGAAGGAATAAGAACAGCTATATTTATGGCATTAAGACTTATCTTGCTTATAATGGGAACTTCAGTATTAACACTTACAACATCACCAATAGAATTAACTGATGGTATTGAAAGTTTATTAAAACCATTTAAAAAGATAGGGGTTCCAGCTCATGAATTAGCAATGATGATGACAATTGCTTTAAGATTTATACCAACTTTAATTGATGAAACTGATAAAATAATGAAAGCACAAAAAGCTAGAGGTGCAGATTTTGAATCAGGAAACATAATACAAAAAGCTAAGAGTTTAATACCACTATTAATTCCTTTATTTATTAGTTCTTTTAGAAGAGCTGATGAGTTAGCTATGGCTATGGAAGCAAGATGCTATAGAGGTGGCGATGGAAGAACTAGAATGAAGATATTAAAGTATTCTAAAAATGATTTTATTTCTTTTGGAATGGCTGGAGTACTTTTAGTTTTATCAATAGTAGTAAGAGTTTTCTAGTATAAATTAAATTTTGTTTTTACATTTAGACTTTTAATATAAAATAAATATTGATAATATAAAAGAAAGACTGCAAATTTGTAGTCTTTCTTTGTTTGAAGAATTAATTATTTATGATTTAAAATATTGTTTTATAAAAAAATAAAGGAATGATTATATGAGGAATATAAAATTAACTATAGAATATGATGGAACATCTTATTTTGGGTGGCAAAAACAGCCTATAGGAAATACTATTCAGCAGAAGGTAGAAGAGGCTATAAAGAAGGTTACTAAAGAAGAGGTAGAAATACTAGGAAGTAGTAGAACAGATTCAGGAGTCCATGCTAAGGCCTATGTGGCTAATTTTAAAACTAATTCTAATATACCAGGAAAAAATTTTAAGGCAGCATTAAATTCAAAATTACCAAAGGATATAGTAATAATGAATTCAGAAGAGGTAGCTGAGGATTTTCATGCTAGGTATATGACTACAGGTAAAACTTATTGTTACACAATACTAAATAGAGAAGAGCCACCAGCATTAGAAAGAAATTATGTATATCATGTTAAAAAGCAATTAGATGTTGAATCTATGAAAGAAGCATGTAAATACTTTTTAGGAAAACATGACTTTAAGGCCTTTCAAAGACCAGGTGGGACAGTTAAGACCTCTGTAAGAACAATAACCGATATTCACATTGAAACAGAAGGAAATAAAATTAAAATATATGTGTCAGCAGATGGTTTTTTATATAATATGGTAAGATTAATTGTAGGAACATTGCTTAAAGTGGGAAGAGGAAAAGAGAAGCCAGAATATATAAAGGAAGTCATAGATTCTGGGGATAGAAAAAAAGCTGGAATTTGTGTTCCTCCAACAGGATTATGCTTAGAAAAAGTTTTTTACTAAAAGTAGATGAAATGTATTGACACGCCCGTAAGCGTGTATTATAATTGTATTTGTTTGTAAGAGAGATGTACGGGATTCAATATGAATCTTAACATAAAGTACGAGGACATATAAAACCTATTTTAAAATTCTAGGGAGGGAAAACGATGAAATCATACATTGCAAAAGCACAAGAAGTTGAAAGAAAATGGTATGTTGTTGACGCTGCTGGAAAGCCACTAGGAAGAGTTGCTAGCCAAGTTGCTTCAATATTAAGAGGAAAGAACAAGCCAACATTTACACCAAATGTTGACTGTGGAGATTTCGTTATCGTTATAAACGCTGAGAAAGTTGTTTTAACTGGTAAGAAATTAGACCAAAAAATGTTAAGAAAACACAGCTTATACGCTGGTGGATTAAAAGAAACTCCATACAGAGAAGTTTTAGAAAAGAAACCTGAATTTGCTTTCGAAGAAGCAGTTAGAAGAATGCTTCCAACAGGCGTTTTAGGAAGAAAAATGTTAAAGAAATTAAACGTGTACAGAGGAGCTGAGCACGATCACGCTGCTCAAAAACCAGAAGTACTTGAGTTAAGATACTAATTATAAGCTCGGGAGGAGGAGTTCAAATGGCAAAAGTTCAATACATGGGAACTGGAAGAAGAAAGAAATCAGTTGCAAGAGTAAGACTTGTACCAGGTGAAGGTAGAGTTATAGTAAATAATAGAGAAATCGAAACATATTTCGGATTAGAAACTTTAAGAGTTGTAGTTAACCAACCATTAGTTTTAACTGAAACTAAAGACAAATATGACGTTTTAGTTAACGTTCATGGTGGTGGATTATCAGGTCAAGCAGGAGCTATAAGACATGGTATATCAAGAGCTTTATTAAAAGCTGACGAAAACTTAAGACCAGAATTAAAGAAAGCTGGATTCTTAACTAGAGACCCAAGAATGGTTGAAAGAAAGAAATGCGGTTTAAAGAAAGCAAGAAGATCTCCACAATTCTCAAAGAGATAATATATTGCTTTTATGGAAAGAAGGAGGAATACCTCCTTCTTTTTTTATACATTTATATATTTTAAAAAAGTTATTTTTAGTTTTAGTTATTAACAAATTAGAAACAAATATAAGAAAATATATGCTTTGACAATAAATATTAAAAAGTTTTACAAATGGCTATATAACTAAGTATTAGAGGAGTATTATTTTAGTTTGTTTTAATAATTTGGATATTATTTGTAGAAAATTTCAATTAATTGGATACTGTATTAAGTTTAGGTTAAAAAGAAGCTTTAAAACTTAACAAAGCAGATATTATATTGTAAAATGTTATAGGATTGATATTTTAAAATTAAAAATAAAATAAGTTTGTATTTTACAAATTAAGCAAAGTGGAGGAGAAGTATCTTGAAAGATGCAATTTTTACCTTAATTCAAGTTGCCGGTGGATTAGGTCTATTCCTTTTTGGAATGAAGTTAATGGGAGAAGGATTAGAAAATGCCGCAGGTGATAAATTAAAAAGTATATTAGAGAAAGTTACTAAAAATCCTATATCAGCAGTTTTAGTTGGTGCCTTTGTTACAATGGTAATACAAAGTTCAAGTGCCACTACGGTAATGGTAGTTGGATTTGTTAATGCTGGACTTATGAATATAGCACAAGCTGCTGGGGTAATCATGGGAGCAAATGTAGGTACTACCATTACTGCACAACTTGTTGCCTTTAAGTTAGATGAAATCGCGCCATTGTTTGTTATAATAGGTGTTGTTTTATTAATGTCAGCAAAACAAAAGAAAAGAAAAGATATTGCTGATATAATATTAGGTTTTGGTATTTTATTTATGGGAATGGGAATAATGAGTTCAGCTTTAAAACCATTAGCTGATTCACCAATGTTCTCAGAACTTATAATGGCTATAGGTGAAAACTGGGTATTAGGAATATTTACAGGTTTAGCACTTACAGCTATATTACAAAGTTCATCAGCTACTACAGGTATATTAATTGCCTTAGCATCAACTGGTTCTATAAATATAAATATAGTTCTGCCAATATTATTTGGATGTAATATAGGTACATGTGTAACTGCGTTGATAGCAAGTATTGGGGCAAATAAAACAGCACATAAGGCTGCTGCCATACATTTAATGTTTAATATACTAGGTACACTTATATTTATACCATTCTTAAAACCTTTAGCATATATTGTTCAAGAGATTAGCCCTGGAGATGTTCAAAGACAAATAGCTAATGCTCATACAATATTCAATATAACTGCTACTATAATACTTGTACCATTAAGTAAGTACATGATTATGATAGTTAACAAATTAATAAAAGGTGAAGATGAAATTGAACTTTGTGGACCTAAGTATCTTGATGAAAGACTATTAGAAACACCAGTAATAGCTGCAGGTCAAGTTCAAAAGGAAACTTTAAGAATGGCTAATAAAGCTAAGGAAAACTTAGAATTAAGTATGAAGGCTTTTAGAGAAAATAATGAAAGCTTAGTTAAAAAAGTATATGATAATGAAAAACTTATAAATATATTAGAAGAAGAAATAACTGCTTACCTAGTTAAATTATCTAAATGTGATTTATCTGCTAAAGAAAGTAATTTAGTAGCATCAACTTTCCATATTGTAACTGATATTGAGAGAATAGGTGATCATGTTGAAAATATAGCCGATTTAACTTTAGAAAAGGTAGGAAGAAAATTAAAATATAGTGAAGATGCTTTAAAGGAAATAGATTATATATATGATCAAACAATTAGAGCTCTAGACATAACAATTGATGCTTATGCAAATGAAAATGTAGAGGAAGCTGGAACTATCTATGAAATAGAAAGAAAGATAGATGCTTCTCAAAAAGAATTTAGAGAAAATCATATTAAGAGATTAAGCCAAGGTTCTTGCAATGCTTATGATGGTGCAATATTTATGGACTTATTAAGCAACTTTGAAAGAATTGGTGATCATTCTACTAACATAGCTGAAAGTGTTATGGAAGTGCATTAAAGATATTAAAGAATACCTAACATTAGGTATTCTTTTTTCTTTTACTTAGAATATTTCTTTATATATAGGAAAAAATAAATTGAGTTTCATAATTCTAAAAGAGATAATATTTTGAAGTATTTACTAGTAAATATATTCTTTTTAGGATTTAGGATTATAATAATTTAGATTTAAATAGGAGGTATTCTTAATGAAGAAAATAATGAAAATAGTGGCAATTATGATGCTCTCTTTTTTAGTATTAAATACTAGCTTCTTAAAGGTTAATGCAGAGGAAAATAATAAGGTAATAGTTATTGACCCAGGTCATGGAGGCATAGATGGGGGAGCGAAGAGTGAAAGTGGAGTAATTGAGAAGGATATTAATTTATCAATATCACTTAAAACAAAAGCTGCTTTAGAGAGTAAGGGATATAAAGTCATAATGACTAGAAGTGAGGATGTAGGACTATATACTGAGGGCAAAAAGGTTAGAGAAAAGAAAATAGAAGACTTAGGAAATAGAGTTAAGATTAAAAAAGAAAATAAGTGTGATGCTTTTATAAGCATACATCAAAATATGTTTCCTCAAAAGAATTGTAAAGGGGCACAAGTATGGAGTGCCAACAATGAACCAAGTCAAAAGCTAGGCAAAATAATACAACAAAAATTTAAGGAAGAAGTTGACCAAAATAATAAGAGGGAAGCAAAAGTTGCAAAAAAAGAATATAAGATTTTAAATGATGGATATGAAGGAGCTTCTGTAATAGTTGAATGTGGTTTCTTATCTAATCCAGAAGAATGCGAACTATTAGGTAAAGAAGATTATCAAAATAAAATTGCAAATACCTTAGCAAATGCTATAGATGAATATTTTAAATAATATAATTTAAAGAAAATTTAGTAATGGCAAACTAACTTCCATATCATTTGGGGTAATTGAGTAAAATTTATAAGATGAAAATATAAGGTTTAGAATTAAGAAAAATAATATAATAAATAAAAAACATATTAAGAAATTCACTAAATTAAACTTATTCATAAAAGCTCCTAAAAATCATTCCACTATTATATATATTTTAGTAGATTAAGTTATTATGACATTAAAAAAGCTATGCCCTATGAGCATAGCTTTATTTGCTTTTATATATTTTTAAAGCCTTTTCCTTTAACTTCTGAAACGTCCATTATAGTTATAAAGGCATTTGGATCTATATAATGTATTGTATTTTTTAATTCAATCATTTGTCTTGTAGTAACTAGACAGTAAAGCATTTTCTTTCTGTCATGAGTATATTCTCCTTCAGCTAAAAGAGAAGTTACTCCTCTATGAAGATCTTCTATTATATAATTTATAACTTGTTGTTCCTTATCTGTTATTATAAGCAATAATTGTTTTGAATGTATTCCTTTAATAACTTTATCAACTAAAACTGTTTGTACAAATATAGATATAAGAGTATAAAGTGCTGTTTCTAGTCCAAAGAAAATTGCTCCTACAGCAACGATACACATATTTAATACGAAGCTTAATGAACCTATATTAAAATTTGAATATTTTTTACGTATAATCATGGTAACTATATCTGTTCCACCAGTTGATCCACCTTTAGAAAATACTAAACCATAACCAAATCCACAGATAGCACCACCAAAAACACAGTATAGTAATTTATCATCTAAGGTAATAAGATGTGATACTGGTGCTGTTATCATTAATGAAAGTGATAAAGCTAGCATTCCTATAGCTGAGTTAAATGTAAACTTCTTTGATAGTTTAAAATAACTAAGTATAAATAATGGAATGTTTATAAGTAAAACAACAATACCTGAGTTAACTCCCATTAAGTATTGAAAGATAAGTGCAATACCTGTTGCTCCACCACTAAGAAGTTTTGCATTTGATAAAAATAGGTTTACTCCTAAAGATGCAATAAAGCAACCTATGAGAATAAATGCATTATCAATTAGTAATTCTTTTTTCTCTTTGATGTAATTCATTGGGATTCTCCTAAATTTACAATAAATAATTTCATAGGTAATTATAATGCTTTTTTTGGTAAAGTAAAGCCAATAAATACATTGAAAAAGCAACTAATGTGTTTTTATGGTAAAATACATTGTATATACTAAGAATTTCATTAAATTAATAGTAGAAGGTATATCTTAAGAAAATCGTAATAAATAAATAGGTTAATTTTAATTTTCCTCCTTTACTATTTAGAGGAGGCATAAGTTTAAGGAGTGCTTTATTATGGAAAAAGAAAAGTTTAATGTTTTAGTTGTAGATGATGAAAAAGAAATAAGAGATGCAATAGATATATATTTAAGAGGAGAAGGAATAAATGTAATAAAGGCTGGAGATGGATTTGAGGCCTTAGAGATTTTAGATAAGGAAGACATACATCTAGTGGTTTTAGATATAATGATGCCTAAGTTAGATGGAATGAGAACTTGTTTAAAAATAAGAGAAAGTAGAAATATACCAATAATATTACTATCAGCAAAATCAGAAGATAGTGATAAGATATTAGGTTTAAACATAGGGGCAGATGATTACGTTACAAAACCTTTTAATCACTTAGAACTTGTTGCAAGAGTAAAATCTCAATTAAGAAGGTATGATTATCCTTTAAATAGGGAAAATACTCAAGATTTAATAGTAATAAAAGATTTAACTATAGATACTGTAAATAAGCAGGTTTCTTTAAGAGGAGAAAATATAAAATTAACTGCAACAGAGTATAAGATATTAACACTTTTAGCATCACATCCAGGAAGAATATTTTCAATTAAGGAAATTTATGAAAGAGTTTGGGAAGAACCTTTTTATAAAAGTGAAAATACAGTAACAGTTCACATAAGAAGAATGAGAGAAAAAATAGAAATAAATTCGAAAGAACCTGAGTATATAAAGGTGGTGTGGGGACTTGGGTATAAAATTGACAAATAGTTTTTCAAGATGGTGGAAAAACTATAGCCTTTCAGTAAGAAGTATAGAAAATATGTTTATAATCATATTTGCTGTGTTTATACCTGTTTTATATATTATCTTATTTGGAGGATACTCCTTTGATAATATAGCAAAGTTAAATTCTAAGGCAAATCCTGATATATGTAATAGAGTTATGTATAGAGATGCATTAATAAATCCACATAAGTATAAAGAGTGTAGGTTATTAGCTCAATCTGTAGATATATCAGATTTTCTTTATAATGAAACTAACTATTTAAGCAAATTAGATAGTTTAGAGACAAAGGAGCAAAAACAAGCATTTATTGCAAAGCTTCAAGAAAGGGCTACTAGTTATTCTGGCGTAGTTCTTATAAATAAGAAAACAGGAGAATATTACTCTAATAGAGTATGGTTTTATGAAAAACCGTATAATCTTTCAACGCCAAAAGAAGTTTTAGAAAGTTTATCTAAAAATGATAATGTAGTCTTTAAAGAAATTAATTCTTCAGATAATTATGAAGAAATATATTTTTCAAGAGGAGAACTTTATGACTCTGAAATAAATTCAATTAGGATTGCTTTTATAGCAACTATGACTACAACTCTTTTAATGTTACTTTTAATCATAAAAAAATTAGTTATGATTAAAAATATGGGAATAAGAGCATATAAAGACAGCTGGAAAAATGGATATTTCTTTAGATTTTTAGATAGTTTAAATGTTTTAATAACAAAGAAGATGTTTATAGAAGAATTTTTAAAAGATAAGGTTGTTATGTTTGTTATTTCATTTACTATAATATATATTCTTATAAATGGATTTATGAGAAATATAGAATTTGTATGGAAGCAATATCATTATGTTTTAACAGACAATAGATACCTATGGATAATTCCAATTGTTTTAGTTATTCATTTTATAGTAAAGTTTATAAGAAAATATGATGGATTAGATACTGTAATAAAAGGAATAGAAAAAGTTAAAAAAGGTGATACGGATATAGAGATAAAAGATAATGACGATAGACAAATAAGGGAATTAGCAGATGATGTTAATGATTTAAGATTAGGCTATAAGGAACTTGTTGAAGAAGGTATAAAGAATGAAAAGTTAAAAACTGAGCTTATATCAAATGTTTCACATGATTTAAAAACTCCATTAACATCCATAATAAATTATGTAAATATACTTCAGTTAAATAATATAAAGGAAGAGGAAAGAAAAGAATATATAGAAATATTAGATAAAAAATCTCAAACCTTAAAGAAACTTATAGATGATTTGTTTGAGGTTTCTAAGATGTCTTCAGGAAAGGTAGAATTATTTAAATACAATATAGATATAATTCAACTTGTATATCAATGTATAGCTGAAGTAGAAGATGTATATTCAGAAAAGGAAATTGAATTTAAAATAAATGGGCCAGAGGAATGCATGGTTAAAATAGATCCTCAAAGAATGTCTAGGGTATTCCAAAACCTAACTACTAATGCTTTAAAATATAGTTTAGAAAAAACTAGGGTCTATGTGGAAATAAAAGATTTAGAAAATTACGTGGAAATATCATTTAAAAATATTTCTTCTTATGCTTTAGATTTTGATGAGAAGGATATTTTAGAAAGATTTGCAAGAGGAGATGAATCAAGAAATTCAACCATAGAAGGATCTGGATTAGGTTTAGCAATAGCTAAAACTATTGTAGAACTTCATAACGGAAAGTTTAGAGTTGAATGTGAAGGTGATTTATTTAAAGCCTTTGTAATAATTCCTAAAAATAAAGATGATAATAATCAAGAATAATAACATATAGGTTGTGTAACTTAATTTCAATAAATTTTAAAAAATCTATAGCTGTAAAAATTTATGAAGGTTTTTAATTAACATATTTAAAAATAAAGTTATAAGGAGTATAATTACTATATAATAATTTTTATTGTATAAATATGATGATTTTAAAGAAGGTGTAAGAAAATGAGTTGTTTATTTTTAGAATATCCTAAATGTAGTACTTGCAGAAAAGCTAAGAAATGGTTAGAAGAAAACAATATAGATTTTACAGATAGAATGATTGTAGAAGAAAATCCTATTAAAGAAGAATTAAAGGCTTGGTATGAGAAGAGCGGAGTTAAATTAAATAAGTTCTTTAACACTTCAGGTAAGCTTTATAGAGAGATGAATCTTAAGGATAAAGTAAAAACAGCTAGTGAAGATGAACTTTTAGACATTTTATCAAGCAATGGTATGTTAGTAAAAAGACCTTTACTTATAAAAGAGGATTTAGTTCTTATAGGATTTAAGGAAGAAGAATGGGCTGAAAATTTAAAATAATAAAAAGACTACAGAGTAAATATCTGTAGTCTTTTTATTTATGCCTGCTTAAAAGCTCTAGTACTCTTATTGCAGAAGTAACTTTAAAATGTCAATAATCATTATTAGTCGAATAAAACTAAAAAAAGAAAATATGACTTATATAATAAGAGTTATTCATAGAATAAGCTAACTTTTTCAAGAAATCTGAGTTTTACAAAACAACTTTAAATTATTATAATAAATTGTCAAGATATTGTGCGAAATTTAAAAATAATTACTATATATTGTGGAGGGCTAGTTGATGACACTATTAGAGAGATATTGTGCATGGTCTATAGAAGAACTGAATGATGAAACAGGATTATATACTGAAGAAAAGTTAATGGTTGCTTTAGATAATATAGTTACATCAAAAATGGGAGAAAAAGAGATAATAAAATCTTTCATACAAGTTTCGTTAGAGTTAACTTCTCAAGTAGAACCAAGATGGCAGGAAATTGCGGCGAAGTTATATGTTAAAAATTTATATGAAGAAGTAAGAGTAAATAGAGGATTAGAAGAAGGGGCAAATCCATATGATAATTTCTATGGTTTTATAAAGGAACTTACTGATAAAGGATTATACGGAAAATATATTTTAGATAATTACTCTAAGGAAGATATAGAAGAATTAGAAAAAGAAATAAAAAGAGAGAGAGACTTTTTATTTACATACAGTGGAATAAATTTATTAGCAAAAAGATATTTAGTTCAAGATTTTAATAGATTACCATTAGAACTTCCTCAACAAATGTTTATGGGAATTGCTATGCACCTTGCTATCCCTGAGAAGAAGGAAAAAAGACTTTATTGGGCAAAAAGATTTTATGATGTTTTAAGTTCTATAAAGGCTACAATGGCTACTCCAACTATGTCTAATGCTAGAAAGCCATTTTACCAATTAAGTTCATGTTTTATAGATACTGTAGATGATAGTTTAGCTGGTATATATAAATCATTAGATAATTTCTCTAAGGTTTCTAAGTTTGGTGGCGGAATGGGAATCTATATGGGTAAGGTAAGAGCCCTAGGCTCAGCCATAAGAGGTTTTAAAGGTGCATCAGGTGGAATTATACCTTGGATAAAATTATTCAATGATACAGCCATAGCTGTTGACCAATTAGGAGTTAGAAACGGATCAGTTGCTATTTGGTTAGATGCATGGCATAAAGATTTACCAGAGTTTCTTCAAATAAGAACAAACAACGGAGACGATAGAAAGAAAGCTCATGATATATTCCCAGGCCTTTGTTATCCAGATTTATTCTGGAAGTTAGCAGAAAATGATATAGAGGCTAACTGGTATATGATGTGTCCTCATGAAATAAAGACTGTTAAAGGATATTCTTTAGAAGATTTCTATGGGGAAGAATGGGAAAAGAAATATTATGAGTGTGTAGAAGATGATAGAATAGAAAAGAGAGTTATGAGTGTTAAAGATATTGTAAGACTTATCATAAAAAGTGCTGCAGAAACAGGAACACCATTTGCTTTCTATAGAGATACAGTAAATAAATTTAATCCTAATAAACACAAAGGAATGATATATTCATCAAATCTTTGTACTGAAATAATGCAAAACATGAGTGCTATGGAGATAGAACAAACAGAAATTAAAGACGAAAATGGTGATGTAGTAGTTATTGAAAAAACTAAGCCAGGAGACTTTGTTGTATGTAACCTTTCTTCAGTGGTATTAGGAAATGTTGATGTTACATCAGATGAAGAAGTGGAATACGTTGTTGAAACTCAAATAAGAGCAATGGATAACGTAATAGACTTAAATTATTATTCAGTTCCATTTGCTGAAATAACAAACAAGAAATATAGAGCTGTTGGATTAGGAACATCAGGATACCATCATATGCTTGTAAATAATAAGATTGTATGGGATTCAGAGGAACACTTAAACTTTGTAGATAAAGTTTATGAGAGAATAAACTTCTATGCTATAAAAGCTAGTTTAAACATAGCAAAGGAAAAGGGAAGCTATCCATTATTTGAAGGATCAGACTGGAGTAATGGTGATTATTTTGAACTAAGAGAATATAATTCACCACAGTGGAAAGAACTAAAAGAAGAGATTGCTAAATATGGTATGAGAAATGGATACCTATTTGCGGTAGCTCCAAATGGTTCAACTGCCACTTTAGCTGGAACTTCAGAGGGGGTAGATCCTGTTATGAATAGATTCTGGTTAGAAGAGAAAAAAGGAAGCATAACTCCAAAGGTAGCACCTGGATTATGTCAAGAAAATTTCTGGTACTATGTTTCAGCTTACAATGTAAATCAAGAATTTACAGTTAGAGCAAACGGAGTAAGACAAAGACATATAGACCAAGGACAATCATTTAACCTTTATATAACTACAGATTATACTATGAGACAAATAATGAATCTTTATATTTCAGCTTGTAAAAATGGAGTTAAAAGTATTTATTATGTAAGAAGTAAATCTCTAAGTGTTGACGAATGTGAGAGTTGTTCAGCTTAGAATATAAATTAAGAATTTTAAAGATACTCATCTAGGCTTAGGTGAGTATCTATTAATTATAGATAGAGAAATAAAGAGATGAAAGGTGACGTAAAATGGAAATAAATAAAAGACCGCTTTTTAATGAGTTTGGAGATATTGAAACTAATAAAAAGAAAATGATAAACGGTAATACAACTAATTTAAATGACTTTAATAATATGAAATATACTTGGGTTTCAGAATGGTACAGACAAGCAATGAATAATTTCTGGATACCAGAGGAAATAAACTTAGCTCAAGACTTAAAAGATTATAAAAAGTTGACTAAGGAAGAAAAAACAGCATATGATAAAATCTTATCTTTCTTAATATTTTTAGATTCAATACAAACAGCTAACTTAGGAAATATAAATAGTTATATTACTGCTTCAGAAGTTAACTTATGTTTAACCATACAAGCTTTCCAAGAAGCGGTTCACTCACAAAGTTATAGTTATATGCTAGATAGTATTTGTTCACCAGAGGAGAGAAACGAAATATTATTCCAATGGAAAGACGATGCTATATTACTTCAAAGAAATAAATTTATAGGAGATTTATATAATAACTTCTTAGAAGATTCAAGCATGGAAAACTTTATAAAATCAGTAATGGCTAACTATATTTTAGAGGGTGTTTATTTCTATTCAGGATTTATGTTTTTCTATAACTTAGAGAGAAATGGAAAAATGCCTGGTTCAGCTCAAGAGATTAGATATATAAACAGAGATGAAAATACTCATTTATGGTTATTTAGAAGTATAATAAAAGAATTAAAAGAAGAAATACCAGAAGTATTCACTAAAGAGTTAAAAGAAGAATTAAGAGAAATGGTTAGAACTGGTGTTGAACATGAAATTGCATGGGGGCACTATGTTATAGGTGATAATGTTACTGGAATAAATAAAAACCTTATAGAGAGATATATAAAATACATAGGAAACTTAAGAGTTAAAGCTATAGGTTTAGAGCCTTTATTTGAAGGCTACAATGAGAATCCAGCACCATGGGTAGATTATTATGCTGATGCAAACCAAGTAAAAACAGACTTCTTTGAGGCAAAATCAACAGCATATGCTAAAGCAGGAGCTTTAATAGATGATTTATAAAAATAGAATTTAATATTTAACTGCATAAATTATAGAGGAAGCTATATCAATACTATTTATGAGAGAATTTATAAATATAAAAATTTATGAATTCTTTTAAGTTAAGAGTTTGATATAGCTTTTTTATGCCTATACTAAAATTCATATATAAATAAGAGTGATTTAAGTGGAATAGATTGATAGCTAATTGAATCTAGTTACTAAAATTAGAGTTTATTATAAATGAATTTATTTTATAGAATAAATAAGTTTAAATTTATAAGCATAAGTTAGTATTTTAAAGATTTAATAAGATAATTTTGATTAAATGAGTTATACAATAATGATAATCATTTTCAATAAGTAAGATTTTATGTTAATATAGCATCATAGAAAACAAAAAAACATTTGGAGGTTAAGTATGGCTAAGATGATGGGACCTCGTTTCAAAATGTGCAGAAGACTTGGATTAAATGTAGTTGGACATCCAAAAGCAATGAAACGAGCTGATAGAGGAACAAGCAGAGCAGATAAGAAATTATCTGATTACGGTATTCAATTATTAGAAAAGCAAAGATTAAGAGCTTACTACGGTGTTATGGAAAGACAATTTACTAGATACGTAGATCAAGCTTTCAATAGTAAAGAACAACCTGGTGAGGCTTTACTTATGATTTTAGAATCAAGACTTGATAATATGGTATATAGAATGGGTTTTGCTAGCTCAATAAGACAAGCAAGACAAATGGTTAACCATGGACATTTCTTAGTAAATGGAAAGAAAGTTAATATACCATCTTTCAGATTAAATATAGGTGATGAAGTTGTTTTAAGAGAAAAATCAAGAAAAACAGAAATGTTTGTAAACAACTTTAAAGATAGCATAGGAAGTGAAGTTCCTTACGTAAGTAAAGAAGAAGATAACTTTAAAGGAATTTTCACTAGAAAGCCTAAGAGAGAAGAAATTCCAATAACAATACAAGAGCAATTAATAGTTGAATTCTATTCTAAATAATAGAAATACTGTATAACTTGTTTAATATTAAATTTAGTTTTAATTATTAGCTGTTCCCGTAGTTAAAACTAAAAAAGTCTTGTCATAATTATACTTCAGAATGTTACTAAACTCTTACTAATAAAAAAACACTTGGAGATGTGCTGGTCTCCAAGTGCTTTTTTCTTTTATTATTTTTTTACATCTATATTATACTTTTTACATTTCAAAGAAACTGTTCTATGAGTTAATCCTAAAGCTTTTCCTGCTTTATTAAAGGATTTGTATTTCTTCATAGCTGCTTCTATTATTTGTTTTTCATATTCTTCAAAGGGAAGAATATGATCAATATCAATATTTAAATTAAAAGACTTTGATTCAACTGGCTTTAAATATGAAGGTAGATAAGAACTGTCTATATAATCTCCATCACAAAGATTTATGGCCCTTTCCATTATATTTTCAAGCTCACGTATATTTCCAGGCCAAGAATACTCAATTAGTAGATTAAGGGCATCTTGTTTTATTCCTAATATAGTTTTATGTAATTTTTTATTTAGCTTAGTTATAAAGTGTTCGGCTAGTTCAGGAATATCTTCTTTACGTTCTCTAAGTGGAGGAAGATTAATACCTAAGACATTAAGTCTGTAATAAAGATCCTCTCTAAAGGAACCTTCTTCAATCATTTCTTCTAAATTTCTATTAGTTGCAGCAATAACCCTCACATCAATGTTTTTAGGAGTTATTCCTCCTACGCTTTCAATCTCTCTTTCTTGTAAAACTCTAAGGAGTTTAACTTGCATTGATAAGGGCATATCACCTATTTCATCTAAGAATATAGTACCTGTATCAGCAATAGCAAATTTACCAGGTTTGCTTTGAACTGCCCCAGTAAAAGCTCCCTTTTCATATCCGAATAATTCACTTTCTAAGAGATTTTCAGGAATTGAAGCACAGTTAACCCTTACAAAAGGCTTATTTTTTCTATTACTATTATTGTGTATAGCCTTTGCAATAAGTTCCTTACCTGTACCACTTTCACCACGAATAAGAACAGTTGATGTAGTTTCTGAAGCTTTTTGACACATGTACATTATATCCTTTAGAGTTCTAGTTGAACCTATAATATTATTAAAAGAAGAATTTTTAGATAACTGTCTTAAAAACTCATTTTTATAATAATCTAATTCTTGTTCAGATTTATTTAGTTTTGACATAAGTTCTTTAATTAAACTAACTGGTCTAGAAGTAGAAATAACTCCTTTAAACTGTCCATCAATAAATAAAGGATCAATAGTACTTATAACATTTATACCGTTTTTCTTATGAATTACATCTTTTAATAAAGTTTTTTCTTTAAATACTTTAGCTCTAAGTCCATTAGGAGCAATATCAAAAATACTTTTTCCTATAACATCAGAACTAACTTTAGAAAAGTTTTTAATATATGCAGGGTTTAAATAATTTATTATGCCATTTTCATCTACAAAGCAAATCATATCCTGTGAGTTTTCAAGTATCTTAGTAAATTTCTCATTTATTTCTTTCATACCTATAATATCAGATACATCTTGAATAACACTTACAGCCCCTATAATCTTATCGTTTATGAAAAGAGGAGAGCTATTTACTAAGCCAACTCTGTTATTTATATGAAGAGTTGAGCCATACTTTTTTAAATTACTAAGCATAACATGAGGAAGCTGAGATGATGGAATAACTTCATTAATCTTTTTTCCTTTAACATCTTTTTTATTGCATCCAATAAATCTTAAAGCATATTGATTAATTGTTATTATATTTTGATCTATATCTATAACAACAATACCTATTGGCAAACTTTCAAGAACCTGTTCATTAGCTACTATGCTAGCATCTATTATTTCATCTATTTCACTATCCTCAGATTCAATGGGATTATTTATGTTTTTATCAATAAACTCAAGAAGAGATTGAACAGCTAACTTTTCAATCATTCCTTCATTTTTAGATCCAATTAATATACTTTCATTAGGCAACACCTTAAGAGAAAGTATTGCAAGCATACTTATTCCAAGCCAATCTGTATAGGATTCTTTTTTTATATAGAGTTTAACTTTATACTTAGACTCTATTTCAGAAGCCTTATTAACAATCATAGCAGAGTATCTAGTGTGTAATCCTAAGGGCGTCTTTATAATCAATTCTCTTGAATACATGGAGTAAATCACCGTCCAAAGTTTTATTTTTTTATGAATTTATATAAAAAGTGAATAAGGTTGATATTTTTTATCAAGTATTAATAATATATTATCAGAAAAAAGTACTATTTTAAAGGCTTTATGTATATATATCTTAATAAAAAGATTATTTCAAAAAGAAAATTTGATAAAAAATATCAATGGTAAAATTAGTTTGATATTTTTTATCACATTTAGTATAATAAAAACAACTAATATGACTGAGTATTTTAACGTAAGTTTTTAATAAATAAAATATTTTTATAAGATTTATAGGCATTTTTACTAGGGTTTATGAGTATAATATATTTTGAAAAATATTAATAATTAAAAACTTGGCACGCAAATTGCTGTTATATATAAGCAGTGAATTTGAAAAGTGAATTTAGTTGAATTGTGATTGATATTTAATGTTGTATTTAGTTGAGTACGAACTTAAAGGAGGACTACATAATGAAAAAAGGTATTGCTGCTTCAAAAGGATATGCAATAGGAACTGTATTTATACAAGAACATGAGGAAATAATAATATCTGATGCGAAGGTTTCAGATATAGCAGCTGAAAAAGAAAAATTATCTAAAGCTTTAGCTCAATCAAAAGAGCAATTAGAAGCAATAAAAGAAAAAACAGCTAATGAAATTGGAGAACATGAAGCTCAAGTTTTTGAAGCTCATTTAATGTTATTAGATGATGTAGAGTTTACTGGTCAAATGGAAATGACTATAGAAAATGACCAATTAAACGCTATGAAAGCTGTTCAAAATGTTACAGATACTTTCGTTATGATATTTGATTCTATGGATGACCCTTACATGAGAGAAAGGGCAGCAGATATAAAAGACGTTTCTAAGAGAATAATAGCTAACCTAGCTGGCAAGGGTGGAAACGGAATGGAAAATGTAGGAGCTAACACTGTTGTTGTAGCTCATGACTTAACACCTTCAGATACTGCTCAATTAGATAGAAGTAAAGTTATTGGTTTCTTAACTAATATCGGGGGAAGAACTTCTCACTCAGCTATAATGGCTAGAACTTTAGAAATACCAGCTGTTGTTGGATTAGGTGATATAACAACTTCAGTTAAAAATGGGGACACTGTAATAGTTGATGGTATTGAGGGTGTAGCTATAATCAACCCAGATGAAGCTACTATAAATGAATATAAAGCTAGATTAGAAAAATTTAAAGCAGAACAAGAAGAATTAAAGAAATTAATAGATGTTAAAACAACTACTAAATCAGGTAGAAGAATAGAGGTTTGTGGAAACATAGGTAAACCAGAAGATATAGATCAAGTTTTAGCAAATGGTGGAGACGGAGTTGGACTATTTAGAACTGAGTTCTTATACATGGACAGAGATGAAGCTCCAACTGAAGATGAACAATTTGAAGCATACAAATATGTTTTAGAAAAAGCAGATGGTAAGCAAGTTGTTATCAGAACATTAGATATCGGTGGAGATAAAACTCTTCCATACTTACCATTACCAGAAGAGATGAATCCATTCTTAGGATACAGAGCTATAAGATTATGCTTAGACAGAAAAGATATCTTTAGAGTTCAAATAAGAGCTTTATTAAGAGCTTCTGTTTATGGAAATCTTGCAGTAATGTTCCCAATGATTTCAGGATTAGAAGAATTCCAACAAGCTAAAGCATTTGTTGAAGAATGCAAAGCTGAGTTAAAAGCAGAAGGTATAGCATACTCAGATTCAATTCAATGGGGTATCATGGTTGAAATCCCAGCTGCAGCAGTTTATGCTGATGAATTAGCTAAGCATGTTGATTTCTTCTCAATAGGAACTAACGATTTAATCCAATATACATTAGCTGCTGACAGAATGAGTGAAAAGGTATCATACCTTTACAATCCAATGCATCCAGCTGTATTAAGATTAATCAAAATGACAATAGATGGAGCTCACAAACATGGTAAGTGGGTAGGAATGTGTGGAGAGATGGCAGGAGACGAAAGAGCTATACCAACATTAGTTGAATATGGTTTAGATGAATTCTCAATGAGTGCTACATCAATCCTAACTGCTAAGAAAATAATAATGGAACAAGAATAGTCAATAATATTAAAAATTAATATAGAACACTCAAAACCCTAAGTTTTGGCACGAATTAATTCGTGCCTTTTTTTTATAAAAAAATAAGTTTTTATAAAATTAAATTATTTATTATTGAGTTTTAGGTAAAAATAATAATAATTTAAATAAAGGAGGTGTATTTTTTGTTAAAAGTAATAAAAAATATTGAGGTTTATGACCCAGAGTATTTAGGGAGAAAGGATATTGTTATATTAAGTGATAAGATTGAAGGATTATATGATTTTGTGAATATTCCTAAAGATTTTATAAACATACAAGTAATTGATGGAGAAGGGATGATAGCTGTACCAGGCTTTATAGATTGTCATGTCCATATAATTGGTGGAGGTGGTGAAGGTGGTTTTAGAACCAGAACTCCAGAATTACAATTAAGTAGTATAATAAAAGGTGGAATAACTACCCTAGTAGGGTGTATAGGAACTGATGGTGTTTGTAGAGATATGAAAGGATTAGTGGCAAAAGCTCATGCTCTTTGTGAAGAGGGAGTAACTTGTTACTGTTATACTGGGTCTTATGATGTACCTGTAAATACCATAACTAAAACCATAAAAAGTGACTTATTATTAATAGATAAAGTTATAGGTGTAGGGGAAATAGCATTATCAGACCATAGAAGTTCTCAACCAACATACGAGCAATTCGTCAATATAGTAGCTCAAGCAAGAGTTGGAGGACTTTTATCAGGAAAGGCTGGAATAGTAAATGTTCATTTAGGTAATGGGAAAAGAATGATTGAATATATAACTAGACTTATAAATGAAACAGAGATTCCAGCAAATCAAATAATTCCTACTCATATGGGAAGAAGTAGAGAGCTTTTTGAAGCAGGAATAAATCATGCTAAGGCTGGAGGCCAAATTGATTTAACCACATCTTCAGATCCTCAACATTTAGAAGAAGGAGAAGTAAGAGCAGGTGAAGGGCTTAAAAAGCTTTTAGATGCTGGAGTAGATATAGAAAAAATAACTTTTTCTTCAGATGGTAATGGAAGTATGCCATTATTTGATGAAAATGGAGAGCTTAAAGGTTTAGGAATCTGTTCTGTTGAAAGTCTTTTTAATGAAGTAAAGGAAGCTATAAAGCTTGGAGTACCTTTAGAGAAAGCAATAAGAGTTATAACTAGTAATGTTGCCAATGTTTTAAAACTATCTCATAAAGGATTTATATCAACAGGAAAAGATGCAGATATAATTTTATTAGATAAGAAAAATTTAGACATAAATTCTGTTATATCTAGAGGTAATATTTTAATGGATAATAAAAAATTATTAGTAAAAGGCACCTTTGAATAACAAAATTATAAAAATTAGATAATAATTATTATTTGTAACATTGACTTAATTTTTTAAATATAATATAATTGTAAATAATAAAGTACCCCTTAGGGGTATATCGGGAGGCGTATATAATGGTAAAACATATAAATGATCAAGATTTTAATACAGAAGTAATAGAAGCAAGTGAAGTAGTAGTTGTTGATTTCTGGGCAACTTGGTGTGGACCTTGTAAAATGATAGCACCAGTTATAGAAGAATTAGCAAATGAAATGGAAAATGTTAAATTTGTAAAGGTTGATGTTGATAAAAACCCAGGTTCAGCTGGAAAATATCAAATTCAAAGCATACCAACTTTATTAATATTTAAAGATGGAAAAGTTGTTGATACTTTAGTTGGCTTTAGACCAAAGGCTGCATTAGTTGAAGCCATCAAAAAATACGTTTAATAAGCTTCTTAAGGAGATGAATAATTTTGAGCGAAAGATATGATATAGCTATAATAGGAAGCGGACCAGCTGGCCTTTCAGCTGCATTAAATGCGAAAATTAGAAATAAAAAGTTTATTCTTTTTGGTAATAATGATTTAAGTACAAAGCTTGTTAAAGCTCCAAAGGTAAATAACTATCTTGGATTCGTTGGAAAAGATGGTATGGATCTTAAGAATCAATTTATGGGTCATCTAAAAGAGATGGATATAGAAATAACAGAGGAAAGAATAAATAGTATTTATGCTATGGGAGAATATTTCGCTCTTATGGTAAATGAAAAGATGTATGAAGCCACTTCAATAATCATAGCAACAGGTATTGAGTACACAAAACCTATGAAGGGTGAAGAAGAATTCTTAGGTAAAGGTGTAGGATACTGTGCCACTTGTGATGCCCCTTTATATAAAGAAAAAACTGTAACTATAATTGGCTATAATAAAGAAGCTGAAGAGGAAGCTAATTTTGTAAGTGAATTAGCAGCTAAGGTTTACTATATTCCTAGATATAAGGGAGAATTTGATTTAAATTCAGAAATTGAAGTTATTAATGATATTCCTGTAGAAATACAAGGGGATAGTAAGGTTACTAAATTAGTAACTAAAAATGGTGAAATAGAGACTGATGGTATATTTGTATTAAGAGATAGCATATCACCAGGACAATTAGTGCCAGGATTAAAAATAACTGATGATCACATAGAAGTTGATAGATTAATGAAGACTAATATAGAAGGCTGTTTTGCTGCGGGAGATTGTACTGGTAGACCATACCAATATATGAAGGCTGCAGGTGAAGGAAATGTGGCTGCTTTAAGTGCAGTAGCATACTTAGACAGTAAGAAATAAAAAAAGCTAACACATTGTGTTAGCTTTTTCTTTAGGTAACATTAAAAAATACATGTTGACCTATACTTTTTTCTCCTGTCTTTTCGACGCCTTTCATCCACGAGCATGTAGCGATTTTAGGGTTATAAAAATATAATGCCTCATTTGTTGGGTCATATCCTTCTATGGCTTTTAGAACGGCATTATAGCTATCACCATCAGGTACTACGTCAATTTTGCCATTTCTAACACAAGAAAAGGCATTTTTCTGTGTTATTACTCCATGAATTGTATCTGGAAATTGAGAATCCGTTGTTCTATTAAGTATTACTGATGCAACGGCTATTTTTCCATCAAAAGGTTCACCTTTACTTTCAGCATAAACTACTTGAGACATTAAATATATGTCATCTTTAGTAAGTGAAATTGTAGAGTTTGAACTTTGGAATACAGCAACAACTTCATTATTTGAATTACTACTTTGTTCTGCTTCAGGATTTGGCGAATTAGAAGCCATTTCTGTTAATTCTATATAATTATTTTTGGTTACATGCTCATTTGATAGAGAAAGCCCTAAAACTTCTTTCTCATTAAGTGTAGTGATAATTAATAAGGCGAAGGTGAAGATAAAGTAATTATAAATACTTTTTTTCATAAGAACCTCCTTTTAGGTAATTATTTTACTTTGTATATTGTAACCAAAAAAATAGAATTAATACTCCTATTTAATTTTTATTATAGTTATCTAAAGACTTTTCAGCGGCTTCTAAGGAATAGATAAACTCATCAAATAAAGTCGAAGATTTATCATAATAATCTTCTGGTGTCTTTTTATTTTCAATTTCATCTAAAAGGCCTTTATAGAAATAGTTAATATACTTATCATAGGATTTTAATGCATTTTCAAGAGCTAAGAAAGAATCATTAGCTTGTTCGGGAATAGGTAAGGAATATAAATTATTTTTTAACTCTTGAATAGAAGAAAGTTTATTTTCTATATCTGTAACTAAAACCTTTAAATCTCTATTTGATTCTTTTATTAGGTTAGCTGTTTCAAAAAGTTTTTCATCCATTGAAGAAAGTTTAAGAAGTAATGATTTCATAGAAACAACAAAATCATTCTTTTGGCTTTGGACAAATCCTTTATCTCTATTAGTTTTTATTAGCTCATTTATATAATAAAAAATATCCTGTAGATAATTATTTCCTTCTTTATATAGATATACAGGTATTAAGTTAGACCTACATATAGAATAATAATTTTCACATTCTTTCTTTAGCTTTGAAGCAATAGCGTATTCATCAGATATATTTAAAGCATCTGGAGTTTTCAATATAGAAAGTAATTTATTAAACAATTCTATATTTTTATCTAATCCATCCTTAAGTGGAGAGGATAAATTTTGATGCTTTTGAGAAACTTTTAAAGATTTTAAAGCCGAATTTGTTTCTTGAAGTTTCTCTAATTTATTTTCTATAGAACTAACATAATCTTCAGATGTTATACTATCTTCAGAAAAATCATAAGTAAGATTAATTTCAGAAATAGTTCTTCCTAGGTCTTCAAGTTTAGATTTTTCATTATGTGATCTGAAAAATAAAAAACCTATTATAAATATTAATATAAGAACTGCAAATATTATATATATTAAGGAATTATCAATATATTTTTTATATTTAAAGTCCATAGCAAGTACCCCCTTATATAATTTTCTATTAAAATATATGAGAGAATGTATAATAACATTACCTAGAATATGTAAAACTGAAAAGAAATCATTTAAAATGTATCTTATAATTAGATTTTTATTGTATAATTTAATTGTTACGGTAATGGAGGTGAAATTTGTGCAAGAATTAATAATGATATTTACAAATAGTTTAAAGGATATATCTATTTGGTCCATCATAGATATATTAATTGTAGCTTTTATATTTTATAGGGGATATATATTAATAAAAGAAACAAGGGCAGAGCAATTATTAAAGGGAGTAATATTATTATTGATTTTAATTCCTATAAGCTATGTTTTAAGACTTCAAATGTTGAATTTTATATTAACTAAAACATTAACCATAGGTGTTTTATCAATAATTATTATTTTCCAACCAGAAATAAGAAGAGCACTAGAACATATAGGAAGTACTGCCTTTGATGATTTTCATGTTATTCAGGATGATCAAAAGCTAGAAGAAGTTATTGATCAACTTATAGTAGCAGTAGAGGATATGGCTGAAACTAAAACTGGTGCCTTAATAGCTATAGAGCAAGGAACAGGATTAGCAGAAATAATTTCTACGGGAACCCAGTTAGATGCAGTAATAACTTCTGCATTAATAGAGAATATATTCTTTAAGAACACTCCATTACATGATGGAGCAACTATAATTAGAAATGATAGAATCGTTTCAGCAGGTTGTGTCTTACCATTAACAAATAATAATACTATAAATAAAAAACTTGGTACTAGACATAGAGCTGCTATAGGGTTATCTGAAATATCAGATGCTTTAGTTATTGTTGTTTCAGAAGAAACAGGAGCTATATCTTTAGCTGTAAAAGGTAGATTAACAAGAAATTATGATGGTAAAAAATTAAAAAATATATTATTAAAAGTTATGAGAAATAGACGTGATAAGAGAGGGAAAACTTATGGAGAGAAGGTGAAAATATGCTTAAAAAAATTGAAGGAAAGAATTTCTTAGTAAAATTTATATGCTTATTATTATCCTTTTCTCTTTGGCTATATATAATAAATGTAGAAAATCCAGTGAGAGAACTTAAATTAAACAACGTGCCAGTTCAGGTTGTTAATAGTGAAGTACTTAAGGATTATGATTTAGTAATAGTTCCTAATCAAAATCTGACTGTAGATTTAGATTTAGAAGGACCATCTACTGAAATATATAAGGTCAAAAAAGAACAATTTAAGGTGGTTGTTAATTTAAGTGAGTATGTTTTAAAAGAGGGAGACAATAATATACCAGTACAAATAGAAAGTTATCCTAATAATATAAACATAAAAAACAATGGATTTCTAAGGGTAAATGTTATTCTTGATAAATACCAAGAAAAGAGTTTGCCTATTGTTAGCAAAATAAAGGTAAATACAGAGCATGGTACTTATGCAGATAAAATAAATATAAGCCCACAAAATGCCACTGTATCTGGAGCTCAATCCTTAGTAAGTAAAGTTAAGACTTTAGAAGTAAAAGGTGAGATAAACGATGTTAGCAAGGCTGTTAATATGAATTTACCTGTTGTGGCAGTAGATGGAGAGGGAAACGAAATTAAGGATGTTAATATAAGTCCTAATAAAGTAGATGTATCCTTTGGAGTTAAGAAATCTAAGGAAGTACCAGTTAGTGTAATTACAACTGGCACTCCTAAGGAAGGGCTAGCACTAAAATCAATAACACCAAGTATTGCAAAGGTGACTTTACTTGGATCAGAGGATGCTTTAAGTAAGATTAGCTCTATTGAGACATCACCAATAGATGTTTCACAGTATGGAGATGATTCAGAGGTATCAACAGTACTAAAAATTCCAGATGGAGTAAGTTTAGCCTCTAATGATCAAGCTCAAATTAAAGTTAAATTAGATTTTAGTAAAGATGCTCAAAAGGAAATAGAAGTACCAGTAACTACAGAGGGTACTTTAGATGGATATACTCCAGAATTAGATACTAAAACTATAAAAGTAACAATTAATGGGCCTGAAGATTCAGTAAATAGTATTGATTTAAGCAAATTTAAATGTACTATAGATATATCAAAGCTTACAGCTGATGGAGGAAGTGTAAAGCCTAATATATCAAACTCTTACGATAATATAAAGGTTGTTAGTATAAATCCTACAGAGGTTAAGGTAACCTTTAAAAAGAATACTGATTCAACAGAAAGTACAGAGAATAATTCTACAAAACCAAGTGATAATTCAAATAATAATAATAATACTTCAAACGGAAGTAATAATGAAAATTCAAATAATAAACAATAAATATTTACCACAGATTACTTTAAGCGTATTCTGTGGTAAAATAATTTACTAAAGAAATAAAATGGAGGAAGTTTTATGACTATTAGAATAAATAATATTAGTTTAGATATAAATGAAGATTTAAGTCTTTTAAAAAATAAAGTAGCTAAAAAACTAAGGATGTCTAAGGATGAAATTGGAGATATAAAAATAATAAAAGAATCTTTAGATGCAAGAAAAAAGAATCTTATAAAGTTTAATTACTGTATAAACATAGAACATGAAGATGAAGAAAAAATAGTAGCTAGACTTAATGATAAGGATGTAAAGATAGATAAGGTAAATTATGATTTTGATTTTAACTTTGGGGAGAAAAAACTTCAGCATAGACCAGTAGTTGTAGGATTAGGGCCAGCAGGACTTTTTGCAGCTCTTTTATTAGCTAAGAAGGGATTTAATCCAATTGTCTTTGAAAGAGGAGAAGATGTAGATTCTAGAACTAAAACTGTAGAGGAATTTTGGAGAACTGGAGAATTAAATCCAGAGTCAAATGTACAGTTTGGTGAAGGGGGAGCGGGAGCCTTTTCAGATGGAAAACTTACAACTAGAATAAAAGATACAAGATGCGATTATGTTCTTGATGCTCTTGTGAGAAATGGAGCACCAGAGGAAATAATATATAAAGGGAAACCCCATGTAGGAACTGATATATTAAAAAATGTAGTTAAGAATATCAGAGAAGAAATAAAAAGAAATGGTGGAGAAGTTCATTTCAATTCAAGGTTTGAAGGAATAATAAAAAAAGATAACAAATTAAAAGGGATAAAAGTAAATGGAGAAGAAGTACCTTGTGAAGTAGCAATTTTAGCTTTAGGACATAGTTCTAGGGATACATATGAAATGTTATTTAATGAAGGTGTATTTATGAAACAAAAACCCTTTGCTATTGGAGTTAGAATAGAGCATCCACAAGAAATTATAAATTTAAGTCAGTATGGAGAAAAATATGCTAACCATCCAAGATTAAAGGCTGCCGAATACAGATTAGCATATCAAAGTAAAACTTTAGATAGAGCAGTTTATTCATTCTGTATGTGTCCAGGAGGCGTAGTTGTAAATGCTTCTTCGGAGGAAAAAAGATTATGCGTAAATGGAATGAGTTATCATGCTAGAGATAAAGAAAACGCTAACTCTGCTTTAGTTGTAACTGTAGGGCCCAATGATTTTGGAGGAGATCATCCTTTAGAAGGAATGAAGTTCCAAAGACACTATGAAGAACTTGCCTTTAAACTAGGTGGAGGAAATTATAATACTCCAGTTCAATTAGTTGGAGATTTTATGAAGGATAGAGTTACAACTAAGTTAGGAAAGGTTAATCCAAGTGTATTAAGCAATGGATATAGATTTGAAGATTTAAGAAAGTGTTTACCTTCTTATGTAATAGATGGATTAAAAGAGGGAATAACTGATTTTGATAGAAAGATAAAGGGATTTGGACATAGTGATAGTGTATTAACTGGTATAGAAACAAGAACATCAGCTCCAGTTAGAATTGAAAGAAATGAAAAGTTACAAAGTATATCTTTAGAGGGTTTATATCCAGCAGGAGAGGGTGCTGGCTTTGCAGGAGGTATTGTTTCAGCCGCTGTAGATGGGTTAAAAGTAGCTGAAAATATAATGAAAGAATATCGTGTTTAAAATTTAACAATTTAATAAAAAATAATAAATTGAATATTCTGAAAACTAATGTTTTCAGAATATTTTTTGGTAGAATATAGTTATGGAGAATTAATTTTGAATTGATAAATTTATATAGTCAGTTTTTTTTTGTTTGCAATTGTTATAAATTTAACAAAATTCAAGGAAGAGGGTTGAGTATTATGGCTAAAAATTTTAATGAATTGTTTTCAAAACTAAGAGAGAATGGTATGAAGAAAGTTTCTGTTGCAGTTGCTCAAGATGAACCAGTTTTAGAGGCTGTAAGAGAAGCAAAAGAATTAGGAATAGCTGAGGCTGTTTTAGTTGGTAATGAAGAAAAAATAAAAGAAATAGCTAAGAAAATAGGTATGAATTTAGCTGACTTTGAAATTATAAATGAACCTAACGATAAAAAAGCAGCATTATTAGCAGTAGAACTAGCATCAACAGGAAAAACTGATATGGTAATGAAAGGTCTAGTTGATACTGCTACTTTTTTAAGAAGTGTATTAAATAAAGAAGTTGGTTTAAGAACAGGTCAATTAATGTCACATGTATCTGTATTTGAAATACCAGGAATGGATAGATTACTTTTCTTAACAGATGCAGCTTTTAATACTTATCCAGAGTTAAAAGATAAGGCATCAATGATAAATAACTCAGTTAAGGTTGCACATGCTTGTGGAGTTCAAGTTCCTAAGGTAGCTGTTATAGGGGCAGTAGAGGTTGTAAATCCTAATATGCCAGCAACAATAGATGCAGCATTATTAGCTAAGATGAATGATAGAGGACAAATAAAGGGTTGTATAGTTGACGGACCATTTGCCTTAGATAATGCTATATCAGAAGAAGCTGCAGAGCATAAAGGGGTAAAAGGAGAAGTTGCAGGAAAAGCAGATATATTATTATTACCAAATATAGATGTTGCAAATGTAATGTACAAGACTTTAACTTACATGTCAGAGTGTAAGAATGGTGGGTTATTAGTTGGTACATCAGCTCCAGTTATATTAACTTCTAGAGCAGATAGTTTTGAAACAAAAGTTAAATCAATAGCTATAGCAGCAGTAGTTGCTCATGATTTAAAGTAGAGAATTTGGGGGAGGAAAGTTATATGGCATATAAATTATTAATAATAAATCCAGGGTCTACATCAACTAAAATTGGTGTTTATGAAGGTGAAAAAGAAATCTTAGAAGAAACTTTAAGACATTCAGCAGAAGAAATACTAAAATATGATACAATATTTGATCAACTTGATTTTAGAAAAGAAGTTATTTTAAAGGTATTAAAAGAAAAAGGCATTGACATAAATGAGTTAGATGCTGTTGTTGGAAGAGGTGGAATGCTTAAGCCAATAGAAGGTGGAACTTATGAAGTCAATGAAGCTATGGTTGAGGACTTAAAAATTGGGGTTCAAGGACCACATGCTTCAAATTTAGGTGGAATATTATCTAATGAAATAGCAAAAGAAATTGGTAAGAGAGCATTTATAGTAGATCCAGTTGTTGTTGATGAAATGGAAGATGTAGCAAGATTATCAGGAGTTCCAGAATTACCAAGAAAAAGTAAATTCCATGCATTAAATCAAAAGGCTGTTGCTAAGAGATATGCAAAAGAACATAATACTTCATATGAAGATGTTAATTTAATAGTCGTTCATATGGGGGGCGGAGTTTCAGTAGGAGCACATAGAAAAGGTAGAGTTATAGATGTAAATAATGCATTAGATGGTGATGGACCATTTTCACCAGAAAGAGCAGGTGGAGTTCCTTCAGGTGAATTATTAGAAATGTGTTTCTCAGGAAAGTATAGCAAAGAAGAAGTTTATAAAAAGTTAGTTGGAAAAGGCGGATTTGTTGCGTATGCTAACACAAATGATGCGAGAGATTTAATAAAGCTATCACAAGAGGGTGATGAAAAAGGCTCATTAATATTTAATGCTTTCATATATCAAATAGCAAAAGAAATAGGATCAATGGCTGTAGTTTTAGATGGAGAAGTTGATGCTATAGTATTAACTGGTGGAATTGCATATAGTGATTATGTAACTAATGCTATAAATAAAAAAGTAAAATGGATTGCACCTATGGTTGTATACGGTGGAGAAGATGAACTTTTAGCTTTAGCACAAGGAGCTATAAGAGTTTTAGATGGCGTTGAAGAAGCAAAGATATATAAATAGATTAATTAATATATATAAATTTGAATAGTTTAGATTGTTTAAGGGAAGAATTTTGTAATTCTCCCTTAAATTTTGTTTTAAAAAAGTGTTCATAAAAGTCTGAAATATTTATATTTCACAAATATTATGTTAGAATAATAACGACGATTTTTAAATTAACTGATTTTTACAATGTATGAGTTGAGGTTTAGTATTAATTAAAAAACCAAAAATTGGAGGAACAGCATGAATAAAATAATAATCAATGATAAGACTATCGAATTTGATGGTGATAAGACGATACTTGACTTAGCAAGAGAGAATGGATTTGACATTCCAGTGCTTTGTGAGTTAAAAAATTGCGGAAACAAAGGACAATGTGGAGTTTGTCTTGTTGAGCAAGAAGGAAATGATAGACTATTAAGATCTTGTGCAATAAAAGCTAAAGATGGAATGGTTATTAAAACTGATAGTGAAAAAGTACTAGAAGCTAGAAAAGAAAGAGTTGCAGAACTTTTAGATGAGCATGAGTTCAAATGTGGACCATGTAAAAGAAGAGAGAATTGTGAATTCTTAAAACTTGTAATTAAAACAAAGGCAAGAGCTCACAAACCATTTGTAGTTGCAGATAAATCAGAATATGTAGATGACAGAAGTAAATCAATAGTTTTAGATAGAAGTAAATGTGTTAAATGTGGTAGATGTGTTGCGGCATGCAGAACAAGAACTGCTACTAACTCAATAAAATTCCACAGAATTGATGGAGTAAGATTAGTAGGACCAGAAGAATTAAAATGTTTCGACGATACAAATTGTTTATTATGTGGACAATGTATAGCTGCTTGCCCAGTTGATGCATTATCAGAAAAATCACATATTGAAAGAGTTCAAGAGGCATTAAATGATCCAGAAAAGCATGTAATAGTTGCTATGGCACCAGCTGTAAGAACATCAATGGGTGAATTATTCAAGATGGGTTATGGACAAGATGTTACTGGAAAATTATATACTGCTTTAAGAGAATTAGGTTTTGATAAAGTATTTGATATAAACTTCGGTGCTGATATGACAATAATGGAAGAAGCTACTGAGCTTATAGAAAGAATAAAAAATAACGGACCTTTCCCAATGTTAACTTCATGTTGTCCATCATGGGTTAGAGAAGTTGAAAACTACTTCCCAGAATTAGTAGAAAATCTTTCATCAGCTAAATCACCACAACAAATATTTGGTGCAGCATCAAAAACTTATTATCCACAAGTTGCTGATATAGATCCTAAAAAAGTATTTACAGTAACTGTAATGCCTTGTACTTCTAAAAAATTCGAGGCTGATAGACCTGAAATGGAAAACGAAGGAATAAGAAATATAGATGCAGTTATAACAACTAGAGAGTTAGCTAGAATGATAAAAGCTGCTAAAATAGATTTTGCTAAATTAGAAGATGGTGAAGTGGATCCAGCTATGGGTGAGTACACTGGAGCAGGTGTTATATTTGGAGCTACTGGTGGAGTTATGGAAGCTGCTTTAAGAACAGCTAAAGATTTCATGGAAAATGACAACTTAGATAATGTAGATTACGAAGCTGTTAGAGGATTAGCTGGAATAAAAGAAGCTGAAGTAGAAATAGCAGGAAATGAATATAAATTAGCTGTTGTAAGTGGAGCTGCTAATGTATTTGAACTAGTTAAGTCTGGTAAAATAAATGACTACCACTTCATCGAAGTAATGGCATGTCCTGGTGGATGTGTTAATGGTGGAGGACAACCACACATCTCAGCTGAAGATAGTGATAAAATGGATATTAGAGAAGTAAGAGCTTCTGTTCTTTACAATCAAGATAAGAATTTAGAGAAGAGAAAATCACATCAAAACTCAGCTTTATTAAAAATGTATGAAAGCTACATGGGTAAACCAGGTCATGGAAGAGCTCATGAGTTATTACACATGAAATATAAAAAATAATAATTAAAATATAGACAGGATGTTTAATACATCCTGTTTTTTTATATTTAAAAATATCACAATAAAAATAAAATTTATACACTCTATTTAGATTATCATACAAAAAATAAGGAATTCTTTTGTAAATAATGCTCATGGATGAAAACGGTTAATTGGTATAAAATAAAATCATAAAAGAAATTCGAGAAAATAATTGAAATTTATGGGGGATTATTAATATGGCAAATTTATCACTTAAACATATTTATAAAGTTTATCCAGGAGATGTTACAGCAGTTAAAGACTTTAACTTAGAAATAGCTGACAAAGAGTTTATAGTATTCGTTGGACCATCAGGTTGTGGTAAGTCTACTACTTTAAGAATGATTGCTGGATTAGAAGAAATATCAAAAGGTGAATTATACATTGGAGATAGATTAGTTAACGAAGTTGAACCAAAGGAAAGAGATATAGCGATGGTTTTCCAAAGTTACGCACTATATCCACATATGACTGTATATGATAACATGGCATTTGGACTTAAGTTAAGAAAAGTTCCAAAGGATGAAATAGATAAAAAGGTTAAAGATGCTGCTAAAATACTTGATATAGAGCATTTATTAGATAGAAAACCAAAGGCTTTATCAGGAGGTCAAAGACAAAGGGTTGCCTTAGGAAGAGCTATAGTAAGAGAACCTAAAGTATTCTTAATGGACGAGCCTTTATCAAACTTAGATGCTAAATTAAGAGTTCAAATGAGAACTGAGATCTCTAAATTACATCAAAGATTACAAACAACATTCATATATGTTACACATGACCAAGTTGAAGCTATGACAATGGGTACAAGAATAGTTGTTATGAAAGATGGTATAGTTCAACAAGTTGACTCACCACAAGAAATATACAATAATCCAGCTAATATATTCGTTGCAGGATTCATAGGAAGTCCACAAATGAACTTTATAGATGGTACTATAAAAGAAGAAGGCGGAAAATATTTTGCTTGCTTCCAAAGCGAAAAAATTGAAATGCCAATGGATAAAGCTAGATTATTAAAAGAAAAAGGATATATAGGAAAAAATGTTATAATAGGTGTAAGACCTGAACATTTAGATGATGACCAAGAATTAGTTGCAGCAAATCCAACAACAGTAATAAAATCAAAAGTTGAAGTTACAGAGTTAATGGGAGCAGAAAGTTATATTTATACTAAACTTGGAGATCAAAACATAACAGTTAGAGTAAATGGAAGCACTAAGTTACAAAATGGTCAAGAAGCTAAGTTCTACGTTGATGCTAATAAGATTCATATATTTGATAAAGAAACTGAATTAAAATTAGTTTAATCAGCAATAGCTTTAATATAGAGGGGTAATTAATATGTACAGTTTTCATAAGTTCTTAGAAGAGTTATATTTAAATACTAAAATACCTTTTATAGTTGTTTTGGATGACAAGAAATTTGTACTATCAGATTTTGATAATTGTGATAAGGTTTCTTTAGAATTCGAGGTTAATGGTAAAAAGGGAAAAATAATAACTCAAAAGGAATATGAAAGCTGTACTTCTTTATTAAGATATTTAATTGAAAATAAGATTAAAGAAGTTTCAAATAACAAGGAAAAACTTATTAGGAAGGCCTTAAATGGAGTTACTATAGACAAAAATATTATTCATAAGGAATTGGAATTTTTAAAAGGTGATTTCTACATAATTAATGTTTATTTAGCTTCAAACCTTCAAGAAGGTTTAGAACTTGTTAATGAATGCTATGGTAATAAAAATATAGTTAGCATTTTAAAAGAGGATAACATAGTAATTATTGGTGCTTTAGAAGATGTTGATGATCATGTTAATAGTATAAGAGATTCTATTGATTCAAACCTTTATGTAAAATGTTATATAAGCTATATGAAATTAAATAATATAAATGAAATAAAAGAGGCTTATGAGATAAATATGTCTAAGATAAATCTTGCAATAAAATATGATTTGGATGAAGTCATTTATGGAGAAAGAGATTTACTTTTTGAAACTTTAGTTGATTCCATAGATGAGGACTTAAAGATGAAGATGTATGAAGATTTTGGGTTAGGATTTTCTAAGTTAGATAGAGAGATGATAAAGACTATAGAAACATTTTTTAAGTGTGGACTTAATATAAGTGATGCATCTAAGGAATTATATGTACATAGAAATACTCTCATCTACAGATTAGATAAAATTCAGAAGTGTACATCTTATGATATAAGGAATTTTAATGAAGCTGTAATCTTTAAAATAGCTTTTTTAATATGGCGTGGCAAAGAAATAAGTAAGTAATATAATTAAAAGTATATTTATGATAGTAGGAAACCATATCAAAGGAAATGATTAAATTAACTTTGATATGGTTTTTTATTTTATAGTTAAATTCTATTATATATAAAGTTTTAAATGAAAATTAAATTGTTTAATTAGGTATTTTAATATATTAAGTAGAATTTTTACTAAAATATATTTTTATTTAAGATTGTTTGTAAATTATATAGCAAAAATGGTAAAAAAATTAATGGATAAATTTTATACAAAATAATAATAAATTACAAAAAAACTATTGAAAATGTTTTCTTGTTATTATATAATAAGGTTGGAAACGATACCGAAATGCTTTTAAAAAGATTTTAAATAATTAGTTATTATGAGATATTTTTTTAGAATGTTTTGGTATCGTTTCCGAAAATGAGAATGTAAATTTATAGCTTTTTAGCTAATTAAAAGTTATGAGGGGGATTTTATAATGGGAAAACGTACAAAAATTCTAGCGACTGTAATGGCTGCAACAATGTTATTTGCAGGATCATTAGTAGGATGTGGAGGAAAATCTGATTCAGGTAGTGCTGATGGTTCAGGAAAAGAACTTACAGTATGGTCACATTTAACAACTCCAGAAGTAGAAGAATTAAATAAAATGGCTTCAAAATGGGGAGAAGAAAATGGAGTTAAAGTTAAGGTTGTAGAAGACAAATCAGAAATGCAAGCTTACATACAAGCTGCAAATAGTTCAAAGGGACCAGATATAATGTTTGGACTAGCTCATGATAACTTAGGAACATTCCAAAAGGCTGGACTTTTAGCAGAAGTTCCAGAAGGAATTATAAATGATTCTGATTATGCATCACATCAAGTTTTAGATGCTGTAACAATAGACGGGAAAAGATATGCAGTTCCAATAGCACAAGAAACATCAGCTCTTTTCTACAATAAGGATAAAGTTAAAGAAGTTCCAAAAACTATGGAAGATTTAGTTAAGGTTGCAGAAGAAGGAGCAGGATTCAAATACGATATTAATAACTTCTATGCTACTTATGGATTTATAGCAGCAGATGGAGGATATGTTTATAAAGATAATAATGGAACACTTGATCCAACTGATATCGGATTAGGAACACCAGGAGCTATAAAAGGATATCAATTCGTTCAAGACTTAGTTCAAAAAGATAAATTAATGCCAGCTGATATAACTGGAGATATAGCAAAAGGAGATTTCTTATCTAAGAACACTGGATTCTATATCTCAGGACCTTGGGATGTATCAGCATTTAAAGATGGAGGAGTAAACTTTGGAGTAGCTCCAATGCCAACATTATTTGGAAAACAAGTACCAACTTTCTTAGGTGTTCAAACTGCTTTCGTAAGTGAAAAATCTCAGAATAAAGATTTAGCATGGAAATTAGTTAAATACTTATCAGAAAATTCAGGTGATGTATTATTAAATAAAGGTAACAGAATTCCAGTATTAAATAAATACTTAGATAGTGCAGATTTCAAAAATAATGAGTATATGAGTGCTTTCGCAGAACAAGCTAAATTCGCTACACCAATGCCTAACATACCAGAAATTCAAGCTATGTGGGGACCTGCTGGAGCTAACTTACAATTATTAACTTCAGGACAAGTTACACCAGAAAAATGTGCTGAAATGACAGTAGAACAAATTAAACAAGGTATAGCTCAACAAAAATAATTAAGAAGTTTTAATAGGGGGATGTAAATTCCCCCTTATTTATAGAAGTTTATATTAAAAAGAGGTATTTGAGGAGGCGAGACATAATGCAAGTTGCGAGTGATAGAAGGGCAGATAAAAAGCATAAAAGATTAAAAGATACAATAAAAGCAATGCCATATTTGTTACCAGCAGTAATATCAATAATTATATTTACTATTATTCCTATAGTTTACACTATAGTAATAGCATTTACTGATTACACAATGTATTCACAAGGAAATATTAAGTTTGTAGGGTTTGCAAATTTTATAGAAGTTTTAACAGGTCCATTTAAAGAAGTATTCTTACCTGTTTTTGGATGGAATATAATCTTTGCAGTAGTATCTACAGCAGGTACATTTTTCTTAGGATTAATAGTTGCCATGGCAGTAAATAACCCTAATATAAAAGAAAAATCAGTTTATAGAGCAATACTTATAATTCCATGGGCTTTACCAGCTACAGTAGCAATACTTTCATGGCAAGGTCTTTTAAACGGAAGTTATGGAGCGATAAATAATTTATTATTAAATTTACATTTAATATCAAACCCAATTCCATGGTTAACAGATCCAACATGGGCAAGGGTAGCACTTATAATAGTTAATATATGGTTAGGATTCCCTTATATGATGAATGTTTGTTTAGGAGCTTTAGGAGCAATTCCTGATAGTTATTATGAAGCGGCAGATGTTGATGGTGCTAGTAAATGGCTTCAATTTAGAAAAATAACATTACCATCATTAGCTCAAATATCTTATCCACTATTAATTTCATCATTTGCATTTAACTTTAATAACTTTGGATCAGCATTCTTAATCACTAAGGGTGGTCCACCAAGAATGGCTACTCAATTTGCTGGTTATACAGATATTCTTGCATCTGTAAACTATAAATTATCAACACAGTTTGGTAGATTTGAAATAGCATCTGCAATTAGTATAATAATATTCTTAATTTTAGGAACTATATCATACTATCAAATGAAATTAAGTGGACAATTCGAGGAGGTAGAATAGAATGCAAAGTAAAGTACAAAAAAAGAGCGGAATAGTAACTACCTCAGAACTTAAATATGAAAGAAAACTAAGACCTGCTGAAAGAAGAATGGCATGGATATCAAGAATATTTATATGGTTCATGTTACTTGTAGTATTATTCCCTGTATTTGCAGTAGTTTCTGCATCTATGGCTAAAGGAGAAGTTTTTACTCAAACAACTTTAATTCCATCAGCATGGACATTAGAAAATTACGCAAAAGTTTTAACAGAAACAAATTTCTTAATATGGGTTAAAAACTCATTAATAATATGTGTAGTTGTATCAGTAATACAACTTTTATTAACAGTACCTATGGCTTTTGCTTTCTCAAGATTAAAATTCTGGGGAAGAAAGAATGGATTAATGATGTTATTATTACTTCAAATGTTCCCAGCAGCTATGTCATTACCAGCAATATTAGCACTTGCTTATAGACTAGATGGTATGGATCATATAATTACATTGATAATAATACAAGCTGGTGCTGGTGCATTTAATGTTTGGTTACTTAAAGGAGCTATAGATGGTATTCCAAAAGAGCTTACAGAAGCAGCTTATGTTGATGGAGCATCAACTTTCCAAACTTTCACAATGATAATACTACCTTTATTAAGAAATATGCTTTTAGTAATATTCTTATTTACATTCATAGGGGCATATAGTGAATTTATTTTTGCATCTGCCTTATTAAAGAGCCCAGAAAGTTTAACACTTGCTGTAGGTATGCAACAATTTATTACAAATAACTTCTCAGCTAACTGGACTCAATATTCAGCAGCTGCAATAATGGCTTCAATTCCAATAGTTGCATTTGCTACTATTGCACAAAAATATATGGCTAAAGGATTAACTGCTGGATCAGTTAAAGGCTAAGATAATAGAAATTTTATGTGGAATAAATCTTAAATACCTTAAATTTAATAAATACTTCTTATAAGATAAAATATATTGATGGATTTTGTGGAAGAAAAAGTGCCTTCCACAATCCATCAAAATATAAAGGTATCTAAGATTATTAAATTAAAAATATAAAAAATTAGTATATTTATCTAAACTCTTGTAAGTATTATTGCTAATGTTTTCAAAGCGGTTTATAATTAAACTGGTATCGTTACCGAAACAATTTCCAAGTTTTTAAAAATTATAGGGGAAATCAGGAGGAGTTATATGAATATAAGAGACATAGCAAGACTTGCTGGCGTTGGTGTTAGTACAGTATCAAGAGTTATAAATGATCATCCAGATGTAAAGGATGAAACGAGAGAAAAAATCTTAAAGATAATAAAAGAAAGTAATTACATACCTAATAATAGTGCTAGGATTCTTAAGAAAAATAATACAAATAACATAGGAGTTTTAGTAAAGGGGGTATTTAACCCATTCTTTGCTGAGATGATAAACATTATAGGTAATAGAATAAATGAAGCTGGCTACACAATGATATTACAGCAAAATGACTATGCCACAGAGGATGATGTGGATAATTTAATAGCTTTTGTTAAAGAGAAAAGACTTCAAGGTATTATCTGCTTAGGAGGAAACTTTTTAAATATAAATGATGAAAGTTTTCAATTCTTAGATATTCCAGTAGTTTTAACCTCTGTTAATACACTTTCTAAAGAAAGTAAAAGTAAGTTTTCATCAATAGGAATAGATAACGTATTAGCAGCTAAGGCCTCAATTCAATATCTTATAGATAAAGGTCATAGAAACATAGGAATTTTATTAGGAGAAAAAAATGACGTTGGAATAAGTGGATTAAGACTTGAAGGCTATAAAAAAGCTTTAGAGGAAAATAATATACCTTATTCAGAAGAAAATGTATTTATAGGTGATTATGATTATAGTGGAGCTTATAGAGTTACAAAGGAAATTATTAATAATAGAAAAGATATAACAGCTATATTTTCAATATCAGATATTATGGCTGTAGGGGCAGCAAAATCAGTTATAGATCAAGGATTGCAGGTAGGAGAAGATATTTCTATTATGGGATTTGATGGAATGGATATAAGTAAATATTATAATCCAGGAATTACAACTGTAAAGCAGCCTAAGAAAAATATGGCTAATAATAGCATAGATTTACTATTAGCTCTTTTAGCTAAAAAAGAAGATCATAAGCATATAATTTTTGAAACAAAGATAATAGAAAGAGAGTCATGTAAGGAAGTAGTATAGTAATTATAATTGGGGGAGATATTATGAGAATTAATTGTATTAATAATCACATAACTAAATATACTTTTGGAACTCCTTTTAATACTGAGTCAGTTGTTTTAAAAGAAGGTTCAGAAATAGAGAACCAAGGATTAAAGTATTTAAATTTTGAGAATAACACTTTTACATTAAAACTTAAAGAGGAAGATATAGTTTATGGACTAGGTGAAAATGTAAGAGGATTAAATAAAAGAGGATGGAGATATGAAAGTTTTTGTACAGATGATTTTTCACATACTCCAGAGAAAAAAAGCCTTTATGGAGCTCATAACTTCTTAATGATATATGGAGAAAAAACTTTTGGGATATTTATAGATTATCCTGGAAGAGTAAAGTTTGATGTTGGATACACAAGAAGAGATGAATTAAAGATAGAAATTGATGATGAAAATTTTGCTTTATATATTATTGAAGGAGATACTTTAAAGGAAATAGCAAAAAGCTTTAGAGAGCTTATAGGTGAAAGTTACATAGCTCCTAAATGGGCCTTTGGTGCTCAACAAAGTAGATGGAGTTATAAGGATAGTAAAGAGGTTCTTGAAGTCCTAGATAATTTTAATGAATCAGAACTTCCTCTTGATTGTATATATCTTGATATAGATTATATGGAGGATTTCAAGAACTTTACCATAAATAAAGAAGCCTTCCCTGATTTTGAAAACTTTGTGAAGGAAGTTAAAGAAAAAGGAGTCAGACTTATTCCAATAATCGATGCTGGATGCAAAATTGAAGAGGGATATGATGTTTATGAGGAAGGTGTTAAAAATGGTTATTACTGTTTAGATGAGGAAGGAAAACCTTTTGTAGCAGCAGTTTGGCCAGGGAGAGTTCATTTCCCAGACTTCTTAAATAAGGATGCAAGATTATGGTTTGGAAACAAATATAAAGTGCTTACTGATAAAGGAATAGAAGGTTTTTGGAATGATATGAATGAGCCTGCAATATTCTATTCTGAAAAAAGATTAAATGAAGCTTTTGAAAAAATATCAGAGGCTAAAGGAAAGAATTTAGGTATATATGATTATTTTGATGTTAAGGATACATTCCCAAGACTTCAAAATAGTATGGAGGACTATCAAAGTTTCTATCATAGAGTAGGAAATGAAAAAATAAGACATGACAAGGTTCATAATCTTTTTGGATTTAATATGACAAGAGCAGCAGCTGAAGGCCTTGAAAATATAGATGAAAATAAGAGATTTTTACTATTTTCTAGAGCATCAACAGTTGGGATGCATAGATATGGAGGTATATGGACTGGAGACAACATGTCTTGGTGGGAACACATTAAGTTAAACCTTCAAATGATGCCAAATATTAATATGTGTGGATTTATCTATACAGGAGCTGATACTGGCGGATTTGGAGGAGATGCAACAGAAGATTTAGTTATAAGATGGTCACAATTTAGTATGTTTACACCTTTATTCAGAAATCACTCAGCTTTAGGTACAAGACATCAAGAACCATATTCATTTAGAGGTGAAATTGTCAAAGTATTAAAAAATATATTGGAGTTAAGATATGTTATGGTTCCATATCTTTATAGTGAGTATATGAAAGCTGTTTTAAATAATGAAATGTATTTTAAACCATTAACATTTGAATATAGTGATAACTTTGTAAAAAGAGTAGAAGATCAAATGCTTCTAGGTGATAGTTTAATGGTAGCACCTATATATGAGCAAAATGCTTTAGGAAGATATGTATATCTTCCAGAGGAAATGCTTTTATGGAGAGCTAGAAAATATGATGATGGAGATTATGAAGTTTTAGAAAAAGGACATCATTATGTTGAAGCTAAGTTAAATGAAATTCCTATATTTATAAGAAAAAATAAAATAGTAACAATGGCAAGTAAGCCAAGAAAAAGGGTAGAAGAAATAGATACTAGTGAATTAAATCTAATTGCTTTTGTTTGTGATGAGGCTGAGTACATTTATTACAATGATGATGGTATCACTAAAAATTATAAGAATGGTGAGTATGAAGAGCTAAAAGTTAAGATTACAAAAGCACAATCAGATTATGATGTATTAGTAGAAAATAAAAATTCAAGGGTTAAAAAGTTAAATATAAAAATATTTGATTTAAATAAAAATATGATTGAAAAAGAGATATTAATTCAATAATAGTAACTAGGGGGAAGTAATATGAGAAGAGCAAGTGGAATAATAATGCATATTGCTTCCTTACCTGGAAAGTATGGAATAGGTACTTTTGGTAAGGAAGCATTTGAGTTTGTAGATTTTTTAAAGAAAGCTGGACAAGGATGTTGGCAAATATTGCCCTTAGGTCCTACAAGTTATGGTGATTCACCATATCAATCATTTTCAGCCTTTGCAGGAAATCCATATTTTATAGATTTTGATATTTTAAATAAAGAAGGATTACTTGATAAAAAAGATTACCAAGGAATTAATTTTGGAAATGACCCAGAAAAAATAGATTATGCTTTATTATTTGACAAGAAGATGAGAGTGTTAAGAGTAGCATATGAAAAATCTTTAGATGAGAATAAAGAAGAAATTGAAAAGTTTAGAGAAGAAAATAAACTTTGGCTTGAAGATTATGCTTTATATATGGCAATCAAAAATGAAAACGAATTAGTAAGTTGGCAAGAATGGGATGAAAAATTAAGATTAAGAGATAAAAAGACCTTAGAAGAATATAAAGTTAAATTAGAAAAAGAAATAAACTACTGGGTATTCTTACAATATCATTTCTTTAAGCAATGGAATAAATTAAAAGAGTATGCAAATAGTTTTGGAATTAAGATAATTGGAGATATGCCTATATATGTTGCAGAGGATAGTGCAGATGTTTGGGCAAATCCAAAAGCATTTTTATTAGATGAAAATAATATTCCTAAAAAGGTTGCTGGATGTCCACCAGATGCTTTTTCAGAAACAGGTCAATTATGGGGAAATCCTATATATGATTGGAGCTACATGGATGACACAGGATATTCTTGGTGGATTGATAGAGTAAGAGAAAGCTTTAAGCTTTATGACATATTAAGAATAGATCACTTTAGAGGGTTTGAAGCTTACTGGCAAATACCATATGGAGATGAAACTGCTGTAAATGGTGAGTGGGTTAAAGGCCCTGGAATAAAATTATTTAATGCAATTAAAGAAGAGTTAGGTGAGGTTAATGTAATAGCAGAAGACCTTGGTTATTTAACTCAAGAGGTTATAGATTTTAGAAATGAAACTGGATTCCCAGGAATGAAGGTTTTACAATTTGCCTTTGATTCTAGAGAAGAAAGTGATTATCTTCCACATAATTATCCAGTTAACTCAATAGCTTATACAGGTACTCATGATAATGATACATTTAGAGGTTGGTTTGAAGTTACAGGAAATAGAGAAGATGTGGAATATTCTAAAAAATATTTAAAACTTACTGAAGAGGAAGGGTATAACTGGGGGTTTATCAGAGGAGTTTGGAGCAGTGTATCACATACAGCTATAGCTCTAATGCAAGATTTCTTAAACTTAGGAAATGAGGCAAGAATAAACTATCCATCTACTCTTGGTGGCAATTGGCAATGGAGAGTTAAATATGATGCTCTAACTGATGAATTAGCAGAGAAAATATATGATATAACAAAATTATATGGAAGGGTGAATATTAATGAATAAAGAACAAATAAAGAGAGGAATCGAGAGATATCTAAAAGTAAAGTATGGTAAAAGTTCAATTAAAGATGCTAAGGATTTTGAAATTTTCAATGCATTATCACTAACTCTTTTAGAGGGAATTGTTGATGACTGGAATCATACAGAAGAACTTTATGAGAAAGAAAAGAATGCATATTATTTTTCAGCTGAATATTTAATGGGTAGAGCTTTAGGAAATAACTTAATAAGTTTAGGACTTTATAATGAAGTAAAAGAAGTTTTAGATGAACTTGGCTTTGATTTAAATAGAATTGAGGAAATAGAAGAGGATGCTGGTTTAGGAAATGGTGGATTAGGTAGATTAGCAGCTTGTTTTATGGATTCAGGAGCTTCATTAGAAGTACCTTTAAAAGGTTATGGAATTAGATATAATAATGGTTTATTCTCTCAATATTTTGAGGATGGATTCCAAAAAGAAGATGTGGATAGCTGGCTAAAATATGGAGAACCTTGGAGCATAAGAAAAGAGGATGAATTTGTAACTGTTGATTTTGAAGATATGACAGTTAAAGCAATTCCATATGATACCCCAATTATAGGATACGCTAGTAAAAATATAAATACTTTAAGACTATGGAAGTGTGAGCCTGTAAAAGAATTTGATTTTAAATTATTCAATGAACAAAAATATGATGAGGCATTAGAACTTAAAAATAGAGCAGAAGACATATCAAGAGTTTTATATCCAAATGACTCAAATAGAGAAGGTAAATTATTAAGATTAAGACAACAATATTTCTTAGTAAGTGCTTCACTAAAAGATATAATAAGAAAGCATAAAGAGGTTTTTGGAAACGTTACTGAAGATTTTGCAAAGATGCATGCTGTTCAATTAAATGATACTCATCCAGTTTTAGCAATTCCAGAGCTTATAAGACTTCTTGTAGATGAAGAAGGATTTACTTTTGAAGAAGCTTACAATGTAGCTTCAAAAACTTTTGCTTATACAAACCATACTATATTAGCAGAAGCTTTAGAAAAATGGGATGTTGACTTAATAGAGGAATTATTCCCAAGAATATTAGAAATAATTGAAAAGATAGATGCAGAGTTCATAGTTAGCCTTGAAGAAAAAGGATACTCAGAGGAAGAGATAGAAGAGTTTAGAATAGTTAATGATGGAAAAGTTAGAATGGCTAACTTAGCAATACATGTAGGGTTTGCTGTTAATGGTGTTGCTAAATTACACACAGATATATTAAAAAATATTGAGCTTAAAAACTGGTATGAATTATATCCAGAGAAGTTCCAAAACAAAACAAATGGAATAACTCCAAGAAGATGGTTAAGACTATGTAACCAAGAGTTATCAGCTTTAATTACTGAACTTTTAGGAAACGAAGATTGGGTTAAAAATCTAGACTTATTAAAAGGATTAGAAAAATATAAAGATGATGAAGAAGTTTTAAAAAGATTCATGGATATTAAGCACACTAAGAAAGAACAATTAGCTGCTTATATTAAAGAACATGAAGGCGTTCAGTTAGATCCAGATTCAATATTTGATATACAAATTAAGAGATTACATGAGTATAAGAGACAATTATTAAATACTCTATATATCTTAGATTTATATTATAGATTAAAAGAAAATCCAGATATGGATATACCAAAGGTAACATTTATATATGGAGCAAAGGCTTTCCCAGGATATAAGAGAGCTAAATCAATAGTTAAGTTGACAAATGAAGTTGCTAAACTTATAAATAATGATGAATCTATAAAAGGAAAAATAAAGGTTGTATTTGTAGAAAACTACAGAGTTTCTTATGCAGAAAAATTATTCCCAGCAGCAGATGTATCAAAACAAATATCAACAGCTGGTAAAGAGGCATCAGGAACAGGAAACATGAAATTCATGTTAAATGGTGCACCAACTTTCGGAACTAATGATGGAGCTAATGTAGAAATTGTTAGAGAAAGTGGAGTAGATAATAACTTTATCTTTGGATTAGAAGTAGAAGAGATAGAAGAACTAAAAGGAAAATATGATCCAGTTGCTTACTATGAAGCAGATGCAGATTTAAAGAGAGTTTTAGATTCATTAGTAGATGGTACTTTTGATGATGGTGGTACTGGTGACTTTGAAGATCTTTATAATTCATTATTAGAAGAAGGAGATCAATACTTCTTATTAGCAGACTTCAAAGCATTTAAAGATACTGAAGATAAGGTCTTTGAAGCTTATAAAGATAAATTAGGATGGGCTAAAAAAGCCTTTGAAAATACTTGTAATGCAGGTATGTTCTCAAGTGACAGAACAATACAAGAATATTGTGATGACATCTGGGGAATTAAAAAATGTACTAATAAATAATAGGGAAAATAACTTTATAAAAACATAATAAAACTTACAAACATATTGAGAAAATTGCTAGATATTTTCTTTATATTCTTTGTAAGTTTTATGAAAAGTTGTTTTTATATATAACTAGGAAATATAAGTAATCAGAGGAATGGTTTTGCTAAAACTTGAAAACTTAGTATAAATCCAAATTATATTTGGATGTTAGGAATTTATGTTTTTATTAAAGTGTAAATTTAAAGTTTGTTTTTGAGTTTTGTGCAAGGCCTTTTCTAAATTTATATAAAGAATTAAAATTTGTGAAATTTATAGTTAAATAGTTAAATAGTTAAAAGGGTACTTTAGATATTGAATTAAGGGGTGTCAATTTATGAAGTTTGGAAAAAAAGATTGGATTAGTTATGACAGAGGGATAGAAAAAGAGTGGATGCTTACTAATGGCATAAGTGGATTTTGTGGAGGAACTGCTATAGGAGCAAACTGCAGAAAATATCAGGGGTTATTATTAGCATGTACTAATTCTCCAGAAGAGAGATACATGATTCTTTCAAATTTAAATGAGGAAATAAATATTAATGGAAAGCTTCACCAGTTGAGTTCTTGTAAATATACAGATAAAATAGTGGATGGCTTTAAAAATCTTCAAGGATTTTATTATGATGGACTACCTTATTTTAGATTTTTTGTAGATGGAGTAGTTATAAATAAAAAGATTGCTATGGAATATGGAAAGAATACTGTAGTAATAGAATATGACATATTAAACGGAAGTAAAGAATCAAAAATAAATATTGAACCATTATTTACTTTTAGAAATCCAGGAGTATGTAGTGGAGAAGAAAATTTAAAGTTTTCAAAATCTGTGGATAAAAATAAAATTCAACTTACTCCACAGCTAAATGAGGACATAAATATAAGATTTTTTACTTATGGTGGAAAAATAGTAGATAAAACTGATAAAATTGTGGATAAAATTTATTATGATGTGGATAAAAGTACAGGTGATAAGTTTGTGGATAAATGTTACATTCCAGGAACTGTTGAAATAAATTTAAATCCTAAGGAAAGAAAAAAGATTTATTTACTTTGTACTATAGAAAATGAAGAGAATTTTGACTGTGAAAAAATAATAGAAAATGAAGAGAAAAGAATAAATAATCTTAAAAATACCTTTAATGATTCAAGAATTTTAGCTAAATATCTTCCTATTGCAGGGGATCAATTTATAGTAAATAGAGAATCTATAAAGGGAAAAACAATTTTAGCTGGCTACCCTTGGTTTTTAGATTGGGGAAGAGATGCTATGATTGCTATTAATGGATTAACTTTGTCAACTGGAAGATTAGAAGATGCTAAAGATATTATAAGAAGTTTTAGCCTTTATGAGAAAGATGGATTAATCCCAAATATGTTCCCAGGAAAAGGACAAGAGCCACTTTATAATACAGTAGATGCTTCCTTATGGTTTATAAATGCAGTTTATAATTATTTGCTTTATGCTAATAGTTACGAAGCTTTAGAGTTTGTTGAGAAAGAAGTTTATAAAACTATAAAAAATATAATAAAGGCTTATAAAGAAGGTACTAAGTTCTCAATAAAAATGGATGAAGAGGATTCTTTAATAAATGCTGGATCAGGATTAGATCAGGTAACTTGGATGGATGTTAGAGTAAATGGTATAGTGGTTACTCCTAGACATGGTAAACCAGTTGAAATAAATGCTTTATGGTATAATGCCTTAAAAATAGCAGGCTTATTAAAAGATAAGTTTGAAAAAGATGAAAAGAATGAGTACGAAGAGCTAGCGCAAAAGGTTAAAGATTCATTTAATAAGGCTTTTTGGAATGAGGATGGAAAGTATCTTTACGATGTTGTAAATCATAATGAGAAGGATCATAGCTTAAGACCTAATCAGATTTGGGCAGTATCATTACCTTTTACAATGTTAGATAGAGAAAAAGAAAAGTATATTGTTCAAAAGGTTTTTGAAGAATTATATACTCCCTATGGATTAAGAAGTCTAAGTAGAGACCATAAGGATTATCATGGAATTTATATAGGAAAGCTTTTTGATAGAGATATGGCCTATCATCAAGGAACAACATGGGCATTTCCTCTTGGAGGATTTTTCACAGCTTATTGTAAGGTAAATGATTATTCTAAAGAAGCTGTAGAGTTAGTTGATTCTTTAATGAGAGATATGGAAGATCATATTAAAGATCAATGCTTAGGAAGTATTGCTGAAATTTTTGATGGTGATAATCCTTATAAAGCTAGGGGATGCTATGCTCAAGCTTGGAGTGTTGGAGAAATGCTTAGAGTTTATTATGAGGATATTCTAGGAAACCATAAAAAATTAAAAAAAGTCCACAAAGATATATTTATATAAATGTTTTGCTAGAGATTAATTTAATGATCTCTAGCTTTTTTAAATTTTTGTAATTATTAAGTTTGTAATTTTAGGATATAATTAAAGGAAGAACTTAGCGTAAAGGGGCGATTTACATGAGAACATCATTGAATATAGAAAATAAAATTAATATGATAACTGAAATGAGAGGAGATTCTGTATTTCAGGTTTTAGAGTATGATAGTTTAAAGGGAGGAAATTCCTTAGAGCTTGCAGTTAAACTAAATCAAATGAAGGAAGCTAATATAAAGCTTAGACAGGTAAGAATTATTTTAGAAGATAGCTCTGTAAATATAGAAAAGGGAGCCTTAAGCTATATGAGAGGTCCAATATCTATGAAAAATAAGATTGGTGGGCCAATAGGATTAGGTAAAAAACTTTTTTCTAGTAAAGTTACAGGAGAGAGTACATTTAAACCTAAATATGAAGGAACAGGGGATATATTTTTAGAACCTTCCTTTGGTCATTATGCCTTAATTGAATTAGAAGATGATGAAATAATAGTTGATGATGGATTATTTTACGCTTGTGAAAGTAGTGTAGAAATAACTGCCCACATGAATAAATCTTTATCCTCTATGGTTTTAGGAAATGAGGGAGTATTTCAAACTAAGCTTTCAGGAAATGGAATAGTGGTTTTAGAAATACCAGTACCTGAGGAAGAGGTATTTAAATGTAAAATAAATAATGATGTGTTAAAGGTTGATGGAAATTTTGCCATATTGAGAACTGGAGATATTGAGTTTACAGTTGAAAAGTCATCAAAATCACTAGTATCTACAGCTACTGGAGGAGAAGGGCTTTTAAATGTATTTAGGGGGACTGGAGAAGTATGGCTAATACCAACTAAATCTGTTTATGAAAAGCTTGAGAAGGGATGGAATTCCTTAAGACCATTAACAGATCCAAAGGGTAGCTCTAATACTAAGGTATAATTTATCAAGATTAAATTAGTTCTAATACAAGTATTATTTTATTTATTATGATAAAGAGATATAATTAACTTAATAAAGAAAAAATATTTAACTATTATAGAGTTATATTAATATACCAGTAGTTGAAGGAGAAGATTATATGAATGGAGTACAATCTAAACTAAAAGGTAAGGATTTAGATTTTTTATTTGAGGCTATATTAAAGTTAGAAGATATAAATGAATGTTATAATTTTTTTGAAGATATATGCACTATTTCAGAGCTAAAAGCATTAGCGCAAAGATTACATGTTGCAAAAATGCTTAGGGAGAAAAAAACATATACTGAAATTGCAGAAGAGACTAAGGCTTCAACAGCTACTATAAGTAGAGTAAATAGATGTTTAAACTATGGAGCAGATGGTTACAATAATATCTTAAATAGATTAGATGAGAAATAATTAGAAGAATAATTATTTTAAAAAGAGGCATACTACTATCATTAATACTTAAGGAGGGATATAGTATGCCAAATTTAAGCTGTGGTGTAGATAACTGTGCATATAATCAAAATGATATGTGTTCATTAAATTCAATAAAAGTAAATGGTTCATTTGCTAATCATTCAGAAGCTACTTGTTGTGGAAGCTTTGTTGAGAAAGGTGGATTTACTAACGCTGCTGTTGATATGGGCCCTGCAGAGCCAGCAACTAGCGTTGCATGTGAAGCTGAGAAATGCTGCTACAATAAAAACTGTAAATGTCATGCTGAAAGCATAGATATTTCAGGTGATTATGCACAACACCAAGACAATACAGAATGTTCAACTTTTAGACAAGAATAATAAAATATTGATTTTACTAATTTAGAAGGAAGACTATATATTTAGTCTTCTTTTTAAATAAATTTATTTATTTTATTGGACAAGCTTATAATTCTACATATTATTTATATAGTTTTTAGTTTAAATATAACTAATGAAAATTCTAATTATTTATAAGAGGTGGAAAGTTTGAATATATTATTAGTTGATGATGAAGAAAAAATCATTGAGGTATTAGAAGCTTATTTGAAAAAAGAAGGTTTCAGTGTTTTTTCTTGTAGTAATGGAGAAGAGGCTTTAAAAATATTTGATAACAATAAAATAGATTTGATTCTTTTAGATCTTATGCTTCCAGATTTAAGTGGAGAAGAGGTTTGTAAGGTTATTAGAGCAAAGAGTTGTGTTCCAATAATAATGATAACAGCTAAGACTGAGGAAGAGGATTTATTAGAAGGCTTTGACATTGGAGCTGATGATTATGTTACAAAACCTTTTAGTGTGAAACAACTGATTGCTAGAATAAAAGCTATTATTAGAAGAAGCACACCATGTCCTAATGAGGGAAGTGATATTTTAGTCTTTAATAATGGAGAGTTAAAAATTAATGTAGATACAAGAGAAGTATGGGTTAGAGATGAATTAATCACTCTAACATCAACAGAGTTTAATATACTTCTTTGCCTAAGTAGCTATCCAAAGAAAATCTTTACTAGAGACGAAATAATAGAGTTAGTATTAGGGGATAAAAGTGATAGCTTTGATAGGGTTATAGATTCTCACATAAAAAATTTAAGAGGTAAAATAGAAGAAAATACTAGAAAACCTAAGTTCATAGTAACTGTATATGGGGTGGGATATAAATTTGAAGGTAAGAAAATATAAAAGTTTAAATTTTAAGGTTATAGTTCCATCTATAGTTATCATAATAATTGTAACTTTACTTACTGTGGTCATATCTAAATTTTATTTTGATAAAAAATTTGGTGACTATATTATGATTAAAAATCAGAATACAGTACAAAACATTTTGATGGAGCTAAGTGAACAATATTCCGATAATGAGTGGAATTATAAGAATATAGAGAAGATAACTTATAATTCCTTAGATAAAGGGATTATAGTTGCTTTATATGATAAAGAAGATAAGGAAATAATGAACATAGAAAAAAACTCTAAGGATAAATGCAATAGAATTATGAATTTTATAAAAAGTTCTATGGAAGGGAAATATGGCTCTACAACAAGTCAATTTGAACCTGTGTATTATCCTTTAATAAAGAGTGGAGAAAAAATTGGAGAGGTTAGGGTAAAATTTTATGGTCCTATATTTTATATGCAGAATGAATTAGTTTTTCTGGATATAGTAAATAAGATAATATTAGGTATTGGAGTTTTACTTATTTTAGCATCTACAATAATGGGATTTATAATTTCAAGATCCATAACAAGACCAATAAATAAGCTCATGACAAAGGCGAAGTATATCTCTAAAGGAGAGTATGACAAGAAAATTGAGATAAATACAGATATTTTAGAGATAAATGATTTGATAAATTCCATAAATAATCTTTCACAGAGTATAAAAGAGCAAGAGAATATAAGAAAAAGACTTACTGGGGATATTTCTCATGAGTTAAAAACTCCTTTAACAAATATACAGTCTCACTTAGAGGCAATGATAGATGGCATATGGGAACCTACAGAGGAAAGGTTACTAAGTGTTAAGGAAGAGGCAGAAAGATTATCGTCCTTAGTAAGTGATATGCAAAAGTTAAATAAGTATGATGAGTCTTCTATTAAGCTTAAAAAGGATAATGTGAATATAAGTGATATAATTTGCTTTGTAATATTTCAATTTTCTAATTTAGCAAAAAGCAAAAATATAAAGATAGAATATGAAAAAAAGAATATTAATTTATATTGTGATAAGGATAAAATAACACAGGCTTTAGTAAATATTCTTTCAAATGCTATTAGGTATTCAAATGAGGGAAGTACTATTTTTATAGAAGAAAAATTAAAAGATAATAAGGTTATAATATCAATAGAAGATCAAGGTATAGGTATTTCAGAAGAGGATTTAAAATATGTCTTTGAAAGATTCTATAGGGCAGATAAATCTAGAACTAGAGCTACTGGAGGAACAGGAATAGGACTAACCATAGTTAAATCCATAGTATCTTCTCATGGAGGAGAAGTTAAGTTAGAGAGTAAACTAGGTGAAGGAAGTAAGTTTACTATAATATTACCTAAAGAAGATATATGATTATTTTATGGAAAAGTAATTTTATTTATAATGCTATATAAATAAGTAAGATACTTAGAAACTATATAATTTAATACGAAAGTTTGAATTATATGATTATAAAAGTTTAAATTATATAGTTTAGTAAAAAATATACCCCTTAAGTAGATTTTAAAAGGTGGTTTTCTTAAATCTACTTAAGGGGTATTTTAAATATTTATAAGTTAATAAAATATAGAATAATATAAAAAATATATTTTTCTATATAATAACCTATATTTTTATTTTAAATTGTTTAGTTCATTTCTTATTTCATGCATTTCATTTTGAACTTCTTTAACTTTAGCTTTATTGCTTTCAATTCTACCTTTGATATCTTCAACTATTTCTTGGTATTTTTCAATAGTTTCTAAAGAATTGTTTCCAGGTCTAACATTAAATAATCTGTTAGTAAAGTCAGAAAGTCTTTCTTCATCTTGGCTAATATATTTTTTTAGCTTTTTAACAAACTCATCTTTATTTTTAAGTAAAGAGTTTAAGAAATCTTTTTGTTTATTAGCTCTAGCAGCATTTATCTTATCAAAATATTCTTGTCTAGCAGCGTAGAAACCATCTCTTATTTCTTTAAACTCGTTTATAAGTTTTTCATTTTCTTCTTTTCCGCAGAATCCTATTTTAAAGAATTCATCACTTATTTCTTTAACCTTAGCAGAAGCTTCTTTCCAACTATCATTTTCATATAGTTTCTTTAATTCTTCTATAAGAGCTTTTCTTTTTTCTATATTAACTTTGTTCTCAGCTTTTAGGGCATCAAAAAATTCTTGTCTCTTAGCAAAGAAAGCATCCTTAGCTTCTTTATATCCTAGAGAAATTTCTTCATTTCCTTCTTTTCCAGAGAAACCTATACCTTTGAATTCATCGCAAAGAGCATTGAACTTTTCAGTAGCTTCTTTCCAGTTTTCATTATTAACTAAAGCTTTAAGTTCTGAGATAATTTCTCTTTTTCTATCAGCTTTATTTCCGAATTCTTCTCTTAAGCCTTCCATAGCAGCTTTTCTAGTTTCTTGAGCTGCATTTCTAGCCTTTTTAAATCTATCATATAATTCAGTGTTTAATTCTTTACCTGCAAAGCCTATAGCATAGAATTCTTCAGATAAAGATTTAGCTAACATATCGCAAGCTTTTATATCACTTGTATATACTAAAGCTTCAAGTCTTTTTATAACATCTTCTTTCTTTTCAGCATTTTCTTTGAAACCTTCATTTGCTTTTTCAAAGAATTCTTTTCTAGCAGTATAGAATTCATTTTTAGCTTCTCTTAATTCACTTTTTAGGGTATTCTCAGTTTCTTGGTCATAGTAATAAATATTGTTAAACTCTTCAAGAAGAGCGTTGAATTCTTTATTAGCTTCTTTCCAATTTTGAGCACTTTTTGCTAAGCTTCTTATTTTCTCAATTACTTCTTTTTTTCTCTTACAAGAATTTTCTTCTTCAGCAGCTAAAGCTTTAGCAAAATCTTCAGTTTCTATAGGATTTTTATTTTCATCTATGTAATTAGATTCATTAGTTGTCATGTAAATTATCCCCTTTCTTTTATATCACTCAATTAATATTTTAAGGCGTAATGAGACTTATGTCCATAATTAAAATGTTTTCACCAATATTTATGTAGGATATATAGAAATATAAAATTTATAGCTCTTTAAATAGACATAAATTTATTACCTTTATAGTTTCAAGTATATGCTAATATTGATGAGATATTATATTAATATAAATAAATCTATGCAATAATTAGTGAAAATAATGTTAACTAAAACAAGCTAAAAATAATATTTTAGTAATAAATATATTTTATTCATGTGGTAACATAAAAAATGACTATAAAATATAAAGAAAATTTTAATTTTTAATAACTAATATTTGACAAATAGCATTACATACAGTATTCTTTGAAAGTGTAAAAAGTATTAATTAAGTAGCAAAATTATAGGTATTTTAATTAAATATAAGTATAATATAAATTTATTAGAGGGGTGACATAAATTGTCAAGATTATTTGGAACAGATGGAGTTAGAGGAATAGCAAATACTGAATTAACAGCAGAATTAGCATATAACTTAGGTAGAGCTGGAGCTTATGTTTTAACAGAGGGAACTCATAAACCTAAGATATTAGTAGCAAAAGATACTAGAATATCAGGAGATATGCTAGAGGCTGCTTTAGTTGCAGGTATATTATCAGTTGGAGCAGAAGCAGTATGCTTAGGAGTAGTTCCAACACCAGCGGTAGCTCACTTAACAAGAGTATATGGAGCAGACGCTGGAGTTATGATATCAGCTTCACACAATCCAGTTGAATATAATGGAATAAAATTCTTTGATGATAAGGGATATAAATTATCAGATGATTTAGAAGATGAAATACAAAGAGTTATAGAAAGTGGTTTTGAAAATGTACCTTCACCAACAGGAGCTAATTTAGGAAGAGAAATAATAGAAAAAGCTGCTTTAGAAGATTATATAAGCTTTGCTAAAGATACAATAGGAATATCTTTAGAAGGATTAAGAGTAGCTTTAGATTGTGCAAATGGTGCATCTCACGAAGCTGCTGTTAGAGCCTTCAGAGAATTAGGAGCAGAAATATTTGTAATAAATGATAATCCAGATGGAACTAATATAAATGAAAATTGTGGATCAACTCATCCAGAAGAATTAATGGAGTATGTTGTTAAGAAAAAATGTCATATGGGATTTGCTTTTGATGGAGATGCAGATAGATGCTTAGCTGTTGATGAGCAAGGAAACTTAGTTGATGGAGATTTCATCTTAACAATATGTGCTAAATACTTAAAAGAATTAGGTAGATTAAAAGATGATACTCTAGTTGTAACTGTAATGAGTAACTTAGGACTAATGATAGCTTGTAAGAATGAAAAAATAAATACTGCAGTTACAAAAGTTGGAGATAGATATGTATTAGAAGAAATGTTAGCTAAAGGATATTCTTTAGGTGGAGAACAATCAGGTCATATCATATTCTTAGATCATAACTCAACTGGAGATGGACTTGTTACTGCACTTCAAGTAGCTAGCATAGTTAAGAGAACTGGAAAATCTTTATTTGAATTAAAAAATGTAATGAAGGTATTACCACAAGTTTTAGTTAACGCAAAAGTACCTAATAACATGAAAAATATTCATGAAGAAGATGAAGAAATAATAGCTGAAATCAAGAAAATGGAAGCTGCTTTAGATGGTTGCGGAAGAGTATTAATAAGACCATCAGGTACAGAACCATTAGTAAGAGTTATGCTTGAAGGTGAAAATCAAGCTGAGATAGATGAAATGGCTCATAACTTAGCAAGAATGATAGAAGCTAAATGTAATTAATATATTATATTAAATTATAAAAATATTATATAAAACCATAGAATTATAAAAGCTATAAATACATGATAATTTTATTTAAAACTATTCATGTTATTTATAGCTTTTTATGATTTAAAATATTTTTATTTATTTTATTATTAAAAATTATATTAATTTTCTTCAATTGGTCCATATTTATCTGAATCAAGTCTCATTAAGGCAAGGGTAAGTTCTTCAACATGTTCCTTTTCATCCTTAGTTATATCTCTTATCATTTTAACAAGGCATTTATCTTCTATTTTATTTATTAAATCATCATAGAGTAATATGGCCTCGTATTCTCCTTTAATATCATCTCGAATTTTATTTAAAATACTATAAGCAGTTAATTTTTTATTTTCGTGATATGTTTTCTTTAAAGGTTTGTCTTTTATTTCTACATGATCAACTGATTCTACATATACTTCAAATTCTTCTTTATCATATCTTCTAAGAGCTTCTAAAAATTGACCATAGTGTCTTTTTTCATCTTCCATTATGTGATGTAATAATTCTTTTATCTCTACTAAAGCAATTTCATCTATATGTTTACTATAACCATTGATGGCAACTATTTCTGAGATTAAAGCTTCCCTTAAAAATCCTTTTATATCCAAGGCTTTTCCTTGAGGTTGCTTTTCTGTAGTATAGCTCATAAAAAATCTCCTAAATTATTTTTATAGTATTTATAATATGATTTTTCCTAGGAAAAGGAACAGTTAAAGATAGATATTTACTTATTCCAAGATTTTTTTATAAGAAATTAAAGCATAAAAATTAATTACTATAAATAAGTAAGCTTTTTTACTGAGAAATTTTAAATAATGGAAAGAATTTATAAATTAATTATACTTTGAAGTTGAAAATGAAAGAAATAAATATAAAAATTTCTTTTATAATATGGAGTTTAAAAAGTTAATTTTAAAATCAAATACTATAGATGTCTATACAACTATACATTAATATATTAAACGAAAGAAATATAGAGGTATAGACAGATAATTAAAAATATTTCTTAAAAATAAATGAAAATAACTAAAAATGAACTAAAATAAGCTTTAAAAGCTTGAATTTTTTTAAAAAAGTGTTAGAATAAGTTTGTGGCTTTTTAGAAAGATGATGCATAGAATATATTAACTTTCAAAATAATAGATTAAAGCGCCAGAACTTAAAGTTTTATTGATAGACTAATAAGTAATTTAACTTTAGTAGATTAAAATGATTATTAAGATTCTTAATAAATTTAAGTTGACGAGGTTGGGGAGTATCGAATTTTCGGCGGATGCCCCACGGTAAAGCACTACCGTAAAAGATTGGTTAAAACTTAAAAGTGATTTTAAGGACAAAGCCAATTGGGTGTTTCAAACCTTCTATGCAGTAAGAAGTTATATAAAGCTTATTTTGAAAGTTAGAATATAATTTTACAAAAGGGAAGGAAGAAAACAATATGTGCGGAATAGTTGGATACGTAGGACAGAAAAAGGCAACAGATATATTAGTTGAAGGATTATCAAAATTAGAGTATAGAGGATATGATTCAGCAGGAGTTGCAGTTTTAGAAGATAATAAGATAAAGGCTGAAAAGCATAAAGGAAGATTAGCAAACCTAGAAGGAATGTTAAATGAAAATCCAATAGAGGGTGGAATCGGAATAGGACATACTAGATGGGCTACACATGGAGAACCATCAGATGTTAACTCACATCCTCATTTAAATAATAAAGAAACAATAGCTGTAGTTCACAATGGAATCATTGAAAACTACAATGAATTAAGAAACTGGTTAATGGAAAAAGGATATGAATTCAAATCAGAAACTGATACAGAAGTTATTCCAAACTTAGTAGATTTCTACTATAAAGGTGATTTATTAGATGCAGTTATGGAAGCTACTAAACACATGGAAGGTTCATATGCTATTGGAGTTATATGTAATGATGAGCCAGAAAAATTAGTAGCTGTAAGAAAAGATAGTCCATTAATAGTTGGATTAGGAGAAAAAGAATATTTCATAGCTTCTGATATCCCAGCAGTTTTAAATCATACAAGAGAAGTTTATCTTTTAGAAGATAAAGAGTTTGTAGTATTAACAAATGATGGAGTTACTCTTTTTGATGAAGAAAAAAATCCAGTAGAAAAAGAAGTTTATCATATAACATGGAATGTTGATGCTGCTGAAAAAGGTGGATATGAAGATTTCATGTTAAAAGAAATTAACGAGCAACCAAAAGCTATAAAAGATACAATGACTTCAAGAATAATGGAAGGAAAAGAAGTAACTTTAGATGATATATCAATAACTAAAGAATATTTAGATAATGTTGATAGAGTATATATAGTTGCTTGTGGAACAGCTTACCATGCTGGAGTTATTGGAAAATACGCTATAGAAAAATTAGTTAGAATACCAGTAGAAGTGGATATAGCTTCAGAATTTAGATATAGAGATGCTGTTATTACAGATAAAACTTTAATAATAGTATTAAGCCAATCAGGAGAAACTGCAGATACTTTAGCAGTTTTAAGAGATGGACAAGCAAAAGGTGCAAGAGTGTTAGCTGTAACTAACGTAGTAGGAAGCTCAGTTTCAAGAGAAGCTAACGATGTATTATATACATGGGCTGGTCCAGAGATAGCTGTTGCATCAACAAAAGCATATGTAACTCAATTAATTGCTATGTACACATTAGCATTACACTTTGCTGAATTAAAAGGAAGCAAATCAGTAGAAGAAATTGAGGAAATCAAAAAAGCAATGCTTGAATTACCAGAAAAAGTTGAAGAAATCCTTAAAAATACAGATTTAATAAAAGAGTTTGCAGTTAAAGCATCTACAGAAAAAGATTTATACTTCTTAGGAAGAGGTATGGATTATGGAGTTGCAATGGAAGGATCATTAAAACTTAAAGAGATCTCTTACATTCACTCAGAGGCTTATGCAGGTGGAGAACTTAAACATGGACCAATAGCTCTTATAGAAAAAGATATTCCAGTAATATCATTATTAACTCAAAGAGAGCTTATGGATAAAATGATAAGTAATGTTCAAGAAGTTGTTACAAGAGGAGCTAACGTTTTAGGGGTTTGCTTTAAAGGTGACATGGAAGAAAGTAAGAGAAAAATGTTTGAGGGATTAATAGAAATACCAGAAACATTAAGCTTATTATCACCAGTTTTAAGTGTTGTACCATTACAATTATTCTCATACTATGTAGCTAAAGCTAAAGGATTTGATGTTGATAAACCACGTAACTTAGCTAAATCAGTAACTGTTGAATAAAAAAAGGGGGATTTTGAATATGAATAATGAGAGTTTATTAAAATTATTAGCAGAATATAAGGAAACTAAAAAGTGCCTTGAAACAGGGTTAAACTGGTTAGAAGAGAAAGACTATGCTAAGGGTAAGTTAGATATAGTAAATGTAATAATAAGAGATTTAGAAGCAGCAATTGGTGCTGAAAGAATTTAATATAAAATTAGCTTAAAATTTTAACCTTATTTATATGTGTTAGGGGTGTTTAAATCATTAAAATAGTATTTAAAATGCTATAAAGTGATTTTAAACACTCCTTATTTTTAGTGAAAAATATATTGAAAAATGATTTTTATTGAAGTATAATACTTTCGCTAAAACCTCATAATTCTGAGGAATAAGCTAATATTAATTAATGAGGTATTTATAGTGGAAAAATTTCAAGAAAATAATATTTTAGAAGATAAAAAAGTATGTATAAATGAAAATGAAGAGGCGTGGAATAAAGAGACATATAATGCTTGGGTAAAGAGATTTGGAACTGCTAAGGAAGCCGCAGAGAAAATTAAATCTATGCCTGAGAAAAAATTAAATGTTTTGTTAGATAAATTTGGAGATGTTAAAGGAAAGAAGATATTTAATCTTATGGGCTCTAATGGAAATAAGGCTGTTGCATTAGCTTTATTAGGGGCAGATGTTACTGTAGTGGATTTCTCAGAAGGAAATAGAAGATATGCTTTAGATTTAGCTGAGGCTTGCGGAGTAAAGATTAACTTCATTCTAAGTGATGTTTTAAAAATGCCTAAAGAAGTTATGAGTGGAGATTATGATATAGTATTTGCAGAGATGGGAATACTTCATTATTTCTCAGATTTATCTCCTTTTATGAATGTTATACATAGTTTATTAAAGGATGGAGGGAAAGCTGTATTAAGAGATTTTCATCCAGTATCAACTAAACTAATAACTTCAAGGGGTTCTACAGCAAAGGTAAGAAAACATAAGGTTACAGGAGATTACTTTGATACTTCATTAGAGGAAAAAGAAGTTGCTTACTCAAAATACTTAGAAAAAGGAGAAGTAGAAAAAGTATTTTTACGTAAGTGGAATTTAGGAGAAATAGTAACTGCTGTTGCCAATACTGGACTTAAGATAGAAAGTTTAACAGAGGAGCCTAATTTATCAAGTGATGTCTTTGATAAAGGGATTCCAAAGACTTTTACAATAGTAGCTAGAAAATAATTTAATAGACTTGGTCGTGTATCAAAATAGATTTTTATAAAACTTACAAACAGTATGAAGAAGTAATTCTCGGAATATGTTTGTAAGTTTTATTATTATATTTTGATACAGCACATTATTTTTTATTATGATGCATTTATACGAAAAGAATATTAAGTGTATTTATATAGTATTGTAATACAGAATATGGTAAAATTATTAAAAGTCTATGAGGAGGAATTTCATATGGATAAGGGAGAGTTAAGAAAAGAAATTAAGCTAAAAAGAGAAAATATAGATAGAAATACTAAGTTAAGGGCTGATGAAAAAATAAGAAAAACTCTTTTGGAAAGTGATATATATAAGAATAGTAAGGTTGTATTTATATATGTAAATATGGACTCTGAAGTAAATACAGTTGAGATAATAAAAGAATTATTAGCTTCAGATAAAAAAGTTGCAGTTCCTAAAGTTATTCCTGTTAGTTTAAAAGAAAGACAAATGAAGGCTTTGAAAATAGATTCACTGCTTCAATTAAATGAAAGTGGTGCCTTTGGAATATTAGAACCAAACATTGAATGTGAAGATATAAGTGAGGAAGTTGATTTAATTATAATACCTGGTTTAGCCTTTGATTTAAAGGGAAATAGATTAGGATATGGGGGAGGATTTTACGATAGATTTTTAAGTAAATACCCTAATAGTAAGAGAGTTGCTTTATGTTATGATTTTCAAGTTTTTGATGAAATTCCACATGAATTCTTCGATGAGAAGGTTGATTTAATAATAAGTGAAGAGAAAATTATTAGTTTAAAAAAATCATAATAGTAAAATAATATTTTTGATAATTTTACTTTATTGATAATAAATTTTACTTATGTCAGAATTATATAAAATATAATTGTGAGGTGGGGTAAACAATGAAATTTGAAGATTTTAAATATGAAAGACCTAATATAGAAAAAGATAGAGAAGATATTAGATCTTTTATAAAAGAGTTAGAAGAAGCAAAGGACTTTAATGGGGCTAAAGAAGTAATAGGAAAAATAAATAAGATAAGAAATAATACATCAACTATGATGGCCTTATCAGAAGTTAGACACACAATAAATACTGAGGATGAATTCTATAATGAAGAAAGTGATTTCTGGGATGAAAATTCTCCTCTTATTGAAGAAGTTAATAATGAATTCTATAAAGCATTATTAAGTTCACCATTTAAAGATCAAATAGGTGATTATTATGGTGAAACTATAATAAAAGAGGCAGAGTATTCTCAAAAGAGTTTTTCAAAAGAAGTAATAGAGGATATGCAACTTGAAAATAAATTAGGTAGTCAATATCAAAAACTTATTGCTTCAGCTAAAATTGAATTTGATGGAGAGGAAAGAACCTTAGCACAATTAGTTCCTTTTGTAACATCAGAGGATAGAGAAGTTAGAAAAAGAGCATCAGAAGCTAAATATAACTTTTTTGTGAAGCATGAAGATGAAATAGATGATATCTTTGATAAACTTGTAAAGGTAAGAACAAAAATAGCTAAAAAGCTTGGTTTTAATAACTTTGTGGAATTAGGCTATGTAAGAATGAGAAGATATGACTATAATAAGGAAATGGTTGAAAACTTCAGAAAACAAGTTGAAGAGTTTATAGTTCCTATAGATAGTAAATTATATGAAAGACAAGCTAAGAGATTAGGACTTGAAACTTTAAAATATTATGATGAAAAATTTGAGTTCTTAAGTGGAAATCCAACTCCAAAGGGAGATTCAAAGTGGATAGTTGAAAATGCAAAGGTAATGTATTCAGAGCTTTCAAAGGAAACTAAAGAATTCTTTGATTTTATGGTTGAGAATGATTTAATGGACTTAGTTGCTAAGAAAGGAAAGGCAGCTGGAGGATATTGTACTAATTTCCCTAACTATAAAGCTCCATTTATATTCTCAAACTTTAATGGAACAGCTGGGGATGTAGATGTATTAACTCACGAGGCTGGCCATGCATTCCAAAACTTTAGAAGTTCTTGGATAGAAATGCAAGAGTGTCAATGGCCAACTATGGAAAGCTGTGAAATACACTCAATGAGTATGGAATTCTTTACTTGGCCTTGGATGTATTTATTCTTTAAAGAAGATACAGACAAATATAAATTCTATCATTTAGGAGATGCAATTAAATTTATTCCTTATGGAGTAACAGTTGATGAATTCCAACACTTTGTATATGAAAATCCAGAATGTACACCAAAGGAAAGAAAAGATGCATGGAGAAGAATAGAGAAAAAATATCTTCCACATAAAAACTACGATGAATGTGATTTCCTAGAAAGAGGTGGTTGGTGGTTCCAACAAAACCATATATTCTTATCACCATTCTATTACATTGATTATACTTTAGCTCAAATATGTGCACTTCAATTCTGGAAAAAAGATAGAGAAAATCATGAAAAAGCATGGGAAGATTATTTAAATCTATGTAACATAGGTGGAACTAAAACATTCCTAGGCTTACTAAAATATGCTAACTTAAAATCACCATTTGAAAATGGATGTGTTGAAAGTGTAGTAGGAGTAGTGGATGAATACTTAGAAAGCATAGACGACAGCAAATTTTAGTTTTTAAAACAGAGTTTATGATTTATTTAGAGTATGATTAAGTAAGTTTATTATGAATATAGATTAAACTTATCAAAATTAATAATAACTATAAAATATTATTAATCTTATTTAGTATAGATTTGTTTGCTTAATATTTTAAATTAATATTTCTTTTAAAATAAAAAAACTTGGAGTATTCCTTATGGATTTCATAGGAATACATCCAAGTTATTTTTTGATTATAAATCAAGATGTTATTAATATAATCTTATTAAAAATATAAATAGTATGGAGAGGATATATGTATGAACTTTAGAATTTAAGTAATCATGGAAAGAAATTTGCGTTAAGAAGATTGAATGTTCGACGCGAAGCTAGTTTTCAATCTTTAGTAAATTTCTTGGAATGATTACTATAAATTCTTAGTGAAATACATTAATCCTCGGAATATATTTATATTTTAGTTAATTAGGCTTTGTATTTTCTTAGTTTTCTCTGTTAGCTATTTCAAGAACTATTCTGTTTACGAAGTCAGCTAAAGGCATAGCACCTTCCTCACCGTTCTTTCTGCTTCTTACAGAAACTTCTTTGTTTTCAGCTTCTTTTTCTCCAACAACTAAGATGTAAGGAGTTCTTTCTAATCTAGCTTCTCTTATTTTATAACCGATTTTTTCAGCTCTGTGGTCAGCTTCAACTCTAACTCCTCTTCTTCTTAATTCTTCAACAACTTCATTTGCATAATCAGCATATTTATCTGATAAAGGAAGAACTTTAGCTTGAACTGGAGCTATCCAAGTTGGAAGAGCACCTGCATATTTTTCTATAAGCATTGCTAGTGTTCTTTCATAACATCCAATTGAACTTCTGTGAATGATGTAAGGACGTTTCTTTTCTCCATCTTTATCGATGTAGTACATTCCAAATCTTTCAGCTAAAGCGAAGTCTATTTGGATAGTGATGATTGTATCTTCTTTTCCATGAACATTCTTGAATTGGATATCAAGTTTTGGACCATAGAAAGCAGCTTCATCATCAGCTTCAGTAAAGTCTATATTTAAGTGGTTTAATATTTCTCTCATTATATTTTGAGTATTTTCCCAAGCTTCAGGATCATTGATGTATTTCTCAGTATTGTTTGGATCCCATTTTGAGAATCTGTAAGTAATATCATCAGCAATTCCTAAAGTTTCCATAACATATTTAACTAAGTCAACAGTGTTTTTAAATTCATCTTCTAATTGCTCTGGAGTACATACTATGTGTCCATCAGCAAGAGTGAATTGTCTTACTCTTATAAGACCGTGCATTTCTCCTGAAGATTCATTTCTAAATAGAGTAGAAGTTTCAGCAAATCTTACTGGTAAGTCTCTATAACTGTGTTGAGTTGAGTTATATATTGCGTATTGGAATGGGCAAGTCATTGGTCTTAAAGCAAATACTTCACTATCTTTTTCCTCATCACCTAAAACGAACATACCATCTTTATAGTGATCCCAGTGTCCTGAAATTTTGTAAAGGTCACTTTTAGCCATTAAAGGAGTTTTAGTTAAAACATAGCCTCTTCTTTGTTCTTCGTCTTCTATCCATCTTTGAAGAGTTTGGATTATTCTAGCTCCTTTTGGCATTAATAATGGAAGTCCTTGACCTACATTTTCATCAGTAGTAAAGATTCCAAGCTCTCTACCTAATTTATTATGGTCTCTTTTCTTAGCTTCTTCTAAAGCTTCTAAATAAGCATCTAATTCTGATTTCTTAGGGAAAGCAGTTCCATATACTCTTGAAAGCATTTTGTTCTTTTCGTCACCTTTCCAGTAAGCACCAGTAGATCTTAATAATTTAACTGCTTTTATTGGTTTAACAGCCATTAAGTGAGGTCCTGCACAAAGGTCAACAAAATCACCTATTTGGTAGAATGAAATTACTTCACCTTCTGGAAGATCATTTATAAGTTCAACTTTGTAAGGTTCATCCTTCATAAGTTCTAAAGCTTCGTTTCTAGGAAGTTCAAATCTTTTTATTTCAGGATTTTCTTTTATTATTTTTTTCATCTCTTCTTCTAATTTGTTTAATTGGTCAGCAGAGAATGGTTTTTCAGTATCAAAATCATAATAGAAACCATTATCTATTGATGGTCCTATAGCTAATTTATCTTGAGGGAATAATTTTTTAACTGCAGCTGCTAATACATGAGAAGCAGTGTGGTTAAAAGCATGTTGACCTTCTTTAGAATCAAAAGTACAGATTTCTAATGAAGAATCTTCATTAACTATAAATCTTAAGTCCTCAACTTTTCCGTTTAATATACCACAACAAGCATTTCTAGCTAGTCCTTGGCTTATGCTTTGAGCTATTTCAAAAATTGATAGTCCAGCTTCAACTTCTTTTATTGAACCATCTTTAAGTGTAATTTTTATCATATTAATTTCTCCTTTCAAAATAAATTTCTTTTAATTTTCATTCATATAAAATAAAAACTCTCATCCCTCTTCTAAATATAGAAAAGGGACGAGAGTGTATATTCCCGTGGTTCCACCCAAATTGTACTTTAATAATTAAAAATAAAGTACCACTTAAAATTAATCGTAACGTGATTATGACGGACTGGATTAGAGTCACTCAGAGGTAGTCTTCAACTAATTCCATTTAAAAGTACTTACAGCTACTGTACCTTCTCTCTGAAAATGTACCAAAGTTTACTCGTCTCTTCATTGTGTTAATAAATTTATAATATTTACTTTAGATTATAAGTTTATTATTTTTGTATGTCAATGGATAAAATAAAAATAAATTCTAATTGGAATATAAGATATTATAAGGGTTTAGGTGGAAATAAGTTCTCAATATTATAAATTTTAATTCAAAAAAATTACTAAGTTAATTAAAGTTTTTAGAAAATAATTTGCAAAAAAATCTTGAAATAGAATTTGAAAAATATTATAATAAAAACATAGTTTTGCAGGTGTGGCGGAATTGGCAGACGCACTAGACTTAGGATCTAGCGCCTACGGCGTGGGGGTTCGACTCCCTTCACCTGCACCACTTATGCGGGTGTAGTTCAATGGTAGAACACCAGCCTTCCAAGCTGGATACCCGGGTTCGATTCCCGGTACCCGCTCCAAATTAATATAAAAATACGCGGGAGTGACTCAATGGTAGAGTGTCACCTTGCCAAGGTGAAAGTTGCGGGTTCGAGTCCCGTCTTCCGCTCCATTTATGCGGGTGTAGTTCAATGGTAGAACACCAGCCTTCCAAGCTGGATACCCGGGTTCGATTCCCGGTACCCGCTCCATTTTAAAAAATATAATATGCACCATTAGCTCAGTTGGTAGAGCACCTGACTCTTAATCAGGGAGTCCAGGGTTCGAATCCCTGATGGTGCACCAAGCATCGATTTATAATCGATGCTTTTTTGTTTTTAGAGATTTTTTGGGAAGACTTCATAATTTTATTGAAGTCTTTTTTTTATTAAAATTAAATAAAGAAGTATTTCTTTTATAACTCTTAAATTCTAAACATATTAATATTCTTTAATTAATAAACATATAAGGGGATATTATTAATTAAATAGTAACCTATAAAAGATTTAAGTATTTTATAAAAATTTAGTTTTTAATAAATATTAATTTTTTAGGTAAAAAGGTATATAAACTAAAGTTAGAAGGAAATAAGAAAGAGGGTATTAGAATGATTGAAGGAGATAAGGGGCTAAATATTGTTTTTACTGGAGATAGCATAACTCATGGGCCACTTCATACTAAAGGATATAGAAGTTATACAGAACACTTTAGAGAAAGATTAAAAGAAAAGTTTAAAAACAATATTGTTAAAGAGAATATTATAATTTTTAATACAGGTGTTTCAGGAGCTACAACTAGAGATATAATAAGAGATTTTAATATCTGTGTAGATATATGTGACCCTGATATTGTTTTTATAATGCTTGGAATGAATGATTCATCAAATGAAATTGTTCCTTTAGAAGAATATAGAAAAAATATATTAGAACTTATTAATAAAGTTAGAGGAATTGGAGCAATACCAATCCTTCAAACAAGTAACATAATAAAAATGGATTTAAGTAGGAAAAGTCTTAAATTTTATATGGATATTCTTAGAGAGGTTGCTAGAGGAAATGATGTAATGTTAATAGATCATTATAGTCATTGGGAGGACTTAGAAAAAGAAAATTCTAATATTAAAAATGAGCTTCTTAGTGATTTGATACATCCTAATGAAAAGGGGCATTTAGAAATAGTTAAATTTATTTTTAAGGAGTTAGATATTTTTGAAGAAGAAAGTTATACATGTAATTTAAGTTATCCAATAAAAGCAGAAAATTATCTTCAAAGAAAAGTTGATAATAAGTGTAACAAAGAAATTCTTAATACCATAAGTAATAAAAATCCTTCACAAGAAGAATTAGTTAAATATACTAAAGAAAATTTAAATGATAATTTAGAAGCTATAACAAATTTAATAAATGAAGATGAAAAGGGTATATGGGTGTTTTTAGGGGATGGATATACAAATGGTACAGGAGATACCTTTGGTTATAAAAATTATGTTGAATATGTGGAAGAGAGAATTAGATGGGAATTAAATGATGGATGTATAAATAAAAGGGAAAAATTTATGATTAATTTTGGTACAGAAAAAGTTAATTCAGAATATTTAATGAATAACTTCGAAGATTTAGTATCAAAATATAATCCTAAAGCTGTTTTTATTATGATTGGAGGAAATGAAAAAATTAATCCAGAGGAATTTAAACATAATTTAGTTAATATAGTAAGCAAGGTTAAAAATATAAACTCAATACCTATATTACAAAGTCCAATAAAAAATGGAAGAGATATAGAAGGGTATGTAAAAGTTATAAGAGAGGTTTCTAAGGAAGAGGAAATATTCTTAATAGATCATTATGAGTATTGGGATAGGTTAAGCAAAGTTCAAAAAGAGCTTATAGAATTATGGTTAGTAGAAGGAAGAGCAAATCATAGGGGACATTTAGAAATAGCTAAGAAAATTTTTAAGGATTTAAGAATATATGATCATAATAGTTTAATATGTGGTTTTACCATAGAAAAATTTTAGTATATTAATTAATAAAAATAAAGCTGCATCAAAACTGAAGTAGCTTTGATACAGCTTTCTATATACAACTTATTGCTTTTTGCAATATGAAATCTTCTATATATTCTTCTGAATAAACTTTTCTTCCCATGAGATTAAATATTAAATCATCACTAGAGTATCCTTCTTTATAAAGTTTTAGATTCTTAGTTAATTTTTTTAAAGAACCAGGGGTAAGACCTAACATGATTTTTATGTCATTACCAGTATAAAAACTTTTTATAAAGAGTTCTCTTAGGTTGTTTTGCATTTCAAGTTTATAATTTAAATCTATAACTTTGTCTCTATGTGGGCCTATTTTAGACCTGTGATGTTTTTTACACAAATACTTGTAATTAAGTTTAAAATCTAAACCGCCTTCTGACCTATGAACTATGTGATGAACATCTGCATAATCACCACAAATTTCACAATAATAAGACATATAATCCTCCTTAACATTTTAATACCCATTTATAGTAATAAAATAGCATAAAAAAACAGTTTAATCAATATAACGGAGCTTTTCAGATAAAGATTAAGGTATACAAAGGAATTTAGTATTTTTTACACTTTGCTGTTAAAAAAAGTTAGCAATATAATTAAAATATAAAGGATATGAGGGGGTTTTGAGATGCATAACTTATTTCATAGAAGATCAAAGATAGAAGAAAATCCCGAGAAATTTTGGAGGGAATTAATAACAAAAAATGAAACCCTAAAAGGAAGAATGTTTAAGGATGAACCTATAACTGAAGATACGAAATACCTACATTATGTAATATTCAATAGAAAAGTTGGATTTCAAAATGTTTGGGTTATGGTACCTAACTTTAACAGATTAATAGAATTTATAGAGTATGTATTTATGCCAGAAGCATACTATAAATGGGTTGAAGGGAAAAAGAAATTAATAACTCATATACCTTCAATTGATGTAGAAAAAATAATTTCTATGATAAATCGAAAATCAACAGAAGAAGAAAAAGAAAAAATGAAAAATGACATTGTAGCATTAAGAAAATTAAAAGGGTTAAGTGCTGATAATGGAATGAGGAAAATAAAAATATTCTGTAGTAGATTTAATAATAACTGGCTTGGAAATGATGATGAGTTTTTATACTTAAAAGCTTTTGGCAGTGCTGAAGAGCTAGGAAAGTTTGTAGTAGAAACTAATCTTCAAACAGATAGTGAGGATTCATATGAAAAAACTATAGGAATGACTACAGAAGAATGGTTTAAAGTTTGTGAAAATGCTCATAAGAATAAAGAAGATGAGGAAAAATTTAAAAAAGTTTTATTTAAACACTTAGAAGATATTGTATAAAATTAAATTTTCTTGATATTTTAAAATTGAAATCGCTTAGTATTAATAAAAATATAAAATAAATTGAAAAAAATGTTGACATTTTTTTAATAACTATGTATAATAATTTTTGTTGATTCAAGTTTGTATCTTTAGCTCAGCTGGATAGAGCAACGGCCTTCTAAGCCGTGGGTCAGGGGTTCGAATCCCTTAAGGTACACCATACTGGGATATCGCCAAGCGGTAAGGCAACGGACTTTGACTCCGTCATTCGCAGGTTCGAATCCTGCTATCCCAGCCAGTTTTTTAACTTGGTTTAAAAACTTGACAGCATATTAACAGTATGTTAATATATAAACATACTAAGCGGGTGTAGTTCAATGGTAGAACACCAGCCTTCCAAGCTGGATACCCGGGTTCGATTCCCGGTACCCGCTCCATTTTTTAAAGTTTTACTGTAAAATTATTTTAAAAAATACAATATGCACCATTAGCTCAGTTGGTAGAGCACCTGACTCTTAATCAGGGAGTCCAGGGTTCGAATCCCTGATGGTGCACCAAGCATCGTTTTATAAGCGATGCTTTTTTTATTTTACATAAAAGTATGGATACATTTGATATAAAAAAATTAAATTAATATAATACTAGGTAATAAGAATTTTATTTAAAAGCAGATTTTTAAGGGGAGATAGAAATGAAACCTATGAATAAGATTGCTGCTATTCATGATATTTCATGCTATGGGAGGGCAGCATTAGCAACAATAATACCTATATTATCTTCAATGGGAAATCAAGTATGTCCACTTCCAACAGCAGTATTGTCAACACACACAGATGGATTTGGAAAACCAGCAATTAGAGATTTAAGTGATTTTATATATGAAACCAAAGATCATTGGAAAAGACTTAACTTAAATTTTCAATGCATATATAGTGGATATTTAGCTGATCCTAATCAAGTTAAATTTGTTGAAAGATTTATAGAAGATTTTAAGGAAGAGAATACTTTAGTAGTTATAGATCCTGTTATGGCTGATAATGGTAAGCTTTATGATGGCATGAGTGAAAAAATGATTGAAGAAATGAGAACTTTAATAAAAAGTGCAGATATAATCACTCCAAATATTACAGAAGCTTCTTTTCTTTTAGGAAAAGAATATAAAGAATCTCTAAATGAAGATGAGATAAAAGAGTATTTAGTAGGGCTAGGAGATTTAGGACCTAAAATAAGTATAATAACAAGTGTAGCAAGTTCAAGAGGAAATGAATATATTGATACTGTACTCTATGATAGAGAAGAAAAAATGTTTTACACCTATTCTCATAAAAGAATAAATGCTTTTTATTGTGGAACAGGTGATGCTTTTGCTTCATTGCTAATAGGATGGATATTAAGAGGGGAAAGTATTGAAAAAGCATTGGAGAAGTCATGTAATTTTATTGCAGAAGCTATAGAATATAGCGAAAAGTTTGATTATCCTCCAAATGAAGGAATATTACTTGAAAGTTTGTTATATAAATTAATAAGTAAATAAATTATTAAAGTCAAAAAAATAAATTGACAAAGTAATTTTAGAATGATACTATTAAAAAAACAAAATTTAATAAATCTTATCAAGAGAGGTGGAGGGACTGGCCCTGTGAAACCCAGCAACCGGTAATTCTTTGCGGTTAAAACAATGCTGATTTTAAAATGAGAAAAATCAGTAGTAATTTCCTATGCAAAGATTTATAGCGGTGCTAAATCCTGCGGTAGAAACTGAGAGATAAGAAAGAGAGTCTGTAAGAATAATAACTTCTATCCTAGGATAGGAGTTTTTTTATTTTGTAGGATAAAGGATAGATTTATTAAATAGATTAGGAGGAGAGAAAATGAAAAAAGGAAAGTTTTCAGCATTATTACCATTAATAATTTTTGTATCGATTTATTTGGGAACTTCATTAGTAATGAAAGATTTCTACTCTGTATCTGTTTTAGTTCCAGGAATAATTGCAGTTCTAGTTGGGATATTCATGAATAGAAAAAGAGGACTTGAAAAGAACATAGAGATATTTTGTAAGGGGGCTGGTAATAGCAATATAATTTTAATGTGTTTAATCTTTATATTAGCTGGTGCCTTCGCAGAGGTTGCTAAGAATATGGGGGCTGTAGAATCTACAGTAAATTTAGGGATAACAATATTACCTAAAAATATATTAGTAGCAGGAATATTTATAATATCATCATTTATAGCTATATCTTTAGGAACATCAATGGGAACAATAGCTGCTATAGTTCCAATAGCAATGGGAATTTCAGATAAGACTAATATAGCATTACCACTTATAGTTGGGGCAGTAGTAGGTGGAGCTATGTTTGGGGATAATCTATCAATGATTTCTGATACAACAATAGCAGCAACAAAAACTCAAGGATGTGAAATGAAGGATAAGTTTAAAATAAACTTTAAGGTTATATTACCAGCTGCTATCTTAGTAATTGTAATATATACATTCTTAGGAAGTGGGGCTAATACATCAGTAGGTCAATATGATTATAATTTTATTAAGATTATTCCTTACTTAGGTATTTTAATAGCTGCATTAATGGGGGCTAATGTAATTGCTATATTATCAGGTGGAATAGTATTAGCTGGAGCAATTGGATTCTTCACAGGATCTTTAGATTTAAAGACTTTCTTTACTTCAATATCAACTGGTATAGGGGGAATGAGTGAACTTATATTAATTTCAATAATAATTGGGGGAATTGTTGAAATAATAAAAGAAAATGGTGGTATAGATTATGTATTAAACTTAGTTACTAAGAGAATCAATGGCAAAAAAGGGGCTGAATTTGGTATTGGATTATTAGTAAGCTTAGTTGATGCATGTACTGCAAATAATACTATTGCTATAGTTACAGTTGGACCTTTAGCAAAGGATATTTCAGATGAATATAACTTAGATTCAAAAAGAATTGCAGGAATATTAGATATGTTCTCTTGTGCAGTTCAGGGAATAATTCCATATGGAGCACAATTAATGTCAGCGGCGGCTTTAACTGGATTAAGTTCATTTGAAATAATGAAATTTTTATTCTATCCATATTTAATGGGTATAAGTGCAATAGCATTCATAGCATTTTTCCAAAAGAAAGAAAGTGCTGAAAAAAGTGGGGAGTTAAATGCTATAGCAGTTGAATAAAATATTAAAAAGCAATAAGCATTAAAAAGGGGATTTATATAAAAGGGGTTTAATAAATTTTAGTATAAAGTAAAAAAAGATAGGCTATAGAAAATAAAACTTACAAACAATATGAAGAGGATATTTAATAATTCTCAAAATATGTTTGTAAGTTTTATTAACTAGGCCTATTTTTTTATTTTATTAAAAGACAAATGCTTTGAGATGAAATTCCTTCTCCAGAACCAGTAAAACCAAGTCCTTCCTCAGTAGTTGCTTTAACATTTATTTGATCTAAGTCTATATTTAATGCTTTAGCTATATTTTCTCTCATAGTAGGTATATGAGGAGCCATTTTTGGTCTTTGAGCTATTATAGTTGCATCTATATTTGATATTTTGTAGTTATTTTTATTTAAAAGTTCACCTACAAATTCTAGAAGTTTTATGCTATCAGCACCTTTATATTTAGGATCTGTATCTGGAAAATGCTTTCCTATATCTCCTAAAGCCGCTGCTCCTAAAAGTGAATCCATTATTGCGTGTAATAATACATCTGCATCTGAATGGCCTAAAAGTCCTTTTTCATAAGGAATTTTTACTCCACCTAATATTAAATCTCTATTTTCAACTAATTTATGAACATCATATCCCATTCCTATTCTCATTTTTATCACCTCTTAGATTTATTTTTTCAATGAAAATTTATTTTTATGGTTTAATTATATATAATTCTGTTATGTTATCAAAGCATCAATATCTATTAAAGAAAATTAAACTTAATTGTAACAAAAATATAGCTTTATAAGATTAAAATCTTTATATGTTTTAATTATGTAAAAGATGTATTTATAATATAAAATTTTATATAGATATCATGGGGGCTATGGTATAATAAATTGAGATTTAATTAAAGAGAATAGCTTATAATAATTGATTAGAAATAATTTTAGTATGTAGTAATATTATTAGAAGCTTTATGTAAAAGGGATTTAAATAGAAAGGGTGAATTGAGAAGTGTGGGGAAAAATTAGAAATGTATTAGGTATTCTTTTAATAGTGGCAGGAGTATCACTTATTGGAGTAACTATTTGGATGAAATATGATACTTATAGACAGCAGCAAGCTGTTTTAGATAGTTTTAGAAATTTACAGTTTGATGTTCCAGAGGGTGAAAAGAAAGATACTGATGTGTTAGAAGAAAATACTAAGGAAAATACTAAAGAAAATAGCGATGAAAAGAATAAAGCTGATAAGGTTGAAGTTGAAAAAGACAAAAAGCCAGAAAAAGCACAACTTGAAGAGGGAAAAGGAATTGGTATTTTAAATATTCCAAAGATAAACTTAGAAATAGGTATAATAGAAGGCGTTAGCTATGAAGATATAAAGTATGTAGTAGGTCATTTTCCAGGGTCACCAATGCCAGGAGAAAAAGGTAATTTCTCCATAGCAGGACATAGAATATCATATTTTGGACAAGCTTTTAAGGATATTGATAAGCTTGAAAAAGGGGATAAAGTCAAAGTTACTTACAATGGAAAAGAATATACTTATGAAGTAACTGATATGTATGAGGTTACTCCAAATGAAACTGAGGCTTTAAATCCAACAAAAGATGCTACTATAACTATAGTTACATGTACAACTGACGCTAAAAATAGGGTTATAGTAAAAGGAAAGTTAGTGGAATAAGACTGGGTTTTTGCCTTAGTCTTATTTTTTATAAAATATACATAAAGGAGTGTCGCTTGAGTGAGTGAAGTAACTTTTAGAAAAGATAAATATATGTTTTCTACTAGAAATATAAAGAAAAATCTAGATAAAAACATATTGAAAAAAGAAATAAGTACTTTCATAAAAGAGCTTAGAAAATTTAAAGTTGATTTAAAAAGTCTTTCAAGTGAAGAATTTAATCTTGAGGAAAGAAATTTAATTCTTAATATAGCCTATTTTCTAGTAGATGAAGAAGTGTTATTAAGAAAGATAATAAATAGAAGAGAGTTAAAAACAAAGGTCATAGCTAAAAAAACAGGATTTAGTAATGAAAAGATTATAAGTTGGTCAAATTATTTAATAGCGTATTTAATTTTATTATATAATGCAGATTATACAAATTTAGCTATGTATTTAAATATAAATTTTAAGGACTTAGAAAACTTAGCTGTTATAAAGGGTACAAAAGGGGAAGAGGTTGTTCATAAAGGATTAGTTATGTTAGAAGGTAAAAAGAGTACCATAATATTAACTAAAGAAGGACAATTTATAAGAATAAAAACAAGATGTGAAAATAAAGTTGGAGAAGAATTATCAGGAAAAGAGAAGAAAACTTTAAGACATTACAAGACCTTAATAGTTAGCGTGGCTTTAATTGCATTTGTCCTTATAGGAAGTGTTACTTTTCTTTATAAACAACAGGAAACTACCATATTAATTCAAGGAACATCAAAGGTTAAAATTGGATTGAATAGGTTTGATAGAATAGTTTATAGTTATTCTCCAACAGAAAAGGGAACTATATTAATAACAGAACTAAAATTAGAAAACAAGAAATTTGAAGATGGTATGATCTCAATTTTAAAAGGTTTTGAAGAAGAGGATATGCTTCCTCCTAATAGAATTGTGGATGTTTATATAACTGGAAAAATGGTAGACACTGTAGATTTAAATAAGGTTACAGAATATGTTGAGAGTGTAAATAAGGATGATAATGCAAAGAATAATTTTAGAATAAAAATAAATAATTCAGGATATGAGAAGAAAAATTAATTAAGGAAAGGATTATTTATAGTGAGAAAAGCATCAAAAAATAACAATAGAAGAGATAAGAGTTTATCTAATAAAAAGTTTAAGAGTGAAGATAAAAATTTAAATAAAACTAATAAAAATAATAAACAAAAAGTAGCTAAAAAGGCTTCAGTAAAAAATACTATTATAGTATCAAATAAAAATGAAATAAGAGATAAAGTTAGATTAAATAAATATATAAGTGAAACAGGATTTTGCTCAAGGAGAGAGGCTGATAAGCTTATAGAACAAGGAAGAGTTAAGATAGATGGGCTAAAGGCTACAACTGGTATGAAGGTTTCTAAGGGGCAAAGTGTATCTATTGATGGAAAACCTCTAAAGGTTGAAAATGAACTAGTTTATATAGCTTTAAATAAGCCTGTTGGAATAACTTGTACTACTGAGAGCAAGATAAAAGGTAATATAGTTGACTTTATAAATCATGAAAAAAGAATTTTCCCAATAGGAAGACTAGATAAGGATTCTCAAGGATTAATATTTATGACTAATGATGGTGATATAGTTAATAAGATATTAAGAGCTGGGAATAATCATGAAAAAGAATATATTGTCACTGTAAATAAGTCTATAACTGATGAGTTTATAAAAGGAATGAGCAATGGAGTGCCTATACTAGGAACAGTTACTAAGAAATGCTTAGTTAAGAAAGAAAGCAAAAACTCATTTAGAATAATACTAACTCAAGGGTTAAATAGACAGATAAGAAGAATGTGTGAGTATTTTGGATATGAGGTCAAAAAATTAGAGAGAATAAGAATAATGAATGTTAGCCTAGGAAACCTAAAGATAGGATCTTGGAGATACTTAACTAAGAAAGAATTAGCTGAAATAAACAGGTTAACAGAAAACTCTTCAAAGACTGAAGAGGCTTCAATTTAATAATTAAGTGATATATATCAAAAGTTAATAATAAAACTTACAAACATATTCCGAGAATTACTAGATTTCGCTAAGAATTTATAATCATTACTCCAAAGATATTACTAAAGCTTCGAACAGTCTCAGCTTTTTAACGTAATATCTTCTCCGTAATGATTTAAATTCTAAAGCTCATCTAGATATTCTCTTCATACTGTTTGTAAGTTTTATTAAAACATGTCTTGATATAGAATTTAAACTTTTACTTTACTTATACAAAGATAATGCTTTTTCGATAAAGGTCATTATCTTTTTTTCGTATAGAATTTTATTAACTTCTAAGGCTTCAGCATGTTTGGCACCTTCAACTAAGTAGAGTTCTTTATAGCCTTTAGTTTTAGCTTTGTATAAATCTACTGCCATATACCATGGTACAAAATAATCTTCTTTTCCATGTATAAACATCATTGGTAGTGATGTTGAAGATACTATATCTATAGGTACTATTTTTTTCATAGAAAATTTAGCTTTAGTTTTCATAAAGAAGTTTGCAAATATAAGGCTTGGACGAAGAATTTTTCTAACAAGTCTATTTTTATATGCATGTGTTATTTGAAATCCTATAAGTTCGTGAAAGTTAGAGTAACCACAATCTTCAATTACAAATTTTATGGAATCATTTAGAGGAATAGTCTCCATAACTGTTCCTGCCCCCATTGATTCACCATGAAGACCTAGAATTATATCATTGCCAAATCTAGATTTTAAATATTCTATCCACATGTTTACATCATATTTTTCGTAAAAACCATATGTGGAATATTTTCCTTCGCTTTTTCCATGTCTTCTTTGATTTACTATAAGAACATTAAATCCATTTTTATAGAATATATCAAAATATTTTAAAGAACCAACATAACAAATAGAAACCCCATGGACTAATACTATAAATTTATTTGTAGGATTTTCATTCATTATAAGTGTTGAGGTTAGATTAAGACCATCAAAGGATTTTAAAGTAATATCTTCCTTAGAAGCAGAATTATATAAGGCTTCGTCAAAAAGATTATTTTCTACATATCTAGTATAACTTTTCTCTATATCGTGAAGTTCTCTAGTTACAGTAGATTTAAATATATATAGACCTGTTGCTAAAAAAAAGACAATAACTATAATAGCAATAATTATCAATATAATAAGATAGGTCACTTATATCACTCCAATCAGCTTTTAATAGATTTTATTTATACATTATACATAATTATAACACTTAAGAGAAAAATAAAATTAGCCAAATATAAAGTGGAGGTTTATTTTATGAAATTTAAAAAAATTTTTTTATGCCTTATGTCATTACTTCTTATTTTTTCTACTGTAGTTTTAGGAGAAGAAATAAATAAAATAGAAGTTATAGAAAAATCTATAGAAGAAAATACTGACAAGTATGAAATTAAAGTTAAATATCCATCAATTCAAGGTGGAGAAAAAGAGGTTACAGATAAAATAAATAAAACTATAGAGGATTATACTTTAAATTGGATAAATGACATTAAGTTATTAGGAGAAGAGTACAGCAAAGAATATGAGAAGGCAGGAAAAGAAATGCCTAAAATGGAGGCATATAGTCTTTTTGAAGCATTTAATACAGATGAAGTAATTAGTTTACCTGTTTCATATTATCAATATACTGGTGGAGCTCATGGATTAACGACTAAAGTAAGTTATAATTATAATCTTAAAACAGGAAAAGAGCTTAGACTAAAAGATTTATTTAAAGAAGGATTTGACTATAAAAGTATAATTGATAAAAAGGTAAGAGAGGATATTGAAAAAGAGAAGGAGCTTTATTTTGATAATGGAGCTTTGTTTAAGGGAGTTAATGAAAATCAAGCCTATTATTTAAATAGAGATGGAATTATAGTGTATTTTCAGCAGTATGAAATAGCTCCATACTCTTCAGGTATTAGAGAATTTAAAATTCCTTATGGAGAATTAAAGGAAGGATTAATTTATAAATTAGGAAATTAATATTAAGAGCGTGTATCAAAGTATATTTATTATTAAATTTTTATACACGCTTTTTGTGATTAAATTTAAAAGGATATATTTTATTATTAAATAAAATAGAGATATAATAAATTAAAAAAGGAATTGGAATAATGAGGGAGGGGAAATTCTATGGAAACCTTAAGAGAAAAAATAAATAAACAGAGAGAATATTTTAGTACAGGTGAAACTAAGGATATAAATTTTAGAATAGAGAAACTAAAGAAGTTAAGAGATGTTTTAAAAAGTGAGGAAGAGAAAGTCTTTGAAGCCTTAAAAAAAGACTTAATGAAATCTAGCTTTGAATCCTATGTTACAGAAGTGGCAATGGTATATGATGAAATAAATATGCACATTAAAAATATAAAAAAATGGAGCAAAAAAAGAAGAGTAAAAACTCCATTAGTACAATTCCCAGCAAAAAGTTTTATACAGTTAGAACCTTATGGAGTTGTTTTAATAATAGGTCCTTTTAATTATCCTTTTATGCTTACAATGGATCCTTTAATTGGAGCAATAGCAGCTGGGAACACAGCAGTTATAAAGCCATCTGAATCAGCACCAGAGACATCTAAAATTCTTAAAGAAATATTAGAAAAAGTATTTGATGAAAAGTATGTTCTTCATGTTAATCCAGAAAGGGGAAAAGAAGTTGTAGAAGAACTTTTAAAAGAAAAATTTGATTATATTTTCTTTACTGGAAGTGCTACTGTAGGAAAAATAGTAATGAAGGCAGCTTCTCAATATTTAACCCCTGTAACTTTAGAACTTGGAGGAAAAAGTCCTTGTATTATTGATAAGGATTGTAAGTTAGAATTAGCAGCAAGAAGAATAGTTTGGGGAAAATTATTGAATTCAGGACAAACCTGTGTTGCACCAGATTATTTATATGTTCATAAGGATATTGAAGAAGAATTTATAAAAAAATTAGAGGAAGAAATAAAAAATCAATTTGGAGATAATCCTTTAGAATCTGAAGATTATTCTAAAATGGTAAATGAAAGAGAATTTAATAGAGTACTTTCATATATAGATAAAGAAAAATTAGTTTTTGGAGGAAATTATAATAGAAAAACTTTTCAAATAGAACCAACCATATTAAAAAATGTAACTTGGAATGATCCTGTTATGGAAAGAGAAATTTTTGGGCCTATATTCCCAATTTTACCTTTTGAAGATTTAGATGAAGTAATAAGATTAGTAAATAGTAAGGATAAGCCTTTAGCCATATATTATTTTTCAGAGGATAAAAATAAAATTGAAAAAGTTCTTAATAGTACATCATCAGGAGGAGTAACAATAAATGATACCTTAGTTCACGTATCATCCTCATATTTACCTTTTGGTGGAGTTGGAAATAGTGGTATGGGAGAATATCATGGCAAGTATAGTTTTGACTTATTTTCCAATAAAAAGGGCGTTATGAATAGAAAAACATTCTTAGACTTAAAAATTAGGTATGCTCCTTTCCAAAATAAGTTAACAATTGTTAAAAAAATCATGAAATAAATAAAAAATGAATGAATATGAGTGGATTTGTATGGAAATGATTAAAAAAGTTATGTATAATATACTTAAAGATTGTATATGTTTTCAATGAGCGGATAAAAAGTATTTAAAATAAAGTGTTCAATTTATACTAAAAACATATAACTAAATTAGGAATACAATCTTTGAAAGTTACGTCTATGTACTAATGCCTGTTATTTATAGATGAACTTCTGACAAGCCAATAATGGTATGATAAGCATATTTAAGATTAAGTTTTTAAGCTTTAAGGTTTGGGGGAGCCTTCTAGTACAATTACTATTGAAAATATGAGTAAATTTTATTTTAAACTTAAGAATAAGAAATTGTTCTTACATGAATTTTATAAGCTTCGACGGGGAAGAAGCTAGAATATCTTTCGACTTATGAATAGATATTAGGGTATTTATATTGAGAAATTATTTTTATTATTGAATTTTGAGAGAATTTATTAAGTATGGTCATTTAAAGGGGACGTTATGAGTTTAAATTAAAATTTATACAGTTATATTTATAATATTGGTTTGCGAAAAAAGGTCTAAGTTATACTTAGATCTTTTTTTCTTGAAATTAACCACCTTTTTTGGAATTAAGCCACATAAGAACCCTAGAAAAAAGTTTTTTTAAAATATACAATTAAGTAGAGAAAAAGTTTACAAAGGTATAGGGGGTTTTCACATGAAATATACTTTCCCAGAAAACTTTTGGTGGGGAGCTGCAACTTCAGGACCTCAGTCAGAAGGTAGGTTTAATAAAAAACATGATAATGTATTTGATCACTGGTTCGATATAAATCCAGAGTTATTTCACAATGGTATAGGACCAAATATAGCATCAAATTTTTATAATAGTTACAAAGAAGATTTAGCAATGCTAAAAGAAATTGGGTTAAATTCATTTAGAACTTCAATTCAATGGACAAGGTTAATTAAAGATTTTGAAACTGGTGAACCAGATGAAGATGGAGTAAGATTTTATAATGGTGTAATAGATGAATGTTTAGCAAATGGAATAGATATAATCATGAATTTACATCACTTTGATCTTCCTGTTGAATTATATGATAAATATGGTGGATGGGAATCAAAGCATGTCGTAGAATTATTTGCGAAATTTGCTAAGACTGCCTTTAGTTTATTTGGTGATAGGGTTAAAAAATGGGCTACATTTAATGAACCTATAGTTATTATTGAAGGACAGTTTTTATATAAATGGCATTATCCTTGTATAGTTGATGGAAAAAGAGGGCTTCAAGCTGCCTATAATATAGCATTAGCTTCTGCTAGAGCCATAGAAGAGTATAGAAAATTAGGACAAGATGGAGAAATAGGAATAATAGTTAACTTAACGCCAGCATATCCAAGAAGTGAGTCAAAAAAAGATTTAAGAGCTGCTGAAATTGCCAATGCTTTCTTCAATGAGTTATTCTTAGATCCAGCAACTAAAGGAGAATTTCCTAAGAATTTAGTTGAGGTTTTAGAAAAAGATGGAGTAATGTGGAATTCTACTAAGGAAGAATTAGAGGTTATAAAAAATAATACTGTGGATTTCTTAGGGGTAAACTACTATCAACCAAGAAGAGTTAAAGCTAGAGAAGAGGAATATGGTGGAGAAACATGGGCTCCAGAAAAATATTTTGATAATTATGACATGCCAGGAAAGAGAATGAATCCTCATAGAGGATGGGAAATATATCCTAAGGCAATTTATGATATAGCTAAAAATGTGCAAGATAACTATGGCAACATAAAATGGTTCATTTCAGAAAATGGAATGGGTGTTGAAGGCGAAGAAAAATTCAAAAATGCTGAAGGTATAATTGAAGATGATTATAGAATTGAATTTATAATAGAGCATTTAGAATGGCTTCATAAGGCTATTGAAGAGGGTTCAAATTGTGTGGGATATCACTTATGGACTCCAATAGATTGTTGGTCATGGTTAAATTCATATAAGAATAGATATGGATTTATATCATTAGATTTAGAAACTCAAAAGAAAACTATTAAAAAATCAGGAAGATGGATAAAAGAAGTTTCTAAGAATAATGGTTTTTAAAACTTTGAATTTACTTAGCTTAGATGAGTTCTAAAATAAATTTTCTAAGTTAATATGACTACGCAAAAAGTTTTTTATTATAAAATTATAAATAAAATAAATTAATATGAATAAATGAGGAAAGGCTTTAGTTATGGTATTTTTACTTAAACTAAAGCCTTAAATTTTTTTAATACTCACATAATGGAATATTTTCACATAAAATACACTATAACAATTAACGGAGTTGAAGGCAACATGCTTTACTCATTAATTTTAGCAGGAGGAAAGGGTACTAGACTTTATCCACTTTCAAGAAGTTCAAACCCTAAACAATTTCTTAGCATACACAATAATGGGAAGAGTTTTTTAAGTAATACTGTGGATAGAATTAGACCTATAATCCATAAAGATAATATTTATGTAGTGACAAACCAGGAGTATGAAGACAAAATAAGAGATGAACTTAAAGACATAAGAGAGGAAAATATCTTTACTGAACCTGCTAATAAAGAAACTGCAACCTGTATAGGTCTTTCAGCAGCTAAGCTTTTAAAGAAAGATAAGGATGCAGTTATGATTGTATTGCCTTCAGACCATTATATAGAAGGAGATAAAAGTTATCTTCAAACTCTGGAACAAGCCGTAGAGATTGCGGATAAGAAGAGAGCTATTGTTACCATAGGAATAGAGCCAACTAGACCAGAGACAGGTTATGGCTATATAGAAATGGGCGATAGAGTCAATGGACACATTCCTACCTTCAAGATAGCAAGGTTTACAGAGAAACCTAATTTAGAAGTAGCAAAGGACTTCTTATTAAAGGGGACTTATTTATGGAATAGTGGAATGTTCATATTTAGAGCTGATGTTATATTGAGAGAAATTGAAAAATATATTCCTAAGATGTATAAATGTTTAATGGAGATATATCAACACATTGGAGAAGATGATGAGGAAGAAATAATAAAAGAGCAGTATTCTTTAATTGATGGAATATCTATAGATTTTGGAGTAATGCAAAAAACAAGAAGATCCTTTGTTATAAAATGTGATTTTTCTTGGGATGATATAGGTACTTTCTCAGCTCTAAGTAGATTTTTAGGACCTAATGGAAATAATAGAACTTCAGATAATGTTTTTTTAGAGGAATGTGAGAATTGTTCCGTTTTTGGAAAGGAAAAATTAATAATAGGATTTGGAATAAAAGATCTAGTATTAGTTGATGCAGGAGATGTTATTTTGGTCATGGACAAAGGTAGGGACCAAGAGATTAAGCATCTATTAAATTCTATTAGTGGTAAGAAGGAATTTAAAGAATATCTATAAGTTTATAAACTTATGTAAAAAAAGTCCTATATCATATACTTTAGGTGTATGATATAGGACTTTTTAGTTAATTTTAATATCTATAATTTAGTTAAAAAGACATAAAATTATTTAAAATTTAAATTTAATTAAAATATAACTAATTTTAATCCTTAAAATATGTTATAAAGATATTTTTATGTTATTATAGTAATAATATAAGTTTGAACTTTACGGAGGTATTGTTTTATGAGTGATAGAATTGTAGATTTTAATGAGTTAAAAAATAAGGCAAGAGATAAAGATATAGATAAATTTGAGTCATATATTTATGATTTATATTATTCAGTAGCTCAAGGAAAAATGAGTATGATGGAGCTTTCTAGAGAGATAACTAAATATATGAATGAAAATAATATTTCTCAAGAAAAGTTTTTAAATATTCAAACAGAAATGCTTAAGAGATATGGCTTTGATATGGGTGATATTGAAGGGCAAATGAAAAATTTAGGTATAGATATGAGTAACTTAGGAATTCAAGGTGGAGATTATGAGAATTTAAGAAAAACTTTGAGTTTTCAAGAGAAGTATAAGGGAAAAGTAAAAACATCTACTGTTACTACATATTTTATTAAAAACGAAAAAAATGATATTGAGTTAATTTTAGAAAATAATAAAGTTCTTATAACTAGTCCTAAAAATATAGATGTTCAGGATAGTGAATTAAATGAGTTCTTATGTTCATACAAAAAAACTCTTTCAGATGATCTTTTAGATATAAGAATTTGTGAAAATGTAGGACAATATAATTATTAATTTGTATTTTATAAGCTAGGAATTGAAGTTTTTCATTCCTAGCTTTTTAATTTTAGGCACTTTTATTTTTTATAGAAAAATAGTTTTTTTTAAAATTAAAATTTATTTTAAATAGAGTAAATATTAAAATAAATCTTATTTTAAGCATTACGAGATAAAAAAGCAAAATTGGAATATAAATAATAATTATCTTTAAAATGTAATAATTTTAAGAATTAAATAGGTGAATTGGGTTAAAACTGTAGAGGAGGAAGCATTTCATACAATAAATAAACCGTTTATTAATAATTAATTAATAAATTTAAGGTGTTTTTGTAATATACTTTTAATTGATATGAAATATCATATTAATAAGAAACTTTTTTAAAGAGATTAGAGGTAATAAATTATGTTAATGAACACTCATATTCTTATTGCACAAAATATATTGAGAGATGTTGACGTAGATTTTAAAATAAGTGATAAAAACTTTATATATGGAAATGTAAAACCTGATATGGTTTCAAAATATAAATTAAAGAAGCATTATTTAGATGAATCTTTTGATATGATAGTTAATAAGATAAAAAAATTAGCATCACTTAGTATGTATGATTTTAAAAAGAAATTTTCAGTTAGTAGATTTAGTCAGGAACTAGGAGTTATATGTCACTTTATATGTGATTTTTTCTGTATTCCTCATAGTGAAAGATGGGAATTTAAGCATAGTATGAATAAACATGTTAAATACGAAAAAGAGTTAGCTAGTTTTGCTAAAACATATACTCCATCACAGGATGATTTTAAAATATGGGGTAATATGTCTGTGAAGTTTTTCTTAGAAGAAGCTCATAAGCTATATAGAAAAAGAGAAAGTTATGAGAATGATATGCAGTATGCATACTTTGCATGTAGAAGTATAGTTAAATATATAAGTGATTGCATAGCTAGAAATACAAAGGCAGTCTATTCTGAAGCTATAGCTTAATACAAATATTTCCTTTAGATGATAAAATATGTTAAAATCAATTATATATATTGATTAAAGTAATTTTTATAATAGAAAGGAAATGAGATGGAGAGTAAGGTAAATGAACCTATATATAAGCAAATTGCTTTAGATATTGCAGGTAGAATATATAATAATGACATAAAGGTAGGACAAAAGATACATGGTAGATCAACTTTAGCAAGTAGTTACAATGTATCACCAGAAACAGTTAGAAAAGCTGTTAAATTATTAGAAGACATGAAAGTAGTATCATCAAGCAAGGGTAGCGGAGTAACAATTATTTCAAAAGATAATGCTTATAATTTCATAAATAGGTTTCATTCAATTGAAAGTGTAACATCTTTAAAACATGATATAGAATCCTTAATGGAAGAAAAAAAGGCTATAGAAAAAAATATAGGTGAAATGATAGATAAAATAGTGGATTACTCTAACAGACTTAGATATACAAATCCTTTAACACCTATAGAAATAGAATTACCAAAGGATTGTACTCTTATAGGTAAGAGTGTTTCAGAGTCTAAGTTTTGGCAAAATACACAAGCTACTATTGTTGCCATAAGAAGAAAAGGAGAGCTTATAATATCTCCAGGACCATATTTAAAATTTGAAAAAGATGATAATCTCCTTGTAGTTGGAGAAGAAGACATATTAAAAAAGATAGAAATGTTTTTAAATAAATAATGAAAAAAGGCTGTATCAATAAAATTTTTGGTGCGGTCTTTTTTTAGTTGCATTTTTTGTAAAAGAGACATATAATAAAAGTGAACATATGAACAGATGCTCATATGTAAAAATGAATAATAGGAGTTAAGAATATGGATAATAATAAAATAGAAAGTTGTAACTGTTCTTATATCCATGAAGATATATTAAGTAGGGTAAAAGAACATTTGCCAAAGGAAGAAGTACTTTATGAATTAGCAGAAATATTTAAAGTTTTTGGAGATTCAACAAGAATAAAAATTTTATGTGCCCTTTTTGAAGGAGAAATGTGTGTATGTGATATGGCTGAACTATTAGGTGTAAGTCAATCAGCAGTGTCTCATCAATTGAGAGTTTTAAAACAAGCTAGGCTAGTTAAGTTTAGAAGAGAGGGTAAGATAGTTTACTATTCTTTAGATGATGATCATGTTAAACACATATTCAATGAAGGTTTAAATCACGTTTTAGAGTAAAGGAGGTATTTAGACATGAAAGATATAAAGCTTTATTTAGACGGCTTAAACTGTGCAAACTGTGCTGGGAAAATTGAAGATAAAGTTAATAAACTTACTGATGTTGATGAAGCTGTCCTTAATTTTTCAACAAAACTTTTACTTATAACTCCTAAAGAAGGGGTTTCAGAAAAAGAATTAGAAGAGAAAGTTGAAAAAATAGTTTTAGATTTAGAGCCAGATGTGAAAGTTTTAAAGGATAAAAATAAAATAAAATCTTCAGTTAATACATGTAATGATGGATGCTGTGGAGAAGGAGAATCTCATAAACACAATAATGTAGAGAGTCACTCACATTCTCATGAACATGGACATTCACATAGTCATGGAGGAAATTCAGGTATAGAAAAGAAGGAACTTTTTAGACTAGGAATAGCTTTAACCTTATTTATAATAGGAATGATAGTTAATTTAGATAAAATGTATGAATTTATTATATTTGGTGTAGCTTATATTATAGCAGGTGGAAAAGTTCTTTTAAGGGCATTTAAGAATATTTTAAGAGGACAAGTATTTGATGAAAACTTCTTGATGGCTATAGCCACAATTGGAGCTTTTGCTATAGGAGAATTCCCAGAAGGGGTAGCAGTAATGCTTTTCTATGAAGTAGGAGAAATGTTCCAAGACTATGCTGTAAATAAATCAAGAAAATCAATATCTGATTTAATGAATATAAGACCAGACTTTGCAAATTTAATTGATCTTAATGGAGAGGAAAAAAGAGTATCTCCAGAAAGTGTTAATGTTGGATCAATCATAGTGGTAAGAGCAGGAGAAAAAGTTCCTCTAGATGGAGTAGTTTTATCAGGAGAGGCAACTCTTGATGTATCTGCATTAACAGGAGAATCTTTACCAAAAGAAGTTGAGGCAAAAGACGATGTATTAGCAGGATCAATAAACAAAAGTGGATTATTAAAAATAAAAGTAACAAAAAGTTTTGGAGAATCTACAGTTTCTAAAATATTAGATTTAGTTGAGAATGCAGGAAATAAAAAATCACCAACAGAGAAATTTATAACTAAGTTTGCAAGATATTATACACCAGTAGTTGTATTCTCTGCCTTAGCCCTTGCAATTATTCCACCTTTAGTAATAAGTGGAGAAAGTTTCTCACCATGGATTTCAAGAGCTTTAATATTCTTAGTTGTTTCATGTCCTTGTGCTTTAGTAGTATCAATACCACTTGGATATTTTGCTGGAATTGGTTTAGCTTCTAAAAATGGTATTTTAATAAAAGGAAGCAACTATTTAGAGGCACTAAATAATGTAGAGAGTATAGTTTTTGATAAAACGGGAACACTAACAAAAGGTACATTTAAAGTTAGAAAATCAGAGAGCACAAGCAAGTTAACTAATGAAGAATTATTAAAGTTAGGAGCTTATGCAGAATATTACTCAAATCATCCAATTGCTAAATCTATAGTAAGTGAGTTTAATGAGGAAATTAACAAAGGCTTAATTTCAAATTATGAAGAAATTTCAGGAAAAGGAATAAAAGTAGACATTGATGGAGAAACATTCTTAGCAGGTAATTCAAAATTAATGGATATGTTTAATATAAAAATTACTTCAATTCATGAAATAGGTACTGTTGTTTATTTAGCAAATGAAAAGAGTGAGCTAGGATATATAGTTATTTCAGATGAAATAAAAGAGGATTCTAAAGAAGCCATAAGTGGATTAAAAGAAATAGGAGTTAAGCAAACAATTATGCTAACTGGAGATAATGAGAAGGTTGGAGATAGTGTTGCCAAAGAATTAGGCTTAGATAAAGCATATTGTAGTTTATTACCACAAAATAAAGTTGAAAAATTAGAGCAAATTTTTGAAGACAAGAGCAAAGGTAAAAAAGTTGCTTTTGTTGGAGATGGAATTAACGATGCACCTGTACTAGCTAGGGCAGATATAGGAATAGCTATGGGTGGAGTTGGATCAGATGCAGCCATAGAAGCTGCAGATGTGGTAATAATGGATGATAAGCCAAGTAAGATAATAAAAGCAATAAAAATAGCTAAGAAAACAAATAAAATTGTATGGCAAAATATAATCTTTGCTTTAGGTGTTAAAATTATAATATTAATATTTGGTGCTTTAGGAATGGCTAATATGTGGGAAGCTGTATTTGGAGATGTAGGTGTAACATTAATAGCAGTAATAAATTCAAGTAGGATATTAAAAAATAAAAATTTATAGGCGTGAAATTTGTCTAATGTTGTTGACAAGAGCTAGTTTTTTTGCTATCTTAATATGGTAAGAATACTTTCAGGCATAGGGTATAGATTGTAAATAATTCCCTTAAACTTTTATATTAAACATTATGAAATGTTTAAATAGGCTTGTGTGCACGTAGGGTTTTAGCCACGCAAGCCTTATTTTTTTTGTAGAAATTTATTAGAAAGATAGTTTATAATAGAATCACATAAATTTAATAATATTAATTAATGATATAAAAAATGCAATTAAATGTAAAAAATACACTTTAATACATATATTTTTGATAGTGAAACCAAAAGAATGTTAAAATATAGACAAACTTTTTAGGGTATGGTAATATTTTAGAAGGTTAAATTTGTAATTTTATCATTTGATTTTAGAATACAGTCTAAAAAGTAATTGCTTTTTAAAAAAAGAACAATTTTAGAAAGAGGTGCTATTAAAATGGAAAAGAAAAAAGGCATATCTATGGCTGTTATAAAAAGATTGCCTAAATACCATAGATATTTACAAGAATTAATGGAAAATGATGTTGATAGAATATCTTCAAAAGAGTTAAGTGAAAAAATAGGCTTCACTGCTTCTCAAATAAGACAGGATCTTAATTGTTTTGGAGATTTTGGGCAACAGGGATATGGATATAATGTAAAAGAGTTATACAATAACATAGGGAGTATATTAGGGCTTACAAGAGACTATAACACAGTTATAATCGGAGCTGGTAACATAGGGCAGGCTATTGCAAACTACAATAGTTTCAATAGATTAGGCTTTAAATTAAAAGGTATTTTTGATGCTAATCCAAGAATGTTTGGAATAAAAATAAGAGATGTTGAGATACAAGATGTTGAAAAATTAAAAGATTTCGTAAAAGAAAATGATATTGAAATAGGTATAATCTGTGTTCCAAGAACAAATGCTCAAAAGGTATGTAATGACCTTGTTGAAGGTGGAATCAAAGGTATATGGAACTTTGCGCCTATAGATCTGGAGGTGCCAAAAGATATAAGAGTAGAGAATGTACATTTAAGTGAAAGTATGATGACTTTAGTATATCTTTTAAATCACAATGATGTAAAATAAACTGGATTTATTTTATAAAAATTTGTTTAATATGGAAAAATAGTATTAGATTTTCAAAAAAATATATTGAAAAATTTACTTTTAAGTTTTATAATTTAATTGAAGTACCGAGTACTTCAATTATTTTTTTGCCTTTGCTTGTTACAAAATTAACAATAAATTCTGGAAAAAGCATAGGATAAAAAATATTAAGTTGTTAGTTATTAGTTGTTAAGTTATTTAAAACCATATATTCGCTATGGTATATGAGGGAGGAAATACAATGGAATTAAATAATGTAATCTTTGAAAAAGAGGGAAACATTGGGGTTTTAACAATTAACAGACCTAAGGCATTAAATGCACTAAACTCAGAAACTTTAAAAGACTTAGATACTGCTATAGATCATATAGAAAAACAAGATGATATATATGTTGTTATTTTAACAGGTGCTGGAGATAAAGCATTTGTTGCAGGCGCTGATATAGCAGAAATGAAAGATCTAAATGAAGAAGAGGGTAAAGAATTTGGACTTTTAGGTAATAAAGTGTTTAGAAGATTAGAAAATTTAGACAAGCCTGTAATCGCTGCTATAAACGGTTTCGCTTTAGGTGGTGGATGTGAAATTTCTATGGCTTGTGATATAAGAATAGCAACTACAAAGGCTAAGTTTGCTCAACCTGAGGTTGGATTAGGAATAACTCCAGGATTTGGTGGAACTCAAAGATTACCAAGAATAGTTGGACCTGGTAAGGCTAAAGAACTTATTTACACAGGAGACATGATAAAAGCTGATGAAGCTTTAAGAATTGGTTTAGTAAATAAGGTTGTTGAACCAGAGAATTTAATGGAAGAAGCAATGGCATTAGCTAAGAAGATATCTAATAATGCACCAATAGCTGTTAAGTTATGTAAAGATGCAATCGATAGAGGAATGCAAGTTGATATAGATTCAGCAGTAGTTATAGAAGCTGAAGATTTTGGAAAATGTTTTGCTACAGAAGATCAAACAGAAGGTATGAGTGCTTTTGTAGAGAGAAGAGAAAAGAACTTTAAAAACAAGTAATTTTTTAAACAAAATGGTTGTGTGGATTTAAGGAGGGTAATTAAAAATGAACTTTCAATTAACAAGAGAACAAGAATTAGTTAAGCAAATGGTTAGAGAATTTGCTCAAAATGAAGTTAAGCCTATAGCTGCAGAAATAGATGTAACAGAAAGATTCCCTATGGAAAATGTTAAGAAAATGGCTAAACTAGGAATGATGGGAATTCCTTTTAGCAAAGAATATGGCGGAGCTGGTGGAGATACTTTATCTTACATCTTAACTGTTGAAGAATTATCAAAAGTTTGTGCTACTACAGGAGTTATAGTTTCAGCTCATACTTCATTATGTGCTTCATTAATAGATCAATTTGGTACTCCAGCTCAAAAAGAAAAATATTTAACTCCACTTGCAAAAGGTGAAAAATTAGGTGCTTTTGGATTAACTGAACCAGGAGCAGGTACAGATGCTGCAGGACAACAAACTACAGCTGTATTAGAAGGAGATAATTATATCTTAAACGGAAGTAAAATCTTCATAACTAATGGTGGAGTTGCAGATACTTTCATAATCTTTGCTATGACTGATAAGAGTCAAGGTACAAGAGGAATTTCAGCTTTCATAGTTGAAAAGAATTTCCCAGGATTCTCAATTGGTAAGTTAGAAGAAAAAATGGGTATAAGAGCTTCTTCAACAACTGAGTTAATCATGGAAAACTGTGTTGTTCCAAAAGAAAACTTAATCGGAAGAGAAGGAAAAGGATTTGGAATAGCAATGAAAACTTTAGACGGTGGTAGAATAGGTATCGCTGCTCAAGCATTAGGTATAGCAGAAGGAGCTTTAGAAGAAGCTGTTGCTTACATGAAAGAAAGAAAACAATTTGGTAGATCATTATCTGCATTCCAAGGATTACAATGGATGGTAGCAGAAATGGATACTAAAATAGAAGCTGCAAGATTTTTAGTATATAAAGCAGCTTGTTTAAAAGAAGAGGGTAAACCATATTCTATAGATGCTGCAAGAGCTAAATTATTCGCTGCGGATGTAGCTATGGAAGTTACAACTAAGGCAGTTCAATTATTCGGTGGATATGGATATACTAAGGAATACCCAGTAGAAAGAATGATGAGAGATGCTAAGATAACTGAGATTTACGAAGGAACTTCAGAAGTTCAAAAAATGGTTATCGCAGGAAGCATATTAAGATAATTTTAGGAGGGCTTTGAGATGAAAATAGTAGTTTGCTTAAAACAAGTGCCAGATACAACAGCTGTTAAAATAGATCCAAAAACAGGAACTCTTATAAGAGATGGAGTTCCATCAATAATAAACCCAGAGGATAAACATGCTTTAGAAGCTGCATTACAATTAAAAGATAATAATGGAGCAGAAGTAACTGTATTAAGTATGGGACCACCTCAAGCTAAATCAGCTTTAAGAGAAGCTTTATGCATGGGAGCTGATAAAGCAATTCTTATAACTGATAGAGCATTTGCAGGTGCAGATACATTAGCTACTTCAAAGGCTTTAGCTGGAGCATTAAAGAAATTAGAATATGACATAATATTCGCAGGAAGACAAGCTATCGATGGAGATACTGCACAAGTTGGTCCAGAAATAGCTGAACATTTAAATATTCCTCAAGTAACTTATGTTCAAGGCGTTAAAGTTGAAGAAGATGGATTATTAGTAAATAGAGCTTTAGAAGATGGATATGAATTAATAAAAGTTAAGGCTCCAGTACTTTTAACTGCTATAAAAGAGTTAAATGAGCCAAGATACATGAATGTTAAAAATATATTTGAAACATCTGATGATGAAATCTTAGTATGGTCAGCTGATGACATAGATGTAGATAAAGCTGAATTAGGGTTAAAAGGATCTCCAACAAAAGTTAAGAGATCAATGACTAAAGAAGCTAAAGGTGCAGGAGAAATAGTTAAAGAATCACCTAAAGATTCAGTTACTTATGTACTAGGCAAATTAAAAGAAAAACACTACATCTAAGGATTATGGGAGGTATTTAAGATGAATAAAGCAGATTTCAATGGCGTTTGGGTTTTTGCAGAGCAAAGAGAAGGTCAATTACAAAAAGTTTCATTAGAATTATTAGGTGAAGGTAGAAAAATCGCTGATAAATTAGGATCAAAATTAACAGCGTTATTAATAGGAAATAAAGTTCAAAATTTAGTTGAAGATTTATCAAGACATGGTGCTGATGAAGTACTAGTTGTTGATGCTCCAGAATTAGAACATTACACAACTGATGGATATACAAAAGCTATATGTGAATTAGCTAATGCTAAAAAACCAAATATAATTTTCATAGGAGCAACATTCATAGGAAGAGATTTAGGTCCAAGAGTTGCTGCAAGATTAGAAACTGGTTTAACTGCTGACTGTACATCTTTAGATGTTGATGTTGAAAGTGGAGATTTATTAGCAACAAGACCAGCATTTGGTGGTAACTTAATGGCTACAATAGTATGTCCAGATCATAGACCACAAATGGCTACAGTAAGACCTGGAGTTTTTGAAAAACTTCCACTAGGAGAAAATGATGCAACTGTAGAAAATGTTGAAATAAAATTCAACTCTAATGATATAAGAACAAAAATTGTTGAAATAATTAAAGAACATAAAGATATTGTTGATATATCAGAAGCTAACGTATTAGTTGCAGGTGGTAGAGGTATTGGTTCAGAAGAAAACTTCAAAATGCTTAAGGAATTAGCAGAAGTTATGAATGGATCAATAGCAGCTTCAAGAGCAGCAGTAGAAAAAGGATGGGTAGATAAAGATTACCAAGTTGGACAAACAGGAAAAACTGTTAGACCAAATATATATGTAGCTTGTGGTATATCAGGAGCTATTCAACATGCCGCTGGTATGCAAGATTCAGATATGATAATAGCTATAAATAAAGATGCTAATGCTCCAATAATGAAGATTGCTGATTATGCAATAGTTGGGGATGTAAATAAAGTTGTTCCAGAATTCATAGCTCAATTAAAAGCTATGAAGGAAGAAGCTTAATTAATAAATAATATAACAAGGGTAAACTTATAAAATTTTTCAATTAATGGTGTAGGACTTTTCTGTTAAGTCAGAAAAGTCCAATTAAAGAGAGTATTTAGGAGGAACTTAATATGGAAAAGATTTTTGTAATTGGTGCAGGTACAATGGGTGCTGGAATAGTTCAAGCATTTGCACAAAAAGGATATGAAGTTATCGTTAGAGATATCAAAGACGAGTTTGTTGATAGAGGAATAGCTGGAATCAATAAAGGTCTTACTAAATTAGTTTCTAAAGGAAAAATAACTGAAGAAGATAAAGAAGCAGTATTATCAAAAATCACTGGAACTACTGATTTAGGATTAGCTGCTGACTGTGATTTAGTTATAGAAGCTGCAGTTGAAAATATGGAAATCAAAAAACAAATTTTCGCTGAATTAGATAAAATCTGTAAAGAAGAAACTATATTAGCTTCAAATACATCTTCATTATCAATAACAGAAGTAGCATCAGCTACAAACAGACCTGATAGAGTTATAGGAATGCATTTCTTTAACCCTGCAACAATAATGAAACTTGTTGAAGTAATAAGAGGTATGGCTACTTCACAAGAAACTTTTGACAAAGTAAAAGCTATGTCAGAAGCTATAGGAAAGACTCCAGTAGAAGTTGCTGAAGCACCAGGATTTGTAGTTAATAGAATACTTATTCCTATGATAAACGAAGCTATTGGAATATATGCAGAAGGAATAGCTTCAGTTGAAGATATAGATACTTCAATGAAATTAGGAGCTAATCATCCAATGGGACCTTTAGCTTTAGGAGATTTAATAGGATTAGATGTCTGCTTAGCTATAATGGACGTATTATTTAAAGAAACTGGAGATAGTAAATACAGAGCTCACAGTCTTTTAAGAAAATATGTTAGAGCCGGATGGTTAGGTAGAAAAACTGGTAGAGGATTCTACAACTACAACGCATAATATTGAAAGTTTAAAAGTTTATAAGGTATAGATTTTCTATAGTATAAATCTGATATTATTAAATATTTTAAAGTATATATTATAGGAAGAGATTGAAGTAAAGTAAGAGATTGATATTTTATCAATCTCTTTTTTCTTTTATAAAAAGCTTTTTATTTAAATAATTTTATCAGGTTGATTTAATTTAGAAAGTTCATTATAATTAAAAGAATGAAAATTGGTGTTAATTAATAATTTTTATCATTAAAAGGAGGTAGTATGTTAAAAAGATTTATACGTTATTATAAACCATATAAGAAATTATTTATTTTAGATTTATTAGCGGCATTTTTAGTTTCAGCTTGTGACTTATTTTATCCTATGATTACAAGAAATATAATTAATGATGTTATTCCAAATAAACAGATAAAATTATTGTTTGTTTTCGCAATTGTACTTACTCTAATATTCTTAATTAAGGCAGGATTGAACTATTTTATGCAATATTGGGGACATGTAGTTGGAGTTAGAATGCAAGCTGATATGAGAAGAGACTTATTTGACAAGTTGCAGGATATGCCTAATAAGTATTTTGACAATAATAAAACTGGAGTTATTATGTCTAGAATTATAAATGACCTTCTAGATATATCAGAATTAGCTCACCATGGTCCAGAGGATTTATTTATATCATTAGTTATGTTAGTGGGCTCATTTATAATTTTATGTACAATAAATGTACCTTTAACAATTATTACTTTTGCTATAATACCTTTTTTACTTTTTTATACTATTCATAAGAGAAATAAAATGAAAAAAGCATTTAAAGAGACAAGAGTTAAAACTGGTGAAGTAAATGCTACTATAGAAAATAGTATTTCAGGAGTTAGAGTAACTAAATCTTTCGGTAATAAGGCTTATGAAATGGAAAAGTTTGATAAGAGTAATGGTATCTTTAAGAAAGCTAGAGAACATGCTTATAAGGCAATGGCTGAATATTTTTCAGGGATGTTTTTCCTTGTAGATATGCTTGAACTTATAGTTTTAATAGCAGCTGGATATTTTACTTACTTAGGAAAAATAAATGTAGGGGATTTTACAGCATACTTACTATATATAAAGATGTTCTTACAGCCTATTAGAAAACTTATAAATTTCAATGAAATGTTCCAAAATGGAATGTCTGGTTTTGAAAGATATGAAGAGATAATGAATGAGGAAAACGAAAAAGAAATTCCTAATGCAAAGGAACTTAAGGATGTAAAAGGAAAGATTACAATAAAAGATGTTACTTTTAGATATGATAATAAAGAGAGTATTTTAGAGAATTTCAATTTAGATATTGAAGCAGGGAAAATGGTTGCTTTAGTTGGTCCATCAGGTGGAGGAAAGACAACAATATGTAATCTTATACCTAGATTCTATGACTATGAAAGTGGTCAAATATTTATTGATGATGTGGATATAAGTACTGTTACTTTAAAATCTTTAAGAGAAAATATTGGTATAGTTCAACAAGATGTATTTTTATTTACAGGAACTATAAAAGAAAATATAATGTATGGAAATCCTAATACCACAGATGAGGAAGTTATAGAAGCAGCTAAGAATGCATGTCTACATGATTTTATTATGGGATTAGAAGATGGATATGATACATTTATAGGTGAAAGAGGGGTTAAGCTTTCTGGAGGACAAAAGCAAAGAATTTCAATAGCTAGAGTATTCTTAAAGAACCCAGCAATATTAATATTAGATGAAGCTACATCAGCCTTAGATAATGTTACAGAATATGAAATACAAAAAGCTTTAGAAGAATTAAGTAAAGATAGAACAACCCTTGTAGTTGCTCATAGACTTTCAACTGTTAAAAATTCTGATGAGATAGTTGTATTAACAGATAAAGGCATAGAAGAGAGGGGAACACATGAAGAGCTTATTAAGCTTGGTGGTGTTTATAGTAATCTTCATAATTTATAATTTAGTTTAATTAAAACTGTATTAAGAGTAATTTTATTTGCTTTTAGTACAGTTTTTATTTTTATATAGGAATACTTTACATAATCTTTGAATATAAATATAATAGGAGAATTATATTTTATATTTAGCAAGGGTGAATTTATGAATAGTAAAAAGATTGTTAATACTATATATTACATAGTTATTTCTATGTTAGTTATAATATTAGTAAATAATTTTATGAGTAAGTCAGATTCAATATTTAAAGCTGTTGGATTTAGAACATATTCAATATTAAGTGGAAGTATGGAACCAGAGATTAATACTGGAGATTTAGCTATTGTTAAGAGTGTTGATGCTGAGGATGTTAAAGTTGGAGATATAATAACATTTAAATATGAGGGGAAAGTAGTTACCCATAGAGTTGTTGAAAAAAATGAAGAGGGATTTATAACAAAGGGTGATAATAATAATGCTAATGATACTGAAATAGTTAGAGGAGAAGACTTAATAGGAAAAGTTTTATTTCATATGCCTTTCTTAGGATATGTTACAGTATTTTTATCAAAGCCAATAGTAATATCAGGACTTATGGTCCTAATTGCAATAAGCATACTTTGGGATACTTTTAAAGTTGATAAGAAAAAAACAATAAAGGCTTAGCTCAATAACATGGAGGGTGATTCGAAAGAACACCTATCCGTGTTTTTCTTTTTATATTATATAAAAACACTATTTATTAATAACTTTTATTAGTATAATATTATTAGTATAAGGTTATTATTTAAAATATTGATGTTTTAAGTTTAATCTTATTTATATGTATTTTTAAAAATAAAGTTTTTATTTATAATAGCTAAAAGATAGAAGTTTATAGTAATAAAACTTTATTTAGGAGGATAATATGTTAGTTGAAAAAGCAAGAGAAAAGTGGGATAAGAAACATGATTTAAATTGTGCAGAGTGCATAATGTACGCTGCAAATGAAGAATATAATTTAAATTTATCAAAGGAAACTTTAAAAGTAATGTCTTCTTTTGGTGGAGGATTAGCAATAGGAAATGTATGTGGAGCAGCAACTGGGGCAGCCGGTGTTTTAGGCCTTATGTTTACAGAGGATAGAGGTCATCAGAGTCCACAAACTAGAGCATTAACACAGGAATTTATGGAAAAGTTTTATGATAAATTGGGATACTATAATTGTACTGACTTAAAAGCTAAGTACAAAAAAGATGATGACAGAAGATGCATAGTTATGATAGAGACTGCAGCTGAGGTTTTAGATGAAATCGTAAGAAGAGAAAGATAGGTGAAAAGAATGGATTTTAAAAGTGTAGAATATGGAGAGAACAAAGTAATATTAAAAGATGCAAAAAACTTTAATATAAAACAAGTTTTTGAATGTGGTCAATGTTTTAGATGGGAAAGAACAGAAAGTGGTTCATACATAGGAGTTGCCTTTGGAAAGGTTATAGAGTTAGCTCAAGAAGGACATGATGTAATAATATACAATACTAACAAAGAGGATTTTGAAAATATTTGGGTTGATTATTTCGATTTAGAAAGAGATTATTCAAAAGTAAAAGAAGCTTTATCTTGGGATGAAACATTAAAGAGTGCTGTTGAATTTGGATATGGAATAAGAATATTAAATCAAGATCCTTTTGAACTTGTTATTTCATTTATAATATCAGCAAGAAATAGTATTCCTGTAATTTCAAAGACCATAAAGAAAATAAGTGAAAGATGGGGAGAACCAATAGAGTATAATGGAAATACTTATTATTCATTCCCAACTCCAGAAAGTCTATCTAAGGCTTCAATAGATGATATAAGAGAGACAGGAGCTTCATTTAGAAGTAAGTATATATGTGATACAACTAAAAATATATATAACTGTGAGTTAGCTAAAAAGGGAATACTAGATGCACCAGAAGAAGATATAGTTGAAATATTAGAAAAATATGATTTAGAAAAGATAACTAATATGGATGCTGATGGATGTCATAAAGGACTTCAAGAATTTATGGGAGTAGGAGCAAAGGTAGCAGACTGTATAATGCTATTTTCTATGAAAAAAAGTTCTGCATTCCCAGTAGATGTTTGGGTTAAGAGAGCAATGATGCATTTTTATGGAGCTGATGATGCTTCATTAAATAAAATAAGAATTTTTGCAAGAGAGAGATTTGGAGAGTATTCTGGATTTGCTCAACAATATCTATTCTATTATGCTAGAGAAAATGGAATAAAGATCTAATAAAAAAACTTACAAACATATTTAGAGGATTACTAAATTTAGCTAAGGATTAAAATTCTAAAGCTTATTTAGATATTCTCTTTATATTGTTTGTAAGTTTTATTTTGATATAGTACATTTTGTTAATAACGGCCTTTTTTACGAATAGCTTTTGATTTTTTTATAGTAACATTAGCATCTCCAGGTTGCTTTTTTATGAATTTTAAGTAACGCTTAATTTTTTCATCATCTTTAAGTCTTGGGAGAGAATTAAGCCTAACAGCCAATTCATAGTTACTATATAAAGCATGTACTTGTTTATGACAAGGAACACAAAGCCAGGTTGTTTCATCAAATCTTCCACCTTTTTCACGAGGAATGAGATGATGTTCTGTGATTTTAGGAACTTTTCTTTCACAAAGAGCACATATATGAGTTTCTTTATTCATATTCATCACACCTTAAATAATTAAAATACTTATAAATATTATAATATATGTATTTAAAATTAAAAAAGCCGTTACTTTAATAGTTTGAAAATTTAAGAGAATTTATGCTAAATTTTATTTTATTTTAAATATTATTTTTATTTTAAATGTTTATGTTTTTTAGAGTATAAAATATTTTAGATATTATTGAAAGTATCATTACTAGAGATAAAATGAAAATTGCTAAAAATAAAAAATAAGATTCAGGCAAAACATTTATTATTGGATCTTTTTTAGGATCAAATATCCAGTAATCATTATTGAAAAATATTTTATGAAATAGGGTAAAGATTTTTGAGAAGTTTAAGTAAAAACTTAAGATTAAACTAAGAAATATAAATAAAACTTCATAGAAGAAAAGATTAAAAGCTTTAAATGATATTTTTAGTTTGAATTTTTTTGATATTATAAATAAAATTATTCCTAAAATTAAGCAAGCTAATCCTATTAAATATATTGAAGAAAAAATTTCTTTAACTTCTAGAAAGTGAAATTCTCCTATAGGGCTTATTTTAAAGTTTTTAAACTTAAGAACTTCTTCTTGGGGAGAATTTAAATAATGAATTATATTATTATAATCATTTAAAATTTCTTCACTGCTAAGGTTGTTATACTTAGGGATTATATTAAGTTTAATAAATAGGGAATAGAGTACAGGAGAAATATTTAATGTTACAATAACAGAAAATACTACTGAACTTATTAGAAGGTAAAATGAAAATAATATATCTTTTAAAATCTTAATCATTATGTCTCCTTAAAATAATTATTTTTATTTATTCTAGACTTTTTTATTAAATATTAAACAAAAATACATATTTTAAGAAAAATTTTAGTATTAATTTATAGTATGTAATGTATTAAGAGATAATAATATGGAAATAAGTAATAAATAGATATATATATGAAAAAAGTAAATTAAAGAAATTTCAAAAGAATAGCAGAAAAATTAAGATAAATTACCTTAAACATGGAAAATAATAATAATATATTCTAAATAAATAAATTTAGTTATTGAATTTACAACTGGTAAATTATATGATAATAGTAAGAATTAGCACTCTATATTAATGAGTGCTAAACAAAAATTAATTAGCATTTTTAAGGAGGGTTTTTTAATGAGTATTAAACCACTTGGAGACAGGGTTGTTATTAAAAGATTAGAAGCAGAAGAAACTACTAAAAGCGGTATAATAGTTACTGGAACTGCTAAGGAAAGACCACAAGAAGCAGAGGTTGTTGCAGTGGGACCAGGAGCAATAGTTGATGGAAAAAGAACAGAGATGGAAGTTAAAATAGGAGATAAAGTATTATATTCTAAATATGCAGGAACAGAAGTTAAGTTCGAGGGGGAAGAATATACTATTTTAAGACAAGACGATATACTAGCAATAGTTGAATAGTTTTAAAATATAAGTGATTTATATATTCATAATATATTTGGGAGGTAAATTAATATGGCTAAAACATTATTATTCGGTGAAGAAGCAAGAAGATCTATGCAAGCGGGTGTAGATAAATTAGCTAACACTGTTAAGGTTACATTAGGACCAAAAGGAAGAAATGTTATTTTAGATAAAAAATTTGGATCACCATTAATAACAAATGATGGGGTTACAATAGCAAGAGAAATTGAACTTGAAGATGCTTATGAAAATATGGGAGCTCAACTTGTAAAAGAAGTAGCTACAAAGACTAATGATGTGGCAGGAGATGGAACTACTACAGCTACCTTATTAGCTCAAGCAATTATAAGAGAAGGATTAAAAAATGTAACAGCAGGGGCAAATCCTATATTAATAAGAAATGGAATTAAAACTGCAGTTGAAAAAGCTGTAGAGGAAATACAAAAAATTTCTAAGCCTGTAAATGGAAAAGAAGACATAGCTAGAGTTGCTGCAATTTCAGCGGCTGATGAAAAAATTGGTAAGCTAATTGCAGATGCTATGGAAAAGGTAGGAAATGAAGGCGTTATAACTGTAGAAGAATCTAAATCAATGGGAACTGAGTTAGATGTTGTTGAAGGTATGCAATTTGATAGAGGATATGTATCAGCTTATATGGTTACTGATACTGAAAAAATGGAAGCTGTCTTAGATAATCCATTAGTATTAATAACAGATAAGAAAATAAGCAATATACAAGATTTATTACCATTACTTGAGCAAATAGTTCAAGCAGGTAAAAAACTTTTAATAATAGCTGATGATATAGAAGGCGAAGCTATGACAACATTAGTTGTTAATAAATTAAGAGGAACATTTACTTGTGTTGGAGTTAAAGCACCTGGATTTGGTGATAGAAGAAAAGAAATGTTACAAGATATAGCTACTTTAACAGGAGGTGTTGTTATATCTGATGAAGTAGGCGGAGACTTAAAAGAAGCTACATTAGATATGCTTGGAGAAGCTGAAAGTGTTAAGGTAACTAAAGAAAGTACTACAATAGTTAATGGAAGAGGAAACTCAGAAGAGATTAAAAATAGAATTAACCAAATAAAATTACAATTAGAAGCTACTACTTCTGAATTTGACAAAGAAAAATTACAAGAAAGATTAGCAAAATTAGCAGGTGGGGTTGCAGTAGTTAAGGTTGGAGCTGCCACTGAAACAGAGCTTAAGGAAAGTAAGCTAAGAATAGAGGATGCTTTAGCAGCTACAAAGGCAGCTGTTGAAGAAGGAATAGTTCCAGGTGGTGGAACAGCTTACGTAAATGTAATAAATGAAGTGGCAAAATTAACTTCTGATATTCAAGATGAACAAGTTGGTATAAATATAATTGTAAGATCTTTAGAAGAACCTATGAGACAAATAGCTCATAACGCAGGACTAGAAGGTTCAGTTATAATAGAAAAAGTTAAAAATAGTAATGCAGGTGTAGGATTTGATGCTTTAAGAGGAGAATATAAAGATATGATTAAAGCAGGAATAGTTGATCCAACTAAGGTTACAAGATCAGCTCTTCAAAATGCAGCATCAGTAGCATCAACATTCTTAACAACAGAGGCTGCTGTAGCAGATATTCCAGAAAAAGAAATGCCTCAAGGTGCAGGTATGGGAATGGACGGAATGTATTAATAAAAGAATAAAAAGGATGACTTAACTGTCATCCTTTTTTTATTTAATTCTTATTGAAAATAATTACATAATATGATTAAAATGGTTTAAATGTCGAAAAAGTGATTGAAAAGTTTATGAAAACAGGTTATTTAGAAATTAATTGTAATTAAAAGTATTAATTTTAAGTTTTTAATTGGTATAAAAAATATATATTAAAAAAAATAAGAAATATTGTATTATTTTGTAGACAACTGGGAAAAACTGTGTTATTATAAATACATAAGTTACAAATGATTTTTGAAAAACAAAAGAATTATAAATACTAAAGATAAAATAATGACTAACAAATGAATTCATAGAACGAAAGATATTAAAGTTACATATGAGTTAAATTTGAAAATAGTTTTTGCTATTAAAACAAAAGACATTAGAGAGATACGAAAGAATTTATAGAGTACTTAAATAAGTTAGAATAAACAAAAGATTTAAAAAAACTAAAGATTTAAGATAACTTAAGACTTGAAATAACATAAGAGATTAAATATACAAATGATATATTAAAAGAGATTCTTTAAAAGAATCTCTTTTTTTGTGCATATAAATGGTAAAAATGTCCATAATCCTAATATAAATCTAAAGTTAAAAAATATTTAACTTTAAAAAATATAAAAGGAGGACCATAAATGTTATTACTGAAAGCAAGTGCAATATGTGGAAAAGGAAATGAAGGGAGGAGAAATAAGAAAGGGGGATTCACATTAATAGAATTAACTGTTGTTTTAGCTATTATGGCTATAATTTTAATGGTTATAGCTCCAAATTTTTCATCTGTTAAGGATAGCGCTAAGGCAAAAGTAGATAAACAAAATTGTGCTGCTATTGAAAGATCTGTGGAAATGTTATTGGCAGAAGATGCTATTTCAAGTAGTGTTACAAATATAAAAATAACTTCAAGTAATGGAAATGTACAAATTTCAGGAATAAGTGATGATACGGGTAAAAGTAAGTTACAAGATTTACTTGAAGATTTAGATAAGCCTCAAAGTGGAGAATCTTATAATGTAGATATAGAAAATGGAAGAAAAGTTACGGTGTCTATAGTATAAATATACTTTAATTAAAGTAATTTCATAGGGGATGTATAAAATATAATAATAAAACTTATTTTACTACATGCCCTTATTTTTTAGGATTTAAAAAGATGATATTTAATTATTTATTAAATAATATTTAACAAAACATTAAATAAATGAAAAAATTAAATTATTCGTATAATGAGTAAAAAAAGCTTAATCAAAAATGTTTACAAAAAATTTCAAGATGTTTATAATAATTATGAAATATTAATAAATAATTCATTTTTGAATGATTTTGGAGGAAATGTGTCTATAATATTTTTTTTATTTGGATTAATAATTGGAAGTTTTTTAAATGTGTGTATTTTTAGAATTCCTGCAGGGGAATCTATAGCATTTCCGCCTTCACATTGTGGTACATGCAAAAAACAATTAAAGCCTATAGATTTAGTACCTGTTTTTAGTTATTTGTTTTTAGGTGGAAAGTGTAGATATTGTAAGAGCAAAATATCTATAAGATATCCACTAATAGAATTGCTTACAGGTTTTTTATATTTTTGTGTATATAAATATTATGGTATATCTTTTTTGACAGTTAAGTACATAGTCTTAATTACATTTCTCATAGTAATTTCATTTATAGATTACGATACCCAAGATGTTTATGCGGTTACTACTTACCCAGCTGTAATACTTGGGATTATTTTTGCCCTAATAGAAAAGTTTTATTTTGGAGAAAACTTATTAAATTACTTTATGGGATTAGTAATATCAGCTTTAGTAATATTTTTAATTAGTAAATTAACTGGGGCTATGGGGAGTGGAGATATAGAGATACATGCCATAGCAGGAATTTTTTTAGGGTGGAAATTAGCAATAATAAATATATTTTTATCATTTATTATTGGGGGAATAATAGCAGTATTAGCTATTTTGTTTAAACAAAAGAAAAAAGGTGATTATATAGCCTTTGGACCAGCTATAGGAATATCTACTATTATTTTAGTATTTTTTGGAAACATAATAATACCAATATATTTTGGTGTGTAAAAAATTTAATATACTAGTTTAGATTAAGTTTTATAGTTAAATTTTTAACTTGAAAAGGAGGCATTTTCTTTGATTAGTTATCAGAAAAAGCGTTTAGGAGATATACTAATTGAATCAGGAAAGCTTACAGAGGATAAGCTTAAAGAAGCATTGATTATTCAGAAGCAGGTTGGAAAGAGGCTTGGAGAAATTTTAGTTGAACAAAACTTTGTTACTGAAGAGGATATAATAGAAGTTTTAGAAAAACAATTAAATATTGAAAGAGTAAATCTTGAAATTATAAGAATAGATAGAAGAGCTATAAAGATGATTTCAGAAAATGTTTGTAGAAAGCATTTAATAGTTCCATATGAAATAGATGATAATACCATAAAGGTTGCAATGGCAGATCCTTTAGATATAGTTGCAATAGATGATGTTGAGATTTCTACAGGTTTAAATGTGCGTCCTTATATAGCAGTAAAACAATCTATTCAAAGAGCTATAGATATATATTATTCAAACCAAAAGGTTTTATCAGCAGCGGAAGAATTAACTAAGGAAGTTGATGAAGGAAATAATCTTATTTTAGATAATATTGAAGAAGTTGATAACTTAGATAATGCTCCAATTATAAAAATGATTGAATATGTAATGAAAAATGCAGTAGAGGAAAGAGCTAGTGATATACATATTGAAAGCTATGAAAATATATTAAGAATTAGATATAGAATAGATGGTAAATTACATACAATATCTACTTTGCCAGTAGATACCCTAGCTCCCTTAGTTACTCGTATTAAAATTTTAGCAAACTTAGACATATCAGAGAAAAGACTTCCTCAAGATGGAAGAATTCTTACTAGATTTGGAGATAAACAAATTGATTTAAGGGTATCTATTCTTCCAATGATAACAGGAGAAAAGATAGTTATAAGAATAATAAACAAGGAAAATTTTATAATTTCTAAGGAAGGGCTTGGAATAAAAGACTATGAACTTAATTTATTAGAAAAAATAACAAAGCATTCTAATGGAATAATTCTTGTTACAGGTCCTACAGGAAGTGGTAAAACAACAACGCTCTATACTATTTTAAATGAGCTAAATACAGATAGTAAAAATATTATTACTATAGAAGATCCTGTTGAAGTATCAATTGAAGGAATTAACCAAGTTAATGTTAATAATAAAGTTGGATTAACTTTTTCAACGGGATTAAGATCTATATTAAGACAGGATCCAGATATAATAATGATTGGAGAAATAAGAGATTCTGAAACGGCTCAAATAGCAATAAGATCTGCTATTACAGGTCATTTAGTTTTATCAACTTTACATACTAATAATGCTCCATCTAGTATTTTAAGACTTGAGGATATGGGGGTTCAAAGATATTTAATTGCCAATGCTATTAAAGGAGTTATAGCTCAAAGACTTGTTAGAAAAATTTGTCCAAAGTGTAAATTACAATATGATGCTACACCATATGAAAAAGAAATATTAAATATAGATAAAAATGAAGAACTTATACTTCATAAAGGTAAAGGTTGTGCTTATTGTAATAATACTGGTTATGTAGGTAGAATGGGTATTTATGAAATTATGGAAGTGACTAAAGAACATAGAGAGGCTATTTTAGAAAATAAAAGTGCGGATATTCTTAAGGAGATTTCAATTAAAAATGGCATGAGAACTCTTGGACAAGCATGTAGAAGTTTAGTCTTAGAGGGAAATACCACAGTTGAAGAAATGTTAAATATAACTTATGATATGTAATTTGCTAAAAGAAAAGGAGATGAATTATGGCAATTTTTAAATATAAAGCTATTAATTCAGAAGGACAAAGAATAGAAGGTTCTCAAAGTGCTGATTCTGAAAGTCAAATCAGGGAAATGCTTTTATCAAATCAATATTATCCTCTAAGTATAGAAAAGGAAAATAGTAAAAGTAAAAAGAGTTTTTCTTTTAATAGTAAAGTGAAGCTTAAGGATATAGCAGTATTTTGTAGACAGTTTTATGTTATGTTAGATTCTGGATTGTCTATTGGTAAGGCTTTAAATATATTAATAGAACAATGTGAGAAACCAAAGCTTAGGGAAGCCTTAATTGTAGTAAATGGAGAGTTGAAAAGAGGAGAAACCCTAGCAAGTTCCATGAGAAAAAGAAAAGATGTTTTTCCAAACTTACTTACTAGTATGATTGATGCTGGTGAGAGAAGTGGTAACTTAGATATAATCTTAAAAAGAATGGCTGAGTACTACGAAAAAGAGACAAAGATAAGAGGAAAGATTAAAAGTGCTATGATTTATCCTATAGTTCTTGGAGTGGTAGCTATTATTGCTATTACTTTTATTCTTACCTTTGTAATGCCAACCTTTGTGCAGATGTTTGAAGAAAATAATGTAGACCTTCCAATGTCAACCAAGATGGTTCTTGGGACAAGCAAAATGTTAGGTAAGTATGGAATTATAATTTTTTTAATTTTAGTAACAGCAATTATATTACTTGGTAAATATTTAAAGAGTGAAGAGGGTCAATATAAATTAAGTTCAATAAACTTAAAAATTCCAGTAATAAAGAAATTAACTCAAAAAATAATAGTTTCTAGATTTACAAGAACTATGGGAATAGTATCATCAAGTGGAATGTCTTTAGTAACCTCTATAGAAATAGTTGCCTCTGTAGTTGGAAATAAAATTGCAGAAAGGGAATTATTAAAAGTAAAAGAAAAGGTCTTAAAAGGGGAAGGGTTAGGAGATTCAATAATGAATATAAAAATCTTCCCACCAATGCTTGCTTCAATGGTTAAGATTGGAGAGGAAGCTGGTTCACTAGATAGCATATTAGATAAAACAGCAGACTTTTATGATGATGAACTAGAAAGAGAAATAAAAACAGCAACAGCATTAATAGAGCCATCAATGATAGTTCTTATGGGAATAATTATAGGATTCCTACTAATTTCAATATTAACACCTATGTTTAAAATGTATAACAGTATAAGTTAGTTTAAATTTTAGGAGATGAAAAAAGTGAGTATTAGAAGTGAGAGAAGGAAAAAAGGCTTTACTTTAATAGAACTTATTATAGTTGTAGCAATTATAGGAATATTAGCAGCCGTAGCTATACCAAACTTTTTAGCTATTCAAAGAAAAGCTAGAATTCAAGCTGATATTGCAACAGGAAAAACAATATATGATGCAACAGCAGCATTAATTGCTGAAGGAAAATTACCAATGCCTCAATATAAAGAAACTCTTAATCAAAATGGTGATATTATGAAGTCATATGGTTATCCAATATATCTAAATGGAAAGGATCCTAATGGAGATATTATTGAGTCTTATTTGCAAATTAAGCCAGTTTCAGAGGTTTATAAAGGATGTTATTATGTTGTGAGCTTAACATTTAAATATGAAAATAATAAATATGATTTAAAAGACCCAATTATAAATGTTTCCGTAGCAAATAATAATGAAACAAAAGGCTATGTTTATCCAGAGCAAACAAATGAATTTAAAATGAATTAAAAGTTTAACTTTTAATATAAATTACATATTATTTTGAGGGGGAAAACCAATGAATACAAAAAAACAAAACAAGAAGAAAAAAGGTTTTACGCTAATTGAACTAATTATAGTAATAGCAATTATAGCAATATTAGCAGCAATAGCAATACCAAACTTCTTATCAATACAAAGAAAAGCAAGAGTTAAGGCTGATATAGCAAGTGCAAAAACAATATATGATGCAACATCAGCTTTAATTGCAGAAGGTAAAATTGTTCCAACTTCTAGCAAGGTTACTTTTACATTAGATAATGGTAATGTGACACCAGACCCTAAGGATGCTGGAGAGCCTAAAACAAATACTAATGCTGCAAATGATTTAAAATCATATCTTCAAACAATACCTAAGCCAGAATCAATAGCAAATCAAAAGTTTAAAGTTACTGTAGAAGGATCAGAAAGTTCACCTACAATACAGGTAGATATTGGGTCTGACAATGTTTATCCAGTAGCAAGTGAAGATTATAAGTTAAATAAATAATAAGGAGGACTAATAATGTTTTTAAGAAAACAAAATAAAAAGAAAAAAGGTTTTACATTAATAGAACTAATTATAGTAATAGCAATCATAGCAATATTAGCAGCAATAGCAATACCAAACTTCTTATCAATACAAAGAAAAGCAAGAGTTAAGGCTGATATAGCGAGTGCAAAAACAATATATGATGCAACATCAGCTTTGGTTGCCGAAGGTAAAATAATACCAGGAACAGAATTAAACACTGTAACTGAAATTGAAACTAGCCAAAATTCTAACAATGGTGTTAAAGATATACAAGGATATCTTCAAACAATACCTAAGCCAAAATCAATTGATGGTGGTGCATTTGCAGTAGAAGTTTCTGGAAGTGAAGAGGCTCCGGTTATCAAAGTATATATAAAGTCTAATAGCAAAAATTACGTGGTTTATCCAAATGGAAAAGGAGCATATGATTTAAATGGAGATGGATTAGCTGCTCCACAAGAATAGAAGTAAATTAATTATGTATAGAATTATTAAAAGTGTAAGGAAATAGTTCCTTACACTTTTCAACTATAAAGGTAAAGGAGGGAAAGTTTTGGCAATAGAAAATAAAGAGAAGAAAAGTATATTGCATATGGATGTTTCTGATATACTTAAGGCTCTTAAGAAGAAAAATTCTGAGAAAAAGAATAATAAAAAAGGTAGTAAGAAAAAAGCTAAGGCTGTTATATGTAAAAAAGCTATTTCTATTGATGTTGGAAGTGAGAATACCAAGGTTGTTGTTGGAAGATATCATAAAAATAAGGTTAGTATAGACAAGGCTTTTTCTTTTAAGACTCCGAAAGGTAGTATAGATGATGGTCATATTAATGATATAGATAATTTAGCTATGGCTATTAATGATGCTTTGGATTCTAATAATGTTAAGAATGATAATGTAATTTTCACTACAAACAGCACTTCTATTATAAATAGAACAATTATTATTCCAAAGGTTAATGAGGATGAAATAGAATCAGTTATTAAGTACGAAGTTCAGCAATATCTTCCTATAAACTTAGAGGATCATATGATTCAATATAATGTTTTAGGGGAAAAGGTTATTGAGGGGAATGAAAAGCTAGAGGTTTTAATTGTGGTTTATCCCAATAAGATGGTTTATTCCTATGCAGAGCTTGTTAATAAAATTGGTGGGAAACCATATGCTTTAGATTTAAATTATAATTCTAAAAGAAAAGCTTATTACGTAATGAATCCTGAAATAAAGGAGTCTATTTTAAGTATTGATATGGGAGCTGAGAATATAGCTTTAACAATAATGAAAGACAATGAGTTAATACTTATAAAAACTACAAAATCTGGTGGGAATTATTTAAATAGTAAAATATCAAAGGTATTAGAAATTTCATTAGAAAATGCAGAAATGCAAAAGAGAGAAAATTGTAATTTGATGAATAGAGAAGAAGGGCCTTTAGAGCATGTTGTTAGAGAGGTTGTAGATTCTTGGTTTGATGAAGCTAGTAGAATAATTAAATATTATAAAAGTAAAAATACTCAAAATAATATAGACAAGATATATATTTGTGGAGGAAGTTCAAACATAAAGGGACTAGAAAGATATGTATCTACTAAACTAAACATGAAAGTAAAGATAGTTCAGGGAAATAGTAATATAGAATTTAAAAAAGGCGTTGAAGAAGTGAATATTTCAGAATACATAAACGCTATTGGAGCCTTAATAAGACTTTAGGTTGGTGATAAATAATGAGAGATTTTAACTTTTTCTCCCATATAACTGAGGAAAGAAAAAGTGATTCAAAAAGAAAATACATAGGATTTGGATTAATTGGAGCTTTAGTCTTTATATTTGTAGTTAATTTTTCCATAAATATTATACACGGGCATGTTTTAGATAAAAACATAAGTTATTATGAAGGGGAAATAGATAACCCAGATATGAAAGAAAAGTTAGGTGTAGCAACGAAGGTTGAAAAGGAGCATGATGCTTTAGAAAAGTATTACAATGATGTGAAGGTGGCTACAGAACAAGTTTATGATAATAATTATGTAACTACTCAAAGAATTAAGATAATAAATAGTACTGTTCCTAAGGATTTAGTATTTACTCAAATAAGTATAGATAATAAAACTTTAACAATACAAGCATTATCAAAAACAAGAAGTGCTATAAGTGATCTTCAATATAACTTAAATAATTTAGGCTTTATAGAAAATACATACATAAGTGGAATTGGAGAAAGAAATGCACAGGGAGACTATTCATTCTCCATAAGCTGTACTTTAAAGGAGGTAGGAAATAATGAAAATTAATAAGAGAGAAAAAACTTTATTATTTGTCCTAGCTCTAGGGGTTGTTGGTTTTGGATACTATAAAGTGGTTTGGGACTATCAATATAACAAATTAAAGGATTTAAAATCAAAAGAACTAAAAGTAAAAGAAGAATATAACCATGATGTGAAAATGGTTAATTCCATAGAACCTAATAAGGAAGAGATAAATATTTTTAATTCAGAAATTCAAAACTTAACATCAGGATTTTATTCAAACATATCACAGCCCAATATAATATTAGAATTAAATAATCTTATGAATGATGCAAATGTTAAAGGAACTATGAATTTTTCTGAAATAAAAACTATGCCAGTTATGGACAAGCAAGAGGGAGATTCCTCTAGTAAAAGTGAGGATGATGAAAATCCAAATCAAATACAGGGAATAGTTAATGATTATAATAATATAACTGATAAGAAGAAAAATGAAGATAACAAAGATAAAAAGCAAGAAGAAATATATAACTTAAGCCAAATGACAGTTTCATTAAGTGTAAATGGTACTTATGATAATGTTATGAAATTTATGAAGTCTATTGAAGAGAATCCAAAGCACATAAATATACTTAATTTTAATTTAAGTGCACAAACTGATGGAAATGTATCAGCAAATATGAATATACAACTTGTTGCAATTCCAAAGATAGATGCTTCAAAAGAAGAGTTTACAACAGCTGATGAGAAGTATGGTAAAGAAAATCCATTTTCAGGAGCAAGTGCAGTTGGAACAGGAACAATAGAAAATGAATTAGAAAATTCAAAGGTTAAGAATGATTTCTTAATGACTGTTAGGCCTATAAATTCAGATTTACCAACAATAGTTTTAGGTAAATCAGATGATAAGGATAAAAAAACATATTTAAATAATGATGAAAACTCAGTAAGTAATATTGAGATGTACATTTCAGGTGACAATGGAAAGTACTATTACAAATACAAGGTTGAAGGAAAAAGTTACCCAACAAAATTTGAGGGCAATGGAGAAGAATTTAAACCAAATGGAAATGATATAAACTTTGAAATATTCTCAGAGAAGAGAGTAAATAAAGATGATAAATCTGGAGCTAACATAAAAATTGTGAATAGTTCAGATAAAGAAGTTAATTTAATAATAAATAAGGATGACGAAAAAAGTCCAAGAGTTAATGTAACCACAGATGGCAAGGTTAAAGTGATTAAAAACTAATAGAAAAGGTGTGTGAAGCTATGGGTATCAAAAAAAGAAAAAGTAAAAAAGGGTTTACAGTAATAGAAGCTATAATTAGTTTAGTTTTGTTTACTTTAATAATGATACCCCTAGGTAGCTTTACTTTAACAGCTGTTAAAACATCAGTAAAAAGTGCCACAAAAGAGCAGGCTATAAATGCTGGACAAGGTGCCTTAGAACAATTAAAAACAATTAAGTTAAGCCAGCTTAAGAAAATAGACTCAGATGCTAATTATAGTGAAAGTCATAAAGCTACATTAAAGCTTGGAAATTTAAATGTTATAAAGACAAAGGATGATCCAATTTATAAAGTTGAAGGTGAATATTTAGATCCTAATAATAAGAAGAAGTTTAAGATAGATGGAGACATAACACAGGGGAAGCTTGAGGATAATGGAGAAAGTGATAAGGAACATACTTTGGATAAAAAAGAGCCGGAAAAAAATTATGTGGTATATATAGGAGAAAGCCTTATAACAGTTTATAAAATTGTTTCAAAAGAAAATATTTTAAAAAAATACATAGATAACAATACAATTAAAATAATTGATGATAAAGATAATGACTTGGAAGAAGCTAAAATAGTAAATGGAAATTTTAAAGGAAGTAGTATAAAGCTTAGACAATGGTTGCTTATAAAGAATAAAGAACTAAAAAATAATGGTAATGAAATTACAACTCTTTTTATAGATGAGAATAGTAATGGTGAGATAAATATAAAAGCAGAAAATGAAGATAAGGGTGAAGAGCTATCAACCCCTGATAGTCCAAGTGAAGAAAGAAAAAAGCTTGTTAAAATATTAAATGAATATACTGATGATTTTGAATTAGAGGATGGAGAGAAAAAAACTGATATAATGGTATATTTTTATAGGAGTTATGCAAATAAAAAAATAGATTTAAAAGTATCAAATAAGTGTTTAGGAAGTCAATTGAACATTTATACATGTAAGAATGAAGGAAGTGGAATAAGATATAACATTTATACTTCAACTGAAAATCCTCATGGTGATATAAGTGTATTTAAAAATTATATAGAGGGAAATAGTGAAGATTTGAGAGGGCAATTATTTAATATTAATTTAAAGGTTAAGGAAAAAGATGAGGTTCTTTATAACCTTAATACAACTGAGTTTATAGGAGGATGATAGCATGTTTTATAGTAAAAAAAGAAAAGGGGCAACTCTTGCTTATGTAATAGTAGTATTAGCAATAATTGCTGTAATAGGTACTGCTATAGTTTCACTTTCTTTAACAAACTATAAGGCAATGATTGTCCATGGTAAGAAAACTCAAAATTTATATATGTCAGAATCAGGACTTGATAAAGTTCAAAAAGCCTTAGATATTCTTACTGCTAAGGCTATAACTTATGGAAATGATGCTGTTGCAAAAGAAGATGCATCATTATCAGCAGAAGAAGATTTAAAATCAGGTGGTAATAAAACAGAGGATGGTTATAAAAAAATATCATCTGAAAAGGAAGAAAGTCAGAATAAAATATTCAAGAAGGCTTATAAGGAATATATTATAAAGCAATTAAATCCTAATAGTGAAGTTAGTAAAAATGAAAAAGTATTTTTATTACAACATAATAAAGTTAAGTTTAATAACAATTTAATTAAAATGGCTGAAGAAGATAAAAATAAAGAAAAAAATGAAGAGGGTAATTATGATATTACACTTATTGATATAAATAATAAAAAAGTATCTAATGGAAGTAGTTTAAGTGGAATTTTAAATTTTAAAACTATATCTGATAATGATAAAAAGGAAGAAATAAGTTTAAGATTAGATTCTAAGTTTAATGTTAAAGAATCAGATGGAGATAAGAACTATAAAGATGTATCTTTAACTTTTAATATTGAAGTTCCAGATTATAATGGAGCTTATAAAATTGAAGAGTTTCCTTTATATAATGTATGTTCAAATGGTTTAGTTGTTGGAGAAAACTTAAATGTTGGTACAGGATCTACATTAAATGTTGATGGGGGTATTTTTGTATCAGCAAATGTTGTCAAAGAGAAAAAATTTACAATTGGAAGTATGGTTAATAAAAAAGAGGGAGATGGGGTTGTTATTAATGGAGGAACACTTAGTGTTAATAATGGCTCTTTGGTAAGTAAGAATGATATAAGACTTGGTGGAGAAGGAAGCAATTTAAAAGTTGGTTGTGAAACAGAAGAGAATAAAAATAATAAAAGTAATTTGAATTTAAATGATGAATCAAAAAAAGCTCATAGTAATTTAAATAATAATTTAGGTGTATACACAGGAAATCTAGGGATAAATGGAAATAAGATTGGTTTTGATAAAGAGGTTAGCAATGGAAATATTATTTCTAATTATCCTGTTTATGCAATGAACGATTTAATATTAAATGGGGAGAAATCATCAATAAATTTAAATGGTGGTTTTTATGGGATAAATAGTAATAGGTCTCAAGATGAATTAACAGGTAAAATAAATAATTCTAGTGCAATTATAGTAAATACAGATGATATAGGAAGTGGATCAAGTATAAATATAGGACAAGAGACCATTATAATGGGAACAGCTTACATAAATACAACACCTGAAGCCTATCAAACTGGGGAGTCTGTTTCTGTTAAGGGAAATTATATTGCCTATACAGTTGATAATGGAAATGTGGAATTTAAATATTATAATCCACTACAACTTGCAAAGTTAGATTCTGTTGATGAAAAAGCAAAATATTTTAAGGATAATATTAAAAATGCAAAGGGAACTATACATTTAGATGGAATAAGTTTACCTGATAATACAACTAGTATAGGAGCTACCATAAGCAATAATGAAGTAAAGCTAAACAATAAAAATGCTACCCTAGACAATATAACTGATATTAGCATAAATCAAGTTGAGAAGTATGAAAAGGCAATTAATTATATAGGGAGCTTAATTAATACAAAAAATAATGATAATTCAGAAATTGAATTTCCTGATAAGGAAGTAAGAAAAATTGTGGATATTAAAGAGAGTGATGGAAAGTTAACTAAGGCAATAATCTATATAGATTCTAAAAATGATAAGGGTGGAACTCTTACAATTAAAGATGGAAAATCAACAGAGGTAAGGGATAATGAAATAAATCTAGGAAATGGAATTGGTGCAGGAATAATAGTTACAAAGAAAAATGTAATATTAGATTCTAAAAATTTAAAGTTTAATGGAACTATTATAACAGCTGATAATCTAGATGTTAAAGGAAGTAATAAAATTGACTTAGTATATAATGACAATATTATAAAAAAAATAATATCTCAAAATTACGATTCTTTTAAAAATTTATTTAGAGGACAGGTTTGCAATAATTTCATTACAATAAAATCACAAACTAACATGAGTGATAATACTTTAAATTTAGTTAAAACAAGCAACTGGAAAGTAAATTAAGCTATTAAGAGAAGGTTGGTGATTAAATGAAAAGTTTAAAATTAAAAAAAAGAGGACTTTCTCTTATAGAATTAGTTGTGGCACTATCCTTAATAGCAATAATATTAATGATAGTCAGTCCATTCTTTATTTCAAATTATGTAACTTTAGATAAGACAAGCAATCAAATAGATTTTCAAAGGGAAGCAAAGGCCATAATGAATTATTTTACTGACTCAGCTATGGAAGCATCTAATATAGAAAGCTTAACTAATGTTAAAAATGAAGTTCTTTCAAATAATAATTATACTGAGAGTCTAAAAAAGAACTCTTTAAAATCAAAAGATGGCTATCTTAAACTAACTTTTAATAACAGTGAAAACAAGAATGAACATACAACATTTATATTAAAAGATAGATCATTATATATGAAGAAGAATGATTCAGAAGAATTTAAAATAGGAGATTTAGTTAGTAGCATTGAATTAACTTCTTTAACAGAAGGAGGATCTCAAGGAGAAGTAATCAATAATTTCAAAAATGCTAATGCCATCAAAATTGAAATTACATTTGATACTAAAAATAATACACCATATAAAGTAAGCAATATATTAACCTTTAGAAATAAAAATTAATTTTGGATGGAGGTGAATTAGATGAAAAAATTTAAAAGTACAAAAAAATATAGCTTTTTTGTTATAGTTACAATTTTAATAGTTAGTATGGTGAGCATGCTTGTTTATGGAGCGTTAAATAAAGAGCAATTTAAAGTTAGAATAGAGAATAGTTTTAGTGAATTAAAATATGGAGAACAAAAGGAAATTACATATGAAATAAACCCAAATCCAATTAAGTTTAAAGATAATGTAGAGAAAGATGTTGTTTTAGTTTTAGATACATCTCAGACTGTTAATAGAGGAAAAAGTTATGAGAAGATATCAGAAGCTGCACAAACTTTTGTTAAAGGGTTACTTAATGGATATAAAAACTTAAAAATAGGGATAGTATCCTATAATGAAAAAGCTGAGATATTACATAGGTTTGATAATTCTGCTAATTCTATTAATAGTGATATAAAAAAATGTTATGATAATTACAATATTGATAGTGGCAATCATCTTGGAACTAATGTTGGTGATGCTTTTAGATTAGCTATATCTATGTTAGGTAAGGATGTTAATGCCAATAAAGAAAAAATTGTTATATTTATGTCTAATGGTAAGCCCAATGCTTATACAGGAAAATTTTATAAAGGGCCTGAAAGTACTCTAAGTAAAGAAAAAATATCTTCATTAAATTGGTATGAACAATATTTATATAAAATAACAAGTTTAAATGGAAGTGAAGAGGAATTAGGAAAAGAGTCTTTACAACAAGAAGAAAATGCAATTAACAATAAAATAAAAGATTATGAAAAATATTTTTATAATCCAGAAGGTTTGGATAAATATGGGGAACAAAATTTTCAAAAGAGAGGATTAAGAATAGATAAAGTTAATCCTTTAATTTACTATGAGTATAGAATAAATAATGCTAAAGATTATATAAATGAAATTTATAGAGGTAAGTCTACATATTCTGTAAATGTACTGCCTAATAAAGATGATGGAGCAAATATAATAAGTTATTACATGGGTTCAGAAATTGGTTATGCATATTCATTGAAGATGGCAAAAGAAATGAAAGATTTTGGGATATCAACTTATCCAATATATTTTGATAATGATGGAATTGATAATAATAAAAAGAATAATGATACTAGAGAGAATACTATGAAATTAATATCAAAATTTGCCGGTAATAATGAGAATGATGGTGTTACTAGTGTAAATACAGTTTACTCAAATGATATAACAGCTTCATTAAATGATATTTTTACAAATCTTGATAAGAATATAAAGGACTCTTATTCAGTTAATGATGCAAAATTAACTATAAATATACCTGAAGGTTTAGAAATAGAATCTATAAATTATTCAGGAAAAACAATAAAAATAAATAAAGAAGATTTAAATGATGGAAAATATGAATTACCAATAGATAATTTAAGTTATGAACTTAATGAAGGAAAAACTACTTATACTTATAATGGTAAGCCTTTGGAAATCGGAATTACTGTAAAAGGAGTAAATACAAGTGGTCATGATCAAAACTGCACTATAACTGGAGATATTTATTCTAAATCAATAGAAGATGGTGAGAAAACTGACCTACCTAATCTAAACATAAATGTTAAAAGTGGATTTCAGGTTGAAATTACAGTTAACGATTTTATAGGAAATGTTGGGGAAAAATATGATAGTAATAATATAAAACTTGAAAATAATTCCTTTAATTTTATTCAAGATACAAAAAGATTAATTGGAGATGGAAATGCAAATATTTCTGTTAAGGGTATGCCAGAAAAAAGTGATGAGGAGTATTGGATTAAAACTTGGTTTACTAAGGAAAATAGTAATGAAGAAATAAATAAAGAGGAATTTAAATTGAATAATATAAATTCTGATATAGATTTAGATAACTCTCATAATTTAACTTATCAATCATATAATGTTGATAATTTACAAGCAACGGGTAATAAGGATCTTTGGAATAATAGAGATATAGTTTTTGCTAAAAAGCAAAACAAAGGTATTTTACCATCAAATAAAATAGCAACTGAGCCTTATGTAGGATTTACTAAAAACAACAATGATAAAGCGTACTTAGATATAAATAATGATGATGTTAAATTAACTTATGAAGGAAATAATTTAATTTATCAATATACGGATAACACATATTCTATATGGAGTTATAAAAATAAAGATATTTATTTTTATTATCCAGATAATCAATGGTATGACAACTATAGAGGATGGAATATTGATAAAATAAATGTAAATAACAATAAAAAATATACGTTTAAACATAATACAATTTTCTATGAACAAATGGACTTGGGAAATAAGTGTGGTTATAGATATCCAGGATTTCAGTATAAGGAAGCAGATAAATATTGGGGATATATAAAACCAGAAAAATCAGGGTGGTATCTATTTGCTACATATTCAGATGATGGGTCAAGATTTAGTATAACTAAAGATGGGAAAACTTATGAATTATCTAAAAGTGAGTTTGGATTGAATGTAGATAAATATAATAACTGGTATATAAAAGAGGATTATAGCAATTTTAAAGTGCATGGGTCTGCGTTTTATAGTTCATTTACTCCTATATATTTAGATTCAGATAAATACTATCCTATACAGTTAGAATATTTTAACTGGGGCGGAGGTGGTTCCTTTAAGTTAGGTTATTATAAGATAGATAATTATGAAAAGAATCAAAATGAAAAAAATATTTTAGAATATTTAAGTAATATAGTAGCTAATAATGATTATAAAAGGGATTCTAATTTTTATAATATTTTTTATAGGGAAGGTTATTGGCCTAACTATAACTATTATTTAAAGGAAATATTTAATGATTATTTAAATAATATTAAATTCAATTGGATGGGAGAATCAAAAAAGGGTGGTTTTACTTTGTACCCATCCAAGAGTAATGATCCAGGTGATATTGCTGATGAAGTTTTTGAAGGAAAGTCTGGAGTTAAATTGCCTACAGGTGCTGGTGTATATACAATGCATTATAAGATTATAACTAGGGAAAAAGGCAGTGACAAATCTGGACGAGTTATAAATGATAATGTTCAATCGGGTGAATATGGAAAATTTGAAGTTAAGGATTTGTTAGACACTAGTATAAGTGTAGTTGGTTCTAACAATAAAAAAGAAATTTATTTAAATGAAAAAGCTAAGGCTATTTATAAAATGGTTCCTAATGAGATAAAAGCTGAAGATATTATAAGAGATGGAAGAACGCTTCCTAAAGAAATAAAATTAACAGGAATAAAAATTAATGGTATGCTTCCAAGTGGAATGAAGTTTGATGAAAATAATAATCCTTCAATAAATCTAGGAACTGAAAGTGATGGAGAAAGAAGATTCTCTACTGATAAACTTACTGATATAACTTATACTTTAGAAAATGGGGTTTATAAAGGATCAGAATTGAGTAAAGATGTAAATGTAAATATAGAGTCAAATGGACCATTTGAATTTAAATCAAGTGAAAATAAGGTTGGGTTTAAGCTTAATTATGAATATAAAATAACTAACCCTATGTTTGAAGAGTTTAAAGGAACTTCAGTAAGTGCTAGTGAACCAACTAAAATAGAGAAGTTTGGTATTTTAGATTCTTCATCATCTGATAATATAAAAGATTCTAGGGAAGGGGTACAAGTTGTTAATGGCATACCTCTTAAAATCGCTATATTAGCAGATGTTAAATCACCTAATTCTATTATTTACTTAGGGTTTAATTCCCAAAATATAAAATTATCTAAAGATACAGAGCCGCAATTTAAGATTAAAATTTATAATAAAGGAAATTTAATTAATTGCGAAAAAGAATTTACTATTGATAAATTAGAAGGAAACTTAATTGAAGGATTAAATAGTGGAATTAAAATTTCAGGTTTAGATGTTGGAGAAAAAGTAATAGTTATAGAATTAATTCCTAATAACATAGAAATTAATAATAGTGCCTTATTAAAAACAAAAGTTGAAAATAGTAATGATAAAGAACATTTAGCTAAGCTTGATTATGCAGAAATGCCAGATGTATTTTAATCTAAAAGAAAAATAAGATCATAAATTAATTTGTGGTCTTATTTTTGTATTTATTAATAAATTTTAGAGCATAATATATTTAATTAAGACTTAAAAATAAGATTAATATAGAAATGCTTTAGTATTATTTAATAAAAAGTGAATATTTATTTATAACTAGGAAAATAAAGGGAATATTTCATTGAAAAGCTTTATTATTATAAGTAATATGTAAGATATATATAATAAAATAAAAAATGTATGTATTAATATGAAAAGTACCACTAATAAGTATATACTATATTAAATGAAAATAAGTGAATTATTTCTTGCAAATAATATATAATATGATGTTAAAAAATCAGTTATGAACTTTTGGAATTTATTTTATGCATTTTGTTGACAAGCTTTCTTTCATAGATTATAATAAATAAAAATTAAACAAAACGGAATATAAACAAACTCGTATAAGCTTTGAATAAGGCAAGGCGTTTCTACCGGAAACCTTAAATTTCCGTCTATGAGTGAATTTGATATACTATAGGTGTACTATAAGCATATTAACTTCACTTGGGAGTTATTATGCTTTTTTTGAAAATAAAATTTCATCTTTTGTGTATATTTGCAAGTTTGCTTTCAAAAAATAAGTAGAAGTTTAAAAGGTAGAAATACGGAAAAACATTTAATTGTACGTAAATAACTTAAAGATAGTGTGTGGAGGCGATAGTATGGCAAGAATATTAAAAACAGCATATACATTTGATGATGTATTACTAGTACCAAACAAATCAGAGGTCCTACCTAATGAGGTTTCTTTAAAAACTCAATTAACTAAAAAAATTCAATTAAATATTCCATTAATGAGTGCAAGTATGGATACAGTTACTGAATCTAAAATGGCAATAGCTATGGCTAGAGAAGGTGGAATAGGAATAATCCATAAAAACATGACAATAGAAGATCAAGCAAGAGAAGTTGATAGAGTAAAAAGACAAGAAAATGGAGTAATAACAGATCCAATATTCTTATCAGAAGATCACACAGTAAGAGAAGCTTTAGATTTAATGGCTCAATACAGAATTTCAGGAGTTCCTGTAACAAGAGAAGGAAAACTAGTTGGAATCATAACAAACAGAGACATAGTATTTGAAACAAACTACGATAAAAAAGTTTCAGAAGTTATGACAAAAAGTCCATTAGTTACTGCGAAGGAAGGAACTACATTAACTGAAGCATTAGAAATATTAAAGCAACATAAAATAGAAAAGCTTCCTTTAGTTGATGATGAAAATAATCTAAAAGGACTTATAACTATAAAAGATATAGAAAAAGCTAAAGCTTTCCCAAATGCAGCTAAAGATGAAAAAGGAAGACTTTTATGTGGAGCTTCAATTGGTGTAACTAATGACATGATGGAAAGAGTAGATGCAGTAGTTAAAGCAAAGGTTGACGTTATTGTTTTAGATACAGCTCATGGTCATTCAAAAGGAGTTATTGAAGGAGTTAAGAGAATAAAAGCTAAATATCCTGAACTTCAAGTAATAGCTGGTAACATAGCTACACCAGAGGCTGTAAGAGATTTAGCAGAAGCAGGTGCAGATTGTGTTAAAGTAGGTATAGGCCCTGGATCAATATGTACTACAAGAATAGTTGCAGGTGTTGGGGTTCCTCAATTAACAGCAGTTATGGATTGTGCTGAAGAAGGTAAAAAATTAGGAATACCAGTAATAGCTGACGGTGGATTAAAATATTCAGGGGATATAGTTAAGGCTTTAGCAGCTGGAGCTTGTGCAGCTATGATGGGATCAATCTTTGCAGGATGTGAAGAAGCACCAGGAGCTATAGAAATATATCAAGGTAGAAGCTATAAAGTTTACAGAGGAATGGGTTCACTTGGAGCTATGGCTAAAGGATCAAGTGATAGATATTTCCAAAATGGTACTAAGAAATTCGTTCCAGAAGGTGTAGAAGGAAGAATTGCTTACAAAGGACATTTAGCAGATACTATCTACCAACTAATAGGTGGAATAAAATCAGGAATGGGTTACTTAGGAGCACCAACTTTAGAAAATTTATATGAAAATGCTAATTTTGTTGTTCAAACTTCAGCAGGATTTAGAGAAAGTCACCCTCATGATATAAACATAACTAAGGAAGCACCAAACTACAGTGTTAACCAATAATTAGATTAAAAGCTTCAGCAAAATGTTAAAATATATATTAAGTTTTAACATTTTGTTGAATATATTTTATACATAAACGGAAAATGAAATTGTGGAGGAAAGCAAATGAGAGATTTAGTTTTAGTTGTCGACTTTGGTGGACAATATAATCAATTAATAGCTAGAAGAGTTAGAGAATGTGGAGTTTATTGCGAAATAATACCTTACACATATAGCATAGAAAAAATAAAAGAAAAGAATCCAAAGGGAATAATATTCACTGGTGGACCAAACTCAGTTTATGGAGAAAACACTCCTACATTAGATAAAGAAATATTCAACTTAAATGTTCCTGTATTAGGAATATGTTATGGAGATCAATTAATGGCACATCTTTTAGGTGGAAAAGTTGATACTGCTCCAGTAAGAGAATATGGAAAAACTAATGTAACTTTAGATAATTCATCAAAATTATTTGCTGGAATAGAAGCAGATGAAACTTGTTGGATGAGTCACACTGATTACATAGCAGAAGCACCAGAAGGATTCAAAATAATAGCTCATACAGATGTTTGTCCAGTAGCGGCTATGGAAAACGAAGAAAGAAGACTTTATGGAGTTCAATTCCATCCAGAAGTTGAGCACACTCCATTTGGTCAAAACATGATGAGAAATTTCCTTTACAATATATGTGGATTAGAAAATTCTTGGTCAATGGCTTCTTTCGCAGAAGAAAAAATAGCTGAAATCAAGAAAATAGTTGGAGATAAAAAATTAATATGTGCATTATCAGGTGGAGTTGATTCATCAGTTGCAGCAGTTATGGTTCACAAGGCTGTAGGTAAGCAATTAACTTGTATCTTTGTTGACCACGGTCTATTAAGAAAAGATGAGGGAGATCAAGTAGAAAAAATCTTCAAAGAAGGTTTTGATATGAACCTTATCAGGGTTAACGCTCAAGATAGATTCTTAGGTAAATTAAAAGGAGTTTCAGATCCAGAAACTAAGAGAAAGATAATCGGAGAAGAATTCATAAGAGTATTTGAAGAAGAAGCTGGAAAATTAGGAGACATTAAATTCTTAGTTCAAGGAACAATTTATCCAGACGTTGTTGAAAGTGGAACAGATACTTCAGCAGTAATTAAGAGTCACCACAACGTTGGAGGACTTCCAGAAGATATGGAATTCTCATTAATAGAGCCATTAAGAGAATTATTCAAAGATGAAGTAAGAGCTGTAGGAGAAGAATTAGGAATTCCTCACCACTTAGTATGGAGACAGCCATTCCCAGGACCAGGATTAGCTATAAGAGTTCTAGGAGAAGTAACTGAAGATAAATTAGAAGTTGTTAGAGAAGCTGATGCTATATTTAGAGAAGAAATAGCTTTAGCAGGTCTTGAAAGTGAAATATGGCAATACTTCGCAGTATTACCTAACATTCAATCAGTTGGTGTTATGGGAGACGAAAGAACTTACTGCCACACTGTAGGATTAAGAGCAGTTACATCATCAGACGGAATGACTTCAAACTGGGCTCATATACCATATGAAGTTATAGATAAGGTTTCAAGAAGAATTGTAAATGAAGTTAAGGGAGTTAACAGAATTGTTTACGATGTAACTTCAAAACCACCAGCAACTATTGAGTGGGAATAATATAAATAATTAATTCAGATAGGTATTAATCCTATCTGAATTTTAATATAATTTATCTGGTTAAAAATTCTTAATAGGTCTAAATCAGATAAAATTTAAGTATCCAAACTAATCAAAAGATATATAAATTTTTATTACGGATAAATAGGCAGTCATTTTAGTATGATTGTCTATTTATCTTGTTATAATCAATAAAAATATATGCTTTTTTATTAGATTATAATAATATTTTGTGGATAATTTAGAGTTTTAATTTTGGTGGATAATTTTATATTTATAAATTACTTATAATTTAAAATAAAAAAGTAGCTATGAAATTTCATAGCTACTTTTGTTTTATATAAATGTTTTATTTTGCTGATTTCTTTTGTAAAGCTTGGAATAAAGCTATTACTCCAATTGCTACAATTATTAAAACTATAAATACTGAAAATCCTTGTGAATATCCAGCAAATCCTGATCTGTTTAGGAATGATGCCATTACAGGAGGTATTAAGAATCCACCTAAAGCACCTAATCCACCAATCCATCCTGAAGCTCCACCTATTGCCTCTGGAACTGCATTAGGAACTATTTTAAATACTGCTGCGTTTGCAACTCCCATACCAATAGCAAGTAAGATTATACCTATTATTGCTAAAGTCATAGTTGAAGCAAAAGTCATACAAATTGCACCTATAAGTGCTATTCCTAGAGAAACTATAGTAGTTATTTCTCCACCATTTTTATCAGCAACTTTTCCACCATATATTCTAGTTAATGAAGTTAATATAGAATATAAAGCTGTTAAAAGACCTGCAACTTTCATATTTAATCCGAAATAAGTCATCCAGTAGTTAGGGAACCAACCTGTTAATGCTAAGAATCCACCAAAAGTTGTGAAATAGATAAATACTAAAGCCCAAGTTTTCCATGACTTAGCTGATATTAAAAGTGTTTCACTTGCTTTTCCCTTAGGGAATAATTCTTGACCATACTCTTTTGATGCTATTTCCTTAGCTTCATCTTTATTTATTCCTTTGTCAACAAGTTGGAAGTACCAAGCATTTTGACCTATTTTTATGTAAATTACAGTACCAACTATTAAGAATATTAACCAAGCTAAGTAAGAACCAGGTAATCCTAATAGAGGAAGTGCTAAGTTTGGAATTAATAATGCAAATATTCCAGGTGCTAAGTTACCAACACCACCATATATTCCTAAAGCTACACCTTGTTTGCTTTTTGGGAACCAATATGATGCTTGGCTGACACCAACAGAGAATGTTGCTATACCACATCCAGATAATAGTCCAAGTGCAAATAATAAATAATAATATTGATTTAAGTTATCACTAAAGAAAGCTAATACTATGTATAAACCACCCATACCTATTATTGATAAAAGTAGTAAAACTATAAGTGGCTTTCTCCCACCAGTTGTGTCAACCCATGCTGAAAAAGGTATTCTAAGTAAAGAACCTGATAAGTTAGGGGCTGCAATAAGTAATGCTAATAATACTGGATTAAGGTTTACGAAAGCTTCTTTAAATACTGCAGAAGTTGGTCCATAAAGAGAAACTGCTGCAAAACCTATGAAGAAACCTAATGTAGCTCCTATTAATCCACGATTTGGATTACCTTTAAGATTTAAGTTTTTCATCTCATTCACTCCGTTTTTTCTTTGATTGTTAATTTTTTAACTCTGAAATTTATAATTATCTAATAAATACTTTGAAAGTATATCATCAAATAAAAGAATAAACTGTAACTTTTATCACGAAAATAAAAATAATTTTATAGTAACAAATTACTAGAATTTCATATTATATATATTATTATCTTTAAAATTAATAATTTAATACATATTAGGCATATATTTAAAATAACTTATTATTTAGTCCTTAGATTCATTAATTGTAATTAATAATCTTTTTGAGAAAATATTTATAATGAAAAAATAATTTTACAATATTGCAAAAATATTGGAAATAATTTAAAATACAAATAATATAATTTTAAAAGACGTGTGTTTTTCTATGATATACACTTAGATTTTTAATAAAGTAATTATATATTAAGGTTTATTTTAATAATTTATTAATTTAAGTATGTGCTTAAAAATAAATTATAAACTATATAAGTGTTCACATGAAAATGAAGAAAAATACCTAATAAAATTTTATTTTAAAAATCACATTAAATGTATGTTATTGTAACAATATTTTTTATATGGGGCATTTAAATTTTGTTACATAACAGCAATAAATATATTAAAAGGGGGCAGATTAAATGAAAAAAAGAAAATTAGTTGCATTATTAACGGCAGGGTTAGCAGCTTCAATGTTATTTGTAGCATGTGGAGGAGCTAACAATACAGCTCAAGGAAATGGTAATGGTTCAGAATCAGGAGGAACTACTAAGGATTTATCAAAGCCAGAGAGAATAGAGGCATCAAATCCTAGTGCACTTCCAGATGCTGCAAAAAATAGAACTGATACTTTAATAGTAGGAACTACAGATCCAAAGGGTGAATTTGTTCCAATATATTCTTCTACTCTTTATGATTCATGGGTTAACAAGCTAGTATTTGATGGATTGATTACTAATAATGAAAAGGGAGAACCAATTCCAAATGTAGCAGAAAGTTATGAAGTTTCTGAGGATGGAAAAACTTATACATTTAAATTAAATAAGGGTATTAAATTTACTAATGGTCAAGAATTAACAGCAAAGGATGTAGCATTTACATTTACTTCTATTTGTGATCCAGGATATGATGGACCAAGAATGGATGCTGTAAATAATTTAGTTGGATATGAAGAGTACAATAAGGGCGATGCTAGTAGTGTTGAAGGTATAAAGGTTATTGATGATTATACAATATCATTCACTAATAAGAATACTGATGCAGCTGGTATATGGAATTTTGAATATGGAATTATGCCAGAAAGTGTTTATAAATTTGAAAAAGGAAACTTCCAAGCTGTTAAGGATAAATTATTAGAGCCAGTAGGTTCAGGTGCTTATAAATTTGTTCACTTTAAACCAGGACAAGAAGTTAAGTTTGAAAAAAATGCTGATTACTGGAAAGGAGAGCCGAAGATTCCTTATATAGTAATGAAAGTTACAAATGCACAAACATTACTACAAGAATTAATGGCTGGAACAGTTGATATAGATAGAGTTGGTGCTAAACCAGAAAATATAGATCCATTAAAACAAGCTGGATTCTTAAACTTAGATCTTTATATGCAAAATGGTTATGGATACATGGGGCTTAACTATGGAAGTGATAAGGTTAAAGACCCTAAAGTAAGACAAGCGTTACTTTATGGATTAAATAGAGAAGGATTCATGCAATCTTATTACCAAGGATATGGTCAAGTTTACAACTCACACATTCTTCCTACTTCATGGGCATATAACCCAGATGTTCCTAAGTATGAATACAATCCAGAAAAAGCTAAAGAATTACTTGATGAAGCTGGTTGGAAAGATACAAATGGAAATGGAGTTAGAGATAAGGATGGAGTTGAATTAGAACTTCAATGGTTAACTTATACTGGTTCTAAATATGTTGATGCTTTAATCCCAATAGTTCAACAATCTTGGGAACAAATAGGTGTTAAAGTTACTCCAGAACTTATGGAATTTGGAACAATGATGGATAAAGTTAATAACAGAGAATATGATATATTCAATGGTGCTTGGAACCTTTCAATAGATCCAGATCCATCAGGAATATTTGCAATCTCTCAAGATGTACCAGGCGGATTTAATAATATTGGATGGAGAAATGAAGAAGCAGATAAGTTATTAAAAGAAGGTAAAGGAACAACAAATCAAGAGGAAAGAAAGAAAGCTTATGCTGAATGGCAATTAAAATTCTCTGAAGATGTACCTTATATTCTTCTTGGAAATGCTCAAGAAATGTTTGCATCAAATTCAAGAGTTAAAGGATATAACCCTTCAACTTATATAGATTGGACTCACGACATTTACAAACTTGAATTAGATAACAATAAATAAAATTTAAAATAAATTAAGAAATTAGCCTGGACAAAAAATCCAGGCTAATTTTGAAAAATGGGGGGAACAGCAATATGCTACAGTATATCACTAGAAGAATACTATTAATAATACCGACTATTGTTGGTGTATCATTAGTACTTTTCTTCATATTTGCTATGGCTCCAGGAGATGCTATTACAGCAAATATGGATCCAAATATGAGTGTAGAAACAAAACAAGCAATAAGAGAAAAATATCATTTAGATGAGCCAAAAACAACACAGTACATGTATTGGTTAAAAGGCGTTGTAACAGAAGGGTCTTTAGGAGAATCTTTTTACTATAAAAGACCAGTTTCAGAAGTAATGAAAGACTTTATACCAAATTCCTTTATTTTAGGAGCGGCATCACTAATTTTGGGGCTTATAATTGCGGTGCCAATAGGTATAGTTTCAGCAACAAAGCAATATTCATTTTTTGATAAATTTTTTACGGTATTTGCCCTTATGGGAATATCAATGCCATCATTTTTCTTTGGACTTATATTAATTAAATATTTAGGAGTTCAACTTAATTTATTTCCAATATCGGGTATGACTACTCCAGGAAGTGCATATACAGGAATGCAATATGTTCTAGACGTATTAAAACATATGATTTTACCACTTATAGTTTTAACTCTTGGAAGTGTAGGTGGATGGATGAGATACACAAGATCAAGTATGCTTGAGGTAGTTAGACAAGATTATATAAGAACTGCAAGAGCAAAAGGATTAAAAGAGAAGGTAGTTATATATAAACATGCTTTAAGAAATGCACTTATACCAGTTGTAACACTATTAGGAATGTCAATTCCAGGATTATTCTCAGGTGCTACATTAACAGAAAAAATATTTAACTGGCCAGGAATAGGTCCAGTACAGTTAAGTGCAGTTAATAACAGAGATTATTATCTACTTATGGGTATAAACCTTACTTTGGCTATATTAGTTTTAATAGGAAACTTACTTGCTGATATTATATATGCATTAGTAGATCCAAGAATAAGGCTTAAGTAGGAGGTGCTTTTTATATGCAAACAGAATTAAATAAAGAAGTTAAAGTGAAAAAAGAGAAAATAGAAAGCCCTTGGACTGTAGCTTTTAAAAGATTGAAAAAAAATAAGTTAGCTTTAGGTGGCTTATTTATATTGTTGGTATTAGTTTTAATTTCAATATTAGGACCAATGTTATATCCACATGATCATTTAACCATAGATTTAGTAAGAACTAATCAACCACCATCAGCACAGCATTGGCTAGGAACTGATGAATCTGGAAGAGATGTTTTAGCTAGACTTATGTACGGGGGAAGATATTCACTTTCAATAGGTATAGTTGCGGTAGGAATTTCTATAATTATAGGAACAACTTTGGGGATATTAGCAGGATATTATGGAGGATTTATAGATAGTTTAATTATGAGAATTGTTGACGTATTTATGTGTTTCCCATTCTTATCATTATTAATAATGGTATCTGCTATAATGTCAGATTTAAAAATACCACCAGAGTATAGAATTTTTGTAGTTATGTTTATTATAGGGGCACTGAGTTGGACTGGTACATGTCGTATGGTTAGAGGTATGGTCTTATCTTTAAGAGAACAAGAATTTATGCAAGCGGCAGAAGCTTTAGGTCTATCAGATGCTAGAAAAATGTTTTTACACTTATTACCTAATACATTAGCAGTTATTATAGTTTCAGCTACATTAGGAATTGGTGGAGCTATATTAACTGAATCATCTTTAAGTTTCTTAGGTCTTGGAGTTACACCTCCTACACCAACTTGGGGTAATATGATACAAACAGCTCAAGATTACTATACATTAACAAATAGATGGTGGTTATGGATACCTCCAGGAGTATGTATATTCTTAACTGTTATATCTATAAATATTTTTGGAGATGGATTAAGAGATGCTCTAGATCCTAAGCTAAAGGTCTAAGGGGGCGAGTGTAATGGGAAAAACATTAGTAGAATTTAAAAATCTTGAAACTCACTTTCATACAGGTGAGGGAATTGTCAAAGCAGTAAATAACGTTAGTTTTAAAATAAAAGAAGGGGAGACAGTTTGTGTAGTTGGAGAATCTGGATGCGGAAAATCTGTTACTGCCATGTCTCTTATGAGATTAATACCAAGTCCTCCTGGAAAAATAGTTGGAGGAGAAATTCTTTTTGAGGGAAAAGATGTTTTAAAGTTCACAGAGCAAGAACTTATGGATATGAGAGGAAATGATATATCAGTTATCTTCCAAGAACCTATGACATCATTAAACCCAGTATTTAAAATAGGAGATCAAATTTGTGAAGCAATAATTCTTCATCAGCATTTATCAAAAGAAGAAGCTGAAAAGAAAGCTATAGAAGTTTTAAAAATAATTGGTATAGCTAGAGCAGAAGAAATAATGAAATCTTATCCTCACGAATTATCAGGAGGAATGAGACAGAGAATTATGATTGCTATGGCAGTTTGTTGTAATCCTAAGCTTTTAATAGCTGACGAGCCTACAACTGCTCTCGATGTTACAATTCAAGCGCAAATTCTAGATCTTATGAGAGATATTAAAGAGAAATTAAATACATCAATATTATTAATAACACATGACTTAGGAGTAGTTGCTGAGATGGCGGACTATGTTGTTGTAATGTATGCTGGTAAGGTTATTGAGGAAGCTCCAGTTTTAGAGCTCTTTAAAAATCCTCTTCATCCATATACACAAGGTTTACTTAAATCTAAGCCATCAGTTAATGGAAATGAAACTAGACTTTATTCAATACCAGGACAAGTTCCTAATCCAGTAGGTATGCCAGATAATTGTTACTTCAATGAGAGATGTGATAGATGTATGGAAAAATGTAAGGATGTTCAACCTACTCTTGTTGATGTAGGAAATAGACATAAAGTTTCATGCTGGTTATATAAGGAGGGAAAGTAGATGGCAGATAATACAGTTTTAAAAGTTGAAAATTTGAAAAAATACTTTCCGATTAAAGCAGGAGTTTTTTCTAAGACAGTTGGAAATGTAAAAGCTGTTGATGGAGTAAGTTTTACTATAGATAAGGGTGAAACTTTAGGATTAGTTGGAGAATCAGGTTGTGGAAAATCAACAACAGGAAGAGCAATTTTAAGATTATTTGAAAAAACAGATGGAAATGTATATTTTGAAGGAAAAGATATTTTTGCTCTTAAAAAGAAAGAACTTAGAGATTTAAGACCAAAAATGCAAATGATATTCCAAGATCCATATTCATCATTAAATCCTAGATTATCAGTAGATTCTTTAGTAGGAGAGGCTCTTTTAAGTCATAAGTTATGTAGTAAAGATGAATTGCCTGAAAGAGTAGCTAAAACTATAGAAAGATGTGGACTTGCTAGATATCATATGAAAAGATATCCACATGAATTCTCAGGTGGACAAAGACAAAGAATAGGTATAGCAAGAGCCTTAATTTTAAATCCAAGTTTTATAGTTGCAGATGAACCTGTTTCAGCACTAGATGTTTCTATACAATCACAGATTGTAAACTTAATGATGGACTTACAAGAAGAAATGGGATTCTCATATCTTTTCATATCTCATGATTTAAGTATAGTAAAGCATATTTGTCATAAAATAGGTGTAATGTACTTAGGTAGCTTAGTTGAATTAGCTCCTAAAAATGAACTTTATGATAATCCATTGCATCCATATACAAAGGCATTATTATCAGCAGTTCCAATACCAGACCCTACAATTAAGAGGGAGAGAATAATATTAAAGGGTGATATTCCTTCACCAGCTAATCCACCAAGTGGATGTAAGTTCCATACTAGATGTCCATATGCTATGGATAAATGTAAGAAGGAAGCGCCAGAATATAAGTGTGTTGGAAAAGATCACTTTGTTGCATGTCACTTAGTTTAATCTAAAGTTAGGTTTTATTTATTAAAATGTAAAAATTGAATTAAAAAATTAAATTTTATATAGTGTAGGGGATTAAATTCTCCTACACTATAACTATATATAATAAAATTTCATTAAATATATAAAAAGTTTTATATTGTATTGTAATCCATAAATAATAAATGATAAAATATTAACGTGTGGTAAACAGGGGGAATTAAGTTTGTTTTGGTTTAAAGATGAAATAACTAGAAGAAAAGAAAAAGAAGAATATGAGAAATTAATGGAAGAAGTTAAAAATAAAGAAAAGCCAACTTTTAAGGATTTGGTTGCTATAATGTTAGCGCAATACGCAATAATACTTCCAATGGTTTTTGGAGGCTTAATTATTTTTGCGATTATATTATATATATTAATGGCGTGGTTAAAATAAATTTATAAACGCTAATGGAGGTAGTAATAATGAAAAAAGGATTAGTTGTTGATTTATCAAAAGCAGCTCCATATTTAAAATCTCACGAAGTTGCTTACATGCAAGAAACTATAAACCAAGCACACAATAAGTTACATAATGGAACAGGTGCAGGAAATGACTTTTTAGGATGGGTTGACCTACCAGTTAATTATGATAAAGATGAGTTTGCTAGAATAAAAGAAGCTGCTAAAAAAATACAAAGTGATTCAGATGTATTAGTTGTTATAGGAATAGGTGGTTCTTACTTAGGAGCAAGAGCTGCTATAGAAATGTTAACTAACAACTTCTATAACTCTATGTCTAAGGATAAGAGAAAAACTCCAGCTATATTCTACGCAGGAAATAACATAAGCTCAAGCTACATGGCTGATTTATTAAAAGCTATTGATGGATTAGATGTAAGCTTAAATGTTATATCAAAATCAGGTACTACTACAGAACCTGCTATAGCTTTCAGAATCTTAAAAGATTACATGGAAAAGAAATACGGAAAAGAAGAAGCTAAAAAGAGAATATATGCTACAACAGATGCTAAGAAAGGTGCTTTAAAAACTTTAGCTGATGCTGAAGGATATGAAACTTTCGTAATTCCAGATGATGTTGGAGGAAGATTCTCAGTATTAACAGCAGTTGGATTATTACCAATAGCTGCAGCTGGAATAAACATAGATGAAATGATGGAAGGAGCTGCTGATGCTAGAGAAGAATATGCTAATCCTTCATTAGCTGATAACGAATGTTACAAATATGCAGCTGCTAGAAATGCTTTATACAATAAAGGTAAAGCTATAGAAATATTAGTTAACTATGAGCCATCAGTTCATTACTTCAATGAATGGTGGAAACAATTATATGGAGAATCAGAAGGAAAAGACAACAAAGGATTATTCCCAGCTGCTGTTGATTTCTCAACTGATTTACACTCAATGGGACAATACATCCAAGAAGGTAGAAGAGATATCTTCGAAACAGTTATTAATGTAGGATCTCCAAGAGAAGAAATAGTAATCGAAGCTAACGATGAAAACATAGATGGATTAAACTTCTTAGCTGGAAAAACTATGGACTATGTTAACAAACAAGCATTCAGAGGAACTTTACTTGCTCACAATGATGGAGAAGTTCCAAATGTAGTTGTTAATGTTCCAGAATTAACTCCATACTACTTCGGAAGATTAGTTTACTTCTTCGAAAAAGCTTGTGGAATCAGTGGATATGTTTTAGGAATAAATCCATTTGACCAACCAGGTGTTGAAGCTTACAAGAAAAACATGTTTGCTTTACTTGGAAAACCAGGTTTTGAAGATTTAAAAGCTGAGTTAGAAGAAAGATTAAAATAATATAAATTTAATTATAAAAAGGAGCTCTTTTTAGAGCTTCTTTTTTGTTTTAAGAGTATAATTTTATTAATATATAAATTATTTATTATTTTAAGAGTATTAGTAAATTAATAAGAATGTGTATAATTTTATTAATGGATAATTATTTAATATTCAAAAAAAGATAATAGAGAATATATTATGGGAGGATTATAAAGGTGAAAATAATTATTGATGGTGATGGATGTGCAGGAAGAGATATAATTGAAGAGGTTGGTAAAAAGCATTCAGTTAAAATATTAATTTATTGCACAATAAATCATATGATAAATTCAGATTACTCTGAGGTGAGAATGGTTGATGGTGGATTTCAAAGCGTAGATATGTATGTGGCTAATAATACTTGTGAAAATGATATTGTAATAACTCAAGATTATGGAGTTGCAGCTATGGCTTTGGGAAAAGGAGCGTTAGCCATAAGCCCTAGAGGATATATTTATGATAATGATAATATTGATAGATTACTTTTTGAAAGACATTTAAGTCAAAAAAATAGAAGAGCTGGTGGGAAATCAAAAGGAAATCATAAAAGAAATAAGGAAGATGATGATAGACTTTATTATAATTTAGAAGTTTTGATAGAAAAGGTAAAGGCTATTTCAAATTAGATATAATAAAATAAGGTTTGAAAAATTAAAAAATAAGTTTGGAAAATTTAAAAATAAACTTTGTAGAATTAGAAGATAAACTTAATAAATAATGTAGATAATATTTAAATGATATTAAAAAGAAATCTCAGAGTGGCTGAGATTTCTTTAATGGTTTGATTATATGGATATAATAAAATTAGGAGATTTACAGTGTTAAGTAACACTACCTATATTATAGACAGTTTTAAACTTTTTATACATTTTATAAAAGTAGAAAAAATGTAGAAATAGAGTGTTTTATGGTAAGAAAAATAGAAAATATTTACATAAAAACAGAAGTATAATATAATTTATTTATCTATAATGTTTCGGGTTTTAGGGGGAGTGATTATGGGAGAATTACTTTTAGAGTTAGATACGAGAGATATAATAGAACATAATAGTCCGGTTAACATAAAAATAATAAATAACACTAATGACAATTTAAGATATAAAATCTTAATAGGAAAGGATGGAATTTGGGAAACTTTAAGAGAATTTGAAAAAGAAGATGAATTTATATGGACTCCTAAAGAAGATGGAGAGTATATGATTATGGTTCAAGGAAGAAAAGAGGATTCAAATAAGCCTTTTGATTACAAAGTTACTGAGGGGGTTAATGTGAAAAGAACAGTTCATGGCCTTCAGGATGAAATGAATAAAGATGAAATAAATAAAGATGAAATTAAAGAAGAAAAATTAATAAAAGGAATCTATCTAAATAAAGATGTATTTAATGTTGGAGAGAAGGCAGAGTTAAAGGTTGATAGTAACAATGAAAATATTATGTATAGATATTTTATAAGTGGAAAGAACGGATGGCAACTTATAAAGGATTATACATTAGAAAATAAATTAAATTATACTATTAATGAAAGTGGTCAATTTGAGTTTTTAATTGAATGTAAAAAAACAAGTTCAACTAATACAACAGATGATTATGCTACAGTTATATTTACATCAAAAGAATTTGTAAAGCCTGAAATAATTAATTTTATTAATTTAAGTGAAAAATTAATAGTAAACTCAGAGCTTACCTTTGAAGTGGAAGCAAATTTTGAAGATGAAAGAACAGCACTATATAAGTTTGTAAAAATTTCACCTGATGGAAGTAGAACTTGCATTCAAGATTTTTCATCAAGTCGTATAGTAACTTTTAAAGAATTTAAAGAGGGAAGATATAAGCTTTTATGTTTAATAAGAGATATGTATTCTAATAAGGAATTTGATGACAGAGCCGTTATGGTATATGATATAAAACCATATGAACCATTACAATTAAGAAGTTTTACTACAGATTTAAGCTCACCTCAAGAAAAAGGAGAGGTAATAGAGATAAAAGCTGTTATTGATGGAGGAAGTGATATCCTCTATAGATTTAAAATAGATGGAGAAATATCTGAGGATACGGGTTATACAAGAAATAGTACTTTAAAATGGAATGCTAAAAAAGAAGGAAATTATAGAATAACTCTTTGGGCTAAGGATGAATCCTTTATTGGAGATTATGAAATAGAATCTAAATTAGATTATAAAATAGAAAAAAAGGTGAAAAAGCCAATAAAAATAACAGAATTAATATTTGATAGAGATAAGACACCTTTAATAAATGAAGTAATAAAACTTAGGGTTAGTGCAGAGGGTGGTACTGACTTAAAGTATTCCTTCTTAATAATTAAGGATGGTAAGACTATAGAGAGTATTGATTTTGGAAGTAATAATTGGGTAGAATTTATTCCAAGTGAAAAAGGAAATTATCAGCTTGATGTAAGAGTAAAAGATAAGTATTCAACAAAGGAATATGATGTGCATACTGTTTTAAATTTTAAAGTTAGGGAGTATGCAGAAGGGAAAATTGATCATATATTAGTTCCAGCTAAGGAATATTTTTTAGTTGGAGATGATATCGATATTGAGGTAATAGTTCAAAATACTAGACAAGTAAAGGTTAAGTATGTTACTAAGGTAAATGGACAAGTAGTAGAGGAAACTGATTATGTAAAAAATAAGAGGTTTAAAGTTACACCAAAATGTCCAGGAAAATACACAATTGATATATTTGCTAGAAATATTAAATGTAAAGAGGGATTTGATTCAAGAAGAGAAGTAAGATTTTATGTTAGTGAAGCTCTACCTATTACAGATACTAAAATAAGTACTTCTGATAAAGTCTTTAAAATTAATGAGGAAATAAACTTTTCTACAAAATGTGAAGGTGGAAGTAGAGTTTGCTATGAATATTATATAATGGTTAACGGAAATTGGTCTTTAGTTCAAAAATATAGTAGAAAGAGTTATTATTCTTTTAGACCATATGTACCAGGAAAGTATAAAGTTTTAGTATTAACTAAAAGTTATTATAAAAAATGTGCTTATGAAGATTATGATACTTTTGAATTTAATGTAGAATAAAATATTAAAGTTTAATATATAATTAGGACTTTATTTTATATAATATTGATTTGAAAATAAGCTTTTAAGACTAATATTAAGTTGGTTTTTAAATTATTTAAAATTAATATTTACTTAAAATAGAGTCTTATTTATTTTTATAGTTTTAATAAGTATAATAAGTTGTAATTAGTTAAACTTTGCTTTATACTAACCACAGATATAAATGTGATTTTTTACGAAGGAGTGACTATTTAGTGGAAAGATTGGATAAGGTTTTATCAAACTTAGGATACGGAACGAGAAAAGAAATAAAGCAAGTTGTTAAAAAAGGATTTGTAACAGTTAATGATGAGAAGGTTAAAGATAGCGGACTTCAAATAGATCCTGAGAAAGATACAATAGTTATAAATGGGGAAAAAGTAGAGTATAAAAAGTACATATATTTAATGATGAATAAGCCAGCTGGAGTAATTTCAGCAACTTATGATAAGAGAGATGAAACTGTTATCGACTTATTATATATGGAAGATCAAGTTTTTGAACCATTTCCAGTAGGAAGACTTGATAAAGATACAGTGGGATTATTATTATTAACTAATGATGGAGATTTAAATCATAAATTAATTTCACCTAAATACCATGTTGATAAGGTTTATTATGCAGAAATAAATGCTCCTATAACAGAAAAAGATATTAAAGCTTTCGAAAATGGTGTAACTTTAGATGATGGATATAAATGTATGAGTGCAAAGCTTAAAGTTATAGAAAATTTAGAGGATTCATCTAGAGTAGAAGTTACAGTTCAAGAGGGTAAATATCATCAAGTAAAAAGAATGTTTGAAGCTAGAGGGAAAAAGGTTGTTTATTTAAAAAGAACTTCTTTTGGAAATCTCCCACTTGATGAAAGTTTAGAAGAAGGCGAATATAAAGAGCTTTCAGAAAGTGAATTAGCGGTACTTTACAAAAATTTTTAAAAATTTAAATAGTAATGATTGTAAAGGGAAAATTCATGTAGGAAAACTTGCAAAAAAAATATTAGATTACTTGCAATTTAAGTAAACATCTAATATAATAGTTGTGCGAGGATAAATAAAAGGAATAAATAGCCCCCTTTTTATTTATTGCTTATTGCTGAGACGCAACCTAGCCCCAAGGGTTGCGTTTTTTATTTGCAAAATAATGCAAGAAAAAATGCATTTAAAATTAGTTGTTGAAATAATATATTCAGTTTATGTAAAGAGTTGATACTTTAAAGTATCAATTCTTTTTTTTACTATGATTTAAATAAATATTGTTATATTGATATAGTATATATAAGTATTTATTTAAAAGGCTTGCTCTAAAAACTGTTCCCCAAGAATTAAAAATATACTTTCAATAAGTAAATTAAGTTTATTCTTAATATTATGTAATATTTTTCTAAAATAAATATGAACTGAGTTATTTTTTTTATAGTTGATGAATATAAATATAAAGTTAAATTATATTTATTATGTTAATACTAGTAAGAGGGGGGGAAACAGTATGAGGAGAACTAAAAGCGTATTTTTATGTACACTTTTAGCAACATTAGCTTTTATGCCAGTTAAAGATAATATTATATTTGCTAAAGAAAAAGCTGGCGTTACTATTGATGTAGTGGAAGAAAAGAATAATTTGTTTAATGAAGAAATTATTTGGGAACCAGGAAATTTAGAAGAAAGCTCAATAAAAATATCTAATAATTTAAGTGAAGATATAGTTATAAAAACTCTAAATTTTCATGATGAAAAACTCTTAGACTATGTAAATTCTTCATATATTGATGAGGGGGATGAAAGGTATAAATATTTTTTGGAAAATGCATTTATTACTGTAAAAGACAGTAGTGATCTGATTTTTCAAGGAACTCTTGAAGAGGTTTTTTCAGAAGGAAATATTAAATTAAAAGATGGAATAAATGTAGAGTCTAATAATAGTAAACTTATAGATTTAGAAGTAAAGATTTCTAATGACTTAGATAATAGAGGACAAGGCATACAAAATGCATTTAGTCTAAGTATTCAATATGAATATGAGGATGAAATAAATAATGGAAGTGGAAACTTACCAAATACAGGGGGCTTTAGCAATAACAATTTTATGGTTTTTGGAGTTCTAGCTTTAGGTATAGGAGCATCAATATTAAAGTTACCTCAAAAAAAGGAGGAGATTTAATATGAAAACCCTTAAGATGAGAAGAATAATTTCATTAGTATTAGCTATAGGGATAACAGGAGGTTTAGGAAGTGTAGCCTATTTTTCAGATAAAGAAAAAGTAAACGGTGATTTAAAGTTAACTTTAGGAACCTTAAGTTCTGAGGCTACAAAAACAGTTAAAATAGAGAAAATGGACATAGAAGTTCCTGTTAGTGATACTTTTATAATAACTAATAATGGAACTTTAGATCAAAGGATGACATTAAATTTTAAAAATTCATCAATAGGAAATGATGGACTAGAGAAAATAAAGTATTCCTTAAGTTTTGAAAGTAGTGAAAATAGAAATATACAAGGGTATGGAAATGGAGAAGAGACATTACTTTCACTATTTAATAAAAATATTCAATTATTAGATGCAGAGGGTAATGAAGTAGTTTTAAATGATGGTGAAGTTTTAACTGCTACATTAACATTAAATATGCAAAGAGATATGCCAGAGAATTATTCTAATGCAGAATTTAAATTTGATTTAAATATAGGGTATGCTCAGGAAAATAGTAAGTAGTAGAGGAGGAGTTTAAGTGATTAGTAAGAATAAAATTATAGCATTAATTTTAGGAGTTTCACTTGCTTCAAGTGCTACTTATGGAAGTTATGCTTATTTTAGTGGAGAGTATTCAGTAAAAAATACGGTTAAAATAGTTGAGTTAGATCCTAAGGAAAGTCCTTTTGAAATTTCAAAGATAAGCACTAGAGAAAACTCTCTTGTATTAGAGTTTTCTAAAAAAGTCTTCTACAGTGGAGAGAATATAAATAGTGATATTGTTGGAAGTGAAACTTTTTTAGATAATGTTGAAATTTCAATAGAGGGAAAGGAAATTATAATAAGTAAAAAGGATGGAGAATTTTTAATTCCTGTTGGAATAGAAAATAATTTGCCAAGTATAAAATTAAATAGTAATTTTGAAGATAGATTTGGTAAGGATTTAGAAGAAATAACTTTATACTTATATGAAGATTCTAATGGAAACATCACATGGAGTTTAACTAATGATCAAAATGGTAATAAAGAAAGTCAATCTAATAATGAGATTAAGGGAGATGAAAGGGTTAAACCTAATAGTGAGATTAAAGAGGAGGTTATAGATCAACCTAATAATGAAGTTAAAGAAGAATCTTCAATAGAAAATTCTAATAATGAAGTTGAAAATATTGAGACTCCAAAAAGTGGAGATGAAAATACTACACCTGTAGAAGGAGAGAATTTACCTAAGGAAGAAAATTTAGAGCAAGAAAATATTAATGAAAATGAGCTAAATAAATCTTTAGGAGAGGGAGAAATTTCAAATAATCTTACTAATATTAATTAAGAAAAAATATATGAAATAAATTAAAGAGGTAAATTTAAAAGATTATATTTAAAGTAAGAGTATTATATTTGAAATAAATGGTCACATTTTATAATGTGGCCATTTATTTTTTATTAATCATGTAAAAGAATAATATGTTTGATAGAATATAATATATAGATTTATATGGTATAATAAAGTTTAGTTTTATTGTAGGAAGAGGAGTGATCTAATGGATTTAAAAAGCTTGCTTAATAAAGAACAATATGAAGCAGCAACCACAATTGATGGTCAAGTACTTATATTAGCAGGAGCAGGTTCTGGTAAAACTAGAGTACTTACACACAGAATAGCATACATGATAGAAAATGATATAAAACCTTATAATATATTAGCGATAACATTTACAAATAAAGCAGCAGGGGAAATGAGAGAGAGAGTAAAATCTCTAGTTGGTGAAGTGGCAAACAACATGTGGATATCAACATTTCATTCATCTTGCGTGAGAATTTTAAGAAGAGAAATAGATAAATTAGGTTATAGTAAAGACTTTACAATATATGATTCATCAGATCAGAAAACATTAATAAAACTTGTAATGAAAGAGCTTAATATTAATGAAAAAGAGATAACTGATTTAGAGATTTTAGGTACTATAGGAAAAGCAAAGGATAATATCCAAAGTGCACAAAGTTTTAAGAAAGAAAATGAAGATAACTTTAGAAAAAATAAAATAGCAGATGCATATCTTTTATACCAAAAGAAATTAAAAGAAAATAATGCCCTAGATTTTGATGATTTAATAGTAAAAACTGTTGAGTTATTTAGAAAGCATAATGATGTATTAGAGTTTTATCAAAATAAGTTTAAATACATAATGATAGATGAGTATCAAGATACAAATAAAGCTCAATATGAATTTGCTAAGCTTTTAGCTGCAAAACACAAAAATATATGCGTAGTTGGTGATGATGACCAATGTATTTATGCTTGGAGAGGGGCAGATATAAGAAATATATTAGATTTTGAAAAGGATTATCCAGAGGCTAAAGTTGTTAAGCTTGAACAAAACTATAGATCAAAAGGAAATATTTTAGAAGCTGCTAATAAAGTTATAAAAAATAATGCAGAGAGAAAATTTAAGATTTTAAGAACTGAGCAAGTAGAGGGAGAAAAAATAAGTATTCATAGAGCTTACTCAGATAAAATGGAAGCTTCCTTTGTTGTTTCAGAGATAGAAAAATTAAAAAGTGATAAAGGATATAAATATAAGGATTTTGCTGTTCTTTACAGAACAAATGCACAGTCTCGTAATTTTGAGGAAGCATTAAGAAGAGCAGGAATTCCATATAGAATTTTTGGAGGGCTAAAATTCTATGATAGAAAAGAGATAAAAGATATTCTTGCATACTTAAAAATAATAGTAAATCCTAAAGATTCTATAAGTTTAAGAAGAATAATAAATGTTCCTAAAAGAAGTATTGGAGATACTACTGTAGAAAAACTTCAAAATCATGCAACTGAAATAGATGATACATTATACAATGTTTTATTAGATGTAGATTATGTGCCAGGATTAACAGCTAGAAGCATAAATCCTATTAAGAAGTTTACTGATATGATGGAAGAAATAATGGTTATGTCAGAGCAACTAAGTGTATCTCAATTAATTGAATATGTTTTAGAGAAAACAGGTTACTTAAAATCACTTAAAGATTCAAAGCTTATAGAGGATCAAAGTAGAATAGAAAACTTAGAAGAATTAGTTTCTGATGCTGTTGAATTTGAAAAGAGTAATGAAGAAGATAAATCATTATCAGCTTACTTAGAGAAGGTTGCTCTTGTTCAAGATATGGATGATTTAGAAGCAGAAGATAATTATGTAATGCTTATGACAGTTCACAGCTCAAAGGGACTAGAATTCCCAACAGTTTTCTTAGTTGGTATGGAGAACGGAATATTCCCAAATGCAGCTTGCTTTGAACATGATAATCAAATGGAAGAGGCTAGAAGACTTTGCTATGTTGGAATAACTAGAGCTGAGGAAAAATTATATATGACATCAGCTGAAACAAGAATGATATTTGGTAAAACAGTAGCTTATGGACAATCAGATTTTATATCAGAAATTCCAGCTAACATAAAAGACTATGTAAATATCAATGGGAAAAGTTCAAGTAACTCTTTCAAAAATAGTTCACAAACTTATGGAGAGACTAGAAAAACTTATAATCCTCATAGCATTAGAGGAGGAATGAGTGCTTCTAAAGCAAATGAATCCCTAAATAAGACTTTATCAGGAAAATCTTCAGGTAATGCAGGAATAGATGAACTAACTATGGGAAGAAAAGTTAAGCATCCTAAGTTTGGTGTAGGAACATTAATAACAAAGAGTAAAGTTGGAGATGACTATAAACTTACAATTGCCTTTGATAGTCAAGGAGTTAAACATTTAATGTTTAGCTTTGCACCACTAGAGCTTCTTTAATATAGAAATTTACTTTAATAAGGAGTAGATGAGTAAGATGGATAAGAAAAAATTAATAGAAGAGTTAGTTGAAGAGTTAAATAAATATGCTTATGAATATTATGTTTTAGGAAATTCTTCAGTAACAGATAAAGATTATGATAAAAAATACTATGAATTAGTAGATTTAGAAAAGGAAACAGGATATAAATTACCCTATTCACCTACTCAAAGAGTTGGTGATGTAATTCTTCCTGAGTTTAAAAAATACACTCATAAAGCTAGACTTTGGAGTTTAGACAAAGCTCAAACTTTAGAGGAAATTAGAGAGTGGCATAATAGAAATGTTAAATTCCTTGAAGAATATAATAGAACTTCAGATGAAGAATTACCACCATTAAAATATATTTTAACTAAAAAGTTTGATGGATTAACAATTAATCTTTCCTACGATGAAAATGGAGTATTAGTTACTGGAGCAACTAGAGGAACTGGGGCTATTGGTGAAGATGTCACAGCTCAGGTTAAAACTATAAAATCAATTCCATTAAAAATTGATTGTCATGATTTTCTAGAAATTCATGGAGAGGCTATCATGACTACAGAAGCCTTTGAAAAATACAATAGTGAAGCAGAGACTCCTCTTAAGAATTTAAGAAATGGAGCAGCGGGAGCTTTAAGAAATTTAAATGTAGCAGAGACAGCTAAAAGAAATTTATCAGCTTTCTTCTATGATGTTGGATATAAGGAAGGAGCTCCTTTTAAAACTTATATGGAAATGTTAAATTTCATAAAAGTTAAGGGATTTCCAATGGATGATTATATTAGGGAATGCAAAACTTTAGATGAAATTCAAAAAGAAATTGATTATATAAGAGATATAAGATTTGATTTAAATTATGATATAGATGGATTAGTTATAGCTATAGATGATATAAGAACTAGAGAACTTTTAGGATACACAGTTAAATTCCCTAAGTGGGCTATTGCATATAAATTTGAAGCACAGGAGGCTACAACTAAGCTTTTAGATGTTGAATGGAATGTAGGTAGAAGTGGAAGAGTATCTCCAACAGCTATCTTAGATCCAGTAGAGTTAGCAGGAGTTACTGTTAAGAGGGCTACATTAAACAATATGGATGATATAGCTAGAAAGGGAGTAAGATTAGGAGCTGAAGTATTTGTAAGAAGAAGCAATGATGTTATTCCGGAAATAATGGGAGTAGTTCCTGAAAGTTTAGAAGGTACAAAGGAAATTGAAGAACCAAAGGTATGTCCAGCTTGTGGAGCACATTTAGTTCATGAAGGAGTTCATATCTATTGTGAAAACACTTTAGGATGTAAGCCTCAAATGGTTAAAACTATAGTTCACTTTGCTGGAAGAGAAGCTATGAATATAGCTGGTTTTTCAGAAAAAACAGCGGAGCAATTATTTGAAAAACTTGATATAAGAGATATATCAGATCTTTATAAATTAGAATATGAAAAATTATTAGATTTAGATAAGTTTGGTCCAAAGAAAGCACAAAATCTTTTAGATGCCATAGAAAAAAGTAAAGATTGTACTCTAGAAGCATTTTTATATTCCTTAGGAATTCCTAATGTAGGAGTTAAAACTGCTAAGGATTTAGTAAAGAGATTTGAGTCTTTAGAAAACCTAGAGAAGGCTACTTTTGAAGAATTAGTATCTGTTCAAGATGTTGGAGATATAGTTGCTAGAAGTATAATAGAATTCTTTAAAGAGGAAAGAACTTTAAAAGTAATAAATGAATTATTATCCCTTGGAGTAAACCCTCATTATGAGAAAAAAGAAGTGTTAGAAAGTCCATTTATGGGAAAAACAGTAGTAGTAACTGGTACTTTAGAAAACTATTCTAGAACATCAATAAAAGAAAAATTAGAATCTTTAGGAGCAAAGGTTTCAGGAAGTGTAAGTAAAAAGACTGATTTTGTAATAGCAGGAGAAGCAGCAGGTTCAAAGTATGACAAAGCTAAATCTTTAGGTGTTACTATATTAAGTGAAGAAGAATTTGAAAATATGATATAAAAAAAATAAAAGCTATGTGAGTAATTTCACATGGCTTTTATTTTTCCTCTATATTTGAGTTTTCTTTTATTTCCTCTGATATATTTGTATCCTCTTCTAATTTTGTATCAGCTTTAATATCTTTATCTAAAAGGTTTTCTTTTATTTCAGAATATGAAACTGAATCATCCATAGCATTTAAGTTATCAAATATTTTTTCCTTATTTCTTATTAGAGATATATTGTGTGCTATTTTTTCAAGTAAATAATTTTTATACTTTATTTGTCTGTAAGCTTTATTTGCAATTACAAAACTCCAGATTCCTAAAAATATCATTATTAACATGAAAAGTATAGCAACAACTTGAACTGCTAAGGTCATTTAACTTTACCTCCATATAAAATAATAAATAAATTATACCATAAGAATAGTTGAAAATAGTATTAAATAATTATTACATTAAAACATATAATTTTAGTAAGTGATAAATAAGGAGATAAGTATATGCTGAAATCTTTTTATGTTCTTATGAATTCAAAGAATATAGAAAAGTCATTAATGAAATTTAGGAAGATATCAATAAAAAAAGTAAGCCAAATAATAATTAAAGAGTGTATTAAAGAAAAATTAAATTATGAAATCATAGAAAAGAATAATAATGAATTTATAGTAGAAATAAGTTCTAGTAGAAAAAAGACTTTAATAGTATTTCATAAAGCATTGGCTGTAACAATTTATGATTACTATAAGTTTATACGTTTAATACAAGATAGAGAGATAGACAAGGGCGTATATATTACCACAGGAGTTTTTCAACAAGATGTTTATAACATGGCAGAAACAGATAGATTTATAAATAGAATAAAACTTCTAAATGGAAAAGACTTTGTTGTTAAGCAAAGGTGGATAAAGAGAAAGAAACATCATCATATTTCATACGACAAGTTAAGTTTTAAATCCTTATTTTAAGGGTAAAATAAGCATTTTTATATAAATTTTAATGAGTTTAAATTACTTTCTTATGTTTGATAAGATGTACAATCCTTTTACCATGTTATTAATAGTTTTTATAACTATATTTAGAAATAAATAAAAGAAATAATATCATTTATTTGATTTATTTCAACTTATATTTGTCAATAATTTAAAAGGAAAAGATTATTGAAGGAGATATTTACATGAAGAAAGTAATTTTATTTATATGTTTAATAATTTTATTAGTAGTTGGAGTAGGAAGGAGTTATGTGGATGTAACCCCTGTTTCTAATATGAACTTTGAATATAATGAAGGGATTATATATTCTCTTGAAAGTTTACCAGATACCATAAGGCCTAGTGAATCATTAAATAAAGGAGAAGAGGATTTAGTAAGCAATATATTTTCAGGATTAGTTGAGGTAAATGAAAAAGGAGAACCAATTCCAGACCTTGCTATGGGATGGAAGGTTAGTGATGATGGCTTAGAATATACATTTAAGATTAATGAAAAAAATAAGTGGAGTAATGGCACAGAAGTGACAGCAAAGGATTTTCAAATATTTTTTAGGGATTTATTAAGTCCAGATAATGAAGATTATACAAGTAATGAGTTATATAGTATTTACGGAGTTAAGGATTATAGAGAAGGGAAAATTGATTTTAGTGAAGTAGCAATAAGTAGTCCTGATGATTATACATTGGTTTTAAGAATGAACAATAAGGATGATGATTTACTTAAAAATTTAGCTAAACCTATATATAGACTAAGAGATTTAAATGAACCATTAGATAATTACAAGAAAGATTTTAATGAAATATCATATACTGGGCCATATGTTATATATGATGTAACTAAGGATGGATTTATAAGATTAAAAGACAATCCTTATAATAGTAGCGAATTAGAAATAAAAGATATAGCTTTTAAGGAGAAAGAGTCTGATGAAATTGAGTTAGCAGCTTTTAATTTAGAAAAAGTAGATATTTTAAAGAATCCTCCTATAATATATTCAGAGGATATAGGATTATATAAAGATTTAAGTAAATATAATAGTGATATTTTAAAGTTAATGATTGTAAATAGTGATAAAGCTGAAATGGCTCAGGGAATATCTAATATTATGCAAGTTTTAATTAGTGATAGTAATATATTAAAAAATAATTTAGGAAAACCATATATAAAAGTAATAAATAACAAAGAAGAAATTAACTCAATTAAAAAGGATGGAGCTAAAGGAGATTATAAGATTAATGAATCAGAAAAAAATAATCTTAAAGAATCAGGTAAAAATACTTTGAAAAAGGTTCTTAATAATAATGAGGTAGTAAAAATAGTTGTAGGAAATAATGAAGAGGATAAAGCTTTAGCAAATGAACTGAAAAAATTTTTAGACAAGGAGCTATCTATAAAGAGTATAGTAAAAATTCATGAAGAGGGTATAGAGGAAGTAATAAAAAGTGGAGAGTTTAATATAGCTTTTGGTGAATTAAACTTAAATGAAAAAAACTCAGAAAGCTTAAAAAAAGAAGATATAGATAAAGAAGAGGGAGAAGTAGAGGATAAGAGTGAAGAAAGTGAAAAAGAAACTGCTACTTCAGAAAAGCCTAATTTAAGTTTAGTTAGTTTATATTTTAAAAATGATGTTTGGTGTAAATCGCCAAAGGTTAATTATTTATTTATTGATTCAAATGGAAATTTAATATTAAAATATAGCAGTTAAAATACTTATAATTTTATATGAAAGTAAATTTGCACTCTAAGTATTAAAAAAACTTTAGGGAAATTTATTTTACATAAGTAACCCTAAATTACAAATTGTATTTAATAATAAAATCTAAGCTAATAAAATATATTTTCTGTCATATAGATCTAAATCATAAAGCATATTTAATAAAAAACTTATAAATAGCACATTAGGAAAAGAAAGATTATAGAAGTTCCTAGAAAGCTATTTATAAGTTTTTAATTGTTTTATGAAGCATAAATTATTATAAATCAGTAGAATCAAGAATATTTTTCATTTTATCATCTAAATCCTCTTTTTTATCTATTGAAGAATCATTATATTCAGATATTTCTCTAGTTAAGTTTGGGTTTGTTGGTGGTGGAGAAATTTCATCAACTTGATTTTCATTAGTTATAGAATTATAGTCTGATTCTCCAGCATCAGGTGGAACTATAGGAGTCTTAGAGTTAAAATTATTTAATTTAGGAAGTTTATTTATTTTTTGTACATTCTTTAAAGAGTCTATTTCTTCTACTAACATAGCATTTTTTTTCTCTTTAGGAGTATCAGTAATAAAATCTATATATTTATCAATAAAACTATTTATAAATACAAAGAATATAAACATATTTTTTGTACTATCAAAGGTAGTTTTATCTGAAGTGAAAATTGATTTTTTTGTAGAGTACTTTAGATTTTTTGTAAATATAGGTGCCAATCCTGTAAGTTCAGGGCTATTAGCATTAGTCATTCTAAACATTGATTCATCAATTAAATCATCAGGCTTTAAAGAGAACTTTTTATATCTTTCATGAGAATCTAAATTTGGTGCATCAGGGAAACTAGTTACTATTCCTGAGTTAACTATATAATTTTTATAGACTTTAGATATTATATTCTCTCTTTTATCTGAGGAATCCTCATCTAAATCAAAGGACATTAAAAGGTTAGTTAAATATAAGCATATTTCCATGTTAGAATATTTATACTCTTTTTTATCTGTTCCTTTTAGGATTATTCCCTTTTCATCATTAAACATATTACAGAAAAGCGCAATTAAGTCTAAGTAAGCATCTTTAAATATAAGTATGTTTGTATTCTTATAGCTTAAATACATATTTAAGGCTAGTAGAGAAGTTGTTTCAAGATTAGAAAATGTGCTATTTGATTCATAATATTTGTTTAATATGAAATCAGATAAATCTAAAACTAATAATTTACAATCTTCATTATTTGAATATAGAAGCATGTTATTTAAGCAATAGTCTATTTTGCAACATTCATCTAAGGAAAGTAAGTATAATTCTTCTTTAAAATTAACAAACATGTTTAATATTTGAAGTGCAAAATCTTCATAGGTTTTGCTATCAGAATCTTCAGGAGCTACTTTACTATACATATAGTAAGCTAACATCATTAATGCTTGATCTGAGTAAGACATTTCATCTTCTTTTTCACTTATATTTAAGCCAGACTTAGAAGAAGACTCATCATTTTTTTTATTTACAAAAAAACCTTCTGGATTTCTTAAATAGGTATAGTAAAATTCCAGTTGAAGCTTACTTAAATTTTTATAAAAGGCAGCTCTTTTATAAAGTGCACTATTAATATTTTTAAATTTTTCATAGTAAGAACAAAGTCTTAAAAGAGAAAGGGTCATTAATGCATTAGATGAAACTGGAATATCTTTTTTAAAGGTGGTATCATCCCAAGTTTTTGAATACTTAGAAGAATAAATATTAGGCTTTGCTTTTTTATATATACAAATTAATGGAGTATTATTTTTAAAGAATGATATCTCATCTTTTTTGAAATTTTCTTTAAGATTTTTGTAATTTGTAGATATTCCACACCTAGATTCAAGTACTATATGATTTACTGATTCTTTTGAAAGAAAAAGTAATTGTGATGCTATCTCTTCTTTAGAAAGAGAATTAGCTTTGAAGAATGAACCTATATACTTCAAATAATTCACCTCATGATATTATTTCTTATATATATTAATATGAATTTTTATTATAAATATTACCTAGTGAGTACATAATACTTTTAGGTGAAATAAAGGTTTAGAGGGCTTTTTATGGGTATAATTTTTATATATAATCCATGTTGATAAAGGATAAAATAACCAATATACTATTCTTATAATTAGTGTTTTGAAAATAAATTAAGGTAAGGAGATATTGAATGAGAAGTAGTGGAAGAAAAAAAGAACAGATAAGACCAGTTAAAATAACAAGAAACTTTACTAAATATGCAGAAGGCTCTGTATTAATAGAAGTTGGGGATACTAAAGTATTATGTACTGCTTCAATAGAAGAGAAAGTTCCACCTTTTTTAAAGGGTTCTGGAGAAGGATGGATAACTGCTGAATATAACATGCTTCCAAGAAGTACTCAAAGTAGAAAACAAAGAGATATAAATAAACTTAAAATAGATGGAAGAACAATGGAAATACAAAGACTTATAGGAAGAGCTCTTAGATCAGCTGTAGATATGAAAGCTTTAGGAGAAAAAACTATTTGGATAGACTGTGATGTTCTTCAAGCTGATGGGGGAACTAGAACGACTTCTATTACAGGTTCATTTGTGGCATTAGTTGATGCTGTAAATAAACTTCATCAAAAGAAACCTTTCAATGTTTATCCTATAAGACATTTTGTCAGCGCAGTAAGTGTTGGAATAGTAGGGGAAGAAAAAATATTAGACTTATGCTATGAAGAAGACCATGTAGCTAAAGTAGATATGAATGTTGTAATGACAGAAGAGGGAGAATTTATAGAAATTCAAGGAACTGGAGAGGCTGGACCTTTTTCAAGAAAAGAATTAGATGAATTATTAAATCTTGCTGAAAAGGGAGCAAAACAAATGATACAAGCACAAAAAGATGCTTTAAAGACAGATTCTTTATGGATCGGAACAGGGAGAGAGTAAAATGAAAAAATTTATACTAGCAAGTAATAATGCACATAAGGTAAAAGAAATAAAAGAAATATTAAAAGATTTTAATTTAAACATATTATCTTTAAATGAAGCTGGAATAGATATAGATGTTGAAGAGGACGGAAAAACATTTGAAGAAAATTCTTTTAAGAAAGCTAATGAAATAAGAAAGTATTTACTTAGTAAGGGTGAAAGTGATTTTATTGTAATGGCTGATGATTCAGGACTAGAAGTAGATTATTTAAATGGAGCGCCAGGTATATATTCTGCCAGATATGCAGGGGAACATGGAAATGATTCTAAAAATAATGAAAAATTATTAGAGGAATTAAAAAATGTTAAAGAAGATGAAAGAAAAGCTAATTTTATATGTGTAATAGTTGCAGTTACAGATAAAGGAGAAAAAATAGTAGCAGAGGGAAAAAGTTATGGAGTAATTTTAGAAGCTTTAAGTGGAAATGAAGGCTTTGGATATGATCCTTTATTTTTCGTACCAGAATACAAAAAAACTTTCGCAGAAATGACTTCAGATGAAAAGAATGCTATTAGCCATAGGGGAAGAGCTTTAGAAAAACTAAAGGATAATTTAAAAGGGATACTTAAATAGGAGGAGAAGAAATGAAAGTAGCTATAGTCAGTGATACACATGGAGTTACTCATGTTATTGAATATATAAAAACTTTACTAAATGATTCAGATGTTCTTATACATTTAGGAGATAATATAAATGATGTTAAGTTATTAAGTGAAGGTTTTAAGGGAAAGGTATATTCTGTTGTAGGAAACTGTGACTATGAAAGAAATGGGCAAGTTGAGCAAGTTATTGAAATTGAAGGCAAAAAATTTCTAATAACTCATGGTCATAAATATACAGTTAAGTATGGATTAGATAAAATTTACTATAGAGGACTTGAATTAGGGGTAGATGGAGTAATTTTTGGTCATACTCATAGAAAAGTAGCCTTAAAAGAGGGAAATATGTGGATAATAAATCCTGGTAGTCCATCAATACCTAAAGATGGAGAAGCAAGTATAGCTTTTATGAATGTAGATTCTGAAAATATAGAAGTAAGATTTTTTTCTATTTAATTAGAATTAAATTAAAAAATAAGTGCTAATACATAAAAAAAGCCTATGTATTAGCACTTTTTTTAAAAAGAAAACATAGATTTTATCAGGGTTTCAGAGGATTCGATAAATTTTTCTAAAAAAACTTTAAAAAAAGTGTTGACATAATAATAACTATACTGTAGAATAACTATTGTCGTCGCGAGAGAGCGGCGGTGAAACAAAGCCTTCGGGGTGTGGCGCAGATGGGAGCGCGCGTGGTTTGGGACCATGAGGTCGCAGGTTCGATCCCTGTCACCCCGACCATTATGCGGGTGTAGTTCAATGGTAGAACACCAGCCTTCCAAGCTGGATACCCGGGTTCGATTCCCGGTACCCGCTCCA